>ERZ773005.2-NODE-2-length-439129-cov-13.945198_pt1 | contig 439129 bp, 385 predicted proteins | sample MGYA00580666_ERZ773005 | MGnify/ENA primary metagenome ERZ773005 (study PRJEB29015, sample SAMEA2737999) | human oral metagenome | biome: human oral; feature: human-associated habitat; material: dental | place: China | collected 2061 ...
ATGCCTTAGCGTTATCAGCCTTATCATCTTGATACTTCAAAGTATTCCTGTCTACAGTCGCTATCTTGTTATCCTTGCTCGGCTTAAAATCCTTCTCTTCGCTTCTAAAGATCTCAAAACCTGTGTGTAGGTCTGCCGCAGGTGGCTCCATCGTAAGCTCATAGCCCTTCTCTTTAGCTGATACATTAAGCTCCGGCTTGCCCAACTTTTCATCATACAAGCTCTTCCATACAGCATATACCGTCATATGGCCCTTAACGACTGTCCCTCTAAAGAAGTCCGGATACTTAGCCGCCTTACTCTTAGCCCAACCTGTAAAGACATATTCATCTCTGGCAGGTACCTTGCTCTTTGCAGGCATTTTAGAGCCGAGAGACTCATACATTGCAACCTCTTCCGTCTTAAGACTTCCATTCGTTCCGTCATTGAACTTAAATGCTACCTTTACTTTTTCAGCACTGCCTGTATCCTTGTATACGGGATATAATACTAGATTTTTAGTTACTACGTCCTTTTTAAAGAAGTCCGGCTTAACTGCATTCTTTTCCTTGGAATATCCCAAGAACCTGTGTCCTTCAAGTGCTCTTTCGTGTCCGTCAAGCTTATCGCCTATTGCCTTGCCTTCCCTAACGTCTTCGATGATTTCGTCTTCGTCCATACCCACTTCAGTGTATTTAATCGTTACGTCTGTAAATACAGGCGCTTCCTCATATACCGCATATAGCGTCATATTTGAATATACAGGACTGTCTACGTTGTAATCTGCTTGAGTTGCAAACTTACTCCTTGAAAATCCTACCAGCTTGTACTCATCTTTCGTGAATATCTTGTTTGCCACTGCAGCTTCAAGCTGTTCTTTTGCAGAGCTTCCATTATCTACATCTATCGTTGCCGAAGCTCCTCCTGCAAGCACACCACCGTTGCCGTCCAGTGTTACTCTCACCTTGCCGGGTGCAGGTGGCTCCACGCTATCCTTCCATAGCGCCGTTACGGTTACGTTATCACTCGCAACAATCTCATCATTCGGCATCTTCTCTACAGCCTGCTCGGAGCCGATAACCACTGACCATTTGTCAAACTCTTTACCGTCTGGTGCTGTAAATCCGCACTCAGGAAGCTTGTAGTTGCCGTCTCTGTCTTCCTGCACGGCTTCCATATCGCCGGTACCGTCACCTGCTTCAAAAGTAATATTAACCTTTTGTTTGTCTCTCCACGCAGCATATACCGTAGTATCTTCATCCACCTGAGTATTTTCGTCAAAATCAGCTGCTGTCGCATTTTTAGCCTTAGCCCAACCTACGAATTCATTGCTCGCAAGTGTAGGAGTTTCCGTAGGCAAGCTACCCTTGCTGGCCTTAATAGACTTGCCCTTCTCTGCGATTTCATGATTAACCCAGCTTTCATTTTCTCCATGGTATTTATCAAAAAATACACCTGCATACTTATCACTGCGATAAATGTGATATAAAGCATCCTTATCGTTGCCTTCATTTATCTGATATGCGGCATTTAGATTATGACTCTTTTGCTCAACAGATGCAGGAGCTCCCTTCTTTAGCTTTACGATTTCAAAGTCATTGTCCGCTCCGCTCATGTCCGTTTTCAATCCCTTAGGAGTCTTTAAAAACTCCATATCCTTACAGGTCTCAAACATATTTTGCATTTTAGCACTATCGTTTAATAATTCCTGATTAAGTGTCCAACTGCTCAAATCCAGCTTTTTAACGGCACTTTTCTTGAACATCCCCTTCATGTTTTTAACATTTGATACGTTCCATTTCGAAACGTCAGGGCTTACCGTATTTGAACTTCGGAACATCTCATTCATGTCCGTAACCTTCGTTACCTTCCAATCAGCTACATTAGGACTTGCAAGTCTTGCGCCTCGAAACATCCCATGCATATCCGTTACATTTGACACATCCCACTTGGATACATCAGGATTTGAAGTTGTCGCACCGTCAAACATACCATGCATATCCGTTACATTCGATACCTTCCAGTCCGTTACATTAGGATCTGCAGCCGTAGCTTTGCAAAACATGTAATACATAGTCGTTACATTCGATACATCCCATCCTGATACATCAGGCGTCGCTGCAGCAGCTCCGAAGAACATGTTTTTCATATCCGTTACATTTGCAGTATTCCAATTGGACACGTTGGGATTTGCAAGCTTGGCTTCATAAAACATGCCACTCATATTCGTTACATTGTCAGTCTTTAGATTTTGACAGCCTTCAACCTCTCCTCCAAAGTTGCTGAAGAGATGTGAACTGTCCTTAGGCAAAGATATACCGCTTGTATCAAAGACAATCTTAGAGCAATTTGCGCCTATCCAGCTCATAGAAGCTTCATCGCCGGGCGTATAACTACCGCCGGCAGTTGTTATCATTTCACCCCACTTCACACGATCTATTTGCGCATCTGTAGACGGATCGGTGGCTTTTACAGTAAGCGTCCCCGCATCCAGACTCGCATACACGTTACCCGATGCATTCAGGTCAAACCGCTCCGCTCTCTTGTTCCCTATCTTTTTTTCTTTCCTAGCTTTTCTTCTGAAGCCTTTGAATCTTTTTTCGCCTTTTTAGCACTTGAAACTTTAGGCTTTTTTGCTTTTGATCCTTCCTTAACAGCATTTACAGACTCGGAAACTACCGTCCCCTCATCAGCCTTGTTCGCTTTTGCATTCTTCGCAAAACTTGGCGATACGCCTGTTACTACGAGCATGATACTCAGTATCCATGCACATACCTTAGATACCGGCTTTGTAGCACCCGAGTATCCTCCGTTTGATTTGTTTTTCCTCATTTCCTGCCTCCTTGTGGTTTTCCTCAAAAATGATTAACCCAATAATCCTAAGTATAATACCATGTGAAGCCGTGATGAAATCATTTTTCGAGCCCTAATTCACCAAAAGCTCCAAAACATGACAATTTATATAGATATTTGCCAACATTTTGACCTGCGGCAAATATTTTTGGCTAGTTCTCACAATAACAGCAAGCCCCCCGAAGGGGGCTCCAAAAACCTCTTTGCCTGATCTCAGGCAATAAATATATAGGAAAGTGTAGTCAACCACTTTTCCGCAAATGTAGGCAGTGGCTTTCTTAGACCGCCATGCTCTGCTTCTTGCTCATTTTGCTGAAGAAACTATCATGCGAAAGCAGCTCTTCAGGCACTCCGCTTTCTACGATCTTGCCGTCAGATATCACAACAAGTTTATCGGCATTTTTTACCGTTCTCATCCTATGCGCGATTATAACGACCGTCTTATTCTCTATGAGCCTGCTGAGTGCTTTCTGTATTTTGCTCTCATTTTCGGCATCGAGCGATGCGGTAGCCTCATCCAAAAGTATTATCTCCGCATCCTTAAGCATTGCTCTCGCTATTGAAATACGCTGTCTCTCGCCTCCTGAGAGTCTTGCGCCGTTTTCTCCGACTTGAGTATTGTAGCCATCCGCAAGCTTATTTACAAACTCATCACATTCTGCAAGCTTTGCAACTGCCAATACCTCTTCATCCGTAGCATCTTTTTTGCCGACCCTTATATTCTCCAATATACTGTTATCGAATAACGTAACGTCCTGGAAAACTATAGAAAAATGCTTCAATAAAGCCTCAGGATCAATTTCCGAAATATCTTCTCCGCCTATCGTTATTTTTCCATCCTGTATATCCCAAAATCTGGCTGCAAGCTTTGCGATGGTACTCTTTCCACCGCCTGACGGCCCTATGAGCGCCGTTACTTCTCCTTGCTTGGCTGTAAAAGAAACGTCCTTTATAGTTTCCTTATCTTCTTCATAGGCAAATTTCACATCCTTAAATTCAATATCAAAATTATTTGGATTGAAATCCTCACGTCCCGTTTGTTGCTTCACATCCAGCACGCCGGCCAACCTTTCAGTCCTTGCATTTATAACAAGCATGAGAGCCAAATTCGTAAGTACTAACAATATGGAATCGAATATCCTCCCCGCTATTATAATATAGACTATAAGCTCAAATAGCGTCGCTTCACCCTGCGCTACAAGATGAATACCCACAAACGTTACCGTAATTAAAGCGAGCTTTAAAATTACAGAAGACGCATTTACTATACATCCGCCCCAAAGCTCAAGTTGTCCGAGCCTTTTTTCATATTTATCAAGCTTTTTGTCAACTTTTTTTGAAAAATCTTCTTCTCTATTATATGCCTTAATTTCATAGACACCGTCCAAACACTCCTGCACCTCGTTATGAATGCTTATCTGTATGTTTGTAAGCTCCTTAGAACCTCTTTTCATCCAATTTAATGCCAGCGCAAAACATAAAATCGCTATTGGCACAACTACAATCAGTGAAAGGGTAAGCTTGAAATTATATACCAGCATCATAATCACAAAAAGTGCCGTACTTATGATAGACCCTATGAGCTGAGGCATATTATGTGAGAATAGCTGCTCTATTATGGTCACATCCGACATTATTGTAGCTGCCAAATCCGCAACATCTCTTTTTGCAAAAAACGATAGCGGGAGCTTTCTAAGTGTTTCTGCAAGATTTATCCTCGTATTTTTACTTTCAGAATAAATAGCCACATAGGTGCTGTTGTATGCTTTAAGAGCTACAAGATAAAATACTATGCATATCCCTATTCCTACCACTACATACTTTTGAATACTGCCTGTAGGCATTACCCCCGTGCTTAAGAAAGGATTTAAAAATTCGTCTAAAAACATAAACGCCATTATAACCGGAGCAATCTTAATAATATCCAGCACTGCCGAATTTATGCCGCCCTTCATAAGATTTTTTGCCCCTGATTCAGAAATTCTGAATTTTTTCATGAAATACTTAATCATTACTCTGCCTCCTTTCCTGTATTTTTGCTCGAACCTACAGTCCATGCAATCGTGCTCACATACTCATCCCACATCGCCTTAAACCTTCCATCTTTCTCTATCAGAACATTGAAGGATCCGTCTTCTGTGATCCTGCCTTCTTCTATAACGAGGATTCTATCCATACCTTTAACGCTGTTCAGCCTGTGAGCTATCATTATCGTGGTCTTACCTGCCTTTAAATCGGACAGAGCTGCCAATATCTGCTCTTCGTTTTCAGGGTCTGCGAACGCCGTCGCCTCATCCAAAATTATTATAGGAGCATCCTTTATAAATGCTCTTGCAAGAGCTATCCTCTGCTTTTCTCCAACGGAAAGATACGTACCCTTTGATCCGAGCACCGTATCGAGGCCGTCCGGCAGCTTGTCTACGATTTCACGTGACCTTGACTTGTCTATGGCTGCATTCAAGGCTTCTTCCGATACATTCTCCTGTCCGAAAACTATGTTTTCACGTAGCGTTCCTTCAAACATATAGCTGTTTTGAAACACAAAGGATATGTTGTCCATTAGGTCCTTTTTCGGAATGCTTCTAATATCCATTCCGCCTACCTTAACGCTACCGCTTCCGGCATCCCAAAACCTTGCGCATAGCCTTGCTATGGTGGTTTTACCGCTTCCTGAATTTCCTACAAGCGCAAGATGTTCGCCTGTATTCAATTTAAAACTGATATCATGGAGCACATCCTTATCTTCTTTATTATATGCAAACGATACTTTGTCAAATTCCAAGCTGTCGAACTTCTGCGTATTCTTATCGTAGCCTGCCGCTTCTTCTTTCATATCGTCATATGTGAGGGCTTCATCTATCTTATCCAATGCGTTCATCGTCTGAAGCTGAATCTGGTTCACATTCATGCTGCGCATCGTAAATATTGTGATATTCGGTGCCAGCAATAGGAACAAGATAAAGTCCACTATAAGTATCAGCGGATTTGCACTCCCTTCCATCATATATATGACTACAGGTACTAAGAAGAGCGGTATAGCGCTCATAAGCACCGTATAGATTGTATATGAATGCTTCCACGATTTTGTATAGGCTACCACCTTTTCCGTGTAATTCGATATCATCTTGTAAAACAACCTGAAGCTATATATACTTTGCCCGAACGTCTTGATGACCGGCATACCCCTGATATATTCCGTAGCCTGCCCGCTCATCTCTTCAAGCGAATCCATATACTGCTTCATGAAGTCCTTAGATACAAGCTTCATGAGAATACTCATTCCCAGCATCCCGAGTACCAGCGGCAAGAGACAGATTATACCGAGTTTCCAATCAGTATAGAGTATTATCACAATGGTTGCGATTACTCCCACGATGGATGCCCCAAGATCCGGCAATTGATGCGCAAAAAATTCGTGAGTGGTCGCCGCTCCGTCATTAATCGTCTTTCGTATAGCTCCCGTTTCGTGTACATCAAAGTATCCAAGAGGCATATTCATAAGCCTCTTAAAGGCCGTTTTCTGTATGTTTATTTCCACCTTAAACGCTGCAAAATGCGCAAACATAAGCGCTGCAAAATACGCTATTATATACGCTATCATAAATCCCATTGCATACATCGCATATGACTTGATTTGATCCTGCACCAAATTGAAATCTTCCAATATGAGCAACCTTACAATCTTGTAAACATACAAAAACGGCACTATGAGCAGCACCGATGAAATAGCCCCTAAGGCTATAGCAATATATGGAAACCCTGCACGCTTTCCCATATACGGCTTCACTCTTTTTAGCAGGGATTTGTTCTTTCCTTTCTCCATACCTTCTACCTCCTTCTGCCGCATTCGCTTCCTCAAATGAAATTGTATTTCATTAAAGATTACCGTTTATTGCAGCAATAATAAAAAAATAACCGCATTTATTTCATGCAGTTATTATATTATAACCTCAGGCGCCCTGTCAACACCCTATATCACTATCTATTATCCAACATATGTGACACACGCCTTTGAAAAGCTGCAGGACTGCAGCAGGCAGCCATCTTCTCCAAAAACAACTTATAAATTCCATGATCTTACGTTAAAATTCCGCATATGTGAAGCCTGAGGTGGTAGCCATCCCTGCAAAAAGCATAAACACATAAACCCCTATTATAAGGAATGAAAAGATACCCACGTATTTTAAATACTCTACAAAGCCGTGTGACTTAACCTTGCATATAATATCTATAAATTTTTTCATTTACCCTAAGCCATCCTTCCTTCCAAATGTGCACTACGTCCTTTATTATATTTGGCTTGTAATCGTATTTCTTAAAATCAATTACCTTCACCTTATACTTTTTGCATATCTTTCGTATCTTCCTTTGGTATCTGTCACGCCTGCTCTTTTTTAGCCCCGCAACATCGTACCACTTGCCGTTTACAGGCAGCATCACTATGAGCGGCCTTATCTTAGTAGCCTTGCAGATCTTAAGAAAATAGATAAAATCTTTAAATTCCGGCGACTTCTTAAAGTTCTTTCTCCTGTGCGCATTCTTTATCAAAGGCTCCTTTCTGGAGTAAATATACTTCCAGAATTTATTATCCATATTGTACTTGTTATTATAGTCGTAACTCTCACGGCTTGCCTTGTTTATGACCCTTCGCCACTCAGCTTTTTTTATTTTCTTCTTGTATATCTTATACCTGTCCTGTGGTTTTATACCTGCACGAAACATATCCGTCATCACCGAGACCGTCTCTCTATCCGCTACGAATGTGCTCCTCACATTAAAATACACCTTCTCGAATTTACTGGATTTTTTCTGCATAAGTACCTTGTACGCCACCCTCGCATTGTATTCCATCTGAGGATCGCCTTTCTTCAGCAGTTTAAGAACTCTTTTCGCTACATTTTTTCTTAACTTAAAAGGAATATCTTCATTTTGAAGGAAGGTATTGAAGGTCCCTTCTGAAAATCTCCACGCAAACTTCTGCGGAGGCACCCCTTTTGGATAAAACCAAGGCATCGACAACAACAATACGGCTTTATTGTTTGCCGCATAAGGCGCTATAGCACCCATGGTGATCGCATGGTTGAGGCTTTGATTATATGCGCTCCCTACTATCATGGGAGAAAAATTCGTATTCCTAAAAAAGTTTCTCGGATGATAAAATTCTTTCTGTCCATGGTCAAACTCGGAAGACCCCATAACCAACATGGAATCCTCCTGCATGTTTTGCCCTATAGCCCTTGCGGACATATCTTTATACATGCTACACCACCCGCCGAATTCTCTGTTATTTACAAGTGAGCTTTTCGGCAGGAATTCGTGAAGAAGTGCAACTATAAGGCACAAGATTAATAGACTTGTTAGGAATGCCAGAATTTTCTTCATAAGTTCCTCTATTGCTTGGATTTTATAAGCGCAATAATCTTGTTAGGTGTATCCATATCCTCTCTCGTAACCTCTGTAGGAGGTATAGAAACCCCGAAATTCGCTTCTATTTCTACCAGCAACTCCGTAAAATCCAACGAATCCATCAGATCTTCTTCTACTATGTTTATATCTCTATCTTCCTTTACGATGTCATCGCCACAAATCTCGGCTAAAATATCTAACAACTTCTCTTCCATGATCTTCCTCCGTATTCTCTATATATGCTTTATCCAGTTTAGCAATATTTCCCACGACCATCCCATAATTTCCGTGAATCTGCCGGAGAAAATGAAAAAGCCAAACATAACAAGATTTATTGTAACAAAAGTTTGCAGCGCAATAAACCACTTTTTCTTTTTATTTTTCTTATAGAACTTCGATTTCTTCTGATACCAGTTTGTAAGAGCCAGCAATATTCCATGGTATACACCATACAAGATGTAATGAAGCGATAAACCGTGCCAAATACCCATTATAGTCATATTTATTATAAATCCTACAGACGATGTGGTGATTTTACTCTTAAACCATTTGTTCCTCACAAATCGCATCGTGATCCTTGAGAAAACATAATCTCTAAACCAATATGAAAGAGTGATGTGCCACCTGTCCCAAAACTCTCTGATATCCTTGCTGATAAAAGGCTTATTGAAGTTTACAGGTGTCTTAACGCCAAACAGATTGCTCACGCCGATAGCCATAAGGCTGTATCCCGCAAAATCAAAGAAGAGGTATATGCCATAAGAATACATGTTTATGAGCATTGATACCCAGTCATCATCCGAGCCAAGTATTGTTATCAGCTGAAAAGATGCCGTTGCAAGCACGAACTTATAAAAGAGTCCCTTGCATATCTTTAACAGTCCGTCACCGAAAAGTTCAGTATACTCCTCCTTGGACATCACTGTATTGATATCCTCGTTAAAGCGCCTGCTCCTGTCTATGGGCCCTGAAATGAGCGCAGGAAAAAACAGCAGAAAATAGAAGAAATCAAACGTTTTTACCTTTTCTATAAGCCCGTCATGGATCTCTATGATTATCTGCAAACTCTTAAATGTAAGATATGAGATGCCGAGGAAGGCGAATATCTTATATGGATTCGCTCCGGCCTCAAGGATTTTATAAGTAGCGAGCGGAGCCAGTGAAAGTACTATGGCTATGAAATATGCCAATCCCGACTTGCCGAGCTTCCTCCTTCTGTATGCAAAAACCTGCACTATGATGTACTGCAAAATGCAATACAAACTCAAATATACAAGCGCTGCAGGCCTCGTACTCATAGCGAAATAAATAAACACGAGCGACACCACAAAGCTGTAATACTTAAGCTTTATCTGCCTTCTTCCGAGTATAAACGCAGGTATAGCAGCCGCTGCGAGACTTAAGAAAAATATTACGCCGCTGAACAGTTCCACTACACCATCTCCCTTAGCTTTTTACGATCAAGCTTACCGTTACCCGTAAGGGGTAAGGTGCTTACAAATTCTATCTTCTTAGGTACCATGTAGCTTGGAAGCATGTTTTTAAGCTCTGTCTTTACCAATTTTCGTTCGCTGAAATCACCGCTACTGCCTTTCTTTACAATGAAGGCTACCAAATGCTTTATCCTACCTTCGCTTTCCTTAGGCACTACAGCTGCCCCGCTGATACCGTCTATCTTTAAAAGATTTTGCTCTATATCACCGAGCTCTATTCTGTAGCCGTGCAATTTTATTTGCTGGTCTATTCTCCCCGTAATATAATAATTCCCGTCATCTTCGATATAACCTTCATCACCTGTCCTGTATGCCCTCACCGTTTTACTGTTGATTTCAAGCTCAGAAAACACTTTGGACGTTTTTTCTTCATCGTTAAAATAACCGAGGCTCACGGTATCTCCTACTATCATTAGTTCACCCTTTTGAGGCGGGTCTACCTCTTTTAAACTCTCATCTATTACTCGAAGCTCCGTGCCAAGCTTTGGAACTCCTATCGGTAGGTCACGTGAAATATTTAACATTTCTTTTTCTATCTTTATTGAAGTGACCGCAACAGTTGCTTCTGTAGGACCGTACGTGTTTATTATTTCTGCATTTTTAAATCTTTCAAAAAGCTCTGCAGCCGTTTCCTTCGTAAGCTTTTCACCACAAAAAAGGAATTTTTTAATATCACTTAATATCTCTCCGTTAAATAGCGGTTCTGTAAAGCAAAGATCCACGAAGGAAGGTGTAGATACCCAATAGTTTATATTCGCGTCCTTTAAATATTCCATAAGACTCTTAAAATCGCTTTGAAGCTCCTTATCTATGCTTTGTAACGTGCCTCCTGTGCAAAGAGATGTATACAGATCCATAACCGAAAGATCGAATGAGAAAGGCGCCTGATTTAAAAAAGTACCGCCGTCTTCACCTGCGATGCCTGCCATCCAGCCCACAAAGCTTTCTAGCGATGCCGCCGATATCTTGACTCCTTTCGGCTCTCCCGTGCTTCCCGACGTAAATATTATGTAAAAAACATCATTGTCCTTTACCCAATATTCACTACCTATTTTTTCTGCACTCACATCACATCGCTTCTTAGAACCTGCACCGGGGGGTGTTCCGTGTTTACTGCTCGCACAACAAATATCATCAATTATCTCATTTATTTCATTTGTAGATATGAAGTCTACGAGCTTCGCCTCTTCGACTTCGTAAGGTATTTCTTCCGTCGCAAACGCTATATCGTTACCTACTTTTTTAATTATGGCTGCGATCCTCTCGTGTGGCATGGACAAATCCACCGGACAATATGCCCTTCCCGCCTTCACGCAGGCCAAAAAGCAAACGAGCATAAACGGAGATTTATGACCGTATACAACTATGGGAGTAAGATCTTCACCTTTTTTACCTACTATCCAAGTAGCCAATTTATCCGATTTTTCCCATAATTCCTTATATGTAATTTCACCTTCTCTGGAATGAAAGGCGATTTTCTCAGGATTATTTTTATACGAATTTTCAATTCTTTTAAGTATCTCTATACCGCTTCCTCCTACTGCATACTCTAAAATTTACCAATATATTCTATAGTATTTACCTACAAAACACAAGTCCACTCACCTTCTATTAACTCCTTTCCCTCTTAAGTGTAAAGACATATATTACATTTTGAGAAATATTCTGATACAACATAATTTTGGCTTCTAAACTTAAGATCTGACCGGACTTTAAACGACGGTATTATTTATTAAATTGGCGGAAGCGGTGGGATTCGAACCCACGTGCCCGAAAGGGCTACCGCATTTCGAGTGCGGCTCGTTATGACCACTTCGATACGCTTCCAAAGAAGGGCTACATTAGCCCTTGATGTTTCCTTCTCCGTCGAATAAATATAACTTTGACAATGAAATAACGTCATCCCTATCTATAGCATCGCCCTCTACCAGTATTGACATCTTGGCGGTAACATTGGCATCCGCCTCGTTTGCAATCTTCTCAAGAGCCTTGAGTGATTCGCCCGTGCTTATCACATCGTCTACTATTAGTATATTTTTCCCCTTAAGCTTATCCATATCCTCTTGCCCAAGATAGAGGTGCTGCTCCTTTTGCGTTGTAATGGATTCAACCGTTACATCCAGAGGCTCCGTCATATATACCTTCTTGCCCTTTCTCGCTACCACGTACTCTTTGTTGCCTGACTGACGCGACATCTCATAAACCAAGGGTATACTCTTTGCTTCAGCTGTAAGAATGAGATCAAAATCAGGAGCCTTTAAAAGCAATTCTTTAGCTGCCGCCTTTGTGATTTCCACATCCCCGAAAAGTATAAATGCAGCTATTTGAACATCATCGTCTACCTTGTATAAAGGTAACTTTCTCTTAATTCCCGCTATTTCTATTTCGTATTCCGCCATATTAAATTCACCTGCTCCTTTACTTGGATTCATAAATGAGCTTCACTATGTTTAGGCAAAATAGCGCTCCACTCACCCACATTACAGGGTGGATCTCCCTTGCCTTCTTCTGGAACACTCTAATTATTATAAACGCCAGCAATCCGAACATTATTCCGTTTGCAATTGAATATGTAAACGGCATCATCACTATCGCAAGAAAGCCGCTCACCATACCTGCCGCATCATCGCTTAAGTCCATATGCGTCACGGCGCCCATCATGAGAAGTCCTACAAAAATCAGCGCAGGAGCTACCGCAAACGCAGGTATGGCTACAAATATAGGAGATAACACCAACGACACTATGAATAACAACGCCGTAACAACCGATGTAAGCCCAGTTCTTCCGCCTTGCGCAACGCCGGCACTCGATTCCACATAGCTTGTAACGGTTGAAGTACCCATTACGGCACCGAAACATGTACCTAGCGCATCTGCAAGAAGCACTCTTCCAACCTTCGGAAGTTTACCATCCTTATCTAGTAAATTACCCTTATGAGCTACGCCGATTACCGTACCTACCGTATCAAACAAATCTACAAACAAGAATGAAAACACTACCACCATAAACGATATGAAATTATTGGTTATAAAGCTGAAGTCAAAGGCTGCAACATGTGGAGCCGCAGGAACCAATCCATGCTTAAAGTCGGGAATCAATGAAAACACTTGGTTTTGAACGTCCACAACATACCATCCTGCCTTTTCGGCTATCATGCCGAGTCCCCATGTGAGTAATATTCCCCACAGTATTGAACCCTTAACCTTGTAGTGATGAAGCACGGCGATGAACAGCAAGCCCACAAACGCCAAAACCAATTGAGGAGATTTTACGCTGCCAAGGCTCACAAGAGTATCCTTATTAGCCGCTACGATGCCTGCGCCTTTAAAGCCTACAAGCGTTATGAAGAGCCCTATGCCCACTGTAATGCCGAGTTTTAAATTTTTTGGAACCTCGTTTACAAGCGTTTCTCTGAATTTGAAAAAAGATAAGATTATGAAAATAATACCTTCAACAAAGACCGCCGCAAGCGCAACTTTATACGGATCTTGAATCCCCTGCTGTGCGAGTCTTGAGCATACTTCAAACGCAAAATACGCATTCAGTCCCATTCCGGATGATAACGCTATAGGATAATTTGCTAAAAATGCCATCATTAAAGTACCTGCAGCCGATGCAACGCATGTAGCTGTGAAGATGGCTCTGGGATCCATTCCCGTAGCGGACAATATGCTTGGATTTACAGCTAGAATGTACACCATCGATAAGAACGTGGTAATGCCTGCGACCACTTCGGTCTTGACATTCGTGCCATGCTCTTTTAACTTAAAAAAGTCCTCCATAATTCCTCCTGATAATATATAAAAAAATAAATTAGCGCCTATAAAGAGCTCTTAATTAAACCCTTTAGGCACTAATTAATTATACCATATTTCCGCACGTTTTTATTTGTGACGGCTTGTCATTACAAGAAAGGCTATGAGATAAATTGCTATTGCAACTATGAACGTAAACTTCGGGAAATACGACGCTATCAAAGAACCCACAACCGCACCAAGTATGAATGACAATATCACTCCAAACGTACAAAGACCTCGATGTCTGGCTTCCTTATCTCCGGTTCTCTTGTATGAACACAGAGCCTCCGTACCCCTTCTCAAGTTTCCGGTACACATGGTCGAGGCATATGAATGCCCCCTCACCTTTTTAAACGTCTGCACCTGCATAGCACACACAAAGGCTATGATGACGTTTACAGCGCTATTCCACTTGCCTATAGGAATGAAGGCGGCAAGAGCAAGCAAGCCTATCTCGAGTGTCAGCATGAGGTGGCGCCAATGCAGTAGCTGTGCATCTTCAGTCTTAAATTTGTTTCGCATGCTCTCCGTGATAAGTATGCCCAGCATAAATGCTGCGACCGGTATAGCCGCTGAAAGCGCTCCCCTAAAATTTCCATGCGCCGCATTCATGCCCACCAGAACTATATTTCCGGTTTGGGCATTTGCAAACACACCGCCTCTACAGAGATAGCTATATGCATCCAGGATCCCTCCGCACACGGCTAACAAAGATGCCACTCTAAAGCTTTCAGACATCTGAATTTCTTTTTTTACATCTTCCATATCCACCTGCCTATTTTAATCACACGATTTACCGTTGTATTTTAACCTTCACAACGTTAAGTCACTATGAATTTATTTATGGAAAAAATGTGCTACCATGTTGTTTTTAGCCATCTTAACCTTAAACTCATTATCTACCACATACATTTTAATATTAAATTTATTACATTAACCCTACTATGTTCCCTGTAGCATTTAAAAAACCGCCATACGGCGGTTTTTTAAAATATAAAACACAGCTGCAAGCTACGCTTCTTCTTTTACAATGCTCTTACCGTCATAGGTATTGCATGTCGGACATACTCTGTGCGGTAACTTAGGCTCCTTGCATTTAGGACAAATGCTGATGCCGGATACCGTTTTTTTCATATTTTGTGCTCTTCTAGAGTCTCTCTTTGCCTTTGATGTTTTTCTCTTAGGTACTGCCATTTCTTATCCTCCCGATCTATATATAAATTTCATTCACTCGCAATAGCAATATTCTAGCAAACGCAAGCTGTACCTGTCAATCATTTTGCAGAATAATTTTCGTCTCATTTACAAAATACCGCCCATACCTCACTGATCTATAACAGAACCCATCATATTATTGAGGTATCTCATTCACGAAATACTGTTCATACCATACGAGGAAGGTATAGATGTTATACACCTTACGTCCGGTATTTTGAAGCCCCTTATAATGCATGTCGAGAAGTTCATTTATTTTTTCGCTGTCAAAAAATTCAGCTGCAAACGGCTTGGCAAACATCTCCTTGACCATCTTGTAATACTTTTCTTCCTTTATAAAACTCACAAACGGCACCATAAATCCTGCTTTACGCCTGCGAGACCATCCCTTTGGAATGATTCGCTCGGCAGCCTTTCTGAACGCATACTTGGTCGTAGATTTTGCCATCTTGTGCTTTATAGGAATCTTCCTTGCTAAATCCCACATTTCCTTATCGAGGAACGGCACTCTGAGCTCCAAAGAATTTGCCATCGTCATCTTATCTGCCTTTAGCAATATATCATCAACTATCCACATATTCATATCGAGGAAGAGCATCTTGGAAGCATCATCCATATCCCTTACCTTGTCATAATATTTGGCTGTGAGGTCACTTGCCTTTTCATCATTTTTGTATCTATTCTTTAATATATCGTTAGCCTCATCATCAGACATAACATTTGCCTGCCCTATATATGAGAGCTCCGGCTTTTCTCCGTATTTCATAATGATCGTGCGCCCTCTGAAATGCTGCTTATCCTTGCTCATATCATAGAGTTTGTGTCTCAAACAAAACGGCAATAATTTGTATAGTTTATGTAAAAACGGCACTTCATAATCATTGTACCCTGCAAAGAGCTCATCCGCACCTTCACCTGAAAGTACGACCTTGACATGTTCCCTCGCTAGCCTTGCTAAAAAGTAAAGCGCCACCGATGAAAGGTTTGCATGCGGTTCATCCGAATAATACTGCACCTTGTCTATGCCTTCAAAAAATTCATCAGGCGATATCATCTTGGAAAAATTTTTTATTCCAAGCCTCTTTGAAAGATCCTTTGAATATACGGTTTCATCAAAGCCGTCGTTTTCAAAGCCTACGGAAAATGTTTTCTCAGGTCTGCTCTTGCTCACAACAAAACTGGAATCCACACCGCCCGATAAAAACGCTCCCACCTCCACATCGCTGATCTGATGATATTTTACTGATTCACTCACGGCCTTATCAATTCTTTCTATAGAGTCATCAAGCGACATATCTTGGTAATCGAGTACGAGGTCAAAATACTTTTTAATGTCCATCTTACCATCTTCATAAGTGTAGTAATGCCCCGGACGCAACTTATTTACTCCCTTAAAAAAGCTTTCATCAAGAGGATTGTACTGAAATACCAAATAATGCTTTAAGGCTCTTGTATTTATCTCTTTTTTAAATTTCGGATACCTTAAAAAAGCTTTAATTTCAGAGCCGAACAAAAAATCATCACCCTGTTTACTGTAATAATAAGGCTTTATTCCGAAGTGATCTCTCGCCCCTACTATGATATCCTTCTTTTTATCATAAATCGTAAATGCGAACATGCCTCGAAGCTTTGAGAGAAGCTCATCTATGCCGTACCGTTCGTATCCTGCAATTATGACTTCGCTATCCGTATCCGTCTTAAATTCATAACCGGTCTTCATCAAATCTTTTTTTATATCCTGATAGTTATATATTTCGCCGTTAAATACGATCACGGCATTTCCCGTACTTGCGATGATGGGCTGTGAACCCGATTCTAAATCTATTATGGAAAGCCTTCTAAACCCGAAATGCACAGCACCTTCTTCAAAAAAGCCGTCGCTGTCAGGTCCCCTGTGACTGATCATCTCGGTCATAGCCCTAAGCACTCCGGGATCGTTTACATCCTTACTTATAAAGCCCACAAACCCGCACATCTCATCTCCTATTCTCTAAAGCAGCATGCTTACAGCATAATTAAAATTCTCCGAAATCCATTATAACACAATGGTTCCCGAGTCCGCCACCAAAGGGAATATACCTGCAGAGCATCGTAAATATATGCTCATTACTCGGATTGTGCTTCTTCGGCCTTGGAAATTATATCCTTGACCTTCATGAGCCTTGTGATGGTAGCTCTTTCGTTTTCGTCCAAACGAAGCATGATAAACCTGATAGTCTCTTCCAGGTCAGGTATCATCCTGTATTCCAATGCATTTACCCTTCGCCTTGACTTTTCAAGTTCATCTGCGAGCAACTGGCAAGTTTTTTCTATTTCCGCAAGCCTTATAAGCTTATCGAGCACCTTGTCGAGTCCGTCTACGGCCTTATCCAATTCCGCAGACGTAAAGGTATAACCATATGGATACACATCGTGCTCTGCATCCTGATTCCCCAGATCGCTTTTACTGATTTCCATCTTAGGAACCATTACACTCATGACATTTTCAGAACTGATATCAAGCTGTACATCCGCCTTAGGAAAACTTACAGCCTCTGCAAGCATCTTAGGAGTGGTAACTACAGAAGCCACCAAAAACGCCGCAAATGCGCTTCCCATCTCCTGTTCCACTTCTTTTCGAAGACGTCTGTTTTCAGATATCAAATCTATAAAACGCCTCATAAGCTCATCCTGCTTATCCTTAAGCAACTTATGCCCACGCTTGCTCTTTACAAGCTGAGCCTTAAGCTCTGTTAGATTCATTCTTGTAGGGGTTACCTGCAATTTAGCCATTTGAATATACCTTCCTTATGAATTTTTGTTTTCCCTTATACTTTGCCGAGATATTTATCGATATGCTGTTCTTTTATTCTCTTAAGTTCGTGTCTAGGTATGAGTTCGAGAAGCTTCCATCCTAAATTCAAAGTTTCTTCGATGCTTCTGTTTGTATTATAACCTTGATTTACATATTGGTTGTCAAATTCTTCCGCAAACTTTGAAAATGCTTTGTCAGATTCTGAAAGGGCGGAATCACCCAATATTACGGCAAGTTCTCTCGCTTGCAATCCCGCAGTATAGGCTGCATATATCTGGTTCATCGTATCCGCATGGTCTTCACGTGTCTTGCCTTCACCTATTCCCTTATCCTTAAGCCTTGAAAGGGATGGAACAATATTTATAGGCGGGTTATTCCCCTTCTTGTGAAGTTCTCTTGAAAGGATTATCTGCCCTTCCGTGATATATCCTGTAAGGTCAGGAATAGGATGGGTAATATCGTCTTCAGGCATTGTAAGTATCGGAATCTGAGTGATTGACCCCGGCTTTCCTGAAATCTTACCGGCTCTTTCATACATTCCAGCAAGATCCGTATATAGATATCCCGGATAACCTCTTCTTCCCGGTACTTCCTTACGTGCAGCTGACACCTCACGAAGAGCATCTGCATAATTCGTGATATCCGTCATTATTACAAGCACCTGCATACCCTTTTCAAATGCGAAGTACTCAGCACATGTCAAAGCCATCTTAGGTGTTGCTATTCGTTCTATCGCAGGGTCGTCTGCAAGATTTATGAACAATACCGATCTGTCTATTGCTCCGGTTTCCGTTAAATTATCTACAAAGAACTTTGATTCTTCAAACGTTATACCCATAGCGGCAAACACCACCATGAATTTCTCATTTTGTCCCAATACCTGTGCCTGTCTTGCAATCTGAGCCGCAACGTTGTTGTGCGGTAAACCGGAACCTGAGAATATAGGCAGCTTCTGTCCTCTTACCAAGGTATTGAGTCCATCTATACAAGATATCCCTGTCTGGATAAACTCTGACGGATAGTCCCTTGATACCGGATTTATCGGCGCACCGTTAATATCCATCTTCATGTCCGGCACAAGCTTAGGGCCGTCGTCTATAGGTCTTCCAAGGCCATCGAATACACGTCCTATCATATCTTCAGAAACACCGAGCTCCAGTGGATGTCCCAAGAATCTCACCGTGGTATCCGGAAGATTTATTCCCGACGAACCTTCAAATACCTGCACCATTGCCCTGTCGGCATCTATTTCGAGTACCTTGCCTCGCCTTCTTTCTCCCGTTTGCATCTTGATGTCTACAAGTTCGTCGTATTTTACACCCTCAACGCCCTCTACTATCATTAGAGGACCGACAACCTCGCTTACGCTCTTATATTCCTTAAGCATCTATCTTCCCTCTCTTTCCTGCAAGCGCATCTATTTCTGCATAAATGTTTTTCTTAAGCTCATCTATTTCAGCTATCTTATCCTCAGGGATTTCCTTCATTCTTCCTAGCCTTTCAAGAGACGGTACGGATGTAATCTCGTTTACATACACACCATCCTCAATGGCCTTGAGTCCTTTATCGTAAAATCCTAGTATGATGGACAGCATCTTAAACTGTTTTTCAAGCGAACAGAATGTGTCCACATCATGAAAGGCATTCTGCTGCAGGAAGTCCTCCCTTATGGACTTTGCAATTTCAAGCTTTAGCTGGTCGGGTTCTGAAAGTGAATCCTTACCTACAAGCCTTACAATTTCCTGAAGTGAAGCCTCTTCCTGCAAGATTCTCGCAGCTCTCAGCCTGTTACCGGAGAAGGTATCACTTACATTTTTATCGAAATACTTATCCATCTTATCTTGATATAGCGAATACGAATCTATCCAGTTTATAGCCGGGAAATGTCTGGCATATGAAAGCGCATAGTCGAGCTTCCAGAATACCTTTACGTTTCTCAGCGTTGCCTGAGATACGGGCTCTGAAATATCTCCGCCTGCAGGCGATACAGCTCCAATGAGCGTTAACGCTCCCTCTTCATCCTTAGAACCGTTAACTATCACCTTTCCCGATCTTTCATAGTAGTCTGCAACACGTGTACCGAGGTATGCAGGATAACCTTCATCGCCCGGCATCTCTTCAAGTCTTCCGGACATTTCACGAAGCGCCTCTGCCCATCTCGATGTGGAATCCGCCATCATCGCCACGGAATAACCCATATCTCTAAAATACTCACCTAATGTGATTCCGGTATATATGGATGCTTCACGCGCCGCTACCGGCATGTTTGAAGTATTTGCTATGAGCACCGTCCTCTTCATGAGCGATGCTCCGGTCTTAGGATCCTCAAGCTCCGGGAACTCCATGAGTACGTCCGTCATCTCATTTCCACGTTCTCCGCAACCTACATAGATCACTATCTCAGCATCCGCCCACTTTGCAAGCTGATGCTGTACCACCGTTTTACCCGAGCCGAACGGTCCCGGTATAGCTGCCGTACCACCTTTTCCAACAGGGAAGAACGTATCTATTACCCTTTGTCCCGTAACCAATGGAATGTCCGGATCCAATTTCTTTTTATAAGGCCTTCCCTTACGAACCGGCCATTTTTGCATCAGTGTGAGCTCGTGCTCTTCGTTTTCACCCTTTATTTTACATACGACATCTTCTACCTTGTAGTCTCCTTCGGTGATTGAAACGACTTCTCCGCCCTTACCGAAAGGTACCATTATCTTGTGGTCTACTATTTCCGTTTCCTTGACTATTCCTATGACATCACCTGCCTCAAGCACATCGCCGGCCTTCGCAACCGGTGTAAAATGCCACACCTTTTCTCTGTCGAGCGCCAACGCCTCGATACCCTTTATCAAGAAGTCTCCCGATTTATCCTTGAGTACATTTAGTGGCCTTTGAATACCGTCAAACATTCCTTCAAGCAGACCCGGTCCGAGCTCTATAGATAGGGGCTGTCCGGTAGTGTATACAGGCTCCCCCGGGCCTATGCCGGACGTCTCTTCATATACCTGAATAGAAGCTCTATCTTTTCGCATTTCAATGATTTCACCGATCAACTTGTTATCCGAAACGTATACTACATCATACACGTTCGCTTCTTCCATTCCCTCTGCAACTACCAGAGGTCCTGCCACCTTTATAATCTTACCGGTTTTCAAAATATGCCTCTCTTTCCTAAACTATACTGGATCCTATTGCTTTTTCTATATTTTTATCTATGCGCTCAAGCCCGACTCCCAGCGAACCCTTGTTGCTGGGTACCAATGTGATAGCCGGTGTCACTGCGCTGTCATATCGTGCTATTGTATCCTGCACTAAATCCGCCATCTGCTCAGTGATCAATATGATTCCGTAGTCCTCATCGGCCAAAGTATCTATGGTATTTCTTATCTCATCCTTGCCGTCCGGAGTAAAAACCTCCACCCCCAAGCACTTGAACGCAAGTACGCTATTTCTGTCTCCTATTATCGCAATCTTTTTACGCATATGTCTCACGCAACCTTTCTTTAATGGAATCAGGACTCTTACCGTTCATCTTCGAAATATATATGAGCCTCATATTCAGCAGTTCTATATCCTTAGCATGGACGTAGGCAAACATTACCTCAGGCCCTGCAGATATCATCTTGGCTTCTTTCGTCTTTTTCATAAGATAATCTTCAAGCACCCTCTCAAATTCCAATAAATTGCCGTTTTTCTCATCCTTTGATATGGCCTCTAAAAGCCCCTTATGCATGTCTGAAGATACCAGCCTCTCTATCACAACCTTAGGTGTCTCCAGATAAGACTTTCCTAAATGTCTGATGTCGATATTGCCGCTTTCCGAGAGAAAATCTTTAATGTTTATCCATTGCCTGCCGTGATCCTTTGCCCTTATCACCATTTGAATATTGGATGTATCTATGAAAAGCTTTGCATACTCTGTAAAGAAATTTTTGGATTCGTTTCCGAGTGAAGCGTCTATCTCCTTACCGATTCTTAGAAGCTCATTCAAGAAGAACTTGTCTATGATCATTTCCGCCTGCTGCGCATCCTTGTTTTGCTTGTAAAGATCGTACGCCTGTATAGCTATATTGCTATACAGCACATCCTTGCTCTCGTTCTTGCCGCTTTCCAAGAGTCTCTTTATCGCAGGGACGCTGATTCTTCCGATGCTTGAATAAAGTTCGCTAAGATCCTCATCCAATATCATGGACTTTAACAGCACCTTTATATTGTGCATGTCATACTTAAGCGCTACGAAGCTATATACCGCTTCTCCGCCCTTTTGTTCTCTTACAAAATTATATGCATTTACAAGCTCCGGTGAAAATACATCCCAGTATTTACTTATTGATTCCATAGCAAGCACCCTCTCTGCATATATTGAATCCGACAACGCCTTGGAGACATCTCCGGCGCTTTCAAGATCCGTGAGCCTTAGAAAATAGCTTTGATTTAAAAGCCCCTTTTCCTTAACTCTTATTGCAGCTGAGCTATGTATGTAATCTGCTCTTTGCATTAGTTCACCTCATCAAATAGTAGTTTTTCAACATTCTTTTCTATATTTTCACGGGCTTCATCCACCAAAGCATCGAAGTTGAAATTCAAACTATAATTATCGCTGATAATCACAAATCCCGATTTAATGGCGTCATCCGCTTCTACATTCATAGAAGGCATGACTTTTTTCGCCTCATTCAAAAACTTGCCGGGTACACGAAGCACTTGAGCATCCTTGAAATTTTCGCCGTCAAGCGCAGACTTTAAAAATTTCCCGTATTCGCCCTCGTTGATGTCTGCAAGCCTTTGCTTTGCCAAATCGAAGGCCTTTGCGATCACGGCTTGCTTTGCCATAAGTACTTCATCTCTTACCTTGAGCTTTGCGGACGTAACCGTACGCTCCTTTATTATGGCTGCTTCTCTCATGCTTGCTTCTATTTTCTTTTGCGATTCCTGGGTTTGCTTTTCCATATTAGACGCAAGCTTTTCGGCATACTCTTTCTCTAATTTGGTAAGTTCAGCATCGCTTTCACCCTTTGCATCACTCACTATTTTACTTATCATGTTATCAAGGTTTGCCATCTTCCACCTCGCTTAAAATTTAACAGATGTAAGTAATATAAGTGAAAATACAAATGCCAATATTGCGTATGTTTCTACCATTACGGCGTAGATGATACCCTTAGTCTGGTGCTCTTCGTTCTTAGCCAGTATATTTATTGCCGCTGCAGAAACCTTACCCTGTGACTTAGCGGAATGAAGACCTACAATTGCAATAGGAAGACATGCTGCAAATAGATAAAATCCTTGATGCAATGGCATATCGGGCTTTAACTGAAGCATTGTAAGCAACGCTATTACAAAACCATATAGACCTTGCGTACCCGGTAGTAGCTGTAATACCAGTGATTTACCGAATTTTGCAGGTTCGTCTATCATCAAAGCGGAAGCCGCCTCACCTGCGATACCTACACCGTATGCAGAACCGATACCTGCCATAGCCGCTGCAAGGGCCGCACCCAAACCGGCTATCGCCGCTCCTCCGATAGACTCAAAACTAAGTCCTACTCCTGCAGCCAAAGCTGCATTTGCTGTTACCGTACTCAACATCATCTAAGATACCTCCTTCAAAAGATACAATAATCTTGCTATTTCAGCCTTACATACTTTGGCACAGCCTTTTGATTTTTAAAGGCTATACCTCCACCTTCATAAAATTTACCGAAAAATTCCACATATGTAAGTCGTGCAGAATGCACGTAACCTGAAAGCGAACTTAAAAATATATTAAACCCATGGAAGACCACAAGGATGATAACACTCGCTATCAAACCCGGTCCATGGCCAACTAATTTTGCAATTAGATTTACCGCATATGCTATGAATGCTCCTGCGAGTCCGAGCGCCATAAGCCTTGAATACGATACGAAATCACCTATGTAACCTGTAATTCCGTATAACTCGTATATTCCTCCGCCTATCCTCGCTCCTATGCTTTCTCTATCTCTTGCTCCGAATACCAATATGCCTACCATGCTCGCTATCATAAGCACTTTAAACACCATCATTGCCGCAGGCCCCATGTCTATCATATTGCCACCTATAAGTCCTATGAGACCCACAAGCGCAAACACCCAAAGCCCTACATCCAAGAATGCGTCTACCGGCTTTCCGTCTCTAATAAGCATGTACGCCTTAACACCAAGCCCTGAGAAAAGATGCACAAGTCCTAAGGCTATGGACACTCCGAGAAGGAGCATGAAATCTTTCTCGGTATTAAATATCGCTATCGGTCTTCCGTTCATTTTTAAGGTGACTCCAAATAACGAGCCATACATCACTCCCCAAAATATTACCGCTATGCTGCAAAGGTTTATCATCCTTAGAAGCGAATCCTTAGGCGGCTTGGGGTTGCTCTTCTTTATGCCGAATAAAGTTCCTAAAAATAAAACCGCACCATATCCTATATCGGCTACCATCATTCCAAAGAAGAACCAATAGAATGGCGCCAATGCAGGAGTAGGATCCAACTCATTATACTTAGGCAGTGAATACATCTTTGTGAGCGATTCAAAGGCCGATACGAATTTGTTGTTTTTAAGTACTATAGGCACATTTTCATCGTCTCTGTCTGCCGGCTTTATTGACAAATCACAGTGGGACTTCGCAGTTTCTTCTATGCTTCGCTTAAAGTCAGCTTCCTTTGATGTAGGGATGTACCCGCTTATAAGCTGTATGCTGTTCGTCTCTTTGAAATTCTCTATGCTGCTGTGCTTTACCTTTTCGCTCGCCTCAACCTCGTAAAGCGCTTTCAGCTTTACAAGATATTCGAGGTTGCCCGCAAAGGCCTTTGCGTTTTCTGAAAGAGCCTCATTCAGCTTCACTTCCGCCGCCTCAAGGCTCTTAAGCTCGGCGGCGGGCTCTTCAGAAAAGGCGAGCTTCACCTGATTAAAGCCGTTTTTCCTAAGCAGCTCTACAGCCTCCTGCCTGTTCTTTGCAAGCGCTACACAGAGATAATACTTTATGCCTGCCCTCTCCGATACAAGGTCTGCATAGACCAAGTCATTTTCTTCTATCATGGCTTTAAATGCCTGATCGTAGTCTGCGTGCACGGTACCCAGCATTTTAACCGTCATTGCATTTTCGCCGATATCTTTTAAAGCTATATTTAAGCGCTTCCACGGCATAAGATCCATGCTTTTCGTATGAACCTCCGTGATTTCCTGTTTTATCTTTTCCTTTTCGCTATATAACGAATATATTTCTTCATATACCTTGTCAAAGTCTATCGATGCTGCGATATCCTTCATTTCCTCTTCCGACAGAACGGGTATGACCTTCTTGCTTCCTTCATATTGCGAAAGCTGGTCTATACACCAAACTATCCTCGATAGCCTTGTAGAGATCTCGGACACCCTCTCCTTATCTGTAGAAGCCTTAGCTTCTATTTCTTCATCCGTTTTTTTATTGAGATCTGCGTAGTGTGCGTATTCAAGCTTTTGTATCTCGGATACTATGGCTTCCTTGTCCGATTTAAACGCAAGAAGCTCAAACTTACTCATATTAACAATTGCCATTTTCTAATGTCCTCTCCACGATGAACTCTGCGGCCTTGTCAATGTTCTTTTCACCTGAAAGCGTAACTGCCTCTGCGGTAGCCTTACCCTCTTCTAAAATCGGTGTGATATCCCTATCTGCTTCTTCCTTTGCATCTGCAAGTATCTTTGCAATCTTTTCATCAGTTTGCTTCGACAGCTCTTCTGCGTCTTTTAGCAATTTCTCCTCAAAATCAGTTTTTAATTTCTCAGCTTTTTTCTCCGCTTCTTCCGTAATCTTGATAGCCTCTTTTTCTGCTTTTTGAATTCTGCTTATCGCCTCTAAATCCAAAGAGAACCTCCTTTGATTAAAACGCTGTTTTCAATATCGCACAAAATTTCAACTTAACAAAAAATAAACCGCCTGATAATCGACGTCTATGTGTGAATTTATTGCACTACAACTAAGTATACTCGCATTATATTGTTAATGCAACACAAAATATATTTAAAACCGATTTAATGATTCTTTTACAAAAATTGCTTGGATTTTTCGTATTTTTTTATTAGCGTTTTCCATCATTTTACAAAATTTTAGCAATTATTTTTCGTCGTTTTCAACAACCTCATCGTCCTCTTCAGCCTCTTCACTTGCGATGTTTACAAGCCTTTCGGATATTCTGAGGTTGTTTTCATCCGTAAGCAAGATAAATATATGCAGTAATGCTATCCCGATAAGAGCTATGGTTTCTACCCTAAGTCCCCTGCTCGAAAGCACCGCCGCAGCTCCCATAACACCACTGATGCAATACAGCGTGAGCACTGAGCGTACCTGTCCAAGCCCCATTCTGAGCACTTTATGATGTATATGATCCTTATCTCCCATGCTGAGGGGCATACCTTTGATCAATCTTCTGAATATGGCAAGCAACGTATCTATTATAGGAAGCGCTAAAACCAACAGCGGCACCACCATAGCGACCACCGTTCCCGTCTTAACATTACCTCCTACGGAAAAGCACGCAAGAGCAAACCCCAGCACCAGCGAACCTGAATCTCCCATGAAAGCCTTTGCCGGATGAAAATTATAAGGTAAAAAGCCGAGCGCAGCTCCTGATATCGTAAGCATTGCGGTTGCCTCCAGGTAACTCCCGTGAATGTATGCAACATATGCTACTGCAAAGGCCGCGATCGTAGCAACGCCCGCAGCGAGCCCATCCAGACCGTCTATTAAATTCACGGCATTCGTTATGGCTACGATCCATATTATGGTAACGATCGCAGATATTGCCGTGCCGAACTGCCAGTAACCATCTCCTATTATATTTCTGATGACTGTGATTTCAACACCCATGGCGTATGAAACAAGTGCACTTACGATCTGCCCTATAAGTTTTACCTTGGCTGAAAACTCAAATTTATCATCAAGCGCCCCTACTATAAACATTAAGGTGATTCCCGCAAGTGCGCCTCGCATGTTGGAGTCTGCAGGCAGAATTGTCATGCACGTAACCGTAAGACTTATGAATATGGCAAACCCGCCAAACCTCGGTATAGCCTTTGTATGAACACGTCTGTTGTCCTTCGGCACATCCACTATCTTAAGTTTATGCGCTATAAATATGCTAAACGGCGATAAGAATACGGATATCCCAAAAGACATTAAAAACGCCAATATCAAAGGTTCGTAATACTTCATTTTTCTTCTCCCAGCATAATTATGGAAAGCCCTGCCTCTGATAAAATCTGTTTCGCAAGATTGTCGGGATACCCCTCTCTCACAACTATTCGCTTTATACCGGCATTTATAATCATTTTAGAACATATGATGCATGGTTGATGCGTAATGTATATCGTGGCCCCTTCGATATTTTGCCCTGACATCGCACACTGAATAATTGCATTTTGCTCCGCATGGAGCGCTCTACAAAGCTCGTGCCTCTCACCCGAGGGAACATTGAGCTTTTCTCTAAGACACCCTCCAAGATCCTTGCAATGAGGTACTTTTTTGGGTGCACCATTATATCCTGTAGCTAAAATATGCTTGTTCTTAACGATAACAGCACCGACACTTCTTCTAAGACAGGTAGTCCTGGTAGCTGCAAGCTCTGCAAATCGCATGAAATATTCGTCCCAGCTGATTCTTTCGTTGTCATCCATCATTGTGTTTCTCCAAGTCTATGACGTTAAACGCCGGGAATTCTGCATTCATGAATACTTCATCGAGATACAACCCTTGAGGCGGAGCAGTAATCCCTGCCATTTGTCTATTTTTAGATTTTAACACATCGTAAACCGGCTTATCAAATTTATTTTTGCCCACTTCAAGCAGTGTTCCCGCCATTATTCTTACCATATTGTATAAAAACCCTTCCCCTGTAACCGCAAAGAACACATAGTCCTGTAGGTCGCTCAAATTTAGCCTCGGTAGCAGCCTTTTCTTTAAAGCTATGATATCCGCAATTCTACCGTATTCATCTGTAAGCGGCTCATGAATCCCATCGTTTAATTCCTCGCAAGATATTACATTTGCGCTGAAGACTTTGCGGATAGGCGATCTTCCGTCTTGAGTTCTAAATGCCGAAAAATCATGTTCTCCTACAAATGCCTTAGCTTCCTCTTTCATTCTACCCACATTTAAATCACCGTTTGTCAAAAGCATGTAGTTTCTGGCAAAAATATCACTGCCGGCATTCTTTTTAAAAACGTAGATGTATCGCTTGCCTTTCACAAAATATCGGGGATTCATAGCCCTACCGAGCTCCGCCCAACCTTCTATTGCAATTGCGGCCTGCTTTCTGTAATCCGACTTCCTAGTTGAAAAGGCATTAGTCAAAACCTCAGCCAATCTACCGTGCGGTATATTCGTATCATATGAAAAGCTGAATATTTGTGAAAAAGCATGGACGCCGGCATCAGTCCTGCTTACAGCTGAAATCTCTACGTCGCCAACTATGGGCTTCAATGCATTTTCTATCTCGCCCTGCACGCTGGTTATTCCATGATTTTTTTGAAAACCCTTAAATGCACTGCCGTCATATGATATTTTGAAAGCAATATGTTTCATAACAAGTCCTTTATCACTATCTCGCCCCAAAATGCAACCATGTAAATGACACCCGCAAGTGAAATAAACGGCACGAGCGGAATATAGCTCTCTTTAGCATTCTTATTCTTTATAAGTACGCAGGCTGCAAATACACCGGCCATCAGGAAGGCAGAGACGAGCACAACCACTATTCCGTCGAAACCCAGCACCGCTCCAAGGGCGGCCGCCACCTTGACATCACCGAATCCCAATGTTTCCGTCTTTGTAATCAACCTACCTATTACGGATATTAAAAGCAAAAAGCCTCCGCCGGTCAGCGCACCGTAGAATATGTTCGCTATGCCTTCGTGCTGTCCATAGAAGCCTATGCAACTTGCAAGCAACAATATCACAGCTTCATCCACCACTATCATATACTTAAAATCACCTATGGCTATGAATACCAACAACCAAATAGTGATCATCGCAGGCAGAGCATAATAAATATCGAAGTAGGCGAGCTTCGCATAAACAAGTCCGAACCCAATTGCAAGGACGGGGGCGTACGGAATCCATTTAAGCCTTTCTCTGCTCCTAACTTCTTCACTCGGAGTTTGTCCATATTCTGTAAGCCAAGACGGAGGAATTCTATTAAAAATCGCAACCAGCAACACGCCGGATATGATCCCGGCTACCGAAAAACCCAGAATTTTTAACAAAATTTCCTGCATCCGGCACCTATTTCTTCCATGAAGATTTAAGAGGTGTTATCCGGTTAAAGCTACCGTCTTCATCCTTTGTATAATATCCGTGCCTGAAAAATTGCACCCTGTCTCCCGGATTCATCTCCTCTATGGAGGGCTCTGCAAAGCATTCTCGCCGTATCTTAGACCCTTCATTGAATTTCATTTCATCGCCATCCTTAATGAACAGATCTTCGTACTCGTTTACATCTATCTTGACGGCAGTCCTCTTATCTATCCAATGTATGGTGCCCTTCACTTTCCTGCCATCAAAACCGCTACCGCTTCTCGTTTCGGGATCATAGGTGCATAAAAGCTCTATGACCTTGCCTTCATCATCGGTTACAACATCATTACACTTTATAAAATATGCGCCCTTAAATCTCACTTCATTTCCCTTGAACAGTCTGAAATATTTTTTCACGGGATTCATCATGAAATCTTCACCGTCTACATATAATTCTCTGCTGAACGGCACCTTTCGGCTACCGAGGGCTTCGTTATTTCTGTTATTTTCAATCGCCATGAGCTCTTCCCCTTCTTCAGGATAATTCGTAATCACAACCTTGATAGGGTCAAACACAACGTTTTTACTCACAACAACTTCTTTAAGATCGTCTCTTATGCAGCTTTCAAGCATTGCTGTATCTACAGTGCTGTTTGATTTAGCTACACCTATGTCATCACAAAATTTTCTTATGCTTGCGGGCGTATAACCCCTTCTTCTTATACCTGCTATGGTAGGCATCCTGGGATCATCCCATCCTGAGACCTTGCCTTCATCTACGAGCTTTTTAAGTTTTCGCTTACTCATGATCGTCCCTGTGAGATTTAGCCTTGCAAATTCTATCTGTCTGGGCGGATTGGGCCACTTCAGTTTTTCCAAAAACCAATCGTATAGCGGTCTGTGATCCTCAAATTCAAGCGTGCACAAAGAATGCGTCACTCCCTCTATAGCATCCTCCAGCGGGTGAGCAAAGTCATACATCGGATATATGCACCAATCATCGCCCGTATTGTGATGGTGTATCCTTGCTATTCTATATATCACAGGATCCCTCATATTTATATTGGAACTTGACATATCTATCTTAGCCCTGAGCACCTTGCTCCCGTCTTCAAATTTTCCCTCTCGCATTTCTCTAAAGAGCTTTAAATTTTCATCTATCGTTCTATTCCTGTATGGGCTATCGACGCCGGGTTCTGTCAAAGTCCCTCGTGTTTCCCTGATTTCATCGGCATTAAGATCACACACATACGCATCTCCCGTTTGTATCAACTTTTCCGCACATTCATACATTTTCTCAAAATAGTCCGAAGCCCAAAACTTTTTATCCCAACTAAACCCTAGCCATTTCACGTCCTCTTCTATAGAATTTACATATTCCATATCCTCGTTTGCAGGATTCGTATCATCGAAGCGAAGGTTGCACTTGCCTCCGTATTTGGCGGCCGCACTGAAACTCAAGCAAATTGCCTTTGCATGTCCTATGTGAAGATAGCCGTTCGGCTCCGGAGGAAATCTTGTAATTATCTTTCCTTCGTTCTTATTGTTTTTAATATCTTCCTCGATGATATTGTAGATAAAATTTTTGCCTTCACTCTTTGACTTTTCATTTTGTTCATTAGGCATATCTTCACCCCTTCTTATAAATCCTTTATTTCTGCCTCAAAATTCTTAAAATTCTCTTAAATTCATACGGCATCGCTGCAGTAAATTCCATTTTCTCAGAAGTGATAGGATGAAGAAATCCTATCTTCTTAGATCTTAGCATCGGCCACATGAGATTGAATTTATCCTTCCTCTTACCGTATAGCATGTCTCCGAGTACCGGATGGTGGATGTAATTCATATGCACCCTTATCTGATGTGTGCGTCCTGATTTTATAACTAGACTCACATAGGTGAATTTGCCGAATCTTTCTATCACCTTAAATTCCGTGTGTGCTTCTCTACCTTCATCTCCCGCACTCATCTTAAGTCTGTTTTTTTTGTTTCTTTCTATCTTTGCTGTAATAACACCGGAATCTCTTACTATATTATCATAAACTATAGCCTCATATTCCTTACTTACTTCCTGTTTTTCGAATGCTTCTGTAAGATGCTTCAAAGCGGTATCCGTTTTTGCCATAACCATCACTCCGCACGTGCCTCTATCGAGCCTGTGCACTACCCCGGGGCGGTTCGCTCCGCTTCCATTTGCAAGGCTTCCCTCGGTATATTCAAAGATTTTATCGGAAAGCGTACATTCAAAGGACTTATCACCCTTAGCGTGCGTGAGGAGCCCCGCAGGTTTATCAACTACTATAATGTAATCATCTTCATACAATATGCCTATCTTGAGTATGCCCTCTTCGTTTGCATTATAAAGATCATTATCCTCAGGTACCTTAATGACCTCGACATCATCACTGCTTATGTGTACACCGGTACTGTCCTGTTCACTTTGGTGTAACCCGGCCTCCCGATCATCTGAAATTTCCAATAAATCGTTTGCATTCATCCTATGATTTTTAGAAATCTTTATTCCATCTAAGGTAACAGAGCCAACATCACAGAGTTTTGCCGCCTTAGCCCTTGATATTTTAAGCGCACCGGCGATGTATACGTCCGCCCTTCGTTGATTATTGCCTACGTCCACCTTAATCTTCAACTTTTCCTCTCATACTCAGAATCAAAGACAACAATACAAGCGTAGAGCCACAGGTGATGCAGATATCAGCGAAATTAAAGACCGGGAAGCTGCCCACCGATATATAGTCCACGACATTTCCCAGATACAACCTGTCTATGAGATTCCCCAGTCCTCCTCCGAGAAGCCCTACAAGCCCAACACTCATCTTGGGCGAAAGATCGCTTGCAATTTTCAAGAAAAAATACAGCATAACCACTATTGTAACGGCGGTAACAGCTACGAGCATCTGACCTCGCCCGCTTGCAAAATTAAAAGCTGCCCCATAATTTCTAATATGAGTCAGCTTTATATGTTTTGTTATTTCTATCGTGTGCATTTGCGGAATATCATTCATAACGGCAAGTTTAATCATGCGATCCACAAATACCGAAACTAGAATGGACGTAATTAATACAATCCTTTTTTTCATTTTATACCCAAGGGTTTTCGGATGTCTGAACCTTTTGTTCAAGCCCGAGCCCCAGCGCTCCGGTATCAAGCTTTGCAGTAATATCAACGCTCTCAGGTGCAAATACATAGATGTTATTTGCAACTTTTTGAGCTGTACCGTTCAAGGCGTACGTAGCACCGCTGAGAAAGTCAAATACCTTCTTCCCTAAATCCTGATCGATCTTTTCAAGGTTTATTATGATAGGCCTCTTTGCTTTCAAGCTATCTACAAGCTTAGGGCACTCCTCAAAGCTAAGCGGTTCGATTATAACCATCTTAAACGGGTTGTCGCCTGCACCCGATAAGCCCGTTATAGGTAGCTTAGGTGACATAGGCAATACTTTCCCCGGCAATGGAGTTTCCGGCATGACCTTTCTTTGTGGTGGCATCGGTTTTGCAGGTTCCGGAGTTTTTTCAGCTTTCTCTAAAGCTGCATCATCTTCATAATCTTCATCATACTCTTCAATGCCTACAAGATCTTTAAACTTTTCAAAAACACCCATAAAGTTTCTCCTCCTAATCGGCTAATAAGATCTGGGACCGAATATGCTCGTGCCTACTCGCACTATATTGGCTCCACACTCAATAGCAACCTCATAATCTCCGCTCATTCCCATAGATAAATATTCAAACTGCGGATATTTCTGCCTGTAGTTGTCAAACATCTTCTTCGTTTTTTCAAAATACTCTCTCGCATCCTCGCTCTTCTCTACTATCGGAGCCATGCTCATAAGTCCCTTTACGAGAATGTTATCATAGTCGGCTGTTACCGATTCGATAAATTCATCCACTTCATCGGGCGGCAAGCCATACTTGCTTTCTTCATTCGAAATGTTCACCTGCACAAGCACATTTGCTGTAATGCCATGTTGCTTTGCACGCTTGTCTATTTCCTTTGCAAGTTTAATTGAATCCAGCGAGTGAATTAAAAAAACTTTGTCAATGATATATTTTACCTTATTAGTTTGTAAATGTCCAATCATATGAAAATTTACGCCGTTGAAATGCTCAAACTTGTCTATTATTTCCTGTACCTTATTTTCACCTAGATGGATTTCTCCGGCATCTACCGCTTCCCGTATCTCACTTATACTTCGTGTTTTGGTAACGGTACAGAGCATTACCTCACCATTTTCATTATGAGACTCTTTTGCCCTGTCATAGGCTCTATCGATTTTCCCGTGCACTTCCTTTAAGTTTTCTACTATATCCACCATATCTCCCCCTTATTTATAAACAGATCCTGTATATCTTTCAGGGTCTATGAGCACTTCATCGTAGGCGCTGATGGTATTATATACCTTCCCGTCCTTGGTTTCAAAGCTTCCCTGCGCCACTGCCGAAACTTTTCCATCCGTAGTTTTTACATCGACAGGGGTAAAGACAAAATCATCACTCCTTGTCTTGAGGTATACGCCCTTTTGTTCGCCATTTTTTACTATAGCAGTGTTTTTTACAATGAGCCCTCTTTCCGACATGCTCACTATCTTTGCAGAGCACTTCCTCTTTGACAGAAGACCGTCAAAGTACTCATTTGACTTCAATATTATGAGAGGCTTCTCTCCCGTTTCTTTTTTATATACTACCTCCGCATTTATCTCCTTATTACCTGTCTCTATTATTATTCTCTCTCCAACCTTATATCTTGCCTTGTTTTCTTTTTTTACAAATGCCGCCATATACCAGTCTTCATTTTTTACGAGCTTGTAGATAGGTTGGCCTTCAAGTGCTTTTCCCTGCGTTTTGAATGTTTCATAACTCCTTTGAAAATCACTTGAATCTATTTTTTTCATATTCCCCGTATTCAATTTATTCTCATAACCGTCTATGTTATAGCTTATCAATGCGGAATAATTCGCCTTGAGGTCTATATCGTTTTCTGTGTTATTGCCTAGGTTACTCTTTATGGTTTTATATTTTTTTTCAAGGCTCTCCTTTTCGCTGTCCTTGAATTTATATTCGCTCTCTTCTCCTATGAGTTCTCTCCTCTTGAGCAAATCACCTTCGCCGGCTTTAAACGAGACTTCCATGTTTTGCTTTGCTAAAAATACCTTTTCATTTCTAATTAATATTCCGTCTACATTTTCGCTAACTTTAAGATCACCGTATTTTACCACTTCCGTCGGATTGAGGAGTGATCCGCTCTTTTCGATTGCAATAAGCCCTACTGCAAGCAAAAGCACTGCTGCTAGATATATGTATAATATTTTTCTTACTTTCTTAGGTATCATCCGATCATCCTACTTATCGATATCTAAATTATTTTCCATTATAAATTTTTCAAGAATCTTACGCCTTCTCTTATCAAGGCTGTCACTTCCTGCAAGGAATTGATTTAATAAGTCAGGTCTCTTCTGCAATGTAAGCTCCAGCGAATTTTTAAACTTCCACTCCTCTATCTTAGCATGGTTTCCGCTTAATAATATATCGGGGACCTTATCTCCTTTGAAAATTTCAGGTCTCGTATATGAAGGCGGCTCAAGTAGTCCCGAATATATGGATTCTTCAAAGGCGGCTTCATTGTTTGCAAGCATTCCGTCTATGAGCCTCGACACCGCTTCTATAAGCACCATGGCAGCCACCTCTCCTCCTGTGAGAATGTAATCACCTATGGACACCTCTTCAAAATCATAGCGTTTAAGCACCCTCTCATCAACACCTTCATAATGTCCACAAAGTAGCGCTATATTATCAAGATGCGAAAGCTCCTTGCAATAGTCCGCATCCATTTTTCTACCCTTTGCAGACATGTACAGTAGTTTATCCGGCATTTTACCATTCGGATATGTAGCTTCAAGTGCATTCGATACGGGCTCTACCTGCATCACCATTCCATACCCTCCGCCATAAGGGTAGTCATCCACACGTTTGTGTTTATCCTCCGTATACATGCGAATGTCTATGGGGTTTATGGATATGATCCCTCTATCGCAACCTCGGCCTATGATGCTGTATTCCTTAAACGAACCCAAAATATCCGGGAATAATGTAAAAACATCATATTTCACCTGATTACCTCGCCGTTTCCATTATGCCCGCCGGTAAGACCACCTGCATTTTTCTATCCTGCATATCTATAGTTTTGATAAACTCAGCTGTACACGGTAGCAACAATTCTTTGCCGTCCGGTAGCTTTATCAGATATAATTCTCTCCCCGCAATAATTTCAGCCCTTAATATTTCACCAATATATTCATCTTTCTCATAAACCTTAAGCCCTCTAAGATCCCTTATATACACTTCGTTTTCGGTGGGCTCCAAAAGCGATGCGGTCATGTAAACATCTCCTCTTACATCGCTTGCTGCATCCCTGTCATCAATTCCCCCCAACGACAATATTACCGTGTTATGATCTTGAATCTTTGCAGATTCTACTATGTAAGGTTTATCTCCGATATGAACTTCGGGGAGCTTTTTAAACCTGTCCGGACTTTGCGCAAAACTTTTCACCTTTATTTCTCCTCGCACACCAAACGGTGCAAGGGTTTTACCAATAACGATGAAGTCCTCTTTTTGCATTTAAACAATCTCCACCAATACTTTTTTGCCCTGTTTAATTGCGGAAACCCTCGCAAGAGCTCTTATGGACTTTGCGATTTTACCGTTTTTGCCTATGATTCTGCCCTTGTCTTCCTCTGCGACGATAATCTTAATCACCTCATATTCACCGCTTCGGGTTTGGTCTATCTTTACCGCATCCTTATCAGTAACAAGCTCTTCTACGAGCAACTTTACTAATTCACTCATCTCTTACCTGCCCATCTTATATGATATTTTGTTTTTTAAGCAATGCTCTTACGGTGTCTGTAGGCTTAGCTCCATCGCTTATCCATTTTTTTGCCTTTTCTTCATTGATCTTTACTTCAGCCGGATCTTTTAGCGGATCGTAAGTCCCCAAGATTTCAATGAATTTACCATCTCTCGCAGCCCTTGAATCTGCAACCACAATACGATAAAAAGGTTTTTTCTTTGCTCCACCTCTTGTCAAACGAATCTTTACCATCTTTTCCTCCCTTTTATATACAATCTCAAATTGAGATTAACGAACATGTTTAATTTAAAACGGCAATCCCATCTTGCCCTTAAATCCGCCCTTATTATATCGCTTCATCATCTTTTTCACTTCTTCGTATCTTTTAATTAAATTATTTATAGCGCTTACGGGTTGCCCTGAACCCTTTGATATGCGCCTTCTCCTGCTTGCGTTTAGGAGTGCAGGGTTATCTCTTTCATCCGGTGTCATGGAATAAATTATGGATTCAAACCTTTTTAGCTCCTCCTCGCCCTTGCCGGCATCTATTTTATTCATTTGTTTCGAAGCTCCGGGCATCATCCCCAGCAACTTCGCTACTCCGCCCATCTTCTTTATCTGAGCTGTCTGCTCCAAGAAATCCACGAGGGTGAATTGGTTTTTTCTAAGTCTTTTTTCTATTTTCTCAGCCTGCTCTTTATCTATAGTTTGTTCCGCCTGCTCTATGAGAGTAAGCACATCACCCATTCCAAGTATTCTATCCGCCATTCTGTCAGGGTGGAATACTTCAAATTCATCAAACTTTTCTCCAAGCCCCACAAATTTTATGGCTGTACCGGTGACCTTTTTTACGGATAACGCCGCTCCTCCCCTTGCATCTCCATCGAGCTTTGTCATTATCACGCCGTCTACTCCCAGTTTATCGTGAAAACCGGAGGCGGTGTTTACAGCGTCCTGTCCTGTAAGGGCATCTACCACAAGCAATATCTCATGCGGATGTACTTCACTCTTTATGTCTGCAAGCTCATCCATGAGCTCCTCGTCAATTTGTAATCTGCCGGCGGTATCGAGAATCAGCACGTTCATGCCGAGCCTTTCCGCTTTTTCTATCGCGGCCTTTGCGATCTTTACGGGTGAAGATTCTTCTCTATCCGCATAAACCTCTACGCCCACATCCTTACCTACAACTTCAAGCTGGTCAATAGCTGCGGGTCTATAAACGTCGCAGGCTGCGAGCATCGGCTTCTTGCCCTGTTCTTTAAGATACTTGGCAAGTTTTGCGCAGGTTGTGGTTTTTCCTGTACCCTGAAGACCTACCATCATGTATATTGTAAATCCCTTAGGTGAAAATGTGAGCTTGCTACTGACATCACCCATAAGCTCACGAAGCTCGGTGTTTACGAACTTTATCACCTGCTGATCCGGTGTGAGACTCTTCATTACCTCGCTACCGAGTGATTTTTCTTTTACATCGTTTACGAATTCTTTTACTATCTTATAGCTGACATCCGCCTCAAGGAGTGCAAGCTTTATTTCACGCATAGCCGCATCTATATCCTTTTCGGATAAGGTTCCTTTTCCTTTTAATTTCGAAAAGGCTCTTTGCATCTTTTCGCTCAAACTTTCAAAAGCCATGCCGTCCTCCTTTCATATTTTCAGTAATTGCTAAGCCCTTTAAGAAGCTTTTTGATTTGCTCCCTCGACTCTAAACACTTTTCGCCTTCTACGATTGCTTCGAGCCTTGCAATAATATCTTTATCGTTCTTTTCATTCTTTAAAAGACCGAGCTTGTCCTCCACTTCACCTAGCCTTGCTACCGCCTTGCGATACACATTGCTGGCATTTTGCTTTGACATCCCAAGCTCTTCACCGATTTCTTCAAACGTGAGATTGCTCTCATGGTATAGCCTTACAATTCGGCTCTGCGCCTGCGTTAAAAGGAAGTCATAATAGTCCAGTGCTAACAATATATTTGTCATTTTTTCAATATCTTGCACCGAACTCCTCCGCAGACTCTCTTCCTCCGGCAACTAAAGCAATACATCTATCGCTTCACATAGTCTCTAATATTATCGCACAATGCACTACACCTTAAATTATCATGAACCTTTTCACTGTACTCCTATAAACACTCTGATTAGGTTCATGGCAACCATTATACATTATGTCGCATTTTTTGTCAACTTTTAAGATTGACAAAGTAACGTTGTTTCTGACTTAACAAAACAACGTTACTTTAAAAAATACACAATAATCTCGTTAAATACTATGCCTTTCGATTACAAAATAAACGCACACAGTAGCAGACCCTAATGCACGCTGCTTAATTTGCTTAAGTCTTCATGGATTTACATAAAAAGCAAATTCATCTCCTAAGCAGTTGAATTTCTCACTTAATATCACCTTAATCCTTTGCGTTCTTGTAAGATTACGCTTATCGTACTCTTCAATGTATCCAACCAATTCCTTGTCTGACTTACCCGCTTCTGACCACGTGTATATTTTATTTTTTGTCTCTTTTGTTTTATGTTCCATAAAAGAAATATCATTTCTATTAATGTCCTTATATAGCTCACTCTTTTTAATTTTTATCTTACTTATTAATCTTAAATTCGCATCATATTTACGTAATTCTCCACTCTCTGTAACCAAACATAGCAAACCATCATGCTTGTATGCAATTAATATATACATGTTTTTGGCATCTATACTTTTTAGATTGTAATTTTTAGAATCAACAGCTGTTATGCTGGTATTAAGGGTTTTTTTATCATCTCTATTCATAACTGCATCATCACCATATGCAATAACTTTATCACCAAGCGAAATCAGTTTCATGGAAGAAGTCGCATTTTTATTATTTAATTTAATTTTTCTAAGATTACCCTTGCCCTTATCAATAACCGAAAGCCCCATCTCGTCTGTTTTCTCAAAGTATGTACCAACAAAAATTTTTTCACCCTTTTCAATCGCCGCAAATGGATGACCGTCTTTAAACACAATCTCTGTTTTCCTTGAATTTTTCTTTTTACTATAAAGTAGATTGCTTAAATATCGTCCCTTAATACCTCCAATATTCATGGTTTCGATGATCCCCGTTTTGCTTTCGTTGGCACACCAGGACCCCATCCCTTTCCAATCTTCTTTACTATATTTATCCTTTAGCAATGTGAAATTATCTATCTTACCGCCCTTGCTAATTTTATAATGCCTATTCAGACGCCTTGAATGCAGAAAAAATTCACCATCAATATTCTTAACAATAGAATCGATACTCATGCCGTCATATTTCAAAGGCTTCGTTGATTCTCCGTCTTTATTTATAAGCATTAAAAATGATTTCTCTTTTAAATCTTCTCCTACGGAAACCATATATTTTGCATTTTCAAGCGCCCTGACATCAATCAACTCATCTGTAGATTTAGGTTTTATATATATCAAAGTGATTATAGCACCTATAATTGCTATAACAAATATGATATGTTTTTTCTTAATTGACATAATATTGCACTGTTTTCTTCATTTTTCCCCTTAACGCATAATATAGAATTCTCACCCAGTTCCAACCCTAACTGGCAAAATGCTAATTAATCCTATTCTATACTAATCATTCAACTTGATGATAACATTTATTAACTACATCTATGCTCCGGCGTAAGCTCATTAACTCGGTATGAGAAACTTGTTCTTTGCCTTTGCCCAGAATTCATAGTTTTCAAAGCGGAGGAGCTTTATGTTCACAGGAGAAAGTTCTATATTTATTTCCTTAATGTTTTTAAACTCACTGCTGAATCCGTCCCCTGCTACAACCAGCCCGTCATTGGAACGTGAAACTATTTTAATGGCTTCAGATTCCGGTAATAATAAACTGGATGTGAACGCCCTGTATGCGGTGGAACTTATAGGTGCTATAGGAGTAAGCTGGATATTTGAAAGTCTCGGATCCATTATAGCCCCGCCTAAAGAATAGTTGTATCCCGTACTACCGGCTGACGTGGCGGCCAAAATGCCGTCGCCCGAAAACGTTTCGATAAACTGATTGCCTATGTATATATCTATGTGTACAGGCTTTGGCAAAACCGACTTCACCGTGATTTCATTTAAAAAATTCGCTTTAAAAACTCGCTTTTTTTCATCTTCACTTTCACAGTTAAATACTATATTATCTTCCCCGTTTAATTGTGCATGCCCGTATTTTTGCATCCTCGCATCTTTTGAATCCGGTGCCTTATCTACGGCAATAGATGCCTGTAAACATTGCAATGTCTGAACGCTATACCTGCCTTGAACATACGCTTCTATAAAATTATCAAGCTCACCGGTGTTTATCTCCTGAAAAAAGCCCAGCCCCCCGGTGTTTATCCCCACGATGTTTTGCTCCGGAAAACCGAGGCTATGAACGCTTCTTAAAAATGTACCGTCACCACCTATGCAGATTATAAGCTTTGTATCCTCGGTATAGCTGGAGTTTACACCCACTCCCAGAAAATTAAATTTTTCTCGCAATAATCTTTCGCACCTTTTAGAGTCTTCGTGGTCGTTCCGCACTATAAAAACGTTTTTCATTGCCCTTACCTTTATTTTATTTTTTTACAAAGTTCAGCAAAAAACTGCACTGCGTCCTTCACAGGTTCAGGTTTGCTCATGTCTACGCCGGCGATTTTCAAAAGCTCTATAGGATGATCGCTTTGCCCTGTCTTTAAGAAGTCCAGGTAATCGTCTCTCTCCCTGTCGCCGCCCTCGAGTATTCGCTTGCATATGGCTGTAGCACACGAAAACCCTGTAGCGTACTTATATACGTAGAATGAATTGTAAAAATGAGGGATCCTCGCCCATTCATATTGAATGTATTCATTATCTTTGGCAATATCACCGTAATAATCTATATTCAGCTGCTTGTAAATGTCACAAAGCTTTGTAGGCGTGAGCTCTTCTCCCTGCTCCGCCCTTTCGTGAACAATTTTTTCAAACTCGGCAAACATCGTCTGCCTGAATACGGTGGTTCTAAACTCTTCAAGATACATGGCAATCAGCATTTTCTTGTTTTCATCATCTTTCTCGGTATCCAAAAGGTAATTTATAAGTAAGGATTCATTAACGGTGGATGCAACTTCAGCCGTAAATATTGAATGTCCGCCATATATGTATGGCTGGGTTTTCCTCGTGTAATACGAATGCATAGAATGACCCATCTCATGTACTAAAGTAAATACATCCCTGAGCCTGCCTTTAAAATTCAGCAGTATGAAGGGATGGCTGTCATAACTTCCGAAGCTGTAAGCTCCGCTGCTTTTATTCAGGGTCTCATACACATCCACCCACCTTGACTCTATACCTTTTTGCATGGCATCTAAATATTCATCACCCAACGGCTTTAATGCATTTTTCATGATGTCTACAGCCTCCTCAAAGGTGAGCTCTTCTTCATCTTCTTTATTGAAGATCGGCATGTACAAATCCTGCATATCCAGCTTCTCAAGCCCGAGTTCCCTTCTTTTGACCTCCAAATACTCATGCATATAAGGAAGTCCGTTTCGTATTTCCTTTATTAAATTGTTGTATACACTCTCGGGAACTTCATCCGAATAAAGTGCTGAGGATAAAACGTTTTTATAATTCCTAAGTTTCGTAAAAATCACGGTTTGCTTTATATTGTATGCATAATTTGTGCCTATAGTGTTTATAAGTTTTTTATAAGCTTTGTGCATGTTTTCAAATGTATTTTCCCTTACCTTAGGGTCTTCATTTTGAAGCAGCATTGAATAGCTTCCATGCGTAAGCTCCAATTCCTTGCCTGAAGCATCCAAAACATTTTCAAATTCTATGTCCGCATTATCCAACATCTTAAATACATTATTGGTAACTCCCATTATGGGGCTTAATTTCGAGAGCAGGCTCTCTTCCGTTTCAGATAATATGTGCTCCTTCGCCTTAAACATCTCCTTTAGAGCAAATTCATATACTTTAAGATCTTCTTCCTCCTCAATAAATTCCTGAATCTTCGAATAGTCCTCTTTCAATAATTCAGGCGTAATGAAGGCAAGCATTGCGGAAATTTTAGATCCCACTGTAGATATCTTCATAACCTTTTCTTGAGAATTGCTGTAGCTAGTATCTTCATCCCTCTTCATGTAGGCATATACTGCAGGATTTTCAAGGCATCTGTCTATGAGTGCTTCCGTTTCAAGGACATACAAAAGCGTGGATGCACTCTCTGCAATCCGCCCCCTGTACTCGCTGAGTCCCTCTGCAAGTTCCAGCGCCTTATCCACGTCTTCTTGCCATGCCTTATCGCTTCCATACATCGAGTTTATATCCCATAAGTACTTCTTATCTATTTCACTACGTTTTTTTACTTGCATTTCATCCTCCAATATATAGTTACTTTAAATTTTCAGGGTTAAGACATTTAAGCTCGTCAATCACGAACATACCGTCCTTTCTTATGAGTTTATCATCAAACCAAATTTCCCCGCCGCCATATTCAGGTCTCTGTATCATCACAAGATCCCAGTGGATTGCAGATTTATTCCCGTTATTTGCATCTTCATATGCCATCCCCGGGGTAAGGTGGAAGCTCCCGGCTATCTTCTCATCAAACAAAATATCCAGCATCGGTTCAAGAACAAACGGATTCACGCCTATCGCAAACTCTCCGAAATATCTTGCTCCCTCGTCGGTATCAAGGAGGTTATTTATTCTCTCCTCATTATTTGCTGTAGCCTTTACTATCTTACCGTTCTCTATCTCAAAGCTGATATTTTCGTATTTAAATCCTTGATATTCGGACGGTGTATTATATGAGATCTTACCGTTTATGGAATCTCTTACAGGCGCTGTATACACCTCGCCGTCAGGAATGTTTCGCTCACCGTCACACTTAATTGCAGGGATTCCCTTTATTGAGAACGTCAGATCCGTGTTCTGCGCAACCAGCCTCACCTTATCGGTTTTATCCATCAATGCTTTAAGCGAATCCATCGCCCTGCTCATCTTGCTGTAGTCGAGCGTACACACGTTAAAGTAAAAATCTTCAAAGGCTTCAAGACTCATATTGGCAAGCTGTGCCATAGAGTTATTAGGATATCTTAAGATCACCCACTTCGTCTTGTTCACCCTGTAGTCTGTCACCACTCTTGAAAGAACTCCAGCAAGCTTTATATTATCTTCGCTCACATCGCTGAGTTCGGCGGAATTATTTCCCGCACGAATCGCAATATATGCATCCATCTGTTTCATTTGATCCATCGCAAGCTGATACTTAAGCTTTAGCTGTTCCTCGCTGCAAGATAACAACAGTTCTCTTTTTATTCTGCTATCTGAAAGGTTCACAAAAGGTACACCCTTTGCTTCATATACCTTCCTTATAATCATCCTCACTAAATCATGCGGCGTATCGCCTTCACACTCTATCAGAACCTTTTCTCCTGCCTGTAGTTTGCACGAATAATTCACCAATAAATCCGCCAATTTCACAATCCTGCTATCCATAACATTCCTCACCTTTCATATGTATCAACTATCTTAATTACAATTGACCCCTATATAACTGTAACCGTCATATACACCATGGCTTTATGATTTTATAACGCAACCATTTCTTATCGCCTTTCGCAGGCTCTCTATGCCCTCTCTTCATAATTCTATAACTCAAGTGTATATAACCGCAACGCATAAAATACGTCATCAATAACTCATAAAAATATTATAACAGAATATTCTGCGCATTTCTCTCACTGTTTATCACACAAAACCGAGCAGGGAGAATTCCCTCCTGCCCTGCCACCTACACCTTGCAGTGCAAACCATGGGAGTCCTCTTGGATTCATCTATGGCTATGCTCCTGCAGGCCTTTACCATAGAACTATGACATACCCGTCATACTGCTTAATAAAGGCACCTCACCGGTGCCTTTCATGGTAAACAAAACTATTCTATAACCAGCCCATATGATGCATTATATAAGCATCCGCTAAAAAAGTAACGTCACAAAATCTAAATTATTGCTTACTCTTTAAATGCTTTGGTTGCAATTGCCATTATGCCACCTACGAGTATGATTAAAGCTCCTACAAGTCCTACATAAAACCCTGCGCCATATTCGAATGTTACTGTTCCGCCTTTAAATTGATCCTTAAATGTAGAAGTAAGCAAAGCCCAAAGTCCACATTGGAGCAACCCGAATATTATTACAGGAATTCTCTTCTTTAGTAAAACAAAAATACTCGCTAAAAGCGGTGCGACCAAGAACAGCATAGTATATCCTGTTTTGCCTTGATCCTTATACGCATTAAAAATAGAATCACTAACATCTTTTCCCATGAAGGTGGCCTTATATAATGTTAGAAACAATGCAATTATCGTCAAAACCAAACCTGCCAACACAACTACCTGTACCTTTTTGTTCTTATCCATAATATCCCTCCTAATCAATAAAACATAGCCCGAATGCACTAAAAACCTACCTGCCTTCTCCTTTACTTCATGGCTATATCCAAACAAAAACTATACCATATCCGAAAATGCCAGCTCATTAACAGCGGACATTCCAAACATCTCACATTTGCTTCTATTACAAATGGTTAACTTACACTCTTATTATACTAAAACATTTGCTGTTTAATAAAAAAAATTGCTTTTTTGTTTCACTCTTCCTATATATTTAAGAGAACATTCCTTAATCAAATAATTTGTGAGAGGCAATGGAAGCTATATCATCCGGAATATCCGCTGTAAGCTCGATGATTTCTTTGCTCACAGGATGTATAAACTTAAGGTACCTGGAATGAAGCAGTTGCCTATCTGCCAGTGACTTATCACCATAAAGTTCATCCCCTAAAATAGGGCAACCTATATGTTTTAAATGCACCCTTATCTGATGCGTTCTTCCGGTGTGAAGCCTTACATCCAGGAAGCTTACATTTAATTCATCCGAAACTCCGACCACCTTGTATTCAGTAATAGAAGGCTTCCCTCCTTCCATCACCTGCCTTCGAGGCTCTCCCTCCACCGCCTTTATCGGAGCATCTATAATACCTTCCCTATTACAAGGTATGCCATGTACTACGGCGAGATACCTCTTCTCTACGTTGCCTCTTTTCATTTCGGAAACAACGGCATTTTGAATGAACTGATTCTTGGCTACCATTAAAAGCCCTGTAGTATCCATATCCAAGCGATTTATAAATCTGATCTTAAATTCTTCCCCTACGGTATCCATGTAATGCATAAGAGCATGAGCTATGGTATTTTCTTCATAACCGTGCGTAGGATGCACCACTATGCCGGCGGGTTTATCTATCACAAGCAGATGTTCATCTTCATACACCGCATTAATTTCAATGCCGCTGTAAGGCGTAAAATAACTGCTTTCTTTCGGCATGACCAGCTCTATCACATCCCCCGCCTTAGGCGTGTACCAATTTTTAGCGGGTTTGCCGTTAAGTCTAATCAGATCTTCCTGCTTGAGCTTTGACAAAAACCTCGAAGATATACTGTATTCTCGCTTAATTATGGACTTTATGCTTCTATTTTCAAAATTATGTTCAACGACATATTTAATACCTGCCACGCTCAGTCCTTTTCCATCATCAAAACTACCCTTTGCGAGATTCAATTTCACAGAACACACGCTCTATACACTTATTATCAGGCTCCATAGGAACCCAACCTTCTTTTCGCTTTATAGAATTTTCAATGCCTTTACCTGCTATCAAAATTATCCATTCCGCATCGGTTTCTTCTGCTGCCCTTTTTATTGCCTCTTGACGATTGAGCACCACAACTATATCATCACTATACTTTACGGCCTCCGCCCTTATCTCCTCGCATATATCTTCCGCTTTTTCTCTATAGGGATCATCTTCCGTTATATATACCTTGTCCGCATTTTTTGCAGCTATCATCCCCATAAGAGCTCTCCTGTCGTAGGCCTTCCCTCCCGGAGTGCCGAACACTATCGCTATCTTCTTATCCGGATACTCCTTCTTTACCGCTTCAAACAGCTTGATAAAGCTCAGCTTATTATGAGCGAAATCTACGATTGCTATCCTTCCGCCCCTTGATTTTACTACCTCCATCCTGCCGGGAACCTTTACATTGTAAAGCGCCTCCTTCATATCTTCATAAGGGACATTAAGCTCGGATCCTATAGAAGTTGCAAGCAAGGCATTATCGATATTGAATTCTCCGCTGCTTAAGATTGTAAAATTACTTTTACGCACCGGCTCATCAGTATCCCTTGAAGCGTCATGATAAACGATGTTAAATTCCAAAACTCCATTTTTTGCGTTGATATCGCAAGCTCTATAGTCGGCATCCAGACCTTTAGAAGAAAAGCTTATCACTTTTTTTGCATCCACGCATTTATTTAAAAAATCTTCATAATATTGAGAATCCTTATTTAGAACGGCAACATCACAGGCTTTAAAAAGCAGTAGCTTCGAAGCTTTATAATCCTCAAAGTCACTATGTTCTCCCGGACTTATATGATCTTCATCCAAATTTAAATATCCTGCAAAATCAAACCTAAGTCCATATGTCCTATGGTATTTCAGCGCCTGACTGGACACTTCCATAACCAGATATTCAAGCCCGTTTTCTGCGGCTTCACTTAACTTTTCAAACAATTCAAACGTCTCAGGTGTGGTGAGAGAAGACTCTTCATAATCTTTGCCATAATAATTAAATATGCCGGACAAAATTCCTGCAGGCTTTTTTCCTGAATTAAGCAAAAAGGTATCTAAAATCGCCTTTATATAATACGCTGTCGTTGTTTTCCCCTTCGTACCTGTAATCCCTATAAGAGTAAGCTTTCTATCCGGATGATCGTAAAACCTTCCTGCGATAACTGCCATCGCCTTCCTTATATCGCCTACCCTTATCTGCGGTATGTTTACATCATGACAATCTTCACTGACGTAACAGCAGGCTCCCTTCTCAATGGCTTCTTCAAGATACTGCTTTTTAAATGCCGCCCCCTTACACACAAAAAGAGTTCCCTTGGAAACTTTTTTTGAATCATAGGCAATATTGGAAACATTAAATGAAACATCATCAAAGCCAAGCAGAAGATTTTCCTCTTTAAGATCATCTATGTAGCTTCGTATATCCATTTATTTCACCCTGGCGCCACATTGCGTTATCGCTTCTTTTGCTATTATTTCAATTGGATCTATATATCTTATTTCATCTGAAAGCAAACCTGATTTTTTAAGCATGGAAAGCTCCGTGCAACCTAAAATTACACTGCGCGCATCACCTGACAATACCTTGCGCTCAAGAATCTTTATATCTTCCTCTAAAGGTGTTTTACCCTTTTTTATATAATCGTATATTACCTTCATAACGAGTTCCTGCTCCAACTTTTCAGGCAAATGCAAAGACACGCCCACATCTGCCAGCCTCTCCTCATACACGCCCGACATCACCGTACCGTCTGTAGCCCATAGATACACGTCACCGGCACCGTTCAGATTCTTCAAAACACCATCTATCATATCCAAAAAGTATTCACTTCCTGTGATATTGTCCATACCCTTTAAAAAGGCGAACACCTTTTTGATAAATACATGACTTGTATTGCATGGTATTACTATCTTGTCTGCGCCGCTTTGCACGAGAAACTTAAAATCTCTGTAGAGCTTATACACTATTTCATCCGTCTCATCTGCGATGATTGCCTCCGTCCTGTCCGGCATGGAAGCGTGGTTTACAATTATGATGTCCAGATGATCCCGGTCATTTTCCGCATAGGTATTTTCTATAATTTCATTGAAAAGGTACTCGCAGGCCATACTTCCCATGCCACCTATGATTCCTAGAGTATCATGTATTTTATCCGTTATCAGTGGTTTCACTTCCATAATTTATCTCCTAAAATCGAGGTGCCATGCCGCACATAAATAAAATTTTCATCTCAATCATGATTTTGTTTTTAATTCGAAATCACGCCCTACTTCATGTACTCATCAAATTGCGCAGCATACCTGAACTGTGACTTAAGGTACCTGAGCGTCTTCTTAAAGCCTCTGTCCTTGGGATTCCAAAGCGGATTTACGCATTTATGCTCGGCAATGAGTCTCTTCATATCATCGTGATAATTCTTATTTACATATTTAAAGGCGGTTTTCTTCGGAATCACCATCCACAAGAATTCCGCTGTGGCGCTATGATATTCAGGCGAACTACCACCGGTGTAATCTTCCACCAGCAGCTTTGCAAGATTTTCATTGCTGGCGGTAACGTAATAATTGCTTCTTCCCTGCCTGCAATTAAGCTCAAAAACTTTATATTTGCCGTCCCTCTCATCATACTTCATATCAAAGTTTGAAAATCCTGTATATCCTATGTCTTCAAGCAATGCCTTTAACTTTAACTCCGTTTCTTCATGAGGCTCTGTGATTATCACTGCATGATTACCGATGCCTGTAGGAGTATGCTCCTCCAGCAGCACATGACCCATGCAGGTCATTACCACCTTAGCATCCTTGGTTGAATACCCTGTCATAACACGCATGTAAGAATCATCGCCCGGGATGAAATTTTGTATTATCATACTGTCATCATAACCGGACTCGTAAACCTTCTTCAGAACATCTATGAGCTCTTCATATGTTTCTAACTTGTATGCTTTCTTTTGACCTTCAAATGGATGTGCAAAATATTCTATGCCTCTTGAAGGTTTTGCAATATATGGCGGGTCAAACGGCAGAGAAAAATCGAACCCGAGTTCCTTCCTATGCACGTATGTATCCGGATAATCCACACCCACCTTTTCGCACATAGCGTAGAACTTCTCTTTATTTATAATATCCTTCATCACATCATAGTCTATGTATGGTGCGACTATGTTCTCTGCATAAAATGATTTACACTTGCTTATAAGCTCAAGATAATGGTCTCCGCAACCGAGCACAAATACGAGCGCATCCTTATTATCATTAGCTATTTTGTTTATTAAACTTAAATATACCGTCTCATCCTCTATGTTCGGCTGCACTCTATAATCTATTATTTTGCTGTCTTTACAAGGTCCTGAATCGTATTTACCTATGGCTATGGACTTGACGCCGTATTCGTCATAGAAAGCTCGAGACATTCCTACTACGTTGATATCCGCCCCCAGGAGCACCGGCACTATATCTTTTTGCATCTAATCCTCCTATATCAAGCCTATAGCTTTTTTGTCGCTATCTCATCACATAGAGCATCGATAAATTTATCTATGCTGAGTGAACCCAGATCACCTTCCTTGGATGACCTTACGCTTAAGGTATCCGCTTCCGCTTCTCTTTCGCCTATTACTGCAAGATACGAAACCCTTTCATTCCTTCCCTGCCTTAATTTATAACCTATCTTTTCATTTCTGGCATCTACCTTAACCCTGATGCCGTGCTTTGCAAGTTCTTTTGAAACCTTTTCCGCATACGGCACAAATTTTTCGGTAACCGTAAGAAGTCTCACCTGCTCCGGTGCGAGCCAAAGCGGAAACTTACCCGCAAAATGCTCTATCAATATTCCTATAAATCTTTCTATAGATCCGAAAATTACCCTGTGAATGATAATAGGTCTATGCTTTTCACCGTCACTTCCTACATACGTGAGGTCAAATTTTTGCGGCATCTGAAAATCAAGCTGAATGGTTCCGCACTGCCAAGTCCTTCCCAAAGAATCTTCCAGATGGAAGTCAAGCTTTGGCCCGTAAAAAGCTCCATCGCCCTCATTTATTACATAGTCCTTGCCCATTTCCTTAATGGCCGCCTCAAGCGAATCTATTGCATGGTTCCACTCTTCATCCGTACCCATGGAATCCTCAGGTCTTGTAGAGAGCTCAATGTGATACTTGAATCCGAATAAATTGTACACATCATCTATGAAGGAAACCACCCTCTTAATTTCATCCTTGACAATATCGGGTGTCATGAATATGTGCGCATCATCTTGGGTGAACGTCCTAACTCGCATCAATCCGTGTAGCGCTCCGTGTAGCTCGTGTCTATGCACCTGCCCGAGCTCTGCAAGCCTTATAGGAAAATCCCTATAGCTGTATAATTTCCTCTTGTATGTAAGCATTGCGCCGGGGCAATTCATGGGCTTTATTGCATATTCCGCATCGTCTATGCTCGTAAAGTACATATTCTCTTTATAATGATCATAATGACCTGAAGTGTGCCACAGCTCCTCTGAAAGTATCAACGGTGTTTTTATCTCGTCATACCCTCTTTTTCTATGCTCCTGCCTCCAATAATTCTCGAGCTCCGTCCTCAGTATCATGCCGTTCGGTAAAAAAAACGGGAAGCCCGGTCCTTCTTCCATCAAAGCGAAAAGATCCATTTCCTTTCCGATCTTCCTGTGGTCTCTTTTTTTTGCCTCTTCTATTCTATCTATATATTCCTGCAATTCTTCTTGGCTCGGGAACGCTGTACCGTACACCCTCTGCAACATCTTGTTTTTCTCGTTACCTCGCCAATATGCTCCGGCTACACTCATGAGCTTTATAGCTTTGATCTTACCGGTGCTTTCTACGTGAGGACCTGCACATAAATCTATAAATTCGCCTTGGGTATAAAAGCTTATCTCTTCATCACTCGGCAGGTCATTTATAAGCTCCACCTTATAATCCTCATCTTTTTGCCGCATGAGTTCAAGCGCTTTGTCTCTTGATAGTATGGATTTTTCCAATGGGTAATTTGCATTTATGATTTTCTTCATCTCTTTTTGAATTTTTTTAAGATCATCGTCTGTAATCTTATGATCAAGATCTACATCATAGTAAAATCCGTCTTTTATTGCAGGTCCTATCGCAAGTTTTGCTTCGGGCCACAGTCTCTTTATAGCCTGCGCCATAATATGCGAAGAAGTGTGTCTGTAGGCTTCTTTTACATTCTCATCGCTGAAATCAACTTTCTCTTTTCCCATCTCTATTCTCCACGCTATATTGTATTATTGAGCAGCTGTACCCGCCTTCGCATTAATCTTCTTATCGTATTCAAGCACCTTATTGGTTGGATTATAATTCTTCTGCGAGAACAGTTTTTCATGTAATTTGATAACATTGGTCTTCAGTGTAACGGGAATATCATAGTAAACACCGCCTATGTTACCTCCCTTATGCGCATAAGGCCAACCCTTACTTCCAACTATATCGAATTTGGCTGCAGATATTGCAAGTCCCATCATGTCCGATGTGCTCATATTGGTTTTTATCATCGGCAATACCATATTGGCAAGATTATTGATGCTTGCTATCGGCATATGTTTTACCTTCGCCAAAGTCTTTTTAATAACGGTCCTTGTTCTCTCCGCCCTTGTATAATCGCCCGCAAATGAATGCCTTATTCTGCAGTATGCAGTTACAAGCACTCCGTTTAAATGATGCTTCCCGGGCCCCGGCACGGTCGCTCCCTTTTTATTTACAAACCTTGCCGTTTCTAAAGCATAGTGATTAAGATCCGCAACCTCAGGCTGCTTTATATTTATATCCAAGCCTCCTATGGCATCTATCGCATTTGCAACGGTTCCCCAATTTACAACGACAAATTCTTCAATATTAAGGTCTAAGTTCCTATTGAGGGCAGCCACCATCCCTGACGGCCCGCCATAAAAATATGCATGGTTTATCTTGTCAGGACCTCTCTGTTCCTGCATCAGACAGCAATCCCTATACACGGATGTGAGTCTGACCTTGTTGGTTCGCTTATCTATACTGGCTATCACTATGGTATCAGAACGTGCATCCTTATCGTCCTTTACATCTCGGGTATCGATTCCGAGCAACACGATATTTCTATAATTCTTAAGCTCCCTCGCCACCCTGGGATCTATCCCGAGTTTTGATTTGTCGACTTCCAGTTTTACTACCTTGTCCAGTTTTTCCTTAACAAAGTTAACACCGATCCACGCAAACGCTCCTGCATTTGCAACCAACAACAATATAATTATTAAAGCTATCTTAAGCCCTCTTTTTTTACCCATAGTCATATTCACACACTTCCTTTTGTTGATTCATTCCTTTCACAAAACATGATAAATTATATCAGCTATAGCCTATTGTTGCAAGGAGTAGTTTAGGGCATTTTCAAAAATATCCGCTAAATGCTCATCATGCGCTAACACGGATTCGTAATCGATTTTTTCAAGATCACCGCCTGCATTTTGTGTAAGTATCCCCACTAAACTTTCATAATCCGATTGCGCATATATATTTTCTATCCTGCGTTTATCCTGCGTACACCTATCTACAAAATCTTGCGTTTTAAATAGAATCTCAGCATCACGAGCATAACCTTCTATTTCATCGTTGCACCGCAAAAGTGTGTTTTCTCTTTTCTTGTATATATTATTTTCCTTCATTATATCATCAATACTTACACCTCTCTCTTCACATTTGTCTATGAAATCGCTATATGAATAATCGGTGCTCGCCCAAATTTTCTCTGATTTTGTAGGTGAAACTTCATCATTGATTCCAAAATATTTTTCCATATAAAGCTCTATATTTCCCATAGCCTTTATCTCATTGCCGCAAAAATTCACATCCGTTTGTTGCTCAAATGCTTCAGCATCTATTCTTACCAACTTACCGGCTCTATCCGGCAAAAGATAATCGCCGTTTTTCCCCTTTGAATATAATTCCGTAAGCTCGTAAAACGCCTTTTCGTAGAACATTTCACGCTGGAACAATTTTCTGAAAAAAAGCTTTAACGCCGTGAGCGTGCCGATGCGACCTCTATCCACCGCCTTGCCTTCACACATATTTTCAAGTGCCTGGCTGTAATTACGCATTTCCTTCGTTGCAAGCCTGTGCCTTAAAATGTTCACTTTGATAAACAAACCTCTATATATGTCTGCATCATTTGCATCTAAATCAAGGTACATAGTGCCGGCATCTACGTATTTAAACGAATACTCCCCGTAATGCGGATTATCCACAAGATACTCGATAGCCCTTTCTTTTCTGTCCTGCTTGTTCACAACGTCTATGAACCTTTGAGCATCATCTGCCGTCATGAGCACGTGGCATTCATAATTATCTTCGAAAAACTCTTCTCGCTCTATGGCTCCCTTAAGCGCCTTTCCCGAAAGATAATACTTTATATCATAGGTTTCACAAATGCTGGCTACTTCCTTGAGCAGTTTGCTTATATGAAGCTGTAACTTATTCATATCGACCCCCACATATTAATCCTTCTTCTTAGCGATGCTCTCGCTAAAATTAATAACCTTACCCTTTTCATCATCGTTATCGTCTTCAGGTGTTTTGCTCTCTTCACCATCGCCGTCACCGCCATCTCCAGGTATGTAATCCGTCTCATCCGCATCGTTTTGCTCTTCGCCGGTTTCATCATCACTCGCACTATCTATGAACTTTTCTTTATATTCTTCTTCCGTTACATTTTCTATCTCTCCGAACTTGAACTGATAGCCTCTTTTGCTGTTTGATGGTGATAATACGGTGTTGATTATTTGTCTGTCGCCCTTTTCATCGTCATCTTCATCCCAGTTAAACTTTATCTTGCTCATGTCTTTCTTTTCCTGCTCTTCATTATCCCAAGTGAAATCCTGCTCAAGCTTCTTTTTGAGCTCTTCAATCTCTTCGCTGTCTTCACTGCCTGCCACCGATGAAAGTCTTATTATTCCGTGTTCATCCTTCTGTTTGCTCACTTCATCTATCCATTCGATATTACGTTTCTCTTCTTCTTCGCTGTCGTAATTATCAGTAACTATGAATTTCTTTTTATCATGCTCTTTTACCTGTGTATCTTCCTCAACTTCCGTGCTGTCAGACTCCTTGTCTTCATCATCATCTGAATTTTCAATTTCAGGTTTGTCATTTTTAGAAGGCGCAGCCTCATTAGCAAGTTTATCATCCTCATCTTTTTTTGTTTTTCCGGCAATTTCAGCTTCCACATTTATTTCTTTTTTAGTTTCAGATTCAGAATTTGCTTTTTTTGCAATTTCAGATTCGGGCTTTACTTCCTGCTTTGCATCGGATTCAGGCTTCACTTCTTCTGTAACTTCAGGCTCAGGGTTCTCTTCTTTTTCAACAACCGGTTCAGCTTGTTCCGCAGGTTCATTTTTATCGGAAATCAGAAGCTGGTCTTCGTCTATGACAAAATCTTTTTCAGCTTCAGCCGCTTCCTCTTGATTTTCTTTTGTTTCCTCTATTTTCTTAGTTACGTTGACTTCCGTTTCTACCAGTACCTTCTCTCTAAGTTCCTTGGAATTACCTACTATCTTTATGTTATTTTTTACCTTGTTTTCATTATCTGCACCCGCAAGATCGTTCTTGTCATAATGCGATCTGCAGATAAGAGCAAGCTTTGTGACGCTGGGCTTGTCAGCTATGAGGGCTCTGACATCGTCACCTCTTAGTTCCTGCATGCTTTCTGCACCTAAAAGTCCGAGGCTTCTCAACACCTTAAGATATTTATCCCAGTCGGGATGAATTATATCCCAAAAGTCTCTTGCCTTTTCCCTGACATGTTCGCTTTGCTTCTTTGCGTTCATAAGATCCGCTACTTTTTCAATGTTGGTTATGAAGATTTCGCGGAGCTCTTCCTTTGTTCGTTTGTCGGGCGATAAAGCGCTCGCCCCGTAGTACGAATCGAATGCTGTGGATATAAGTCCCAGCTTCATATATACATCGCCGAGCAATTTTGAAAATTTAGGTTCGTTCGGCTTTTTGCTTATTGCGCTGTCGATTATAAGCAGTAGATTTTCAAGTTTATCATAGTCCTCTTCAAGCGTCGTTTCTACTCTAATATATGCGGTATTATCGTTGTCTCCCATCTTTATGTATATTTTCTTAAGCAAATCACGAATTTGAGCCTTATCGCCTGAAAGTTCCTTTGCTTCTTCAAGCAAATCCTGCTCTAATTCTTTTAAATCCCTGTTATTTCTGCTCATTTCAAACTTTAATTCATATAAGGTAACTATGAGAGTTTCATCCGGCCCGAAGACGGTCAGCATCTTTTCAGCCAAACTGATAGCCTTGCTTCTGCTGATCTCAGCTTCCTTTTCTATATCAATCAGTATTTGGTTATAATCATCTCGCATTATTCTTTGAATTTCCGCCTTCAACCTGCTGTCGTTCGTCTTGTTTAAGGTTGCAAAATACTTACTGTAGGCAAGTTGTCTATCTTTTTTATATACAAAATCTCCCTCTATCTTATCTATACTGCCATCATCCCTGCTCACTTCCTTCAGTCTTTCTATGACGCCTTGAACCAAACTCACGTCCTTGCGTTCCTCCGCATTCATCGCCATCTTCTTTGCAAGAAGAGAAAGCATGCATACGTTATATGGATCCTTTTTTATTACCTTGCTCGCAAGCCTTATCGCCTCATTTATATTTCCTTCATCCGCAAGGCACGTTGCTTCTCTCATATCATCTATGATATCAATCAAATCTTCAGTCTTCTTAGGAAGGGGTTCGCCCGTTTTTATGAATTCTTCCAATATTCTCCTTGCCTTATACACATTTCCCGTAGACATCAGAGTCTTAAGCCCGACGTATACGATCGCAGGGTGCATCTCTATGATTGTGTCGTGCTCTTCAGGTAATAGGCTTACAGGCCATGTTTTATCCGTTATGAATGTGTCGCTCGCCTGCGCACTGAGATAATCTACGAGTATATTGGATAACTTTATGTGTTTCCCTCCGGATTCAAGCTGAATAAGCTCTTCTATCTTGCTCCTGTCCTTGGAAATATTATCAAATTTCACCTCCACCTGAGTGGATGTCAATTGCCTCGTGCTGGCTCTCACCTCTGAAAGCAGCTCGGCATTCTTTGCAAGCCATAGCTTTCTGTTTTTTAGGGATTTTACGAATTCCTTTTGGCTGAGAATACCGCCGTTCATATCTGCCGCCTTTGATAACGGAGCGAACAATGCAGGTTTAGATTCTTTAAACGCCGCCATTTCCCATTCATCGCCGTACAGTGCTATCAAAAGTCTTACGCTCTGCTTAGGCACGGGATATTCATCACCCAGAAAACTTGCGGTCCTGCCCTTTACAAAGACATCCCTCGTAAGCGGTTCTATCAAATGACCGCTCCTTGGAAGCAACCATTCCTGAATGTTTTGCTCCTCACCTTCCTCTAAATTCGTCTTACTTTGAGTGAGATTCTTCTTAACCCTCATTCCTGAACTTATAATGTTTTTTGCATTTACTCCCACATCTATTCCGTAATCCGTAGCAGGATCTATGACATCATTGAGGTATGCAAGATCCAAAGCGTAGTTCGAAAACGTTTCCTCATCGCCACTGACGGTATCGATCACCGTAATATCTATATAAACTCCGGAAGTTTTATCTGATATGTTATAAGGCTCCGTACTGTATGCCATGGATGTATCGATGTATCTTCCACCCATGACGGTAGAATCTTCATCCATGTCAAAACCGTCCAGCACTCTATTTTCAATATTATTATTTGTAATTAGATTTTTGAACTTATCAAAGTCATCGGAAAGCATACATATGTTTACGTTCTTAGGTCTATCGCATTTTTCAGGACAAAAGCCCTCATACAACAGGGCTTCCGCCAAGGTTCTTCCGTACAGAAAATACGTTATGCCCGCATCACTGCAGATCTGATTTATTTCATTCAGCAATTCACCGAGCTTTTTTTCTAATTTACTCATTTTTTACCCCCGCTTACGTGGCTGTTCTCCTTCTTTCTTTTCGCTACCGCCTTTTTCTGTGCCTCTTTCTTATCACTGATTATGGATTCCTTATATACATCTGCGGCTTCTGCAATATCACCATCGAATATCTTTTTGCCCTTCCTCATCACTATTCCTCTGCTGCAAAACTCCAGAGCCGTTGCAGTTGAATGCGTTACAAATAAAAGCGTAACATCCTTTTCATCGATTAGAGATGAGACTTTTTTAAGACATTTTTCTTTAAACTCAACATCTCCCACACTTAAAGCTTCATCGACTATCAGTATTTCCGGATTTATATTGGCATTTATCGCAAAGCCGAGACGCGCCTTCATTCCGGAAGAAAACGTCCTGAGCGGTTGCTCTATATAGTCTCCGATTTCTGCGAATTCTATTATATCAGGCATTATTTCTTCGATTTCCTGCTTGCTGAGACCTGCCAAATGTCCTTTCAACCTAATGTTTTCAATGCCTGTGAACTCCGGATCAAAACCGCTCGTAAGCTCTAGAAGCGCACTCACCCTTCCGTTTATATTTATCTCTCCCGAAGTAGCATGGCATACACCCGTTATCATCTTGAGAATCGTAGACTTTCCTGCCCCGTTCCTCCCAAACATTGCCACCGATTCGCCTCTAAATATATCGAACGAAACATCATCTACAGCCTTCTTTGTCTTTGCCTTTACGGCCTTGGAAAAAATTGCCCTGAATCGCTCTTTGTCCGATTTGTAAAGCTTGTATTGCTTGGTGATATTTTTAAACTGTATGATTGGACTAATTTCTGACATACTCTACCTACCTAAATCACATCCGGTATTTCTTTTATCAACTTTCTATATGCCCACAGCCCGAGCGCAGCAAAAAACAGATAAACTGTCAATATGCATGCAAGGTCTGTAGGGTTTTCCCATATCCATTTTTTAAACACGAACACATTTCTATATCCTTCCGAAAAGAATGTAACGGGATTAAATTTAAGTATTACACGCACCCAATGATGTCTTGCCGGAATTAAATTCACATCCCACATTACAGCCGATAGCCAAAAAAGTGCAGATGTGGATGACTTCACGAAATTTAAAAAATCCTTGCTCATAGCGGAGAGCAAAGATGAAAAGAAGGCCCATATCCAGCCGAATAAGAATATCAATACCAAATAAATGGGGAGCTGCAAATAGTATATGCTGGGATGTACCCCGAGCAAATTGTATATTATTATCATAAGCCCCAGTAAAAACAAATGGACATAGAAATGCGCAATATTCACAAACCCGGGGATCGTAGATATCGGGAAGGTCATCTTCGTTACAAGATGCTTGTATCTCCTGAGCGCACCTGCACCCTCCGTGAGCATCTCACGCAGAAAAAACCACGGTACCATGCCCGCTATTATCCACAGTACATACGGAACGGGATAGATGTTTTTGCCTGACCTGAGACCCACGGAAAAGGCAAACCAAAATACCAGTATTGTAGTGAGCGGCTTTATAACGGCCCAAGCCCATCCAAGAGCGGATCCGTTATACGTTTTTTTCAAATCCGCAGTAGCGAGCTTGAAAATCTGGCTTGAGTAATCTTTATATTCATTAAATACATTGCTTATAACTTCTCTTCGCTTCACTTAACCTCCTTAAATATTTATCGCTCCCTACATTGTAATATATTTAAGCTTATATGTCACCTAATACAATAACTTTAAGCGTTTTTTAACATCATCACAGCGTTTTAACATTGTTTGTATTTGACAAGCTGTTTCTTAACATGTTCGGTATGCGCTCTCACATCTTCTGCTTTAAATATATATGTGCCCATAACAAAGATATCGCTACCACTTGCAGCGAGCTTCTCCGCATTGTCAAGGGTTACACCGCCATCCACTGCGATTTTAAAACCGAGATCCATATGTTTTCTTTTTTCATCCAAGGCCCTTATTTTGTTATATGAAAGATCCAAAAATTTTTGGCCGCCGAATCCGGGATTTACCGCCATCACCAGCACCATGTCCACATCTTGGAGCACTTCATCGAGCATCGCTGCCGGCGTGGAAGGATTTATAGCTACTCCCGCCTTTGCGCCTGTCGACTTTATCTGATCTATAAGCCTGTTCAAGTGAACGCTTGTTTCCACATGCACGCAGATATACTCCGTATTTTTTGTGATGAATTTCTCTATATATCTTTCGGGGTTTTCTATCATGAGGTGAACATCGAAAGGCATATCTGTGATTTCTGAAATCTGTCTTACGATATCAGGGCCATAACTGATGTTCGGGACGAAGTGCCCGTCCATTATGTCCATGTGAATGAGGTCTGCTCCGCCTTCTTCTATTTTTTTAATCTCAGACTTAAGATCCGTAAAATCGCTGGCCAATATACTGGGCGCTAATAACATATAATTCTCCTTTAATTAAAATTGACGTACTGTGATTCTACTATCTTTCCATTCATCCTTATAACCACTTTAGCTCTGCCTGTAGCCTTGACCTTAACGGAAGTTCCGCCTTCACTCTTTCTTGCATATCTGTCAAGTACCGTTCGAGTGCCGTTTTTATCGCTCACCTCCACCTGAAGTCTGAACCTGCCTTTCGGCGCCTTGCTGAAATCCACCATGATGTTCTTGGTTTTTACACTTTCACTCTTGCCTTTAGAAAGTTTTACGTAAATCGTAGTATCTTTCTTAACCTTTTCTCCCGGCTTTATAGATTGGTATGCCACCTTGTCCTTTTCCTGATCGCTCTCTATATATCCTGAAATCGCCATTTTAAGGTCATTGCTTGCACACACTTCTTTGGCTTGAGATTCGCTCATCCCCTTAAGATCCGGAACCCTCGCCTTCTCTTCCTTTTCTGATGATACCACCAGCGAAATTTCTTCATCTTTTTCCGCTTTTTTACCCGCCTTAGGGGACTGCTCTATGACCGTTCCTTTATCCTTGCTTGAAGGCTTTCGCTCTATATCTCCCACCTTGAATCCTGCATCGGTTATGATTTTTTTCGCCTCTTCTTCCGTTTTTCCTACGACATTCGGAACTCTGCCGGCTTCAGGTCCCTTGCTGAGGTGCACCACAATCTCTTGCGAACCCTTAACCGTTTCTCCCGCATCAGGCTCCTGTTTTGCAATTTTACCCTTTTCAACATCGTTATCATATACTTCTTCGCCTTCTTTTAACGTATATTTAGTGTTCTTTATAGCCTCTTTTGCCTCTTCTATCGTTTTACCTTTAAGATCCGGTATTTTATTTTCGGAACCCGAAAATCCGCCTGAAACTGCAAATATTATCGCAGCGAGCAGGGCAACCGCGGCTATACCTGCAATAATGTATTTTTTCTTATTGTTTTTTTTGCTTTTTTTCTTCAAAGATCCCTCTTCTCTCTTTCGCACTGCCCCTTCATTCATCGGTTTTTCACGTTTCTGATGCATTACCCCTTGTTCAAGCATCGTTTGAACTTCGAGCAAGTCTTCAAACAACTCGTCTGCCGTTTCGTATCGATCGGTTTGTCTTTTTTGAAGCGCCTTGTTTATCACGTCTATCAAAGGTTTCGGCACCCCGCTTATTACGGATTCTATAGGCTTCGGTTCTTCTCCGATGTGCTTTATCGCAATATCCAATGCACTTTTTCCATCGAACGGCACCCTTCCTGTAATCATTTCATACATTACAACGCCAAACGAATATATATCGGATCTTTCGTTTATGTTCTTGCCGTTCGCCTGTTCAGGGGAGAAGTAGTGCGCAGAGCCCATTATCACCGCCTCCGTGTTTTTTTCGTTGCTGCTCTTATCCATTGCCCTTGCTATACCGAAGTCCGTAATCTTAGCGACTCCCTCTGAATTTATCAAGATGTTATGCGGCTTTATATCTCTATGTATTATTTTGTTTTGATGCGCAAATGCGAGGGCGTTTACCACCTGTATGGCTATGTCAACGACGGCTTTGGGCTTCATTGGCCCCCTATCTATAAGATCGCTTAGCAATTTTCCTTCTACAAGCTCCATTACCATGTAATACACATCGCCTTCTCTTCCTACATCGTATATTGATACAATGTTTGGATGGCTGAGTTTGGCCGCAGCCCTGGATTCTCTTACAAAGCTGTCTATAAAATTTCTGTTATGCGTAAATTCCGGTTTCAGCATTTTTATAGCTACGTTTCTCTTGAGCAGGCGGCACTTTGCCTTGTACACGACCGCCATACCGCCTTCGCCTATCTTCTCATGTATTTCGTATCTACCAGCCAGGATCTTCATAACTTCCCCCTATTTTTTTATACACATCACCGTTATATTATCTCTGCCGCCGTTCTTATTCGCCTCACACACCAAGGCTTTACAAGCACTGTTCATATCGTTTGATTGTGATAATATTTCTTCTATTTTGTCATCCCCTACTTCATCATACAGGCCGTCGCTACAGAGCATCACCACATCTCCTTCACCTAAAAATGCCGTGAAAAAGTCCGGATGAACGTCCTTATATGCTCCTATAGCCCTCGTTATATAGGCTCGCTTTTCATGCGTTTTCGCTTCCGTTTTGGAGATAGCGCCTCTTTTTATAAGTTCGTTTACATACGTATGATCTTCGGTTATTTGCTTTATTTTATTGCCGTGATAGAGGTAAGCCCTACTGTCGCCTACATTTGCAATGAGAACCTCATCTCCTGATATATAAGCGACCAAAAGAGTGGTCGCCATTCCTCTGTGCGCAATGTCTCTTTTGCCCAAGGTTATTATCTCTTCGTTTACTCTGTCTATGCAGATTGCCAAAAGTTCCTTTGCTTGGTGAAGGGTAATATTTTTGTTCTTGCTTATTACGTAGCTTGCCATCTGAGCTATTCCGTCTGTAGCCAATTTACTTGCAACTTCACCCGCTTTTTCACTGCTTACTCCGTCAGCCACTATATATAGTCCGATGGCGGGCATGGCAATATAAGAATCTTCATTGCTGTTTCTTCTCTTCCCAATGTCGTTATAATATCCCACATCCATCAGCTACCTCTTTTCAGGTCTGCAAAGAAAAATCCGTCCGTACCGTCTTTCTCCGGCGTGTACTGCCTGTATTGCAATAATTTAAATTCACTATGCCTTTTTAAAAAAGCATCTATGTTGTCCATGTTCTCCTTTTGAAATATTGAGCAAGTCATATATACTAAGTGATCTTCGTCATTCATAAGTTCCGCTCCTCGATCCAGCAATGTCCTCTGTAATTTTACAAGGTCGGCAAGCTTAGTATCCTCTCCTGCATATTTTATTTCAGGTCTTCGCCTTACGGTACCGCTTCCCGTACAGGGAACATCTAAAATCACATATTTAATTGTATCATATAGGCGACAATGTTTATCTAAATTATTCTCGTCAAATAAATCGTTCACGCCAATATTCACCTTGTGCCCGAGCCTTTTCGCCTCATCTTTCAGCTGCAATATCTTATGTTCATATTTATCCATCGATATTACTTCAACGTTTTTGCATTGCTCGATAATTGCAAAAGTTTTTCCGCCTCTTCCGCAGCAAAGGTCAAGAACCTTACAGTCCTTAATATCCAAAGCCTCTATAGCCAGCTGCGATGACTCATCCTGCACGCTGAAATATCCCTTTTTATAAAGCTCCGTATCGAAAATACCGCTCCCCTTTACGTTGATTGCGCCTTCAGCCCTACCGGGAAGCGCCTCAATCCCGAGCTCATTAATTTTCTCTACAAGTTCTTCCCCCGTTATCTTTTTAAGGTTTGTTCTGATACACAGCAGAGCTTTTTCATTGCCGGCTCGCAATATATTCTCTACTTTCCTAATTAACTTTTTATCTACAACTTCATCGTCCGTATTATCATAGATTATAGCCCCATAATCTGAAGCTCCACCACTCACGTCTACCCCGTTTATGGACTTACGAGCAAACCATGTGCTTGAAGATAAATCCCTTTTACGTGCAACGGAAATGGTCTCATTATCTTCTGCTTCCTGCTTAAGCAAATTCATAGGAACTTTTTTGTTACAAGAACTATTTACTTCATCATTTAAAACTTCCTGCACAAACCATATAGGGTAAGAGTACCGCACCGCCAGCCTTTCAATGTATGGTAAATCATCTATGCTATCTTCTATCTCTTGCTTTTTTCTAATATATCCTCTTAAAATCGCATTTATCAAGCCCACCTTGTTTTTAACAAGCTTCTTGGCAATCGCAATCGTCTCATTCACAGCCGCATAATCAGGTACCGAATCCATGTAGTCCAGCTGATATAACCCAAGTCTTAGAAGTATTCTGTCTTTAAGCTTTATTCGAGCCCTCTTATCCTTTAGATAATTGATGGCATAATCAAGTTTAAGATTTAATTTAAGCGTGCCGAAAACGAGCTCTCTTGCAAATGCCAATTCACTACCGGCAAGACCTTTTGTACTTTCTTCAAACGCAACATTTGAATACTTGCCCTTTTCTATATTATATAAAGCCCAAAACGCAGCCAACCTTTTTTTATCATGCGTTTTCATTACGCCCATTTCTTTTAAAACGTCCTCCTCTCTTCGCTATTTGCATGATATCATTATACATCATTAATGTGATGCGATAATAAACAACGTTTACGGTGTTGAAAAGGATGGTATAAATCTCTCCGTGGAGAAAATATCGAAATGTTGTAAACAGTATTTGCAGTGTTGAGAAGAATGATGTTCACGAAAAAATATCGAAATGTTGTAAACAACGTTTGCAGTATTGAGGAGGATAGTTGATATGAAAAAGACAATAATAATTTATGAATCCGTTCATCATAAGAATACAGAAAAAGTAGTAAATTATATTTCGAAGCAGCTGCCGATTGAGGTTTGCAAATTGCAAGACACAAGCAATTTAGATTTAAAAGAATTTGACTTAATTATTCTTGCTTCGGGCATTTATTACAACAAGCTTCATAAAAGGATACTTGAGTGGCTGGAAAGCGCAGATATTAGTAATAAAGAAATAGGAATACTATATACTTGCGGTTTCAGGTATATGGATTTTTCGAAAAAAACAAGCAAATACATTGTAGACAAGGGCGGAAAGTATATTGGTAATTGTTGGTGTCGAGGCTACGACACATATGGTTTGCTGGCTAAAATCGGTGGCATTGCAAAAGGTCACCCGAACAACCAAGACCTTAATAATATCAAAACACAAATTGAAAGCTGGATGGTATAAAAATTTATTTCGCTTTCGATATCGCAAATCTGATTTTTTATCAGCTGCTTGTCATTTACCTTGGTTTTACTCCCAATTTATAAAATAAAAATCAACCTCACCTTTAATAAAGGTGCTTTTCAAGCGAACCTCTCACCTTATTTCCCTCATATGTTTTCAACTTTACAGCTATAAATACCCCCGCCACTATTATAAGCAAATGCGGTACTGCCAGATATAAAATTTCATATTCATATATCATCCCCACTGTTACTACAGACTGGAATAGCAATGCTACAATATACAACAATCCCATCAAAATTTTAACAAATATATTTTTCAGAAAAATCACGATAGAAAAAAAGCTAACGCGACGTAAAAAGGGACAATAAAAAAAGGTGATGTTATAAGTGTAGTATATATTTTAGGAAGATCATCTTCGTTCAAACCCATAAGCCCAAAATATCCAATTAAAACCAAATAATATGCACAAGGTAACACAAAAGTAAAGAAAACAAATAATATTTTTTTGTGTTTTACTCCTTGAATCGCTTGTCTGCATTTATATATTTTTTTGATTATCTTCTGCATGAAAACCATCCCCCTGACCTTGTTTCTATACTCGCTCTGATTTTATACTTAATGTTAGCACAAAATTACATCGCCTCAACATGATTACTTTTCTACCTTGCTGTAGTACCAAAGGTTGTTTTCCGGCTTATTTACCTTATACTTTTTGCTATTTTTAGCAAAAATGAAGAAATAATCAGGTTTTCTTTTTACAACGCCACAGGTTCTTGGTTTTTCTATTATATACGCATATATTTTGCCATCCACGTATAACTTATAATCCCCATCATCGTCTCTTTCCCAAGTTCCTGCGGTTATTTTCGTCCCATTCATCTCCAAGCCGTCTTTGTAAACAAAATTATTTTGTTTAGGATTCAAATCTAAATTCCATTCTTTTTTATAATATTTTGTATCAATATCTTTATCATATAAACTCAATCTGAACCCTTGCCCCTCCCCGGTTGCAGAAACACTACTTTCAAAAGAACCTATATCACGAGACATTAAATCCTTGATGTTCTTATTATGATTTATAATCTTTACAGAAACAACCGCCCCTATTAACAGTATCAACACAAGACAAAATATGAGAATCTTTTTACCTCTAGAATTTTTCTTAGTTTCCTGTTTTAACATAATTTAGCCTATTATTATCCCTTTCATTAAAATTCCACTCCCAGCTTGTCGCTAATTGTACCACTCGAAAATTTGCATGTCAAAACATAACTAATTTTACCTCATCTAATTTGTTGACGAATATAATCAAAGTGGACTTTTACTTTTTTTCATCCCTAATTAAAGAGGGCGCATATGCGCCCTCTTCTGGTAAGTTATTTAAACAAGTGTTATCTCTTAGAGAATTGGCTTGCCTTTCTGGCTTTTTTAAGCCCGTACTTTTTACGTTCTTTTGCTCTGGCATCTCTTGTCAAAAAGCCTGCCGATTTCAATGATGCTCTGTATGCTTCTCTATCCGCTTCACAAAGCGCCCTTGATATACCGTGCCTCAAAGCTCCGGCTTGGCCTGTCATTCCGCCACCATGAACCTTCGCAATTACATCGAACTTGCCTTCGCAGCCTGCAACCTCGAAAGGTCTTTTTGCTTCTCTTGAAATTATCTCCATTGGGAAATATTCTTCAAGCTTCTTATCATTTACAGTTATATTCCCCTTGCCTTTTATCAATCTTACCCTTGCAACGGAAGATTTCCTGCGACCTGTGCCTCTATATTGTACCTTTGCCATTTATATCCTCCTTTAAATTTCCAACTTCTCAGGTTTCTGTGCACTATGATCGTGCTCAGCTCCTTTGTACACCCTTAATTTTTTAAGCATCTGCCTTCCTAATTTTCCCTTAGGTAGCATTCCTTTCACTGCATGAATCATAACATCTTCAGGTTTGTCTTCAAGCATTTTTTCAAGGGTAACCGTCTTCAATCCGCCGGGATATCCACTATGACGCTTGTATTCCTTATCCTCTAATTTTTTTCCTGTCACCTTCACCTTTTCCGCATTGATAACAACTACATAATCTCCGCAATCAACGTGCGGTGTAAAGATAGGCTTGTGCTTTCCTCTTAGCATGCTTGCTATTTTTGAACTAAGCCTTCCTAATGTCTTATCCGTTGCATCAACAAGATACCATTTTCTTTCTACCTCGTGAGGTTTTTGAACATATGAACTCATATCTTTCCTTTCTACCTACTAAAATCACTAAGGATCCGTTTCGGTCTCAATAAACAAGCACTATAGATTCTAACACAACAGCTACAGCAAAATCAAACACTCTATTACTTTTCGCACACTTTCTCTCTTAGTTGTCAAGACATATGTTACACTTCAAGAAGTATTCTGATACAACCTGATACAGTTTTTGGGTCGAAACCGTTGTATCAAATGTCCTCTCTTTTTATTTATTTTTGTGACATATGTTTTACCACATTACAATTTTAGCATGACTTCGCAAAAGAACGGTTGATGGTAGACATTTTAATCGCAAAACAACCTTTATTTGATACTGCCCTTTGGATTGCTAAACATTTTAGTTATCCGTCGTATAGTTGTCGAAATAGCCCTGAATATACACAATTGGCGTTCCCTTGTCCCCGCTTCCCGATGTTAAATCACAAAGAGAACCTATGAGATCCGTATACTGTCTGGGCGTTGTACCTTCAGACGCCATGCTTCCAAGCAAATCTATGTCCTTTTCGGAAATAGCCTCCTTCATTGCAGACTCCAGTTCCTCTCCATCCAATGCACCGAGCTCATTGTCAACAATATATTTAAGCTTAAGCTCATTAGGAGTACCTATAAGCCCGTCTGTAAATCCCGGAGACACTACAGGGTCTGCGAGCTCCCAAATTCTGCCTTGAGGATCTTTAAACGCCCCGTCACCATACACGAGCACCTCTATCTTTTTCCCCGTAACCGCAGTTAACTCATCACTCAACTTATCTGCAAAGCTTTTAGCATCTCTTGGGAACAATTTTACCATATCTTCAGTAGACTTATTGGATCCTAAAAGCCCATACCTTTCGTTATAGCCGCTACCGTCTATGGATTTTGTCATTATCATGTCAAGTGAAATAGCCTTAACACCTTTCTCCGCATTCAAATAATCGGTCAACACCTTCCTTGTATGAGTGGTCGCAACTATGACATTCTTTACCTTTTGAGTGATCGCCTTCGGATCGTTTGAAATGATTATCTCAACATCTACACCAATTTCTTTGATGAGATTTCTGTAGTATTCAAGATAATTTACACCTGTAAACGGATGCTTCGGCTGCCCGTATTTTTCTATAAACTCCTTTTCCGTAAAAATGCTACTGTTATCTACAACCGCTTCTTTAAAATCAGGCACAAGGGAGTTCCCGACTTCATCTGAAGGGAATGAAAGTTGCAAATAAACCTTTTTAAACGGCTTTGCAATTCCTCGTAAGCATATCGCAAACCTGTTCCTGCTAAGTATCGGAAATAATATGCCTATTTCATCTCCCGAAAACTTCGTCGCTACATCTCTTGCTATATCTGAAATACCGGCATAATTTGCTTCACCCTTTGCTACTATCGTCTCCGTAACACCTACTATATCTCTATCTCTAGGAGTAATTTCTCCATTATCTATCGCCGCCTTTATTGTGCCGATTACAGCTTTGCCCACATCATCACCTTTTTTAATGATAGGAGCCCTGAGCCCCATTGATGCTGTTCCTATTACTCTTTTCATGCTACCTCCATAAATTTTATTTAATATGATGCACTCACACTCAATTAGCTCTACTTATTATCTCAAGGGCTATCTTTCTTGCAAGCCTATCCGAACCCTTTCTTGTAGTAGTTACATTATCTGCATTTAAACATTCCCTACGGTCTTTGGCATATTCATACCAATTTATCAAATGAATATTGGTATCATTCGCTGCAAGCGTCTTTAGCAAGTTGTTGTTACTCCTTTCAAAAGACTGTGCGGAACTGTTATTCACTAAATAAATCGTTCTATTCCCAAAATTAGCAAGCAACTTCTCCATCTGAGCTTGGCTGAGGCTTTCATTATTTCCAAGCGCTATAACCACGGGATCCTTTAACCTCTTTGCGGATTCAAGTTTCTTGCACGATGAAATTGCCGATGCTACAGTCATATCCTTACTACTTTCGATATTCATATTAGGGAAAATCTTTTGCATGGCAGCTGCGCTTGTCAAGAACAGCCTATCCCCTATGAATGTCACCTTGCCTTTGTATTTACCTATTTTTTCAAGCTCTGCATCCTCGGCATCCAGCTTCTTTCTATATTGTTTTTTCTTAATATCCTCTTTTTTTGCAGTCTCTTTGTTCATCTTCGCATTCTGCTCTTCGCTTATTTTTTTAGCAGCCGCTAAACTGTTGTCAAGTTCTTTTTCATATGCGGTTGCCGCCTTCGAAGGCCCCGTGTATGCGAGCACTCCTGCAGTGATGACTGCTAGCAATATTGTTCCGATCCTTGCAAACGCTACTCTGTTCACCTTGAATCTGCTTCGTTTGAGCTTCACTACATTGGTCTTTTTTACATTTTTAAACAGCTCATAGGTAAGCTCCGCCATTACTATTGCAATAATAAGCTGTATCACAAACATAAAAACATACGGCATACGAACACTACCCATGAAGCTCTTCGTAATTATAACAGCGGGATAATGCCACAGATAAAACGCAAAGCTTCTCTTAGCTATTGTATTAAGGTATTTATTGCTCATAACACCGGCTATTTGGCTGCCATTTTTATACACGAACGCCACAAGCGCAATCGAAACCACCCCATAGATAACGGGTATAACAACTTCCGCAAATTTACTTTGGGTGGCAGGGATTAAAACCATCCCGACTAATGCTGCAAGCATGCAGCCCATACAGATGTTATTCTTCAGTTTGCCGTTATCAGAAGCTTCATACTTATCCATATCTAAGCGTCTTGGAACAGCGAGTGCCGCCGTGATCCCTCCTGCAAAGGCAAGGACTTTAACATCTATGCTGAATAAGGTCTTATCCTTGCTAACCCCGTAAACCAAAGCACCTACGTATATCAAGACCGAAGCCGCAGCTACTATGGATGAAATCCTCATCATCGCTTTTCTGGCATCATATTTTGCTTTACGGGAAACCTTGCTCGCCAAGTATTTCATACCCTTAAATAGCAACAAGAATTGGAAAGCTATCGCCACCAACCAAAAATTGGAGAGAGGGCTCTTAAGCGCAGCCGAATCCATGTATGCATTGCCCGATATTATCTGCCATATATTGTTGGACATGGATACCGTAGAAAAATACGCTCCCTTAATGTTTATATCGAGACCATTTCCTACTACCGTAGCAAACAAGCCGACAACTGACGCTACAAAGATGACAGGGAAAATCAGTGACACGATCTGTTTTTTAAGTTCCCTGCTCTGCTTTCGCAGTTTCACCGAATGCACGTTAAAACTGTAATCGCATAACGTAAATCCCAGCGTTGCAAAAAACACGCTACTTGCAAGATATCCCCTGCTCATAAGCTCAGGAAATACATGGAAAACAGACATCATCAATGTCATAAATAAAAGCGATCCGGACAAATACGCCCTGTAATTCGGCATATTAGATGCTTTGCGAAACGCAGTTTTATTTTCCTTTTCAATATTTAAACGCTGCTGTTCTTGTACTTGTTTTATGTTGAACTTTTCTGTAGCGGTTAATGCCAATGTCTTCCCTTTCCTGTCAACAATTTTCTTTTTAAATCTTACATTTCATTCTATCATTTATACAAATCGCTATCAATTTTTTTTTGCAATTTACAAAAATCATTTCGATAAATTTCATTGTGCAAAATAATCATTTGTGGCTAACAACAATTTTTGACTTTACCGTTTTACATCAGTATAATAACCAATAAATCCATGCGGCTCAGCCCAGTATTAAAAAAAGGGAGAAACTTAAAAATGAAGGCGAAAATATTCACTAGAATCATTTATATAATAGTTGCAGGAATATTTTTAGTTTCGGCAGGTAAATTAATATACCATTACGGCGACAGCTATCTATCTGAAAAAGACTTTGATAAGCTAAAAACAAATGAGCAGTATGAGCTCAAGCAACTTAAAAAAAAGAACAAGGATTTAGTAGGACGAATTAAAATAGACGACACAAAAATCGACTATCCCGTTATGCAAACTCCAAACGATCCGACATATTACCTTCGCCGGAACTTTGAGAAAAAATATTCCATCTCAGGCACTCCTTTTTTAGATGCCGCAAGTACATTAGGGAAGTCAAAAAACTACTTGATCCACGCACATAATATGAAAACCGATACGATGTTCAACAACCTCCTAAAGTACGAAGATGTTAATTTTTATAGGGAACACACAGTGTTTTCTTTTAATGAGCTTAGAGGTAAAAAAGAGATAACCGGAACCTACAGAATAATCGCGATATTTAAAAGTCAAGTTTACTCGAGAAAATCGAAACAATTTAAATACTATAACTACCCTTCCATCACGAATCCTAAGAGATTTAACAAGTATGTGAGAATGTGCAAAGCGCTCTCCTTAATAGACACCGGCACAACGGCGCACTGGGGAGAACAATTGGTAACGCTATCCACCTGTTCATACCACGCTGACGAAGGACGTTTTGTAGTGATCGGTAAAAAAATAAATTAAATCCGGTTGCAAAAAGAGGGGCGGAGCCCCTCTTTTAATATGCTGTTTGTTTTAACCTGCTTAATCAGCTCAGTCTATACACAACCCTGTGCGATCATGGAATCTGCAACCTTCAAGAAGCCTGCGATATTTGCTCCTGCTACAAGGTTGTATCCGTATCCATACTCTTCCGCCGCATTCTTAGCCGCATCGTGGATATTCACCATGATATCCTTTAACTGAGCGTGAACCTGTTCAGGTTTGAATACTGTCTTTCCGCTGTTCTGTCCCATTTCTATACAAGAACAAGCTACACCGCCCGCATTGGCAGCCTTTGACGGTCCTAGGATGATGCCGTTATTCAACATGTATTCAATAGCTTCGTTTGAAGAAGACATGTTTGAACCTTCGCAAACATACTTAGCTCCGCTTGCAACGATTGCCTTTGCATCGTCTATCAATATCTCGTTCTGAGTAGCACATGGGATGTACATATCAGCCTTAACTTCCCAAGGCTTCTTACCTTCGATGAATTTAGCAGACTTGAATTTATCAGCATATGGCTTACAAATGTTCTTGCCGGATGCTCTTAGCTCTAGAAGATAATCGATCTTTTCTCCAAGTACACCCTCTTCATCCAAGATGTATCCGTCCGGACCTGAAATTGTAATAGGAATAGCACCAAGCTCTTCAAGCTTGCTTGCCGTACCCCAAGATACGTTACCGAATCCTGAAATAGCTACTTTCTTACCCTTGAAATCTTCGCCGTGTGCCTTTAGCATACATTCAGCGAAGTATACGATTCCGTATCCTGTAGCTTCCGTACGTCCATGTAGTCCGCCCCAGTCAAGACCTTTTCCTGTTAGCACACCTTCAAATTTATTTACGATTCTCTTGTACTGTCCGAACATGTAACCGATTTCTCTTGCACCTACGCCGATGTCACCGGCAGGAACGTCAGTTGACGGTCCGATATGTCTGTAAAGTTCTGTTATGAATGACTGGCAGAATCTCATAACTTCGGCATCACTCTTTCCGTTAGGATCGAAATCCGCACCACCTTTACCTCCCCCGATAGGAAGTCCTGTAAGGCTGTTTTTGAATATCTGCTCAAATCCCAAGAATTTGATGATGCCGGGATAAACGTTAGCTGCAAGTCTAAGTCCGCCCTTGTAAGGCCCTATTGCACTGTTGAACTCGCATCTGTATCCACGGTTTACCTGCACCTTGCCGTTGTCGTCTACCCAAGGTACTCTGAAGCTGATCATTCTTTCAGGCTCAATCAATCTGTCAAGTACGCCTGCTTCGATGTACTTAGGGTTCTTTTCAAGAACCGGCTCTAATGAAGTAAGTACTTCCTCAATAGTCTGAATGAATTCCTCTTCACCCGGATTTCTCTTCTTTGCAATATCGATGTATTGCTGAACAAGTTTTGCCATTTTATTCTTCTCCTTTTATGTAAAAGAATTAAGTTACCATGAACTACTATATCACCAGCAATCTTTAGTGTCAATTATTCCGGATTCTTTTGTAATATAAAATAAATTATATTAGGCTTTTTAGTTCCCCGGACATATTATTTGTGCCTATACAACAACCTGCCCGCTATACTCTCAATTCCACTTCGCTGAGTTTTAATATCTCGTTTTTATATATCTTTGCGCAGGTGACTGCAACGTATATGAAAGCCAATACCTCGGCGATCGGATATGCCCACCATATATAATATATTCCGAAAAATTTTATGAGAATGAACGCCGCTCCCACCACGCCGATAAGTTGCCTTAATACCGAAGCAAACAACGCCTGTCTGGCTTTTCCTATGGCAAAAAATGCAGTGTTTACGGTAAAGGCCGTGCCCATGAAGATGAATGACAGCGCTATAATCCTGAATATCCTAGGGCCTATCTCAAGCATCGCAGGACTTGCATTGAACACTTTGAGTACCGGCGTTGCAAAAATTTCAAGAAGCACCAAACAAACCAGCATGAATGTCGTGATGGACAGCCACGTGACATTGAAGGTGTGAGTAAATCTTTTTTGATTTCGTGCTCCATAGGAATAGCCCAGTATAGGCATGGTTCCCTGCGCTACTCCGACCACCGGCAATACTATAAATTGATTTATCCTTGAATATATCCCAAGGACGGCTACGGCAGCCTGCTCCTTTGCAAGCATGTACGCCATATACATCATGGCTATCGACACGAGTGCCTGCATAAAAAATGTAGGTATCCCTATGCTCAATATGCTTCCTGCAGTCTTGAGCGACAGTTTTTTACTGAAATGTATATTCAAAGTCTTTTCGCTGACATATAACTTGTATAAATTCAAAACCACCGTCACAAGCACTCCGATCCCCGATGCTACCGAAGCTCCGATTATGCCCATCTTAGGCGCTCCCCACAGTCCGAATATGAGTATGGGATCAAGAATCATATTTATAACTCCTCCCAGTACACTCGTATACATGGGAAATTTCATTTCGCCCGTAGCCTGGATCATCTTCTCCGTTGTGATGGCACCGAGAATCGGTATGAAAAACCATGAAAGCGCTGAAATATATTCACTTCCTGCCACTATCACCTTGCTGTCCGCAGTAAATATGGACATGAATTCAGCTGAAAAGACTACCCCGCCTATGATTGCAATTATTCCAAGTATGCAGGTAATTAGAAGTGTAACTTCTACGACTTCCCCCGCCTCTTGTATTTTTTTAGCACCCAGCCTTCTCGAAATAAGCGAATTTGCACCTATTCCAAGTGCGATGCCTATACAAAAGACTATATAAAAAAACGGTATGACAATTGCTATAGCGGTTATAACGCTCTGCCCTAACCTTGCCAAAAAGAAACCGTCCACGACATTGTATAATCCTTGCACCGTCATCGAGATGACGGCAGGTCCGGACATTGAAATTACCAGCTTTTTAATAGGCCACTCAGCCATTTTTTCATGCATAAATCCTCCTAAAATAATAAAAGGCAAGCCATAAGCCGGGTTCTGTATTTGATAATCATCTATCTAGACACACCATCGCTGATGTGTTCATGCGATCCACCACACCGGGCGAATAGCGAGCAACTATTCTTACTGCCCATTTTGATCTTGCTTCAGATGGGGTTTACAAGGCCAATATATTACTATATTGCCGGTGAGCTCTTACCTCGCCATTTCAACCTTACCACAGCCTTACTGTTTCGGCGGAATATTTTCTGTTGCACTTTCCCTATGGTTACCCACGCCAGACGTTATCTGGCATCCTGCTCTGTGAAGCCCGGACTTTCCTCATGCTAAAGCATGCGATTATCCGGCTTACCTTTTTATCAATTTTCTTACCGAAATATAATAACACAAATTTTAACGTATAATCAACGGATCAATATTCACCGTGCTTTCGTAAATTTTAACATCTTCCTGCATCGCCTGCATATTGTCTCTTAAATAACCTACCATGTTTTCAATGAACAATTTTTCCATATGATAATGCGTGGCATCTATGAGCGAAAGCCCCATCGCAAGCGCATCCTGAGCCTGATGATACTTGATATCTCCCGTTATAAAAAGTTCACAATCGTTTTCTAAACGTGCGGGCTCGATCAGCTCGGCGCCGGCTCCTGTACATATACCGATTTTCCTAACCTTTCTGTTGATATCTCCGCTTACGGCATGCACCGTACCCGAAATTTGTTTTACCTTTTGCAGCATCTCTTCAATACTAATCGGTTCCTGAAGCAGAACGATTCGCCCTAATTCTCCCCGCACACCGTCTTTAGTGCACTTTAGGGGTTCACCTACCGGCAGTCCGATGGTTTTTATAAAATAATCGTTATTTCCGCCATCACCGATGTCGAACGGCGTGTGTGTGGTGTAGACGGAAATGCCTGCCTTTATGAGCTTCATCACTACGCTTTCTTTAAGGATTCTATCCACAGGCTCAAAGATAACAGGATGATGCGAAACTATGAGATCCACATCTTTTGAAATTGCATCATCAGCTACTTCCGGTGTAATATCAAGAGCCACGTAGACGCTGTTTATCTCATCGCATGCACCTATCTGGATTCCGCAATGATCCCATGGCTCTGCAAGCGATAACGGGAAATTCCTCTCTATGAGCTTTGCTATTTCGTTTATCTTCATAACACCTTCTCTTTCATATGGCTACCCATATTCTCATTTATATAATCGATTTTTTGCTTCGAAGCTCTATACGCTTCCTTCATTTTAACACTGTGTTTTCGCTTCGATTGATTGATACTTTCTATGATTGCAATGTTTTTCTTCTTTTCAAATTCTATTGCCGGTAAAAATGATTCATCTTCAAAATACCACAGAGGTAACTCGTACCCGAAGTCCTCAGGAACCGCTTCATGACAGGCACTGTTCTGTAAAGCAGCTTTTTCTACATATTCGTCCTTACCTAAATACGCCAAAATTACCGGTGTTATATTTTCTTTTTCGAACGATAATTTTTCAGACATTATCGCCATTCCATGGCTTAAAATGCTTTTTCTAGCTATCCCGAATTTCGACTGCGGTTGTACTATGAGCACCTGACCCGTTTTAAGTTTAGAATACCCTGCTTCTATAATAGCCGCGATTTCTATTCCACCCATTCCGGATATCGTAATTATATCAGCTTCTCCTTCGGATATCACGGAAAGCCCGTTACCTTGCCTTGCATCCGCTACGGTGCCTACATTCTTTTCCCAGTTTATCTTTGCATTATTTAAAGGGCCTTCTCTGAGATCTGCGAGAATGCACCTGCCGGCGTACCCCCTTTTAAACAAATATATCGGTAAATATGCATGATCCGTGCCTATGTCTAAGAGTGTTATTCCTTTGCTTTCCGGCGTAACCCGCTTTATCAGCTCCTTGCCCTCCTGCACGGCATCCGCAATTATTTTAAGCCTGTATGGTAGTTCCATCTAATCTATATAATCCCTCAGTTTTTTGCTCATATTCGGATGTTTTAACTTTCTTATCGCCTTTGACTCTATCTGCCTTATTCTTTCCCTTGTAACGTCAAACTGCTTTCCTACTTCCTCAAGCGTACGTTGCTTTCCATCCACGAGCCCGAAACGCAATTTGAGTACATTTCTTTCTCTCTCTCCCAAGGTATTTAAAACCTCTAAAAGCTCGTCTCTCAGCATGGAAGAGAAGGCCACATCTAGCGGTGATGGAACTTCCGTATCCGGGATAAAATCTCCAAGATGGCTGTCTTCCTCTTCTCCTATAGGTTTTTCCAAGGAAACGGGTTCTTGAGAAATTCTGAGTATATCCCTTACCTTTTCCGTGGTTATATCCATTTCCTTGGCTATTTCTTCAGGCTTAGGCTCTCTACCGAGCTCCTGCAATAAAGTCCTCGATATCCTCGTCAATTTATGTATGGTTTCCACCATATGTACAGGTATTCTGATTGTTCTGGCTTGATCCGCTATGGCTCTTGTTATGGCCTGCCTTATCCACCACGTCGCATAGGTGCTGAATTTGAAATTACGGTCTACGTCAAACTTGTCGACGGCTTTCATAAGCCCCAAATTTCCTTCCTGAATGAGATCGAGGAAGTGCATCCCTCTGTCCTTGTGGTTCTTGGCAATACTCACAACAAGCCTTAAATTGGCTTCACACAGCTGATGCATCGCCTTATTGTAATCCTGCTTGTATTCATCCAGAAGTTTCATTTCCTTTTTATATGTTGCAGATCCTTCTTTTAATCTTTCAAGTCTTTCTCTTATCTCATTTTGCTTCGCAAGCGCATGCTTTACCTGAGTGGCTAATATTTTTTCTTCTTCCCTTGTTAGGAGCGGTACCTGCCCGATTTCCTTAAGGTACATTTTGACAGGATCGTCTATGCCTATGGAGGTTCTCACTATTCGTCTTATATCTACTACCTTGTCCGCTCTTTCACCGTTCTTTGCTATGTTTTCTTCTGCCGCTTCGAATTCCTTAATTCCTATGCCGTTTTCTTTAAGCAGTTCATACATGCATTCCACATCGTTTTCATCGAAGGGGATTTCATCACAAAGCGTATAGATGGACTTTATCGGCAATTTGCCTTCCTCCGTCTTAAGCTTTCCTGATTTTAATGCCAAATCCACTTTTTTAAACATGGCAACACCGAGATCTCCATCAAGATCTATATCTACACTTTCATCCTCTGCCAATGTAGCGGCGAGTTCGGCGAGCTCGGCTTCTAAATCCTCCGTAATTTCAACATCGATATCTTGACCCGGATTTTCATCTTTTGGCATTTTTCCCTCCTCATGCATGGTTAATTGTTTATATATCCTTTAGCGATTGCTATCAACTTATTCCTATCCTTCGTTATACTCGCCAGCTTTATATTGATTTCTCTTGCTTTTTCATCATAGGCCTTACTTTTATCCCCTTCCAGCAACTCTAATTCCAACATGTATTCTCTATGTTTGTCTTCCAATATAAACAATGCTGCCTGTATTTTTAAATGCTCCCAAAAGATCTCAGGATCACCTATCTTTATGTTGTCAATCACTTTTTGTAAATACTCGTAATCTTCCTGCGGTAAAACAGAGCATGCAGCCAAAAGATCTTCCTTATAATCCCCGCTGCCGTCATAGCTGTCATTAAATTTCGTCAATACTTCCAATATATGATACCCATTTTCGGTAAAAAAATTCATGCTTGATGAAACAATTTTTCCCAAATACTTTTTGCCGGACATACATAATGCTATTGCGCCCGCTTCAACATACTTTTTCTTCCTGTTTTGCATCCGCTCCGATGCGCCTTTATTGGCGTTTCCCCGTCTTGGGTGATTAACATTACTTTTAGCGCTTCTAACCTTGGAAATAAGGCTGTCTTCATCTATATTGAATCTTTCGCTTATCTTTTTGCCGATTTCCGCTATTTCCATATCATCGGCTACCGTCAGAAACTCTATTATGTCTTCCTTTGCATCTCTTTTCCCTTGAAGTGAATCATCATGCATGCCTTCTATATAATCCATCACAAAATCTATGTATGCAATGCTGTTATCAAGTTTAGCTAAATATGCATCTCTGCCTTCCTCTGTAATTAACTCATCAGGATCCTTATAAGCCCCAAGATCCACCACTCTCGGGCTGAGCCCCTGCTTTACTATTCTTTGGATCGCTCTAAATGTCGCCTGCTTACCGGCTGCATCCGAATCGTATGAAAGAACTATATTTCGCGTAAATCTTTTAAGGAGTTTCACCTGTTCTTCCGTAAGTGCGGTCCCGAGAGATGCAACGGCTTCATCTATCCCTGCTTGATGCATGCTCACAACGTCCATATAGCCTTCAACCAGTACCGCCCTGTCCTTCTTTCGTATATTATCCGCAGCAATGTTTAATCCGTACAGATGATCCTTTTTATGAAAAATAACTGAATCGCTGGAATTAAGGTATTTAGGCCCCTTATCGTCCGTAAGCGTTCTTCCTCCAAAACCTATGACATGCCTGTTTAAATCTATGATGGGAAATATCACCCTGTTTACGAACTTATCATAGCTTCTATTTTGTTTTGATCCTATGATGCCAAGCTGAAGCGCAGTGACCTTTTCGTCATCTTCAAGACTATTTAATATATTTGCCCAATCGTTTAAAGCGAATCCCATACCAAATTTAGCCATCGTTTGCTCATCGACGCCTCTTTTGAGAAGGTAGGCCTTCGCCGAAGATCCGCTGCCTGAAAAAAGATTTGTTACAAATTGCTTTGCTACCTTCTTTGTAAGGCCATAATACTTATCTTTTGATATGCCTTTCCTGAATGATCCTTCATCTATGGCTATTGAATATTCATCCGCAAGCTTCTTTACGGCTTCCATGAAATCCAAGTGATAATATTTCATAACAAATGCGATAACATCGCCGGATTCTCCACAGCCGAAACATTTGAAAAACTGCTTTTGTTCAGATACCTTGAATGAAGGCGTCTTTTCGCCGTGAAAAGGGCAGAGCCCCGAGTAATTGGCTCCTTCTCTTTTAAGCTTAACTTCCTTACCTATAACGTCGACTATATTACAGCCGCTTTTAATTTTATCTGCCGTTTCGCTCGCCATCTTTTATCCCTACACGTTACCTATCGTGCCAGCTTATCATACAATGATAATGCGTATCTATCCGTCATTCCCGCTACGTAATCTTTAGCCGTTTCTTCCTTACTTTGGATGTCTAAAAGCCACCTCATATCCTCAGGTATATCCTGCGGGTTATCTATAAAATAGTTATATAGAAACGTTATGACTTTTTTTATATCGAGTTCCTCTTCAGCAGCCTTTACCTTTTCAGATAAATACACCCTTTCAAACATGAACTTTCTAAGCTTCAATATCATTTCTTGACCTTTTTCACTCGGTGATATCTTGGATTTGCCCAGGCTGTTTTCAATTACATCCTTCACCATAGCATTCATTCGCTGTCCATGGGTAGCCCCGAAAAACCGAACTATTTCTTCAGGTATATCGCTATTTTGTATTACACCGCTTCTAAGGGCGTCATCTATATCATGATTCAAATAGGCAATCCTATCACTTATTTTTACAACTTGCCCTTCTAAAGTATAGGGATCCACCTGCCCGTTATGGTGCACTATGCCGTCCCTCACTTCGTCCGTCAGGTTCAATCCTTCATGATCTCCGTGCCTTTCTATGACATCCACCACCTTAAGACTCTGCTGTGCATGCTTGAATCCCGCCGGATGCAAACTGTCTATTATAGCTTCTCCGCTGTGCCCGAAAGGCGTATGTCCGAGATCGTGTCCATAGGCTATCGCTTCTGCCAAGTCTTCATTCACGTTAAGCGCCCTGGCTATGGTTCTCGCTACCTGCGAAACTTCGATGGTGTGCGTGAGGCGAGTTCTATGATGATCCTCATCCCCTTGCAGAATAAACACCTGTGTCTTATGCATCAGCCTTCTGAAAGCCTTGGTATAGATAATCCTATCCCTGTCCCTTTGAAAATCCGTACGAAACTCGCATGGCGTCTCTGCTCTGCGCCTGCCTCTATTTTCTTTTGCTTTTGCGGCTAAATGGAATAAATTTTCCTCCTGCTTTTCTCTTTGCTGTCTATAATTCATACCCTTAATTTCCTACAACATTGCACTCTCTAATATGTTAGCTACATCTTCGCACGCATCTATGCTATTTTCGAGTTGTTCAAAAATATGCTTCCACTTTATTAGCTCTATAGGATCCTTCTCGTTTTTGAACAGCCTTGCGAGCGCCCTCCTATACACGACATCTCCCTCGTTTTCTATTCTGTTTATGTTTATCACGCTTTCTCTAACACTCTTTTCTTCGAATTCTCCATAGTTTAAAAGCTTTGAAAAGAGCTCTTCTATCTCCTCTGTCGCCTCAACGACATATCTACTGAGCTGCATGGTTTCGGACCTTATTTCCTTTACATCAAACACATATAACCTGTTTGCCACCTCTTCTATATAGTCCACTATATTATCAAGTACCTTTATGAGCTCGTATCTTTCAGTTTTGAGCCAAGATACTTCCTTACTTGCTTTAAGAGCTTCTATCACCTTGTGGGTCATAAGGTCGCACTCCGTCTCAAGTTCTTTCATCTTGGAGCTTTTTTCTTCCACATCTTCGAAGTCGTTTATAAATTCATCGAAGAAGACCACGCTCTTATGTATCTTTTTCGATAAATCCGATAGCCTAACGAACACATCATCTTTTTTCTTCTTACTAAACATACATCTCTCCCTATTCTATACCGGTATGCCCGAAACCTTGATCTTGCCTTCCTTCGCCCTTATCTATCTCCTCACGTTCTTGCCAATTTATCCTCTCGCACCTCGCAAGCAATACCTGTGCAATCCTATCATTATTTTTCACCACATAATCTTTCTCACCTAAGTTTATAAGCGGTATTATGAGCTCTCCCGTATAATCACTATCTATTGTCCCGACGCCGTTTGCAAGACCTATACCGTGCTTTGAAGCAAGTCCCGACCTCGCCCTCACTTGAATTTCAAACCCCTTAGGTATATCAAAGAAAAGCCCTGTATGCACCATACTAATTTTACCACGCTTTATGCATATTTCATCTTCTATATATGCCCTGACATCAAGCCCCGCAGAACCTTCGGTATGGTATTCGGGCAATATTCCCGATAGCGATTTAATCCCTACGTTCATAATTATTCCCTACGTCTATTTTTACTTTTTCTTGAATTTATATGCTTTTTTGCTGACCGGCGGGTATTTTTTTCTGTCATATGCGTAATACTCCGGTACCTGTGTCTTGCTATACTGCTTTACCTTCTCATCTGAAAGCAGGAATGCAAAGATTTCTTTTCCCTGCGGATGCGGCTTTGCATCAAAATGGAACCAGCCTTGGCTGACACACACCAACAACCAGCTGTGTTCTCTAAGCTGACTGTTTGTAGTCACCTTAACGCTCGGCACTCCCGCATCTAAAAGCAATGCTCTTGCGAGGTCACTTCTGTATTTTTCTATTACCTTGCTACTGGTAAGGCCTTCATAGACTGCCACGGGCGCCGTAATTTTCTTGGTTTCGGTTGCCTCTATTTTATGCACCCACTCAAAGATTTTTCTCATTTTTTCTTCTTGACTCATTTTAGATGATAAAATTTCAGAATTGACGGCGCTCGCTTCTCTTTTGATGTTTTCATTCGTTGCAAGCGCATCGTCCATGCCGTCTTTTACAAGTACCATGCCCGTTTTTTGAGATACGTTTTTAGAATGATCTTCCGCTATATATTTCACCTTGTACTTGCCGACTTTATTAAAATCAATTTTTGATGTATCCACCTTGAGGCTTGGGTATACATCATTTTTATCGAGTGCATACACGCCGTATTTAAGATCGATTTTTTCGCCTTTCTTTGCTATGATCGTCCTCACGCCAAAAATATTAGGTGGCTTCCTATCACGCGGCTGCACTATGACGTTTACCTTTTTAGATGTTTCATTATGCGCCTTGTCCTTTAAAATATAATATCCTTCATATGTGCCCGGTACGCTCTTATTCACTTTACTGTCATCAAACGATAAACTTATAGCCCCCGGCCTATTATCGGATATGGAAATTCCTTCCTTATATGGAATGCTCTCGCCCACCGACATAAAAATATCTTTAGCACCCTGTATCTCAGGCCCTTTTCTATCACCGAAGATGAAAAGCAATATAAAGAAAAATACAACTAAACCCGCATACGTCACTATCTTATTGCCCTTGATCACCATTCTTTTAGATCCTAATTTAATCTTCATCTTTTCCTCTCACACTTAACTTTCCCCTATGTTCCAGGATTTCACCCCTTGTGAATATTATAAGACCTACCCAGATAACTAAAAACGCAATTAGCAACACCTTGTTTAAATTTTCATGCAAGACCAATATCCCAATTAAAAATGTTATCGTCGGTGAAAGGTATCCCGTAATTCCCAGCGTCACAAGCGGCAAATTCTTAGCACCGACAGCAAATAACGCAAGCGGTACGAATGTCACAAATCCTGAAAATAGCAAGAGTATGTAAATCTTGAGGTCTACCGCCGCCAATGCGCCATTGCCCGCAAGTTCTCTATGCACTATATATGCAATCACAATGGGCATCAAAAATATATTTTCATAATATAGCGATATCACAGCGCTTGCCTTTACCTTCTTTTTAAGAGCGGCATATGTTGCAAAGGTGATTGGAAGGATGAGCGCCACCTTAGGGAGCTCGTGAAAATAAACAAGCAATATCAGTACCCCTGCAGCGGCAAAGCAAATCGCAAGGATCTTATGGATGTGAAACACCTCTTTAAATATAAGCGAACCCAGGGCACAGACAAATAGCGGCTCGATATAGTATCCGAGCGATGTTTGTAATATCTGTCCATTATTTACAGCCCATATATATGTGCTCCAATTAAACGTAATTAGTACCCCGGCCGAGACCATTAGAACCAGCTGTTTCCTATCTTTTAGCGGAGCCACAATATCCTTCATAGGATAGCCGAGAGGAACGATAGAGCACACGATGAGCCCCATAGTAAATACTCTGTATGCCGTGATGATGTTATATGGAATATCGTCCAGTAAATTCCAATATAAAGGCAGGATTCCCCATGCGCTCATTGCAAGCAATGCCGCAAACAATCCCCTCCTGTATTTACTTTCGCTCTTCCTGATTATCACTTTACTTTCCTTAATATCGCATCAAATCGCTAAATCCTTAATATTTATCGCAATGTTCGTATCTTCTGAAATCTCTTGCACCATCCTGATAAAATTATCGGAGACATCACTTGCATAAAATTGCTTATTTCCGTCCTTGCAAGCTACTATATCCTTCTTTTTCAATATTTTTTCTATTTGCCTTGAAACTTCATCCGATGGATCTATAAGCTTAAGATTCGGGTAATTCCTTTTTATATTGTTTGCTATGAACGGGTAATGAGTACAACCCAGCACCAATGTGTTTATCCTGTTTTCCGCTATAAAATGGTCAAGGTAATACTTTACCGAAAGGTTCATGATATCATTTTCGATTATACCTTCTTCAATTAGCGGTACAAAGGCGGGGCACGCCTTCTGCGCTACATCTGCGCCCTCGACGCTTTGCTCTATTATATTCTTATATGCCATGCTGGATATCGTAGCCTTGGTGCCTATTATCCCGATCTTATTCCCTTCTTTCGCGTCATCTATCGCCTTTTCCGCCGCGGACTCTATTATACCCACGATAGGAATGTCCTTATATTTTTCACGCAAAAAACCAAGGCTCGTAGCACTTACGGAATTACATGCAATCACTATCATCTTTACATTTTTTTGCAACAAAAAATCGCATATTTCAGCCGAAAACCGTTGTATCGTTTTTACGCTTTTAGAACCGTATGGCGTCCGTGCCGTATCACCAAAATATATTATGTCTTCATGCGGCAACCTTCTGCTGACAGATGCAATGCATGTAAGCCCGCCGAGCCCTGAATCAAAAAAACCTATAGGTCTATTATCCATTCACATTCCTTTTATCACGAAAAACTTATAATTCATTATACCTTAGATTTTCGCAAAACAAAATATCCGTATGAATAATAATTATCTTGTCATACCAATTGCTAAAAAACACATTGTTTTTTATGCACCTCCAACTCAGCAGAATTTCATTTCCACATATGTTATTTTATCCACTATGAATTTCGCGATATCGGCGGTTTCCGTGCCTGTCACCTTTACATATTTATCAACAAACTTAGCCAATCTGTCGAAATCATATTCATCTTGCGTTATTTTCTGCATTACTTCCTTCGCTGTATAACATATATCACTCGGCATTTCGTGAATGTAGTCTATATACATATCACGCTTTAAGGAATATTCTTCGTAATCATATGCGTAGAAATACACAGGCTTTTTGGCAATGCCTGCCTCATAAACGATACAACTGTAGTCTGAGATAACGACATCGGCTGCAGTTATTACTTCAAAAGAACTAAATTCATCGGCGGTTATAACCCTGTCATCATTGAGCCTTGCAAGATCAAGCGGATGAAGTTTCACTATTAAATTGTATTTATCATAGTCGATATTGTCTGCAAGCGCTTTGACAGCTTTGATGATAGTACTGTCGTTTTTCCTGAAAGTGGGCAGGTACACTATATTTATCCTATCCCTCATGGTAGGATACCTTCCTTTTATCTTTTTAGAAGTAGCACTCACATAATCTTTATCTTGAAGCAGCTCCACTCTGGGTAGAGGCAATATCGCTATCTTATCGGAATCGACATTAAAGCCATCCATCAAGTGCTCTCTATACTCAGGCGATGCGCAAAGCACATAATCATACCCTTCGTGCATATGTAATGCCTTGGCCATGCCTTGGCTGCTACCTTCCGCCTGATCCAAAATGCTGAGTCCGAATTTCTTCATGGTCCCTACCGAATGCCACATCTGTATAACTAAAAGTCCATTGTGCTTCAATATACTTATAGGTATACAGTACGAATCCAATATTGCGGCATCTGCCGTAGCTATGTGAAAAATTTGCCTTATCACATGAAAGCAATACAGTATCTTTTGTAACGCTCCCTCTCCAATGCGCTTTGCAAGTACGACAACCTTATAATCGGGATACAATTCGTTTAGCTTGACCCTTAGCAACTTCATATCGAGAGGCACTGAATCCGCTTGCCTGCTGAGCATAACTATTTTCTTCCCACGCTTAAAGATTCTGCATACGTAATATATTAACTGTAAAATGAAAATCAAAACCTTCATAATCCACCTATAAGAGTTATCATAACGGCGATAAGGATGCTGAAGTATCACTTCCATACCCGCCTACTTAAAAGCTCACCCTTATCAATAACTGATGCGGGTGAGCTTTAATCTTACGTGTTAAACCTTGACTAAAAGCTTAATTATTTTAGCTTTATCTTTTTAGAGAACTGCCATCCACTTACGAATTTAGCATTGCCATACTTGAATACGGCTCTAATTCTGTACTGAACAAACCACTTCTTCTTTAGAGCTTTCTTGTCAACAGCCTTCATTTTGCTGAATTTAATGCCCTTGAACTTCTTAAGCTTTTTAGCGTTCTTAGCTGTAGCCTTTTGCAATTCAAATGTCATTGCGCCTTTTACGCCCTTCCAAGTAACGGTAGCTACATACTTGCCCTTGACTTTCTTGATTTTAACTTTGAATGTCTTCTTGTTGACCTTACCTAGAACTGCTGCGCCTGCAACTTCACTCTTTGTTGAATATACAACTCCATCTACCTGCTTAAATATCGTAACTCTGTAGAGGTATGCACCCGCTTTAACACTTGCATCGGTGTACTTTGAGTTTGGTGCCAATTCTTCAGCGCCTGCAACAGGTTTAAATTCTCCCTTAGGATAATCCGCTCTCTCAAGTGCCATAGACTTTATGCCTTCAAGTGTCGCAGAAGCAGGTGTTGTATCTACAACTACCTTACCCTTTTCTACGGATAGCTTAGGTGCATCTGCACTTGCGTGCCAGTATCCTACTAGATCTTCCGCTGCGCCTTCTATTTTTACGTTTTCTCTTTCAACAATAGCCGATACCGCATATAGATATGTCTTACCAGGCTCCAAGTTTTTCTTATCCGTATAATTGATGTAACCTTCTGCATCAGGCTTAACCGTAGATACTTCTCCGATGCCTTCTACATTATCCTTTGTAGTTCCTCTGTAGATTTTGTAACCTACAACCTTATCTCCTGCATTTAGCTCGTTAGTAGGGAAAGGTTTGAATTTTAGGCTTACTTCAGTACCTGAAACAGTTTTTGCCTGTATCATTTCTTTTTTGATTCCAAGCTTCTTGTTGTCCTTGTTTACGCCTTTACCATAAACAGCATATACTGTCATAGTTCCTGTAACAACGGTGTCTTTATCAAAGTCAGGTGCTGTTGCACTTTGAGATGCGGCCCATCCTAAGAATTTATTTTCTTCCGGATTTGATGAAGCATTAGGAATAGGTTCTTCAGCTAGGAATTTATCTCCCATTGCAGTCCCTCTTTTAATGTCTTTAACTGTCTTAACAGTTGCATTGTCACTGAACTTTCCACCGTTAGCATAGAAAGTTACAGAAACTTCAGCACCGTCTTCTATCTTTTCCCACACTGCATACAAAGTAGTATTTGCATCGAATGTAGTTTCAGGTGTAACATCAGGAGTCTGTGCGTCTCTTGTAGTTGCCCATCCTGCAAGAATGTGTCCTTCCTTATACATGCCTCCCGTAGGTAGTAGATCGCCCAAAGCGGTTCCCTTATCAATGCTTGCAGGTTCAGGTTCACCTTCACCGCCATTAGGATCAAAGGTAATACTTATTGATGGAGTGCTTTTTTCATATACTGCATAAACATCAGTATCTCCTTTATTTACTCCGGCATGCGCCTCATTTATGTCAGCCTTTGTAGAGCTTGACGCTAATGACCAACCTAGGAAATTAGATCCGTCCTTTTTAGGGTGCTCTATGTTTGCAGTAGCTTCACTCCAAGCAGTACCCTCGTCAAAACTTTTCTTAAGTTCTTTCTTTCCGTCAACAAACTTACCACCGTTAGCATGGAAAGTTACTTCGTGCTGCACTGGATTTGCTGACGCAATATTAAGATTGCCAGCCACTAATCCTACTATCATAATCATTGCGATTATGACAGAAAGCGTTTTGTTTTTCTTCAACTTCAACATCACATTCCTCCTTCATTAAAGTTACGACCAAAATGTCTATTTAACATTTTACCTCATTTTATACAAATTAAAAGTTTTTTTTGCAGTTTTTATGAAAAATTTCACATTAAATTCAAAAAACCTTGCCTCAAGTAACTTATATACACTTTATTTTGTAATTTCGTCTGACTCCTGAGCTTGAAATAACAGTCACCGTCACTGTCTTTCCCTTAACTAAAACTATCCTTTTATTCTTAACGTACGCTTTTGCACCTGAAAGTTTAAGTTCAATCTCTAAAAACTTCTTTCCCGGTTTAAGTTTTGCAACATACTTAGATCTATATCTGTCCCATTTCTTGGTGAGCTTGCCGCCGGATATCTTCACCAACTTAATGAAGTTATCATTATTACCCCGTGCCTTCGGTTTGCTGCAAGCATTTTTAGGCATGTTTTTATATACGGGGATTCTGAACGTGAGCTTTGCGTTTTTACCTCTCTTATAGCCTCTTTCAAACCTCCTCGTCTCGGTGAACGCCCCTTGCACGTTTGTCATATACTGATGCGTAGCCTTTCCTTTTACAACATTGAATTTTTTAAGATAAAAAGTATCCTGCCCGCCTCTCACATAGTTTACACCATAATAAAGGGCTCCTCCCAATATGGATTTTATCTTGTTATTCCAAGGTCTTCCGTATGAAGCCTTCTTCATCTTCGCCTTGGCAAAGATAAGTCCGTTTACAACCGGTCCTCTATTGCTGTGCGCATATGCTCCTATATTGAAATGGTTGTATATATTCTTAAATCCCTTGTGTTTACCGCTTATACAACCTCCATAGCCACTAAATCCCTGTTCAACCAATATCATAGAAGAAAGCACATACGGATTTACGCCTGAACGCTTCCCTGCTTTTAACAAATATGCGGAATAACGTTTGCTCTTCTTATACGGCTTTCCATCCAAAAAACTGTTTTTCACTACAGCCTCTATGCCTTCAATACTTTGGTATGATTCGTATCTATGACTCAAAAACTGAAAAACATCCGCAGTGTTCATGAAATTTCTGGGGTCCATATAAAACTTCGTGATGCCTTCGCTCGCCGCAACCCAAGCTCCGCCGTCTTTACCTATATATCTGTGCCTCTTCCAATCATAACAGCCTTTCTCCATTGATTTCCAACTGCTTGGCGAGTTCCAATAGATCAGCGAGCAATTCCTCTGACTCGATACCGCCGTAGCGAAATCTCCCCGCTTATCCGCCTTGAATACCCATTTAGGATATTTTTTATGTAACTTAACAAGCCTCTTTATATAGCTCTCAGGAAAACCCTGTCTTCTTAAACCTAAAACAAACTTATCAGGTTTCCCTGGTTTCTTCCTTTTGTTGCCCTTATTCGATTTCGCCTTGTCACTGCTTTTTACAGCTACATCATTTTTAGGGTTCAAAGTCTTCGCCTCTAATCTGCCCATAAAAAAGCACGAAGCAAATCCTTGTACCGCACATAACGCTACAAGTATCCCCGCTAATATTTTTTTATTCATTCCCTTCGCTCTCATAATGCTCCCCACACTAACCACTTTAGTTTACAGTCCTATATTCCAGTTACTTCATTCCCCGTTCATAACCTAACCGCTTCATTCCAAGTTCGCTTCCTTGCACGCCGACTCGGCTAAATGCAATACATGTTGCCTTGTCTTTATGTATCCCGAAATTGCTATACATAGAATATATCTCTTGCATGCGCTCTACCGGCTTGCCATGAATATAACATCAGCAGCAAACATACACAGATGTTTACTCCTGAATGTTTTCTACTTGCTTTACCGTATTTATCAACTCATCAATATTTTTCGGGTTAGTATTATAACAATATATCGAAAACAATGCAAACAAAGCTTCTTCGAGCTTTTCAGAAAAGCACGTTATTTTTTAACAAATCGCACCCAGCTGTTAAGTATATTTTTATCCGGAACTACCCAACTAGCCTTTGCTTCTTCTCCGCCCTTTACTTCTCCCGATGCACCGGCCTTACCGCCTTTGCCATGGAGCGTAAGATCATATGTATACTTTGTTTTAGCTTTGAAAAAAACCTCAGCATTTATATTATCCCCTGCAGTAGCAATTTTCTGATCCCATTTATAGTTTTTCGGTATCTTAAGCACCTTTATTTTGCTTTTTGCTGTTGCGACGTTCAGTATTAATTTCTTATTCTCCACGCTTTTTATAGTTACTTCTTTAAATTTTTCCGGGTCTTTGAGCTTTCCTTCAAATTGAAATTCGTCGGATTTTAATAATTGATTATCCTCCGTGATAGCTACCATTCTAACTCTGCTTTCTTGGATGTCCAAAACTTGCGGGATAAAATAATCATCTTTGTTTGACTTCTGCAACACAACATTGTCCTTCCAAGCTATACCTATGGCTTTAAACTTCACATTCGTTGAGTTGGTTATATCAAGAGATTTTTTCATTTCATCAGAATAACGTTCCTTATATATAGATCGCCCCGCAAAACCTGCAGCTACCAATAACACTATAACTATTATCCCTATGACATATTTACGCTTCATTTAAAACCTCCAATTTACCTTCCGATATCAAATAACTCTTGCTCGCAATCTTCTTAAAGTCCTTATCGTGACTCACCACTACAATCGTTTTACCTTCCTTGTTTAAAGCCAGCAAGGTGTCTATAACTATAGACTTGTTCTCATCATCGAGCGATCCTGTAGGTTCGTCAGCTAACATTATATCAAAAGGCTTGACCATATTTCTAGCTATCGCCACCCTCTGCTGTTCACCACCCGAAAGCTCGTATACTTTAGACTTCAGCTTATCGCCTACTCCCATCTTATCAAGAGCAGTTTGAATGAGCTCCTTTTTATTCTTTGCCTTGTTGTATTTCACGGCAAGCTTCATATTTTCCTCTATTTCTTTTTTTCATACATAGAAATTATGTGTATAATTAAGTTCAAATTTATCAACTTTGAACATTTTTATATTTTCGGGAGCCATCACAATCCACTCATTTCTTTTAGGTTTTGAAATATTACTCTGTTTTCAATCTTTACCAGTTATTTTTGCATACTCAAGATTTTTTTATCTATATGTGCGTACTTTCTAAACCAAAAATTATAACGTCTTGGTGCCAACAAACGAAAACATTATAAAATGAATATCATTATACTTAATCTTTTTTTGCTTCTCCAATATATGCTGTATATAACTTATAATATAAACCTTTTGTAGATAACAGCTCCTTATGTCTGCCCAATTCAACGATTTGTCCTTTATCCATAACTAGAATCCTATTTGCTTTAGTAACTATGTTGTTAAATCTATGCATTATACACAAGGCTATTTCACTCTTGGTTTGTACATATATAGTATCCCAAATTTTTTTCTCTGCAATCAAATCTAACGCTGAATTAGGCTCATCAAAAATATATAGCCCTGCTTCTCTTATCAACGCTCTCCCTATTGCCAAACGTTGCCACTGCCCAATAGAAAGTTGTCTGCCATCACTAAATTGATAACCTAACATTTGTTCTGCACCAGCTACACCAGAATCAAGGTTAACTCTAGAAAGAATATCATTAATACATTTATTGTCATCCTTATACTTTAAATTTCCATACCATATATTTTCATTTATAGTACTTTCGTATTTGATATAATCTTGGAATATAACACTTACTTTATCCCTATAACTTTTAAGATTGATTTTTTTTAAATCAACACCATTTATAAGTATTGTCCCTTCGTAATCATGATAAACTCCCATAATTATCTTTATTAATGTAGATTTTCCAGAACCATTTTTGCCCATTATAACTGTAAAATTGTTTTTTGACAAAAAAAGGTTTAAATTTTTAAGAACATACTCTCCATCAGGTTTATATCGATATGAAACATTTTTAAGTTCTACCGTCTCTATGTTATTTAAATGCACTCCCTTCTCATTAACTCCCTCCTCTTCCATATCAAAAAAACCTCTTATTTGTTGTAAAATAGCATTATTTTTGTATATTACAGAAAGCTGTACAAAAATTGAACTCATATTTCCCTTTAGGCTATCTACAGAATTACTATAAAGAATAAATTTACCAATCAATATTTTTCTCAAAAATGTATCTTTAAGTACTACAAGTACAATGAAAAAATCAAGAACTGTTTCCACGACATCAAGAACACAATATACTATACTTTTTCGCTTATACAGAGCGATCATATCATCGTTCCAGAATTTTTTCAGATTTTTATATCGATTTGTAAAAAAATCGAATAGTTGAAACGTCTTGATTTCCTTAAAATGTTCAGAATTGGTGAGCAAATATGATATATATGACGTTTTACGACTAACTTCAGTATTTGATTTTATTTTATCATATTCCTGTATACTATACTTTTTCTCAAAAATAAAGCGCAGACCTTGCACAAGTAATATAGCTATAAAAAATAATGGATTATAGCTAATCACTATTAACCCATATGAACCCGTGCTTATAATAAGCGTAACCAAAGTAAACAATGTTTTGACATTGCCTAGAATTCCAGCATTTGCATCATACTGTGTTCTATTAATAAGATCATATGTTTTACTGTTTTCGAAATCTTTGCTTTTTAACCTTGAAATCTTATTCAATATTTGAACCTGAGCAAATGCTTCAAATTCAAGATCATACTTTTTTAGCTTCAGGTTGATTATATTCATTATAAGATCACTAACTAATTCAAAAATCACTAATGCCATCAGCAATATAATTAATAAATTAAAACTGCTTGACTTGATTTGTATTCTATCAATTAATTCCTGAGTAATTAATAAAACCACAACAGGAGATAGTCCTTTAACTATAGCCTCAAAAACCATGCAAACGATATATCTTTTCTTATATTTGCAGATCTCTTTTATAGACCATATAAAATTTGAAATTATACCGTATTCTTCCTTCCTCATTGTGCCTCACTTTGAAATTCTTCTTGCAAAAATATGTACAGCAAAAAAAGTACCGATTCCGGCTAAAATGATTGATAAAACCATACTTGATGGGAATACAAACATCCTATGCTCTGATATTCCAAAACTAAACATTGAAGTGATTTTATCAAGATATGCGCTCGTGTTGATTGGCTGAATTAGCGCCCACTTTTTTATCACACTAGGTAATATTTCATTGTCTTTGAGTAACATAGGTACACTCATTATTGCAGCAGACAATACAAGAGATACAAAAGGTCTCATTAACATTGCATCTATTAATAATGTTACCCCTGCTACTGCTACTGTAGCTAAAATACTTGATACTACAGCAGTAATTACGAAAACCCCCATAGATAAATTATATGGAACTGAAAACAAGCCACCGACGACATGTATGCTAACATCCCAACCGCCTGTCCCAAAAATCACCATACAAATTCCAAGTACAACAATTGCTGGGATTAAAGCTAACAAAATCACGTATACAATTACTGCAATCACTTTTTTATATGAAATTATAGCTACTTTACGCCTTCCAAGTGAAGCCAGTAAAAGATCCATCTTATATTTTCTTTCACTAGAAAATATTTGACTCGCTACCAGCATGGCGCAAAATAACACAATCGTATATATGAAGATCAAAGATTTGATAGCAATTTCTAAGTGATCTGTAAATCCATACATAAATGGTTTTTTAATTTTACCTATTTGCTTATAAGCGAATGCCTTTTCATCATTGGACAAATCCACCCCTCTATCTTTAAGCTTCTTAATTTTGCTTTTAATTACAATAGCATTTCTGGAATACAAAACATTCGCATTTTTAACGCTTTTAACTTCAAAGTCCCCTTGTTGCGCATACTCAGAATACGCTTGCGCTAAAAATTCATACATTCCGGGATATTTAGCCGCACCCCTTGCCATAGCTAGGTCTTCAGAGTTAGAAGATTTAAGGAACTTAAGAATTTCATTGCTCTTCTCAATTGATAATTTTCCTTCTGCTTTTGACTGTCGCTCCTGTTTTGCTTTCAATGCTTCAATTCCATTAATAACTTCGATTTTACCTGTTTTCTCATTATACGCTTCATATTCAAAATCAAGCATAAAAACAATCGGAACAATCACGGAAACCACTGTAATAAACAACGCAATTATAGCAATGGCTTTATTTGAATATAACTTTTTAAACTCATATAACATAAGCAGCCTGTATTATATACGAATATTCCTACTGAATAATTTTGGAATAAGCACAAACGAAATTACTGATACTAATATAGCCAATATAATAGTACCATTTGCTGTCAATACTTCTACAACGCCTAAATTATAGACATGAAATGAAAGGATGTTTTTTTCTACAAGAAATGCATTTAAGGGTTGCAATAAAAGGATTTTTCTTATACCTTCCCCTACTATGCCTATTTTTATAAGAATGGAAGGAACAATAAATAACAACATCATAATTACTAATGCTAAATTTGTTTTTCTTAACACCAAACCCAATAAAAAAGATACAAGACCTATTGAAACCACGCTTAACCATCCTACACACATGAATATTAGGTATACTCCACCAAACGTAAAATTATATAAAGAAGTAATATACCTCAATTGCACGTTCGAGCCCCAAGCATCAAAACCGGTATTAGCAAAAAACAAACTTGAAGATATAATCATAGATACAAAAAATATACCTGTTATAAATATACCGAGTGCAAATGCTTTTGACTGTCCAACTTTGCGTGTTCTGCTTGTTATCAATCCGGATAACACAATGTTCATTCTTCGATCTTTTTCATATGCAGAAAATTTCACACTGATTAGTATGGATATTAATGCTAATAAAATAAAAAGCATCGGCATCATCGTATATAACAATTTCCAATGATTATTAAATCCATTATTAAAAGGTGTTTTTGTTTTTTTAGCTATTTTTATAGCTGCCTTTTTCTCATATGGCGAAAAATATTCATCCCGTTTTTGATTTTCTTCTATGGCTAATTTAACAGCCTTTATCCGATCTTTATAAAAATCGTTAGCATTTTTAAGATCCCGTATGCTTTTGCCATTTGTATCATTAGATCCTGAATAAACTCCATTCAATAAATCAACCATCCCGGGATATTTTATATCTGCTGCCGCTTCAGCCGCTTCATCACTATTAAAGCTCTTATAGTATTTTATGACTTTGTTCAGCTTTTTCACTGTAACCTTGTCATTAACACTAGAATACCGGTTTTTTAAAATTTTAATCGCCTCAGTTCCCTTTATTTCTTCATCACTATTTGCAGATTTATAAGCACTAAAGCCAAATGAAAGAGCTGATAATGTAACAGCAATCGTTGCAATTATCATCATTCCTATCAATACTTTGACATAAAGTTCACCAACAATTTTTTTAAGCTCGTACAGCACAATACCTCCCCGATTAATTACCAAAATTAGCTAAATACACATCATTTAACGTCGGTCTAACAGATATTGCCTCAAAAGGCGGTTTAGATTCGCTAAGAAATCTTATCTTTTGTGTATCGCCTGCATCATAAACCGAACAAACAGGATAATTTGAAAATTTTCTTTTAACCTCAAGTTCACTACTTATATCAGCCTCCCAAACCATTCCTTGACACACCTTAATTAGCTCTTCTTCGCTGCCTTCTATAACAAACTGCTTATCCTTAACAATATAAATTTTCTTCGTAATCAGCTCTAAATCTGTAACAATGTGTGTTGAGAGTAAAATAGTACACTCCAATGCTATGCTAGAAATATAATTTTTAAACTTAATACGTTCAGAAGGATCTAATCCGGTAGTAGGCTCATCCAGCAATACAATTTTCGGGTTTAACTGAAATGCTTGAGCTAACCCTACTCTTCTAAGCTGTCCGCCCGAAAGACTCTTCAGTTTTTTATTTTTCAATTGAGTTAAATTAAAAATATCAAGTTTTTCTTCAATATCATTATCAATCGTTCGCCTGCTAACACTAGATTTAACGCTTCCTAAATAGCGCAAAAAGTCATAAACCTTCATACTGGGATAACCCATAAATACTTGTGGCAAAACCCCTAACAATACATCCTTATTCGATACGCTTGGGTATATCACATCTCCAGTAAAATCTGTATCATATCTACCAATTATTTTAAATAAAGAACTTTTTCCAACACCATTTTTGCCTAGAAATCCATATATCCCTTCACAAAATTTGGCATTTATACCTTCTAATACCACATGTGTCCCATATGCTTTTTTTAGATTTTTTAGTTCCAACACTGTCCAAAACCTCCATAATAAAAACGATATGTTTTACAGCAAACATGTCGTTTTTTAACTATATTCATACTTTGCCAAAACAGCTTTTAAAGTTTCTCTATCTTGCTCAAACAGTCTATAATAATTAACTAACATATCCTTAATGATCCTTCTAGAACCGTCACATAACTTTCCAGCAACATACGGGGTATCACCTGTACCTTCCATAGTACTCTCGTAACAAATTGAGCAGAGCAATCTTGCCCAACACTCATTACAAATTGGTCTGAAAAATTCCGAATACTTTTTTATGTATAGCTCATAATTGCGCTCATAATCATATCCAGTTTTATAGTCGCCCAGCTTAGGAGAATTTCCAATTTTTTCGCAAACCCTAAACTCTCCATCAACAGTAACATACAACCTTCTTTTCCCCGGAATGCAATTACCATGTAAAAAAACTTCCTTTATAATTTCGTTAGTAGTCCTAAGTCTGTTAGCAATCCGCGACAAATCTTTAGTTAAAAAATCAAGATAACTAGATTCTCCTTTTTTCTCTATAAAGTCATTGGCAGTCCATTCTTCTATGGGACTAGATTCTAAAACTTTATCATCATCCTCATATACAATCAAATTATTTTGTTCAAAATCCATATCGCCCATATCCAAATATGCATAATTACATGTTATATCATCTGGAATTTTTAATGTTTTTTTGAAAAAATCATTAATTGTTTTCAATTTGTCTTTACTATACGGCGGAGTTAATACACAATTGATTGATAAAGTACGCTTCTTTTCTGGCTTGTAGAATATTTCTCTTAATATTTCAAACCCTCTCATCGCTCTATCAAACGATCCTTTCCCTGTGATATCTTTTCGATACATATCGTGAAATTCTTTAGATCCATCTATGCTACACATAATATCAATATCTTCAAGTGTGGCAAAATATTCTGCCATTTCCTGTGTGAGTAGCACTAAGTTAGTAGTAAAGCCAACTGAAAATTTAACATCACTGTACTCATTGCGTATATATTCTATACTCTTTTTCATAACAGAGAAATTACATAGAGGTTCACCCCCATAAAAAGTTAATCCGAATTCATCACCCTTGTAATCTTTTAATAAATAATCTATACTAGCTTTCGCTATTTCAAATGTCATATTTTTATTAGAAAACCCTCTGTGTTCTGGATGGTGTGGGTGGTAAATGCAATATGAACATCTCAAATTGCATTTTTCTGTAAGCTCCAAAACCACCTGCTCACAGGAGCCCTCCACTGCTAATTTAAATTCTTGTATACTAGGAACACTAAAAGGTCTATCTTCCGGGCAGGCAAATAGATTCTCATTTTCAACAAATTCTTTAAACTCTTTATTCAAAGCGAATGCTTGTTTAAGACTTAGTTGATCATTCAAAATTTTATCAATAAATCCCGCTTCTTGCTCATTGCATTCAACAACTTTCCCAGTGCCAGAATCATAGTAATAAAACCTGTCACTTCCAGTGCTAAAAGTGATACCAAACCTTTTGTTGTTCATAATTCACTCCTAGAATAACCATACACATGGTGCTATTTCAATAACACCATGTGTATACAAACTGTTACAGATCCTTATCTGCTTTCTTGTGGTTGGCTTTCTTGTTAGCTTTGTGTCCTTTCTTGCAATTACAATTACATTCAAAGAATGGATTCCACCATCCACGAGTACTCTTATACCCACTGTAACAAACGCAACCAGCTTGTGGAGTATCTCCGGTCGAAAAATCATTAACGATCTTCATTTTTCTCCTCCTTCCCTAACATTCAAAACAGTTGCTAATAAAGTAATATGCTTAAGTCACCGCAAATATAGCATTTTTTTATGTCTTTGTCAATCCTTTTTTGCATTTCTCTAAACCGAAAATTATAATATCCCGATATACCACAAATGAAAACCTCTCGAACTTAAAGTTTCAATATACTCCTCTATAAAAGGAAGGCTATATTAATAATTCTGTTGCTTAATTTACACATAAAATCAGCCCCTTTTAAGGGGCTGATTTTTATCATTTTCCGGGTCATCCTATTACGCTTTTTCCTTAATGCTTGCTTGGGCTGCTGCCAGCCTTGCTATAGGTACCCTAAACGGTGAACATGATACATAATCCAAACCTACTTCATGACAGAATTCTACAGACTTAGGATCTCCGCCATGTTCTCCGCAAATGCCAAGTTTAATATCAGGTCTTGTAGACTTTCCAAGCTCCACAGCCATTTTTACAAGCTTGCCTATGCCCTCGGTATCAAGCGTCTGGAACGGATCCTGCTCAAGGATACCTTTATCCACGTATTCCTTAATGATCTTTCCTGTGTCATCACGTGAGAACCCAAATCCCATCTGCGTAAGATCGTTGGTACCGAAGGAGAAGAATTCCGCTTCCCTTGCGATTTCATCCGCTGTAAGCGCCGCCCTTGGGATTTCTATCATCGTGCCTACCATATACTTGAGCTCTCTGTCCTTTTCTGCAAAGCACTTCTTAACTTCTTCTACAACCGTCGCCTTTACATCCGCCAATTCCTTTTCAGTGCCTATGAGCGGAATCATGATTTCAGGAATGATATCATAACCTTCCGATTGTGATACATCGAGTGCAGCCGTTATGATTGCACGGGTCTGCATCCTTGCGATTTCAGGATAGGTTACAGCGAGCCTACAACCTCTGTGCCCGAGCATAGGGTTGAACTCGTGTAATTCTTCTACTTTGTTTGCAAGCTTTGTTTCGTCAACGCCTATCTTCTTGGAAAGATCTGCAATTTCTTCCTTTGTATGTGGCAAGAATTCATGTAGAGGCGGATCGAGCAACCTTATGGTAACAGGCTTATCCTTCATCACCTTATATATTCCGTTAAAATCATCCGTCTGATACGGCAAGAGTTTAGCAAGCGCTACTTCCCTCTCTTCTACCGAATCTGCCAATATCATCTGCCTTACGGCTGTGATTCTATCCTCCTCAAAGAACATGTGCTCCGTTCTGCAAAGCCCTATGCCCTCTGCTCCAAATTCAACAGCCTGTTTAGCATCCCTGGGATTATCCGCATTAGCTCTTACCTTGAGTTTTCTCGCATCATCGGCCCACTGCATTATAGTTGCAAAATCACCGAGCAACTCAGGTTGAACGGTCTTAATCTCTCCTTCATATACGGTTCCCGTAGAACCGTCCAATGAAATTTTGTCGCCTTCTTTGAACACCTTGCCATCTACTTCTACAGTCTTCTTATCTTCGTCTACATTGAGCGAACTACATCCTGCGACACAACATTTCCCCATGCCTCTTGCAACAACGGCAGCGTGACTTGTCATACCGCCTCTGGCCGTTAATATTCCTTCAGCAACAACCATGCCCGCTAAGTCCTCAGGGGAAGTTTCAAGCCTTACCAAAATAGTCTTTTCACCGTTTTCGCTTGCCGTTACCGCTTCTGCCGCTGTGAAATAGATTTTTCCGGTAGCAGCTCCCGGAGAAGCCGGCAATCCCTTCGCAAGCTGCGTCGCCTTCTTAAGCTCCGCATCATCAAACATAGGGTGCAATAGCTGATCTATCTGAGCAGGCTCTATACGCATTACAGCCGTTTCCTTATCGATATGCCCTTCCTTAACCATGTCTACTGCCACTTTTACAGCTGCCGCTGCAGTCCTCTTTCCGTTTCTCGTCTGTAGCATGTAAAGTTTGTTTCTTTCAACTGTAAACTCCATATCCTGCATATCACAGTAGTGATCTTCCAATTTTTTAGCCGTATCCATAAATTCATTATATACATCAGGAAACTCTTCCTTCATCATGTCGATAGGCTGAGGGGTTCTGATTCCTGCAACTACATCTTCCCCCTGTGCATTTACCAGAAACTCACCAAACACCTTTTTTTCTCCGTTTACAGGGCTTCTTGTGAATGCCACGCCCGTACCCGATGTGTTTCCCATATTGCCGAATACCATGGATTGCACGTTTACAGCCGTTCCTATGCTTCCCGGTATGTCGTTGAGCTTCCTGTATAATATTGCCCTTTCGTTGTTCCATGATCTGAATACCGCCTTTACCGCCTCTAAAAGTTGCTCCTTAGGCTCCTGCGGAAAATCACGACCCATTTCCTTCTTTACAAGCTCCTTATACTTTACGATGATGTCCTTGAGATGCTCTGTAGAAAGGTCTACATCCTGTGCGCAATTTTCCGCATCCTTCTTTGCATCAAAAATTTCATCAAACTTTTTCTTGCTGATTTCCATTACAACATCGCCAAACATCTGTATGAATCTTCTATAGCTGTCATATGCAAAACGAGGATTGTCCGTAAGCTCGGCAAGCCCTAAAACCGTCTTGTCATTAAGTCCTAGATTTAAAATGGTATCCATCATACCCGGCATTGAAATTTTTGCGCCGGATCTAACGGACACGAGCAAAGGATTCTTAACATCGCCGAATTTCTTGCCGCTCTTTTCTTCAAGTAACACAAGTTTTTCAAAAATTTGCTCTATAATTTCGTCTGAAATCTTTTCGCCCTGTTCATAATATTCACTACAAGCCTCTGTACTTACTGTAAAGCCAAACGGTACCGGCAGGTTAATCTTGGTCATCTCCGCAAGATTAGCGCCCTTACCCCCTAAAAGATCCTTCATGTCCTTAGAACCTTCGTCGAATGAGTACACAAATTTTTTCATTATATTCCCCTTCTATACAATAAACTACTATTATCAACTGCAGTTGCAGCTAATTACAAAATTCACAGTAAGCCACTAAAGCCCTATCCTGTCACCTATATAACCGGATACCTCGTCTATACCTACACGTGTCTGCTCCATGGTATCACGGTCTCTTATGGTCACCTTACCGTCTTTTTCCGTATCGAAATCAACGCAAATGCAATATGGCGTTCCGATTTCATCCTGTCTTCTGTAACGCTTTCCTATAGAGCCGGTCTTATCATAATCCACAGGAAAATCCTTAATTAATTTTTCAAAAATAAGATCTGAAACCGAGCTTAACTGCTTGCTCAAAGGTAACACCGCCGCCTTATACGGAGCAAGATACGGATGCAACCTCATCACTACCCTTGAAGTATTTTTATCTTTATCTACTATCTCTTCTTCATACGCATCGTTTAACACCGCCAAGAGCAACCTGTCCGCTCCGAGCGATGGTTCTATACAATACGGTGTAAATTTTTGGTTAGTTTCAGGATCTTGATATACGAGCTCTTCTCCGGATTCCTTCGTGTGCTGTTTCAAATCAAAATCCGTTCTGTTTGCAATTCCCCAAAGCTCTCCCCAGCCGAAGCTGAAATTGTATTCAATGTCCGTAGTCGCCTCGCTGTAATGCGAAAGCTCTTCCTCCGAATGCTCTCTCTTTCGTACGTTTTTTTCTTTTATACCTATGGTTTTTAAAAATTCTATGCAATAATTTTGCCAAAAGTCAAACCAATCCATACTTTCATCGGGAGCACAAAAGAATTCCAATTCCATTTGCTCAAATTCTCTCGTCCTGAATATGAAATTACCCGGTGTGATCTCATTCCTAAAAGACTTCCCGATCTGGCATATGCCGAACGGAAGCCTCTTTCTCATGGTCCTCTGTACTGATTTAAAGTTTACAAAGATGCCCTGCGCCGTCTCGGGTCTTAAATAAATCTCCGCCTTTGCGCCTTCCGTAACTCCCTGGTAGGTTTTAAACATTAAGTTAAACTGCCTTATATCCGTAAAATTATGTTTGCCGCAATTAGGGCATTTGACTTCGTGCTCTTCAAGAAAGCTCATCATTTTTTCATTGGTCCAGCCGTCTACTACCTGCTCTTTGCCTTCTTTCTGCAGTTCATCTTCTATCAATTTATCCGCTCTGAATCTGCTTTTGCATTCTTTGCAATCTACAAGCGGATCTGAAAACCCACCTACATGTCCGGAAGCTACCCAAGCCTGCGGATTCATTAGTATAGCGGCATCAAGCCCTACGTTATATTTCGACTCGTGGACGAATTTTTTCCACCACGCTTTTTTTATATTGTTCTTAAGTTCTACACCTAAAGGACCGTAATCCCAAGTGTTTGACAGGCCTCCATATATTTCGGAACCGGGAAACACAAAACCTCTGTTTTTAGCAAGCGAAAGGATTTTATCACGTTTATCATTGCAATTATTTGTCATAAATTCCCCCGCCTAATTAATCTCATCCTCAAGGTCTATTTGCTCGCCTGCATCTTTGACGCCTTCCGCCACATCATTTTCCGCACCCTTGGACATATTGCTCATCTTATCTTTGCTTTCTTTAGCCTTTTCCATAGCACTGCTTGCATACGATTTAGCAGTCTTGTAAACTTCTTCGCCCTTATCCTTAGCTATATCAAAATACTCTTTTCCTTTTTCAGCGCCCTTATCTAAATAGCTACTCACATCTATTACTGTTCCGTCTTCTTTTACAATAGTTACCTTGCAGCTGGTTCCAAACGTAGCTATCAACCCTGCGATTATTCCCCAAGGTGCAAGTACCGCTCCTATCATCCCGACGGTAAGCGGAATGTTTATCAACTTTTGGTCATCTTTTCTGACAATGACCCTCATCGCATTGCCTTTTTTTGCATGTTCTTTTAAGTTGCTCAATATGGCATTTGTATACGTCTTCATTTCTTTGTTTGCAGACTCACCTTTTTCTTCTGCAGAAATGATGGCATCTATAACATTGCCATCGCAGGCTTCGAGTATTTCCTTCGCCTCTTTATATCCAAGGCCCGTTCTATCTTTTACAAGATCTATTTTTTCTAAACTAATATCCATCTCAAGCCTCCTTCTCTAAACTATATGTAACTTATCAACGCTTTGATAACGTTTTACAAAGTACGCTCTCGCTTTTTAAATTCAACTTCCCCAAGTGATAAGACGCATACCTTCTTAAAAACATCCAGTATTCATTGAATTTATCATCCGGTATTGTCAGCTCACCAACCTTTGAAATATCAGCATTAGCCAGATAACGCACCGTGTTAATTATATCAGATGAAACTTTTAAAATCAACGAATCGTAGTACCCGCCACCTATCTCGGTTTTAGCTTTTTTATACGTTTCGTAAGTTTTTCCGCTTTTTAATGAAAAGTAACAACTTTCATTTGCGGCGTCCAAAAAAACTTCATTATTTATAACAAACACCCCTGTCATCGTTAATATTTTAATAAAATAATATATAGGGAAGATGGCATATTCAGATTCGCGCCTACGTGCAGCATCAAGGAAACTACTGAGATGATTGTAAGCACCATGTTCGCCTGAATTTTCAGGTATGACCTTATCCGTTATCTCTATCGCAAACATAGCGACGGCAAGTTTTTCAATGTCACTTGCAATTTCCATTGGATAGTCTATAAGGTCTACTTTAAATACATTATAATATCGGTTTTGTTTTATCTGAAAAATTGATTTTGACATCGGCTGTAATATGTTTGCATCTCCACCTTTGCTACTTCCACTGCCGTATGCGGATGCTAAAATTTTTTTGTCATCTCTTGTGAGCAACGTAACCAAATTTCGCCCGCCTGTCATCTTTATGCACCTAAGTACTATGGCCTCTATCTCAAATTCATCCATGAAAGTCTCCTAACGCATATGGATTTTAGATATCGCCATATCCAAGATTTTTAAGCTGCACATCGCTTTCTCTCCAGTTTTTTCTCACCCTCACCCAAAGTTTCATATTTACCTTTACACCGAATATATCTTCAAGCTCTAACCGTGCACTTTTACCTATGCCCTTGAGCTTTCTTCCGGATTTACCTATGATTATACCCTTGTGCGAATCCCTTTCACAGGTAATGACAGCTTCAATGTCTATAACACCTTTCATTTCCTTGAACTTTTCAATGCCTACCGCAACTCCGAAAGGCACTTCCTTGTCCAGGTACATGAATAATTTCTCTCTTATAATTTCGCTAGCCAAAAATCTTTCTTGCTGATCCGTATACATATTTTCAGGGAAATGTATATTTTCATCATTACAATACAAAGCAACCTTGTCCAATAATGCATCTACATTTTTCCCGTCTTTTGCTGTAATTCCTATTACATCTTCGAAGCCTTCCTTGGTTTTGTAATAATCATACAGCCCTTTAAATTGATCCGGCTTCATAACGTCGAGTTTATTAATAACTATTATCTTGGGGCTACTTATGGATGCCAGGTTTTTAAAAATCTTGTCTTCCTCCTCAAGTTTAGAGCGTTCATCCACAAGAAGTAACACCAAGTCTACATCCCGCATACTTCGCCTTGAACTTGCTACGAGCTTTTCTCCCAGTTTATTTTTCGGCATGTGAATTCCCGGAGTATCTAAAAATACCATCTGCTTATCCCTAATATTGTCTGTAAATATACCTCTTATGGTATTCCTGGTAGTTTGAGGTTTTGGCGTTGCAATTGCCACCTTCGTGCCTATTATCATATTCAGCAATGTGGATTTGCCGGTGTTCGGTCTTCCTATGATACTTATAAAGCCTGATTTCATATATTCCTCGTTATTTATCAAAAAATGTATTTAAAAACGGATCCTGATACACTTCGGAGAGTTTTTTAACAGTTATTTCGTCATTTGCCGCCTGCATTATCAGTTTTATATCTTTATTGAATTCAGCAAGCACTTGTCTACAGATCCCGCAGGGAACTATCCCTTCGGTATTGCTCGCTATAGCTATAGCTTTAAAATTACTCTCTCCATCGGTAACGGCCTTCGACACCGCAACCCTCTCTGCGCATATTGTAGCTCCAAAGGATGCATTTTCAACATTTACACCTGTATATATCCTGCCTGAAGATGTGAGAAGCGCCGCCCCGACTTTGATATCGGAATAAGGCGAATACGCATTATGCAAAACATTCTTCGCTTCATTCATCAACTTCTCTTCCATCTTCATATTACCGTTATCCATACAGTTTTTTAACCACCTTTTTTTCAAAACTTCTCATCATTTCTTTATCCGCTTCATCAATGTGATCCATTCCCAATAGATGAAGCACGCTGTGTATGAATAAATACACGACTTCACGGCTTAAAGACTGTCCTATATCCGCAGCCTGCTCAGAAGCCCTGGCGAGACATATTACAACATCTCCGAGCATTATTTTATCACAGAAACCAAGATCCACATCATATTCAGGATTAAACTCTTCTCGAGTACTTATCATCGGGAACGAAAGGACATCCGTAATACTGTCCTTCCCTCTATAGTCTAAATTCAATTGCTTTATGCTGTCTTCAGAAACAAACGATACGCTCACCTCAATTCGATCTTTAGCAGCGGCATTGTCCGCAATTTCATGCGGCATATTCTGCATCACTTCATCTATATCCAAGATTACCTTGAGCGTTTCATCATATTTATCGAGAATGTCCGCCTCATCCAAACCATGCGCCTTGCACTCCCTGCTAAATTCTTCCTCGCAGCATACAATGCTCATGTTTATTCACCCTTGCCCATGCTGTTATTCTTTTCATAGGCGGTAATTATTTCTCTAACCAAATTATGCCTCACTACATCCCGCTCTCCGAGCTTTACAAATGCAATTCCTTCTATCCCCTTGAGGATTTTCTCTGCACTTTTAAGTCCCGAAGACTTGCTGAGCGGGAGATCTATCTGCGTTACATCGCCATTCACTATGACCTTGGAGTTTATTCCCATTCTGGTGAGGAACATCTTCATCTGCTCCCTCGTAGTATTTTGAGCTTCATCCAAGATTATATATGAATCATCAAGTGTCCTTCCCCTCATGAACGCAAGGGGTGCCACCTCAATGATTTCCCTTTCTCTGAGCTTCATAACGGTATCTCTGCCTAAAATATCATAGAGCGCATCGTAAAGCGGCCTTAAATACGGATCTACCTTATCCGCCATGTCACCCGGCAAAAACCCGAGGCTTTCCCCTGCCTCTACGGCAGGTCTTGTAAGTATTATTCTATCCACCTGTCTGTTTTTGAACGCCTTTGCCGCCATGGCTACGGCAAGGTAAGTTTTACCGGTACCTGCAGGTCCTATACCGAATATCATATTTGCATTTCTCATTGCCCGTATGTATTCTCTTTGTCCCAGCGTTTTAGGGCTTATAGGCCTTCCCTTTCTGTTAAAGCAGATAACATCGCTTTCAAGAGCCTCATCTGAAAGCAGGATGCCATCCTCGTGAGCATCTAAAATATGTCTCGTCTTCTGAAGGTTTATCTCTTCTCCTTTTGCCGACAATCTATCCATTTCAGCTATTATCTGTTTTGCCTTTTTAGCGTTTTCGCCTTTTATGAGCAATCCTCCGTCGTTTTCATACACATTCACCTTCATGAATTTTTCTACAAGCCTGATGTTCTCGTCGAGCTTTCCGAACAAGCTCTTCATATCCGACGTTTCAGGGCGAAGTAACTCCTGTTCCATATGCGTCCCCTACTATTTAAACACCATTGTGAGCGCATCCGCTTCAATATTATTATTCTTGGAAGCCACAACCACCTCAAACCTGTCTCCCTTTACATGGAGCAGTCTTTTTTCATCAAGCGCCTTTTTCAGTTTTGCATCGTTTAAAACACGGGCTTTTTTTGCTCCTAGCATGTATGCAAGGTTGTCCGATGAAAGGCGGTACACTTCTTTTGCCAGTTTAAATATCTTAGTGAAGTCTGCTAAAATAGCCGTGCATTTTTCATTTCCTTTAAGCTCTGTGGCATTGGTATCAAACCCGAAGAAAAGTGAATTGTTGCCATCTTTAAATTCAAAGAAATTGAACTTTCCCACTTTGGAATAGTGCTCTGAAAACTTATATTTTTTCATAACTTCATCTGCAGTTTTTCCAAGCATTCCCGTTAATTTTAAATTTTCTTCACAGGATGCCGTCTGTTCGTCTTCCTTCGTTGTCTCTTTAGGCTTTGACTTTTCCTCACTGCTACCGCAGCCTGTAAAAGCTACAGGTAAGGTCAATATCAATGCTATCGCCAGTACTGCGGTTAAAATCCTTTTTTTCATATTTAACTCCTTTACAATGCCGAGGTCATATATTATACCGCCGGTTATGAAAAAACGACTCGTTGCAGAGCCGTTTTCTCTATAATTAATATTTTTTAGCTTTTTTTCTCGCTGCCTCTGACTTCTTCTTTCTCTTTACGCTTGGTTTTTCGTAGTGTTCACGTTTTCTTATCTCAGACATCACGCCGTCTCTTGCGCAAAGTCTTTTAAATCGCTTAAGAGCGCTTTCTAAACTTTCATTTTCCTTCACGTATACCTGTGCCATCCATCTCACCCCCTTAACATTCTTAATTCAATTTCGCTAAGCTATACAGCTCTTTCTACTTTGTCGGACTTCATGCAACTTGTGCAAACGTTTGCCTTGCGCACTTTGCCGTTTTCTACGATCTGAACCTTTTGGATATTAGCATTCCATTTTCTCTTAGAGTGAATGTTTGAATGAGATACTCTATTCCCTGACACCTGTCCTTTGCCGCAAATTTCACATTTTTTTGACATCTATTTCACCTCCAGTACAAATTTCATATACTAAGCCTTGAAAATATATGATACCACAACTTGAAACCGAAAGCAATGCCGGCAACGTATGTGTCATTGTATAAAAATACTGCACCTAACTTAATTTCTCAGGCCTGTTAACTTTTGCAAGCCCCACAATCATTATCACTGCGAATACCAACAAGTAGTAGACAACCGTGACTTTATACGTAATTATCGTGGCTATTACCATGAATATACACGCCAATATCGCAAGTACCGGCACGACATAGTGTTTGAACGGGTTATGTAGCCTCTCCGTCTTCATCATGAGCAGGAAGATCGGTATGTACATTGCATATAGAGTGATTATCGGCAATTCGGATGTATCAAAGGAGAATGCCCCGAACCAAGGTTTTGGAACCAAATTCGCCCCATAAAAATACGCATACCATATGCCTGTAAGCGTAATTGAAAGCACCGCGGAATTAACAGGCATGTTGGTCTTCTCATCCACCTGAGATAGTAATTCCGGCTTGTAGCCCTCATTTCTGGCAGCTAATGCATGCCAAGCCCTTAAGCAGCCGAGCATCATACCGTTTAGCGTTCCGAGGCAGGAAATTATTACGAATATGAATAACCCTATGCCGCCTATTCGTGAGAATAAATTCGAGAATGCGATTTTTGCGCCCTGTTCTCCACTGGCCATTACGACGTCATTGCTTACCGCACCGGCAAGTCCTATATAATATAGTACGTACGTCACTACAATTATGATGCTACCCCACGCAAGCGCCCTGGGTAAATTCTTTTTAGCATCCTTAAGCTCCGCATTGATACTTGTAGCTACTATCCAGCCTTCATATGCAAAGGAACTTGCAACTACCGCTGCGAGCAAAGTGCTACCTACCATGCCGTGCTCTGTCGTTACGGCCTTGAAGTTTTGCATGGTGGTACCGTTACCTAATCCTACTATACTGCCTATGATTGCCATAGCGTATAGCGGTATCAGCTTTATTACCGTAGTGCTGACCTGAAATTTTTCAGAAAGCATCGGCCCCAAGGTATTAAGCCCGAAACTGAGCAAGATGATTGCAGCTCCTATAGCCATACATCCACCGCTCGTAATGTCCATCCCAAGTAGAGCGCAGATGTATCTTGCAGGCACCCAACCTATTACCGCCGTAAGAGACGGGAAGTAGAGCGCAGCCATGAACCATCCCACCATATAGCCGTATTTTCTCCCGACTACCGCTTCCGCATAATCGATAAGTCCGCTTTCCTTTTCATACTTTGTACCTAAAATAGCAAATGCATATGCACACACTATCATTATAATTCCGCCCAAAATCCATGAAAGAATACCGAGTTTCAGGTCTCCTTTGGTAGCTACGAGGATTTTCTCCGCCTTAAAAAAGACTCCGCTACCTATCACTATTCCTACTACCATTGCTATCGCCATTGCGAGTCCGTATCTCTTCTTAAGCTTAGCACCCATAACTACCTCCTTTTCTTTTTTTCAAAAAAACAAATACCGCAGATTTGCGATATTAGAATAATTATATAAAAATATTTAAAAAATATCAAGCAATATGAAGTATTTTCTTTAAAAAACGCGAAACTACCTCCTAAAAAGTATATTTTCAAAACGCCCTCTTAAGCGCAGGCGGTGCGCTCCACATTTTCCTTCATTTAACAAGTAAGATTATTTTAAAAAAGCGTCCGGCTGTCACTGCAGCTTACCCTCCTAAAACCATATTCAAAAAATATTTAAGCTCACAAAAAAATAAAACATAGGTTACCGCATTGTGTGCCGCGAAAGCATATTTCTCCAATACAATAAAAATCAGAAAGCTCCCTCGCGGGAGCTTTCTCAAAATTTATTTTGGGCTTATACACAGTTACTTGATAAGCCTGATTTTATTCGTGATGCCTTCACCTAGTACGGTGCTAATACAGTTCATATAACTTTTTATAAATCTTTCATCCCTAGGATGCATGAGGCAAATTTCATCAGCCAGATCCATTAGAGCAAGTCCTCTTTCGGTCATATCCACGCCGAGGTCTACAACGATAACATCAAAGTCATTATAGTTTGTAATGCCCTCTAGGTACCTCATGATTTCATCCTTATTAAGATGGATCAAGGGATTTATGCCGCTGCCCTTGGTGAAACTGTACACCCCGTCGTGAAGACTTACATAATCCATTACATCCAGCCCTGCATTCGACCTTTTATTTAATATCTTGTATATAAATTCTCTATGCGTATGTCCATCTTCGCCAGCCCCTTCTTCAGGCGGCTCAATGTTGTCAAAGCCTATAAGTAGCACCCTCTTTTGCTCACCCGCAAACCTCTTTGCCATGAGCCCTGCAAACGAACTGCACCCTGTTCCGCCTTGGGCGGAGCACACGACAACCATCTTATAGATGTTATCCCGAACATTTGCAACATCCGGCCTGAAAACATTTTCCCTACAATAGTTTTTGTTCCACATGGCACATGCATTAATCAACCTGCCAACCTTCGAATATTTATATATATGTAGGATTTTCCCCGCCCTGTCTTCATTACGTGTATTTAATAAATCGTTTAAATTCTCATCAGCCTTCTTTTCACACATATACACGGCGGGCATCTTTCTCGCCCATTTTTCTGCGATACCGAAATCATCCGTAAGAATCAACCCTTGAGCCACTCCATTAATACCTTGAGCTCCCTTGATTACATCGATATCTCCCTTGGCTTCCTTGGTGATGGCTTTAATCACCGCCTTAGAAAAACTCTCATCCATTATCTCCGTAGCTATTGTCAATTACTTCCTCCTCTTGTGTGCGCCTCGTTTACTATACCGCATTCTGCGCATCACTTCCCGAAGGTCGACCTAATTAGACAAAATTAATAACCTCTTATTTGCTCCAATATATGATAAAATATATAGCCTTGGAGGTAAACATGAAGAAAAAATCAAAAAGAAGAAAAAAACACGGATTTTTTAAAAGCATATTCATATCCATCGTTGCGCTTGCCCTCATTTCGGGCTTGATCGTCGCAATACCCAACGGCTACATAATACTGTCTACGATGAATGACATTAAACTCAATGTCACCACGAAAAAAATAAATCCGGGCGAAGCTAAATTAAAAGAAATAAAAAAACAAAAGCCGGAAATCGCCATGGTTCTCGGCGCAGGGATAATAAACAACAACAGACCCAGCAAAATTCTAAAAGACAGGCTGAATATCGCTGCAAGCCTGTATAAAAATAAAATCGTAAAGAAGATCTTGCTCACAGGCGACGGCAGAAACAAAAACCATGACGAAACACAGGTGATGTATGACTATATAATCAAAAAGAGAATACCCCCCGAGGCGCTGCAAATAGACCCTTACGGAATATCCACATACGAAAGCATGGCTCGCGCCGCATCCATATATAAAATAAAGCGCCCCGTTATAATAACGCAGCGCTATCATCTGTATCGTGCTCTTTACCTCGGTAAATGTACAGAAATGAAGTGTGTAGGCGTAAGCTCAAATCAAAGCAGAGCTTCAAAACTATACACCGTTTTTTCAAGCAGAGAAACCATAGCAAGAATGAAAGACTTTGTAACGGGAATTAGAAAACCCGCTCCGCAATTTACCGATTATCGCTAACCTCTGATGAGATTTATTCTGCCTTGATCATCTATTTCCTTAACCTTCACCTTTACCTTGTCGCCAAGGTTCATAACATCTTCCACCTTGTCAACTCTATAATCAGCCATCTTGGAAATATGCAGTAAACCTTCCTTACCCGGCAACACTTCTATGAAGGCTCCGAAAGCCATGATCCTCTTAACTTCACCCTCGTATACTTCGCCAACTTCCACATCCTTGGTAAGCAGCTCCACAGCCTGCTGACATGCGTGGGCACTCTCCATATCAGGCGCAGTAATAAATACCGTACCGTCATCCTCAAGATCCAATTTCGCTCCTGTCTCCTGAGTAATCTTATTGATTGTTTTACCTCCGGGACCTATAACCACACGAACCTGTTCAGGATCTATCTTCATTGTAATTATTCGAGGTGCATACTTTGAAAGTTCGGCTCTAGGCGCATCTATCTCATCGAGCATTTCACCCATGATATGAAGCCTTCCTTCTCTCGCCTGCTCAAGTGCCTGCGACAACACCTCCTTGGAAAGCCCGTGCACCTTTATATCCATCTGAATGGCCGTAATACCTTCCTTTGTGCCTGCAACCTTAAAATCCATATCCCCTAGGAAATCTTCAAGCCCTTGTATATCGCTTAAAATAGCCATCTTACTGTTGCCGTCTTCTTCCACTCTTTCTATAAGCCCCATCGCTATTCCCGCTACAGGCGCCTTGATAGGCACGCCGGCATCCATGAGAGCCATACAGCTTCCGCATACGGATGCCTGCGATGTGGATCCGTTTGAAGACAACACATCGGATACAACCCTTATGGTATATGGGAAGTCCTCCTTACTTGGAAGCACGGGAAGAAGTGCTCGCTCAGCTAAGGCACCGTGTCCTATCTCCCTCCTGCCGGGACTCCTGATAGGTCGTGCTTCTCCTACTGAATAAGGCGGGAAGTTATAGTGATGCATATAACGCTTTTCCGTCTCCACGCCTATACCGTCGATCACCTGCGCATCGCCAATCCCGCCGAGCGTCGCTGCAGATAACACCTGAGTTTCGCCTCTCTTAAAAAGTCCGCTGCCGTGCGCTCTCGGAAGAATCGAAGTATCACACCATATAGGCCTTACCTCCGTTCTCTTTCTGTCGTCCGGCCTGATTTCATCATCTATTATTAAATTCCTTACCTTTTCCTTCTTAAGCGCATATAACGCATTGGCTATGTCCTTTTCAGCGCCCTCAAATTTCTCGCTGAGCGCTTCCATCGTATCGATTTCGACCTGCGCCATAGCGGCAGTTCTCTCTTCTCTACCGCTAACATGAACGGCGTCATACATCTTTTGTGCGGCAAAATCATTTACAGCATCCACTATCTCCGCAGGTACTTCGTATAAGTCATAATCTCTCTTCTCTTTGCCCACTTCCCTTTGAATATCTTCAATAAACGAAACTATCTGCTTAATCTGCTCATGCGCAAACAATATAGCTTCTAGCATTACGGATTCCTTCACTTCGTTGGCTCCGGCCTCCACCATCATTATTGCATCCTTTGTGCCGGATACCACAAGATGAAGCTCGCTTACAGCTCGTTGCTCCTGCGTCGGATTTACTACATAATTTCCGTCTATATAACCTATTACAACCGAAGCGGTTGGTCCGTCCCATGGAATATCTGAAATGGTAAGCGCGATAGATGAACCTATCATGGCTACAGATTCCGGTGTACAATCAGGATCAATGCTCATTGCGGTGCACACTACCTGCACGTCATTATAAAATCCCTTAGGGAACAACGGCCTTATGGGTCTATCTATCAGCCTCGATGTAAGTATTGCCTTTTCGCTTGGGCGACCTTCACGCCTGATAAACCCTCCGGGGATCTTACCTGCGGCGTACATCCTCTCTTCAAAGTCTACGCTTAGCGGGAAAAAGTCTATGTCCGCTCTCGGCTTTTCAGATGCGGTAGCCGTTACGTTTACCACCGTATCGCCATACTTTACCATAGCCTGTCCGTTTGCCTTCTCACAAACCTTTCCGATTTCTACCTCAAGTAATCTACCGCCAATTGCAGTCTTAAATACTCTATAATCTTCAAACTTCATCTTCTCTCCTTCTTTGTAAATTTATTTGTCCATGTTATTAAAAATAGGCGAGAATTCCCCCGCCTATTAATTTTGCTATTTTCTTAAGCCCAATCTCTGTAAAAGGGTTCTGTATCTTTCGATATCCTTTCCCTTTAAGTAATTTAGTAGGTTTCTTCTCTGCCCTACCATCTTTAGAAGCCCTCTTCTGGAATGATGATCCTTCTTATGCTCCTTTAAATGTTCATTAAGATCATTGATCCTTGCTGTAAGCAATGCCACCTGCACCTCCGGTGATCCTGTATCACCTTCCTTTAGCTGATAATCCTTGATTATCGTCTCCTTCTGATTCTTGTCTATCATTTTTCTATCCTTTCTATACGGCTTTACCTAGAATGAAGAATACCTTCAATCCAAGAAAAAGCTAATTAATAACCTAGCTCATCTGCTTTGCAACTTCTTCTGCAAAGTCTTCCTCTTTTACTTCGATTCCTTCGCCCACTTCATACCTTACGGTCTTGGTAACCTTTACATCTTTTCCGATTTCCTTTGCCTTGCTGTTTATATATTCCGCTACCGTCATGGAAGAATCCTTTACAAAGGCCTGCTCCTGCAGGCAGACTTCTTTAAGCTGCTTATTTAGCCTGCCTTCCGCTATCTTGGTAACTATTTCTTCAGGCTTTGGCTTTGCTGCCTGCTCATTCTCGTTTAAAGCTTGCTTTAGAATTATTTCCTTTTCCCTTGCGATATAGTCCGCATCCACGTCTTCTCTAGTGTTGTATGCGGGATTCATAGAAGCAACCTGCATAGCAACGTCCTTGCCGAGCTCCATAACCTCGGGAGCCGCCGCATCCGTTTTCATCTCCACAAGTACTGCAATCTTACCGTTACCGTGTACATAGCTTGCATACACGCAACCTGCCGCACCCAAGGATTCAAACCTTCTTATGTTCATGTTTTCGCCTATGGTTGCAATCTTTTCTGTAAGCTCTTCCTTTACGGTAGTGTCGCCGTCGAACTTAGATGCTTCAAATTCGTCCACGCTTTCAAAACTTCCTTCAAGAACCAATTCATTCAATTTCTGAACAAATTCTACGAAGTCCTCATTCTTTGCTACAAAATCAGTCTCGGCATTCACTTCTATTATCGCCGCCTTGTCACCTGATTCAGCAACCTTTGTAGCTACAAGCCCCTGCGCCGCTACTCTGTCAGCCTTCTTAGCCGCCTTGCCAAGTCCTTTTTCTCTTAATACTTCTACCGCCTTATCGATGTCTCCATCCGTTTCAACCAGCGCCTTCTTGCAATCCATCATGCCTGCGCCCGTCATCTCTCTTAATTCTTTTACAAGTTGTGCTGTAACTGCCATATTTCCTCTCCTAACATCTATTTTATATTTATTTTGACCTTCAGCAAATATCCGAATATCTATTCTTCCGTTTCCGCTGTTTCTTCACCGGCTTCCGAAGCCTCTTCAATGCCTTCTTCCGCCTTTTCATCCTCATCGGCTTTATGAGCCTCTTCATCCTTAAATGATTCTCCCTGCTTCCCTTCAAGTATAGCGTCCGCCATGAGCGATGTTATAAGCCTTGCACCTCTTACACCGTCTACGTTTCCCGGAATCGGTATATCCACCTCTTCAGGATTTGCATTTGTATCTGCCAATGCAACAATCGGAATCCCGAGCTTCTTAGCTTCTTTTACGGCATTGTTTTCCGTTTTTGGATCAATTATGAAAAGTGCCGCCGGTATGCCTCGCATATCCTTGATACCGCCTAAAAACTTCTCGAGTCTGTCACCTTCACGCTTGAGCTGCAACACTTCCTTCTTTGAAAGCTTCTCGAACGTTCCGTCTTCTGCCATTTCTTCTATTTTTCTGAGTCTTCTTATTCTCTGTGTGATGGTTTTATAGTTTGTAAGCATTCCGCCCAACCATCTGTGATTCACATAGAACATATCACAACGTTTTGCTTCCGCTTCGATCACGCTTCTCGCTTGTTTCTTCGTACCCACAAAAAGAATGGGCTTACCGGTTTTTACAACGTTTGCAAAGAATGCATACGCTTTGTTTACCTGCTTCTCCGTCTTTTGCAAATCAATGATGTGCACCCCGTTTCTCTCCGTAAAGATGTAAGGCGCCATTTTAGGATTCCATCTCTTTGTCTGATGACCGAAATGAAGTCCTGATTCCATCAACTTTCTTACTGTTACAACTCCCATAATTTACCTCCTAGGTTTTCTCTACCACCATGGATTACTCTGCGCAAAACCGTTTGGAACCTTCGCAGCTCTTCCAGATGTGCTCTTTCTTCGCGATATTCTCAAATTCGTCAGCTGTCGCTTTATTCAAAAATACCGCCAACTTCTTACTTTCGTACGGTGTACCCATACTATATATCACCGCTTTCGCGATAAATACCGATTTTTATTCTGCTGCTTTCTCTTCTTCTCTAACGTACGTAATGAGCCCTTCGTCAATCTCCGTAGCAGCCACGGAAATCGGTCTGTCAACATCGACATTTGTAAGCTTGGGCTTTCCTTCCACTATATCTTTAGCACGCAGAGCGGCCAGCATAACCAGCGTATACCTGCTATCTACCTTTTGTCTCAATTCATCTATCGACGGATAAAGCATCGTATTCCTCCTTATACTTATCGATCAATGCGTTAGCCTTTTCTTTTGTAACTTTATTCTGTAACAATTCTTCCTGTGACTCGCTCTTCATACCGGAAATTATACTCTTGAGCTCAGACGTGGCCTTTTCCAAATCGTCATTCACAATGAAGTATTCATAGTTTACAAGTTCAGAAATCTCATCTATCGCCTTGGAAAGTCGTTTCTTCATACTGTCCGAATCTTCCGTGCCTCTTTTAAGCATCCTCTGCTTCAAAGCTTTCATAGATGGCGGCAATAAAAATATCCCAACGCTGCCTTTAAGTTTTTGCATTACCTGTAAGCCACCTTGCACGTCTATTTCCAGTATTACATCCGTGCTACGAGCATCTTCGATTTCACACATCGGTGTGCCGTAATAATTATCGAACACCTTCGCATATTCCACGAAACCGTTTTTCTCGATCAAATCTTCAAAGCAAGCCTTGTCCACGAAATGATAATGCACTCCGTCTTCCTCTCCCTGCCTCTTTTTTCGAGTCGTCATGGATATCGCTATCTTTACAGGCATCTCTGACTTGATCTTCTTACAGATCGTGCCCTTTCCCGTTGCCGAAGGACCTGATAAAACAAATATATTCGTTTTTCCCAACTTTCCTCCTCACATATGCACGGATAAGTATTTTACCATAAATTCACTAGGTATTTAACAACTTTCCTGCAAAATCTTCCTTATTACATCTGTTCTCAAGAAGAAACTCTTGTGCTTTCTAATTTCATGTAAAATCATTTTTAACCCAAGTTTATTTTTATCTTACTTTATAGCTTTTAAAAAATAACTGCCCCGGCTGCAGCGGCAGCCTATTTCTCCCAAAACACTTGTAAGCCCCGGGGTTATGGTTCCGTGTTGTTTTATTTGTGTTTTTTAAGTTTTAAGACTTTTGGGCTATGGCTATATTATCTGTTTTTATGCAGTTGCGCATACATATATTACCGGGTAGCAATTACTTTAGTATAAGGTCAATTGTGCGGTCGGCCGCATTTCCGTCATAGTCTCCGAATTGATCTTTTACAAACTGTACACTTTTTTCGAAATCATAGGTCTCATTTTCAAGTGCATGCATAAGTTCATCAAAGGTATCGCATACCTTTCCCGGAGCATTTTCTTTTACGCTCCTGTGCACTCCCCTTGTAAGCTCGTAAATTTCACGGTCGTAGGTATAAAAGAGCATGGGTTTATTCATTAGTGCATACTCGTAATAGTTGGACGAATAATCCGTAATCAAAATATCTGTGATGTAATATAAATCGTTTATATTCGGATAATCCTTGAAATTAAATATACGACTCTCATATTCTTTCGGGATTTCAACATCCTCTATAACAAACGGATGCATTTTTATCAAAAAACATTTATCGTTCCCGCAATAATCGTAAATCCTTTTAAAATCAAGCTTTGAATAGTTGTAATACGCCGTTCTTTGCCCTCCGCCTCTAAATGTAGGTGCAAATAAAATTATGGCCTTGTCCTTTAAATAACTATAATCGCCATAAAATTTCTCCTTAAACGCTTTTATCTTATCTTCATCTAAAAAGTCATCCAATCTCGGCATTCCAACGGGCAATATTTTCTTTTTTTCAACACCGAATACTTCCTCATACACCCTTATCAATTTCTGAGAACCCACTAAAACATCGGTGTTTGCCTTATGACTGCTACCTACAGGGTACGGAGACTTATCTTTCCCGAACCTGCTGTACCCTACTGATTTAAATCCTTCTCCGGCATGCCATACCTGAATGAGCCGAGTAGATTTGTCGAGTTTTAAAAACCCGAACACCGCCGTATAATCATCCACAAAAATGTAATCCTGCATGGAGATCTCCAATATCAACTTTATCCAGCTAATAGCACTCTGCTTGTTTGAAACGGCCTTTCTGAATGAATGCGATATCTTAAATTCTTTATAGAGCCCTCTTTCCCTCATGCGTCTATCTATATACTCCAGATTGCCTGAAATTCTATCCTTAGTCTCCGACATAAAAAGTATTCGCCTGCTGTTTTTGAAAAATATATTTCTTAAAAATTTACACAGCTTGTACGTAAGATTCATACAAAATATTATGAAGGTATACCTTGTCCTCTTAAGCTTCGCAGATGCTCCGTGCGCTTCCTCTATATAATGCCTTTTCTTCCATTTTTTATTAAGCTTAAGAAAATAGCTGTTAATAATTAATTCCAACCTCTTATCTTCAATGTTTTTTGCTTCGAAAGTCACGTTGTAAGCATATTTATCAATGCCGTATTTATAGACCTTATCCATGTTCTGCAGACTATATGCGACATCGTTATCTACATTTGCAAAGGTAACCCCGCCATCAATAAACGCGGCAATGCTCCACTGCCCGTTATCTAAAAAGTTTCCCGCATCTGCATTTGCGATATTGATCTCCAATGAATATGTTCCGTCGCTGTTAAGTTCATATTCTATATTTACCCTGTCGCTAATCTGAACTTCAGGAAGAAAAATTTCAAGCCCCGCAAACTCCTCATCTTTTTTCTCATTCTCAACTTGAGTATATTTTTGAACGAGCGCAAACCGTACATCTCCGTTATAATTCGTCTTGATCTTAGCCCTGAGAAAAATCCTTTCCCACTCGAGTTCTGTAATCACAAACTCTATATCCTTATACCACTTTGTGAATTTAAGCCCCTTCTCAAACATTATAGATTTACTCCCGTTTTCCTTCTTAACTCTTGATCCTAATATATCTTCTCTTATTTTTTATAAGTAAATTTAATATCTGCCATTATACCGCAGGCGTTGAATTCAATCAATTCTTTGTTTGTCTACATCTTTGCCTTAATTAAAGTTTTCTGCTATCATAATCAAGATACGGATAAATGTTTTTTCGTAAAAGGAGAATGAATGAAATCCCCGGGAGCAATAGCATTTTCAATACTCGGCATCGATGTTAAATATTACGGCATTTTGATTGCAATAGGAATGGCGACATGCATAATAATATCCTTAAGGCGCACCACTCATACAGCTATTGCTAAGGATAAACTGCTCGACGGCTCCATAATAGCTATCATTGCAGGGATTATAGGTGCCAGACTGTATTACGTTGTATTTTCTTTCGAGGTGTATAAGGATAATATCGGGGAAATTTTCCACATCCGAAACGGTGGCCTTGCCATCCACGGGGGTTTGATCCTCGGTACTTTGGCGTTGTTTGCATATTGCAAGAAAAAAAACATTGACTTTTTAGAATTCGCAGACCTTGTGACTCCGGGTGTTGCCCTCGCCCAGAGCATTGGCAGGTGGGGAAACTTCTTCAATGAAGAAGCCTACGGTAGCCGCACAAACCTCCCGTTTGCACTGAATATCAACGGGGAAATGGTGCACCCGACATTTTTATACGAATCAATATGGTGCCTTTTAATTTTCATCGTGCTCAGCTATATATTTTATAAAAGACACTCATTTAACGGCCAGCTTCTCTTCTTATATGGGATGCTATATTCCGCAGAAAGATTCTTTGTAGAGGGGCTCAGGGTAGATAGTCTGTATTTCATGAAAATGAGGCAGGCACAACTCATAAGTATATTGATATTTTTAGTATGTGCGCTGTTATACTATAGTATGCGTAAGAAATGTATTAAGAACAATTAAAGTCTGACGCATGCTATTGAATGCAACGTATTTTATACATAAAAAATATATTAAAAATAATGTAAAAGAGGAGGAATGAATGCAACTTGGAATCGTAGGCCTACCGAATGTAGGAAAGAGTACTTTATTTAACGCAATAACACAGGCCGGAGCCGAGTCTGCAAATTATCCGTTTTGCACCATAGAGCCGAATGTCGGAATGGTTACCGTTCCCGATTACAGAATAGATAAACTGAGCGAAATATACAAACCAAAAAAGACAACCTACGCCACGATAAAATTCTCAGATATAGCAGGGCTTGTTAAGGGCGCGTCTAAGGGTGAAGGCCTTGGGAATCAGTTCCTCGGTCATATCAGAGAGGCTGCAGCAATTCTTCACGTAGTTAGATGTTTTGAAGATCCTAATATCGTGCATGTTCATGCAGGTCTCGACCCCATAGATGACATCGAAGTAATAAATACGGAATTATTGCTTGCGGACATATCTTTACTCGAAAAACGCATAGCCAAAACTACAAAGGCAGCCAAGGCTGATAAGAAAGCTGCCACAGAATTGGATTTTTTGAAGCTACTGCTTAACCATCTTGAAGAAGGTCACCCTGCCAGAACACTGGAACCTGAAGATAGCGATCTTAAGTATATTCAGGAGCTGGACTTAATAACTTCAAAGCCGATAATATACGTAGCAAACGTCTCAGAAGATGAACTCAGCTCCATAGATACGAATGCCAATGTAAAAAAGGTAAAAGAGTATGCAAAAAATGAAGGTGCGGAAGTGATAACTATAAGCGCAAAGATAGAAGAAGAAATTTCATCTCTAAGCGATGAAGAAAAAAAGCTGTTCATAGAGGAACTGGGACTTGAGAGCTCAGGACTTGATAAAATCGTAAAGGCTTCATATTCACTGCTGGATCAAATATCCTACATAACTGCAGGCGAGCCTGAAGTAAGGGCATGGACCATAAAAAGAGGCACCAAAGCTCCTCAAGCGGCAGGAAAAATACATACGGATTTTGAAAAAGGTTTTATACGTGCAGAAGTGATCGACTACGACTCGCTGGTGGAATTAAACGGAAACTTGGCGGCGGCACGAGAAAAAGGCTTAATCCGTGCGGAAGGAAAAGACTACGTAATAAAAGACGGAGATATAGTGCACTTCCTCTTTAACGTATAGAGTGTGAACCATGTATGCGGCTAAGGTAAAACGAATTTTAGATATTCTGGAACGGATGTACCCCGATGCGGAGTGCGCCTTAGTGCATAGGAATAATTACGAACTGATAGTGGCGGTAGCGTTATCGGCACAGACAACGGATAAGAGTGTAAACAAAATCACACCTGAACTTTTTAAAGCCTATCCGACTACCGAAGCCCTTGCAAAGGCGGATGTAAATGACGTCATGGATATAATTCACACAATAGGGATGTATAAGGTAAAATCTAAAAATATCATAGCTCTTGCTAATAAATTACAAAATGATTACGGTGGAGACGTACCTTCAAGCTACGAGGAACTCGAAAGTCTTCCCGGTGTCGGCAGAAAAACAGCAAACGTAGTGCGAGCGGTGGGCTTTAAAATCCCGAGTCTAGCTGTGGATACTCATGTGTTTAGAACCGGCAAACGCATCGGCTTTTCAAACGGTAATACAGTAGATAAAGTAGAGCGGGATCTTATGAAAATCATCCCCAAAAAGCGTTGGATACGTGCACACCACTCTCTGATATTTCACGGGCGAAACCTCTGCACCGCAAGAAATCCGAAGTGCAACCTATGTGACATAATGAAATACTGCGAATACACGGAAAAATCCGTTAAATAAATTCGCTCGTTATTTTATTATTTTGCCTATGGAATATGCTTCTACTCCCATTTCGTTAAGCTCCAATAAAATAGGAAGCTCCACCTTTTCATCCACAATGATTGCAAGTCCGATACCCGCATTAAAATGCTTAATTATAAAATCGTCCGTAAGATTTGCCTCTTTTTGCATGAGCTTTATAATCTTAGGGTACTCCCAATCGCTTGGCTGTATTTTTATTTTATCTTCTCCGCCTGTAACAGCTGCTATATCCGGCACCAACCCGAGTTTTGAAATAGGTATTATATCTTTTACATCGAAGCTGTCATAGAGCTTTTGAATCAAATTCGCATAATTTGGCGGAGGTGTTATCATTGCCTCGCCTGCAATTTCATCAAGTTCTTCTATATAATCGTTTACTCCGTTTCGCATATCTTCAAGAATTACCTTACTATATATATCTATACCTATCCCGGCAGTAGAAGAGGTGCATATTCCGATAATGCTGTCGCCCTCAGTCGGCTCTTTCTTCGCATAACCGTTTCTCTTAATTCCAAACCCGACTCCCGCAGCAAGCACTCCGTCAGTAAATATTGACGTTGTAACATCTACGCTTGAGGAAGCCATGTATACGGCATGCGCCTTACCGGTAGCTGCAGCCAAATAGTGCCTGAATTTAGCTACTTCATCAGCTGCGCCTTCACCGCATATAATCTGATCCGCAAACGATACGAAATACCCCCCTTGTGCTGCAATATCATTAGCCGCCTTGACTATCAATGCAAGCGCTGCAAGATCATATCTCTCCATCTCACGAGCCATCTCAAGTCCTCTTTGCTGAGAAGCTCTAACTAAAATAAGCTCATCACCATCCTTGAGATTCAATATCTCATTTTCTTCAACTCCCAAATCCGCTGAAAAAGATTTTTTTGTCTTAGTCATAAGATCTTTGCTGTTTTGAGCCAACGCCTCCTGCCTCTTTACAGCCTTATCAAATCCCCTTAAATCACCCTTTGTCATTATATATACCTCTCTATATTAACAATATATTTTCGTAAACTCCGTTATTGGATCTATTATTGTCATTTTGGTCTCTACGTTTTAACAATATGTTTTACCTGAACTGCTTTTAACCTGTTTTTTCTTATCCTCTATTACATTTCTCCTTGCCAGTTCCTCAGTTATCTCTGCAAGACTTACTCCCTGTTCTATCAAAAGCACCATCATATGATAGGCAAGATCCGCACTTTCGTATATCACTTCACCCTTATCGTCGTTCATCGCCGCTATTATCACTTCAGATGACTCTTCTCCTATTTTCTTAAGTATCTTTTCCTTGCCCTCTTTAAATAAATAACTGGTATAGCTACCTTCTACAGGTTTTTCTTTTCGTTTTACAAGCTCATCATACAAAGCCTTATAAGAAAACCCTTCTCTATCTTTAGCTGTAAAAATTCTATTGTAAAAACAGCTTTCACTACCGGTATGACACGCAGGCCCCGCTTTTATGACCTGCACCACGAGTGCATCACCGTCGCAGTCACTCGTTATGGTCACTACTTCCTGATAATTTCCGCTGGTTTCGCCCTTTCGCCATAGCTCTCCCCGGCTTCTGCTGTAAAAGCACGTCCTACCTTCCTTGATGGTAATATCAAGGCTTTCCTTGTTCATATACGCAAGTGTCAAAACTTCCTTGGTGTAAAAATCCTGTACCACCGCAGGAATGAGCCCTTTCTCATCATATTTTAGCACATCCACAGTAAACCTCCCTTCCTTATGAGTTTACATCAATGCCTTCTTTTCTAAGATATTCTTTAAGGTCATCTATTACTATTTCTTTATAGTGGAACACGCTTGCTGCAAGTGCTACCTCAACCTTAGGCAACATCAACGCTTCCTTAAAATCCTGCATTTTCCCGGCGCCGCCGGAAGCCACTATTTTAGCATCTGTAACCTCCCCTGCGGCTTTTAACATCTCAATGTCATAGCCGGCTTTTACACCGTCCGTATCTATACTGTTAAGTACCAATATTCCGGCTCCTCGATCATAACCTTCGCTTATCCATTCAAGCGCATCCAGCCCTGTATCCATCATTCCCGCATTCCTGAAAACGTGGTATTCTCCGTTCACCTTTTTGGCATCAACGCTCAATATAACATTTTCGCTACCTATTTTTTCAGCCGCTTCATTTAAAAGATCCGGATTATCTATGGCTCCTGTATTTATGCTCACCATATCGGCTCCCAATTTTATTATATTATCCACATCCTCTATAGTTTTGAGCCCTCCGCCTGCAACAAGCGGCAAGTCGCTCACAGCTCTTACGCTTTTAAAAAGACCTTCGTATATCTGTTTATCCTCTACACTGGCAGCAATATCATAAAATACCAGAATATCTGCGCCTGTAGCATCATAATACTTAGCCAGTTCTACAGGATCCGCCACATCCTTTACTCCTTCAAACTTTATGCCCTTCACTACCTTTCCATGTCTTATATCCATACATGGCATTATCAACTTTTTCATCTTTCCTCCCTTGCGTTAATTGCCTTCATAGGTCTTGACAACTTCAGCTAAATCGAGCTTCCCGTCGTATAAAGCCTTTCCTATAATCACACCGCTTACATATCCTGAAAGCTCTCCTATCTCTTCCATATAGGTGACTCCTCCCGATGCTATTATCTCCATTTTGGGTATTTCCGATAATTTTTTATATAGCTCTGAATTCGTACCACCGAGCATGCCGTCCTTGGATATATCTGTAAATATAATCGCAGCAACACCCTTGCGTGCGAGCATTTTGGCGTACGATATCGCATTTATCTTCGTAGTTTCCTTCCAGCCGTTTACGGCGATGTTCCCATCTCGTGCATCTATTCCTACAGCTATCTTTTCACCATGTATATCCAAGGCATCATTTAAGAAATCCGGATTCTTTATCGCAGCCGTACCGAGGATTATCCTGTCTATCCCCGTGTTTATATATCTATCCGCCTTCTTCATGTCACGTATGCCACCACCCACCTGAACCCAAAGATCCGTCTTGGATTTGATAGCTTCTATTATTTCAAAATTTGCGGGTGTCCCTTCTCTGGCGCCGTCTAAATCCACTATATGTATGTGTCCGGCACCTGCCTCTTCAAAACCTTTTGCTATGGCGAGGGGATCATCACTATATACGGTGCTGTTATCATAGCTACCCATCACCAATCTCACCACTTCGCCATCCATAATATCTATAGCCGGAAAAATTTTCATCTACATGCTTCCTTTCACTATACCCAACATAACCCTGCAACTTCCGTGTGCTTTAAAACTTTAAGCACGAATACTATCACATCGTTTAAATGGTAACACCCGTACGCGCCACCCACTATGGATCTTACACTCTTTGAATCCAGCTTTGAAAACTCAAGCCCGATAAATCCCCTCATATGCTCCGTATTTTCAAAACAAACTGCACTCGGCCCCCTGTCGAAGCTCGCTGATGCTTCCATTACGCTACCTTCTTCCACAATAAAATCCACCTTCATCTGGTGGTAGCTATCTATGAATGCGCCCTTGACATGAAGCTTACCATCGATTTCATTGAATTCAAAATACTTGCTTCTGTTAAAAAGATTTCGCTTTCTTCGGTAATCTCCAAGATACCCGTACCATGTATTTTCTTTCAGGTCCGCATTCGTATAGTGCCTGCATCCGTTCTTTTCAAGTTCCTGCCAATGTGCTTCATATTCCTTCTCACCGCTGTATCCTCTCTCCTTAATTATATAGGTCTCCGCTTGGGTCATGGCCTGCGTAGATTGTAAAAACATCATTTTTAAAAAACCTGCAAGTTCGTTGCCACCCTGCGCTACCACTTCATCTTTAGACGCCAATACTCCTATATATTTGACATCGTTCCCAAATCCGTCATAGCCTATAAATTCCGGGATTTCCTGCCTGCCTGTCCGTATGGTTTCATTGCCTCTAAACACTTCATATGTTGCACTTTCCATCTTTAGGGTAAACACATCGAGCGTGCACTCCGCCATTATTTCACACATCTTGGAGTTGAATATGGTTTTTATGTAAATTTGATTGTTTTCTCTATCCACCGTAGTCGACATCGTGCCGTAGTCTATAGTCTTCACTTATATTACTCCTTTTGTAGACGGTATTTTGCCCGAATTCCTCTCGTCTATCGTCGAGGCCTTAGCCAAAGCCCTTGAAAGCGCTTTAAATATCCCCTCTATAATATGGTGGCTGTTCTCTCCTGCAAGCTGCCTGATATGAATGTTTGCTCCGATCGTCCTTGTAAACGCAAGCATGAATTCCTTCACGAGTTCCGTATCAAAGTCGCCTACCTTTTGAGCGGGTATAAAAACTTCTGAAAAATCCAAGTAAGCCCTTCCACCGAGATCCACGGCTACCATGATTAGAGTTTCGTCCATCGGTAAGATTATATCGCCGTATCTTAAGATGCCTCTTTTGTCTCCGAGTGCCTTTGCAAACGCTTCTCCCAAGGCGATCCCCGTATCCTCCGTAGTATGGTGATAGTCCACATCTATATCACCTTGACATTTTACATTCAGATTAAAGTTTCCATGCCTTGCAAAAAGCTCCAACATGTGGTTTAAAAATCCGCATCCGGTATCTACATCGTATCTGCCCTCTCCGTCTATATCTAAAAAAAGGTCTATCTTTGTCTCGGTAGTATACCTTTTTATGCTCGCCGTTCTTTCGCTACTCATGCTAACCTCGATTTCCTATTATTCCTCTTAAAACATCCGCAGTGTATTCCATATTTTCATCACTGCCGATGCTGATCCTCACATAATCCCTCAAAACATTTTCATCAAAATACCTTACCAGTATGTTATTTTCCCTAAGCTGTTTATATAACTCTTCGCCTGAAATTATATCATTTTTCGTGAAAACAAAATTCGCCTTTGAATCAAACACTTCAAATCCTAATGTTTTTAACTCTTTTATGAAATTTTCACGTGTCTTTATCACCATCTTTGTCGTACTTTCAAAATATTCTCTGTCCTCAACAGAAGCTTTGCCCGCAAGCACCGCTAAGCCGTCCAAGCTATATGGATTAAAGCTGTACTTAATTCTGTGAAGATCCGATATGAGAGATTCTTGGCCGAGGGCATAACCGATTCTAATACCCGCCATGCTCCTGGACTTGGAAAATGTCCCCACTACGATGAGGTTGTCATACTTAGGGATGAGGTCTGCAGCTGATTCTGCGCCGAAGTCCACATATGCTTCATCAATTATCACAATTGCGGACCTCGCATTCTTGAGGATTTCCTCTATTTCGTCCTTGCTTAGAGCAAGTCCCGTAGGTGCATTTGGATTTGCAATTACTATCATCCCTTCCTTACCAAAATAGTCCGTTATGTCTATCTTGAAATTCTTCTGTTCTACCGGAATCCGGTTTGAAGCAAACAGCTCCGCATACACGGGATAAAATCCATAGCCGTACCTCGGGAAATACACCTTACGCCCATTTGCTCCGTATGCCAAAAATGCAAATCCCAATATCTCGTCCGATCCGTTGCCGACGATTACGTTTTTAGAACTTAAATTATAGAACTCTCCAAGAGCGGCGCAAAGCGGTTCATTCGTAGGATTGGGATACAGTTTCGTACGAATCAGCTCGTAGTCCTCTATCGCCTTTACCGCCTTAGGACTCAGCGGATATGGGTTTTCATTCGTATTTAACTTGATTATAATTTCGCTTTCCTTAGGCTGTTCCCCCGGTACATATTCCTTCAAATTCCTAAGTTCGTCTCTAAGATACTTACTCACTCTCTACCTCGCAATTCCTTTGATGCTTTCAAGCATCTTCTCAATCCTATCTCTCTTAAATACGTAACTGTTTTTATTAGCTATAAATCTGGCACTGATGTCAGCTATCTTTTCACGTATTTCAAGCCCGTTTGCCCTAAGGGTATTACCCGTTTCCACCAAATCCACTATCATGTCGGAAAGCTCCAGCAATGGTGCTACCTCAACGCTACCACTTAATTTTATCACTTCCGTTCTTATATTTTTATTTACAAAATATTTTTTTGTGGAATTTACAAATGTACTGGCCACCCTATACTCTTCCAAGCCCTCTAGATTTTCATCCTTTTTTGTTGCAACTGCGAGAATACACTTCCCTATGCCAAGGTCTGCCAATTCGTAAACAGACGGATCATTTTCAAGGAGTATATCCTTTCCTATTATTCCTATATCCGCTATTCCACGCTCCACATATATGTGCACATCACTGGGTTTTACAAAAAGATACCTGATACCGTTGCATTCTTTTATTAATTTTCTGCTGTTATCATCGTTATCCAATTTATATCCCGCCTCATAAAAAAGCTTTATGACCTTATCCGCTAATCTTCCTTTCGGCATCGCTATTACAAGGTCTTCAGCGGTTTTCATTTGTTTCTCTTCTATGCAATCTATATATATCGCAAAGCCCACCCCTGACATCGACTTTCCGAATTTTTCGAGCGTATTATCATAACGCCCTCCGGAAAGCACCTCTTCTCTCACATTATGTACATATCCCTTAAATATAATTCCACTGTAATAACCGATGTCGTTTATCATGGAAAGGTCTATGATCACATCTATTCCCGGATTTTCATTTTTAATTTGCTCTGCCAACTGCCTAAGACGGTTTAATTTCGATATAAGCTCACCTTCCAGGCCCTGCTCCTCAAGCTTTTTATACACTTCATTAGCTGAACCTACATTTTTAGGTAAGCCCGCAATAAGTTCATTACCCGTAAGAGCCAATATGTTGTCCGATGCTTTTTTAGAAAGCTCGTCCGCCACCTGCTCTCTCAAATTATCATCTTCTATGCCTTGTAAGATTCCTACCGTTATGTCCATATCGGATATCACCAATGTGGCCTTGGTGTCAATTTTATGAAGCGATTCAGCTGCAAGGTTTAATATATCTTTAACATCTACCTTGTTCTTTTTATCAAGAATCTCTACCCCGAGCTGCTTGATTACACTTGAACCGTTGGTATGTCTGTCTTCTCTATACACGTCTTCTATGTAAAACAAGTTTTCCTGCCGCTTAAGCTTATCATCACATCTATTTATTATGGATAGCGTAACATCAGGTCTCAATGCTTTTAGGCTGCCGTCTATATCACTGATAGGCATTATTCTTGTGTTGGATATGAAATCGCTATGCTCAAAAAACAAATGATAATCTTCAAGTTTATCAAGATGTATACGATGATATCCCTTCCCGCTATAAATTTGAGCCAGTTCATTGATTAACATCTCTCCCTTAGTCATCCATGTGTTTCCGACATCCATAACTCACCTCTATCTGTCACTTCTTCTAATAAATACAAATTGTCTCACTATATAAAAAACCCCATCCTTTAATTTTAGGAAGGGGTACGAAGCATCTCAAAAAAAGAGATACTTCTAGTCGATATGATGCTCTACATACTCCACTATATCTCCAACAGTCTGGAACTTCTCCGCTTCTTCATCAGATATCTCTATTCCGAACTCATCGCTTATTTCCATCAAAATTTCCACAGCCTCAAGTGAATCCGCTTCAAGGTCCTTCAAAAGGCTCGTTTCCATGGTAATCTTTTCTTCTTCTATATCTACCTGTTCTGAAATAATTTTTCTGATTTTCTCAAATACCATACTAATCCTCCTGCTCATTTCAAAATACGAAGATATTGTATCATGCAATAATTTATTTTGCAATTTTTATTTGTATTTGACGCTATGTGGTATAATTTTTATCCAAGTAAGGCGTTTTGGAAGGAAAAGGTAGATAAATGCGTTACCATCAATCGAAGAAATATACCAGTTTAAGGGATATTTGCACAAAGGGTGCACAGGACTACAAAAACAATGTAGCCTTTTTAAAGAAAGACACCAAGGGCGGGGAATACATCCCAGTAACATACATGAAGCTATTTAACGATGTAAAAGCTCTATCCACATGGCTGCTCTCGCTGGATTTGCCAAGCAACAAGGTAGCGGTAATCGGTGACAATTCATATGAATGGTGGGTGGCATATTTTGCAACTACAAGTGCAGGTATGGTAATCGTACCCATAGACAAAGATCTGTCACTCGGGGAAATGGAAAACCTGCTGACTGATTCCAACTCTTCTGTGGTGTTTTGCAAAAAGCAATATGCAGACGCCGCCAAAAACTGCAACATCGAAAAAATATACACGATAGATTTTTACAAGAGCGAGAAAGAAAAAGCACCAACCGAGATATCCTACCTAATCGATCAGGGTAACATCATGCTTGAAAATGGAAATACTGCATTTGATGAAGTTCAAATCGACCCCGATACTACAGTATCTCTTCTATACACATCAGGCACTACAGGCAAGCCTAAAGGTGTAATGCTGAGCCACAAAAACATAACGACCGTTATAAACAATACGCAAAAAATAGTAAAAATCGAACAAACAGACAGATCTCTATCCATTTTGCCTTGTCATCACACCTTTGAAAGCACACTGTGTCTCTTCTTGTTATCACAAGGAGCTTCAATCGCATTCTTTGAGGGACTGCGTTATATTATGGATAACTTCAAGCAGGCACAAGCCACAATCCTTGTAGGTGTTCCGTTGATATTCGAATCCATCTACAAAAAATTAACCAAAAGTATCAAAAAGAGCGGCAAAGAAAAATTGGTTAAATCTGCTATTAAAATCAATAAAGCTCTGTCTCTGCTGGGCCAGGACAAGTCCAGAACCTTATTTAAGGATATTCACGAAGCCTTCGGCGGACATCTGAGACTCATCATGTGCGGAGGTGCCAGCTTGGATCCCGGCGTAGCAGAAGGTCTTACGAACTTCGGATTTTCGTTACTCAGAGGGTACGGTCTTACAGAAACAGCTCCGCTTATAGCTGCAACCCCTGATTTTGACAAACAGCGTAATAAAAAATTCAAATCCGTAGGTGCGGTAATTCCATCAGGAAAACTTAAAATAGAAAATCCGGACGAAAACGGTATAGGCGAAATATTCTACAAGGGTGACAATGTAATGCAGGGCTATTACAACATGCCTGAAGAAACCGCCGAAATCCTGGAAGACGGGTGGATTAAAACCGGAGATCTCGGGTTTATAGACAAAAAAGGCTGGCTGTTCCTAACAGGCAGAAGTAAAAATGTAATAATCACAAAAACAGGCAAAAATGTATATCCTGAGGAACTCGAGGTGCTGGTAAAGAATACCAAAATTATCAAGGAATGCATGGTGTACGAAGCTGAAACGGGATCCGAGGGAGATACCAAAATAGCCATTCAACTGATTCCGGACTACGACTATATAAAAGAAACTCACGGTACAGGTTTTGATACGGAAAAATGTAATGCTCTCGCTATAGATGCGGTGCATGATATCAATAAAACATTACCGGTATACAAACAAATGCAAAAAATATTCATAAGGACAAAGGCATTTAAACTTACCAATACCATGAAAATAAAAAGAAAGGATAAAGAAAATCTCACAATCCAATAACCATTAACCGACGGTAACAGGAACTACCTTGAAATTATAATCATCACATCCTGAAAGAGTTTCTTTTATGCTACAAAGAGCTCTTTCTTTTTCTATGTTCTCATTTAAAAAAATCATGAATGTAGCTCCGGAGCCCACCATATGCACGAAACCTTCCGTGTTGGTTTTGCACCCAGCCGTTATTGTTTCATCTCTTGTCCCGATGTTTGAAGTAGATGATATGAAACTTTTTTTCATAGCTGCTATTATTTCATCCCGTGCCTCTTCAAGCCTTGGATAAGCATGGAAAGCCGGTGTGGTTAAATCATTGATAAAATATTCATCTAAAGAAAAAATCTCATTATTTGCCAGGGCTTTTTCCATTTTATCAACCACATCAGAGGACGAGCCTACCAACCCCAACTCATCATATTTTTTATAAACACTGCCGGTATTCACCTCAAATCCGGGATTTACAAACAATGCCTTGAATTTTTTCATAGATATGTCGTGTATTTGTTCCCCCGTACCGCCTACTCTTGCCACAAAGCCCTTATCCGCTACGGATGAACCGGAATCGCAAGATGATTCATTATTTTCATTTAAAACAGCCTCAATACAGAAGGGTACATCACTTCCTATGCCATGGCCTATCTCAATGAGCTGACCTTTGCTCAGCTTAAGATCAAGCAGCTTATTGAGTCCCACAATCACTGCCGCGGCATCTGCACTGCCTCCTCCAAGCCCTGCTCCTACGGGAATGCTCTTCTCTATGTTTATATTGATATCCGTCCCGCTAATGCGCCTGCCCGTGTATTGCAATATTGCAGCGACCGCCTTATAAGCTATATTGTTACTCCCCTGCATTCTTTGATCGGAGCAGGTAACACGAATATCTGCGCCGCCGTGTTTCGTTATGCGGATCTTGACCGTATCGCATAGATCCGTAGGTGCCATAAGCATGTCAAGCTCATGATATCCATTTGCTTTCCGGCCTACAATACGCAAGGATAAATTCACCTTCGCCGGTGCCCCCAGTGTTAATTCCATCATATATACACTACTCTAAACCTGAGCAATTAAAATCCGGTGACTTATGTTTATTTATCCAGCAGTTTTTTCCAGCGTTTTGAACCGCTTTTATCTACATACTTATGCTTAGGCTTATTGACATCCATTATGATCTTGTCATTTTCCTGTTTTTCCACTGCATTTTTCAATCTGGCCTTTTCACGTCTGGCTTCCGCCTTCTGCCTTTCTTTTTGGTTTTTCTTTATTATCTCTTCTACCGGTTTGCCCGTTCTCTTAGCTTCCTTATATGGATTTATCGGCTTAGGTGCTTTCTTATCATCTGCATTCTTAGCTGCCTGCTTCTTTTTATTATCCACCACCGAAAAAACTATCATTCCTCCTACCATGAATACCATCATCCCGATATTCACCTTGTTTGCCGTACTCTGATTTAAGGTTTTAAAGCTGACTTTCTTATCTTCTTTAATCACATTACCTGAACCTAAATCAAGTCCCTTTTTTATCTTAAACGTATATTTTGTATTAGGCTGCGCCTGTTCTTTACCGGTTTGGTCAATAGCAACAAGTACCATCAACATCTTGCTTTCATCGCCATCCTTCGAGAGTTTACTGAAAATTCCGCCTTTTCTTTTAGGGAATGCAACCATTACAGGCAATTCTTTACCCTTTTCATCTTGTATCGAAAAATATTTTTTATATTTTCTGTTTGCCTCTTTCAGGCTGTCTTCAGGTTTAATATCACGGTTAAACCATATCTTAATGGACATGTTTTGATACGCCATACCCTCGGCTGCGTTTTCGGGATATGTTTTGACTATTTTAAATTCATCTTCTGCGCAATAACCGACTGCACTGCTTATTCCAAGCACTACAACCACCGCTATCGCCGCTAACAGTCTCTTTATATTTCCGGCTTTTAACATCCCCTTATTTCCTTTCATCCCTTAATTCTTTAAAAAACGTTTTTAATATCTCGCTACATTCTTCTTCAAATATCCCAAATCTAAGCTCGGCTCTATGATTCAGTTTTTCATTCTCAAGTACATTCAATATTGTATTTGCCGCTCCGCTTTTAAGATCCCGAGTCCCTATCATAACCTCAGGTATTCTCGCCTGTACTATGGCTCCTGCGCACATCGCACACGGCTCAAGCGTTACATACATCTCCGTATCTACAAGTCGCTCGTTTTCAAGTTTTTTGCAAGCCTTGTCTATCGCCAGGATTTCAGCATGTGCTACGGCATTTTTCTTTTGCCTCGTCTCATTATGCGCTTTACTAATGACTTTACCGTTCTTTACTATGACCGCTCCAACAGGTACTTCCCCTTGTTTATAAGCCTTCTTCGCTTCTTCTAAAGCCACTTTCATAAAATCTTCAAGCATCGTCTATAATACCACACCTCTACTACGTATTCAAGGAAGCTACCTTATGAACTTCTCGCTCCACAGCCCTAAAAGAGGGTTGTTGTTGTATAGCATCGCAGCTATAAATGAATCGTTTATCTGGGTCAAAATCCAAGATTCTATTCCGCCACCGCTCATGAGCGCCAAAGGCACCAATGTGAGAGCAAATACCAAGCTTATAACGATGCCTTTCAGAGCTCCTATCACAACGCCGAGCACCGTATCCGTAATACCGCTTACTGCATTACTGCGATACCTTTTTGAAAATAACCTCACAAAGACGAATAAAATTAACTTCACAAGCACTACGGCGATCACAAATGAAATTACCACTACCAAGGCATTTGCCATTATATGCGAGCCACCGTCAGCTCCCTGCTTTATTATCCCCCCCATGGTATCTCTCATCTTCTCGGGGAAAACCGTGAGGTTCGACTCAATTCCGGATATGTTACCCTTTCCCTTTGCTACGAAGCTACCCTGTAGTTTTTCATATAATGTGGTGTGCGCCAGGATGAATGTTTTCACGTGTGGTTGTAAAAACTGCGCCGCTATAAACGAACCTATCCAACCGATGGTATTTGCCAATGTGACAACAAACCCCGCTCTATAGCCGAAGACTATACTTAAAACTATTATAGCCAAAATAATTATATCTAATACCATGTTACCTCCATAAACAAAACCGCCAAAATCTCATATTATTGAAACTTCAGCGGCAATATAAATTGGTATCCCGTAGGGGAGTTGAACCCCTGATTCCGCCTTGAGAGGGCGACGTCTTAACCACTTGACCAACGGGACTAAACACAATAGATAGTTTACATTATTCCCCTATTTTTGTCTATAGTTTTTAAAAAATTCCTTAATTTTCAATGCTAATTTAAGGTTGATACCCTCTGTGGCTTCAAGCTCTTCTGCGCTTGCTTTTTCAATCGCTTCAATGGTTCCCCACTTTTTCAAAAGCGCTGCTCTTTTCTTAGGACCCACACCTTCTATGTTTTCTAAAATTGACTTTGTCATGGATCTATCCCTGAAGCTGATATGATATGAGATCGCATATCTATGCACTTCTTCCTGTATTCGCCCTACGTATGCAAGCATAAAATTATCGCTGCCTGCAAGCGGATACACCTTAAAGTTATCTCCCACCTTATATACCAGCTCTTTAGTCCTGTGTTTATCATCCTTCGCCATTCCAATTACCGGTATTTCAAGGTCTAAATATTTAAGCACGTCAAGCGCCGCATTAACATGTCCTCTGCCACCATCCATAAATATAATATCCGGTAAATCACTGAATCCCGGGGCTCCTTCTTTATACCGTGTAAATCGACGAAACAGAACTTCTCTCATGCTTCCGTAATCGTCCTGACCTTCTATACTTTTTATCTTGAATTTCCTATATCTTGACTTTTCCGGTGCAAATCCCGTAAACATCACCATACCTGCTACGTTATCTATTCCATTTATATTGGATATATCATAGGCTTCGACGGTATACTCCCCCCCCGCATCATTGAAGCCATATTCATATCGGCCGCCGTTCATCTCATTCAAAATTCGCCCTAATTTATAAGATAATTCCTTCTTCCTTTCCCTGCTCGCTTCATCCTTGGTCTTGATTACTCCTTTCAAGTATTCCGCATCCTTCTTTGCCATCTTAAGCAGCTCTCTTTTCTTGCCTCGCACGGGACAGGTTATGTATACCTTTTTCCCTGCAAACTCATGCAACAATTCCTCAAGCAACTCCTTTTGATTAAGCTCATATCCCAATACTATTTCATCGGGGAAATAAGCACCTTGCACATAATTTTGTTGTATAAAGCCTTCAAGCAAAGCCTCTTCACCTTCGGCTAATTCCTGTTGCATATTATAGATTTCACGTCCACAGGTTTTCCCGTCCCGTATGAAAAATACGAGCATCTTAATAGCAGTGTCGGTAACAATGGGTACCAGCACATCAATATCACCCATGCCTACGGATGATGCCGATTGCTTTTCCAATATTGATTTTGCGCTCGTTATATAATCCCTGTACATCGCTGCGGATTCATACAGCATCCCGTCCGATGCTTCCTGCATCTTCTTCCTGAGCGTATGGATGAGCGACTTATCCCTGCCTTGCAAGAAATCCTTTGCCTTTTCTATCCTATCCAGATAATCCTCACGATTTCCTTTACCGATACACATTCCGTCGCATTGCCCTATATGATAGTTTAAACACGCTCTCATGCCGTCGGGGAATTTTTGCAGCTTACATTTTTTCAACCTATAAATTTTGTTTAACAGATCCATTATTTCATTCGCCGCAAATTCATCGCTATATGGGCCAAAATACTTCGCCCCGTCTTTTTCTATGCGACGTGTCTTTGTAATCCTTGGATATTCTTCATCTTCGGAAATTTTTATATACGGGTACGTTTTATCATCTGTAAGGAGAACATTATATCTCGGCATATATTTTTTTATTAAATTGCACTCGAGAATCAACGCTTCCTTTTCATTGGCGGTAACGATGTATTCAAATTCGGTGATTTGTCTCACCATATATGCTACCTTACGAGATTTTACGGTTTTAGAAAAATAAGATTGCACCCGTTTTTTTAAATTATTTGCTTTACCCACATAGATAACCTTACCCGTGCTGTCTTTATGTAAATATACACCGGGTACTTCGGGAAGTTTTTTGACATTGGCTTCAATATCAAACATGATTACATTCTCTTAATTCTTCTTGGATACCTTTTGCGTTGACGTTGCAATGCCCTTTCTCGCATCAGTGCTCTCTTTTTTCTTTTCCTCTTATTCCATATTCTGAGGATAAATACAATGAACATCATCGCTATCAATATTGATACTATAATCTTTATGATAAATATAATAACTCCATGCCATGCCGGCTCCTTTTTCTTATCTATGCTCCCTGCAGTTACGAGCGGCAATGTTCCTATCTGTGCGCCACCTCGGTAGATTTTAAGCTTTCCAACCTTTGTCCCTGCCTTCACAGGTGCCGTAATCGCTTTTTTTAAAACCACCTTCTTATATATACCCAATTTTTTAGCATTCTTCAAAGACCATATGGCCTTGCTTCCCTTTACTTTGATGTCCACATTATCGCTTTCACCCTGCAAAACCTTTAGCTTGGCTACTTTTTCGCCCTTTTTCACGATCTTTTTTAGAGCATATTTCTCAAAAGCATAATCCAAAGTTTCTATGCTCGCTGCAAACCTCTGTTTTTTACTCGTTCCCATTACGACGCTGCATACCTCTACACCGTGTCTCTTTGCCATTGAAATGAGACATGCTCCCGCATTTACCGTATCACCTGTTTTAAGACCAAGTGCACCCTCATAATAAGCCGGTCGTAGCTGCCCGAAAACTTCCACATTATAGTTCGTATCAAACAGCAGTCTGTTATGATTCTGCAGGACTCTCACCCCAGATTTATTGGTGGCGGGTATCGTATATTGAAGCTTGGTAACTATCTTCCTCATGAGCTTATTCTTCATAAATTCATTCGACATGATGAATAAGTCATATGCGGTGCTCTGGTGTCCGGCTTCATCTATGCCGTTCGGATTTTTAAAGGTGGTATTCTTGCACCCTAGTTCCTTCGCCTTTTGATTCATTTTTTCAGCAAACTTTTCTACACTGCCTGAAACCGCATGTGCCAAGACTATTGCCGTATCATCTGCTGAAGCTATGAGGAGACCGTGCAATAAATCAATTATGCGCATCTTCTCCCCTGTTCTTAAATTGATACCGTCCTTCAGACCTTCAGCAGCCTGAGGTACTTCCACAACCTTCTGCAAGTTTACATTTTCAATCGTAAGTAATGCCGTCATAATTTTTGTAGTGCTCGCAGGCGCCACCGATTTATCAGCGTTTCGCTGATAAATCACTTCGCCTGTATCGCAATCAGCCACAAGCACCGCATTTGCATCCGCAGCAGGAGTCATCGCCGTATATCCTTTTTGTGTAAACGTAAAAAAAGCCACCAATAATAGCGCTACAACAACAGCTCTACTTATCCATCTATGCCTCTGAAACAAAATCATTTTTCTATCCTGCAAAGAAATAATCCGCAAGCTCTACTCCCGAACCAAAGTACCTGCCGTTTTCAGCATACTTCTCTCCATACTTATTTTCATAAGAAAATTCGATATCTTTTCCGCTGTCATACAAAACAAACGGAACCGGTTCCGGGGAATGCGTTCTCAAGCTAACAGGTGTTCTGTGATCCGGCACTACTAAAATTTTATAATCTTCTCCGCAATCCTCAAGATACTTATGAACCTTATCCACTATTATCTTGTCGATCCTGGAAAGACATGTCAGCTTACCCTTAAGGTCTCCCTGATGTGAGCATTCATCGGGTCCTTCCAGATGAATATACACAAAGTCCTTCCCCTTGGAAAATTCGTCGATTGCCGCAGCCGCTTTTCCTTCATAATTTGTATCCACGGTGCCCGTTGCACCTTCAACATCTCTGCTATCGAGACCCGCAAATATCGCTATTCCCTTTATTAAATCCACTGCAGAAATTGCCGTTCCTGTAATTCCGTACCTTTCGAAGAATTTCTTGAGTTTGGGTTTTGTGCCTTCACCCCATATCCACAGGCTGTTTGCCTGATTTTTACCCTCGGCAGCCCTTTTCTTGTTGACGGGATGTTCCTTGAGAATCTTATAACTCCTTATCATCATATCCCTTAAAAATTCACTGTTTTCACCCGACGGCAAATATTCTCCCACCTTTTTCTCCAAGATGTCATGTGGAGGGATTAACTTCTGCTTTGCAGTACCGTTTTTAACAATCAAACAATGCCTGTAACTTGTTCCTGTGTAAAATTTTATTTCATCCGTTTGGAACTCTTCGTTTATAGCCTTTATCAATTCATCCGCCTCTGCCGTGCTTATATCGCCTGAACTGTGATCCGCAATTACGAGCTCTGAATATTCGCCATCACCTGTTAAGGTCACCAAGTTCGCTCTAAACGAAACATCCGTATCGGACATTTCGATTCCTATGCTTGCAGCCTCAAGAGGAGAACGACCGGTAAGATATATGGACGGATCGTATCCCATTACAGATAAATTAGCCGCATCACTTCCGGGTGCAATCCCATCCGGTATGGTTTTAACCATTCCTATTTCTCCCTTGGCCGCCAAAGCATTGATATTTTCAATGTCGGCCGCCTCTATAGGCGTCTTGCCTCCTAATTCCTCAATAGGATAATCACCTGCTCCATCTGTCAGAACTACTAAATACTTCATCTTAATTCCCTTATTACGCACTCTCAAACTTTACCGGCTACGCATGTGCCTTTTCAAACTCCTTCATAAAAGCGATGAGCTTATCGATTCCTTCTTCAGGCATGGCGTTATATATGCTCGCCCTCATACCTCCGATGGATCTGTGTCCTCCTAAATTATGCAAATTTTGCTTCTTAGCCTCTGCAACAAATTCCTTGTCTAGCGCTTCATCACCCGTTACAAACACCACGTTCATGAGAGAACGATCTTCCTTGACTGTAGGACATTTATACAACTTGCTGTTATCTATGTAGTCGTACAGCTTAGCGGCTTTTTCCTTGTTTATTCTTTCAACTTCTGAAACTCCGCCTAATTTTTTAATATGCTTAAACACCTCTCCTGCAACGTAGATTGCGAAACATGGCGGCGTATTATATGCCGAGTCATTGTCTGCGTGAATTTTGTAATCTAAATACGTAGGAACGTCTGCCGCAGCCTTTCCCAAGAAATCTTCTCGTATTATAACTATTGTAGTACCTGCAGGTCCGATATTTTTTTGTGCGCCTGCATATATCAATGTGAATTTTGATACATCCACCGCCTCTGAAAGTATGCACGACGACATGTCTGCAACCAATGGAATATCTCCAGTATCAGGCTCATCGACATAATGCGTGCCGTAAATGGTGTTGTTATAGGTAATGTGAACATAGTCTGCATCACTTCTGAAATCGTTCTTAGCAACTTTTGGTATGTACGAAAATACAGATTCCTCAGAGCTTGCAACTGCCTTTGCGTCCAAGTATTTCGAAGCTTCCTTCAGCGCTTTCTTAGACCATGAACCCGTTATTATATAATCCGCCTTCTTGCTGCCCACTCCCAGATTTAGCGGTATTGCAGAAAACTGCAGAGTTGCTCCTCCCTGCATAAACAAAACCTTGTAGTTATCCGGTATCTTCATTATGTCTCTTAAATTTTGCTCCGCATCTGCCAATATCTTTTTAAACTCAGCAGACCTGTGGCTCATTTCCATCACGGATTCACCGCAACCTTCGTAATTATCGAGCTCTGACGCCACCTTCTTTATTACATCTATAGGTAACATTGACGGTCCCGCCGAAAAATTAAATGCTCTTTCCGTATGCATTATTACTCTCCCTCCAATTTTCTCTAATTTATTACCCTTACCGATATTATGTTATCAAAGTTTAAACTTGATTTTATGATCTCAGGATCTACGTCTTTCTTAACTTCTAAAAGCGTGTATGCATAATCTCCCTTGCTCTTGTTTATAAGATTTTCCACATTTATCCCTACATCTCCGAGTGCTCCCGTAATTTTGCTGAGCATTCCTGAAACATTGCTGTTTATTATGGATATCCTGGCCGCTTCATCCTTTTCGCCAAGTGAACAGTTCGGGAAATTCACGGAGTTAACTATATTTCCGTTTTCAAGGTAGTCCATCATTTCCACCACCGCCATGGTTGCACAGTTTTCCTCCGCCTCTGCTGAAGATGCGCCGAGGTGTGGAATTGAAATTACGCCTTCCTTACCGAAAAGCTTCGCCGTAGTGAAGTCCGTTATATATTTCTTAAGCTTGCCGCTCTTTAACGCATATATGAGCGCATCGTCGTCAATCAACTTATCTCTTGCGAAGTTAAGCAGTGTTGCCCCTTCCTTTACCTTGCTTAAAAATTCTTGATTAACCATACCCTTTGTTTCATCTATTGCAGGTATGTGCAGTGAAATATAATCGCATTCCGGAAGAGCTCCCTCTATAGACGTAACCAGCTTGATTTTTCGAGTCAACTTTACAGCAGAGTTTACAGTCATGTAAGGATCATAACCTATCACCTTCATGCCGAGCTTCTCAGCCGCATTTGCAACCTGTACACCGATAGCACCAAGCCCCAATACGCCTAAGGTTTTTCCTCTAAGTTCCGTGCCTGCAAACTGACCCTTGCCCTTTTCTATTCTCTTTGCAACGTCATCAGTCATTTCAAGGGTATTTACCCATTTAAGCGCTTCGGGAATGTTTCTGGCTGCCAAAAGCATTCCTGCAATCACCAATTCCTTCACGGCATTCGCATTTGCTCCGGGGGCGTTGAACACCACTATCCCCTTTTTTGTACATTCGTCTACAGGGATGTTGTTTACCCCGGCTCCGGCCCTTGCTATGCACCTCAAACTGTCATCGAAGTCCATGTCGTGAAGATCGTAACTTCTTACGATCAGACCTTCCGCATCCTTTGCATCTTCCGCCACTATCGTGTAATCATCCGTAAAGCGTGACAATCCTACAGAAGATATTTTATTAAACGTTGAAACCTTATGCATAAATTCACCTCTCCCACCAATTCAAATTTAACATAAATCCGGACTAATACTTTCATTATACTATCCGAGCTCGTTGTTTACTTAGATTTATTGCTGTTTTTTTACAACCTATGAAAATTTAAATACGTATTTAGTATCTATGGTTGTGTTTTTTCGGTTGCCCGAAAACCCTTCATCGCTTTGTTCTTTTTTATCCTTAAGCATGCTCAACTTCTCAAAAACCATTGTCCTCATCTTTGCTCCAAAGTCCGCATATGCCTTAGAATACAATAAACTTGCGCCATCTGCAAGCTTGCTCCCTCCTTGCGAAAGCTTCTCTGCAGCTGCATTGAACTTCGTCGTTCCTTCGCCATACTTATTAAGTCCTTCTGCAAACTTGGGATATGTTTTCGCCATGAGTGAAGCTCCCATATGATACCTGGAACCTATAGCAAAAAGTATCTTCTCAGCAACCGCTATTTTTTTATATCCCTCATCCATTGTTTCTAAACCTGCCTCAGCCTTCTTCATACCGTATGTCATCTTATACAACACTTGATTTATTCCTGCATTTTGCTTATGTATTGCTTCGACTTTAGGTCCGTATGTAGCGCCTATGGAAGCTATACCATCCGATATCTTCTTAATACCTGCGAATGCTTGCTGTATTTGCGTTCCGCCTATTACAGTTGCATCTACACCATAATGCGATTTGAAATTCGCTTTGAGCGCATTTATCTCCCTGTCCATACCTGCCGCCTTAAGCGCCGAGATGGAATTGGCAAATTCACTCCCTGCTGCGTTTTCTACCGGTTTTAATGCTAAAGTTTTTTCAAAAATTTCGCTTGCTTTGCGGAACCGCTCTACACTGCTGCGAGTTATAGGTATCAATTCTCGTTGCATATAGTCTTCTATCTGCCTTGATGTTTTCGGTATGGTACCGCTTTTTTCATAAATAGCTTTTAACAACTTCATGGTATCTTCAACCTTAGGAGCTTTGCCGTCTATTCTAAGTGATTGCAATAAAATTCGTTCCCTACTTGCAGCTTCCACCATGGTTTTTGCAGTATTGCTTACAGCCGTTATAGAGCTGTCACCTGCTATCTTATTTAATTCCTTTGATAGTGTTTTTCTTATACCGTCCTTTTTTAAAATACCGCTCATGGCTCCTGCAGCTGCATATCCTTCTACCGGTTTAAAATTCTTTGTTTCTCCCCTTATCTCAACGCTGTTCGCTATCCCGTTTAACGCACTTATGTTGCTTTTTCCTATGGACATATAGCCTACTGCGAATTTATCCTTATCTTTGTCTAAAACCTTAAGATTATCGCCTTCGATATTACTGAAATTTGCGCCCTTAAAGCCTAACCCTACTATGCCGAATGTATTTTTCTTTATCAATTTATTATCATCAACATCAAAACTTATGCGAATTTTGAATTCGCCGCTTCTTCCTTTTATTTCATCGGCTGAAAGCTTTTCTCCGTCCAGATAATATTCGACATTCAGCTTTAGAGGAAGCGTTTTATCAGTTTCGCCTCTATAGCAAATGTCCATCTTTCTGGTATCCCATCTTATTTTATCGCCCTTTTTATCATAGTCATTTATCCCTGAAAGCGGAGTTATGGAATCAAGCATGCTCCTGTCCTGCACTATCTTCTCGCCTGCGGGGTTACTTATATAATTCTCTACGATAGTCTTTTTATTCCCTTTTTTATTTCCGTCTCCGTCCGTAATAACATAAACTATCTCTTCCTTGCTAAATTTAGATTTACTTTTTTCTTTGCCCGCTGTAGAGATTCTTCCCATGCACATACCAACCAGCATCACCGCCATCACGATGCTTAAACATTTTTTGCTCTTTGAAAGTCTATTCATACCTACACCTATTTCTACGCTCCAATATCTTCTGTTCTAATATAAAATCTTACACTTGACTCAACATTTTTTTCTTTTCCAGAAAAATTGTCATAATTGTTTTTTAGCGACAGTTTGTTAAACAGTCTGTTCTTTGCATTGCTTAGGGCACCTTCTATAGCCCTTGCCAATGGATTTTCAGACTTGCCTCTAAGTTTCTCCAAGATATTTTGCAAATTCTTATTACCGTCTATGGCTACTCGTATATTAGCCGATAAATCCGTATACCCGCCTATTTGAGTTCCTGAATTTATCTTACCAAGCTCTCCTGAAAGCGCTGCCAAAACGTCCGTTTCATCTACGAGTCCCTTAAACTTTCCCTCAATGGCGCCATGCTTTGCTCGCATAGTACCTACGCCTGCAATTGCTTTTGCACCGGCCTTGGCTCCATCTTTGGTGAAATTTGTCTTCTTTACCAGTGATTCCAATAATTTTTTCCTTGACTTTTCAGCCGCATCGATATTAGCACTTAACTTATCCGCTTTCTGCTTTAATTTGTCCATGAGTTCATCAACCTTATACTTCCCGCTTATCTTTTCATTTTGATAAACTGCATTCCCGCCGGCTTCAAGCCCCGCCTTAAGACCTATTCGTGTGTTTTCTATGGTTGCGTGTAATTGTTGATCCAACTGCTTTGCCTTTTGCGTTACCTGCTCTAATTGAGTGAGCGCCGCTACCAACTTGCCTTCACCCTCTATGATGGCTTTCATAACTTCTGCTGCACTTTTGTTGTCTTTTACGTCCGCAAATCCTTTTTCAAGCTTTGCTAAGCCTTTTCCGATTTTATCGAAATTCTCATCTAATGATCCGCTTGCCTTATTTAAGCCCTGTCCGCCTAATGTCAATCCCTGCATTCCGAGCCGTATTAAAAAATATCCTCCGTTTATTCTTTCGCCCGCATCCTTAATCTTAAAATAGGCTTTTGCAAATTTTGAAAGTCCGTCGTTTAAACTTCCGCCACCACTTTTTAGCTTATCCAATCCTGCATTTAGCTCTCCCATTTTTCCGTTCAATTCATCCAAAGGGATTTTTTTGCCGTTACCTATTTTAGAAAACAGTTCATTGTCCGCTATTGTTATGCTTCCGCCCATCTTAAAACCCGTGGTCTCTCCGCTTATCTCAAGCGGTCCCGCCAGCAAGTCCTGACTGCCCTTATTCTTTGCAGCTCCCTGTACCGTAACTCCTGCCGTTATAAACTTTCTTCCGGATGCTATCACCTTGCCTTGATTTATCTGCACATCACGGAACTGATCATTTTCAAATGCTATTGCTGTAAGCATTGCCAATGGAGACTTCGTGCTGTTTATATGCCATATCTTAATTTTAAATTTGCCCTTAGCATTTTTCATCTCCTGAGAACTACGCTCTTTATCATTTATATAATATTTCACCTTAACAGAAACCGGAGATCTCTTTGTACTCTTTCCTCTATATGAGACATCTTCTCCTCCTGTACTCCAATTGATGTGCTCTCCCTTTTTGCTTTTTATCTTAACTCCTTCTTTGATGCTCTCAATATCTGAAAGATCGCTTACATCCTTGATTTTTTTTAATCCGCCATAATTTGTTATATTTACGCCAACTATGGTTTTATTTATCTTTCCATTTGCATCGGATATTACATAAACGTTTTCCTTCTTCATATATTCTGAGTTGCTTGCTGAAACTGTCATCCCTGCGCTACCGGCAAACGCCATAACAAAAGCTACGGTAATTAAAATCCACCTTTTATTAATTCTATCTATCACGTTGTACCCCCTTTAATGAGCCTCCTGCTCGTATCCACCTTTAATTACTTTTTTAAACCCTTTTGTCGTATAACAAATAAGTTTATCAAACGCAACCAGCAAAGCCGGTAACAAGAAGATTACCATTATCATGCTTATTATAGCCCCCCTTGACATAAACTGACAGAGTGATCTAACCTGGTCTATATCGGAAATGATAGCCACTCCCACAGTTGCCGCAAACAATGCCATACCGCTGGAAATAATAGATTTAATGCTGTTTTTAAGTGCTACTTCGGCAGACTTTAACTTATCCAACCCATCCCTTCTTGTCTCCAGATATTTATTTGTAAGCAACAAGGCATAATCCACAGTCGCACCAAGCTGAATGGATCCTATGATAATCGGCGCAATAAACGGAATGGTGTAGTTTGTGTAATAAGGTATCCCCAGATTTATGAAAATCGCCACCTGTATAACAAATATCAATATTACAGGCAGGCTAAAGGATCGCATTACAAAAAATATTATCAAAAATACCGCAAGCGCAGAAAACACGTTAACATTCTTAAAGTCCGTATCCGTAACTTCTACCAATCTCTTCGTTGCTGCAACCTCTCCCAGCGCCATTCCCTTTTTATCGTATTTTTGAACTATTTGATTGATTTTATCCGTCTGCTTATTAGCCTCGTCCGTAGCCGGTTTATATGCGCTTGGCAATAGAAGCATTTGATGCTCGTTGCCCACGAATTTGTCTTTTAATGCCTTGGGGAAGGCCTCATCAGGTATTAGCGGCTCTTTCAAGCTGCTATACCCGATGACATTCTTTATCCCGTCCACATTTTCAAGCTCTCGCACCATTGAATATGTTTTGCCCTCGTTCATATTTTTATCCACCAATATAATCGTATTTGACATAAGTCCGAATTCTTTTTTTAACTTATCTCCGGCTTTAATGCTATGCAAATTTTTCGGAAACCCATCCAGAAGATCATAATATACATTTACCTTAAAATAACCAAATAATGCCGGCACAAGGATAAGCCCCGCAAGTACAGCGAATATCTTTCTCTTATCCACTATAAACTTTGATAATTTAGAAAAATCCGGCAACAAACCCCTATGCGAAGTTTTTTCAATAAGTCCGTCAAACATCAGAATGAGTGCCGGTAAAATTGTGATACTTGCCAAAACGCCCAGCACGACTCCTTTTGCCATAACAAGTCCCATATCTACACCCAAGGTAAAAGTCATGAAACACAACGCTATAAATCCTGCAACCGTAGTGAGTGAACTTCCTGAAATTACCGATGCCGTAGTATGTATAGCCTGCGACATCGCCCGTTGTTTATCCCCCGGATAAATAATTTTCTCTCTTTTATATTCATGCCACAAAAATATGGAATAATCCATAGTCACCGCAAGTTGCAATATCGATGCTATGGATGCTGTAATAAAACTTATTTCACCGAAAAAACTGTTCGTCCCCATATTGTACAATATCGCCAAACCTATGCTTGTCATCAAAACAAACGGAAGTAAAAATGATTCAGTAAACAAAATGAGAACCAAAGCTGCAAGCAAAGCTCCCATTCCCACATATAGCGGCTTTTGTTTCGCTATAACTTCTCTGCTGTCCATTATAGCGGAAGCCATTCCGCTCACCAATACCTGGTGCCGTGTAATACTTTTTATTTCTTTAATTGCATGTGTAGTGCCAACATCTGAAATGTCCGTATCAAGGAAAGCAGCCATAACAGTGCTGTTTCCGGAATTAAACATCTTATATGTCTTTTTAGACAAAAACTCTCTAGGCATGTTGACATCTACCACGTCATCATACCAAATTACTTTGTTAACATGCTTCACCTTTTTGATCTTTTCCTTAAGCTCCAATAATTGCTTATCTTTCATTCCTTCAAAAATCAAAAAGACAAATGCCCCCTTGCCAAACTCTTTTTTTAAAACCTTTGCCCCTTTAACGGTATCCAAATCTTTAGGCAAATAGCTGAGCATGTCATAATTTATCTTTGTACCTATTATCCCCATTACCGCAGGCAAGACGAGTAATACCGCCACTACTAAAACCAGTATATGCTTTTTTACTATTACCTGCCCAAACCTTTTCATTTAACCTCCCGTTCAAACCTAACTATAATAAACCTTTGTGCTACAGCGACGACAACGCCTCTATGTAATTGCAAGCTCGCCTCTGCAGACTACTGCTGCCTTGATCCTACAAAATCAACGGCTCTCCGTAGCTACAAATTTAATGTTAATTATAATAAACCTTCTGTACGTCGTCATTTTCTTCAAGCATATCTATGAGCTTTTCAAGTGCTTTTTTTTCGTCGTCTGTAGGGGTTGCATAAATATTAGGGAGATATTCTATATCAGCTTCGATGATGTTTGCGCCTGACTTTTGAATCGCTTCTTTTACGGCTGCAAAATCTTCACTATTCATGATCACTGATATTTCATTCCCTTCGCTTTCAATATTTTCTGCTCCCGCTTCTACAGCTACATCCATGATTTCTTCTTCCCCCATGTCATCTGTAGCTTCTACCGTAATTACGCCTTTTCTCTCAAACATGTACGATACACATCCCGGAGCACCTAAATTACCGCCATTTTTGTCAAATGCATGCTTTATTGCCGATGTTGTCCTGTTTTTATTATCCGTAAGCACATCCACGATAACCGCAACACCCCCGGGCGCATAGCCCTCAAACCTGCCTTCTTCGAAATGATCCCCGTCAATCTCGCCGGTACCCTTTTTTATAGCTCTTTCAATGTTATCATTCGGCATATTGATCGCCTTTGCCTTGTCTATGGCGTGCTTTAAAGAAAAATTATATTCAGGATCACCGCCCTTCTTGGCAGCTACCATAATCGCCCTCGCATGCCTTGTAAACACCTGCGATCGCTTTGAATCTTGCTTTTCCTTTCTGCCCGCTATTGTTCCATGTCTTCCCATATATCCTCCTAAAATACCGGATATAATTCTACTCCTTGATATTTGCCTTGTCAAATTTGCATATTATTTAATAATGCAATAAAAAAATATAACTAAGATTGCTCCTAGTTATATTTTAAAATAATGTTGGCTCTACTTGTGCGTTTTACTATTTCTTCTTTTTGTTAAAGCCTTCATCTATTTGCCCTGCATCAAGTCTTGTAAAGTAATCCTTGGTTTCTCGTTTTATTATGCCACTTAATGCTATTAACGCAATCAAGTTCGGTGCCGCCATGAGTCCGTTAAAGATATCGGCAAACGTCCAAATGAAATTAAGTGTTACGAACGGACCTATCAAAACAGCCAAAATATACAGTACTTTATAGGTATTGATAACCTTTGCATTTCCTCTTGTAAGATACGCAAGGCATGACTCTCCATAGTAATCCCATCCCAATATCGTGGTAAAAGCAAACATCGCCAAACAAATCAAGAGTACGAAACTTGCAAATGCATGTGTCCAAGGTAATCCTTCACCGAATCCGTAGATCGTTACATCAACACCCTCAAGTGCAGACTGCTTGTAAGCTCCCGTGATAACCAACATCAATCCTGTCATGGTACATACGATGATGGTGTCCACAAAAGTACCGGTCATAGATACAAGTCCCTGTCTTACAGGTTCGTTCGTCTTTGCCGCCGCTGCCGCTATAGGTGCAGTACCGAGTCCTGCTTCGTTTGAGAAGATACCCCTTGCAACACCGTTTTGGATGGAAGCTCTAATAACCGCTCCGATACCGCCTGCTATAACCGGAGAATATCCGTGACCGAATGCTGATTTTACAACAAGCGCTATAGCTCCGCCTACCTTATCACCGTTATATATCAAGATAATTAAACAAACCGTTATGTATAGCACTGCCATAAACGGAACTATGTATGTAGTAACTGCCGCGATTCTCTTAATTCCACCTATTATAACCAGCCCTACAAATAACGCTACAACAATAGCCGTGATAACCGTAGACCAGCTGTATGATTGTTCACCTAGGGAAAATGCAATGTTTGTCTTATTCGGATCAAAAAAGGTATCTGCCGCCTTTGAAATGCCGCTTATCTGCGCAAAAGTTCCCGTTCCCATGAGTGCCGCAAATGCACCGAAAATTGCAAACAGATTACCCAGCCATCTCCAATTCTTTCCTGCAAACCTCTCGCCCATACCTTTTTCTATATAGTAGAACGGTCCGCCTAATGCCTTACCTGTCTTTTTGTCAAATTGCCTATACTTAACAGCCAGTATTCCTTCAGAATACTTCGTTGCCATACCTACTGCCGCTGCAACAAGCATCCAGAATAAAGCGCCGGGGCCGCCTGCCATAACTGCCGTCGCCACTCCGACGATATTTCCTGTACCGATTGTAGCCGCCAAAGCCGTACACAAAGCACCGAAAGAAGAAACTTCTCCTTCTCCTCCCTCTTCATTAAACCACATGTACTTAAGCGCTTTTCCTAAACGCCTAAACTGCAATCCTCCTGTACGAACTGTAAGAAGTAAACCTGCTCCCATGATCAAAACGATCAGCGGGATTCCCCATACATTGTCCCTTACCGTCTCTACTACCTTCATAAGAGTGCTGCTCTCACCGTCAGCCTGTATACTAAATGTAGATGACGTAAGTACGCTCAGTATACCCATCGTATTCTCCTCTCACCTAACACAAACACTTATTACAAATAATCTTATCATTAAAACCCTTTAATTCTTCTTGCAAATTGTAATTACCGTATTGAAATTTGAAAGGAAATATTTTTTTAGTATTTTTAGCAACAAAACGTTTTGTTGTTTGTGATTTTTTACAACACTTCGATGCCTTCTCCATGGAGAGCCTTATAGCTCTTTTCATACAGACGCTCTTCCAACTCATAATCCTGTTTTGCGCTGCACCAAGCTCTAAGCTCCAAAACCGCATTCCCTTTTTCTATACCTATGACAGCGACGGAAGGTTCCGGTGACTTCAGTACCAACTCTTCTTTCTTTGCCGTTTCAATCAGAATTTGGCGTACGGCATCTATATCCTGCCCGTCTAAAACGTGTAACACGCATTCTATTCTGCGCTTATCTTCCCACGTATAGTTCACAAAACCTTCAGACATAATCTTTGCGTTCGGTATGAGAACGAGCTTTGAATCCGTGCCCTTGATGGTTGTAAACATGAGATCTATCTTGGTGACATAACCTACCTGTCCGTTTGCGACGGATATCCTGTCTCCAAGATTTACCTTTCTTGATGCGAGCACCGAAATGCCACCCATCACATTAGCTGCCGCATCCTTTAAAATAATTGCGAGCACCGCTACGCCGGCACCGGCCGCTCCTAAAATTCTAACTATCTTTGTATCTAAAGCAACGGACACCGCAAGCATTATTGCTAAAAACACGGCCAATACCGTCTCGGCAGATACAACAAAACCAATGAGTACGTTATCTCTCTTCGACTTTTCAAGTGCCTTTCTCGTAAATCTGGTAAACAATTTCCAAAAAATGTAAACGAGCAACAAATCTATAAGCAGTATAAAGTACTTGTTATGAAACAGATCCTCAAGCGGCCTAGGCATGATTCCTCCTTCTCTCAAGCTCCTTTAAATATTTCTTTCTAAGTCTGATTGAACTCGGAGTCACTTCTACGAGTTCATCATTTGCAATGAATTCCAAAGCTTCTTCCAAGGTGAATTCCGTATGTGGCGGCAACTTCACTGCGTCATCGTTTCCGCTTGCTCTCATGTTAGTGGCTTTTTTTGACTTGGACGGGTTCACTTCCATATCCTGCGACCTCGAATTTTTCCCGACTATCATTCCTTCATACACCCTATCACCCGGCTTTATGAACAGCTCCACTCTCTCAGCTATATTGTTTAATGCATATCCTGTCGCCGTGCCGTTAGACTGAGCTATAGCCACTCCGTTTACTCTCTCGACGATTTCACCTTTATATGGCTGAAATTCATATACTCTTCTCACCATGGTACCTTCTCCACGTGTATCATTGATGAATTCCTGCCTGTAGCCGAGCAAACCTCTGGTGGGCGCTACAAACTCAAGCGTCGTAAAATCATTTTTTGTATGCATGTTTTTCAAAACGCCTTTGCGCTTATTCAGCTTGGAAATTATAGTTCCTGAATACACTTCGGGCGTGTTGATAACAACTTCTTCCACAGGCTCCAATGTCGCTCCCGAAGCATCCTTTTTCATTATCACTTCAGGTCTTGAAACAGCAAGTTCATATCCTTCTCTTCGCATATTTTCTATGAGTATGGAAAGGTGCAATTCTCCTCGCCCCGATACCTTAATGGTATCCATGCTCTCCGTATCCTCTATCAACAGTCCTACGTTTACCTCAAGTTCCTTCTCAAGCCTTTCACGAATATGCCTTGAAGTCAAATATTTTCCTTCTTCACCTGCAAACGGCGATGAATTAACCATAAAGTTCATAGCAATTGTAGGATCGTCTATCTTTATCATCTCAAGCGGCATGGGATCTTCCGGATCACATATGGTCTCCCCAATTGATATATCGTCTATTCCCGATACAACCACGATTTCACCGCTACCGGCCTCTTTAACCTTCGCTCTTCCAAGGCCTTCGTAGGTAAACACGGATGCTATCTTCTTGGTTACCAATTCTTCCTGCCTGTTGTAGACTACAACCTGTTGGTTCTCTTTTAATACACCCTTGGTTATTCTCCCTACACCGAGTCTTCCCAAATAAGAATCGTAATCGAGTGCAGAAATTTGCAGTTGCAAATGCTCACCATTCCTGTCGGGATATGGATCGCAATGCTTGACAATGGTTTCCAAAAGTGGCTTAATGCTTCCACTGTCCTCCCCGGGATCTTCAGTGACCATACCCTTCTTTGCAATTCCATAAAGTATTGGGAAATCGAGTTTCTCGTCATTTGCTTCTAAATCCATGAATAATTCATAGGTCATTTCAATCACTTCGTCAATTCTTGCATCCTTCTTATCTATCTTGTTTATGAGCAAGATTGGATTCAGCCCCTGTTCAAGTGATTTCTTAAGTACAAATCTCGTTTGCGGCATAGGGCCTTCACTGGAATCCACCAGTAATATCACCGTATCTACTGTTTTTATGATTCTTTCAACTTCAGAAGAAAAGTCTGCATGCCCGGGCGTATCTACTATATTGATCTTGTAATCTTCGTATTTTATAGAGCAATTTTTAGAATAAATTGTAATGCCGCGTTCTCTTTCTATCGCATCACTATCCATGATGCAATCCACCTTTTCTTCGTTTTCCCTAAATATTCCGCTTTGATCCAAAAAAGCATCCACCAAAGTCGATTTCCCTGCATCAACGTGCGCAATTACAGCTATATTAATTATTTTTGACATATTTCTTTATTCTTTCACCCTTACAATACACCTGCTTCAAACTATGCAACGGCTACCAAGAGCCGCCGCCACCTCCGCCGCCGCCCAGTTTACTTATGATGTCCAGCCCTCCTAGTCCGCCCGTAGAAGCTTCAACTGTAGACAATGCTGAAAATTCACCTTCCATATCTCTAGTCCATGAACTCATGAAAGTAGAATAGAACAATATGTCATATGCAATGGCACCTGTCAAAAATTCAGGCTGTTCTATCCTTATGGTTTCAAACTTCTTTATCCACTTATCGGTTAAGCCGAAAATGTACGCATACGGCAGTACTTTGAAGAAATATTGCGGATCTTCATCCACCAAAAGTTTTATCCTGTCTACTTCTGCTGTCTTTATAAATGTCTTAAAACCTAGCAACCTTCCGAGCATTCGATTGGCATAAGGTGTAGGCCTCTGAATTCTTATAGCAAACAATGATGCAATCAGCGTCATCGCTATCGAAGATACGGCAGCTATCAAGGATTGCTCCGCTATAAAACGAAATGCCAACACTTGAACGACGGCAATTAACACCATCTTGATTCCAAGCCCTATATATAATGATTTTTTCGATTTTACAAAACGTTTATCGTAATTCCTCGCCATGAGCGCTATCAAGCCCAACGTTAAAAGTCCCCCAAGCCCGAGCAACGGGAAATAAACGGTTCCCATATTAGTCAAGGACGAATTTGCAAAAACAGCCACAAAAGGCAATGCAGACATTATTACCGCAAGTATTCTAATCATGGCTGCGGACGGCGAAGAAAGACTCTTTTCTCCCACATGTTCTGCCGCTATCGCATTCCCTGCCGCATCTGCATACATTGAAAATTCTTCCGGCAATTCCTTTAAACTTACAGTATCACCATTTAAGAACAAACCCTCAAACAACTGCTTGGAGTATACGGCTTCATCATCTGAAATATCCTTCGTCTTTATAAGCTTATACGTACTATCCTTGCCGTCGAGCTGTTCAATTTTTAAATATCCTTTTTGCGCAAGATATAAAATCTGACCTATCATGTCTTCATTATCATATGTACCGTCTATTATATATCCTGCCTGCATTGGAGAAAGCCCATCGGGAGCCTTGACTTCGACCGTTTCAATCATGTTGCGCTTTTTTCTGAAAATAAACCACAGTGCAAGGCATGCAAGGGTTATCACCGCACCTGCCACAATTCCCTTATATGGATTGATGCTGAGCTTAGGTGCATTTTCGAAAAAGTTTTTTGGCAATATTGTTCTTAAAACGACCGTTTGATTTAGCTGCATGGGCTTTGTAAGCTCTATGGTTACTGATTTTTCACCCTTTGTCGTCTTTATAAAGTCGCTTTGTTTTGAATCGATCTCTCCCTTTTTACCATAGATTACATCTACGCCTTCCACATCGATATCTTGGTTTTTAATGGATTTATGAAAGTCTACATTAACCTTTGACTGCTCTATTTCGGTCATCCACCTCTGCGGTAAAAAATTATATGCCAAAAGATCATAGTCCTCTTTAATGCCGTACAGCTGCACCTTGTATGTGATTGAATATTTATGCCTTCCCGTTATTTTTACATCCTCGTCTCCTATTTTAATAACGGTATTGCCGTTTTTTTCTTCGACATTATATTCATCATCCACAACTTTTACATCTTTTATATTCATTCGGAATTGCGTTTCTTTGGTTTTTCCGTCTTTTTTATACTTGATCATTCCGGTTCTTGGAATCGTGCGAATGATACCCCTTCTTGGATTTTTAAAATCCACATCGATGGTTTCTTGGATATCAATGGATTTGTCCGCCCCCACCTGTGCATCAACGTCGAATCTTTTTGTATCAAAATTAACATCCCTTTGTACGGGAGCCACTTTCGTTTGTGAAATGTTCCCCTTAACAAGTGTCCATACATCTGTTTTGATCACTATAACAACAGATAAAATCATACATATCGTAGCAATGGTTGCCAAAGCGGGTTTGACACCACCTCTTTTTGAATGTATGTCCATAATCATCCTCCTAGATAAACAATCTTTTAAAAAGATACTTTGACATTCTTTCTTTCCTGTGCATCATCCACCTCAAACATAGGCTTTTTAGTCATCTTGAATATGGATGCAATTATATTTGAAGGGAATGCCTCTGTCTTGGTATTGAACTGTCTTACAACGCCGTTGTAATACTTTCTGGAATTTGCGATATCTTCTTCCAAAGCGCTCAACTGTCCTTGCAAATCCATAAAATTTTGATTCGCTTTAAGGTCAGGATAATTTTCACTTACGGCAAACAGGCTTCTTAAAGCGCCTGAGAGGATATTTTCGTTTTCCATTCGTTCCTCTGCAGAACCGCCCTGCGCAATCATGGATCTTGCCTTGGTAACGGCATCCAATGTGCCCTTTTCATGAGCCGCATAACCCTTTACGGTTTCTACTAAATTAGGTATTAAATCGAATCTTTTTTTAAGATATACATCCATGGTAGAAAATGCTTCCTCCACCATATTTTTAAGCCTAACAAAACCGTTGTAAGCAGCTACAACATATAGCACCAAAAGCACTACTATTCCAAGTGCCACCATTACTCCGATATTCATGTCAACCTCCTTGTAATTTCACAATAAACTCCATAAATTATAGCACATTTGTCGGGGATATCTTATTTGTCAATAGCGCTTCGTTAATTGGGTTTTAAAATTCACGCATGTAGTGCGTACTGAACAATAGAGCAAACCACTTTTTAAATTTGCCACCGAAAAACAAACTGTATAAATAATCCTGCCGGACACGAAGAAGTTTGAGTGTTTTCCCCCGCCTTTGCCACTAGCAAAACGATCCCCCTTAGTCATAGCAACAAAAGGGAAACTTTTTAGTGTAATTTTATGTACCTACATAGGTATTCCTGCATCATATATCTTTAACTTCTCTCCGGTCAACAATCCCATGGATTTTACATAACTTGCTTTAAGCCTATAATACCTGTTATGCCCCATTTCTATCTCATCCCCACATTCAAAACAAACCTTAAAATCTCCGATTCTGTTTACCCATCCGAAATTTACAAACAAACTGCTGCCGCATGCATGTAAATATCCTTCAAAGACCCTCTTGCATTCTTTGCTTTCCATGCACAGGACAAATTCTCTATCGATACAGCGAATTTTCACCCTCCTCCCCTTGGAAATTACGTAACAAATGTCCATAACGTTTATCTTATGAACCACCCCACGTGTCTTAATAAGAATGTTGGCTTCCTTAGTCATTCTAAAATCCTCCTTTTCTCAAAAAATGACCGTTCTGAAATTATAGGTTCTTTAAAGTAATAATGTTATATATCGGCAAAATTCGACAATGATCGACATGTTGTTCTCCGTTTGCTTTAGTTTTTAATCGTTTACTTAATAGCAACTTGTATTTTTATCAATTTCTGTTACCATGGGTTATATACTCTCTCTATTACAAAAGGATGATGGCTATGGCATTTGATGGAATTTTTACAAGATGCATTACAGATGAATTAAACACGATGTTTGCCGGTGCAAAAATAAATAAAATCGTAAGTCCCACCTACGACGAGATCATTTTTTCCATGCATAAAAACAAGAAGAAAATAAACCTTTTCATCTCCTGCAATAATGAATCTGCAAGGATTCACGCAACAGACGACATCCCCGAAAACAGTAAAAAGCCCTTCGCCTTTTGCACCGTATTGAGAAAGCATGTTCAAGGTGCCAACATAGTCAAGATTAAACAAAAAGGCTTTGAGCGCATCGTGGAAATACATCTTGAAGCAAAGGATCAAATGGGCTTTGTAACTCAAAAAATATTGATAGTGGAAATCATGGGCAAACACAGCAATATCGTTTTAACAGAACCTCGCAATGACAAACTGTACACGGTGGATAGTGTGAAACACATTGAACCCCAGAAATTCTCCTGTAGAGAGGTATTGCAAGGGATTCCTTACTCCTATCCTCCTCTGCAAAACAAGATTCCTCTTCCAACATTTTCAAGTCGTAACGGGATAGCATTGATAAAAGCGCTGCTCAAAGAGGATTCCGCCTTTCTATCTTCATTCAGCACGTCACTTCAAGACGAAGAGATTGATTCTGCAAATTTATTGAAGCACGAAGACATAGAGGACAATTTTTCAAAAACAAATAAAATTTCATTTTCGGATAGATTCTTTTTGAATAATATAGGCGGAATATCTCCTACGGTCTCAAAATGGCTTGCAACTTTTAAGACCGAATTTACATTTGCATCCGCCTTGCTGAATGTATCCGCAGCCCTCGCCTCGCATTCATATGCCGGGGTCCTTGATACTCCTAAGATCTATTTTGCCGCAAATACACGTGAAAAGCCTTTGGATTTTCACATCATAAACTTCACAGGCGCAGCCGAAGATGTAGGCTCTTCTAATGAGATACCGTCGTCAAACGAAACACCCGGAATTAGCCTGCAAGCAAAAGATTATCCAAGCATTTCGTCCTGCGTAGAGGACTTTTATGTGCTCAGAGGCAATGCGGGAGAGAATAAACGCCTAAAGACTGAACTTTCCAAATTATGTAGCTCCAAAATATCCAAACTCTCCGCTAAAATGAATGTCTTGCAGGGTGAGCTTGATGAGGCTTTGCAAAATGAAAAATACAAGTTATACGCAAACGTACTAAGTTCGCACCTTCATGAATTAAAACAGGGGCAAAGAAACGTAACTCTTCTCGATTACAACAGCGAAGAAGAGATAACCATAACTCTAGATACAACTTTATCCCCGGCACAAAATATGCAAAAATACTATTCTCTATACGCAAAGTCCAAGACTGCAGCTATAGAAAAGCAAAAGCAAATAGACCTGGCTAAAATGCAAGTAGAGTTTTTAGAAAACACCCTTTCGTTCATATCGCTTGCCGAATCTCTTGCGGAGCTTGAAAGGATAAAAGAAGATCTGATCGCCGCAAATTATTACAAGGCCAAACAAATCGGGGCTAAGAAGAAACGCCCTCAAAAAAGCTCCATTTCTCCCGCTACCTTCGTAGATGAAAATAGAAATAAGCTTTTTGTGGGACGAAACAGTAAGGAAAATGAATATATAGTTTCAAAGGTCGGAGAAAAAAACGATATCTGGTTTCATTCAAAGGACATTCCCGGAAGTCACGTTCTTCTTAAATGTTCTTCTCCTTCCGATGATCTGATTGCCTCCGTTGCATCAATTGCAGCATATTACAGCAAGGCAAGGGAGTCTGAAAATGTGCCTGTAGACTATCTTAAGAAAAAATACCTGAAAAAGCCGAATGGTGCGCCTCCCGGCTTTGTAATATTTACTCACAACAAAACGATCTACTCGTCTCCAAATCCGCCGAACGAATTCGGGTTTGAAAAAATCTAATCTCCTATAGCGGAGTAAAACAAATATTGCTGCGCTATTCCCGCATAGGGTGAAAATTTTACTTCTACAAATTTTTGAACTTTATCCTTATCTTTCTTGCTCTCAACCTTCATTGCATATTTTTCTTCCATAATTTTTTTAATCCACGTGTCTATAGGAAATCTGTTCTTACATGGCGTAGCGAACAGCATTATGCAATCCGCAACCTTAACTCCAACTCCCGGGAACTTCATTAGTTCGTTAAATAAATTCTCTTCTTCTTGCTTTTCATATTCCTTTGCCAACTTCTCAATACACCTTTGTATGCGATCTTTCTTCTTTATATAGTGCTCTACCGATTTTACAATGTACCCTGCCCTATATCCTAATTTCAACGCTTTTAAATCCTTTTCTTTTGCACCCGCAAGCTCTTCTGCTGTCGGGAATGCATATATGCCGCTTCCCGCCTCCACTTCGCTTCCATAAGCAGCACATATGCTTTCAATATTCTTCCTTATCCGTGAAATGTTGTTGTTTTGCGAAATAATAAATGTTATGAGCGTTTCAAAAAAATCCTGCCTTAATATCCGTATGCCCTCACCCTTTAAAATCGCTTTCTTCATAACCTCATCTTTCGCTTTAAATTTTTCTTTTATCCGCTCATATGAACTCTCTAAATCGAAGAACCGATATAGCTCTTCTTCATCTATGCTCTCACCTAAAATTCTTTTAACTTTCATTATATTTCCTTGCTCCTGCAAGGACACATTGATAAAACTCCTTCTAAATACACCCGAGTATGACCCGTCCTCTTCACAAACAAATCTAAAACATTGCCCGCAATCAAAGATATGCTTTAAAACAACCTTATCCCTTAGTCTAAATTCAACTACATCGCTCATACTGCTTCCCTTCCATTTCTCTTGCCTTCTAATTTACCACAAACTACACATTTAAGCACGCAGGGGCCCGTCAAGTAACTCGTATACCGATCTTGACGGGCTTTATTTGACTTTCCGTGTCATAATGAATATAATGATACCCGAAGGTAGTATTTCGGATGAAAACTATACTTCGTACTGTATAACCACAAAACAATATGAAAGAGCTTATATTGATGACAAATAAGACTCCAACAATAGTCACGATTCGATACCCGTTTCTTCATATTTTTGTGTGGAGAAACGGTTTTTTTATTATTGGTTTTAACTTGATTTAAGTTTTTGCGAGGAGGAAAAATAATGACTTTAGAAATACTACATGGAAAGATACACCGGGCTACCGTAACTCAAGCGGATTTAAATTATGTGGGCAGTATAACCGTGGACAGAGATCTACTGGAAGCATCCGGAATTTGCGAATACCAAAAGGTCCAAATTGTAGACATAGATAACGGGAACAGGTTTGAAACCTACACAATAGCAGGGGAGCCCGGAAGCGGGCTGATTTGCCTCAACGGGGCGGCTGCAAGATGCGTATCTTTAGGAGATAAGCTTATAATTATGAGTTACTGTACCTGCGATGAAGAAGAGGCAAAACACCATAAGCCAAAAGTGGTTTTCGTAGATGAAGATAATAAGCCCGCACGCATAACTAATTATGAAAAACACGGCACTCTGGAAGACCTTTAGCACTGAGGAGGAATGAAGATGAAAACTGTATCAGAAATAGCTGAAATAAAAGAACTTGTGTACCAATGGAAGAGCAAAGACCGATCCATAGGTTTGGTGCCAACCATGGGATTTTTACATGCAGGACACGGAAGTTTGATAGAAAAAGCAAGGGCGGAAAATGACGTTGTCATAGTTTCAAATTTTGTAAACCCCACACAGTTCAGCGCTAACGAAGATTTAAACAGCTATCCGAGGAATTTAGAAGCCGACTGTAAATTATGTGAAAGCCTGGGTGTCGATCTTATGTTCACTCCCACACCGGAAGGGATGTATGATAACCCGCTTACATTCGTAGATATCAAGCTCCTTTCAGATGAACTGTGCGGAAAAAGCAGACCGACGCATTTTAGGGGAGTTTGCACCGTGGTAACAAAGCTTTTCAATATCACAAAGCCAACCAAAGCCTACTTCGGTCAAAAAGATGCTCAGCAGCTGATCATAATAAAGAAGATGACACGAGACTTAAATTTTGATATAGAAATTATAGGCTGTCCTATAGTCAGGGAAAAAGACGGACTTGCGATGTCTTCTCGAAACGCATATTTAAATCCGGAAGAACGAAAAGCCGCTACCTGCCTCTCAAAATCCATTGCTCTGGGGGAATCCATAATAAAAAAAGGACTTCCTGCTAGAGAACTTAAAGATCGCATGAAAAAGATCATAGAAGACGAGCCCTTAGCAAAAATGGATTATCTTGAAATTGTAGATTTAAACACCTTACAACCCGTAAAGTGCTTAAACGACTCTGTTCTCGTTGCTATGGCGGTACATTTTGGCAAGACAAGACTTATCGACAATTTTATATGCGAGATATAGGCAACTTATAGTAGTTATCACTGTTTTAAAATAAAAAGAAATGGATGGAATATGAGTATTTTAAACAAAGTTAGCAACTTCATAACAAAATATATCTGGATCCTTATAATTGTATTTTCCGTTATCGCATTTTTCAACCCTGAATATTTTAAATGGATTTTGAAACATACCGCCCTGCTTCTCGGCATAGCCATGTTCGGTATGGGAACAACCATCAAAACTTCAGATTTTAAAAAAATATTTACAAGACCCAAGGAAATGTTACTGGGGTGCCTGGCGCAATACACCATCATGCCTGTCTTGGCCTGGCTACTTGCTGTAGTATTCAAATTAGAACCTGATTTGGCACTCGGTGTGATACTCGTAGGTTGCTGTCCCGGAGGAACAGCCAGCAACGTTATAACCCATATTGCGAATGGAGACGTACCTCTATCTGTAGGAATGACTATAACTTCAACATTACTTGCTCCTCTCTTCACCCCTGCATTAGTATACCTGCTTGCAGGAACATGGGTTAAGGTATCATTTTTTGCCATGCTCAAAACTGTAATAACGATAATTTTAATACCGGTTCTCTTAGGAATAGCAGCGAATCACTTTGAAGGAAAGATCATAAAAAAAGTATCCTCCGTACTGCCTTCTGTCTCTTCCGTTGCAATCGTCATTTTGATTGCAGGAATAGTAGCGGCAAATTCCGAAAAGATATTGACAAGCGGGCTCCTAGTGCTTATTATAGTTGCACTACATAATTTATTGGGCTTAATTATGGGACTCGGTCTCTCAAAGCTTTTCAAGTTAAATTACGACAAAGCTACCGCTGTAGCGATCGAAGTAGCCATGCAAAATAGTGGCCTTGCTATATCTCTAGCGGCCATAAATTTTGTAGCAAGCCCTCTTGCAACCCTTCCGGGAGCAATATTCAGCGTATGGCATAACATGTCAGGATCAGCATTTGCAGGAATAAGACGCATTAGAAAACATTAAATTTTGATAAGTTTCGGAGGTTAACATGAATGATTTTTTATACAGCATACCGGCGGAAGTAATATTTGGAGAACTAAAAGAAAAGACCTTAATCAAATATCTGAATAAGTACAACGCAAGCAAAGTTTTGTTGATTTACGGCAAAAACAGCATAAAGAAAAACGGACTTTACGAGCTTATAACATCTGCTCTCAAATCTTCTGAAATAGACTTTTATGAACTCGCAGGTGTAAACCCAAACCCCGATATCACGGATGTTGCAAGGGGATGCGAACTTGTAACCTCACATAAAATTGATTTGTTGCTCGCCGTCGGAGGCGGTAGCACAATAGATTGCGCCAAAGCCATAGCTTGCAGCGCCGGCAGCGACACAGATCCTTGGGAAACGTTGATGTCAAGACCTCGTCTTAAAACAGCCATCCCCATAGGTGTAGTTTTAACAACGGCTGCAACCGGCTCTGAAATGAATGCGAACTATGTGATTTCAAACAGAAAAACACAGGAGAAGGTTGCCTTCAACCAACCTGTTTTAAAGCCATCTTTTGTTTTTGCGGATCCTAAATACACCTTTGGCATTTCAAAATATCAAACTGCGAGCGGTGCCAGCGACATACTGGCGCACCTCCTCGAACAATATTTCGACAGCCATAACGACGACGGCGTTACCGACAGAATGATCGAAGGTGTGATGCAATCCGTGCTTCACTATACACCTGTCGCTTTAAACGAACCTACGAATTATGAAGCAAGATCTAATTTAATGTGGGCCAGCAGCTTGGCTTTATCAACGCTCTTTTTCTGCGGCAAAAAAACCGGAGGAGACTGGGGGTCACATACCATAGAACATCAGATAAGCGCTATTTACGATATTGCACACGGAGCCGGTCTTGCAATTGTATTCCCGAATACCCTTAAATACTTTTTGCAAAAAGACCTCCAAGAAAATTTAAGCCTCATAAAGTTTCACAACCTGGCTGTAAATGTTTTTCACCTAAACCCTGCTGATTTTAAAAACGAGGAATCCCTTGCAAATGAATGCATAAATCTCTTCACTGAATTCTTTAAATCCATTAACATGCCAACCACCCTAAGGGAAGTAAACATAACAGATGAACACTTCGGCGAAATGGCAAGAAAATCTCAGCTATACAAAAGCATAGGTAAATACCATCTTCTTGACGGCGAAGCTGTACTGAAAATATTGAATATGTCCTTGTAATCGAATTTTTACTAAAAGGCTACAGCATTTTCATGAAATACTGAACCAAGATCGATACGCTTGCTACTGCTATCCAGCAACAAAGCCCCAGCACAATCGGTTTTTTGCCTTTTTTTACGAGCTCTATAACATCCGTATTCAGCCCTATGGCTGACATTGCCATAACTATTATAAATTTACCGCTTCGTCCGAGATACCCGTACGCCTTTGCGCCCGGCATAAAGAAAGTACATATACATGCCGCCAACAAAAATCCGATAACAAACCATGGAAAAATTTTACTTATTTTTACCTTGGATACCTCGCATTCACCGGACTGTGATTCAGCTTTCGCCTTCATCTCTCTGCCCGTAATGGCTGCCAGTATAAACGAAACAGGTATTATCATCAATGTTCTTGTAAGCTTTACTATAGTTGCAAATTTAAGCGCAACATCATTCCCTACCATTTGGCTCCACGCTGAACCTGTAGCAACTACCGAAGAAGTATCGTTTACGGCGGTACCTGCCCACATTCCAAAACCCACATCACTTAGATGCATGATTTTCCCAAGCGCAGGGAAGATAAACACAGCTGCTATGTTGAATAAAAATATAACCGATATGGACTTTGCCACCTCTTCATCTTTTGCCCTTATTATAGGTGCCGCTGCAGCTATTGCGGATCCTCCGCAGATGGAGGTGCCCGCTCCGACGAGTATCGCAGAATTCTTATCGATTTTTAATGCTTTGCTTGCTATATATGCCACACCAAATGCGGTTCCAAGTGTAAATATCATCACCAGCAGGGACTTGCTCCCCACTCTCAACACACTCATAAGATTCATTTCAAAGCCCAGTAGAATTATGGAAAATTGTAATAATTTCTTGGCGGTAAGCACTATTCCTTCTCTGAAACTTGACACATCTACCAGCTTAGCGGTGACCATGCCTATGAGTATTCCAAATACAGGGCCGCCCACAACAGGGAACTTCATGCCCAAAAGCCATGCTACTACAGCGATTATAAAACAAATGACTATTCCTGTGAGTTTTTTCATGCTACCTCCTTTCATAACCGTAACCACGGCTCACACTAAATCCAAGCCCCTATATCTGCGTAGGCGACTTGTAGATAAAATTTGTGAATTAGCAGACACATATTTATATTTGATTTAATAAATTCACCATTTCTATCGCTGAATTCGCAGCCTCACTGCCTTTATTGCCCGCCTTTGTTCCGGCTCTTTCTATAGCCTGTTCTATATTGTCCACCGTAAGCACTCCAAAAATAACGGGTACTTCGCTGAGTAATCCCACCTGAGCTATTCCCTTGGATACCTCGGCGCTGACATAATCAAAATGCGGTGTATTTCCCTTAATTACGGCTCCAAGACAGATTACCGCATCATATTTCTCAGATGTTGCAAGCTTCTTTGCAACTAAAGGTATTTCATATGCTCCGGGAACCCATGCAACTTCAATATCATCTTCGTCTACTCCATGTCTTATCAATGCATCCTCTGCTCCTGATAAAAGCTTACTTCCGATAAATTCATTAAACCTTGCTAAAACTATGCCGATCTTCATTCCTTTTCCTATTAATTTCCCTTGAATATCCTTCATCTTTCCCTCCTTTATAACTTAAAATTTAATGCTCATAAATTTTCTATACCTTGTTCAAAATATGCCCCATTTTTTCTTTTTTGGTTTGCATATACTTTTTACAGCTGTCCTTATGCTCCACTTCAATTGGAATTCTGGAATGCACTGTAATTCCGTAGCTTTCCAGTCCTTCTATCTTTTCCGGATTGTTTGTCATTATATCAAGATCATGGGCTCCTAAATCTTTGAGGATCTGTGCCCCTACGGAATAATCTCTTAGATCCGCATCAAATCCTAATGCTATGTTTGCCTCGACGGTATCCATTCCCGCATCTTGCAGCTCGTAAGCCCTTAATTTATTGATAAGCCCGATGCCTCTTCCTTCCTGCCTTAAGTAAACGAGTATACCTCTTCCTTCCTTTGCAATTTCCTTCATCGCCGCATCGTATTGATCTCCGCAATCACATCTTGCGCTTCCCAGAGCATCCCCCGTCAAACATTCTGAATGTACTCTCACAAGTACCGGCTTTCCGTCGTCTACACTTCCCTTCACCATGGCTATGTGGTGCTCTCCGTTTATCTTGTTAACGTATCCGTAAATCTTAAATTGCCCGTATCTAGTCGGAAAGTCGGCTGCACACACCCTCTCCATGAAGATATCGTTCTTCTTTCTATATTCTATCAAATCCTTTATTGTTATAAAAGTAAGCTTATGCTTTTTAGCCATTTCTAATAACTCGGTTTTTCGCATCATATGCCCGTCATCTTTCATGATTTCGCAACATATCCCACATTCCTTAAGCCCTGCCAGCCTACAAAGATCCACTGTCGCTTCCGTATGCCCTCTTCTTTCAAATACGCCCTTAGCTTTTGCCTTTAGAGGGAACATATGCCCCGGTCTTCTGAATTCACTTGGTTGCGCATCATCTCTAGTACATTCCACCGCCGTCTTCGCTCTTTCATGTGCTGATATCCCCGTTGTCGTATCGACATGGTCTATTGAAACGGTAAAGGCCGTTTCATGATTGTCGGTATTTTTATCTACCATCTGTGAAAGGCCCAATTTATCAATAACCTTTTCGCCCATTGGCATGCATATCAATCCTTTTCCATAGGTAGCCATAAAATTAATTATTTCAGGTGTAGTCTTCTCCGCTGCACATATCAAATCTCCTTCATTTTCCCTATCGGGATCGTCTGTGCATATTATCATTTTGCCCTCTCTGATATCTTGGATAGCTTGTTCTATGCTTCCAAATTCGTTGTCCTTCATCTTTCCTCCTAAAATCCGTTCTCTATCAAAAATTCTTCCGTTATATTTATTTCCTTTTTTTCGCTTTTCTCACTTAAAATGTTGTTTATGTACTTAGCTATCATGTCCACTTCAATATTTACCACATCGCCTGCTTTTTTACCAACCAATGTGGTTTCTTCTCCCGTATGTGGAATAATGCACACCTGAAATTCATTCTCGCCCACGTTCGCGACCGTTAAGCTTACGCCATCTATCGCAACGGATCCTTTGAGAACGATATTACCCATCAGTTCCGGATTGATCACAATAGTTATCCATGTGCCGTTTTTTTCTCCGGATATTGAGCGTATCCTTCCCGTACCGTCTATATGTCCGCTTACGATATGACCTCCAAACCTTTTACCCGCTTGCATGGCTCGTTCCAGATTAACTTCATCCCCTATTCTTAACTTTCCTAAAGTTGTCATTCTCAGCGTTTCTGCCAATACATCCACTTCAAAATGACCCTTTGTAAAAGCTGTAACGGTAAGACAAGTTCCGTTCACCGCAATGCTGTCTCCGATCTCCACATCGTTTAAAATGTCACCTGCCACTATGCTGAAACTTCCCGCTTCTCCTTGAGGCGTATTCAATATTTTTCCCTTTTCTTCTATGAGTCCGGTAAACATACTCCCTCCCGTTATGCATTGTTTCGTTTAACATTACCTGATAAAACAACATCTTCGTTTATCTTCTCTACTTTCATACCTTCTATGCGAATTGCATCGGAAACATCATCTATATCAAGTTCACCTTCTAAAAATGACTTTCCGCTTCCAAATATCATGGGCGCCATATACAATCGAATTTCATCTACCAGTTGCTCTTTGAACATGCTCGCTGCGAGCGTTGCTCCGCCTTCTAATAATACGCTGTCTATCTCAAGCTTAGCGAGCTCTGCCATGAATTTTCTAAGATCCACCTTATTCTTTCCTGCTTTAATTATTTTTACTCCTTTGTTTGTAAGATCTTCAATTTTTTCACGTGAAACATTTTCGCAGCATCCCACTATACAGTCTTCTCCCACTACCTTAGCTTCCAAAGGCAATCTAAGCTTGCTGTCGACAATTATTTTTACAGGATCATAAGCGCCTTCAAACCTCGCAGTAAGCCTCGGATCATCCGCCAAAACCGTACCTATCCCTACCATTATTGCAGAACACCTACTTCTAAGCAGATGCGCATCTTTTCTTGATTCTTCGGAAGTGATCCACTTGCTTTTTCCGGTGCCGGTTGCAATCTTACCGTCCAAAGTGATTCCCGATTTAAATATTACATACGGCATTTTTTCCGTCACGTACTTTAAAAAAACTTCATTTAGCTGCCTGCATCTTTCTTCTAATATCCCTACTTCGCACTTTATCAATGCGCCTTCCAACTTCTCTATACCTCCTCCGTTTACAAGAGGATTAGGATCTCTCATACCTATAAATACTCGCCCTAGCTTTTCTTTTATGAGTAGGTCTGAACAGGCAGGTGTTCTTCCTTTATGCGAGCACGGTTCCAAAGTCACATACATATCTGCACCTTCGATGTCGTAGCCTTTGCTATGCGCATCCTTCACCGCCTCAACTTCGGCGTGGGCGCTTCCTGCTTTTTTATGGTAACCCTGCCCTATTATCTCACCGTTCTTAACTATGACAGCACCTACCATGGGGTTTGGTGAAGTAGTTCCAAGACCCTTCTCAGCAAGCTCTAAGGCAATGCTCATATATCTTTCTTTATCTTTGATTGTACGATCGGTCATTACTCGTTTCTTTCTTGCAATAAAAAAATCGGAATAACTCCGATTTTTTAAAATAATAGCACACAATGTTCCATTACTTCTCACATCCAGACTATACTGTCGGCATTGGAATTTCACCAATTCGTGTATTTCTACTTGCGGGCTTTACCGCCGGTATGGATTTTCACCACTCCTCGAAGTTATACTGCTATTATACACACAGCTTAACTTTTTTTCAATACCATTTTTTAGGCACATAAATCAAGTTTCTTAAGAATCTGATCTACTTATCCTTTGCCTGATCCTCATCATTTTTTGTGACATCTTGATCTTCATTTTTTTCATCTGTAGTGCTTTTCTTATCTTTATTGCAGGAGGCAGATGCTTCTAATTTCGCTTTTACCTTATCAATATCCGTTAGCTCACTTACATCTACCGGCTCTTTATATTCACCATTCTTATCCGCTCTTCCTGTCAAGATATCATATGCCATTGCCCGTGCTACCGCATTATATGCAACCACAGGTATGCTAAGCAATAGAGATATGATCCCGGCTACTATAACGGCAGTAGCGTACATCAAAATAACCTCAACAATATCTCTTACCCCAAAACTATGTAATTCTCCGAAAACTTGATTCGCTTCCATCTCAAGTATTGCCATCTTAATCCGCCCTATTGTAAGTAAAACAGCTATGATTACCGGTGCAGCAGCAGCCAGCCCCCAGCCTATAAAGGAAAGGTCGAGAAAAAACAGTTTTTTCTTGTTGTCAAGCGTGAGCTCCTTGCTCTTCTCAATGCATTCCTTAACTTTAAGTTCCGGATTATCAATAAACACAAAAAGAGCTTGGCTATATCTATATACCGCTATTACTGCAGGTATCAGCATCAATACAACTACAACCACTGCAAAAAATATAAAAGCTACCGACCCTTTCGCTCCGCCTCCGGCAAGAATTCCTAAAAATATCACCCCGGGGATTATTCCTGTAAGACTCCAAAGTACAACAAACAATGCTATCAGACAATCAAGTCCTATGGCTTTGAAAAAATATGCTTTATAAGGAAAGAACAAATCAGAAACCTCTGCTCTTCCTCCTCTTGCAGTCTTGAGAACCGCAATGCACAACCCTACCTCCAAAGGTGCGGCCAGCAATATACCAATGGTTACTAAAGATGACGGCATTAATGAAAATAGATATCCTCCTACGTTTGCCAAAATAATTTGAAGCACCACCAAAGGCATTAATGCCTTCCAATGCTGCTTAAATTGCAAAAGCCCCTTTGCCCTAATTCTTGATACGGGCATATCCAACATTACCTTCTCTTTATTCTCCATATTATTCCCCCATCTTTAATAAGAACACAAACTATACTGTCAGACAAATTAATATACATCTTTCTGTTTTTCATGACCTTCGGCAATATATTCATTTGCATATATATTTTAGTACGTTTTTTTGTTATGTGTCAATGACAACGTACAACTCTTTTGAGTCCGATCCTTGCTTGCAATTTCTAAATGATGTAAATTTATGGTAATATTGCTTAAAATGAATAAAAGGAGTGTTGCTATGAAATATAATTCCGGTACGGTAGAAGACGAAATATTGCTTGAAGTCGCAAAGAAGATGTGCGTTGCGGCAAGAACAGCACCCAAGGCTTGCGGGCAGGATTCAATTGAAACCCTGATAATAGACGGGGAAGAACAACAAGCCCTCATAAAGGCTATGAAAACCCATAGCAAGGAAAGTAACCAAGCTTTTTTTGAAAGAGATGCAAAAAATTTAGAAAACTGCGCTTGCGTATTTTTAATAAGTGTCTATTCTGCGCCTACTGCCCTTCCTAAATGCGGGATTTGCGGATATGATGACTGCAATGAATCCATAAAAAACAAGTCACACTGTACGTTTAAAATCACTGACCTCGGTATAGCTCTCGGCTCTGCTGTCAGCATTGCGGCAGATAACAGAATAGATAACAGAATCCTATATTCTGCCGGCAAGGTTGCATTAAAGCTCGACTTCTTTCCGAAAGATTGCAAGGTATGCTACGCTGTGGGCCTTTCTGCGAAGGGCAAAAACGTATTTTTTGACAGACAATAGGAGGCAAATATGTTTAGAAAACTTAGGATAGTAATTCTCTTGTTATCAGGACTTAAGAACATAAAACCGTTTATAAAGCCTATCGATGCGGCGAGAGCAAACAATGATGACAAGACTGAGTTTGAATTAATTAAAAAGGTCGTAAATAGATGGGGGAATTTTTTCTTAAAGGCATACAATGTAGATGTTACCATAGAGGGAAAAGAAAATATCCCGAATGAAGGCCCCGTATTATTTTGCGCAAATCATCAAAGCAATGCGGATTCCATCGTTGCGGCAGCCACGTTAAGTAATATTCCCTTCACCTTCATCTCTAAAAAGGAAACTCTTAAAATTCCGTTTTATGGTGTCTGGCTTCAGCGAGTACGCTGTATTTTTTTGGATAGATCAAACACGAAGGATGCTATACGCACACTTAAGGTTGCCGAGGATTTAATTTCAAGAGGTATGTCAATATTGGTATTTCCTGAAGGAACGAGAAGCAAGTCTCCGGAAATGGGAGACTTTAAATATGCCGCGCTATCGTATGGAACCCGTTCAAAAATCCCTGTGGTTCCGGTATCTCTCAGTAACACCTATACGCTGTTTGAAAAACCTTCCAATGAATCACCTGCAAGGGTAAAAATACGTATTCACCCCGCAATAGAAACTGCAGCCCTCTCACGCCCGGAGCTAAAGGCATTACCAAAGCAAGTCGAAGAAACAATAAGATCCGGAATAGAGGAGAAATTATCATGAGTACGGCGGTTGTAAGCGGAGGTTCTCGAGGCATAGGAAGGGCGATATGCCTTGATCTTGCAAAAAACGGATACAACATAGCATTTAATTACATAGAAAACGATATCGCTGCTGAAAAAACAGTTTTTTCCCTTAAAAAAATTTCTCGTTTCATCAATATAAAAAAATATAAATGCGATGTTGCAGACAATGATGCTATCGAATCAATGGTAAGTGATATCAAAGACACAATGGGAAATATTTCGCTGCTCGTCAATAATGCGGGTATCGCAAAGCACCAGCTTTTTCAGGATATATCGCCCGCAGATTGGAAAAGAATTTTAGATGTAAACCTAAACGGCACTTATAACTTAATCCATTCCGTTTTACCTGATATGATTTCAAAAAAAAGTGGCTGTATTATAAATATTGCATCAGTTTGGGGAATTACGGGAGGCGCCATGGAAACTCATTATTCAGCGTCAAAGGGCGCCATAATAGCCCTTACAAAGGCCCTTGCGAAGGAAATCGGGCCCTCAAATATCAGAGTCAATGCCGTAGCTCCGGGACCCATAAAGACAGATATGTTATCTGCCATAAAGGAAGAGGACCTTGTTATGGTTGCCGGCGAAATTCCCCTTCAAAGGTTGGGAACTCCTGAAGAAATAGCTGCCACCGTCTCGTTTCTGGCTTCAGACTCCGCTTCATTTATAACCGGGCAAGTCATAAGTCCTAACGGAGGATTTACCATATAAGAATTTTTAATCGGTCATCTCTTCCCTAAGGCGCATGCCTTCTTCTTCTATATATTCCAATTTATTAATCGCTTTTTCAAGGTATTCATCTGCCTTATCGCCGTCATTTAACCCCGGAAGATTGACCCTTACATTTACGATGGCCGACCTTCCTGCACATTCAAAACATGCTATCGCAACCTCAATGTCACTCTCAACATTGGGGTTACTCTTGTTTATGAGCATATTGGCGAGCTGAATCCCTTCTTCCGCCTTTTCCAATATCCTTAACGGAACACCTACAGCCTTAATAGATGCCTCGCTAATAAGCGTATTTCTTTCGCTCCCCTTCTCCTTGAATGCCTTCATGAGAGCATTAAAGGCATCCATATCATCCTTAATCAAGGCTCTACCCTCTTTCATCAAAGCCTGCACCGATGTTTTTGCATCCAGACAACCACTATGAAAATGCTGATAATTTGCATTTGCAACAGTTATCTCTATAACCATTGATAAGAGCGCCGCTCCCTGCAGCAACGAAAAGGCGGCCACCGCTCCCCCTCCCGGGGTCGCCTTTGAAGAACTTAAATCCCTTACGTATTCGTCGATACTTTTTTTATAAATTCCCATAACATCCTCCTTCTTGTTATTGTTTTCATAGCATCTTTTTTATAGCATTTCATCTAAGTCATCTAATTCCAACTTTACTATGTCATTTTATTACGCGTTTTCTCATCCTGAAGTAATTTCAACCATAGCTATGTTCTATTCGCCTTATTAAGGCTTATTTTTCAAGCTTCAGGACGATTTAAAAAGGGTGCTTCTTTTGGATTTTGGTTTACATAATTATACAGGGGTTTATTTGCGATGATATCAGCAGTTTTATCCGTTATTAAAAATTAGCTGTTATTTTTTTGTTTACCATTTCACCGCACAAAGGCATTTATAGCGTTTTCTCTTAAGATTGCGCATTTTTTGCCCGTGCACGAGCTAGAAATTGGGTGTTTCCATTGGAATCTGCATAAGTTTACAATAAAGTTTTTATGTTAAATTGCTCGCAGTGCTTCTATCAATCCTTCCAACTCTTCTCTGGAATAATATTCTATCTCTATCTTGCCTTTATTACCGTTTTGGCTTAAATTTACCTTGGTGCCCAGAGCGGAACTCAACTCGCTTTCTATCTGCTTCACGGCTGCATTTTTCGTTGGATGCTTCCCGGGTTTTTTTCTGTCAAAGCTTAATCCCTTTTTAGACAACTTTTCAGCCTCTCTTACGGAAAGCCCTTTGGTTTCAACATGTTTGGCTATTTCCGTTTGTTCCTCTTCCTTTGCCGAAAGGATTGCTCTTGCATGCCCCGCAGAAAGCTTGCCTGCCGATACCATATCAAGTACGGCATCCGGCAATTTCAGCATTCTTAAGGCATTCGTAATATATGGTCTGCTTTTAGATACGGCCTTGGCCACTTCATCTTGTGTAAGCTCGTAATCCTCTATCATTGCTCGTATTCCCCTGGCCTCTTCTATGGGGTTTAAATCTTCTCTTTGAACATTCTCTATTATTGCCACAAGCATGTTTTGCTCATCCGTGAGCTCCCGAACTATACAAGGCACCTCTGAAAGGCCTGCTATCCTTGCAGCCCGCCATCGTCGCTCCCCTGCAACCACTTCGTAGTGAGAGCCTTGCTTTCTCACGACTATCGGTTGAATGACGCCGTGCGTCTTTATTGATCTTGCAAGCTCTTCCAGCTTTTCCTTGTTGAATGTCTTTCGTGGCTGTGATTCATTCGGGGCAATTTCATCTATTTCTATAAAGTTGATATCTTCCTTGTTCGCTTCACTTCCCTCTATCTCGGTCGAATCTATGTTGACGTCTTCGAACAGAGCTCCCAAGCCTTTACCTAAGCCTTTTCTTTCAGCCATTTTATTCTCCCTTCTCTACCCTTTTTAAAAATTCTTTGGCAAACTTCTTGTATGCCTTGGCTCCCGCACTCGACGGGTCATAGTGAACGATAGGAATCCCATGACTTGGAGCCTCAGCCAGTCTGACGTTTCTTGGGATTACAGTGTCGTACAGCAATCCTTTAAAGTATTTCCTCACCTCGTTTTGTACCTCGGCAGATAATTTCGTTCTGTTATCGAACATGCTAAGTACTACTCCTTCTATTTTAAGGTCTTCATTGAGGTTCTTCTTGACCAGATCTATTGTGCTCATCAGCTGCGACACGCCTTCCAGGGCGTAAAACTCACACTGTATAGGTATCAATACGCTGTCTACCGCCGTTAACGTGTTTATAGTCAAAAGTCCTAATGACGGCGGACAATCCACCAACACATAGTCGTAATCGTCTTCCACACTTGCCAGTGCGTTTTTCAGTCTTTTTTCCCTCCCGTATTGTGCGGAGAGCTCCAGCTCTGCTCCTGCCAATTCCACGTTGCTGGGTATTATATCCATGTTTTTGATGCCTGTAGGTATAATGACGTCCTTGGCATTCACCTTCTCGTCTGTGAGCAGTTCATAGATCGTGTTGTCCAGTTTGTTCTTTTCGATCCCCAGTCCGCTGGTTGTATTGCCTTGCGGGTCTATATCTATGACTAAAACTCTTTTTTTGTTTGTAGCAAGGCAGGTTGCTAGGTTGATGTTTGTTGTTGTTTTGCCGACTCCGCCCTTTTGGTTGAAAATTGCTATTAATTTACTCATGTTTCACCTCCTCGTCGCATTATACTATTATATAAAGAAAAAGTCCAGATGTTTCACGTGAAACATCCGGACTTTTATAACGGCCTTTTTAAAATAGCAGGCATTCGCCGAGGATATTTGGTAGGTGTTTCCTTCTTCTTTACAAATACAAGGAGAGCTCTTTTGTGAATTCCGTCTAAGGTGTATTCGTGTTGCTCTGTCAGTTCCACGCCCATCGTTTGAATTGCCGCTTTTGACAGTCTCATCTCTTCAGCTACACTTTCCGCATCCTTCATGGCAATGATTTTTCCTTTCAGCTTAACAAGCGGCACGGCAATCTCAAGCAAAACTCTGAGTTCTGCAACCGCTCTGGCCACACACACGTCGGAACTCTCACGTAACCGTTCTTCCTTGCTCGCCTCTTCAGCTCTCTGCGGCAAGAAAGATACATTGTCAATACCAAGGTTGTCGACAATGGCCTCGATTACATTGAGTTTTTTCTTCTTTGAATCCAAGAGGACGACCTCACGGCCGCCACAAGCGACAGCCAACGGCACTCCGGGGAATCCCCCTCCGGTCCCTAAATCCAATATCCTCCTGTCTTCTATACCAAACGCCTTCTCCACTACAAGGCTGTCAACAATATGCTTTACTGCCGCCTCTTCCGGATCTCTTACTGCAGTTAAATTTATCTTTTCGTTTATCTTAAGAAGTTCAAGCAAATAATTTGCCAAGATTTCGGCTTTGCCTTCGTACAGAGCAATCCCTTGTGCCTCAGCTCCTTCTAATATGATTGTCTCTATTTTCTTTCTCATTTCGCTTTTTCTCTCGTCATTCTTTCAAGATAAACGAGCAAAACTCCGATGTCCGCAGGTGACACCCCTGATATTCGTGACGCCGCCCCTACCGAAGCCGGTTTAATCGCTGCAAGCTTTTCCGCCGCTTCCAATCTAAGCCCTTTTATTGACAGGTAGTCCAAATTTGCCGATAGCGCCTTGTCTTCAAGTTGTTTGAACCTGTCCACCTGTTCAAGCTGCTTATTAATATATCCTTCATATTTACAAGATATTTCCACCTGAGTTATCACTCCGTCATCTAAGGCAGGTCTCTCCCCGTCAACCGCTCCGAGCTCCTCATAGCTCAGCTGAGGTCTTTTTAAAAGTTCATACAGGCTCGTCTTTTTGCTTATAGCTCCTGTTCCTTTTTGCTCAAGGATGTCGTTGACTTCTTCAGGCGAAGCCTTGTGTTTTTTAAGCCTTGCAAGCTCATCTTCTATTCCCTGCCTTTTTCTCTTCATTTTTTCAAGTCTTTCATCGCTTGCAAGTCCTATCTCATATCCCCTTTGTGTTAACCTTAAATCCGCATTATCTTGCCTTAGCAGCAATCTGTATTCCGCCCTCGATGTCATCATTCTGTAAGGCTCGTTTGTTCCCTTGGTTACCAGATCATCTATGAGCACACCTATATACGCCTCGTCTCTTCCAAGCACGAACGGAGGCTTATTTCTAAGCTTCAACCCCGCATTTATACCTGCGATCAGCCCCTGCGCACCTGCTTCTTCATATCCTGAACTCCCGTTTATCTGTCCTGCACAATATAAGTTGCCAACCTCTTTGGTTTCAAGGGTGTGAAACAGTTCAAGAGAATCTATGCAATCGTATTCTATTGCATATGCGGGTCGTGATATTTCTATATTTTCAAGTCCCGGTATAGTCCTGTAAAAAAGCGCCTGAACGTCCTCGGGCAGGCTCGATGACATGCCCTGAATATACATTTCTTCAGTATTTCTGCCTTCAGGCTCTATAAACAGCTGATGCCTTTTCTTATCGGCAAAACGTTTTACCTTATCCTCTATAGATGGACAATATCTGGGCCCTACGCCTTCGATTTTTCCTGAAAACATAGCGGATCTGTTAAAATTATCTCTTATTATTTCGTGTGTTTTTTCATTTGTGTATGTAAGATAACATGGCAACTGATCTATATTTATGTTCTTTGTAAGAAAAGAAAACGGCACAACGGGCTGATCTCCCTCTTCCCTTTTCATAAGACTATAGTCAAAGGTGTTTTTTAAAGCTCTTGCAGGTGTTCCCGTTTTAAACCTTCGAAGCTTCAAGCCCAGTGTTCGTATGCTTTGGGACAGTTCATTACAAGCTGCCATTCCATCGGGACCCGAGCTATATTCGCTGTGCCCTATGAAGATTTTCGACGAGAGGAAGGTTCCTGTCGCCAAAATTACCGCCTTTGCCTCATACCTTGCTCCTGTCTTGGTAATAACCGCTGTTACTCTCTTTTTTCCTTCCGTATAAGCCGCCTCAATCGTAACTATTTCCGCCTGTTTTAATTCCAAATTTTCTTCTTTTTCAAGCACGGACTTCATCCTGGCATGATATTCTTTTTTGTCCGCCTGCGCTCTTAGAGACTGAATTGCGGGTCCTTTTCCCGTGTTTAACATTTTGCTCTGCACCATGGTGGCATCAATATTAACGCCCATCTCACCGCCGAGAGCATCTATTTCCCTTACGAGCTGTCCCTTTCCGGTTCCTCCTATAGAAGGATTACACGCCATCATAGCCACGGCTTCAAGCGTGGATGCAAAGACTACCGTCTTAAGCCCCAACCTCGCCGCCGCAAGCCCCGCTTCACAGCCTGCATGCCCTGCACCTATGACAGCCACATCGAATTTTCCCATTTCATAGATTGCGTTTTCTTTATTTCCCAAGGCAAAACCTTTCAAATACCTTATTTATGACTTCCTCCGATGCCGTATCTCCCGTTATGTTTCCAAGGTAGGCGTAAGCATTTTTTACATCAACCTCTGCAAAGTCTAAACTCAAACCTTTTTTTAGCGCTTTTTTTGCTTCATTTAGCGACTTTTTAGCTTTTATCGCCTCATACACCATTCTGTCTCTTTTCCCTTCTGTTTTGGTCGCATTTTTTTCTTCTGCTATTCTTCTGAGTTCAGCTTTTAGTTCTTCCATTTCTCTTTTGTTCCTTATGCTGATATCAATGCTATTATCAAACAATCCTTTGTTCTCTTTATTTTTGGCAGATGTTGGGAGATCGCTCTTGCTAAAGCATACTACAAGGCTGTCTGCCCGAAGCCTCTTAATCACATTTTCATCTTCTCCGTCGGGGCCCTTGGTGCTGTCGATAAGATATACCACGACATCCGCTTCATTTGCGGCCTTATAGCTCCTATCTATTCCTTCTTTTTCTATAACGTTATCACTTTCTCTTATTCCTGCAGTATCTATTAACGTTATGGGAATCCCGGATAACAGAATTTGCTCCTCTATTACATCTCTTGTTGTCCCTTCAATGTCTGAGATGATCGCCCTGTCCTCCATGAGAAGCTCATTGAGAAGGGAAGACTTCCCAGCATTCGGTTTCCCTAAGATAGCTACCCTTATGCCGTCTCTATATACCCTTCTTTTTCTGGTTATATCAATAACTTCATCCAGCTCATCTATTACTTCTTCTATGCTTTCTATGGTCTTTTGACAATTTATTTCCTCTATGTCTTCATCCGGGTAATCTATATTCACAGCCATTTCAACCAATATTTCCTGAAGTTTAACCCTTGCATTACCTATGCTTCGTTCATTTTGGCCTGCAAGCCCTTGCAAGGCAAGATCAAAGGCTTCCTCGCTCTTTGCATTTATCATCTCTATAATAGCTTCGGCCTGAGTAAGATCTATTCTGCCGTTAAGAAATGCAAGTTTTGTAAATTCTCCCGGTTCTGCAAGCTCTGCACCTTCGTCTATAACAGCGTCCAATATTCTTCTTTGGCACACGGCATTCCCATGAGTATATATTTCTACAACATCTTCCCTCGTATACGTGTGCGGCGCCTTCATATACACCGCCATTACTTCGTCTAAAACCCTGTTATCCTGCTCTATTGTTCCGTAATAAAGCCGTTTATTCTGCCATTTATCAGACTCGATTCTCTGCTTGCCGGCGTTTTTAAATAACTCTTCCAGTATTTTTTTTGACCTGTTTCCGCTAATTTTTATAACGCCTATAGCTCCGTATCCCGCCGTAGAAATTGCTGCAATAGTTCTGCTCATCTTTCTCCAATAAAAAACCCTCAGAATTTACTCCAAGGGAAATTATAACACAACATTTTAATCGTAAGTCTACGCCTTGTTTATCACTACTTTTCTGTACGGCTCCGCTCCTTGACTGGTGCTTTCTAAACCTTCCATCTGCTGAATTACTATGTGCACCACCTTTCTTTCATATGGAGTCATCGGATCCAAAGTCACCCTTTTTCCTGTATCTTTCACCTTGTTCGCCGCATTTAAAGCAATTGTCTTTAGCTTCTCGTCTCTTTTTTGTCTGTATCCCTCGACATCTATTATCACTCGTTTATAACCCTCATCATTATTGTTAACGCAAAGGTTCATGATAAATTGTAACGATGTAAGTGTCTGTCCCTTCTTTCCTATGATAAGCCCTGCGCCTTCTCCGCTTATATCGAAAAATATGAAGTCTTCACCTTCTTTGCCCTTTATTTTTAAGTCATTAAGCCCCATTTTATCAACGATTCTCTTAAGAAGCGATAGATTTTCGTTATCTTCCGTCACATCCTTGCCTTCTCGCCTAACTTTAAGCAAAATATCTTCACTAATCTCTACATCTTTTTCATTTTTCCTCGGAATGCTTGAATTTTCCGGCTTTTCTTTCATTTCTTTACAAACCGCTCCGGTATCAGACGCCTGTTTTTCCTTTTCCGACACCCTTACCTTTGCGAGTTTAGATCCAATCCCCAAGAAACCCTTGGATGGCTCTTCCAACACTTCTATTTCTATATCATCTCTTGATAAATTCAATTCTGCAAGAGCTAATTCTACTGCTTCATCAGTGCTCGCTCCCCATTTTTCAACGCTTCTCATATTTACCTCCTGTATTAATTTACAGCCGCTTTTTTCATTCTTTTAGATTTTTCTTTTTGCTGATTCATTTTTTTCCTAACACTATTTAAATGAATCGATATGAATATCTGTATAAACTGCCCGAAAAACCAGTATATCGCAAGGCCCGCCGGAAAAGATCTTCCTATCAGAACTATTGCGACAGGAAAAATGTATTTCATTACCTTCATCCCGGATGCAGGATTCGCCTGTCCCGTACCCATCTGGGCTTGTTGAGATAAGCTAAATGAAATAAAGGTCGCTACGCCGGCAAGTATCGGCAATATCCACTTATCCGGATGGCTCAAATCAGCTATCCACAGAAAAGGCTCGTGAACCGCAAAGATAAGCTGCTGATCGCTTATATATGATAGCGGATCCCTTAACAAGGAAAACAAGCCGAATATTATAGGCATCTGAATGAGCATAGGTAGACACCCTCCGGCAGGATTGTACTTTTCTTCCTTGTATAATTCCTGCATTTTTGCTCCTAAAAGAGCTTTATCATGGCCGAATCTAGCCTGTATATCCTTCATTTTTGGCTGTAACTCCGCCATTTTCAGTGTGTTTAACATCTGTGATTTGTATAAAGGAAAGGTTACCAATTTTACTATGAGCGTCAAAAGTATGAGAGTCACACCGTAGTTTCCTATAAATGAATACAGAAAACTTAATATTTTTCCCATTGGTAATACTATTAAATTCAACAATTTGGTCATAACAACTTCTCCTTTAAATTATTTAAGCGGATCATACCCACCCTTTGAAAAGGGATGACACCTTAAAATTCTTTTTATGCCCAGCATACTTCCCTTAATTGCACCATATTTTTCAACAGCCTGCAAAAAATAATTTGAACAAGTGGGATAAAATCTACACCTTGGAGCAGATAATGGAGATATAAATCTTTGATACGCTTTCACTAATTTTATCAAAACTATCTTCATTTCTCTCATCCCTTTAGTATGTTTTTTGAAGAAAGTACTTTTGTAAGACTTTTTTCCACATCGTGTGATTTTGCTTTTTTTAGTATCATCTTCCTTTTAGCTACAAAAATATAATCACAACTTTTTTTTAAATTATCGTTGTTTTTTCTGTAAAATTCTCTTATAAGCCGTCTGGCTCTATTGCGTTCTACGCTGTTTCCTATCTTCTTGCTCGCTATAAACGCTCTTCTATTATAGCCTAATTCGTTTTTTATATAAAAAACTACTACGTATTCAGATGTAATAGTTTTTCCCTTGTTATAAATTTTTGAAAATTCATTTTGCTTTCTAAGTATTGTTTTATCAAGCATATCTATGCGGAAAGAACCTTTCTTCCCCTGATTCTTCTTCTTTTGAGTACTGCTCTACCGCTCTTTGTCTGCATTCTATTTCTAAATCCGTGTTTCTTTTTTCTAAGCCTTTTTTTCGGCTGATACGTCATTTTCATATCTCTTCTTCCCCCGTAAATATTTAAAAATATCTTCAATATAAGCCATAACATTATACACATTACTGGATTGCTTGTCAAATTTTACTTTTTCCACAATCGGTTAATAAAATGTGGAAAACTTAATATCTGCTCTGTCCATCTTTTTTATTCAGCTGTTTTAAAGTCTTCACAGGCTGTTCTTGATTCGTTTTTTTATTTTTGTTATCATACTTTATGTGTTTTATTTCTATTCAGGAGATGTTGATGAATATAGAAGATTTATGGAAGAAAACTAAGAAAAATATTGAAAATTCAATATCTCCGACGAGTTATGACAGCTGGATTAAAAATTTAGAGCTCATAGGTTTTGACGACTCCACAGGCACTCTTACTTTATCCACAGATAACATGATATCTATAAACATAATAGAAAAGCGACTTTTGCACTCAATGAAGACTTCTGCAAAAGAGGTTTTTGAACAGGATATAAACATAAAGATAGAATACAGAGAAAATAAACGTACTAAGAATAAAATTAAAGATTCAAACAAGGGTGATTTTGATATCCTGTTTGAAGAAAATATATTAAATCCAAAATACACGTTCGATAATTTTGTAGTAGGTGATAATAATAGACACGCTCATGCCGTTGCTCTTTCTATTGCAAATAGCGAAATTTCAGAATACAATCCTTTTTTCTTATACGGGGGTCCCGGACTTGGAAAAACCCATCTGATGCATGCTATAGGTATGACTATAATGAAAAATTTTCCTTATAAAAAGGTTTTATATGTACCTGCAGAAACCTTTACCTCCGACCTTATCAATTCCATCAGAAAATCCTCTCAGGAAGAATTTAAAAACAAATACAGAATGGTGGATGTTTTACTCATAGACGATATACAATTCATGCAAGGTAAGGAATCCACCCAGGAGGAATTTTTTCATACTTTCAACTCTTTAACAAGGCTTGGAAAACAGATTGTTATTTCAAGTGACAGGTCTCCCAACCATTTAAATAAATTAGATGAACGCCTGCGTTCTCGTTTTATGCAAAATGTTACAACGGATATTAAACCCGCAAATTTTGAGACCAGAGTGGCAATACTACAAAAAAAATGTGAAATAGAAAATTTTGAAGTAGACGCCGATTTAAATGAAGTAATAAATTTAATAGCTCATAACATAGATGATAATATACGTGCACTTGAAGGAGCTTTGACTAAGCTCATAAGTTTTTCAAGGCTTTTAAATGAAAAGATAACTATTGATTATGCAAAAAAAAATCTTCCTGAGATATTTAAAAATAAGGAAAATAAAATTTCCTGTGAAACTATTAAAATAATCGTTTCTAATTATTTCAATATTTCCATTTCGGATTTGGAATCAAAAAACAGAAAAAAGGAATTCACTATTCCAAGACAAATAGCCATGTTCTTATGCAGGGAATTAACCGGAGATTCTCTTCCAAAAATAGGAGAATTATTTGGAGGAAAAGATCATTCTACCGTATTACATGCATGTAGAAAAATTAAAAATTTGGAAGAAACTGATAACTATATTAAAATTTCGATTGAAGAGATAAAAAATAAATTGTTATAATGAAGGCTGTGGAAATTGTGAAAAAAATATCCTTTTTACCAACATGTTTATCAACTGTGAACCTTATTCAAATTTAGCTGTTTATTTCACTTTTCAACACTTTACACAAAGCCTACTACTACAATTACTACATATATATAATTATTAATATAAAAATAGAAGGAGAAAATATGAGATTCACTTGTTCAAAAAAAGATATTTATGAAAAATTAAATTTGGTAATAAAATCTATCACAAATAGAACCACGATGCCTATTTTAAAAGGAATATTAATAGAAGCAAAAGAAGAAGAAATATTAATTAAGGGAACAGACTTAGAAATATCAATTCTCAGTAAATTAAAAATAAAAAACGACGAAGTAGGAAAAATAATAGTTAATGCAAAGCTTTTTTATGAAATAATAAGAAAATTACCGGAAGGAAATATAGAATTTTTCACAGATGAAAGTAAAAAACTACACATAAAAAATTTAAATTTGGAATTTGAATTGGAATACCTGGAGGAAGAAAAATTTCCTTTTGCAAAAGAAGTGAAGGGAGAAAAGTTTTCGTTTGATAGAGATATATTATGTAATATGATAAAAAAATCATCTTCCTGTGTAAGTAGAGAAAGCACTAAAAATGCACTTAGAGGCTTATATATTGAAATCAATAAAAACGATATAAGATTAGTGGGAAGCGATGGATACAGAATAGCTATTACAAAGGAAAATATAATCAATGAACAGGAAAAAGACATTTTGGTTCCTGTAGAAAACATATTGAATATAGAAAAAATATTAAGAGAAGAAAAAGAAACGGTAGAATTAATAATAGGGGAAAAGGATATAAAATTTGAATTAAAAGAAGGAGAAATATATCTAAAATTGCTTGAGGGGACTTATATAGATTATAAAAAGCCATTTTTAGAGGAAATGAAAACGGAAGTTATAATAAATAAAAATGATTTAATAAATGCAGTAGAGAGAATGTATTTGTTATCGCCGGAAAAGAAGAATAATAAAATAATAATAAGACTTATAAATAATTTATTAAAAATAGAAACAAACTCTGATATAGGATATGCAAAAGAAGAAATAATAGTGGATAAAATGGGAGAAGATAACGAATTTGCAATAAACTGTAAATTTTTGCTGGATGCAATAAAAAATATAGATGGGGAAGAATTAAAATTAAAAATAGGAAAAAATGAAAGATTTATATTGATAGAGGAGGTAGAAAACGATAGATCCCAGTTTTTAATAATGAACTTAAAAAAATAAGTAATTCACAAAAGAAAAGTGCAAATTAATATTTAAAGAGAAAGGTTTAAAATGTCAGAAAAAATAGATAAGAAATACGGTGCAGAGGAAATACAAGTTTTAGAAGGATTGGAACCTGTAAGAAAAAGACCGGGAATGTATATAGGTTCAACAGGAAAACCGGGATTACATCATTTGGTTTATGAAATTGTAGATAACAGTATAGATGAAGCGTTAGCAGGACATTGTAATGAAATTAAGATATGTATAAATGAAGATGGTTCTATAAGAGTGGAAGATAACGGAAGAGGAATGCCGGTTGATATACATCCTAAACAAAAAATACCTGCAGTAGAGGTGATACATAGCATACTTCATGCAGGAGGTAAATTTGATGAGAACGGAGGGTATAAAGTTTCAGGCGGTTTACACGGAGTGGGAGCTTCGGTAGTGAACGCATTATCTTCAAGGATGGAAGTTAAGATAAAAAGAAATGGGAATCTCTATAAACAGGAATATTCTCGTGGTAAAACTATGACTAAACTTGAAATTATAGGGACATCCACGGAAACAGGATCCATAACGGAATTTATGCCTGATGACCAAATTTTTGATGATATAGAATTTGATTACGACACATTAAACTACAGATTTAGAGAAATGGCGTTTTTAAATAAAGGACTGAAAATACAGCTTGAAGATAAAAGAAAAGGCAGAGAAAAAACAAACACTTATTGCTATGAAGGAGGAATAAAGGAATTTATTAAATATCAGAACAAAAATAAAGAAAAATTACATGAGGATATAATATTTTTTGATAAAAAACTGGATAACAGTCAAGTTGAAGTTGCCATACAATATACGGACAGGTATAGTGAAACACTTCTTTCTTATGCAAATAATATAAATACGACTGAAGGAGGATATCATCTGTCAGGGTTTAAGTCGGCATTAACGAGGGTTATAAACGACTACGCCAAGAAGGCAAAACTCATCGGTGAAAATGATAATTCTCTCCTTGGAGAAGATGTTAGAGAAGGATTAACGGCGATAATATCTGTAAAGCTTACAAATCCTCAATTTGAAGGACAAACTAAGACAAAATTAGGAAACAGTTTTATAAGAGGTGTAGTTGAAACAGCGGTAAATGAAAATGTATATGCATTTTTGATAGAGCATCCGAAACAGGCAAAAATAATAATTGAAAAATGTATAAAATCCGCAAGGGTAAGAGAAGCGGCAAAAAAAGCCAGAGATTTAACGAGAAGAAAAACAGCTTTAGACAGCTTGGCTTTGCCCGGAAAATTATCTGATTGCAGCGAAAAGGATCCGAAATTATCAGAAATATTTTTAGTAGAGGGAGATTCCGCAGGAGGTAGTGCAAGGCAAGGACGTGATAGAAACAGACAGGCTGTACTTCCGCTTAGGGGAAAGATATTAAATGTTGAAAAAGCAAGGTTAGATAAGATTTTAAGTTCTGAAGAAATAAAAAATATGATAACAGCATTTGGATGTGGAATAGGGGACGATTTTGAATTAGATAAACTTAGATATCACAAGATTATAATAATGACGGATGCCGACGTAGACGGAGCGCATATACGAACACTTCTTCTTACATTCTTTTATAGATATATGATGCCACTTGTAGAGGCGGGACATGTTTATGCCGCGCAGCCACCACTGTATAAGGTAAAAAAGGGAAAAAAGGAATATTATACCTATTCTGAAAACGAGCAAAAAAAGTTGATGAAAAATTTAGCAGAACAAGGCGGTAAGTCGGATATACAAAGGTATAAGGGTCTTGGAGAAATGGATTGCAATCAGTTGTGGGAAACGACCATGGATTATGACAAGAGAACTCTCATACAAATAACAGTGGAAGATGCATCTGCAGCAGACGATATATTTACAACATTAATGGGGGATAAAGTTCCGCCGAGAAAGAAATTTATAGAAGAAAACGCCAGATACGTAAAAAATCTTGATATATAGAAAAGAAGGGTGAAATGGATAATAACAAAATAGTTGGAGAAAATATAATACAGAATGAAATTTATTCAGAAATGAAGGAGTCTTATCTTGATTATGCCATGAGCGTAATAGTTGGGAGGGCTCTGCCCGATGTAAGAGACGGCTTAAAACCCGTTCATAGAAGAATATTATATGGAATGCATAATTTAGGAATAATACCTGATAAGCCGCATAAAAAATCTGCCAGGACGGTAGGTGAAGTTATGGCTAAGTACCACCCTCATGGTGACAGTTCCATATATGATGCAATGGTGAGGATGGCTCAAGACTTTTCAATAAGATATATGCTTGTAGACGGACATGGAAACTTCGGTTCGATAGAGGGAGATGGCGCTGCCGCTATGAGGTATACGGAGGCCAGGATGTCTCATTTGGCGCTTCAGATGTTAAGGGATATAGACAAGAAAACGGTTGATTTTGTTCCGAATTTTGATGATGAGGAAGAAGAACCTAGCGTACTTCCATCCAGATTTCCGCAACTTTTAGTGAACGGATCAAACGGAATAGCTGTAGGTATGGCGACCTCAATCCCGCCACATAATTTGGGCGAAGTAATAGATGCAACGGTAAAGCTCATAGACGATAGGGAAACTTCGGTTGAAGAGCTTGCCAAGATAATAAAGGGTCCGGATTTTCCTACAGGTGCGAAGATCCTTGGAAGAGCAGGAATAAGGGAAGGATATTTAACGGGGCAAGGAAAAATAAAGATAAGATCCACCATAGATATTGAGCAGACAAAAAAAGGAAAGGAACAGCTTGTAGTTTCAGAAATTCCTTATCAGGTAAATAAAACGAGACTTATGGAAAAAATAGGCGAACTCGTAAAAGAAAAAATTATAAAAGGCATTTCCGAGATAAGGGATGAAACAAACAAAGAAGGAATAAGAATAGTAATAGAGTTAAAAAGAGATGCAAACGCAAGCATAGTTCTTAATAAGCTTTATAAACACACGTCACTTCAGGAAAGCATGAGCATGATAATGATTGCGCTTGTAAATGGAGAACCTAAAAAATTAACGCTTTTGCAGATTCTAAATGAATATATAAAACATCAAAAAGAAATAGTTACAAGAAGAACGCAATTTGATCTTGAGAAGGCGGAAAACAGAGCGCATATTTTAGAGGGTCTTAGAATTGCATTGGATAACATAGACGAAATAATAAAGATTATAAGAAGCAGTTATGACGATGCAAAACAAAAATTAATGGATACATTTTCACTGTCAGAGGTTCAGACGCAGGCGATTCTTGATATGAAATTAGCCAGATTGCAGGGACTTGAGAGAGAAAAGATAGAAAATGAATACAACGAACTTCAAAAGAAAATAAGTTACTATAAAGAAATTCTTTCAAATGAAGGGCTGCTCATGAAGGTAATAAAGGATGAGCTGCTTGAAATTAAAGAAAAGTATGCGGACGAAAGAAGAACTCAGATAGTTGATGATGATACGGACATCGAGGAAGAAGATTTAATAGAGAGGAAAAACGTCACCATCACTTTGACGCATAAGGGTTATGCGAAGAGGATGGATGTGGACGAATATAAAACGCAAAAAAGAGGAGGAAAGGGTATAACAGGCCTTAAAACCAGAGAAAACGATTTTGTGAAAAATATAATAAACACATCTACACACGACGACCTTCTCTTCTTTACTAATTACGGAAAAGCGCATAAGATAAAGGCTTATCAGATACCTGAAGCGACGAGAACCGCAAAGGGCATACCGATCATAAACTTTGTGAACCTCGATAAGACGGAAGAGATAACAGCGGTGATTCCTATAGATGAATTTAGAGAAGATAAATATTTGATAGCGGTTACCAGCCAAGGATTGATTAAAAAGGTAAAGTTGAGTGAGTTTGAAAGTAACAGAAAATCGGGACTCATAGCCGTAAAGCTTCACGACGGAGATAAACTCATAGCCATAGAAAAAACAAACGGCGATGATGACGTTTTGATAGTTACCAGAAAGGGAATGAGCATACGCTTTAATGAAAATGACGTAAGAGCTACAGGGCGCCAGTCTATAGGTGTAAAAGCGATAACCTTAAAGGGTGATGATGAGATAATTTCTATGCAGCTCGTATCTAAGGGCAAGGAACTTCTTGTGGTGTCTAAAAAAGGATATGGAAAAAGGACGGGAACGGATAAATACACTCTTCAGACTAGAGGCGGCAAAGGAAACAAGACGTATGACAATAAAAAGTTTGACGTCACGGGAGAATTAACAGGAGCTCTCATTGTGGACGAAGAAGATGATATAATGTTGATTAATTCTGATGGAATAGTGATAAGAATAAAAGCGAAGGAGATTCCGAATTTATCAAGAGCTACTAAGGGAGTAAGGATAATGAAGGTAGGTGAAGACGCTAATATAATATCCTTGGCAAAGGTTATGAATGAGGAGGATTCGGAACAACTTACGTTATAAATCCGGATGAGAGGTTAACATGTTTACGACGAAGACAGGAGATAACTGCATTGAGTTTATTGCGGCGGGCAAACCTGAATATATTGATGCCGTGTGCCTGGCCATTAAAATTTTTGCGGAAGATAAGGGCTTTAACGAAGAAAATTTGGAAGACATTGAGCTGGCTTCGAAAGAGGCTTGCAAAATAGTGATATGTCATAAAAGAGATGGGTATGCGTCCAAGTATAAGGTGAAGTGCGAAGGGCTTGAAGACGGAATAAAAATAGCAGTGGAAGATGTATCCTGCGAAAAACGCATAAGGATACCTGAGCAGAGAATTTGCCTTAACTGTCCGGAAGAAGGAAACGTATGTTTGGAACTTATTAAATCTCTGATGGACGAAGTTCAGATAGAGCAAAAAAAAGGAGAAACTTGTAGTATAACTATGGTGAAAAAGCATGCAAGATAGAGAGCGCTTTGAAAAATATGCAAAGACTCGTGATATAAACGAGCGAAACGCCATAGTGGAAGACTATTTATACATAGTCGATATTTTAGTACGAAAATATCTCAACAAGGGCGTGGAATATGATGATTTGTATCAAGTAGGTGCTATGGCTTTGATTATGGCCGTAGAAAGATTTGATGCATCTCGAGGCTTCGAGTTTTCAAGTTTTGCAACACCTACAATACTTGGTGAAATAAAAAAATATTTTAGGGATAAGGAATGGAAACTCAAGGTGCCGCGTAGCGTTAAAGAAGCGAATGCAGCGATACAGAGCGCAAGAGAGAGTTTGTTTGCAAAGTTACAAAGAGATCCTACCGTAAAGGAGATCGCTGAAGAAAAAAATATGAAGGAAGAAGAGGTGGCCAAGCTCATAGACAGCAGCATGGCGTATAATACGTTATCCTTAGACGTTACTTTTGATGATTCAGGTAGTGACAGTGGAGTCAGCAGATACGAAAAATATATGGCGGTAGAGGGTAGCGGTATAGAGAGCCTAGAGTATGAAGAGATGATAGAGTCGATTCTATCGGTGCTCAGCGAGAAAAACAGGTATATATTCAAAAAAAGGTTTTTAGAAGGGAAGACGCAAAGTGAAATAGCGGAAAAACTCGGGGTATCGCAGATGACCATATCACGAGCAGAGAAAGAGATTAAGGAGAAATTCAAAGAAGAGCTTAAGAGAGGGGAATATATAGTATGAAGAAGGTTTTTTCGGGAGTACAGCCGACAGGAAATATACATTTAGGTAATTATCTCGGAGCAATGAGGCAATTTACAGAGCTTCAAGATGAATACGATACGATGTACTGCATTGTAGACCTTCATTCCATTACTGTAGAGCAGGATCCTGCAGAGCTTAAAGAGCATATTTTAGATGTTGCCGCATTGTATTTGGCAATAGGTGTGGATCCTAAAAAGGCTACAATATTCGTTCAGTCAAATGTACCTGCGCACAGTGAACTCGCTTGGTTACTCATGTGCAATTCATATACGGGAGAACTTTCCAGAATGACGCAATACAAGGAGAAGAGCAAGGGAAATGAATCATCTATAGTAGGGTTATTTACTTACCCCGTGCTTATGGCTGCAGACATATTACTCTATGATACGGATGTGGTGCCGGTGGGAGAGGATCAAAGGCAGCACCTTGAGTTAACAAGGGATATTGCAAGGCGTTTTAATACCAAATATGGCGAAACATTTACGGTGCCCGAGGCAAGGACGCTAAAGACCGCTACCAGAATAATGTCGTTGGATGATCCCGGTAAAAAGATGAGTAAAAGTAATGAGAGTGAATACAGCAGGATAGCATTGCTCGATGATGAGAAGAAAATAAGCAAGGCCATTGCAAAGGCGCAGACGGATTCAGAAGGCCATGTAAGATATGATGTAAAAAATAAACCTGCAGTTAGCAATTTGATAAACATATATGCTACAATAGCAGGCAAAACAAAAGAGGAAGTCGAGGATCTCTATAAGGACAGCAGGTATAGCGACTTTAAAAAGGATCTCGCAGCGGAGATAGAAAGGCTTATAAAACCGATAAGAGAAAGGTTCAGCGAAGTTAGAGGTTCAAAAGAGCTTGTAGATATTTTAAAAGAAGGTGATATGAAGGCAAAAGATAGAGCGGAAATAATGATGAAAAAGGTGAAAGATAAAATAGGTTTAGGATATTAAAACAAGGAGGGCTATATGTTAAGCGAAGAAAATAAAAAAATTGATGTTGTGGAAGAGAAGATGGAAGAAAAGGGAAGTAAGAGCAACAGAAAAAAAATAATAACCATAATATTGCTTGTAGCCATTGCCGTTATCATAGTAGGCTTTGGAGTACATACGTTATTACCTCACGGGGATAAGGATTCTAAAAATTCAGGAAGCACGGGGACATTGAATGGGAAGCTCAACCTTGAAGAAGCAACGGGCTCAAAAAAGAAGATAAGCGAAATTGCATCGCAGGCAGGGCCTTCCGTAGTGGAGATAAGAACGGAATCCGTAGGAACCGACGGTTGGTTACGTCAGTATGTAAAGAAGGGAGCAGGAAGTGGAGTAATCATAAGTAAGGATGGTTATATAGTAACGAACCATCATGTAATAGCAAATGCCAATAGAATAGAAATAACCACCAGCGACAAAAAGACATATAAGGCCAAGTTGGTAGGAGACGATGCACAAACGGATCTTGCGCTGCTTAAAGTATCAGCGAATAATTTAACGCCCGCAACAATAGGAAGAAGCGATAAAATAGCAGTCGGTGAACTTGCAGTCGTTATAGGCAATCCACTGGGAGAACTTGGAGGATCGGTAAGTGCGGGCATTATTTCTGCCAAGGATAGAAAGATGACGATAGAGAAGAAGAACATGAAGCTGATACAGACAGATGCAACGGTTAACCCGGGAAATTCCGGCGGAGGTATGTTCAATCAATATGGACAACTCATAGGCATTGTGGTAGCGAAATCATCGGGAACAGGGATAGAAGGATTGGGCTTTGCAATTCCTACAACCACTTTAAGAGATGTATTGCCTCAATTAAAAAAGAACGGCAAGGTTACCGGAAGAGTTGATACGGGCATAGAAACGATAGATATACAGTCGAACATGGATTTGCAAAAATATAGAGTAGATAAAAAGGGCGTATATGTACTAAATATCAAGACAAAAAAAGCCTTAAAATCCGGGCTGATAAGTGGTGACAGGCTGGTTTCCGTAAATGGCAAAAGCATCGACAAACAGGAAGATTTAGAAAAAATCATCAAGGGTAAAAAGGTAGGCGATAAATTAAAAATCAAATTTGAAAGAAGAAATCAAAGCATCAGCACAACGCTAGAGCTCGGCGATCAGTCAAAAGAGGAAGAGCTAAAAACGGAGCAACAGGAAGAGCAACAAACAAAACAGGATCCGTTCTCTTCATTCTTTAACAACTTCTTTTAAGCTGACATAGAGTATCTTTATAATATTTACGCAGTTCCTGCATATATTTTGCAAGAGGTATAAATCTTGCTGAGGACAGATTTTTAGGTGTAATTAAGCAAACACATAAAAAAATAAAACTTAGACTACAAGAAAGACAAAAAGTTCGCCATGAGGGTTTTGATAATTGGGACTATTTAGTGTACAATTTTTGTGAATTTTATAAAAAATAAAACATAAGAGCAAAAATTGTGTTATATTACTACGTGAAAAGCACAATAGATTGAAGGCTGTGTATGACATTGCATATTGGTAATATTTTTATGTGTAAGATAATTATGCTACAAAATGCAATGAACGATGTTTCTATAATTGATCTGTGTTTTGTATAAGTTAAGATTGGAAAGTTAAGGAGAGAAGACCATGAGAAACAAATTCCTTAGTATTGTATTAATGTTGGTGCTTTTTATGGGATTGTTGTATTACGGCGAAAACAGTAAGGTTTATGCAGCAGAATTACCGAATGTAGTAAAAAGTGCAAGAATTACTGACACCGAGGGGAATCCGCTTACAGGGCCTATAGGAGCTTGGCAAGCATTTAGAATAACTGCAGACTATGAATTGCCTAACAATCAGGTTCACGCAGGGGATACTACCACTATTGAGCTTCCACAAGGGTTTGATAGGGCAGCACCGTTTAATTTTGAAATTAAAGCAGGAGATAATACGGTTGCCACAGGAAAATCAATAGTAACAGCTGATAATCGTCACCAAATTATTTTAACGTATACAGATTATGCAGAAACGCATTCCGAAATTAAAGGATCGTTTTATTTTAATATACAGATCAATAATGCGACTCAGACGCAAACAGGTAATATACCTGTAACTCTTGTTTCGAGCGGCGAGAATGTTTCAGCAGGCACAGTTCAGTATAATCCTCAGTAGGTCGAAGGAGTCCCTTTAATTAAAGCAGGGTGGATGGACAGTGCTGATAAGACTATAGGACATTACAAGATCAATGTCAATCAAAAGAATGAGGAAATGAAGGATGCGGTGCTTGAGGACACACTGTTGACCCCGGGCATGAACTATGTAAAGGGATCTCTTTCTGTAACTGAGGGGACATGGGTTAATAAGGGAACGGATCTCGAGTTGATAAATAAGGTAGATGTAACGGCCCAATTTGCTGATAAGATTACATATAACGGAAACAAATTTAGAATTTATATAGGAAATAGACCAGCCGGAAAGGGTTTGCAATTTAGATATAGAATAAAACTGTCTTATGAGCCTATGCCGGGTGAAAAGTTTAAAAATGCGGCGAAGCTTCAAAATAATGGTAAAGAATATAAACATTCAACTTACTATATGATAAATCAATCCGGTGGAACAGGAGAAGGATATAAATTTAAGATTAAAATAAAAAAGGAAAATGAAAAAGGCGAGCCTCTGAAAAATGCAAAGTTTGATGTGATACGTGTCAGGTCAGGTGCTGTGGAAGGGAAGCTTGTAACCGACGAAAATGGGTTAGCCGAAATCGGTAATTTACTTAAAGATGATTATAAAATTAAAGAAACCGATGCACCTGAAGGGTATGAAAAGCTCGCTGGTGATATAGATGTGAAATCCACAGATTTTGATAATAATCAGTTGGCTTATAAGGTTATAAAGAATAAGAAAAAACCACCAGAGAAGATAAGTGTAGAAGGTAAGAAGATTTGGAATGACAATAACGACCAGGATGGTAAACGACCTGATCAGATAGTGATTAACTTACTCAAAAATGGAGTTAAGTTTAAATCCAAAACAGTGAAGAAGGACGATGGCTGGAAGTGGAAGTTTGAAGGACTCGATAAGTATGAAAACGGTAAGGAAATTAAATACACGATAACAGAAGAAGCAATAAACGGGTATTCTACTGAGATACTGGGATATGACGTGAAAAATACACGTACACCCGGACAAACAAGTGTGCAGGTCACAAAAACATGGAAAGATCAGAATAACAAAGACGGTATGAGGCCTAAAAAAGTACGGATAAGATTGTTGGCGAACGGGGTAGAAATACTGGGAAAGATTCTTGAATTAAGCGAAATGAATGGGTGGACAGGTACTTTTACAAAGCTTCCTATTAATAAAAATGGAAAAAAGATTGAATATACTGTTAAGGAGGAACCGGTTGGAAACGGTTATCAGAGCTTCGTAACTGGGAATGCTAAAGAAGGATTTGTTATTACGAATCTTAAAAAGTCAAAACCTCCTGTTACACCGCCGGGAGGAGGAGGAAAAGACCCTGAAAATCCACAAACAGGAGATAAAGCAGATATAGCACTTTACGCAAGTCTGTTAGGAATATCAGGAATTACATTGTCACTGCTTATTATTCTAAAACGCAAGAAAAAATTTAGTGCAAAAGAAGAAAAGGAGTTACCTTAATTCAATATCAGGGCTTATGTAGTAAGTGTATTTATGCTTGTTACAATAGGCTCTGATTTTATTTATGATGGATTTTTTCTTGCTGTATTCAAGTAAATATATTTTCACCTTGTATCTTTTGAGTTTGGAAAGGTAGCTTAAAAAGAATTTCCTCACGGAAGGTTTTTGTGAAGTTGTAGTGTTGTGTTTGAAATCAATAAACGTGAATACGCATTCCTGATTTACTCCCGTCAAAATACGGTGCAAGTTTTTGTGGGAATGCGAATATTTGGTTACGAAGGTATCACCTCCGTTAATAATTACGGGGGTGTTTTTAGTTCGTAAAGCCTTTAGAAGGTGGATTAATCCGGAATATATAGACTTTTTGGGATAGTTGTAATATACATCGCAGTTATCTACAAAAAAGCCTGAAATGCCTTTTTTTAAAAGTTGCGGGGCAAGTTTGTTGGAAATGAAGTTTTGCCAAGAGTTATCGGCTACGTTTATCCATCTTTCTTCATCCCAGTTTTCATAGTGCCCTAGAGCTAAATGCTTAAATTTACTGTAATAAGGACGAAATTTTTCTATAGATCCTATGTTGATGTATGAATAAACTTTGATTTTATGTTTTTTCAGCTTGAGGATTTCTTCTTTTGAAAAAAATTGGGCATATATTACGACTGCTTTGTAGCGATATAATTTTTTGATGTTTCGTTTATTTAAGTTAAGGAATACGCCGTATGGCTTTTGTTTTAATTTTTTAGCGTGAGAGGTAACGGTATTTGAAGGGCTCATGATAGTACTTATAAAAAATGAAAATATCAGTCCTAAAGTTAAAATTCGTTTGCTCATAAATTATTCCTCCTTCAAAATTTTTTGCAGTTTTCTACCAGTTCTTTTGCTGATATGACGTTGTTTTCGGTTATGTGGATACCGCCTATCAATTTGGCGATTTCATTAATTTTTTCGTCGGGGTTTAATTTCTTTGCATCGGTATAGGTATTTGAATCATCGGATGATTTTGATATCAGGTAGTTGTGATCACCAAATGCGGCTATTTGAGGCGAATGCGTAATGCAGATGATCTGCTTACCCCTGCTTATTTCATGAAGCTTTTTGCCCACGATGGAAGCCGTTTTTCCGCTTATGCCGGAGTCTATTTCATCGAATATAATGACGGGTACCTTTTCAATTTCTAAAAGCACTTTTTTGATGGCAAGCATTACCCTGGAAGCTTCTCCGCCGGATATGATTTTAGCTAGAGGTTTGGGAGCTTGACCTACATTTGTGCTTATTAAAAATTCGATGGAATCATTGCCGTTTTGACTATATTTGGAAAGACTTGTATGTGATAAGGTAATTTTGGGATTCGTAAAGTTGAGTTCTTTGAGTTCATCTTCTATTTTTGATACCAAGATCTTTGCGGCTTCGAGCCTTGCTGTACTGAGTTTTTGTGCGGTTTCTATCAAGCTTGATTTTAGCTCGGCTAAGTTGCCTTCCTTTGATTTAATTTCTGCATCTATTTGCTGAGATGAATCCAGTTTGTTTCGTAGTTGTTCTTTGAACTGTATTATTTCATTTAGAGGACGCATATATTTGTTTTTAAGGTGAGCAAGTTCATTTGAGCGGTCTTCTTTAGAGGTTAATTCTGCAGGGGAGTAGTTGTATTTCTGCCCGAGCTCTCTCAATACATCCGAAGCTTCTTCGATATTCGCTTGGATAGAAGTTATATTATTAAGTAAAGACTCAAATTCAGGTGATCTTTCAGGGATGTTTTCAAGTGCATGGATGGCAGTGGAAAGATTTTCGTAAGCGGAGGAATTGCCCTTATATAAAGCGAGAAAAGAGTCGTTTATAGCCGTATAAATTTTTTCTGTGTTTTTTAGTGTAGAGAGACTTTCATCTATTGCTTTATCTTCGTTTGGATCTGAAAGATTTGCCTTTTCCAATTCATTCAGCTGAAACTGCATAAAGTCCCTTTGTTGCTCTATTTCGGCTTTCTTTTTTAGGAGGTCGTTCAGTTCCTTTGCAGCCGCCTTAAAGAGACTGTAGTATGCATCATAGTCCTTTTTAACGGGCAGAACGGTATTCTCTCCGAAAGAATCAATTATTGAGATATGATTATCAGGATTTAATATATCTCGATTCTCGAACTGCCCGTGAATGTGCAGTATATCATTATAATTTTCCGCCAATTCAGCGGCAGATACAGAAGCATCATCTATAAATCTCTTGCTGTAGGACTTCGTTATGATTCTTTTAATGTCGGTGTCATTGGTGCCATCTGTAAAGGTCAGAGAAATAGCAGCTGCGTCGGTATTATTTCTAATTAAAGTTTTATTTGCACGTGGATTGAATACCGCACCTATGGCTGTAGCGAGTACTGATTTGCCTGCTCCTGTTTCGCCGGTAATAATATTGAGCCCTTTTGCGAATTCTATATCAAGCTCAGCGATGGTTGCAAAATTTTTTATTTGAATCTTAGATATTTCCATTTTCTTCATATACCACTTTTTTAATTTCAGCTAAGGTAGATGCAGTGTTTTTAGAACTGTCTATAACGAGGAGGAGAGTATTATCGCCCGCCACAGAGCCTATGATATGCTTAAATTTAAGGCAGTCGATAGCTTCACCGACCGCACTCCCAAAGCCTGAGATGGTCTTTAGCAAAATTATATTTTCAGAAGTTGCAAAATCTACCAAAGAGGCATTGATGATATGTATGTATTTGGACCGAGATTCTTTTTTGTCGGAAGGAGCGGAGTATTTGCTAAGGCCGTTATCATCCGGAAGTTTGATGAGTCTCAGTTCCTTTATGTCCCTTGAAACTGTAGCTTGAGTTGTCTTATGACCTGCTGCAACCAACTCATTGATGAGCTCATCCTGGGTGTGGATGTCTTTTTTTGCTATTATTCGTAGTATATCGAGTTGTCTTAGAGTTTTCATAACTGCACCTAGAGTTTAAATATTATCGGAATCGTCTTGCGCCTTTTCAATGGTGTCAAACAGATCTGAAAGTTTTTCGTCGATTAGATCAAGATACTTTGACGGAACGTTGTTTTCAAGAAAAAGCCTTTCTATATGTTGATTTAGATAGCTCATACGGCTGCTTAGACTTATGAACTTATCGAAATTACTGCTTTTTGCAGCATTTTTAAATAGCGATACGTCCTCTACAATGCGAAATACAAGTTCATCGTCGTTTGCAGGTTGACCTAAATAGAGGGGATAGGGTGATACACGTTGTAACGTGATGACACCATCTCTATTCAATGTATACAGGTATTCAAGGCTTTGTGTTTCCGACAGCTCGAATTCCACAGTGGTAAGTCGTGCGTGCTTCATATCAATGGACTGAGCATCCTGTTGATACAGCATGGTGTTTGCCATTTCGGCAACTACTTCAAATTTTTCATCCATTGTAATCTCCTTTATATGTTATTAATAAAACTTTGCATATCGTAGCACCAGATAGGCAGATGCAATCAGTACGGAAAGCAGCATCACGGGCAACCCGAATCTAAGGTAGCTCTTAAACGTTATCGGGAAGCCGTTTTTGTTACTTATGCTACTTAAAACAACATTGGCAGAAGCTCCGATCAAAGTACCGTTACCTCCAAGGCATGCCCCTAAGGAAATGGCCCACCATAACGGAGCGACATCTACACCTGTCGCTTCCATTGCTCCTATAAGAGGGATTAGCGTTGCGACAAACGGTATATTATCAAGCACAGCCGAAAGAATTGCAGATGCCCAAAGAAGGATCAACATCGTTGATATTGGATGCCCATGTGTAGTATTTAGTAAAAATATGGCAATGCTGTGAATTACGCCTGTTTTTTCAAGACCCCCAACTATTACGAACAGCCCTATGAAGAATATCAGCGTTGGCCATTCAACGCCTTCTATAACATCGTTTACATCCTGTTTTCCTATTAGAAGCATTATTCCGGCAGCGGATAATGCTATCGTAGCGGTGTCTATGTGTATGAGATCGTGTAGTATGAAGGCAATCGTTACAATCGGAATCATTATGCTGCTCTTCAGTAATAAGGAGTGATCCGTGATCGCCTTGGTTTCGTCGAGTTGCATCATTTTTGAGATTGCTTCATCGCTTGCTTTTAATTTTTCTGAATAGTTTGTTTTCATTATGTACATGAGAATAACCATGGTTATAATGGCAACGGGTGCTGTATTTCGTAAAAAATCAATAAATCCAAGATTTGCGGCGCTACCTATCATTATATTTGGCGGGTCGCCGATGAGAGTCGCCGTACCTCCTATGTTTGACGCCAGAATTTGATTTATGAGAAGCGGTACAGGATTTATGGAAAGAAGTTTTGCAATGGTTATAGTCATCGGACCTATCAGCAAAACCGTGGTAACGTTATCCAAGAATGCGGATAAAAAAGCCGTGATGGCTATGAAAAACACCAGTATTTTTACGGGATTTCCACCTGCAAGTTTTGCTGTTTTGATGGCAATATATTCAAACAATCCGGATTGTTTTACCACGCCTACAAACAGCATCATTCCGAGAAGCACACCGATCGTATTAAAGTCAACATGTTCAATTGCTTCCTGAACGGTGAATATTCTGGTAATAAAAAGCATCACCATCCCGAGGATGGCGATAGTAGCCTTGTGTATTTTATCAAGAGCTACGGAGGCAATAACAACAATAAAAATAGCTATTGCGATAACATTTTCGTGCATAATAAGACCTACCTTTATAAGAATTCCTCAATAATGATAATACATTAATGCATTCATGGCAAGAGGTAATAGAGAACTATATTAAACAGTTACCGCTCATTTCTTTTGGGATCTCAAGATTCAGCATTTTAAGAAAAGTAGGAGCGATATCCGCAAGTTTTCCATTTGATCTCAGGACAGGCGGATCGTTAGAAATTATTATAATGGGTACCACGTTTAGTGAGTGTGAAGTGATTGGTTCGCCTTCTTCGTTTTTCATTGTATCTGCATTACCGTGGTCTGCAGTGAGAAGGATTTGACCGTCTTTTTCAAGTATCGCCTTTGTTATTTCACCCACGCATTTATCTATTGCTTCTATTGCCTTTACTGCGGCATCAAAATTACCGGTGTGACCTACCATATCAGGATTTGCGAAATTCAGGATGTATACATCGAAATCATCGTTTTTGATTTTGGAGATAACGGTTGAAGTTACTTCATATGCACTCATTTCCGGTTGCAAATCATAGGTCGGAACCGACGGAGATTTTATTAATATGCGCTCTTCTCCGGAATGAGGAGCTTCGTGTCTGCCGTTAAAAAAGAAGGTAACATGGGCATATTTTTCCGTTTCCGCTATTCTTAACTGTGTGTATCCGTTAGAAGATAAATACTCTCCCAACGTGTTTTTTGGAAATTCCGGAGGAAAGGCTACTTTAACCTTAGGCATGGCTTCGTCGTAGTTCGTCATGCACAGAAAATTGAGGTTAAGAGGTTTGGTATTAAAGCCTTTAAATTCAGGGTCTACCAACGCCCTTGTGATTTCTCTTGCTCTATCCGGTCTGAAGTTATAAAAGAAGACATTGTCGCCAGGCATGATGGAGACGGGGTCTCCTATAACGCACGGCACGACGAATTCATCCGTGGTTGAGGCTTTATATGCATTTTCTACAGCGGCTGTTGCAGTCTTTGCAACCTGCCCCTTTGAGTTTACGAGAGCATCATATGCAAGTTGTAATCGTTCCCACCTTGAATCTCTATCCATGGCATAATATCTGCCGGATACCGTTTTTATTTCACCTATGCCCTCTTCCTTCATGAAGTTTTCTATATCGGTAATGTATTCTATTGCAGATTTTGGTGGTACATCACGACCGTCTAAAAATGCATGCAGATATAAGTTTTTGACTTTTTGAGCTTTGGCCGTTTTGATAATTGCCTTTAAGTGAGAGATATGACTATGAACACCGCCATCTGAGAGAAGCCCCATAATGTGAAGTGTTTCGCCTTCCTTTACAGTGCTTAATATTTTTTCATTTGTTTCGAAGCTATGGTCATCAATGCTGTTTGAAATTTTAAGAAGATCTTGAAAGACTATCCTGCCGGCGCCTATATTCATGTGTCCTACTTCGGAATTCCCCATTTGACCCTCAGGAAGACCAACGGCAGGACCGCTGGCCTCTAAAGTTTTGTGGGGATATTTGGCTTTTAAGGCATCCAAGTTCGGCGTGTCTGCAGCTAAGATGGCATTGCCGTAGGGAGAAGGATTCTCACCGAAGCCATCCAGTATCATGATCATAGCAGGGGTGTTTTTTTTAGTTTTCATCTCATTCCTTTTCTTTCACATAATCTGACATTAGATTTTTGATTTTTTGTTCATCCAGAAATGACGATATCCGCTCTTTTTCTTTGCCTCCGTAGAATACAACGTGTGTTGGCAGTCCCATGATGCCTTGCTTTTGTGCAAGAGCCTGATTCTCGTCAGTATCTATTATAGCAATTTTAAACTTTGAATTTTTTTCATTCGCAAGTTTTTTAAGAATAGGCTTTTCTTTTTGGCAATAAGAACACCAGGATGCGGAGAAGCAAACCAGTAAGGGCTCCTTAGTCTTTTTGATCGTGCTCTCGAAATTCTTTTCGTTTAGATTGATTATCTTAGAATTTTTCTCTTGAGTGGTTTCTGTGGTAGAGTTAATATTTTTATTTGTTGCTGCACGGTGTTTCAGAAAGAAAAAAACACCGATAAACGCCAGTAATACAATCAGTATTATGGCTATTAAACTGCTCTTTTTCATGATATATCTCCTTTTATTTACAAAGTGGTATGTACTTGTCAAGTCTAGTGGACGATCCGGCTCAATTTTTTTAAGTAGCTTGTGTCCACCTTTACTTTAGTCAGTATATATTTAAAACGAAGCCTTAATCAGCTCAAGTAAGTTTGTAGCAATTGAAAGTCCTAAGAGAAAAAGTAAAATCCCGGATATTATATTAATCTTATCCAGATGTGCTTTTATGAAATTAAGACTTCCCTTAATGCGCTCTAAAAACATTGCCGCTATGAAAAACGGAACGCCGAGACCTATCGAATAGGAAAGCAAAAGTAGCGTTCCCTTCATTACATGCCCTGCTTGAGAGGCCTGTATCAATGCCGCTCCAAGAAACGGACCGATACACGGACTATATGTTATTGCAAACACTATACCGAAAAACAGCGCAGAAAGTGCATTTAGCTTTTTATTCACGTTCTTTGAGGAATTGACTTTTGCATTTATTAAATGGAAAGGGTTTGGAATCAAGCCTGTAAACATCAATCCAAACAGCATTATTATTCCTCCGGATACAATCCTTGTGCCGGTATTTCTAATGCTTAGAAACGAGCCGAGACTGCTTGCAAACGCACCTAGAAGCGTAAACATTATAGAAAATCCTATTATAAAAGAAAGCACTTTTATAATCAGACTTTTTGTAGACGGTTTTTCATTAGGATCGGTGCCACCTGAAAAGTAAAGTACGAATACAGGAAGCATGGGAAGGATACAAGGTGATAAGAAACTTGCTATTCCCTCTAGAAAGGTAGTAATGAAAGTCACAACAAAGCCTCCTAAAATAATAGGTTGACCGATAAGGCCAACCATACAAAGCAAAAATTGATAGTGGAAAATTAAGCGTTGAGCATTTCAAGAAGCTTGTCTTCTGAACGGAAACCTACTGCGGTTTCTTTAACTTCGCCGTCCTTAAATACTATGAGGGTAGGAATGCTCATAACGCCGTATTTTTGAGCAAGCGCAGGTTCATTGTCAACGTTTACCTTGCCTACTGCAAATTTTCCGTCACTCTTTGGCTCGAGATCATCTAAAATAGGGCCTTGTCTCTTGCAAGGACCACACCATGTAGCCCAAAAATCAACCAATACAGGCACATCAGATTTTAATACCTTTTCTTCAAAATTCTCGTTTGTTAATTCGATTATCATATTAAACCTCCTTGAAACAACCTATGGTAATACCATTCTCTCTAAGTATACCCTCAAAAAATTTTTACAAACAGAGAGTTATTTATTTAGTTGTCTTATGTATTTTGATGCTGCCATTCCTGCTCGTGCACCTTCTCCTACAGCGACGCTGGCTTGAAGTATGCCTCCGATGCAATCTCCTGCGGCGTAAAGTCCGTCGATGCTTGTTTTGCAGTCGTTATCTACGGTGATGTCGCCTTTTTCATTTAATTCCGCTCCGAGCTGTTTTGCCATATCGGATGCGCCTGCAGTGCCTAGAGCTATGAAGAATCCGTGTAGCGGGATTGTCGAGCCGTCTGCGAATTTTACACCTTCCAATGTGTTTTCTCCATATAGATCATCTATTTTTTGAGAAACAATTTTTATGTTTTTTTCGTCTGCGGAAATCGAAGGATTTTCATCGCCGTTGGTAAGAACATAAACATTAGAAGCGATAGGGCTCAGGTGTTTTGCTTCAGCCTCCGCAAAGCTGCCGTTACCAAGCACTGCGACATCCGTATCCTTGTGGAAAAATCCGTCGCACGTTGCGCAATAACTTACACCGGAACCTTCGAACTTCGTTGTCCCTTTGATGGAAGATTTTACTCGCTTTGTACCGGTTGCAATTATCACAGCCTTGGCGGTAAAGTCTCCGGCGGTAGTTCTAACAGAAAACCCGTCATCAGGGTTGTCCGCATAGTTTATATTCAAAACGTCACCTTCTATAAACGGGATCTCAAGGCGCTTTGCCTGTTTTATGCCCGCTTCATATAGTTCGCTTCCGCTTATGGTGTTTTCAAAACCGTAGTAATTGTCTATTTCCTTAGCTTTTTGCAATGCACTTTCGCCGTTTGAAATAACCGTTACATTCGTTTTCCCTCTTTTTGCATAGATCGCTGCAGAGATTCCTGCAGGGCCTGCGCCAATTACTATTAAATCCATATTTCCCTCCATTCAACTACGTAGTGACTAAAATACCTTAAAAGGTGCACTTGAAAACAATGTTGTTAAAAATCCTCGTCCGGAAATTCTTCTTTAAGAAAATCGGCAAAATCTATATAGTGTCCCTTTGTGAATTCTTCAAACAGCTCTTCTTCTGTTGAGAAGGATTCCTTTTTTCTGAGGTAAAGAGATAGTGGAGACTCGGACAGTAGGTATACGAGATCCTTCATCGATTTTTTGTTCTTGGTGCATATTATCAGATCTTGGTAGTCCGTTACGAAAATCTCAGCTTCCATGCTGTCGATGAATCTGTATGTGGTCGTGTCAAATTGTTTTTCGGTGCTGTTTGGAATGGCAAGAAGGGTTCCCGTCAATAAAAACAGAGGACGCATGTACGGCAAGTGCTCTGCGATTACCTTGACTACAGCCTTGGCTGACATGGTGGCTATGGTAAATCTCACTACGTATTCGGTAGCTCTATTTATCGACAGCATTTCAAATCCTGAAATTATATCTCTTGAGACTATGTTGCATTCGGAAACATAGGGGATGGCTACGTCATATTCCACATCGAATGAAATGACGGTTCTATAAAATAGTCCGGCCTGTTCATAAAAGACTTGAGCTAAAGAGCTCGATAGGCCACCTTCGTTTTGTACTATTTTATAAATTGTGGAATGTGCAAAAGCATCGACCAAGGAGTCCGGTATATCGCCATGAAACAGGTATTTCGCAAATGAGGAATCTTCCTGAGAGATTAATACCAGGAGATAGTTTATGAGGGACTTCCCCGGTATTGAAGCAGGCAAGAGCTTTAGAAAGATATTTTTCATTTCCTCGTCATCTCCGGAGTCTAACAGCGATGATTTTTGAAAGATTTCGTATTCATCGTATCCTCCCGGGAAATAATTCGAAGAGTTTGATACAGCTCTTACAAAATAATGCATTAGAGTGGAGATCTGATTCTCGTCCATGGACTTCCACTTTGTTCTGTCTGCGCAAAAATCAGCGAGATCTTTTTCTTCGTCGTTTATTTCAGATACTTCCTTCTGAAAGGATTCGAAGCGCTTCGCTTCCACGTTTATCACGAAGTACTGATATAGGGCTACGTTTTCAGGCCTTCCCTTTATGTCCCAGCGGATTCTTATCCACAGATAGCCTCGCATGTATGAATTCGTAATGCGAGCAGAGTGAAATATTCTGTTTTCCAGCGGCACTACGGGGTTAAGACCTCCGTTAACGAGTTTTAGTTCGGGTTTGTGTTTATTCATATTGTATGTACATATTTATTTACATTGAAAACTACTGTTAAGTATAGTAACATGAACGATAGAGGAAAACAAATTTTAGGAGAGGGTATGAGATTTTTAGAAGACGAAATCGATAAGCTCGGCGAAGGTTGGAAAAGGGCGCTGTTGCCTGAGACGGAAAATAAATATTTTAAGGAGTTAAGCAGTTTTATAGAGGGCGAATATGAGAAGGGGAAGATTTTCCCTGAAAAGCGCAATATTTTCAGAGCCTTTAGGGAAACGGAGTACGAGGATCTAAGGGTGGTAGTGCTTGGGCAGGATCCATATCATAACGAAGGGGAAGCGGACGGTTTAGCATTTTCTGTGGGAAGAAATGTAAAAAGGCCGCCTTCGCTCATGAATATAATCAAGGAAGTGACGCTTGAAGAGGCGGATATGTATTTGCTTAAAAACAGGAACTTATACATTGAATCTCAAAATTACGACAGCGTGCTTCTGCCGTGGGCAGAGCAAGGGGTGCTCTTGCTCAATGCTGTCCTTACTGTAAGAGAAGGGAAGGCTCATTCCCACAAGGCAAAAGGGTGGGAAAGGTTCACGGACGCAGTGATATCTCATATAAGTAAAAGCAATAAGAATATAGTGTTTATTTTGTGGGGAAATTATGCAAGGGAAAAGAGGCGGTTGATTGACGGTTCAAGGCATAAGATAATTGAAGGCGTTCATCCAAGCCCTTTATCCGCACCGAGAGGCTTTTTTAATAAAGGATATTTTCTTAGGTGTAACAATTATCTGGAGGGGAACGGCAGAGGACAGATAGATTGGAGGGTATAGGGTTAATTAGTGGCTGTTATGTAATAGTATATATGTGATAAGGAAACATAGAGGTGCATTTCATGGTAGAAAAAAATAAAGAGATGGTCATTGTAGATGATAAAACAATAAAAGACAAAATATATCTTATTCGCGGACAAAGAGTAATGCTTGATGCAGATTTAGCTACAATATATGGTTATGAAACTAAAAACTTTAATAGACAGGTAAAAAATAACATTGAGAAGTTTGAAGGTGAAGATTTTATGTTTCAACTGACTGAAACTGAGTTTGAAAACTTGAGGTGCAAAAATTCCACCTCAAGTTGGGGTGGTTCCAGGTAGAAAGTATCACGATAGGTATATCGCAATAGACTATGGAACAGAAAATGAAGTTTTTTATCTTTGTGGAGCATCATCAAAGGATGCGGGAAATAAAATATCAAGTATTACCAAGATAGAAGAATCATTAAATAACATGTATCACATAATGTTTGGTGAAATGTTAAACAATAAGAATTTGCAAATTTAGCATGTAAATAACAAATTAGGCAGTTAGACATGCTTTGGTTTTCTCGAAAACAAGGAATCTTTGGATAAATAGGGTATAAGGTTAATTAGTGGCGAGCTTTGGGTACATAAGAGGCATATGCTATAATATATGGATCTTATAGGACGAAAAGAGGTGTATTATGAAGAGGGAAATAATTGCTTTTATAGGTGGTTTGGTTGCCGTGAAACTTGCAAAGGCGGCAAAAAATTGTCCTAAGGTAAGAGAATATGCAGTTAAAGGTGTGGCTGAAGGGATAAAGCTTCAAAAGGGAGCCAAGGCGTCTTTGCAGGATATAAAAGAAGAAGCGGAAGATATTTACAAGGATGCACAGGCGATAGAAAGCAAATAGTTGTCGCTCGACTTTAAAGAATATGGAGGCGACAGCTTTATTTTTGCGTGTAAAAAATTGGTGACAGAATGAAGTATGAATTGAAATATGATCGCAACGACAGGGTTAGAGTAAGATGTGGAATGGGAGCGTTTGATTTCGGTAAGGCCAGAGGGCTCGAAGTGTTGCTTTCAAATGATGAAAACGTCTTGAGCGTGGTTGCTGCGGACGCAAACGGAAGCATAACGATAGAATATGTAAGTGGCGCCCGAAACAGCATCATAGAGAAGCTGGATAGCTTAGACCTTAGTGAAATCAAGCCAAGCACGGAACTTTCCATGAAGGTGCTTGACAATAAAGTTTTCTTTGACATAATTAAGCAAACGATTTTCAGAGGTGTAAGCAAGTACCTTTTGCCTACACCGGTTTCTACCATATATACCTTGTACAAGGCATGGCAATTTATAAAGGAAGGGCTTAAAGAACTGAGGCAGCTAAGGCTTAACGTTGCAGTTTTGGATGCGGCGGCGGTTTCATCGGCTATCTTGATGAGGCAATTTTCTACTGCGGGCTCCATCATGTACATGCTTTCGATTTCAGAAATTTTTGAAAACTACACCAAAAGAAAAGCTAAGATTACATTGGCAAAAAGCATAGCTATCAATGTCGATAAAGTTTGGTTGGTCAGCGAGGGCAGCGAAAAAGAGGTGCCGCTCAGCAGCGTAAAAAAAGGAGACATGATCAGGGTGCGTACAGGCTGCATGGTTCCGGTAGATGGAGAAATTTGCAGCGGAATGGCTGATGTAAACCAGTCCACCCTCACGGGAGAAGCATTAGCCATCCCTAGAGAGGAAGGCGATACGGTATTTGCGGGAACCACGGTAGAAAACGGGGACATAATAATCAGGACTGACAAATTACCGTCCGATGCAAGAGTAAGCAAGATTGTAGACCTAATAGAAAATTCCAATGACTTGAAAGCAAACATTCAAACTAAGGCGGAGCATGTTGCGAATAAAATCGTACCGTTTAATTTTCTCGGGGCGGGACTTGTATTGTTGTTCACACGAAACATCACCAAGGCGGCGGCTGTGCTCATGGTCGATTATTCATGCGGGCTCAAAATCACCACGTCTATTTCGGTTATAAGTGCTATGAAACAGGCAACCACGGAAGGAATGATGGTAAAGGGCGGTAAGCACCTTGAAACATTGTCCGAGGTGGACACCGTAGTATTTGATAAAACCGGTACCCTTACAAAGGCAACGCCGGTACTTGAGCGCATCATATCTTTGACAGATAAATATACTGAAGATGAATTGCTCAAGGTGGCAGCCTGCATTGAAGAGCATTTCCCGCATAGCGTAGCCAGAGCGATAGTAAAGGCCGCTATGGATAGAGGAATAGAGCATAGAGAAGAGCACACCGAAGTGAACTACATAGTTGCGCACGGCATCAGCACTACGCTTTATGGCGAAAAGGTGGTAATAGGAAGCAAGCATTTCATTTTAGAAGATGAACAATCAGACGTCAGCGACGAGGCAAAGGAAATCATTGCAGGCATAAGCACTACAAATTCTGCGGTTTACCTTGCTATCGGTGGCAAACTCGTAGGGATATTCTTGGTAGAGGATCCGCCTAGAGAAGAGGCGAGAGAGGTTATAGAGAGCCTTCGAAAAAGCGGCATAAAAAAGGTCATTATGCTCACAGGAGACAGTGAGAATGCAGCGAAGGCCGTTGCAGAAAAAATCGGAGTTGATGAATACAGGTCTCAGGTGCTCCCTGATGATAAAAACAGAATCATAAAAGAATTGCAGGATGCGGGCAGCACGGTCATGATGGTGGGAGACGGAATTAATGATTCGCCTGCATTGGCTGCGGCGGATGTTTCCGTCGCTATGAGGGACGGCTCTGATATAGCGAGGGAAGTGGCGGATATAACCCTGCCCGGCGATTTATATCAGCTTGTAACCGTAAAAAATATAGGCAATGCATTGATAAAGAAGATCAATAAGAATCATATGGCGATCATAGGTTGTAACAGCCTGTTTATGTTGGGCGGAATAACAAACGTGATAGGGCTTAATACTGCGGCGTTCTTACATAACGCATCGACCATGGCGATAAGTGTAGACAGTATGAAACAATTGGATATAAAAGAGAAGTCATAGCAAAGAAGGAGCTGAGCATGAAGATAAAATTTTGCGGAGCTGCAACAGGGGTAACAGGATCATGTCATTTAATAGAAGGTGAAGGACATAGGATCCTTTTGGATTGCGGACAGTTTCAAGGAGGGCGAGCTCAAGAAAAGCTCAATGCGGAGCCCTTCCCCTTTGACATAGATCAGATAGAAGACGTCGTATTGTCGCATGCACATATAGATCATTGCGGCAGGTTACCGCTATTGGTAAAACGAGGATTCACGGGCAGGATATTCTGCACAGATGCGACAGCCGATTTACTGGGAGTGATGCTTCGTGACAGCGCACATATACACCAAATGGAAGCGGAGTGGCAAAACCGCAAAAATGAAAGGGCGGGAAGACCTCTTGTAGAACCCCTTTATACTATGGAAGACGCCGAGCTTGCGCTAAAGCAAGTAGTGCCGATATTGTATGATCAGCTTGTAGATATCAATGACAAGATGCAGATAGTATTTAATGATGCCGGACATATTTTGGGCTCTGCAATTACGGAAATCTGGGTAAAAGAACGGGATAAAACCAGCAAGATAGTTTTTACCGGAGACTTAGGGGTAAAAGACCGTCCTATATTGAGAGATCCGACAATCATCAAAAAGGCGGATTACGTGATTATGGAATCGACTTATGGAAACAGAACCCACCCGCTTAGAGACGCAAGAATAGATAAACTCGTAGACATAATTATAGATACTGCTAAAAAAGGCGGCTCCGTAGTGATACCGGCGTTTGCCGTAGGAAGAACACAGGAATTGATATATGAGCTTAAGCGATACATTAAAGAAGGCGGAAAATGGGGAAAGAGGCTTTTGGAAATACCGTTTTATGTAGACAGCCCGATGGCGACATCCGCAACGGAAATCTTTAAAAGAAACGCTCAAGCCTTTGACAAAGAAGCGAGGGACTATATTTTAAACGGCGATAATCCGCTCACTATAGAAAATCTAAGGTTTACGCTCAGTAGCAAAGAATCTCAGGCGATAAACTTTAACAAGGATCCTAAGGTAATCATTTCCGCAAGCGGTATGTGCGAAGCGGGAAGAATAAGGCATCATCTCAAGCACAATGCATGGGACCCCAAAGCATCCATCGTTTTTGTAGGATATCAAGCCCAAGGTACGCTTGGAAGGAATATTTTAGACGGCGTTAAAGACATAAAATTATTTGGCGAAAAAATTCACATAAATGCCAAGATATACAACCTTGAGGGCTTTTCAGGTCATGCAGACATGTTAGGACTTTTAGATTGGGTTGGCGGTTTCCAAAAGAAGCCTAAAAAAATATTCCTTGTTCACGGAGAAAATGAATCAAAGGATTACTTGAAGGGTGAAATAGAAAAAAGGTATGGATATGATGTCGAGGCGATTCACGAAGTGAGTGAATATGAGCTAGTGGGAGACAGCATAGAAGGAACACCGAGTGCGGTACACGAAAAGACGGATGAAGAAGGAATAGAAGTGATGCGGGAAAGGTTAAATAAAATACATAACAGCATTGAGGATATACTGTATAATACCGATCTCATGATAGCCAAAAATGCCGAACCCAAACACGTTGCCGAGATAAACAATGTAGTATTGGAGCTTGAAAAGAAAGCTTTAAAACTGGGTTCGATAGTGACGGATAAAAAGGTTGCTCAGCAGATGCCAAACCAACAAGAACAGAATAATGTGGTATAATGAGGGATATTTTAAATACATATCTTGTGGAGGAATGAATGGTGAATAAATTTAAGAAAATTTTGATAGCGAACAGAGGAGAGATTTCTATAAGGATAGCGAGAGCTTGCAAAGAGTTAGGAATCAGAAGCATTGCTATATATTCAGAAGAGGATAAAAATTCGCTGTTTAGAACCAAGGCGGATGAGTCATACTTGATAGGAGAAGGTAAAACGCCTATAGGAGCCTACCTTGCTATAGATGAAATCATAGAAATGGCAAAGGCTAAAGGAGCGAACGCCTTACACCCGGGATATGGATTCCTGTCTGAAAACGTTGAATTTGCAAAGGCCTGCGAGGATGCAGGGATTGTATTCATAGGGCCCGACTATAAAATGATGGGACAACTGGGAGATAAAATACAATCAAAGCTTGTTGCGCAGGAAGTGGGAGTGCCTACAATCCCCGGTGTTGAGGAAGCCATACCGTCTGAAAAGGCTGCAAAGGAATTCGCAGAAAAATGTGGATATCCCGTTATGCTCAAAGCTGCGGCAGGTGGAGGCGGTAGAGGAATGAGAATAGTGCATTCCGAAGAGGAATTGATTCCAAGCTTTAGAAGTGCACTTAGCGAAGCGAAAAAGGCGTTTGGAATAGATGATATATTTATAGAAAAATATTTGGAAAGCCCTAAGCACATTGAAGTGCAGATACTGGGGGACAACTACGGTAATTTAGTTCACTTGTACGAAAGAGATTGCTCTATACAGAGAAGGCATCAGAAGGTGGTAGAATTCACACCGACACTTTGTCTGGATGATGCAAAGCGAAAGGCAATATGTGAAGATGCACTTAAGATAGCAAAGTTTGTGAATTACAGAAGTGCAGGAACCGTGGAATTTTTGCTTGATAAACATGGAAATCATTATTTTATTGAGATGAACCCGAGAATACAGGTGGAGCACACGGTTACTGAAATGACTACCGGAATAGATATAGTGCATGCCCAAATAATGATAGCTTCAGGGTGCAAACTCGGGGATGATGAAATCGGAATAAAAAGTCAGGAAGACGTAAAACCTATAGGAGCGGCCATCCAATGCAGGATTACAACAGAAGATCCTTCCAACGATTTTGCTCCTGATACGGGCACGATCAACTTGTATAGGAGCGCTTCAGGGTTCGGTATAAGACTCGATGGAGGCAACGGATTTACAGGCGCCGTTATTTCTCCGTATTACGACAGCTTGCTTGTTAAAATTACATCTTACGCAAGGACATTTGAAGAGGCAAGGAAAAAATCCTTGAGAGCGCTTAGTGAGACTAAGATCAAGGGCGTAAAAACAAACATGGCCTTTCTTGCCAACGTTTTGAATCATGAGAAATTCAAGGAAGGTAACTGTGATACAGGATTCATAGCCGAGAATCCTGAGCTGTTAAATATAAGACCAAGCAAGGATAGGGAACGCAAGTTACTCACATTTATTGCAGAGAAGGTGGTAAATGATACAAAGGGAGTAAAACCTGATTTTGACGTTCCCGTAATTCCTAATGTGGATGAATCCAAGGTGGCTGAGCTAAAGGGAACAAAACAGCTTTTTGATGACATAGGTGCTGAAAAGTTTAGCAAGTGGATAACGGGTCAGGAAAAGCTGCTAATTACGGACACCACAATGCGTGATGCACAGCAATCACTAATGGCTACGAGAGTAAGAAGCCTTGACATGGAAAAGATTGCAACGGCAACTGCGATTTATGGAAGAGATTTATTTTCATATGAAATGTGGGGCGGCGCAACCTTTGATGTTGCTTACAGATTCCTCAAGGAAGATCCGTGGGAAAGGCTTGATATGTTAAGACAAAAGATGCCGAATACCCTCACACAGATGCTGATAAGAGGTGCGAATGCGGTAGGATATAAGAATTATCCGGATAACGTAATAAGAAGATTTATACAGGAAGCCGCAAAGAGCATTGACATATTTAGGATATTCGACTCTTTAAACTGGATAGAGGGCATGACGGTATCCTTGGATGAAGTGCTAAAGCAAGGCAAGATTGCAGAGCCGTGCTTGTGCTATACGGGAGATGTGCTTGACGGTAAAAGGACGAAATACAACCTGGACTATTATGTGAGAATGGCAAAGGAATTGGAAAAGAGAGGGGCACATATACTCGGCATAAAAGATATGGCGGGGCTTGTGAAACCGCATGCAGCGAAGGTGCTCATAGATGCGCTTAAAAACGCCATAGACATTCCTATACATTTCCATACTCATGATACCAGCGGCAATGCCGTAGCGGCAGTGCTTATGGCAGCCGAAGCGGGAGTGGATATAGCGGATGCCGCATACAGCAGCATGGCGGGGCTTACCAGTCAGCCGTCACTCAATTCAATAGTGGCAGCCGTGCAAAACACCCCTAGGGACACAGGTATAGATCTTGATGAATCACAGAGGATATCCGATTACTGGAGTGCGGTGAGACCTATTTATTCACAATTTGAATCAGACCTCCTATCACCGACTGCGGAAATCTATAAGTACGAAATACCGGGAGGCCAATACTCCAACTTAAAGCCGCAGGTTGAAAGTTTCGGGCTGGGGCATAAGTTCTATGAAGTTAAGGAAATGTATAAAAAAGTAAACGAGATGCTCGGTGATATAATCAAAGTAACACCGTCTTCAAAGGTGGTGGGCGATCTTGCCATATTTATGATTCAAAATGAACTGACACCTGAAAACGTAGTGGAGAAAGGAAAGAGCATAGACTTCCCGGATTCAGCAGTTTCATATTTTGAAGGAATGATAGGACAGCCTGAAGGAGGGTTCCCTAAAGACTTGCAGGAAGTAGTTCTAAAGGGAAAGAAGCCGATCACATGCAGGCCGGGAGAATTGCTTGAGGATGAAAATTTCGATGAAATCAAGAAAAAATTACAGGATGAATACGATTTAGAGGGCAGCGAAAGAGAAGCGTTGAGCTATGCGCTCTATCCTAAGGTGTTTGAAGATTATATTAAGTCCATGAATACGGAAGGCAGTTTCAGATACGTTGGAAGCGATGTGTTCTTCCATGGAATGAAGGAAGGCGAAGTATCGGATATAAAGATTGCGGAAGGAAAGGAACTTACTGTAAAACTCATAGAGATAAAGGCGCCTGACGTAGAAGGATTTAGAGAAGTGCTTTTCGAGGTAAACGGCAACAGGTCGAACATCAAGGTGTTGGACAAGGATGCAGGCGTTGCGGTAGCCGGACAGTCGGTGGTGTTTGCGGCGGAAGACGACCCATACGAGGTGGGTGCAAATATACCGGGAAAAATAGTGAAGGTATTGGTTGCCGACAAGGATGAAGTGAAGGAAGGCGATCCTATAGCGATTATTGAAGCTATGAAGATGGAAAGCAATATACTCGCAACGGCTAACGGAATCATCGACAAGATCTATGTTGAGGAAGGAAAGGAAGTCAAGGCGAATGAGCTTATAGTGAAGATAAGTTAGGAATAGGATGTGTAATATATGAGTTTTACGCACTTACATGTGCATAGTGAATACAGTTTGTTGGATGGAGCAGCCAGGATACGGGATTTAGTAGCCGAGGCTGCTCGTTTTGGTATGAAAAGCTTGGCGCTCACAGATCACGGCACGATGTTCGGGGTTGTTGAGTTTTATAAGGAATGTAAAAAGCAGGGAATTAAGCCTATCATAGGCTGCGAAGTTTATGTTGCAAGAGGATCTATAGAGGTGCAGGAAAAGTCACCGAATCATCTTATACTTCTTGTAAAAAATGAAGAAGGCTATAAAAATCTCATAAAACTCGTATCTATAGCGAATAAAGAAGGATTTTATTATAAACCGAGGATAGATGAAAATTTAATGGAGCGCTTTTCAAAGGGTTTAATTGCGCTTTCCGCCTGTCCTGCAGGAAGGATTCCGGAACTCATATTAGAAGGTAATTATGAAGAAGCAAAAAAGACGGCCATAAAGTATCGAGATATTTACGGCGAGGGGAATTTTTATCTGGAAATTCAAAATCACGGGCTTGATAAAGAACAGATTATAAACAGGGAACTGACGAAAATGTCTGAGGAAACTGGCATAAAGCTGGTAGCTACAAATGATTCGCACTATGTGAAAAAAGAAGATGCAAAGATGCACGATGTGCTTTTATGCATTAAGACGGGCGCAAGACTTTCGGATGAAGTGAGGATGAAGTTCCCGAGCGATGATTTTTATTTAAAAAGTGAAGATGAGATGAGAATGCTCTTTCCGGGGCAAACAAAAGCAATAGAGAATACCCTGGAAGTAGCAGAAAAATGCAATTTTGACTTTGATTTTAATTCGCAGCATTTGCCGGATTTTGAGGTTTCCGAAGGGGAGACGAAGGAAGGATATCTAAGAAAATTATGCTGCGAGGGGCTTGAAAAAAGATATAAAAACGTTACGAATGAGCTCAGAGAAAGGTTGGAATTTGAACTCGATACTATTCATAATATGGGGTATGACGAGTATTTTCTGATTGTTCATGATTTTATTCATTATGCTAAAACAAGAGGCATCCCCGTAGGCCCCGGCAGGGGCTCCGCTGCGGGCAGTTTGGTTTCCTACTGTCTTGATATAACCTGCGTAGATCCTATCAAATACAACCTGCTTTTTGAGCGGTTTTTAAACCCCGAAAGGGTCAGTATGCCGGATATAGATATAGATTTTTGTAAGGATAGAAGGCAAGAGGTAATAGATTATGTAATCGATAAATATGGAGACGATAGAGTAGCTCAAATCGTTACCTTCGGAACGCTAAAGGCAAAGGCCGCAATAAGGGATGTGGGCCGAATTATGAATGCCGGTTACGGCGAAGTGGATAGGCTTGCAAAGGCCGTGCCTCCGGGGCTCGGGGTTACTCTCAGCGATGCGCTCAAGGACAGCAACTTCAAGGAATTGTATGAGGAAGGTGAGGACAGCAAGGAAGTAGTGGACATGGCGTTGCAGCTTGAGGGCATGGTTAGGAATGCAGGTACCCATGCTGCAGGAGTGGTGATATCAAAGGAGAGCATAGACAGCTACGTTCCGATCTATAAGTCCGACAAAGGTTTTTGCACGCAGATGACCATGACTACAATAGAAGAACTGGGACTTTTAAAGATGGACTTCTTGGGGCTTAAAAATCTTACGGTCATAGAGAACTGCAAAAACATGGTATACAGGAATCATGGAATAAAGATAGATTTCGATGATTCAAACTATGATGACAGCAAGGTGTACGAACTCATTTCTTCAGGAAATACGGAAGGGATATTTCAGCTCGAAAGCGAAGGCATGACTGAATTTATGAAGGATCTAAAGCCCGATTCAATAGAGGATATCATAGCGGGTATATCGCTATATAGACCGGGTCCCATGGATTCTAAGGATAACTACATCTTCAACAAAAGACATCCTGAGCGGATAAAGTATAAGCATCCTGCCTTAAAGCCCATTCTGTCACTTACATACGGATGCCTTGTATATCAGGAACAGGTAATGCAGATCGTTAGAGAGCTTGCAGGGTATTCTTACGGAAGAGCGGATCTCGTAAGGCGAGCTATGAGTAAGAAAAAGGCGGATGAGATGGCAAAGGAGCGGGAGATATTCCTGTTCGGTACGGAGGATGAATATTGGGCGGAAGAAAATGAAAAGAGCTGCAAGATAAGCGACACACCGGTTACAGACGATGAGGAAGTAGTAGAAGGGTGTGTGAAGAGGGGAATACCTAAGGAAGTCGGGAATGAAATTTTCGATGAGATGGAGAGTTTTGCTTCCTACGCTTTTAACAAATCACATGCAGCAGCCTATGCGGTCATCTCATATCAAACGGCATATCTAAAGGCGCATTATCCCGTGGAGTTTATGGCATCGCTCTTAGCGAGCGCAAGTGGAAATGATGGCAAGATGGCAAGATATATCAAGAATGCCCGAGATATGAATATAGAAATATTGCCGCCGGATGTGAATAAGAGCGGCGTTACGTTTGAAGCAAGGGGGAATGAAATTTTATTTGGGCTTGCAGATGTAAAAAACGTGGGAGACAATGCAGCGGATCATATTGTAAAGGTTAGAGAAAGCAAGGGAAAAGCATATGATAATATGTATACGTTCGTACAGGATATGGATATCTCAAAGGTGAATAAAAGCGTACTTGAGAATTTGATTCGTGCAGGTGCGTTTAGAGATTTTGAAGGGACCATGGCCGCCAACCTATCTATTTACAATGATGCCTTGGAACAGAAGAAAAAAAGCAATAAAGGCATTACGGCCGATCAAATGAGTTTATTCGAAGAGGGTGAGATAGAGGGAGAGCAGTTTTCTCAGAAAATCCCAAATATTCCGGAGTTTAAAGATGCTCAGAAAATGAAATTCGAGAAGGAGGCTCTGGGCATGTATTTAACCACGCATCCCATGAAGGAGTATGAACAATATCTTGAGGGAAGGATTACCGACGTCTTAGGAAATATCAATCCTGAGGCCGGCAGCGACGATGAGGAAGATGTAGCGAGCAAATCGTCAGCTTATAGGGAAGGACAGAGAGTGAAGCTTGCGGGGCTGATTACAACCGTCAAGACCATCGTTACAAAAAAGGGTGAGATGATGGCATTCGCAAATCTTGAAGATATGACGGGAAGGATGGAGATGGTAATTTTTCCGTCGATCTATGAAAAATGTAGGAGAATCTTGGATGAAGACATGGTCATTATCGCAGAAGGCAAGTTGTCTTCAAGAGATGGCGTGGAGTACAATCTTTTGGTTAGCGATATAATTCTTCCAAGTGAAGAAAAAGCGCCGGAGGATATGGTAGTCAAGCTCAGGCTCCTTGAAAAATTGAATTCTGAAGAGGCGAATAAAAAAATAGAGTTTTTGAAATCACTTGAATCTAGCGAGCCGGGAGCGATGGAGTTCTTATTATATATAGAGGATAAGGTTTACAAGATGAAGATGCAAGGAGTGCGTTTAACACCGGAACTTGAGAGCGATCTGGAAGTTATCTTCGGTAAGGAGAACGTCAAGGTGATAAGGGCGGGGGAAGATGTATAGCGATAGGGTTATATTACACTGTGATATGAATTCTTATTTTGTTTCCGTGGAGCTTTTAAAACATCCGGAGCTTAAGGATCTTCCGGTAGCTGTGGCGGGCAACCCCAAGAATAGGCACGGCATCATTCTTGCTAAGAATGAAATCGCAAAAAAATACGGTATAAAAACGGGCGAGACCATATGGGCGGCAAAAAACAAGTGCAAGGATTTGGAACTTTTGAGCCCGCATTATGATGAATATATCAAGTATCACAAGCTTTTTAACGATATTTTTTACAGGTATTCGGATAGGATAGAGAAATTCAGCGTAGATGAATCGTGGATAGATGTCACAGAGAGCAGAAAGTTGTTTGGCACGGGCAAGGAAATCGCAGATAAAATAAGAGGCGAAGTGAGAGAAGAGCTCGGAATCACGCTTTCTGCAGGCGTGAGCTTTAATAAGGTGTTTGCAAAAATGGGTAGCGAATATAAAAAGCCCGACGCTACCACGGTAATAGGCCGGGACAATTATAAAGAAGTGTTGTGGCCGCTGCCTGTTTCTGAGTTTTTCATGGTCGGAAAGAAAACGGCAAAGCTACTGAATACCTATGGCATATATACAATAGAAGATTTAGCTAAGACAGAGCCGCAACTTCTTAAATCAGATCTCGGCATAAAGATTTATGAGCTTATAGACAGTGCGAATGGTAAATCGAGCGATGCAGTAAGGCGGTATAAGGAAAACGAGGATCCCATGAGTATCGGGCATGGCAAGACATTTAAAGAGGACCTGGTTACGAGCACTCAGATAAAAAAAGAAGTTTGGAATCTCAGCGAAATGGTTGCCAAAAGGCTTAGAAGCCATAATTTGTTTGCAGGCGGTGTAAAAGTCGTTATAAAGGACAGCGATTTTAAAACATACTCTAAGCAAAAGAAATTAAGGCTTCCGACAGATGTGACCGGACATATAGCAGCAGAAGCATTTTCACTTATAAAGACAAGTTGGGATTTTTCAAAAAAGCTAAGAGCGATGAGCATAACGGGAATAGATTTGCGTTCAGACTCTAAGGATGCGGGCAGTCAATATAGCATATTTTCACAGGGTGAGCAGGAAGAGGTAAAGGAGCGAGAGGTGGACAAGGTCATGGACGAAATAAAACAAAAATTTGGAGATCAAAGCATAGGTTACGGTGTAAAAACACAAGGAGAGATTGACAAACTAAAAAAAGTTTGATAGCATAAATCTTGAGATTAGCAAGTGCTAGCCGAGTTTTAAAGTTATAAAGGCGGCGAAGAATTAGGGACGCATCGATTCAAAAAAAGAGCAAGAGCAAATGGAGCGTCTTCCGGCTGGAAAAAAGCTAAAGCCTCGGATGCGTATGTTGAAAAATTTATTGGAACTGGAACTGCAAGATGTTATTGGGATTGTAGGTAATTACTTATTAAGATGTACCGGGGTTAATGGCAGTGAAAAATTTTTTAAGTAGAAATCTTATGGCTATAATGGTAGTAGTCCTTGTTTTATCGCAGGGACTACTGTTTTCCTTTGTATATATGTCGAGACAAGCTCAAGAATATACAACAGAAGTGGAGCAAATGGCATTTGAAAAGGGGCAGAAATTTACAATAGCAAATATACCGGAACGAAAAAAGCAAAAGGTTAAATCAAAACTGTTTTCGCTTGCAAATAAAAATAATTTAGTACTTTTAAGAATATCTTCTTTATCAAATGACAGAGGGGTACAGGTCTCAATATACGGCGACATACAGTGGAGTACCGATAATTTTGATTATGAATTTTTCGGGAAAAAGATATTTAACACCGGGGAATTGCAAAAATTATTAAAAAGCAAAAATGACGATGCAACGCTAGGGTTAGACCAAGGTTCAGTAAATATGCTGAATGATTTGCCGCATTTTAGATATGGTGGCAAGGTTGTTATAAATAAATTAGCGGCGGTTTTACATGATGATGAGCAGATAGAAGGCAAATATATAGTACTGGGGCTTAAAAGTGATAAACAAAAGAATCGATTTTTCAAGGAGTTAACAAAGGTCACAGGCATTGACAAGGAAGCGCTGTCGGCTTGGAAAGAAGAGCATTCTTCTAATTGGGGCAATGAAGTAGCTTTGCCGGTGTTGGTTGCAATTTTTGAAATTCTTTTGTTGATAGCTGTTTGCTTGGTGACTGTAAAAGAGTTAAAAAATATGGGGAATTTACTGCTTCAAGGATGGTCAAGGAAGGATTTTGCACTTAAAATATATTCTCCTATTTTAACTGCAGGCTTCATCTCTATGTTTTTGTTTATCGGGTATGGGATTATTTTTACAGAAGGGTCTTTTATTTCCCCTATGTTTTTCAGCACTATGCTTTTTGTAGGACTGTTAAATTTTATATTGGTTTGCATAATTGTTCTGATCGCTTCAACATTTATTTTTATGATATCGCCTATAGATGCAATACGCAATAGAATTTCTAAAAAAGGCATCATGATAGCAATGATCGTTTTGTTTTTACTTGGCAACGCGGGTCTTGTAGGGGCAGGAGCTGCTATAGACGGGCCGATGAAGGAAGTATCTAAAAATGAGAAAATACGGCAAGCGTGGGAAGCTGTAAAAGATATTCATATTCTTTCAGGCACAGCGCAGGGAGATGATGAATTATCGATGCAGGGGAATTCTGATAAATTGGATGAAGATATGTATAAATGGTATAAGTCGATAGAAGGCAAAGATAGGGTATACATAGTCAGTTCGGATATTTATGATAACAAAACTTTGAGAAAAAACAGACAATCCGGCGAGATAAAATATGTACCTAACAATCCTTATTGTGAATTTGTATTATCTCCTAATTATCTAAAGGATACAGGCAACAATGTAGATCCATCGTTGCTGAAAAAGGCAAATGAAGGTACTAGAGTTTATCTTGTTTCAAGCAGTATAAATAAACAAGATAGAGAACTTATTAAAAAGAGCATTAGAGAAGAAGATGTAGATAAAGAGAATCCTAAAAAAATAGAATTTGTAGAACATACATTTGAAAAGAAGCTGTTTACATGGAATGCAGATTCAGATTATGAAAGCTATACGGATAAAGCCGTGGTTCTTTTATCGACACCGAATAACATGATATTTATGGAAAAAGGCAGCTTGTTTGCATCGGGACTAAAAAATTCATATTTAAAATTTACGAAAGAGGCAAAACAAAAGTATATAAATGATAGTGTTCTAAAAAAATATCATTTGTCTGATAACAAATTGACATTTAAGTCTGTCAGTGAACACGTTGACGGCGTTCAAAAAAAATTGTCTGAAACTATACAACTATTTACTTTTGGTATTATATTGTTGATGGTCAGCATCTTGATTTTCTTAGCAATAATAATTTCATTGTATAAGGTAACCTTTGAAGAGGAAATAATAATAAAAAGATTTATGGGGTATAACAGAGCACGTATTTATTCACCTATCGTGATATTGTGCATTCTGGTGTTAGCTTTGGATTTTGTAGCAAGCCAAGTGATTAGATGTAGGATTAGTAGTTTGATGGTGCTTATTATGGGTATATTGGAAATCATATTGTTTTACATAGCCATTGAAAAAGGTGCGTATAAGCGTATAGTCAGTTTTTTGAAATCGTAAGAATAGGGTGTCGTATGAATAAAATTGAATTTATAAACGTAAAGAAAAGTTATGGGCATAGAGATGTTATTAAGGGTGTCAGTTTTTCAATTAAGGAAAAAGAAATAGTATCTATAATAGGGCCGTCCGGTAGCGGTAAATCTACGCTTTTAAATATGCTTGGAATGTTAGAGGTCATTGATGGCGGCAAGATACTAATAGACGGACAAAAACTTCCAAAGATAAATAGTAAAAAGGCGACACAATTAAGGCGAAATAAGATAAATTACTTATTTCAATCCTTTGCACTTATATCAAATGAAACCGTGGAGAAAAATTTACTCATCGCAATGAATTATGTGAAATCTTCTAAAAAGGAAAAAGAAAAACGTATTAATGAAGTCCTTAAAAAACTTGGGATTTTCGGTTTAAAAAAGATGCAATGCAACACTCTGTCAGGAGGGGAGCAGCAACGTGTGGCATTGGCAAGATGTATATTAAAGCCGGGCGATATCGTGCTTGCGGATGAGCCAACAGGGTCACTTGATCCTAGGATGAGTGATACGGTGTTTGCAATGCTTAAGGATCTGCGAAACAGTTTTGGAAAAACTATTCTGATAGTGACTCACGATATGAATCTGGCAGCTCAAACAGACAGACAATTAAAACTAAAGACGCAAATTCCGTTAAATTAGAAGGCACCGGCTATAATTTTTAATTCGGGAAATTTTAATGGTAAAGTGAAAGGCACCTTTGCGGAAAATGTTAAAAAAAGCAAATATTTTTCGAAATGGTATTGACAAGCAAAAAAACAGTTTGATATTATAAACCTTGAAGGTTAGCAAGTGCTAGCTGAGTTTTAAAGTTATAAAGGAGGCGAAGAATGAAGAAATTGTTAACACTCGTGCTATCAACATTGATGGTGTTCGGCTCGGTAGGGATGATTTTAGCTGCGGAGGCTAAGGTGAGTACCCCTAAAAAAACAAAGGCGGTAGTTAATGAAATGGAGCCGCTTTCTGATTCAGGATGGCAAGACAAATTGGGCGGAAAATGGCGTTATGGAGTGGGAGAAAAATATGTTTGGTCATACTTCAAGCAAAAATATCACACTCATAAGACTACTGTAGAAGGAAAAAAGTGGGGACGAACTTCATCTGGATGGGTTAAAAAGAAGAAAACAGCATTTGCATCTCATCCTAAAGCAATTTTTGGAAACAAGGCGTGGTGTGACATCAAGTAAGCATTCTGGTAACAGACTCCCGCAAGCATAAAACTTGCGGGAGTTCATTTTTCTAAAGGGGGGATTATGAAAAAAGCATTCATAATTTTTGCGGCATTGTTTATAGCATACGCGTCTATAGGCTATTTTTTTGCGATTGACAAATCTTTTCGAAATGAACTTATAACAAAATTTGGGAATAGCGCGTATATAACTGCTAAACCTGCGAACATAAAAAAGGGCAAGAAGCTTTTACAAAAAACTGCTAAGGATTGCAATGTAAATTTTGCAAAAGAAGAGATAATACCTACCAATGGTATTACAGCAAAACAAAAAATAAATATTTATCTTCATTTATCGGATGCTGAACGATTTGAAGAAAAAAACAGCAATATTAGGGTTTTTAAAAATAAAGACGGAGCCTTGAATCAATTTGCAGGGATTAAAAAAATTAGTTTGCTGACGACTAAAAAAATAAAGTTTATTTCGTATGATTCCATAAACAACAATGCCTTTGTTGGTGATTATAGAATTAGCGGGAGTAAGACTAATATTGATAAATTTGTTAACAGGCTTAATTCCGGTAAAGCGCAGATTCAGGCTAAATTGATTAAAGACCCGTACGGAACCAGAGACGTCAGTAACGAAGAATATCTGGTATTTTGGGTGCTCTATGCCATTCTTCTTGCCATTGTAATATTCAGCGTAGGAATGAGTGCGAAGACAATGCTGAAAGAAGCTAGCGTGGTCGTTATGCTCGGGCATAGCAAAAATGAATTTTGCGTAAAAAATGCTTTGAAATCATTTTTGTTATTTGGAATAATTTCATTTGTTTTAGTCAATATAATTATAGCTACCATCATTATGCCAAGTTCTCTTGCTACATATATTAGTGCCGTCACAAGGATCTATATTTTTAATTTTGCGTATGCAGTGGCAATATTAGTATTGCAGATAATTGTGTCGTATGTTGTTTTTTCTAAAATCAAACCGATCTATGCGCTGAAGGGTTATGCAGGAAAGAAAAGCAAGCTGATAGTGGCTCTTAGAGCAGTCACTATTGCGATTGCGATGTGCTTATTATCCGCATCTATCTTCCATACATATCACTATGTGAAATTACAACCGGAACTAAAAAAATGGGAAAAATCTAAAAACTATGTGAATATTGGAATGACATGGTCACATGCAATAGATGAAGGGAAAGGCAAAATCAAAGATGATGTTCCAAAGAAGATTGATACAATATGGGATAAATTAGATGAACGTGGAGCTCTGTTATTTAAACTAAATATCAATGATTCTGACGGGCAAACAAGAGAAGAAGTTAAGAAAATAATAGATCAGGGAGAAGAACCTTTTGGAGGTGACTATGCGTACATCAATCATAATTATTTAAAGTATGCGAATATACTTGGGAAAAACGGAAACCCGTTAAATATTCCATCTGTAAAGAAAAATGAATGGATTGTGCTGGTACCCAACGGCGTTACCGTTTCTAAAGGAGATAAGTATTTAATTCATGATGCTCATGTGTACGAGATAAAGGATAAGAAGAAAAATGTTAGGGAAAAGTATGTTAGGATTCAGGACTCACAGGCATTGTTCACATTTGACAGCATGCAAAGAATAGATGCACCCGACATTGCAAACTTTCCGTTAATTTTAGTTAACGGAAAGGATTTATCGCCGTACGCCTCAATAAAAGAATCGTCGTTATTAAATGGTAATTTTCACCCTAAGGTGAAAAATTATGAAAATGCATATAATGAGGTTTCGCCTATTATTAATAAGGCTCATGCACAATCAAATGTCTTATATGTCTCATCGGTGTATAGCGAGGTTGCGGATAATTTAAGAGAAATAAGATCCATGGCTATAGTCAATACGATTGCTTTTCTTTTGGCGTTAATTATATTGGCTGCTATTATCAAACTTGACTTAGAGACGTATTTTATAGAGCATGGCAGAAGAATTGACGTTTCCAGATTGTTTGGCTACAATTTTTTTGGAATTCACAGTGGCAAAATATATAGCGACTATTATATTTATTTGGCTAGTGTCATTATTTATGTTGGATTGATAATAGTATCAGAGAAGATGGTTAATGCAGATTTATTCCGCCCGATCGAAGGATGGGGTAGTAGAAGTATAGGTGTTTGTTTTGGTGTTGCGATAATTTCAATGATAGTTACACATGTTTTTGAGCTTATAGGTCTTAAACGTGGTGACAAGGAGATAGTTACAAGACTTAAGGAATGAGTTTAGTGGAAATAAGGATATTGCAACGAGGCTTAAGGAGGGAAGTTGATGAATAATGAAGTACAGATTTCACTTAAGAATGTGAATAAAAGTTTTGGGGCGCATCATGTGCTAAATGATGTGAATATAGATATAAACAAAGGAGACTTTATATGTATCTTCGGCAAGAGTGGCGGTGGTAAAACTACACTTTTGAATATCTTGGGTACATTGGAAACGTATGATAACGGAGAGATGCGTTCTTTCGAGAAGCAGGATCCCATAAAAAAGAAGAAGGAGTGTGAGCTTTTAAGAAGAAATAACATTGCTTATCTCTTTCAAAACTTTGCACTTGTAGAGAAGATGACGGTAGAGGATAATATGAAGCTTGCCGTGAAGTACAACAAGGCAAAGAATAAAAAGGAGCTCATTCAAAATGCTCTTGATAAGATGGGAGTGGGTGATAAGCTGAAGTCTAAAGTATACGAGCTTTCGGGTGGTGAACAGCAGAGGGTGGCGATAGCTAGAAATATGGTCAAGCCTTTTGATATAATGTTAGCTGACGAACCTACAGGATCGCTCGATGATGAGAACAAGTCTATAGTTATAGACACCTTGCTGGCTTTAAACAAGGAAGGTAAAACGATTGTAGTGGTGAGTCACGATAAGGACTTTAAGAAGATTGCGAGCAAGAGTTATTTGATATCGGAAGGTAAATTGGAGGTTTTAAATGAAGCGTAAGCATGTCATAGGGATAATAGTTATAGTGTTATTGGTAGCTGCGGTTTTTGCGGGGCGATATATATACAAGGAACGTTATTCCGATGAAATGAAAAAGTCTCTTGTTATAACAAATGGAGCAACCACGAAATTTAAAGCCATAGGCATAGCTTGGAAGAATAATGTTGTACTGCAGAAGACAAATAAAAAAGACTACTTCATACCTAAGATACTCGAAATAGAAGAAAGCAAGGTAAGGCTTGTAGCTCTTACAGAAGATAATAAATTGCTCAAGTCGGATGAATTCCTATTTGAACAAAAGCTTGTAGATCCTGATAAACCCAGAGAGGTCACTATAAAAAATGTAATGAATCAAAAATTGATCTTAAATGTTGTCACAGGGAAGAGTGATATCAAGGTGCTTAAGATGCCTAAGGAATATAAATGGGAATATACAGACAAAATGTCCGGCGATCAACATACCAACCGAGTTTTGTTCAAAGCAAAAACCAAATATGCATATGAAATTACACTTCATGGGAAAGGCGGTAAACATGGCTATTCAGGGAAAACAGAAGGTGGTAAAGAGGCAGTAGTTGAGTGGGAACGGCCTGCTGATAATCTGCAGAACAGTTGGGTACGACTTATAAAAAAATAGCAAGATTATATTTTAGTATTTTTAAAATTTGCTATTTATGCATTGCTATTTGCAATGGCGCTTTTCGGAGAATAAAATTCGTAGTTTTTGATTCTATTATAAACATTGAAAATAAAAACAACCCGATGCGGGTTGTTTTTTTTAACCTTGAATGTACGACAAAAAAGAATATAATAAGAAGAGTTGGGTAAAACATGATAAAAATTGGGTTTTAATGGGATGGTTAAATTTACAATAACGGAAAATGATGCGGGGCAGCGGTTAGACAGGTTTTTTAAAAAGTATTATTGCAATGCGAGACTGGCACATATATATAAGCTAATCCGGAAGGATGTGAAGGTAAACGGCAAGAAGTGCAAGCAGAATTTTTTGCTGAATGCCGGTGATGCAGTGCATATATACATCTCGGATGATGAGCATAAGAGGATGATTTTAAAGGACAAGGGGGTGCAGATAAAACCTTCGTTTAAAATTATTTTTGAAGATGACAACTTATTGGTTGTATACAAAAGGGCAGGGTTGCTTACACACGGGAGTAGCACGGAAAAAAAGAGGACGCTACTAAATGAAGTGAAAACCTATCTTATTCAGAAGGGCGAATATGATCCCGGCTTTGAAAAAACCTTTTCGCTTGCAACATCAAACAGGCTGGATAGAAATACCGAGGGACTTATAGCCATCGCAAAAAATGCTGCAAGTCAGAGGGAGCTTAATGCGGCCTTCAAAGAAGGTCGTATTGAGAGGTATTATGTAGCGGAAGTTGTCGGTGAAGTACGGGGTGATGTCACTATAGATTATCCATTATATAAATCCGCAAAAAACAATACGGTTTTTGCAGATAAAGATGGCAGCGTACCTCCGGATGTTACCAAGGAAGCAATTACGAAGGTACATCCGATACGTGTAAATAGAATAGATAAAAATGGCAGTGAATTCACATATACCGTAGTTAGAGTGAAGCTCTTGACAGGACGTACGCATCAGATAAGAGTACATCTTGCAGCCATAGGGCACCCGCTGGTAAATGATCGAAAGTACCTGAAGTATGCCAACGTTTCGAGCAAATATCTAAACCCGGATAAGAGAGATAAATATAGTTTGATTGCCGATAAAATAGCCTTTTTTAAGATGAATTCTCCGCTTGAATATATGTCAAATACATACCTCGATACATCTGTGGTAAAATAGTTTCATCTGTAAACGACTTACTTTCGTGAGAAAGAATGGATTATGAGCGGCATTATGAGCGATGAGAAGAGAAAAAATCAAAATTATGATCAGGAAATGCTGAAGTGCGCAGCACGTGCCATCGCAAGCACTAAGGGCGTGAGCAGAGTGAAAAACAAAACCGTAGAAACGATACTATCGGGCTTATTGAATAAGAGATTTAAAAGCAGCGGCATAAGAATAAAAAGGCAAAAGGGTGCGATAGAATTTGATGTAGCGGTAGTACTCGAATATGGTGTCAATATACCTATTATCACTTGGATGATTCAAAACAACGTGAGAAGAGCCATACTAGAAGAGTTTGAGGAGAAGGTGGTTGCAGTGAATATTTTGGTAGATGATATAGATTTGCCGCAGGAAACGGATTTTATCAGGAGTAGAAATTGATTATAAACAGAAGCAAGGCAAGAACAATAGCGATGCAGATTATTTTCCAAATCCCCGTGCACAAAACGACAGATAAGGTGCTGGTGGATAAGATACTTTCGGATTATAAGAACATAGGTAAGGAAGAAGTATATATAAGAGAGGTGTTTTCACTCGTTACGGATAATATAGATGCAATAGATGCGGAGCTGAATGCCAAGATGAAGGGCTGGACTATAGACAGCATCCCGAAGGTGGATCTTGCGATACTGAGGCTTGCGGTTGCAGAAATCTGCTATGCAAAAGACATTCCTAAAGTGGTGGCGGTAAACGAAGCGGTGAGGATAGCAAAAAAATTTAGTGACGATAAATCCGCAAAATTCATAAACGGAATATTGGCAAATATAGGCAAGGATTATAAATAACATAGGGAGAAGCATATAATGGTACCACTTACGGTTACACATCTTGTGGAGTATATTAAAGATAAATTTAAAAAAGATTTGTTCTTATGGGAAATTTCAGTAAAGGGGCAAATCAGCAATTTCAAATACGACCCTCGTAAAAACTATGCGTTCTTTTCACTTAAAGATATCGGGGCGAGTATAGACTGTGTATATTTTGACGTTCATGACATCGATTCAAATGCGCTCGATGTAAAAGATGAAGAAGTGGAAATCACGGGAAGGCTTGACGTTTACCAAAAGACCGGAAGGATGCAGCTATATGTAGAAAGACTTAAGCGTTGCGGTGAAAGTGAAAAGGCGAAGCAGCTTGAGATGCTCAGGCAAAAGCTCGAAGAGGAAGGCCTCTTTGATAAAGAAAAAAAGAGGCACATACCTCTATATGCAACAAAGATAGGTATAATAACGGGAAAGGACAGTGCAGCTCAGGCCGACATAAAGAAGGTAATAGAGAAGAAAAATCCATATATAAATACGGTGATAGAAGAAGCATATGTACAGGGCGATGAAGCGGTAACATCCATTTGCAGGGCGTTTGACATTTTTGAAGGGATGGATGAACCGCCTGAGATAATCGTGCTCGCAAGAGGTGGCGGTGCGAAGACGGATCTGGATGCATTCAATACCGAAGAAGTTGCAAGGAGGGTCTTCACCTCTAATATACCGGTGGTTACGGGAGTAGGGCATGAAATAGATGTGACGCTGGCGGATATGGCAGCTGATCAAAGAGAATCAACGCCTACGGCTGCAGCAGACAGAGCGGCCTTTGACTGGGATCAGTTAAGTGCTGAACTTTTAGGGATTCATTTAAGGCTTAAAAGCATGCTCGAAAGAAAAGCCGAAACATGCGGCAACCGGTTACTACAAAAATTTTTAAATATTGAAAAGAAGGCAAACATAGGAATGCGAATATCAAAGATGGAGAATACGGTTGAAGATCTTTGGGGAGTTGCAAACGCCAGCATGCAGATGAAGCTCACGAATCTTAAAAATGAAATAGCTAAGATGAATCAAAGCCTTGAAAACAACGACATTTCAAAGAACTTGGCAAAAGGCTATGCATTGCCTCTTGTAAACGGAAAGATGATAACTACTGCAGCAGAGCTGAGAAGGCAAGAAAGCTTTGAACTTCTTATGAAAGACGGAAAGGTAGATTGCGAAATAACGGCATTATAGAAGTTGCTTATATATACAAACGAGACGGTGTAATGGAGGAGAGGAAATGATGACGAAGGAAGAGCTCAAGGAATTAAGTTTAGAAGAAGTAATGAAAAAGTTAAGTGATATAGATAAGGAATTGGATTTCGAAGATGCGAGTATAGATGAAACCATAAGTAAATTTGAAGAGGCAAAGCTTTGCTACGAAGTGTGCCGGGAGAAATTAGAAGAAATCAAAAGCCATGTGGACGAAATAACGGGAGACGAATAATCTCATGGATGATATGTTCTATAAATACAAACATGATATAGATACGAAAATGCGCGAAATACTTCTTTCTAAGGAAGAGATTGCAAAGCCTTTAAGGGAAGCCATGGAGTACTCGTTATATGCAGGAGGAAAAAGGGTAAGGCCGGTATTGCTTATGGAAGCGGCAAGGGCTGTAGGCGGAGATCCCGGTAGCGTGCTCGACTATGCTGCAGCTATAGAATTCATACATACATATTCTTTGATCCATGATGATCTGCCGGCGCTTGATGACGATGAATACAGAAGAGGTAAGAAGACAAATCATAAGGTGTTTGGTGAAGCTATGGCAATACTCGCAGGTGACGGGCTCCAAGCATTGGCATATGAAGTGATGCTGTCTTGCATAGCAAAGTCTGATAATATGGGCTATGAAATTTTAAAAAAGATAAAAGCTGCAAATGAAATTGTAATGGCAGCGGGTACAGAGGCTATGGTTTCAGGGCAGGTTATGGATATCAACTCCTGTAGCGATAAGGATAGTCTAACGATGCTTGAAAAAATGCACAGGATGAAAACGGGGGCGCTCATCACGGCGGCGGTGGTTGCAGGAGCAACTCTTGCAGGCGCAGATGAGAGGCAGGTGGTCGCCTTTAGAAAATACGGAGAAAATATAGGTCTTGTATTTCAAATGGTGGATGACAAGCTCGATGTTTCAGGCGACAGCAGGACTTTGGGTAAGGATATACATGCAGATGAGCGAAATGAAAAGATAACCTATACAATATTATTATCACCTGTTGAATTGGATGATCTTATAAAAAAACATACGCAGGATGCTAAAGATGCCATAGAGGGGATGTGTGCTTGTCCGCAAGGGCTCATGCAGCTTGCAGATGATCTTATGTTAAGGTGCGGGTAGATAACGGGGCATATGGATATAGAAAAAATAGATTTTAAAAAAGAATTAACCAATATGGATGTGCCTCAGATGCAGGAGCTTTCAGAAGAAATAAGAAAGTTCCTGGTGGAGAAGGTTTCCGCTACGGGTGGGCATCTGGCATCAAACCTCGGGGTGGTAGAACTTACCATCGCATTGCACAAAGTCTTTAACTTGGATGAAGATGCCATAGTATGGGACGTGGGACACCAAACATACGTCCATAAGATACTCACAGGGAGGGCGGATAAATTCGACACGCTCAGACAAATGAACGGTATTAGCGGTTTTACAAGAAATGAGGAGAGCGAATACGATTTGTTCGACACGGGACACAGCTCAGTATCACTTTCGCTGGCGCAGGGCATCGCTGAAGGAAGAAGACTGCAAAATAAAGAAGGCGCCGTGATTGCTGTGATAGGAGACGGTGCGCTCACGGGAGGAGTGGCATATGAGGCGATAAACAGCATAGGCGACCGTAAATCCAAGGTGATAATGATTCTTAATGATAATGAAATGAGCATATCTCCCAACAGTAGCGGTATTTCCAGTCACCTTAACGATATTCGTGAATCAAAGGGATATTTCGCATTTAAAAACAAGGTGAAGCAATTTTGCGAAAAGGTGCCGCTTATAGGGAAGGGCATTGCAAAATTTTTGATAAACACAAGAAGACTTTTAAAGTACACGATGCTTGACGGTATTATATTTGAAGAGCTGGGAATGAAGTATTACGGGCCCATAGACGGGCATGATATACCGGCGCTCATAAATATTTTGGAAAAGTCCAAACTCATAGAAGGCCCACTTTGCATACATGTAAAGACACAAAAAGGCAGGGGTTATAAACCTGCGGAAGAAGAACCCGATAAGTTTCACTCTGTACCGACCTTTGATGCGGATGAACCAAGCAAAACTTTGATTACAAAAACCCGCTATCAAGACGTTTTCGGCAAGGCTCTCATTGAAAAAGCCGGAGAAGACAGCCGTATAGTAGCAATATCCGCAGCCATGATAGACGGTACGGGGCTTACGGAATTTCAGCGAATGTATCCTACAAGGTGTATAGATGCCGGGATAGCGGAGCAGCATGCGGTATCCCTTGCTGCAGGGCTTGCCAAGTCGGGGATGAAGCCTGTAGTGTGTATCTATTCAACCTTTCTTCAACGAGCATACGACAATATTATAGAAGAAGTATTTTTGCAGGGGCTCCCTGTTGTGTTTGCTATAGATAGAGCAGGCATAGTGGGAGGGGACGGCACCACCCACCAAGGGCTTTTGGATATTTCTTACCTGGGTTCCATACCCGGCATGGAATTACTTGCACCATGTTGTGATATAGAGCTTGAAGAAATGCTTGAATATGCGCTTTCTAAAGATTCGCCCGTTGCGATAAGGTATCCCAGAGGAGAAGCATTTCAGGGTAAGGAAGATAGCATTTATGCGAGCGTTAAATCGGGAGTAACGGGCATGAAGATGTTCGTAGAGGGCAGGAATGCGTGCATACTGGCTACCGGCAATATGGTTCAAGAGGCTTTAAATGCGGCTGCCTCACTTAAAAACGAAGGAATAGATGTTGCGGTAGTAAATACAGGAAGAATATGGCCTTTTCCCGTATCTGCCGTAAAAAAAATAGCGAAGGAGTACCCTGCAGTAATCACGATAGAAGAAGGTGTGTACAACGGGAGCTTCGGTGAATATGCAAAATCAATTTCAGGCAAGGTCACAGCAATGACTTACCCTACGAAGTTCATAGAGCACGGCAGTGTCAACGAAATCAGAGCAAAATACGGTATGGATGCGCAAGGAATAGTGAACACTGTAAAGAATGCGATTGAGGAATAGTGAATGAGGATAGACAAATTATTGGTGGAGGAAGGCTATTATGAATCCAGAGAAAAGGCGCAGCAAGCGATATCTGCCGGGGAGGTGGAAGTCGAGGGTAAGATCTGCCTTAAAAGTGCAAGCCAGGTATCGAGCAAGGCCAGAATCAATATCAGGAATGACAGGTTGCCGTATGTGGGGCGAGGAGGGTTAAAGCTTGAAGCTGCTATAAAACGGTTTGGGCTTAATCTTTATCATAAAATCTGTGCAGATATCGGAGCCAGTACGGGAGGATTTACAGATTGTATGTTGCAAAACGGAGCGAGTAAAGTATTTGCCATAGATGTAGGCTACGGACAGCTTGCGTGGAAACTTAGAAACGATAAGCGGGTAGTGAATATCGAAAAAACCAATGTGCGTTACTTTGATCCTGCAGGTATCGAAGCTGTGGATTTTATAAGCATAGATGTATCGTTTATTTCACTCGGACTTATTTTGCCGGTGGCATCGAGGATGCTCAAGGATGAAGGAGAACTCGTGTGTCTTATAAAACCGCAGTTTGAAGCCGAGCGGAGCGATGTAGGCAAAAACGGTATAGTCAGAGATGAAAAGGTGCATGAGAAGGTAATAGAGAAGGTTATAAATTTTTCCGAGGAGTTTTATCTTCTTCCGCAGGATATTACCAACTCGCCTATTTTTGGATCAAAGGGAAATGCGGAATTTCTCATTTATTTTAAAAAATCTGCACAAAGTGATGTCCTAAACATCCGAAAAAGAATGGATGAACTTAAAAGAAGTGATATAATTAAAAGTGTAGTAAAACGAGCGCAAATCATAAATTAAAATTTAAGGAAAAGGGGGGCGCTATGGATATCGCAAAGAGAATGGGTGAGATTAATGATTCGCCTATCAGGAAGTTTTATGGACTTGCAAATGAAGCGGAAAAAAACGGCAAGAAGATTTATTATCTGAATATCGGACAACCGGACATTCAAACACCGAGTGAATTTTTTAAAGCGGTAAAGGGATTCAACCAATCGGTGCTTGCTTACGCACCTACAGAGGGGATGCCGGAGCTGAGAGAAGCTATATCTAATTACTATAAAAGACTCGGCATAGCGTATGAGCCGTCAGATGTCTTAGTTACAACAGGTGGCAGTGAGGCGCTTGTTATGACATTCATGAGCATACTAAACCCGGGTGATGAAGTCATAATTCCTGAGCCGTTCTATCCTAATTACTCGACATTTATAAAGGAAGCGGGGGGTAAAATCACTCCGCTTACTACAAAGGTAAATGAAGGCTACAGTTACGCCGACAGAAAAAAGATAGAGGCTGTTATAACGGATAAGACCAAGGCCTTCTGTTTAGGTTCGCCTGCAAATCCGACAGGCAGCGTGCTCAGCAAGGAAGATATGAGACTCATATGTGACATCGCAAAGGAAAATGATATGTACATCATTGCAGATGAGGTATACAGAGAATTCTTATATGACGGCGCAGAACTTTCAAGTTTCGGTATGTTTGAAGATATGTACGATCACGTTATTATGATAGACAGTGTATCCAAGAGGTTTAGCCTATGCGGAGCGAGGATCGGTTGCTTGGCTACCAAGAACGGCGAAATAATGAAGGCGGCAGTGAAGCTCGCTCAAAGCAGACTCAGCGTTGCGACGCTGGATCAGGTGGGCTCGGCAGCATTGTATAATCTCGATGCATCTTATTATGATAACGTAAGGGAAGAATACGAAGAAAGAAGAGATGTACTATACAAGGCACTTAAAAAAATAGACGGTGTAGAGTGCAAACCGCCAAAGGGAGCGTTTTACATAACTGTAAAACTACCCGTGCCGGATGCTGAAGAATTTTTAGTATGGCTGTTATCAAAGTTTTCTTACGATGGAGCCAGCGTGATGTTTGCTCCTGCCAAAGATTTTTATACTACGGAAGGCTTGGGTAAGGACGAGGTGAGACTTGCCTATGTATTGAATAAGGAAGACTTATTGAAGGCGGCGGATATTCTAAAATACGGTATTTCAGAGTATAATAAAGAACAGTAGAATGAAGGCGAATCGAGTGCGGAGGTGCAGAGAGCTTAAGGGTGGATAAGAAGAAAACACTAACGCCTATGATGAGGCAGTACATAGAAATCAAAGAAAACAATCCCAGCTGTATTTTATTTTTTCGGCTGGGTGATTTTTATGAGATGTTTTTCGAAGATGCGGAGCTTGTCTCCAAGGAATTGCAGTTAACGCTTACAGCAAGGATGAGCGGTAACGGAGAAAAGGCTCCTATGTGTGGAGTGCCGTACCATGCAGCAGATGCCTATATTGCAAGGCTTGTGAAAAAAGGCTATAAAATAGCTATTTGCGAGCAGATGCAAACGCCGGAAGAAAGCAACGGGAAGCTTGTAGAGAGAGAAATTGTAAGAGTTATTACGCCCGGTACGGTTTTAGACGAGAAGATTCTAAGGGCCGGCAGTAGCAATTACATACTTTCCATAACTCAAAACAACAACAATACCTTCGGGCTTGCATACAGCGATATCAGTACGGGCGAGCTTTCAGTGCTTGAGGTTTACAGCACATCCGATCTTGAGAATGAAGTGGTTACGATAAATCCTGTAGAAATCATAATGCCGACAGCTTTAAAGGAAGTATCGGGTGTAGTGGAGGCTGCAAGCGGATTTTATATAAGCTATTTGGATACGGACTACTATAAGCAAAGTAATATAAATGAGGCTATTTTTTCTCAGTTTGGAATCAAATCATTGCTTGGGATAGGAATTAGCGAGGATGCAGCCTATGTGAACGCCCTCGGCGCACTTTTGATATACATAAGGAGAACACAACGAAGCTCTCTCGGGCATATAGTGGAGGTGCATCAGGAGACACCGAGCAACTATATGAGCTTGGATAAATCCACTATGAGAAGTTTAGAATTGCTCGAGCCTTTATACGAAGCTGACGGTAACTATTCCCTCGTTGATATTCTCGATAAGACAAAGACATCCATGGGAGCACGACTTCTTAGAAGTTGGTTAAAAAGGCCGCTTAAAAATTTGTTGAATATCACGAGAAGGCACGATGCGATAGAAAAGTTCGTGGAACATAAAGAAGATATAAAAACAATACGAAAAGCTCTCGGTAATATTTACGACTTTAAAAGAATCTGCGGAAGAATAGGGGCAGGCAGGGCAAATGCGAGGGATCTCATATCTATGAAGTTATCTCTAATGCGAATTCCCGAATTAAAAAGCCTTCTCTCAAATGTAAATACGCAAGGGGACAAAAAGGCAAGTGCACTTTTAAACGAGCTTTACGACAGAATTGATGACTTTGAAGATGTCAGCAGTTTAATTGAAAATGCATTGGTTGACGAGCCGCCAATTACTATAACCGAAGGCGAAATAATAAAGGACGGGTTTGATGAGGAACTGGATTCCATGAAAAGAGCCATTGCAGATGGCAAGGCATGGATAGCGGGTCTTGAAAATACTGAAAGGGAAAGAACGGGCATAAAAGCTCTGAAAGTTGGATATAACAAGGTGTTCGGTTATTATCTTGAAGTGAGAAATGCGAGCAAAGATCTGGTACCGGATGAATACATAAGAAAACAAACTTTAGTAAACACCGAAAGATACATCACGCCGAAACTTAAAGAGGTGGAAGCGGAAGTGCTCGGAGCGCAAAATAAGATAAACAAAAGGGAGTATGATTGTTTTCAAAATATTAGGGATAGGATATCTGAAAGGATCCTCGAGCTCATGCATACGGCAGACGCCATAGCGGAGATAGATGTACTCGCAGGACTCGCAAAGGTGGCAATTGACAACGGATATACAAAGCCGAACATGCACGACGGAAAGGATATAGAGGTGGTTCAAGGACGGCATCCTGTAGTGGAGGCCGTTATGGAATATAATCAATTTACAGGTAATAATTTCAGTATAGACGCAGACGAGAAGTCATTGCTCCTGATCACGGGGCCCAACATGGCAGGAAAGTCAACGTATATGAGACAAAATGCGCTCATAGTGCTCATGAGTCAAATGGGGAGTTTCATTCCCGCTGAATCTGCGAACATAGGAATAGTGGATAGAATATTTACGAGGATAGGTGCAGGCGATAATCTGGCTAAGGGGCAGAGTACCTTTTTCCTTGAAATGTCAGAGCTTGCATATATTCTTAAAAACGCAACGGATAAAAGTTTTGTGATACTGGATGAGATAGGAAGAGGTACGAGCACGTATGATGGATTGTCCATAGCGTACGCACTTTGCAAATTCTTGCTTCAAGGTGATAACCCTAAGGTGAGGACGCTGTTTGCAACGCATTATCATGAATTATCGGAGCTTGAAGGCGTGCTTCCAGGGCTATTGAATCTTACAATTGCAGTGTTTGAAAAGAACGGCAAAGTGATTTTCTCGCATAAGATTAAAAAGGGCAGCGCTGAAAAAAGTTACGGCGTGGATGTAGCAAAATTGGCAGGAGTGCCAGACGAACTTCTAAGAAGTGCAAAGCAAAAGCTTAAGGAACTTGAATTTGAGGCGGAGAGGTACAAACAGAAATTAGATGACGTAAATTTTGATGCCCTCAAGGCGCAAAGAACCATAGACGATATAACAGACGAGCTTAATATCAATGCGGAGAAACTGGAAACATTGGAAAAAGATAAGAAAAAATTGCAGGAGCTGAAAGACAGGCTTATGCAAGTGGATATCATGAATGTAACACCTGCAGAAGCCATCAGCCTACTCGCAAAAATAAAAGAGGAGGTAATCTCTGATGATAAGGATATTGGATAAAAATGTATCGGATAAAATTGCCGCAGGCGAAGTGGTGGAGTCACCGCTATCTGTAGTGAAGGAGCTTGTAGAGAATTCCATAGATGCGGGGGCCAAGAGCATAGCCGTACAAATCAAGGGAAACGGCAGCGATTACATAAGGGTGAGCGATGACGGGTGCGGCATTGCAGGCGATGAGGTTGAGACAGCTTTTAAAAGGCATGCGACGAGCAAGCTTGAAAAATTTTCAGACCTTAATAATCTTCATACCCTTGGCTTTAGAGGAGAGGCATTAGCCAGCATTGCCAAGGTGTCTAGGGTGATCATGTACACTAAGAGAAGAGAAGATCCCTTAGGGACGGAGCTTGTCCTTGAAGCCGGCGAAGTGATAAAAAAGGAAGATATAGCCGTAGATGACGGCACCGGAATTATAGTGCAGGATTTATTTTTTAACATACCGGCGAGGAAGAAAGACCTGTCATACAAACGTGCGAAGAAAAATGAAATAGTGGAATTCATAAATAGGATGAGTATATATTACTCGGATATAAGCTTCAGATTGAAAGTAGATGAAGAGCTTCTGTATGTAACCGAAGGCAATGGAAACAGACGAGATGTTTTAGCGCAGATTTATGGAGCGGACTATGCTGCAAGGTTGGTGCAGGTGGATGAAGAAGCCTTTGGAATCACCGTGAGCGGATTGGTTTCGCCTCAGGGAGACAGCTATAAGGATACATCGAGACAGGTGATATTCATAAACGGACGAGCTATAAGGAGTGCCTTTTTGGAAGGTATAATTAAAAGAGAATACAGCGATATTATAATGGGGGAGAGGTATCCGTCGTATTTTCTTCTTGTAGATTTGCCGGGAGCGGATATCGATGTAAACATTCATCCGAATAAAAAAGAGATCTTGTTTTTAGACAAGGCAAAGGTTAAAAACGCAATTGTAAAAACGCTTGAAAAAGCCTTTTCGGGCAAGGAAATAATACAGTCCACTCCGATCAATGCGGATTTCAAGTCGTTTGTAAAAGATGATTATGTTGATATAGGCAGCAGCAAGCAGAGCAACATAGAAGAAGTATTCGAAAAAGACAGTTCAGAGGGATTTTCATACTCTGCTGCAAGTAGTGAAGCGGAGTTTAGAGAAGCTGTAAATATAGGCTACCGGGGACATGAAGGCCGGGAATACGCTTTCCCGCCGGCAGATAAGAATGTACCCGAAGAGGAAGCCTTCCGTGAAGCCATAAGATGTGAACGGCAAAGGGAGAGTTTGCGGGAAGAGGAGCACGCAGCAGTAGAGGGAAAGCCTGTTAACCTGCCTTATGATATAGCTGCGCTTGAACCTATGGGCGTAATTTTTGATACATATATTTTGGCAAGAGACGGTGAAGCGTTTTACATGATAGATCAGCATGCCGCCCACGAAAGAGTGTTTTATGAAAAGCTTTTGGGTGAATTTTTGAGCAAGGATAAAGATGTACAAAGACTTATCGCACCTATTGTAAAGAGCCTAAGCGCAGAAGCGGACAGCAATAAGAAAAATATAATGTCGAGGCTGTCTGAATTGGGCTTTGAGGTGGATGACTTTGGTGAGAAAACGCTCAGGATCTTTGGGATTCCATCATTTATGAAGGAGGAAGAGGCGCAGGGATTTTTAGATGACTACCTTATGAGCACCCAGGGGTTCGGTTATGACGAAGATGAAAGGCAGCTTGACAGGATCGCATCCAAGGCGTGTAAGGCCGCAGTGAAAGGAAGAGATGTGCTGAAGGGTGATGAAATAAAGGCATTGATTTTAAGTCTTGCAAAATGTAAGCAACCGTTAGCATGTCCACATGGACGCCCTACGATGATAAGGATGCGAGAATACGATATAGAGAAGATGTTTAAGAGAGTGCTGTAGGTGAAGATTGAATAAGGTAGTGATAGTAGCAGGGCCTACAGCGAGCGGGAAAAGCGAAGTCGGCATAAAACTTGCAAAGGCATTAAACGGAGAAGTGGTTTCCTGTGATTCGGCGCAGATATATGAGGGGATGGACATAGGCACCTCCAAGGTATCAAAAAAAGATATGCAGGGAATAGAGCATCACCTGCTCGACATCTGTAAGCCACAGGATGATTTTACGGTAGCGGACTTTAAAAGAGAATGCGAAAAAGTCATTGGCGATATTCATAGTAGAGGAAAATTGCCGATATTATGCGGAGGTACGGGCTTATATATAAATGCGATAATGTTTGACATGCAGTTTGAAGGTGTAAGAACCGAAAAAGAAGCCAGGCAAAAATTCGAAGAAATGGCGAGGAAACACGGTAAGGAGTATCTTTATAAGGAGCTTCAAAGAATAGATCCGAGCGTTGCGGAAAGAATACATCCTAACAATACGGTTCGGGTTATAAGAGCGCTGTCCGTGCTGGAAAGCGAAGGCGGGGATGGCAGGAGCAGCAATCTTGGAGATCTAAGTTTAGCCGGGGAGAGGGAAAGTGCATTCGACTTCATCAAGCTGGTAATTACGTGGCCTCGTGATGTATTATATTCAAGGATAAACGAACGAGTGGATACCTTCTTTGATGAGGGACTTATTCATGAGGTACAGGGTCTGCTCGAAGGCGGAGTGCCACAAGAAGCAAATTCATTGAAGGCGATAGGATACAAAGAAATAGTCGCTTATCTCAACGGGGAAACGGATTTGAAAACTGCGAATGAACTTATAAAAAGAAATACGAGGAGGTTTGCAAAGAGGCAGCTTACGTGGTTTAAAAGGTACGATGATTTCCGCAGGTTTGATATGAGCGAAACGACAGACGAGGAGATAGTGAGTTGGGTAGCAAAAAATATGTAAAAATAAACAACAAGAGCGATAAGCCCGATAATATAGTCCTCTATGAGAATGAAATCAACATAGAGTGTAAGGAGCTTGAACGTGAGCTCCCTAGCTTTCTTACGGATTATTTCATCTATATAAAGGCTGCAGTACTTCCTCTATCGAGGCTCAGATATCTAGAGGAAGTAAAGCGATTTTTTGAGTATTTGATAGAATTCACGCCTTTTACGAATGCTTCAGACATAAGAGAAATTTCAGCAAGCGATATAGATAAGATAAAGGCACGGGATGTAAACGAGTATCTTGATCATTCGAGAAGGTACAGCAAGGAAACGGATAACGGCATCTATATTTTTGAAAATTCCAACAAAACGTTGGCTCGTAAAAAGTCGGCATTATCCGTCCTTTTCAGACAGTTATACAGAGATGAGATAATCAAGAAAAATATTTCGGAAGGATTTAATCCCATCAGATTACAGAAGCAAAGCGAGCGGGAAATCAAGGCGCTTGAAGATAATGAGGTGCTCAGGATGCTTGATATCGTTACAACGGGCGATGGCCTCACGGGTGCTCAAAAAAGGTATTGGAAGGTTACGAAGTATAGAGACAAGGCGATTTTAATCTTTTTCCTCACATATGGCTTGAGGCTTCAAGAACTGTGGCAGTTAAATCTTTCGTCGTTTAATTTTCAGAGGGAAGAATTTAAAATCTACAGAAAGAGAAATAAAGAATCCATAATGCATTTAAACGGTACTACCGCAGAAGCTCTCAGAGATTATTTGATAAATGAGCGCAATGATGAAAAGGCGAAGAAGTACATTGATGATGATGCACTCTTTTTATCGTTGCAGCACAAGAGAATAACGAAGAGGCAGATAAGAGAGCTGGTAAAAAAATATACCTCGCTTGCGATAGGTACGACACAGCACAACGGCTACAGCCCCCATAAGCTTAGAGCTACTACGGCTACAAGTCTGATAGGCAGAGGCGAATCCATCTATGATGTGCAGCTGCTTCTGGGGCATGAACAGGTTACCACTACTCAGTTGTATGCAAAGCATAAGAGGGATGTACAGAGGGATCTTATAAGGTCTCTCGAATGGGAAAAGGAGAGAACGAAATAGGAGAGACAATGAACGACAGTAAAGAGGAAGTGAAGCAATTTTTGGCGCAAAATTTCAGTATTTCAGAAGGAGTCAAGGATTTTGTGGAGGCTGTAGAGCAGGAGCTCTTTGAGCGCTTCAATGAACTTGAAAATATAAAGGAATACAATCAGTACAAGGTGCTCAAGGCGTTTCAAAAAAACAGAATATCCGACAATCATTTTGCGTGGAATACAGGCTATGGGCTTGATGATGCCGGAAGGGATGCCTTAGAAGCGGTGTATTCGTCTGTTTTCAATACGGAAAAGGCGTTGGTGCGCCCTACGATTGTAAGCGGTACTCACGCTATAACCATAGCGCTTATGGGGCTGTTGAGATCCGGTGATAAGCTCATCTATGCAACGGGGAGGCCCTATGATACGCTGGCAGGAGTAATAGGTCATTATGGCAATGAAGCGGATAACGGCGAGGCTAACAAGGGTTCGCTTAAGGATTTTGGGGTAGATTATGATGAAGTTGAGATGAAGGACGATACTACGATAGATGTGGATGCCCTTGTAGCCAAGTTGGACGAGGATACTACCATGGTAGCGATTCAGAGAGCGACGGGGTATGCCTTCAGGCAGGCATTATCGATAAGCGAAATAAAAAGAACTATAGATGCGGTAAAGGCGTATAATGAGAACATCATCGTTATGGTGGATAATTGTTATGGAGAATTCTTGGATTTCAGTGAGCCTACAGATGTTGGAGCTGATATCGTAGCGGGGTCACTAATAAAAAACCCCGGAGGCGGACTTGCGCTCTGCGGGGGTTATGTTACAGGTAAGAGTAAATATGTAGAAATGGCATCGTACCGAATGACATCTCCTGCAATAGGTGGCGAATGCGGGCTCATGTTTGGGCAAACACGTGCGATGATGCAAGGTTTATTCATGGCACCCGGCATTGTAAACGCTGCGGTAAAAGGGGCGGTGCTCTGCGCAAAAGTATTTGAAAATCTGGGGTATGATGTGTGTCCCGGTTCTAAAGATAAAAGAAACGATATTATAGAAGCTATAGAGTTTGGCAGTAAAGATAAGGTGATCGCCTTTTGTGAGGGAATACAGGCTGCTGCCCCTGTGGATTCGTTTATAACGCCCATCCCGTCACCCATGCCGGGATATGAAGATGAAATAATAATGGCTGCAGGTGCATTTGTGCAGGGTTCATCAATAGAGCTCAGTGCCGATTCGCCTTTGCGTGAACCGTACATAGCCTACTTTCAAGGTGGCCTCACCTACGAGCACTCCAGGCTTGGAGTAATGAAGGCGCTACAAACCCTCTGCGATAAATGCGACCAGAAAATTAAATTTTAGAGACAAATTAACCAACGCAATATTTATTTATATTGCAACATCATATCAAGATACAGGAGTCTTTTCGCTAATAAATTGTTTTTATATTCGATTGTATTTATCGCTGATTAATTTTTAAAAGCGAAAAAATGCTGTAATGTAAGGTTTATTCAGTCTTGTTACTTTCTCTTATGAGATATGCTATCCCTGCAAGCGTAGCAGCGGATGCAAATATAGATAATCCGAGATGTATCTTCCTTAATGTAGATCTTTTCTTGCAACTCATGATTCTCCTACCTTTCTTATCTATTGGTTTCATTATAAACCGCCTATTAAAATCTTGCAAGCATTATCATTATATTCCCTTTACTTTGTAATGAGAAATGCAATTGAACAACTCTCGCAGCGGGCAAATTTCATTGGGAAAGAAAAATTTTCCGTGGGAGTATTAGGACGGTATCATTTTTTGGTTAAAGTAAGCGGGAAACGGAATGCTTAAATAATTGACAAAGAATTGATTACGCAATACAATGTATTACGTGAGAGAAAGGGGTGTTCTGAATTTCGGCTCTTGAAACGGGACATAAAAACTTTCAGTGAGATTTAGTATTGAAACTTAAAAGGAGATGAATATGTCTGACAAGGTTATATTGGATTTGATAAAGCAGGAATATGAAAGGCAAAAAAACACCATAGAGCTTATAGCGTCGGAGAACTATCCCAGCGTAGAATCTTCGAATGCCATGGCATCGATACTTACATGTAAATATTCGGAAGGATATCCCGGCAAGAGATATTATGGCGGCTGCGAAGTAATAGATAAGATAGAAGGCTTGGCCATCGAAAGGGTGTGTAAATTGTTCGGTGCAGACCATGCAAATGTGCAGCTTCACAGCGGTTCGCAGGCGAATATGGCGGCTTATGCAGCTGTGCTCAATATAGGAGATAAAATTTTGGCGCCTTCAATGCAGGCAGGGGGACACCTTACGCATTCTGCGCCCGTAAGCTTCGTATCAAAGCAATATGATGTACATACATATGAAGTAAACAAGGAGAGTTTTACTTTCGATTATGAGGAAATAGAAAAACTTGCGATGGATATAAAACCGAAACTCATCATCGCAGGAGCTTCTGCGTATTCAAGAAAGATAGACTTTAAGCGCTTTAGTGAAATTGCAAAAAAGGTGGGAGCGATACTTCTTGTGGACATGGCACATATTGCAGGGCTTGTGGCTACAGGTTTTCATGAATCACCGGTGCCTTATGCTGATATCGTAACGAGCACGACCCACAAGACATTGAGAGGTCCTAGAGGAGGGTTTATACTGTGCAAGGAAAAATATGCGGTAGCGGTGGATAAGGCGGTGTTCCCACATTATCAGGGAGGAGCGCTTCAGCATGTAATTGCTGCAAAGGCGATATGTTTTCATGAGGCTGCTCAGCCCGCATTCAAAGAGTATATAGGCAAGGTGGTTGAAAATGCCAATGCGCTGGCTAACGCCATGCAAAAGAGAGGCTTTAATATATTGACAGGCGGAACGGATAACCATGTATTTTTAGTGGATCTTCGAGAAGCGGGAATCACAGGTAAGGATGCGCAGGCCAGAATGGACTCTATAAACGTAACGCTCAATAAAAACGGCATACCGTTCGATACGGTATCACCTTTTATAACATCAGGCGTGAGGATAGGTACGGCTGCAATTACGAGCAGAGGGTTTGAAGCGTCAGAGATGGATGAAATAGCAGGCATTATAGAAGAAGCACTTCTTAAGAATCCGAGCGAAGCGGAGCTAAAAGCTTTATCCGAAAGAGCGGTGAAGCTGTGCGAAAAGCACCCGCTACCTGAATATCTAATGAGTAAATAGGAGACGAAAGATGAGTAAAAACGGTTTTGAACATTATATGATGAAAGAAATTTACGACACACCGGGAGTGATAAGAAAGATCACGGAAAAGTGCTTTGTAGATTCTTCAGCTCCATGTTGCAATTCAAAATGGTTTGATATTGGAATAGATAAGGATTTCTTTAAAGGTATCAAGGATGTCTGTATAGCGGCATGCGGCACGGCGTACCATGCGGGGCTTATAGGGCAGTCCATAATAGAAAAAACCATGAAGATTCCGGTGAGGGTAAAAATCGCATCGGAAGCCGTATACGATGAGCCACTCATGGATAAGGATACGTTGTTTATATGTATCAGCCAGTCCGGTGAAACGACAGACACCATAGATGCATTAAACATAGCAAAAAAAGCGGGTGCAAGGACGCTCGGAATAGTGAACGTTCCGGATAGCAAGATGACAAAGATGGTGGATAAAGTTATCTATACGGATGCGGGAGAAGAGGTAGCGGTACCATCGACGAAGGTATACGTGGCTCAGGTCGTATATATGATTTTGCTGGGACACTTTATGGCTGCTTCTTGTGAAAAGGATTTAACTTATATAAAAGACGGGCTAAACTCAATAGCTGATGAGTATGAAAAAATTCTAAAGGAGAAAGAGAGCATTTCAAAAATAGCGAAAAAGCTTGCAGACAAGGATAAGATATTTTTCATAGGCAGAGGATTGGATTGCAGGAGTGCATATGAAGGCTCGCTTAAATTGCGCGAGGTGACATACGTAAATTCCTTTGCAATGGGAGCGGGCGAATTCAGGCACGGATCCTTGGCATTATTGGATGAGGAAGCAGGTTTGGTGGCCATAGCGACTCAAGACGAGACGGAAGATGACATGCAAAAGAATGTAGAAGAGTGCACATTGAAGGATGCTACGGTGGTGCTTATAAAACGAGAGGATTTGGGATTAACCTGCGAAAATACGATAAATGTAAAGCGGTTTGAGCCTGAATTGATGCCGGTGTTATCCGTACTGCCGATGCAGCTGTTGGCATATTATATAGGAAGGGAAAGAGGCTGTCCTATAGATACTCCGAGGAATTTAACAAAAGCAGTAATTTAGTGATGAATAAGATAAACGAGAAGCGTAAAAGTCTAATAAACATAGGTAGTGCGACGGTATATATAGAAATTTTCGTTCTCTCGGCTATATTGCTGGGAGCTTCGCTTTTTTTTCTGAAGGATTACGATGCATATAGAGCAATTTTTTTGATAAGAATTATATTAATTGCAGTAGCTGCACTTTCGTTGATTAAATGGGCGAAGTTAAAGCGTGCGGAAGCCTTGCTTTCTTATGATTCGTATGACGGCGGCATAGGGCTTGAGGTAGCGAATAAACTCATGGATAGGGCACACATAGATGACGGCGATAAGGTTTTGGATGTAGGTGCAGGTTCAGGTCTCCTGTCGATAGCTATTGCCGGCAGATTTAAGGGATCGAAAGTAGTTATGTTTGATTATGTGAATAATGATGATGAAATTATAGCGGCGAGGGAAGGGCGATTGACAGAAGAAGAGATTCGGAATGTGAGTAGGCGAAGCGGGAAATTTCTGCCGCTACCTTTTGAAAACGGCGAGTTTGATGTGGTTGTAAGCGGATTTTCGCTTCATACAGATAAGGATAATAGGGATAAATCCGTATTGATAAGGGAAGCATTGAGACCTTTAAAAAAGGGTGGTAGGTTTGCGCTGATGGATATTTTAAATGAAGCTCATGGATTTAAGGACATAGATAATATGCTGTATGAGCTTGAAAATAACGTTGTTAGCGAAATATCGACGGAGTATATGTTTAGAGATTTGGAAGAGGCTGAGGAATTTAAAAAAGCAGGCATCCGAGATGCCCGCTTAATATATGGTGTCAAGTAATTCATAATATAACTTTTGATTCAATATTTTCATTAAATGATGAGTACGATATGTTTTCCCGCAGCTGCTCTCAAAGAAAATATGTTCCTTGAATGCGGAAATATATTATCTCTCAAAAAAAATGAAGAATGGCGCCTACCTTTAGGCGCAACGCAGGTGTTACTCGGGTTAAACTTCTATGATATGAATTGATTGGCTGTTCATAAGGGGCACGTATCCCGGGAAGGTATTGAAATAAAAAGTTGTCTTGTTGCCCTTCTGTACGGCTTTAAGTCCTTCCATTTCAGCAAAACGAGGGGCTTCTATTTGAATGTTGTGAGCAATGTGTGACAGCTCGTTTTTTCTTATTTCCTTGATCGTCGTCTTGTATGGAATCTTGTATATGCCTATCGGGTATTTACCTTGCATTTTTTGATGATTTCCTGCTATGAATAGACATTTATCGTTTAGATCGAAACTCTGGAATGCTCCGGTTACACCTGTTGTGGGCTTGAGGCTCGTTCGAACATTTGCGTACTGAAAATTCTTAGCCTTATCCAGCGAATAAATGTGACGTTTCTTCTTTAGGGCTTTATCCAGCTCAGCATTCAGTTTCTTATAGTTGTAGATGACGTAGTTGCATCCTTGGCCCGGTTTAAAGCATACTCTGAATGCAATCCTGTTGGAAGCTTGGTTGACACCTACGCCGGCACGCTCGAAGGCGTAAGGAAATTTCTTGGCGATGCGCACCTTTTTTGTAATCTTTTTCTTCTTTACCTTCTTTTTTATTTTTTTATACTTAACGATAGAGTGGTTCAATTTATTGATGGTGATTCTATCCGTGATTTTGAATTTATCGTGAATTATTTTACAGGTGAGACGTGTTATCGTGGTACCGAAAGTCTTTTTATTTGCGCCGCTTATCACCCAAACGTAGTGGATATTCTTTTTATTGTCAGGAGTTGTTACGGATACCGCTTCGCCGTGCCCGTAATTTTTTAGGATTACGGAATTCGTTTTGCGTGCAGTTACGCCGTCAGGAGACATCTTGAACATGGTGAGACCGGTATGCACGGGATTCTTTTTGTTGTACGGTTCAGGGGTCGCTTCCTGAGTTGCAAATATGTATTTGTTGTCATTTGTAAATGCGAACTGTTGTATCACATGAAACTTGCAATTATCAACTATTCTATCAGCATCCTGAAAGAATATCTTTTCACTGCTTCTAAACTGATCAGCAGACACATAGGTCTGTTCCGTTTTTGCCGTTACAGTAAAGCTGCCTAATATTACAGAGAATGTAAACAATGCAGCAATAGCGATTGAGACAGCATTTTTAAAAATTTTCATAACTTATTCCACTCCCATTATTTCACATATTTTATCCGCAACCTTTTTAGCTGCTTTGCCGTCCTCGTAACAGCCTTTACCTTCTAAGAATTCAAGGGATTTTTCTTGATAGTCTGCATCATTAAAGTTTTTGATGTTATCAAGCAATTCAAAATCAGTGACTGCTATAGGGAAGGGCGTCTCGTTGAGGTGATAGTAAAAACCTCGCAGGTTGTCGAAAAGATCGATATCCTTAGCGATGATAAATAGAGGTTTTTTCGTCAATAGAAAATCGTATGCCCAGCTTGAGTAATCGGTTATACCGATGTCTGCAATGGACAATAATTCCTGCATTTCAGGATACATGGTAACATCGTGCACGAACGGATATGGGTTATTGAATATTGCAAGGCTTCGGTTTTTGAAATGCAGCCTTATGAGGATTTCCCAGTTGCCTCCGAATTTTTCTTCAAGCGATTTTTTTAATGAGGGGTAATTCAGCTGTATTGCGCTGGTATCGCCGTTATCCCTGAATGTCGGAGCATAAAGTGCGATTTTGGTATCTTTGCTGAGTCCCAGTGCCATTCGTGTTTTTTCATTCAGTTTCGTTTTTTTATGAGCATCTAAAAGAAGATCGTTTCTTGCATGACCGTATTTTAAAAATTTGCCGTCCTTCCAAAAGCTGTTTTTGAAGACGTCTTCTTCAAAAGCACTGTTTGTTACGAGGTAATCCGTAACGGCATTGCAACGCTTCGCCTTGGACATCCAAAAATCATCGCCTCCGAGCTTTTTGATGCCGAGACTTCCGTGCCAAGTGTTTATATACACCTGGTTTTCCTTCTTCGGCATGTCGAACCATACGCAGTTTAGCCCGTTATCGAGCCAAACCTTTGCTGAAGCCTGTTCCTCAAACATTTCAAAGGTACCTCTAGGTACTAGAGTTACTTGCTTTGGGAAGGGTGTTGTTATCTTTTTGTTTTTATTTATTACCCATACGATTTTTATGGGCGCTTTTCTTGCGAGCAATTCTTCCACTATATAGCGTGGATTACATGTAAACTGATTGTCATAGCTCATCACAAAGAGCTTTTTTTCATCGACTTTGTTGTTTCTATATCTTATTCTTTTCCCCAGATTCGAAAGCTTATTATCCAAGGTTTCCCTCAGCCTGAGAAAAAAGAATCCTTCGATGCAATTCTTTCTCCAATGTATCAAATAGATCTCCTCATCAAAACATGATTTTTTGCATATCGAGTAGTATTTTAGCATACTTTTTTAGTAAATTCAAAAATCGCAAGGGCATTGTGTTATAATGTTTCTCGGCTTTAATGTACAAAATATTGTGATGTATCAATTGAGGAAGATACGATGAATGAATTGCTTAAGAAAATTATATTTAGCGATGTAAAAAAACAGGCTGCAGAGTACGAAGAATTGTATGCAGCCAGAGGTGAAAGTGCCAAGGTAGTTACAAGGTTGGGGCCAAGCCCGACGGGATTCATACATTTCGGGAATCTGTACGGAGCTTATATCAATGAGCGCCTGGCGCATAGAAACGATGGAATTTTTTACCTTAGAATTGAGGATACGGACAGCAAGAGACAGGTTGAAGGCGCAAAGGAAGAGATAATCAAGTCCCTCGATCACTTCGATATCACATTTGATGAAGGCGCCATGGCTACGGGAGATTTGGGGAACTATGCGCCGTATGAACAGAGCAGGAGGCGGGACATATATAGAAGCTTTGCTGCTGAACTATTGACAAAGGGACTTGCCTACCCGTGCTTTTTGACTGAAGATGAAATCGCAGATATAAGGAAGAAGCAAGAAGAGAACAAGCAAAATACAGGGATATACGGAGAGTACGCCCTATATAGAAACTTGAAAGAAGAAGAGGCCGTAAAAAAAATAGAGGACGGCTGCGAGTACGTATTGAGGTTGAAATCCACTGCGGATATAAAGGTGGATATAGAGGATGGAATCCGTGGTAAGCTTTCAATGCCTGCAAACGATATGGACGTTGTGATACTTAAAAAGGATGGAATGCCAACGTATCATTTTGCACATGTTATAGATGATCATTTAATGAGAACAACGCATGTTATCAGGGGCGAAGAGTGGCTATCAACCCTGCCTATTCATATTGAGCTGTTTGCGCATTTCGGTTGGGAGCCTCCGATATATTGCCATACTGCGCAGCTTATGAAGATTGAGGACGGTAAAAAGAGAAAGCTTTCAAAGCGAAAGGATCCTGAACTTGCCCTTTCATTTTATAGAGAAAAGGGCTATTTCAAGGAAGCTGTTATGGAATACCTCATGACGCTTATAAATTCTTCGTTTGAGGAATGGCGCTGTGAAAATCTGGGCGAAGATATAAACAGCTTTGAATTCAGTCTTGACAATATGAGTAAATCCGGAGCGCTCTTCGACATCGTGAAATTAAACGATGTGTCTAAAGAATGTCTTGCAAGGATGAGCGAAAAAAGCATTACAAGGGGGCTTAAAAGCTGGGCGAATGAATATGGCATTAAGCAACAGGGTGTTAAAAAAGCCGTCATAGATGCGATAATTCATGAGGATGAAGACAGGCTTGCCAAGATGTTATCGGTAGGAAGAAACGGTAATAATCCGAGGAAGGATCTCGCCTACTGCGAGCAGATAGCGGAATTCATAGCATTTTTCTTCGATGAAGGCTTTGCGGTGGAAGATGAGCTGCCTGCGGAAGTGCCTGAAGAGGATGCTGTCAATATTCTGAATGATTATTTGCAAAAACGACGTGGTAAAAATACAAGCGAAGGATGGTTTTCGGATATAAAGGATATAAGTGAGAGGTATGGATATGCGCTTAAACCTAAGGAATACAAGAAAAACCCCGATATGTACAGGGGACACGTTGGGCATGTCAGCACGGTGCTGAGGCTCGCACTCGTCGGAAGATCCAATTCACCGGATATAGGAGAGATCCAAGACATTTTGGGAAAAGAAAAGGTAGAAGAGCGGATTAGAGAATATCTTTCATAGTATATTCTTTTAGATATTTTAACGGAAAGTTTATAGAGGCGGTATGCAACTAGGTATCGATGTAGGATCAACTACTGTAAAGTTGGTTATGTTAGATGGTTCACAAATAAAATATAAAGAATACAGGCGCCACCAGTCTGATGTTTTTAATGCCGCCATCAAGATGCTGGGTGAGCTTATTCAGCAGGTGGGCGATATAGATGTAAATGTAGTAATTACGGGTAGCGGCGGGCTCGGCATGGCGCAGGTTATGGATGCGAAGTTCGAGCAGGAGGTAATCGCCTGTACCAAGGCCATAGAAGAGATAATCCCGCAAACGGATGTGGCGATAGAGCTTGGGGGTGAGGATGCGAAACTCACCTTCCTTAAAAACAGTGTAGAGCAGCGGATGAACGGTACCTGCGCAGGAGGAACGGGTGCATTTATAGACCAGATGGCAGTGCTTCTCGATACCGATGCGGCAGGTCTTAACGAGGCTGCGAAAAACTACAAAACCATATATCCGATAGCTGCAAGATGCGGCGTTTTTGCAAAAACGGACATACAGCCGCTTATAAACGAAGGTGCAAAAAAAGAAGATTTAGCGGTATCCATTTTTCAAGCTGTGGTAAACCAAACGATCAGCGGACTCGCTTGCGGTAGAACCATAGAGGGGAAGGTCGCCTTCCTCGGAGGCCCGTTATCTTTCAGCTCGGAACTTAGAAAACGTTTTATTGAAACTTTAAAAATAAAACCCGAAGATGTGATATTTCCTGAAAACGCAAAGTATTTTGTAGCGCTCGGTGCGGCATATTTAGCCGAGAAGGAAGAAAAGACCTTTTTATTGACCCATATAGTGGATACCTTAAGCAATATAGATCACAGTAAGTACAGCGCAAATGTAAAAACGCTTGAGCCGCTTTTCAAAAATGATATGGAATACGAGGAGTTTAAAAAGAGGCACGATAAGAACAAGGCGGCGAGGGCAAATATAGAAGAGGCGACTGGACCCGTCTACCTTGGAATAGATGCAGGTTCCACTACTACAAAGGCGGTGCTCATGGATGATGAGAGGCGAATAATATATTCATTTTATGCGGGTAACGAAGGGAAGCCCCTTGAAGTGATTCGAAAAATTTTGTTCAAGATATATGAGAAACTGCCGGAAACTGCGTATATAGCAAGATCCACCGTTACAGGCTACGGAGAAGCGATAGCGAAGGAGGGCTTTAAAATAGATGACGGGCTAATAGAGACGGTAGCGCATTACACCGCAGCTGAGAATTTTCTGCCTGGAGTGGAATTCATACTGGATATAGGCGGGCAGGACATGAAGTGCATGCGTATCAGAAACGGCGCAATATACAATATAATGCTAAATGAGGCGTGTTCTTCCGGGTGCGGATCGTTTCTTGAAATTTATGCAAAGTCCGTAGGGCTCGACGCAAAGCAGTTTGCGGACAAGGCGGTAAAGGGCGATGCTCCTGTGGATCTCGGTACGAGGTGTACTGTATTTATGAATTCCAAGGTGAAGCAGGCGCAAAAGGAAGGCGTCGGGGTAGAGAATATTTCGGCAGGACTTGCATATTCCGTAATCAAAAATGCCCTTTATAAAGTTATAAAACTGCGTGATTCCAATGAAGCGGGCGATAAGATAGTGGTGCAGGGCGGGACGTTTTTAAGTGATGCCGTTCTGAAAAGTATAGAAAATATTCTCGGCAAAGAAGTTGTAAGACCTGATATTTCAGCCTTGATGGGCGCTTTCGGGGCAGCCATATACTCTCAAAAGAGGGCAAAGGAATCTGTAGGGAAATGCGTTTCCGGCATCATAAAGCGTGATGAACTAAGTGACTTTGCGGTCAGTAGCTATGCAAAGAGGTGTAATCTGTGCTCCAACAATTGCATGCTTACAATAAGCGAATTTAACAGCGGTAAGAAATTTGTCATGGGAAATAGGTGCGAGAGAGGAGCCGGCAAGGAAGCGCTGATCGAGAGCGAATATAATTTATATAAGTATAAGCAGACCAGATTGTTCAGCTATAAATCTTTAGGAAAAGAAGCGAAGAAGGGCGATATAGGAATCCCTAGAGTGCTCAACATGTATGAAAATTACCCGTTCTGGCATACTCTGTTTACCGAGCTCGGCTACAACGTGGTGGTGTCACCGCCGTCTAAAAAATCGATATATGACCTAGGCATTGACACCATTTCGTCGGATACCGCATGCTATCCTGCAAAGCTCGTGCACGGGCATATTAAGTGGCTCGGCGAGCACGGTATAAAGCGTATATTCATGCCGTGTATAAACCATGAATTTAAAGAGGATGTGGGCGCAAACAATCACTTCAATTGCCCGATCGTCGCTACATATGCGGAGGTAATCGGAAATAACATGAAGGATTATTTTGCTCATAAAGGTATAGAATTTCATTCACCGTTTTTGCCGTATATAGATGACAAGAAGCTCTTGCGAGAGCTTAAGGGCGGATTTTTAGGTGCTGACGGAGCGAGCTCGCAGGAGATAAAGGCGGCCATACAAAAGGGAAGAGCCGCAATGGCAAAGTATAAGCAGGACGTAATGGCGCAAGGCAAGAAGGTTATAGATTATGCAAGGAAAAACGGCAAGAAGATCGTGTTGCTTGCGGGAAGGCCATATCATATAGACCCTGAAATAAATCACGGGATAGACGGCATCATAAATTCTGTGGGCATGGTGGTTATAAGCGAGGATTCGATTCCGAAGATGCACAGCGTGGCAAGGCCGCTCAGGGTGCTGGATCAGTGGACTTATCACTCCAGAATGTATAGGGCGGCAGAGTTTGCCGGCAAGTATAAGGACATTGAACTCGTGCAGCTCAATTCGTTTGGATGTGGGCTGGATGCCGTAACCACGGATCAGATAGAAGAAATTTGTGAAAAGCACAATAAGCTGTATACCGTTCTCAAGATAGATGAAGGTGCGAATTTGGGCGCTGCAAAGATCAGGATCAGGTCGTTACTTGCTGCGATGGAAGAAAGGGAGAAGACTAAGGTTCCCGTTATAGAAAAAATAAAGGGGTATGAGAGGCGCATTTTCGATAAGGATATGAAGAAGAACTATAATCTCATAATTCCGCAGATGTCGCCTATTCACTTCAGGTTTATCGAGCCTCTGTTCAAAAGAGAAGGCTTTAGACCGATTTTACTTCCGGATGTGGATAAGGAAGCTATAGATGTGGGGCTAAAATACATAAATAACGATGCGTGTTATCCTACCATCGTATCTCTCGGGCAGATAATTTCGTATATTCAGTCCGCGGATTTGGATCTCGATAAAACGGCGATAATCTTTAGTCAAACGGGAGGAGGCTGTAGAGCCAGCAATTACATAGCGCTCCTTAGAAAAGCGCTTGAAGACCTCGGGCTTGCACATATTCCCGTGGTTTCCTTTAATACGGTAGGGCTTGAAAAAAATCCGGGATTTAAGCTCAATCTGCGTATGCTGAAAAGCGTGGGACTGGGGCTCATATACGGGGACGTACTCATGAGGCTCATTAACGCTACGAGGCCATATGAAAAGGTGGCTGGGAGTGCCGATGCCTTGCTTGAAAAATGGATAAAGAAGGCAGAAACTACCATATTTGACGGTAGTTATAAAGATGTTATGGCAGATATAAGAGCGGCTATAAAAGACTTCGATAATTTAGAGCGAATCGATAGGAAGAAACCCAAGGTGGGCGTTGTAGGCGAAATACTCGTAAAATATCACCCGAATGCGAATAATCAAATAGTTAAAACGATAGAAGCCGAAGGAGGAGAAGCCGTAGTCACAGAGCTTATGGACTTCATGTTGTATTGTGCGCACAACGATATATTTAATTACGAAACGCTGGCGGGTAAGAGGAGTAAGGCGTATATAGCGAAGTTTATAATTTGGTTTTTGGAAAGATTGAGGCGGGATGTGAAGAAGGCGTTTGCAGAAAGCAAGCACTTCGATCCTCCAAAGTCCATATACGATATTGCGGGCAAGGCAAAGGAAGTGGTGTCCCTCGGGAATCAATGTGGCGAGGGGTGGCTTCTTACAGGCGAGATGGTTGAGATGCTCGATGAAGGTATAGAGAATATAGTCTGCCTACAGCCGTTTGCCTGTCTGCCGAATCACGTTACAGGAAAGGGCGTTATGAAGATTCTAAGGAAGCGAAATCCTAAGGCTAATATAGTCGCTATCGACTATGATCCGGGAGCCAGTGAAGTGAATCAGCTAAATAGGATAAAACTCATGATGGGTATAGCTCATAAAAATTTAGAAGCGGAAGGTAAATAGCATGAGAATTTTGGGGATAGATCCGGGATATGCCATCATGGGGTATGGTCTAATCGATAAAATAGGCAATTCTTTTAAGCCTGTGGATTACGGGGTGATTAAAACCAAGGCGGGAGAACCGCTACCTGAGAGGCTTCTTAAGATTCGCATGGAGCTGTCTTCCATAGTAGAAAAGTATAGACCCGATGAAATGGCGGTAGAGGAACTGTTTTTCAATACGAATTCAAAAACGGTAATCCATGTAGCGGAGTCAAGAGGTGTGGCCTTGGTGGAAGGTGCGGTAAGAGGCATCAATGTAAATGAATACACCCCGCTTCAGGTGAAGCAGGGTGTTGTAGGTTACGGTAGGGCCCAAAAGGTGCAGGTAATGCAAATGGTGAAGGTGCTTTTAAATCTTGAGTCCGTACCGAAGCCCGATGATGCGGCAGATGCGCTTGCCGTTGCGATATGCCATGCAAATTCGGGCAGAAAGTTAATTTAGGCTTTACATTGTAGCTGCCGTTACTATTGCAAGCTCATATACGTCTTTTTCATTGCAGCCTCTGGACAGGTCATTGATAGGTGCATTTAGTCCCTGAAGGAGAGGTCCTATTGCGGCAAATCCTCCGAGCCTTTGTACCAGTTTATATCCTATGTTTCCTGCTGCAAGGTTAGGGAAGATGAATACGTTTGCCTTGCCTGCCACCTTGGAATCAGGAGCTTTTAATGCGGCTACCTCAGGTACGAATGCCGCATCGAATTGTAGCTCGCCGTCTACATCAAGATCCGGCGCTTTTTCTTTTGCAAGTTTTGTCGCTTCCTGTACCTTGGTTACTTCATCGGATGAAGCCGAGCCCATTGTGGAGAAACTTAGCATCGCAACCTTAGGATCTATCCCGAATTTCTTTGCGGTTTCTGCAGTTTGGATGGCAGTTTCTGCAAGGTCCTCTGCGCTCGGATCGAGGTTTACTCCGCCGTCTGCAAACAGGTATACTTCTTCGCCCTTTCTAAGTATGAAGCAGCCTGCTACTTTGTTGTATTCAGGTTTTGTCTTTACTATTTGAAGGGCGGGTCTTACGGTATCGCCCGTAGAGTGAATTGCGCCGGATACGAGTCCGCCTACTTTGTCTGTGAATACGAGCATGGTGCCGAAGTAGTTCACATCATTTGTTAGCTTTTCTCTTGCCCCCGCTTCATCTATCTTGCCCTTACGTCTTTCTACAAATTTTGCTACGAGCTCATCCATTTCAGGATATGTAGCGGGATCCAGTATCTCAAGATCCGTAACGTCTATTCCGTTATCCGCTGCGGTTTTTTTTACGTCTTCTTCCTTGCCTACGAGTATCGGGTTAAGTATGTTTTCTTTTTTTAGCTTTGCGGCAGCACCGAGGATTCGCTTGTCCGTGCCTTCCGGGAATACTATGCTTTTTTTCTCGGCTTTCACCTGTTCTTTTAGAACATCGATAAGATCCATTTTTACACCTCTTTCATTATTATGGATACGTTAACAACTCCATCCATTATATCACAATGAAGAACCCCACTTTTTTTGATATTATTAAGTAGATGATTATTTTGAATATAGGGCAGGGTGTGATATGGATGAACATAGATTGAGGCGGTGTTTGCGTGACGAAGGTGCGCAAGTTATGCTTGAATGCCATGAAAGTTTGGATTCTACGAACATCAGGGCGGCAGAGCTGTGCAAGGAAGGGCGCACGGATGCTTTGGTGGTGTCTGAGGAGCAGATCAAGGGCAGGGGCAGAAGGGGAAGGTCGTTTTGTTCTCCTAAGGCTTGCGGCGCATATTTTTCCATATTGTTAAAGCTTAGGCTTTCAAGGGAGGACTTCGGGCTGATCAGCCTTGCCGCTGCAAATGCGGTGCATTCAGGGATTACGTCTGTTACGGGCATAGATGTAGAGATTAAGTGGATCAATGATATATTTTTTAAAAAACGTAAGGTTGGGGGAATAATGGTGGAGGCTCTCGGAGAAATTTCATCAGGGAAAGAAGTGCCGGTTGTAATAGGGATAGGGATTAACTGCGCTGAAAGCTCGGAGGTAAAGAGCCTTGATATTGAGGCAGGAGCCCTGGGCATAGCAGCTGATATGCGGGAAGCCCTCATCGCCGGAATCACAAAAAACATTATGGATTTAAAGAACGGATACAGCAGAGAGGGTGTAATTGCAAAGTATAAAAAGCATTGTATGACCTTAGGGAGCAATATAACGGTATATGAGGATGCTGAAAAGCGCATACCTGCGTATAATGCAAAGGCTATAGATATTGCGGACACAGGGGAGCTTGTGGTACAAACCGAAATGGGAGAACTGAAGCTTCTTAATAGCGGTGAAGTGAGTACAGGGTTGAGTTTATAGTGTATATTGATTGGGCGATTGTTTAAAATATTTATAACGTAATGCACACATAATATATAAATTGAGAGTATGTAAATATTTTGGTATATAGTGCGTTTTGAATGCTGTATTATAAAGTCAATGGCATTTTATTATAAAAATAAGATTTTGATCTTGTGATGCTTTTCTATATGATAGAAAAGCAAAATATTACATAAAAGATAAACTGAAAAGCGGACGAAAGCCAGTGTTTTTGTCTATAAAAACAAAAAATCATATCGAATTCTGAAATTTCTTGGGGGGGTAGGACAAATTAGCCTTTTTAACAATTCTTGAATAAATTAATTCGCTTTCCGACAATTTCATATACATTTCATGATAGCATAGCTACACTTATTATGTTTTGGAAAGTCATTGGGAGGCGAAAAATGAAGAACTTTGGTAAGAGCAAGAAAAATTTTAAGGCAGCGAGCACTGCATCTAAGACGTTTGCATGGGTGTTGAGTATCATGCTGGTGGTTACGGGCATCGCACCGAGCTTTGCGGAAAACGGCAAAGTGGGCAATGCAGGCGTAGCGAAAAAGGCTGCTGCATCTGAGCAGGCGGGTATGAAGAAGACATACGCCAATAAGGCAACTGCCGTATCTAAAGAGAATACGCAAAAGAATAACAATAATAGCGTAAATATTAAAGCTAAAGAGCAAAAAAAGAAGAAGAGCGATAAAAAAACTACGGCTTCTAAAGAAAAATCTTCAAATAATAAAGGAAAGAAGTCTGCTTTTAAGAAAAAAGTTTACAAAGATGAAGGGAAGGATGATGATGAGGCAGCCCCGAGCCGGCAGAGGATATCTAGAAAGAAGGCCAAAGCGCTGAAAGAAGATGTCGCATACGATGCGAATATAGCTGTGCAGGATGGTTATGCGGCATACTATAAAAATCTTGATAAATCTTCAAAAACTCCTAAAACCCAAAATACAAACCCAAATGATTCTTTAAAGATGAGAGCTGCAAAGAGCTTTGCAAGTTCTTTAAAAATTTTAAATCCAAAAAAACATAAAGACGTTTCAAATGATAAAAACGGCAAGAAAAACAAGTTTAAAAATAAGCGTGAGAAGAAAACAGTAATTCCATTAAACACTTCAGGCAATGTAAAGGCGACTATTTTTGAAAACAATACCAGCATGGCTTTAATCTCTGTTGATAGCACTTCGGGAGATATGAGGATAGAGCGTGAAAAATGGGCGGATTTAGTAAAAAATAGAGGAGGTAATTATAACCCGAACGCCCAGGGAGACGATCCTAGCATTGATTGGAGCGGGAAAATGAACATTAAATTTGATGCAAAGGGGATACGTCTTCCGAAGGACAGCTCATGTTTTTTTTATAACCTGGGGGGATATGTATATAACGCTGAAAATATAGATACATCTGATGTGTTGGATATGAATTGTATGTTTAAACAAGCTAAGAATTTTACATACTCAGCAAGTACGTTTGATTTATCAAAATGGAATACACGTAAAGTATTAGATATGCATGGAATGTTTTACGGTAGCAGCTTGAATTTTGGCGATGAGTCAGCGATGTTTCCGGATATATCAAAATGGAAAACAAACAACGTCACGGATATGAGCGATATGTTTAGAGATTGTTACAGATTTAAAAGAACAAAATTTGATGTATCGAAATGGAATGTATCAAAAGTGACCAACATGAGCCATATGTTCTATGGCTTATATGTTGAAAAGCTGGATCTTAGCAAATGGGAGTTGAATTCAGCAATTAAAAATGCAAAATATGAAACTAGTGCGACTAAAAATATGCTTAGAAGTAATTATGGATTGAAATACCTAAAAACTCCATTCGGTCTTACTGCAAAAGTAAACCAAAATGGAAAATGGGATGTTGACGTTGTCAAAAAAGGAGAACAAGTATGTCGATATAAAACCGATTCATACATGGATACCGATAAAAGTAATGTGCTTACGTATTATGATGATAACGATGAGAAATATGGTCCAGATACTAGCTTCTTTTTTGTGAAAGTCGGTAATAGCGATGGTAAATACAGCCTTGTAAGATTTGATAAGAACGGTGGAGACAGTGAGGCTTGGGTTAATGATGAGATAGTAGAGAAGGGTAAATCTTTTAGCGAGTCAAAGGGAGTGCTGCCGCAGGAAGAGCCCAAAAAGGCGGGGCATCAATTTGCAGGCTGGGCATATAGTTCAAGTGATAAAGCACCGACGTTTAATAAAGATCAAAAGATAAATAACAACATGATGCTATATGCTGTATATATAAAAGACCAGGAGTATCCGCTAAATGAAAGCGGCAATGTATATGCAAAACCTGCAGTGGATGCAACAGGTAAAACCATAATCGAGATAAAGACGAAAAAATCAGGCGAAGACGATGATGTGCAAATAGATAGAGCTAAATGGAATGCCATGGCGGTGGAATTCGGAGCGAAAAATATAAGCGATCTGTCATGGGCAGAAGCGGGCGATAAGAAAAGCATAAAATTCGTATCAAATGTAGAAGCGCCGAGTGATATGAGCCGCATGTTCTATGCCTTTGGAGGTGATATAACAAGCCTTGATAAACTTAATACAAAAGTAACAACCGACTTTTCATATGCCTTTAGCAATGTAAACGGAAAAGTGGACGGGAGCGACTTTAAAAATTGGAATACGGGCGCTGCTTTGAAGTTTACAGGAATGTTTAAAAGCTCATCTATAAACCCTGGTGCAGGAGAGTGGAACACGCAAAAGGTAGAGGATATGAGGGGGATGTTTGCAGATGCGGCATCTGCAAACCCTGATGTAACAAAGTGGAATGTAAAAAGCGTAAAGAAGATAGACAGCATATTTAACGGCGCTGAAAAGGCAAATCCTGATATAAGGAAGTGGGCATTTACAGGGCTTGAGAGCATGAGAGAAGCGTTTACAGGAAGTAATATTGAAAAGGCAGACCTTAGCAAATGGAAATTCAGCAGCGTAGGGCTTGCAAGCGCAGAAGATGCATTTACAAGCTGCGAAAACATAAAATATCTTAAAACATCTCCGGGGCTTGCAACGACGATAGGAGGCCCGAGCGGTGATTTTAAGGTTGTAAGGCTTGAGAAGGGATCGCCTGCCCAGACAGAAGAAGAGAGTAAAGATATCAGCAATGATTACAAGGTAAACTCAGGCGGCAGGCAAGATGTCGCATACAACGTATACCAAAAAGATTCGTATGCAGGAGTTACCTTCGATATAAACGGGGGCGATAGAGAAAGCTTTAGAAACCATGAAATAGTAAAAATCGGAAAGTCAATAAGGGCAAGCGAAGGTACGCTTCCTGAGCAGGAACCGCAAAAGAACGCAAGCCGGTTTAAAGGCTGGAGCAAAACCAAAGATGCAGAGGCAAGCGACTTTACGGTAAATGAAGCGGTAACTGAGGATACCACGGTATATGCTGTGTATGAAAAAAGAGTACCTGCAAAGGTTAGATTTCACGCTACAGGCGGGAGCCTGGGCGATGTACCGCCTGAGCTTGAAGGCCTGACAGGAAATATTCTTGGAAGCAGTTTCCCTACAGAGCAGCCTACAAGAAAGGGATATGACTTTGTAGGCTGGAGCTTAAGGGCAAGCGATGCAAATACAGGAGCCATCACTCCGGGATCTGAATTTACAAAAGATACACCTATACCCGATGCAGAGACTGAAGTGTATGCAGTATGGAAGGAAAGACAAAAGATAACGATAAGATTTAACGCAAACGGCGGTAATCTTGGAAGCCTTTCTGAGAGCAAAGAAATATATGAAAGGGAAGCATTGGGAGATGAATTCCCGCCTCATCATCCTACGAATGTAGCGAACATGGATCCTAAGAGGGAAGGCTACACTTTTATAGGCTGGGGATATAACAAGCATTCAAGAGTCCCTGAAGCTACAAAGGATACCGTATTTACAAAATCACAGACGCTGTATGCAATCTGGAAAGAAGGAACATCAAGCACCATAGGTGTAAAATTCGATGCAAACGGCGGAAAATATAAGAATGCTGAGCCAAGCGTAATGCTTGAAAAAGGCACAGCGCTAGGGGCCAGATTCCCTATGGAAGTTCCTGAAAGGGCAGGCAAAGCATTCTTCGGATACGCAGATAAGGCAAGCGCAGACGCCCCTAATATAACAGCAGAGACCGTATTTAATGAAAGCACGGTTGCATATGCATTGTGGAAGGATGCAGGCTCTGTGTATAAGGTTGAGTTTGATGTAATGGGAGGATATCCTGTTATGCAACCTGTGTATGTGGAAGCGGGAAAGAAACTTGGAGACAGATTCCCTAAAACCCTTCCAAGAAAAGCGGGGAAAATGCTTGTAGGATTTACAAGCAACAGAGCAGAAGCTGAGCTTGGCATAGTAACAAGCGCAAATGAAGTAAATAAGGATACTGAAATAAACAAGGATACGGTAGTTTATGCGGCGTTTAAGAAGAAGGAAGTATCTACCGTGACATTCGATGCGAACGGCGGAAATCTCGGAAGTGTACCTGCGAAGGTAGATACGACATATAACACGAACCTTGGCAATAAATTCCCTGCAGCTCAGCCGAAAAAGGATAACTATGAGTTTAAGGGTTGGACGATGTCAAAGGCGGAAGCTGACAAGGGGATCGTGTCAGATGAAAACAAGGTTGATAAGGATACAGTAATCACGGATGACATAACAGCCTATGCAGCATGGAGCAAAAAAGAACATGAGGTTCATTTCATAAGTGATAATAAGGAAGTAGAAGAACCGTTTAAATCACCTATAAAGTGCTTACACGGAGAAGCGCTTAAGGATAAATTCCCTACAGGACACCCTGCAAAGCCTGATTACACCTTCATAGGATGGAGCACATCAAAGACGGAGGCTGAAAATGGAGTCTTAACTCCGGCGCATAAATTTGACAAAGATACAAAGGTCACAGGCGAGACGACAGTTTATGCAGTGTGGAAAGAACTTGCAGAGGTAAGCTTTAATGCAAACGGAGGAGACGCATCATCTGTGCCTGATCCTATAAAGGTAGTGAGAGGCGAGAAGCTTGGAGATAACTACCCTACTAAGATCCCAACAAGGGCAGGACATAAGTTCCTTGGCTGGTCAGACGATCCGAATGCATACAGCCCTAACATTACTAGGGACAGCGTAATACAATACAGAACAACTTTGTTTGCAATCTGGCAGGAAATGCATACCGTAACATTTAATGCGAACGGCGGAGAAGAAAACAGCGTGCCGAGCCCTATATACCTACAAGACGGTGAGAAGATAGGCGCAAATATGCCGGGACAAAGACCTATCAGAAGAGGCTACACATTCAAAGGCTGGGCGAGTGAACCGAATGCAAAAACTGCAAATATTACAGAAGAAACGGTTGTAATATCGAATATGACAGCCTATGCAATATGGAAGCCTGTTACGTGTGCGGTGACATTCGTAAACGGAATAAAGAAGTATGCTGTAAAATATGCAAACTACGATACTACTCTGGGCAACAACATGCCCGAAGCGCCTGATAAGATGGGTTATACATTTGCAGGCTGGAGCATGAGGGCAAACGATACTAACCTTGAATATGAGTTTACAAAATATACAAGAATAACCGGCAGAATGAAGGTGTTTGCAATATTTAAGAGAGCGACGCACAAGCAAATAACAAGGATAACGCTAAACCTTTCAAAGAGCATGATAAGAGTGGGCGAAATGGCGGAAGTGATAGCGGAAATAGAACCTACGGACGTTCTAAACAAAGAACTTCTATGGAAGAGCAGCAACAATAACGGTCTTGAAATAAGAAATGCAGGAAACAGCAGAACGTACGTAAAAGCTCATAAGAGAGGCATCTACACAATTACAGCGAAGGCAAAAGATGGATCGGGCACTGAAGGAAGGCTCAGAGTAAAAGTAGAAGGCAAACAGCCGGGAGTACCTACGACGGATGCAAACGTAATGTTTAACGCAGGATCTGCAGCAGGATTTCCTAAGATAGTAAATATCAAAAAGGGCGAAGCACTTCTAGGTAAGATGCCTAAGAATCCTAAGATATACGGGCTTAAGTTCCTCGGTTGGAGCACGAAGATCCTAGGCAAAAAGACGGATATCAACTTTACAGAAGATACGGTGGTTAAAAACGACATGTCTGTATATGCGGTATACGAAGAAGACACCACTGTAAACGTAGAACCTAAGATCCAAAAAATAACGCTTGAGAGCAATAAGAACGAGATCAAGGTAGGCGAAGAAACAGATGTTATAGCGAAGGTAGAACCTAATTCAGCTAAGCTTAAGGATCTTGAATACTATGTGGATGCAGGACTTACAGTAGTAAGCATTGATGGCAATAAGTTGAGAGTCAGAGGAAATACTGTAGGCAGACATAAGATAAAGGCATCTGCAAGAGACGGCTCTAATAAGAAGGCGGAGCTTGAAATAAATGTAAAAGAAAAGACGCAAGGCAAAGCATATGTATGGCTTATGGCAGAAGGCGTTCTTGGATATCCGGATCTTTTGGAAGTGGACGAAGGAACCGCATTAGGAGATTTGCTTCCTATGGGATTATCAAAGCCGGGTATGGAATTCCACGGCTGGAGCACGATGGGCTATGCAGGTGATCCGGACTTTACAAGCAGTGATATTGTAAATACGGATATGACGCTATATGCGGTATTCAAATCGGTTGTCCCTGTACCGCCTGAAAAGCAGGTAAAATCTATAGACCTTAAGTTGTCAAAGAGTACGATATATGACGGGGATGAAGTAGATGTAATTGCTGATGTAGAACCTAGCAGTGCGGAGAACAAGACACTTGAATGGAGCATATCGCCAAGCAATGCAAAAATAATAAACATAAATGAAAGAGCTATAAAGATTCATAATCTTCGTGAAGGAAGCTACACGGTAACTGCAAAGTCAACGGATGGTTCTAACATAGAAAAGACAATAGAAATAGACGTACTTAAGAAGGGTGCGCCACCTAGCAATAAGGCAACGGTAAGATTCATGGCGCCGGGTGCGGCAGAATATCCTAAGGCTGTAGAAGTTATGAAGGGTAGCTCGGTAGGATTTGATATGCCGGATGATCCGGACATAGTAGGCTTTAACTTCCGTGGTTGGAGCACAAAGATGAATCCTGTAAGTGCTTCCGATGTGAACTTTACAAAGGATACCAAGGTAGATAAGGATATGAGCGTATACGCCGTATTTGAAAGGGATCCCGGTATACAGGCAGAGAACAAGATAGAGAAGATAGTTCTTAAGGCGGCAAAGAGGGAAGTAGAAGTAGGATCCGGAATTAATATACTGGCAGCGATAACGCCACCTGATGCGGACATAAAGCATTTGACATTTGAAAGTGAAAATGCGGATAAATTCCCTGTAGAGCAGATGACTGATACGACGGCACGTGCATATGCTAAGGAAGCGGGTACGTTTAAGATAACCGCAAGGGCAAACGACGGTTCAGGTAAGTACGGTGAAATCACTATAAAGGTAGTACCTAAGAATCCTGTACCTACAATGCACACTGTAACCATGATGAGCGATGCGGTAGGATATCCTAAGACCGTTGTTGTAGAAGACGGTAAGGCTATAGGCGATAAGCTTGATATGGATCTTACAAAACCGAACGCAGTGTTTAAGGGCTGGAGCAGAAATACGGCCGCAGGACCTGTGGACTTTACAAGGGATACCTTGGTTTATGCAAACACTATAGTATATGCGGTATTTGATTATCAAAACCCTAAAATGGTGGAGAGCATCGATCTTCAACTTTCAAGAACCAATATAAATGCAGGAGACTATGTAGATGCGCTGGCATTGGTAAATCCTGTAGATGCAAGCAATAAGGATATAAGGTTTACAGTAACACCGAGCCTTAATGTTGAAAAGACTTCATTGACAACAGCAAGGATATACGCAGCAAGAGAAGGCAGATATACTTTGAGGGCAGAGTCAACTGACGGATCAAATGTGTTCAAGCAGGTTGTATTTGAGGTGAATGACAGCGGCACGGGACCTATACCTTCCACCCACGCTAAGGTAGTATTCAATGCCGACGGTAATAATAACTTCCCTAGGGTATTGACGGTTAAGAAGGGTGAAGCGCTTGGCGGTAGAATGCCTGCAGACCCTGTAAGACAAGGTTTTAGGTTCAAGGAATGGAGAATTGTAGGAGGCGCAGGTGCCACACTTACAAAGGACACCAGAATAGATCAGGATACGGAAGTATATGCAAGATATATTAAGGAAGGCTTAATAAACAAGAAGATAAAGAACATTACATTGCTTGCAGGAAGCACGTTACTGGAACTTAATGATCAAACAGCGATAGGCGCATTGATAGACCCGGAAGATGCTGATTATAAGGATCTTACATTCACATCGCTTAACCCAAGTGTTCTAAAGGTTGATAAGACCGGCGAGATTGCGGCAAGGGCAACAGCCAAGAAGCGAGGAAGCGCAGTAGTAAGGGCAGAGGCTAATGACGGATCAGGAGTAAGCGGCGAGATAACAATAAATGTAGAGCCTAAGAAGGAAAGCGTGAAGCTTACTATGGAAGCTCAAGGAATAGCCGGATTCCCTAAGACCGTAGATGTAACCAAGGGCGAAAGCTATGCGGATCTCCCTATGGATCTTGTAAAACCGGGTCATGTATTCATGGGTTGGAGTACGATATCAAGCACAGGAAGCGTAGACTTCAATAAACACACCAAGGTAATGATAGACAGCAAGATATATGCGGTATTTAAAAAGGATATAGTACATGTAACGGTAAGAGCTGACGGAGTAGACGGATATCCTATAACGGTACCTGTTCAAAGAGGAAGCGCTCTATTAAACTTACTTCCAAAGAAGGTAGAGAAGGACGGCTTTAAGTTCAAAGGATACAGTACGATTTCACCGACGGGAGCTGTAAACTTTACCGAGGATACGGTAGTAAACGAAGATACGGTGGTATATGCAGTGTTCGAAGCAACGCAGGCAGCATCCACAAAGATTAAAAACATAACGCTTGCTGTTACAAAATCAAGCATAGAAAAGGGAGATACCTTCGATGTAATAGCAAGTATCGAGCCTGATAACGCTACAAACAAGGTGCTTGAATTTACATCAAGCAATAACGATAAGCTAAAAATAACCGGCATCAAGGATAGAATGATAAGCCTTAAGGCACTTGATAAAGGCAAATACAGCGTAAGGGCAAAGGCAACGGACGACTCGGGAGTAGAGGCTGAGACGAGTATAGAGGTTAAAGAGAAGGATATTAACGTACCAAGGAAGGCAAAGGTAACACTATATGCCGACGATGTAGCGGGCTACCCTCAGGTTATTGAAGTGATGAGAGGAGATACGCTTGCAGACAAGTTGCCGGCTAGGATAGAGCGAGCAGGATATGACTTCCTAGGATACAGCAAGGAAAAGAACGGTCCTATAAACTTCTTCTCAGATACCGCAGTAGAAGAGGACATGAATGTATATGCGGTATACAGAAAACAAGGATCTATACTTAAGAAGGTAAACAGCATAAAGCTGGCGGCAGGAAGCCTAAGGATGCAACTTGGAGACATTACGGATGTACTTGCGATAGTATCTCCAACCGATGCTACGGATAAGAGAGTAAGGTTTACACTTGACAGAGCCGACATCTTAAAGATAGTAAACGCAGATGATTCTGCAGCAAGGGTAGAAGCTGTGGGTGAAGGAGTTGTAAAGGTTAAGGCGGAAGCTTTAGACGGCTCCGGAGTTACTAATGAACTTGCTATGGAAGTTATCAGAAAACCGGCTAAGAAGGTAAAGGTAACTCTAAATGCTGAAGGCATAACAGGATATCCTAAGGTAGTTGAGGCGGAAGAAGGAACTTCTCTTGATGCAGGGCTTCCGATGGATCTTAAAAAACCGGGCTACGTGTTCCGTGGTTGGAGTTATGAGAGGGACGGCGAAGTAAACTTCACAAAGCATACTCAGGTAAGCAGAGATACTGAAGTACATGCGATCTTTAAAAAGGATGAAGTAAGTGTATTGTTCATAGCGGATAGAGCGGCAGGTTTCCCTAAGTCCGTAACGGTAGAGAGGGGCAAGGCAATTCTTGATAATATGCCTGCAAACCCTGTAAGAGACGGATATACGTTTAAGGGCTGGTCAACAGAGTCAAGCCTCGGAGCTCTAAATTTAACTAGAGATAACGTGATAGATAAAGACACAATTGTATATGCGGTATTTGACAAGCAAGGAGCAATCGCAAAACCTATCTCTGAAATAACTCTAGGAGTGACTAAGTCGGACATTAGAGAGGGAGATGAAGCGGATGTAATAGCGAGCATATCTCCATCCGATGCAGATGATAAGCGACTTAAGTGGGAAAGCAGCGCTCCTGATAAGCTTAAGATAGAGCAGACAGGTGACAATTTCGCAAGAATAAAGGCTGTGACCCCGGGAACTTACACCGTAACGGCAAAGGCTAAGGACGGATCAAACAAGCAGGCAAGCATAGAGATAAAGGTGCTCAGCAAAGGTTCTGGATCCGTGTCCAATAAAGTAAAAGTTATGGTATCGGCGGATGGAGTAGCGGGTTATCCAAAACTCATCGAGATAAATAAGGGCGCAACGCTTAAGGACAAGTTACCTGCAAATATTCAAAAGACAGGTTGCGAGTTTAAGGGATACACAAAGGTTATGGGTAATCCTGCGGACTTTGATGAAAACGAAGCGATAACGGAAGACCTAAGACTATATGCGGTATTTGAGCAGAAGACTGCACCTAGCGTGAAGGTACAGAGTATAGAGCTAAATAAGTCCAAGAGCATTGTAAGAGTAGGAGATGCAGTAGATATAATACCTACGATAACTCCTAAAAATGCCGATAACAAATCTCTCGACTATGTGGTTGATAAGAAAGGACTTGCTCTAATCCACAAGAACCCTGACGGTACTCTAAGACTATATGCTAAGAGCAAGGGCAAGGTAGTCGTAACGGCTAAGGCTACAGATGGCTCCGATGTTACTAAGTCGATCGAGATAGAAATCGGAGAAATGCAAAAGGCAAGGGTAGATATAACCTTGAATGCAGATGGCGTAGTAGGCTATCCAAAACAGTTGACCGTAGATAAGGGAGAAGCACTTGGAAATGCATTGCCGAATGTGCTTGACAGAACGGACTATGACTTCCGTGGCTGGAGTACGTCACCAAACGGCATGATAGATGTAAACAGGCTAACGCAGATGACATCAAGTATTCCGATATATGCGGTATTCACTAAGAAGCAGGTAAATGTAAGGATGCTTGCAGAGGGTGTAAACGGTTATCCTAAGAATATGAGCTTCGACATCCACAGCACATTGGGAGCAAATCTTCCTACGAACATCGATAGAGACGGTTATGAGTTCAAAGGCTGGAGTAAAGATTCCTTTACAGGCGATGTGAACATAACGAGCTCAAGTCAGATTGACGAAAGTATAACGATATATGCAGTATTTGAGAGAAAGGCACCTGTAACCCATAAGGTGACGAAAATCAACTTGGAAGACTTAAGTACGGATCGAAAGGTTACAGACAAAGAATTCGGGCTACTTGCAAACATACTTCCTGAAAACGCTGACGATAAGACATTGGAATGGAGTGCAAACGATCCTTCGGTTAAGATAGTACAAAGACAGAATAATCTCGTGAGAGTAGTTGCTACTAAGGCCGGAAACTACAGCATAACAGCCAAGGCGAAGGACGGATCGGGCGTAGAAGACACATACTCGTTTACAGTAGAGAAGGCAGTGCCTGAAACCAAGGTGGTAACGCTGGAAGCGACAGATACAGCAGGTTATCCGAAGGTTCTTAGGGTAAATAAAGGAGAAGCGCTTGTAGGAAGACTTCCTATGGGGCTTGAAAGAGAAGGATATACCTTCCTCGGTTGGTCAAACGTACAGGGATCACCGGTAGCGGATTATGATGTGAGCCTTCCTGTAGTGGATGATTTTACACTCTATGCAGTGTTTAAGAAGGACATCAAGCCTGCTAAGTTCGTTGAAAAAGTTGAGCTTAGCGGTAAAGAAGACCTCAAGGTAGGTGAAAGTGCATACATAACGGCAAGTGTAATGCCTATGTACGCAGATAACAAAGAATTGAAATTTGAATCTTCAGATTCCGATAAGCTTACTGTAAAGAGAGCCGGTAAGAATGAAGTCTTGGTGGTAGCCAATAAGAAGGGAACGGCATACGTAAAAGCAACTGCAATGGACGGCTCAGGTGTAACAGCTGAGCATAAGATAACGATCACAGCTGAAATGAGGAAGATAACCTTTAGAAGCGGTGAAGGTACAGGCAACATGCCTATGCAGGAAGTAGAGCAGGGCAGCGAATACAGGCTTCCGTTAAACGGATTTACAGCACCGAAGGATAAGGAATTCGATGCTTGGGAAGTTCAGATGGGTACAAATACGCCTGCACGATTCATGCCTGGGAATACGGTGCCTGTATATGAAGACATAGTGGTAACTGCCAAGTGGAAAGACGTTGAGGTAGATCCTAATAAGAAGGTAACTGCAAGATTTGAAAAGGGAGATCCTGATGCGAGCGGCAGCATGCCGAATGTGACAGGTATAGTAAGAGGAAGTGATTATACATTACCTGATAACGCCTTCACAGCACCGACAGGTCTGATGTTCGATAAGTGGAAGGTGGAAGTAGGTACGAATCCGGTTCAGTTTAAATCGCCGGGCGAAAAGGTAAAGGCTCTCGATGATATGACGGTTACAGCTACATGGAGGAATGCAGAAAAGAGAAAGGTAACCTTTAAGGATAAAGACGAGAGCTTGATAGAAACCAAGGAAATTGAACACGGTAAGGCATTCGGAGCTTCAATGCCGGCATATACTAAGCCTCTAGCTCCGGGATACATGTTCCTCGGATGGAGTAAGTCAGCTGAAGATGCTAAAAAGGGCAGCATAACGCCGGGCAACGAATTCACTAAAGATACCTTGGTTAAGGAAGACACAACCGTATATGCAGTAGTAGGCAAGAATGTCAGCATGTATAAAGTAACTCTCGACGGTAACGGAGGAGTGCTTGCAGGAGGAGCTACAGCGGTATTCGATGTAGCTGCAGGAAATACGGTAAAGGCACAGCTAGAAGCTGCAGTGGCAAATGAGATATTTACAAAACCGGGATACAAGTTCGTAGGATTCTCAAAGAGCAGATTCGCTGCACTACCTGATTACAACTTGGACAGCCCTGTATATTACAACACAACGCTATATGCAGTGTACGAAGAAGCGCACGAGGTTACAAAGGTAACTATCAAGTATACTGAGGTGGGCATGCAAGAAGATGAAGTGATAGAGAACGTTCCTCTCGGTAAGGCAATAGGATCTAAGCTCGATGGACATGAGAAACACAGAGACGGCTATAGATTCTTAGGATATTCCAAGGTAAACGGTGCCGTTAAGCCTGACTTCTTCAAGAAGAGCATAGTAACTAGAGATATGGTTATATATCCGGTGTATAAGAAAAATGCAAATGATGATGAGGTAGTTGTAAGCTTCAATGCAAATGGAGGCGAGAAGGCACCTAAGGCGGAAAGAATACCGATGTATGATTCATTGGGTGCTAAGATGCCGGGTAAGGAAAATGCACCTGTACGTGACGGATACCTATTCACAGGTTGGGCTAGGAGTAAGGCTGCTAAGTATCCTGATTTCTTTAGAGGTACAACGGTTAAGGGTAACATTACTGTGTATGCTGTATGGAAGAGCTTGTATGACGAAAAGCTTGGTCAGACAGCGCTTAAGGTAACAGCTAAGGCTAAGGGCTATGAGCTTACGATAGAACCGCCTAAGGCAGACTTGCACACAGGTTTCGAGATCTTTAGAAGCGAAGATAAGGACTTTAAGCCAAGTAAGGATAATAAGATAGCGACTATAGGCAGGAACGACTTGAAGTACTTGGATGACAAGGCTGATAACGGTAAGGCATACTACTATGCGGTAAGAGCTATAGATGCGGACGGAAGCTATAACGGCACTAAGGTGACGTTCATAGGAAAGCTGTCTGATAAGGTTCTTGCAGCACCGCTTCCAAGGGATAAGGGAGTGACGGCAACGATAGCAGGTAAGGGAGCTGTGAGTCTTGAGTTTAATAAGACCGTAGCGGCAGCTAAGTACAAAGTAACTGTGACAGCGCCTTACGATAAGAAGTTTAAGGAGCGAGTAAAGGAGATCGAGGCAAATAAGCTTATGCAGGCAGCTGCAGGCAAGGTTAAGGCAAACATAACCGGGCTTCCAATGGGTAAATTCCTGGCATTCAAACTCGAGGCTTTGGAAGCTGACAATACTAAGCTTGTGGAATACGGTAACAGCTTCGCATTCATGCTGGGTGCGCCTGAAAAGCTTACTGCAAAGGTGAATAAGAAGAAGAGAGTGCTTAACATTAGGTTCAAGGCTATGAAGGGTGTAAGCGGCTACGAAGCTAAGATAGTTATTAACGGTAAGGTTAAGACTATAAAGCTTAAGAAGGGCAAGAAGAAGCTCAAGAACTTCATTGTAGGAAGCATCAAATTGCCTAAGAAGAAGGGTAAATACACGTTCACCATACGGGCATTCAAGAAAATCGGCAAGCTTAAGTACTATGGACGTACGATAACGAAGACATTTAGATAAAAAATCCGGTTTATCCTCAAAACCTTAAGAAAGCTCCCTCATGGGAGCTTTCGCTATTTGATTGTGATTTAAATTTAAGTGCGCAGCGATACTGCTGTAACCTATATTTCAATATTTTGAGGGCTTTTTGCGTTTCTTGATTAATAATTATTGTTTAAGGGTGAGGTGTGCACCGCAGCACACACTGCGACGACTTGGATTTGAAGTTATATGGTATAAGGTGGGTAGGATGCATTGGCAGTCGAACGTCTTTTAAAATTAATTAATTTATTCAATTTTGGGTACGGGTAAAGTGAGCATCGTAGCGCATACTGTGGCAACTTTAATTTGAAAAGGCATTTTGAAAGTGATAAAATATTTACGAATAAAAAACGTGACAAATCACATAAATTATTTGTAAAGGAGAGAGCATGGTAATTGAGCGGAATCAGTACTTAAATGAAATTATTAAAAAGAAGGATAACGGAAGGGTAAAGATAATCACAGGTATACGCAGGTGCGGGAAATCGTATTTGCTATTTAACCTGTATAAGGGTTATCTTCTGCAGAATGGAATCAATGAGGAGCAAATCGTTGAGATAGCTCTCGATGAAGTGGAAAACATCCAATATAGGGACCCGTTTGCTTTAAATGAATATATAAAGAACAGGGTAAATAGCGACAAAAAATATTACATTTTCATCGATGAAATACAATTTTCAGAAGCGGTTCAGAATCCTTATCTGGATGAACATAGTGAAAAGATTACATTTATAGATGTGCTGCTTTCACTTATGAAGCAAAATAATCTGGATATTTACGTTACGGGAAGTAATTCAAAAATGCTTTCAAAGGATGTTTTGACGCAGTTTAGGGACAGAGGGGATGAAATACGGATTTATCCGCTATCCTTTTTGGAAGTGCAGCAATGCTACGAAGATAAGGATAAAGCTTGGGAAGATTTCATAGTTTGCGGTGGCATGCCACATGTGCTTGAGCTTGACACCTTCGAAGAAAAAAGCAAGTATCTTAAGGAATTGTTTGAAGAAACCTATATTAGGGACATTATCGAAAGGAATAGGATAAAGAATCAAGGTCATGTACTTGATATTTTGCTTGATTTTATTTCATCTGCTGTAGGTTCGCTTACAAATCCCGGAAAACTTGCAAACAGGTATATTTCTCAAACGAACATAAAAATTTCGAATACTACTATTTTCAGGTATTTAACCTATTTTGAAGAAGCGTATGTTTTGTACTCTGCGCAAAGATATAATGTTAAGGGTGGAAGATATTTTTCTACGCCTCTTAAATACTACTTTGCGGATATAGGACTTAGAAATGCCAGACTTAATTTTAGGCAGGTTGAAGAAAATCATATTATGGAAAATATCATTTATAATGATTTGATAAGGCGAGGCTTTAACGTGGATGTAGGCGTTGTGGATTATTTCCATAACGAAGGAGGCAAAAAAAGGCGAACACAGCTTGAAGTTGATTTCGTTGTGAATAGGGGCAATTTAAGATATTATGTTCAATCCGCATTTGCGATAGACAGTGAGGAGAAGCGAGAGCAGGAGAGGAACTCGCTTAGGCGGATAGACGATTCTTTCAAAAAAATTATAGTTGTAAAGGATAATATAGTCCCGAGATATGATGAATATGGGATTTATTATGTCGGGATCAAGGATTTTCTGTTAGCTGATGATTTGTCAAAACTGTAAAATGCAGGTACCATGAAAATATGTTAAATATAGATGAAGGCTGTTGTTGCTTGTGTTAGCGAGCTTTTGATATAATAGTTGATGTTCGTTCAAATATTGGACGTAAGAGAATATTTAGTTGTTAAGGTGAAGTTGGATGCTCAGAGAAGAAGATAGGGAGTACTTGAAATCATTATCGCCCGAGGAGAGGTTTACGAGCTATCTGCTTGGAAGCATACAGGGGCAGGATGCGGAATGCACGTATAGGCTTGGCGATTGTTATATGGACGGTGAGTTTGTAAAAAAAGACGAGAACGTAGCATTCACTTTGTATTACAAAGCCTATGATTATGCGGTTTTAAATGCGGAGGAGTTAGATATCGCCGAAAGCTGTTTGAGGCTCGGCAAGTGTTATCTTTCAGGAGTAGGCATCGATGAAAACATAGATTTCGGATTAGCGAGGATAGAAAAGGCGGAGAGACTTTTTAATAAGTATAAATCGGATGAGAAGGTTACGCAAAGGCTGCTTGAAATTTCCGAAGTATACGATAAATACGACGAATTATAACGACATTATTTTACGGTATTATTTTTTATTTAAGGAGTGTTCAGTATGACGAAAATTACAGCCGGTGTTTTGATGGTTATGGCTGCGTATTTGGTATTCATGGTGCTTGTAGGAGTGTATTATTCCAAGCATAATTCGGATACAAGTGATTTTTATTTAGGTGGCAGAAAATTAGGACCGCTTGTAACCGCTATGAGCGCAGAGGCTTCAGATATGAGCAGCTGGCTTTTGATGGGGCTCCCGGGGGTTGCATACCTATCGGGGATTGCTGAAGCCGGATGGACGGCTATAGGGCTTGCCTTGGGCACATACTTAAATTGGTTGCTAGTTGCAAGGAGGCTAAGACACTATACGGCGGTTACGGGTGATGCAATTACAATACCGCAATTCTTCAGCAATAGATATCGGGATAAGAGCAATGCCTTGTTGGCAATAGCAGCGCTTTTGATCGTAATTTTCTTTGTGCCGTATACAGCATCAGGATTTGCCGCATGCGGAAAGCTGTTTTCCGTGATGTTCAATATACCGTATGTTTACGCAATGATAGGGAGCGCCGCTATCATCGTTGCATATACCGCACTTGGAGGTTTTTTGGCTGCGAGCACTACGGACTTGATTCAAAGCATTATAATGACGGCTGCACTTATAGTTGTGAGTCTCTTTGGTTTGTATGCAGCCGGAGGATTCGACAATGTAGCCACAAATACGGATAAATTACAAGGATATTTGAGTCTGTTGAGCAGCTATGATTTAAATACGGGAAAAGGGAATTCCATGTCCATACTTACTATTGCATCAAATTTCGCATGGGGGCTTGGATACTTTGGAATGCCACACGTGCTTCTCAGGTTCATGGGCACTAAAGATCGTGACAAGTTAAAGCTTTCAAGAAGAATCGCTACAGTATGGGTAGTGATTTCAATGTTTATTGCTATTTCAATCGGAATAATCGGGCTTGGAATGACAAAGGCGGGAGCAATAGGAGCCTACACGAAGCCCGGCGAATCGGAGAAGTTGATTATAGATATTGCGCTGCTTCTCAGCAAAAACGGCTTTTTTGCAGTTCTCATGTCAGGACTCATACTTTCAGGGATACTGGCTTGTACGATGTCCACTTCGGATTCGCAGTTATTAGCGGCATCTTCGAGTGTTTCCGAAAACATCGTAAACGATTTCTTCGGTATAAAGTTATCAAAGAAGTCGGCAATGCTGATGGCAAGGTTTACCGTGCTTGTGATTGCGGTGATAGCAGTGTTTTTGGCAAGGGATCCTGAGAGTTCGGTATTTAAGATAGTATCGTTTGCGTGGGCGGGGTTTGGAGCCACGTTCGGACCCACTGTATTGTTTGCGCTTTTTTGGAAGAGGTCGAACAGAAACGGTGCCCTTGCCGGCATGATAAGCGGAGGCATTATGGTGTTCGTGTGGAAATATCTAATAGCACCGCTTGGCGGAATTTTTGCAATTTACGAACTGTTGCCTGCATTTATAGTGGCTAGCCTCGTTATAGTGATAGTAAGCCTTATCACGGAGGCTCCGAGCGAAGAGATTATAGCGGAATTCGAGCAGGTGGATAGAGATTTATCGGATTGATAATGAATAGGATACTGCTATATGTGGTAACATAGATGTGACATCGATGTGCAGGATTGTTTTGGGGATGTCATGGTTTCGACAGGAATTTTGAAGCAAGATAAGCGAGCCGAAGATTGCTCAGTCTTCGTTAAAATGGGCACGTTAAGAATAAACGGAAAAACAAACAAATTAGCATTTGCTGCCTAAGCAGCTTGCCACTTCGTATGAGTCTCCTGCAGCTTATGCATGAAGTGTCAATTATGCAGGAAGCATTTTGTAAGTGTTCGGTAGCAAAATGTTCATTCACGGACTAGCGATCTTTTACCTTGCCAACACGGGTAAGGGATCAGCGAAATAATAAAGTTTGGCTACGCTCGAAGAAAGTTTTGTGGATAGGTTTTTGGACAGGAGTTCGACTCTCCTCATCTCCACCATTTAAAGGTTCGAGCTTCTGCGATTAGGGAGCTCGATTTTTTTTGCTTTTGTCTGCAAATTTTACGAGGAATTTATATTGGTTCCCGTCTTTCTTTGGTTCGGTATGTGCATATAAGTTATACAAGGGGGAAATAGCAAGCAATGCCCGCAAATGCTAGACATACATTCGAAAACATATGATTGCAAGTGCAGGTGTCATCTGTTATAATATGCGTAGATAAAGGAGGTGCTGATCATGGCAAGTGCATTAGTACAGTTCCGCGCAGATGAAGCGGAAAAAATGGAAGCCATTCAAGTGTGTGAAAAATTAGGGATGAATCTACCATCATACCTTAGGATGTGTATGTCTCGTTTGGTCAAGGAACAGGGAGTGCCTTTCAGTATGAAGTTGACGCCTGCAGAGAATCCGGGCATTGCAGCAATGAAAAGAGCAAGTCAGATAGCTTCGGAACGTGGTATATCTGATATGACACTTGATGAAATTAATGCGGAGATCGCAGCAGCAAGAGAGTAAGCTATGAAATATTTTGCTGTAATAGACACAAATGTCCTTGTTTCTGCGATGTTGAAATGGCAGTCGGTTCCCGGTAATGTTATGGAATTTGTGCTTGATGGATTTATAATTCCGGTGCTAAATAAAGAAATTGTTGCTGAGTATAGGACAGTGCTTGCAAGATCGAAGTTTAGACTGGATGAGGAGATCATCACAGATATTATTGATTCATTGGAGAATGTCGGTTTTTATGTAGACGCGGAGACAATAGATATTGAACTACCTGATTCTAAAGATCGTGTTTTCTATGAAGTTGTCATGGAGAAACGTAAAGAGGAGGAGACATATCTTGTTACCGGAAATATCAAGCATTTTCCTGATGAACCATTTATAGTGACACCGAGGCAGATGTTGGATGTTCTTTTGAAAGAATATGATGCTTAGGGAGCTCGATTTTTTGGAGAAAATTTTATGCATAAGGATGATAACAATTTGCCGGTCTTTGGTATAGGCCCTGTATATGTGCTTAGTTGCTTTGTTGTGACGGCATTGGGATTGGCATTGGATTATAACGGCAAACTGGGCTTCGGTAAAGTATCCGCATGTAAAACGGTTGCGTTCATAATAGGTATATTATTGATAATAGTAGGAGCTTCATTTTGGGTTTGTACCGTCCTGATACAAAGGATAGGGAATTCAATAAAGGAGGGCAAGCTCATCACTACGGGCGTATATTCTTTCGTGAGAAACCCTATCTATTCGGCATTCATCATCGTATTTACAGGGGCTTTGATAACGACGACCAACTTGGTGCTACTCATATTGCCTGTAATATTTTGGGCTGTGTTGACAGTGGTACTAAAGCGTACTGAAGAAAGATGTTTGCTCGAAAAATTCGGAGACGAGTACGCATGTTACTGTAAGCGGGTAAATCGAATAATACCGTGGTTCAATTTTACCGGGCACAATAAGTAGAAGCATATCCGTAACGAAATAGACGGATTTATTCGGTATTATTGTTTTCAAATGTAAGATTTTTGATTTCCGACGGATTTTTCAAACAATTAAACCCAATTTGTTTTCTATATTCAGACGGAGGGATGCCTGTCTGTTTCTTAAATGAGGTGGAAAAACCGGCGACGGTGTCAAAACCTACCTTCTTTGCAAGTTCTTCTATGGACAAATCGGAATCAGCCAATAGATGCGAAGCGTAGTCGGTTTTCTTCGATAAAATATATTCAGTAATGGTGCATCCTGTAAATTGCCTGAATAATTTTTTCAGCTTTGTTGCGCTCATGTTCGCTAATCTTGAGAGCTCCGCCAATTTTATCGTTTGCGAAAAATTATCATCTATATATTGAATCACACGCACGATACTCTTATAGTCCGTGCTCTTTTTAGGGAGTCTCCCATTTCCCATTTCGATCACCGCCGACATCAGAGCGTAGGCGCCGGCGATGTAATATAGCTCTGCGGACATTCCGCTTAAAGAACAAGCGTATATTTTCTTAAGAACGTTCATAATTTCGGCTGACCAATTATGTTCACCGCCCATGTTTTTCAAGATTTCGAGCGGACTTGCATTCTGAGCTGTAAAAAGATTCTTAAGCTGCATTTTATAGAACGACGGAGAGTATAAAACTTCAGTGTAGGCAACCCGACTTCCCTTAGGCATTAAAGTGTGTATTGGGGTGCCATTTTCTTCGAGGTAGGCCATGATTTTGCCTGGAGGAAGATGTTTTGCATACTCAAGACGAAGCGAGATATAGAGGGAATCATTCGGCATTGTAAGCTTGGTATCTTTCAGAAAGTAAAAATCGCATTTTGTAATTATGAAATTATCTCCATGAGGCAAAAACCAAAAATACCCCTGAGTAGTATGGCCATCTCCCTGAAAGAAGGAACCGCAGCCAAAAAGGTTATTATCATTATTCTTTATCATTCCCATGTCATTGCACATGGAATTTATTATATCTATCATAACAAACCGCCTCTTTTTCTATTAGACATATTTCTTTTGAGACCGGACATATACACAACCAATCTATTGCTCAAACGGATGAGGGTGTAATATACTTTCGATGTAGCCATGGTTAACTAATGCGATTTTAGCATTAACACGTTAAATTTTCAAGGGGGATGGGCAGTTTGAAACTCGATGTGCGTCATAAATTTTTTCTGTTAATACTCATCAGTGCGGTAGCGTTTGCCACAAAGGATGTTGTATATGGAAGCATTGTATTCGTCATAGTGTGCCTGCTTTCTTTTCTTCTCGGACAAGGAAAAAAGGTGGTGAAATTCGCCGGCGTCTATGTTTTTCTACTGTTGTTTGTTGCTTTTTCAAAGTATGTCCCCGCCATTTTGAGCAGCATGATTTTAATGGTTGTTTTATGTATAAGGATGTGCATGCCAATTATGCTCTACGGTCAAACGTTTCTAAAGACTACGCCGGTTAGTGAAATGGTTACAGGTCTCTATGCGATGAAGATGCCCCGTGCATTCGTCATCACCTTTGCGGTTGCGATGCGGTTTTTCCCTACAGTCAAGGAAGAGGTCTCACATGTGCGAGATGCTATGTCGCTTAGGGGAATAGGGTTTTCTTTAAGGAACTTAAGACTGCGCCCCGCACTCGTTTTTGAAGGGTTTATCACACCGCTTTTGGTGCGTGCGTCCACAATTGCAGAGGAACTTTCAGCGGCATCGATTACTCGAGGATTGGATAATCCGGCGCCCAGAACGGCATTCATAAAGCTGGGCATAACTTTTAAAGACATCTGTTTGACCCTTATATTTGCAGCTATGCTGATTTCCGTGTTGCTATTTCGAGCAAATGTTTGGAGGTGGTGAATTGGTTGAATTGGATAGAGTCAGTTTTCGCTATACAGAGATGGAAAAAGAAGCATTGCAAGATATTTCCCTTAAAGTGGATAGAGGCAAATGTTTGGTGCTTTCCGGCAGTTCAGGATGTGGCAAAACGACCATTACAAGGATTATCAACGGATTGATTCCAAGCTTTTACCAAGGAGAGCTTTCAGGAACTATAAAAATAGACGGAGAAGATATTTCCGGACGAGAACCACATGAGTTGGCCGCAAAGGTAGGCTCTGTATTTCAAAATCCGAGAACACAATTTTTTAATACGGACACTGACAGCGAAATCGTTTTTGGCATGGAAAATTGTGGAGTCGCATATGAAGAAATGCATATGCGTTACGAGCAGACGGTAGATGATCTTAATTTGGAGAGTTTGTGCGGGAGGGATATCTTTGCACTTTCGGGGGGAGAGAAACAGAGGATCGCATTTGGCAGTATATACGCACTGTCGCCGGAGGTATATGTTTTGGATGAGCCTTCTGCGAATCTTGATATGATCGCAACCTTAAGACTTCGTGACCTTCTTTTACAGCTTAAAAATAGCGGTAAGACTTTACTAATCTCTGAGCACCGCCTCTATTATCTTAGAGACGTTGCGGATCAAGTGGCATTAATTCATGAGGGTAGGTTGATTGGCCTTTATGAGATGGATCGGCTTGCGGACGCACCTGTGAAAAGGCTTAACAGCATGGGACTTCGTACGTTATATGATGTTGAGGCTCAGGCTTCACCCATAAGCTGTCCTACAAAAATACCGGCATTGGAGGTAAGGGATCTCACGGTTAAACGCAGCGGAAAAGTTGTTCTCAGTAGCGCCAATATTTCGGCAGACTACGGGGATATTGTTGGGATAATCGGCGAAAACGGCATCGGGAAAACTACGTTGGCAAGAACGATCTGCGGACTTATGAAAGAAAAAGAAGGAGATATTTATTTTGCGGGTAAACTGATGGACGTTCGCATGAGGAAGCAGTTCGTTTTTCTTGTGATGCAGGATCCGAACTATCAGCTGTTTAGTGACAGCGTAGTTGGAGAAATGGCGCTCACAGCTTCCGGCGACACTCCGGATTTTGATGAGGTACGGAGGATATTATCAGTTTTAGAACTTACAGATGTCAGGGATAGACATCCGCTTTCCTTGTCGGGCGGGCAAAAGCAACGCCTATGTATAGCGCTTGCGGCTTTATCACCCGCAAAGATACTACTTTTTGATGAACCTACGAGTGGGCTTGATTTTGGGAATATGAACCGTGTAGCAAATATGCTTAAGGAACTTTCTAAGAAAAAAGCCATTATCGTGATTTCTCATGATAATGAATTTCTGAATCTCATTTGTACACGAATCATGTCCCTGTAGATATAAATTGGAAATAGAAAGTTAGGAGGATTTCAAATGAATCAAAACAAAACTACTGTCGGTAATAAACCGAGCGGCCGTGATTTTATAAATCTTGGCATTTTTACCGTTATATTTATCGTGCTTTTTATGGCATGTATCATGGTCATGAGTATGACCATCTACACCTTACCGTTTGGTGTTGCATTGGGTTCTTTCATATCCGCTTCCGTGTACATGTTGCTTCGGGCAAAGGTTCCTAAAACCGGGGCGATCATATTGTTCGGGGTTTTGTTCGGGCTCGTTATGTTCGTCATGGGTAGCGGTTGGCCAATACTTGCAGCGGTAATCATAGGTTCAATTATCGCAGAATTTATCGCAAGAAGCGGACATTACAGGAGTTATGCCCGAGAGGTCATAGGTTACTGTATTTTAATGCTCGGGACGGCCGTCGGCTCGTATATACCGTTCCTCGTCATGAAAGATTATTATCTTAAAGTTGCTGAGGGGAATAGTATTAACGGAAAATTTATGGCTAGATTAATTGAATTTATCAGTGGACCCTATCTTGCCGTAGCCTTAGCTACAACCGTTGTCACGGCAATATTAGGAACGGTATTGGCTCGCAGTGTTTTCAAAAAACATCTTGTTAAAGCAGGCTTACTTAAGGAGATGAAGTGATGAAAGAGAAAAAACCAAAGAGTGGAATGTCTCGCATTTTTGAACTGGCTTCAGATCACAAATGGCTTCTTGCGGTCAGCGGCGTACTGGCGGCGCTCGCTGCAATTGCTTCCTTTGTTCCCTATATCGCCGTTTATTATGTCATTCGAGATGTAATTTCCGTTTATCCGGAATTTAATAAGCTTAATATTGAATCGGTCTTGGGATATGGGGTGATTGCGATTATAGGTATTGCGGCTGATGTGATTTTATTTTTAAGCTCTTCAATCTGCGCACACCTCGCTGCGTTTGGGACGCAGTATAAACTAAAAATGATATTAACGGAACATATTGCGAAGATTCCTCTCGGTTTCCATCTTAATATTGGAAGCGGGCGATTTCGCAAAGTATTAAATCAGGATATTGAAAAAATGGAAAACTTCCTGGCTCACACATATCCTGACATGGTGGCCGCCTTTGTTGCACCGGTAGTTTTGCTTGCGATTTTATTTGTATTTGACTGGCGCTTCGGTCTTGCTTCTTTCATAGCGATTATAATAGCTTTCGGCATTCAAATGATAGCTATGGGTTCTTCAAACTCAGAGCTCATGTCGAAGTTACAAAAAAATACCGCCGATATGACGGAAGCTACTGTTGAATATGTAAGAGGGATGCCGGTTCTCAAGGCTTTTGGGCAAACCGCACATTCCTTTAAGCAATTGAAAGGTGCAATCACGGCATACACAAAATTTATGTTGAAGTATACGATGAAGTGGAAAAATTCAACAGCATCCTTTATGACGCTCATTAATAATATCTATCTTTTCCTCATTCCTGTGGGGATTTTAATCGGGAAAGCGACAAGCGACTACAATGACTTTTTGCTGAATTTTATCTTTTACCTGATACTTGCGCCCGCTATAGCTTCCGTACTTCATAAATTCCTATATGTATCCTCTTCCAGCATGAGGGTTTCAGGCGGAGTCGAAAGTTTTGATGAAATGATGGTATTACCGGAATTAGCTGAAACAAGGCGAGGTAAAGAGCCAAGTGATGGAACGGTTTCGTTTCAAGATGTGTCGTTTTCGTATAGCGGAGACGATACTCTCGCTTTGTCAGAGGTAAGCTTTACCGCACGGGAAGGGGAAGTTACCGCCATTGTCGGCACCTCCGGAGGAGGTAAAAGTACAATAGCCCACTTAATACCCAGGTTTTGGGATGTATCAAAAGGCAGGATATGTATAGGGGATGTGGACATACGTGAAATGACGGAACGTGATTTAATGCGTCAGGTTAGCTTGGTCTTTCAGGACGTGTATCTCTTCAACCAAAGTATTCGGGATAATATTAAAATAGGTATTCCTGAAGCATCGGATGAAGAAGTTGTCAGGGCGGCGAAAGCGGCCTGCTGCGATGAATTTATCGAGAGCCTTCCTAATGGTTATGATACGGTGCTCGGAGAAGGAGGGGTTCATTTGTCAGGGGGCGAGGCTCAACGCATATCTATTGCTCGCGCGATTATTCGAAATACCCCTATTTTGGTTTTGGATGAGGCTACAGCTTTTGCAGATCCTGAAAACGAGAGGCTCATACAGACTGCTTTGCGTAAGCTCATGAAGGGAAGAACGGTTATTATAATAGCCCATAGACTCGGAACCATAAAAGATGCTGATAATATTTTGGTGATGGATAAAGGAAAGCTCGTTGAAAGCGGAACGCATTCAGACCTTTTACAGGCAAAGGGTGTGTATTCGGACATGTGGATGAGATACACGCAATCCTTAGAATGGGGGATAGGAAAGGAGGAGGTTGCCTTATGAAGATGTTTAGAAATTCATTGTTATTAGATAAAGATGCAGAAAAAGGGCTGAGAGCTGCAGCGGTATCCTGCTTTTTTACAAGCCTTTCGTTGATGATTCCTTTCATGATTACTATAAGGCTATGCATAGAGGTTTTAAACCCTCTAATCGGGGAAGATGTTTCCTGGAATAAAATATGGATACTGTTTGGAGCCGGCATAGTAGCCTTTATTATAGTCTTTTTGCTTTCAAAGCATGACTATTTGAAAACATATGTATTTTCTTATAATCAGTCAGAGGCAACCAGACTTCGTGTAGCGGAGAAAATGCTGAAGCTCCCTATGAGCTTTTTTAACGCAAGAGATTTGAGCGAGTTATCTTCCAATATTATGACGGACTGTACGAATATTGAAACGGCTACCTCAAGTATCGTGCCGCAGCTTCTTGCGAACATAGCATCCTCAGTGTTTGTCTTAATATGTCTTGCGTTTTTTGATTGGAGGATGGCGTTATCCATATTTGCTATGCTTCCGATTGCGGCGCTCGTTTTTTGGATGAGTCGTAAGCTTCAAAACCGCTTGTTTGTAAAACATATTTCCGCAAAGCTTGCATCGGAAAAACAATCCCAAGAGTATCTGGACGGTATTAAAGTGATACGTTCATGCAACCTAGGTGGAGAGAAATACAAAAAGCTTGATGAGGCTTTCACAGAATTGCGAAAAGTGGCTATTCGCATAGAGCTCGCTTCAGGTTCTGTCATGGCATTGTCATCAATGTTGCTTAGATCGGGCATCGGTATCACTGTTTTCGTAGGTGTGCATCTGCTAACCGCAGGGCGGATCGATTTTCTCGTAATGCTTATGTTTTTGATAATTGTAAGTAGAATTTACGGTCCTATCCTTACAGTGCTGACCTTGTTGCCGGATATACTTTATTTGAAAGCTTCTTCTAAGCGCATTCGTGCGTTGATGGAAAGCCAAGCAATGACGGGAGAAGTCGGTATTCCGATTGAAAATATGGATATATCTTTTGATAATGTGAGTTTTGCATACGGTGAGGAAAACGTGCTCAATGAAGTGAGCTTCACGGCAAAACCCGGGCAAATTACAGCGCTTGTGGGACCTTCAGGTAGCGGTAAAAGTACTATTTCGAAGCTTGCAGCGAGATTTTGGGATGCAGATGATGGAAGGGTTAATGTAGGAGGTGTGAATGTAAAGGATCTCGATCCTGAATATTTAATGAAGCATTTTTCCTTCGTATTCCAGGATGTTATTCTCTTCAATGATACTATAGAAAATAATATTCGTATTGGAAACCTCAATGCAGGTGAGGAAGAAATAAGAGCAGCAGCCAAGGCGGCTTGTTGTGACGAGTTTATAGAAAAACTTCCGGACGGGTATCAAACCATGCTCGGTGAAAACGGAGCGACACTTTCAGGGGGAGAAAGACAGCGTATTTCAATAGCAAGGGCTTTGCTTAAAGATGCGCCCGTTGTAATACTTGACGAAGCGACCGCATCGCTTGATCCTGAAAACGAGGTGTTCGTTCAAAAAGCGATTAACAGGCTTGTAGCCAAAAAGACCGTTTTAGTAATAGCGCACAGGCTACGTACCATTCTCCATGCGGATCATATTGTGGTGCTTGAGAACGGGAAGGTTATAGAAGAAGGGAAAGGCGAAGAACTGCTTGCAAATAACGGGTTGTTTTCGAAAATGTATAATACCCAACAAAGTAATTGCGAGTGGGGAGTTTGACAATACGCATGTAATAATAGAGGATATTAATAATAATTTGCATATGGTGTCAAACCTTCAATAATGGTGAGATTATTCTCGCCATTATTGACTTTTTATAGCCAAATGTACATAGTCCTACTGAGGCGGGAGTTAAAGTTTACCGAGAAAAGGAAGCGGACAAAGCACGAAATAGTTGTTCTCATTAGTAGTATAATGGAAACATAAAATATTTAGAGAAAAATGAAGGAGGTAAATGGAATGGATGAAATAAGTAAAGATCCAAAGCAATACATAAAAAGGATGAGAAGTAGGGATGAACAACTTAGTTTGAAGTGGGGTACAATTTGTACCCCGGTAAAGATGGTTGCGGCAGAAATTCAAAACTTATAGAGGATGTTGTAAGGGAACCCATAGGTAAATTGTAAGGAGGGAGAAAATGACCCGCAGGTGTAGCAAAAATGTGGTATACTTATTGGGATATATAAGTAGTTTCGGAGGAAAAGAATGATAGTTGTACTGGCGGCAGATCATGGAGGAGCAACCCTTAAAAATGAGTTGGCTGCGGTTCTTAGAGATAAGGGCTACAAGATTCTTGATCTCGGCACGAATGATGCTGAAGTCTCCGTTGACTATCCTGTATATGCGAAGGAAGCGGCGTTACTTGTAGCAGAAGGCAAAGCTGATAGAGGCATAGTGTGCTGCGGGTCGGGTATTGGCGTGAGCATCGCATCCAACAGAGTGCGAGGTGTGAGGTGTGCGCTTTGCATGGATGAAAACATGGCAGAGTTATCAAGGAGGCATAACGATGCAAACATGCTGGCACTTGGAGGGCGATTGTTAGATGTCGAAAAAGCCAAAAGAATCATGGAAAGCTGGCTTGAAACGGAATTCGAAGGCGGCAGGCATAAGAGGCGAATAGATATGATAGATGGTATTTAAGGTAAACTTAAGTACCATTATTATATATGGAGAAAATTTATAGGTAGAATGCATTAAATGCAACAGAAAGGGAAGGTGCAAAATGGGTAAATTACACGTTATGGAACATCCGCTTATAAAACATAAGATAAGCATGTTGAGGGACGAATCTACAAATACTAATGCCTTTAGGATTTTGGCAAAGGAGATAGCAATATTAATGGGATATGAAGCGACTAAGAAACTTAAGCTTAAATCCATAAACATCACCACGCCTATCTGTGATACGGTAGGTAGCGTACTTGACGGAGAGGATATTGCGGTGGTGCCCATATTAAGAGCAGGGCTTGGAATGGTGGATAGTATGTTGACACTTGTACCTACGGCTAAAGTTGGACACATAGGACTGTATAGAGATCCGGATACGCACGAGCCTGTAGAGTATTATTGCAAACTACCTAAAAAGATTGAAGATAGAGAAATATTTGTAGTGGATCCTATGCTCGCTACCGGAGGAAGCGCTATAGCCGCAATAGATTTTGTAAAAAAACACGGCGGCAAAAAAATAACGGCAATGTTTTTAATTGCTGCGCCCGAAGGTATAGATGCGCTTCAAAATGCACACCCTGATGTGGACATCTATGTTGCGGCAAAGGATGAAAAGTTAAATGAAAATGCATACATCGTACCGGGTCTTGGAGATGCAGGCGATAGAATTTACGGTACTAAATAATAGTAGGGATACGGATAGAGAAGTTAGCAAAGGAGAAAAATGTTTATTATACCTGATGAAGTGAGCAAACACGAAAATGTATTTGATGTACTTAAAGAAAGAGGCTTTATAGAGCAAACGACTCACGAAGACGAAATTAGAGAATTACTTGCAAATCAGAAAATCAAATTTTACATCGGCTTCGATCCGACGGCGGATAGCCTGCATGTAGGGCATTTCATGCAAATAATAATCATGATGTATATGCAAAAATTCGGGCATACACCTATAGTATTGGTAGGTGGAGGTACCGGCATGGTAGGCGATCCGTCAGGACGTACGGACATGCGTAAAATGATGACGGTAGAGACGGTGAGAGAGCACTGCAGAAAGTTTGAGAAGCTCTTTGAAAGATTCATAGATTTTTCGGGTGATAAGGCCATAGCTATAAATAATGCGGACTGGCTTATGAACTTAAACTACATAGATTTCTTAAGAGAGATAGGCAGTCAATTCTCGGTGAATAGAATGCTGTCGGCAGAGTGCTTTAAGCAGCGTCTCGAAAAGGGATTGAGTTTTCTTGAGTTTAATTATATGCTAATGCAGGCTTACGATTTTCTGGTATTATATAGAGATTTAGATTGCAAGATGCAATTCGGCGGCGATGATCAATGGTCGAACATACTTGCAGGCGTTGATCTTGTAAGGCGAAAAGAACAGGGGCAGGTATTCGGCATGACATTTTCATTGCTTACAAACAGTCAGGGGAAAAAGATGGGCAAAACGGCAAGCGGAGCACTTTGGCTCGACGAAAATAAGACCAGCGCATACGAGTTTTACCAATACTGGAGAAATGTGGAAGATGAAGACGTTAAGAAATGCTTGAAGATGCTTACATTCTTACCGATAGAAGAAATTGAAGCCATGACCTGTGAAAAAGGCGAGAATATAAATAAGGCCAAGGAAGTACTTGCGTATGAAGTGACTAAGCTCGTGCATGGAGAAGAGGTTGCAAAAAATACGGAAACAGCGGTTAAGGCGGCATTTAGCGGAGAAGGCGATCTTGTAAATTTACCTACGACTGTCATCACAGAGGACGAGGCGAAAAGCGGCATTGGGCTCATTGATTTAATGAAGAGAGCGGACTTGATCTCAAGTAACAGCGAAGGTTTTAGACTGGTAAAGCAAGGCGGAGTAAGCATAGGAGATGAAAAAGTCACGGATGGCAAGCGAATCATAATGGAAAAGGATTTTGCCGATAACAGTTTGGTTATAAAAAAGGGTAAAAAGGTCTACCATAGAATCGTTATAGATTAATCTAACCGGCTAAGATGTAGAGCTCTTGAGAGTTCTTGAGTTTTATAGTATAATTGGAAAACAATTGTATCGTTGAAATGGAGAGTTGTATGTTTTGCACACAATGTGGTAGTGAATTACCGGAAAACAGTAAATTTTGTAACAAATGCGGAGCTGCGCAAAAGCCAAGCGTAGACGGAAATTTTATAAAAAATGAAGAAAATAAAGACTTCAGACAAATAATGGATAAGATTTATGACGAGAGGGAAGGCACCGCTTCTGCGGCTGATGCGAAGGCTCCTGAAGGTAAGGAAGAGCATTATTTCAATACGGAACCTGCACCTGATACGGAAGGCGACGGATATGATCTGTCCGTTTTTTCAGACAAAGAAAAAATGTCGGGAGCACCCGACAGCGCTTCCGAAAAAGAGCTTGCATTCGGTATTGACGATGTGGATGCAGGTGATAAACCGGATAGTCTTACGGACACTTTGATATTTGCACCGGATCAGCAAACTGAAAAGGAAAGAAACCGTCAGCAACTCACTCAGATGATACAGAGCGAAAAGTTTGATAATCAGATAGACGAGATGATGACAGCCAGGAAATTGTTTTTCGATGACAGGCAAAACCAAAACACGGAAGATGATTTCTTCGACGGACAGGAAGATATGGGATATGATATGGAAGTAGGAGATATGGCGGACGATTATTACGATGATGAGCTGGAACCGAGGGAAAGACCTAAGCGCAAAAAGAAAAAGGGCAAAGGCGTTGTGGTTTTCAGGATAATAATTATATTGTTGATCATTGCGTTGGCAATGCAATGCACGCTCATAGGAGCTAAGATGTTTGCTCCGAAATCCAAGTTAGGTGGTTATGCGGATGCGTATTTCACAAAAGTAGTCGGAATGGTACAGAAGCTCACCGGTTCAACCAAGGAAAGTGATCAGGTGAAAGACCAAAATGAAAATACTCAGAACAACCAGAATAATAAGGACAACCAAAATAACCAAAATAATCAGAATACTCAAAACGACAAAACAAATGGTACTGATAATTCAAAGCCGACAAAAGAAAACACGCAGCAACCACAGCAGCCCAATAATACAAATCAATAATATAATGCACGAATGATGCGAAAAGAGCAGATCGCATCTATAGATAATGTAATCCAAGGGTAGTTAGGAGCGGCAGGCGGAATCCCGAGTTAAGATACAGGAGAAAAAGTGAAGAGGCTATTTAGATCCAAAAAGGCAACGATCATTGAGCTGGTAGTTATAGCGATACTGTTAATCCTATTGCTTTTGCCACGGTTTATTACAGATTATTATTGGTTCGATAGCCTGGGATATAACAACGTCTTTTGGAAGGAATGGGTTACCAAGGCAATTTTAGGGGTGCCCATATTTTTGCTGGTATTTTTGGTTTCGAACGTTTGCCTGCGTGCATTGAAGTTCCAATTTATAGATAGCGGTAAAATAATAGATGATGTGAGAAAAAGGCTTGTTAAACGTGCGGAGCTTTTTATTACATTTGTATACTCCATTGGGATAACGGTGTTTGCAATAGGTCAGCTTTGGTTTAAATTTCTTAAGTTTTCACATGCAAAATCATTTTCAATCAAAGATCCGTTTTTTGGACTGGATATTTCATTTTTTGCGTTTAAACTTGATTTTTTAAAATCACTTGCAAGCATAATCTTGGTAGCGATGCTGTTTATTGCAGTGCTCATAGTGATACATTATGTAATACTGATTGCAGTGGAAGCGGGATCTTCGACTCGCTCCGATTATATTCACAGCGCATCCGAAATATTTGGCAACATGGGTCATAAGTTTAAGGAGCGTGTTAATATCCAAAGCTTGGATGATGATTATCAATCCCATAGCAGTGATGACCCTAAGATAAAGGAGCTTATACATTTTTCGAAGGGGCCTCTCATCATAGTTGGAGCTTTGTTCTTTGTGATGCTTTCGCTCGATTTTTTCTTAAGACAATTTGAGCTGTTATATTCAAGCAGAGGTGTTGTTTATGGGGCAGGATATACGGATGTTCACGTGACCCTTTGGATGTATAGAATATTATCTCTGCTATCCCTTGTTGCAGCATTCACCTTCGGGTTCGGGCTTAAAAGAGGTAGTTTTAAAAAGGCGATTAAATTGCCGGTAGCCTTGATCGTGATCTTTATCATAGGAAACATTTCAGCGGCTTTGGTTCAGGCACTGGTGGTAGCTCCGGGAGAAATTTCTAAGGAGAGTAAGTATTTAAAACGAAATATACAATATACACAGAAGGCGTATGCTTTAGATAAGGTACAAACCAAGCAGTTTAGCGCCTCTTCTAAATTGACTTCCAATGATATTAAGAACAATCAGTCCACCATAAAAAACATTCGAATAAATGATTTTGAAACGGCACAGACGTTTTACAACCAAACTCAGGCAATAAGACAGTACTATACCTTCCCGGATGTAAATGTGGATAGATATAATATAGGCGGTAAGTATACTCAGACGTTCATAGCGTCGAGAGAAATAGACGAATCCAAGATTACGGATACATGGGTGAATAAAAACCTTAAGTACACACATGGATATGGCGCTACATTATCCAGGGTAGATAAGGTAACGGATAACGGGCAGCCTGATTTGCTCCTTAAAAATATTCCCCCTGAAACGGACGAGAAGGAAATCAAAATAAAGAGACCGGAAATATATTTCGGCAAAAAGACGAACGAATATTCACTTGTAAATACTCTTGAAGAGGAGTTCGACTATCCGGATGGCGATAAAAACAAGTATTGCAAATACAAAGGGAAGGCAGGAATCAAATTAAATCCGTTTAAGAGAGCCCTATTTGCATTGAGGCAGAAATCGGTAAAACTCATGGTTTCAGGGAGCGTTACATCTAAGTCTAAAATAATCATAAACAAGAACATAGAAAAGCGAGTAAAGGAGATAATGCCGTTTTTAGAGTATGACAAATCTCCGTACATAGTTATATCTGAAGGGAGACTATTCTGGATAATAGATGCCTATACTACAAATAACAGGTACCCATATTCAGAGCCATATGAAGCAAAGAGCGGTAATAACTATATACGTAATTCCGTGAAGGTTGTGGTGGATGCGTATAATGGCGATACAACTTACTATGCCATGGATAAAGATGATCCCGTGCTTGAGACGTATAGGGGTATATATCCGACATTATTTAAAGATGGCGATAAAATGCCGAATACTCTTAAAAAACATATAAGGTATCCAAACAGACTGTTTAAAATTCAGGCGGATATATATAGAAGGTATCACATGAATAGCCCAAGCGTGTTTTATCAGAATGAAGATGTGTGGGATATAGCGGAGCAAATTTTCGGAACCCGAGAAACAAAGATGAAACCTACGTATTATATACTCAGGCTTCCGGGTGAGAAAAAGGAAGAATTTGTAAATACCTTGCCGTATACTCCTAAGCATAAGAAAAACATGACGGGGCTTTTGGTAGCCAGAAATGATAACGGCAATTACGGAAAACTTGTGCTTTATAAATTGCTTAAGAATAAATTGATATATGGACCTGCACAGATAGAGGCGCAGATAGATCAAAATACCGAGATCTCTAAAGAATTTTCGCTTTGGAATTCGTCAGGTTCTACATATACTAGGGGTGACATGTTTGTAATCCCTATAGAAGATTCGCTGATGTATGTGGAACCCGTTTATCTTGAATCGACCAACTCGGCAATTCCTGAGGTAAAGAGGGTTATAGCTGTATACGACAATAAGATAGCGTATAAGAAAACTTTGTCTGAAGCAATGAGTGCATTGTTCGGATCATCGCTTGAAAAACAGGAAGCCGCAAGCACCAAACCGGGCGCTAAAAGTAAGGACGGCGATAAAGACTCTAAAAAGCTCGGTGAAGAAGCCAACGAGATCTTTAAAAAGGCGCTAAGTGCTCAAAAAGACGGAGACTGGGCAGAGTATGGAAGGTTACAAAAGAAACTACAAAAGATATTAGCGAAATTAGCTCGTTAATGCATATCGGGTAAGTGAGGAAATGATGATAGATGTGAATTGGAAGAAAATGTTATTCGTATTGCCTGCCAGAGAGCATACACCAAGGCAAATAAAGGCGATTTTAGATTCGCACCCTGAAGTTAAATTCGTTTCGTTTGCGGGGAGCGATATAGTGGGTAACGATACCGATGAGAAAATTCCGGTTCAACTTTTTCAAAAAAATATGGAAGACATATTGAAAAACGGCATACAAACAGATGGGTCCAGCGTGTATCTTCCTGCAATAGCAGAGCTTAACGATGCGAAGGTGGATATAATAGCTGATATGGATGTTAACTGGTATGTAGATTACAATTTTGCTCACATAGATGCTGATACAAAGCTTCCCATAGGAACTTTAAGAATACCTTCGTTCCTCTACCATAACAAGAATACGAGGGTAGGCTCACGAGCGGTGCTTGCAGATGCGGAAGCGAGTTTTAAAAGGCGTATAAAAAAAGTCATAGCAGAGCATCCCGAGTTGCTGGAATCCGTTTATTCCGCAGATGAAAAGATAAAGGCAAGCGATATAGATGACGTTGAGATTACGGTTGCAACGGAGCTTGAATTTTGGGTTAAAACGCCTGAAGATACGGCGGACAGAGACCAGCTGTCCACGGCGCAAATACTTAAAGAGCAGTATTGGAAACGGACCACGGGACCTGTAAGGGCAGCACTTGAGGCGTGCATGATTTTATTGGATCACTACGGCATAGAGATGGAAATGGGTCATAAAGAAGTAGGCGGTGTTAAGGCAAGGCTTGGAAACACCGGATCGTATGATCACGTAATGGAGCAACTTGAGATAGATTGGAAATACTCAAGCCCGATGCAGGCATCAGATAATGAGGCCATGATAAAGTATATAGTCAAAGATGTCTTTTTAGAGCACGGTCTGGAAGTTACATTTATGGCAAAACCCATCCCTACCGTATCGGGAAGCGGGGAACACACGCATTTTGGTGTGGCATTGAAATTAAAAGACGGTTCAAAGGTGAACCTGTTTTCACATAAGAAGCCGGACAAGCACTTTATGAGTGCGCCGGGCTATGGCGCTTTGATGGGAATACTCAAAAACTATGATGTTATAAACCCATTCGTGAGTACAACGAATGATGCGTTTAACAGGTTGGAGGTAGGATTTGAAGCTCCCGTTTGTACGGCAACATCTCTGGGAAACAGTCCGGATAATTTATCGAGAAACAGGTCGGTGCTGATTTGTCTCATAAGAAGTTTTGAAAATCCACTTGCTACAAGGTTCGAGCTCCGCTCTCCAAATCCAAACAGCAACACCTACATGGTGGTAGCCGCTACGCTCATGGCTATGATGGACGGCATTGAAGCCGTGGCCGATTCAGGAAAGGTGGTCAGCGAACTTGAGGCTTCCATTTCCAAGAAAAAGGGTGAAGATGACTTCTACCTTATGAAGGAATATGAATATAGGTGCGAGGATAACGTATTTGATAATTACAGTCAAAATGAAAGAGATGAGCTGTTCGGTATGGCGCCTAAGAGCGTATGGGAAAATATCAATAATTTAGCCTCGAGCGATAATTTAAAAATACTTAAGGTGGATGACGTCATGACTGATCAAACGCTGGAATCGCATAGGCAGGCGGTGCTCAGCACCTGGGCTACGGAGTTAACCAACAGGCTGGTTCCGGATATAATGGACTTCTTGGCAAAGTGTTCAAAACAACACGGTGAAGGTTCGACTGATTATGATTTAGCAAACTGGAATGCGGTAGTGAAGCTCAAAAATGAAATAGGCAAGACAACTCTCACATATAGATGCATGCTCGGAAGGATTACGGATGCCGTGAGGGCAGGTGATTATCAACTTGCATCGGACATTCATATAGAGATGAAACAAAAGCTTAGAAAGTTGGAGCAAATCTATAATAAGTATATGAGGAATCTTTTTTAAATTTAGAGAAAGAGGCAAGGATGCTTGATATTAAAAAATTCAGAATTGACAGCGAAAATTTTATAGCAGGTATAAAGCGACGAGGGAAGGGGGATTTCGGTAGTGGATCCCTTGCAAAGCTGGATGAGCAAAGAAGAGCAATCTTAAAGGAAGTAGAAGCATTAAAAAATAAGAAGAAGACAGAATCTGCAAAGATTCCTGAGCTAAAAAAGCAAGGTCAAGACGTAGACGGGCTTTTGGCAGAAATGAAAAAGATTTCAGATAAGACTAAGGAATTGGATAAAGAGGTCGCTGAAATAGAAGATAAAATAGAGGATTTATTGCTTGGGATACCTAATATTCCACATGAAAGTGTACCGGATGGAAAGGATGACAGCGCAAATGTGGAGATTCGTAAAATCGGAGAAGTCCCTGTAAAGAATTTTAGGGAGCAGGCGCATTGGGAACTCGGCGATAAATTGGACATTCTCGATTTTGAAAGAGCAGGGAAGATAACAGGTTCGAGATTTACGGTATACAAGGGGCTCGGTGCAAGGCTTGAGCGTTCTGTCATCAACTTTATGTTAAATACGCATGTAGATAATGGCTACACCGAAGTTATGACCCCGTTCATGGTAAACCGCAGGGCGATGACGGGCACGGGACAGCTTCCTAAATTTGAAGAAGACCTTTTTGCAGTAAATGCCAAGGATTATTTTTTGATTCCAACAGCGGAGGTGCCGGTTACAAACCTTCATTCCGGTGAGATCTTAAATGTGGAGGAAGTACCTAAGAACTATGTGGCATATACGGCTTGCTTTAGGAAAGAAGCGGGCGCCGCAGGAAGAGATACAAAGGGGCTAATCAGACAACACCAATTTAACAAGGTGGAGCTTGTGAAACTCGTGCAACCTGAAAATTCGTATGAAGAGCTTGATAAATTACTGGCGAATGCGGAATCAATTTTAAAAAAGCTTGAACTGCCATATAGGGTAGTAAAATTATGTACGGGCGATCTTGGATTTTCAGCTGCAATGACCTACGATATAGAGGTTTGGATGCCAAGCTACGGTAGATATGTGGAAATTTCTTCGTGCAGCAACTTTGAGGATTATCAAGCAAGGCGTGCAAACATCAGAATGAGAAATGCAGACAATAAACCTGTATTCATGCATACATTAAACGGCTCAGGACTTGCCGTTGGAAGAACTGTAGCCGCAATACTTGAAAATTATCAGAACGAGGATGGCAGTGTAAGAGTGCCTGACGTATTGCAGAGTTATATGGGTTGCGAACTTATTAAATAATTGCAAATCAAAGAGCGTACGTATAAATAATACGGGAGTGATTATAAGAAGTACTAAACCTACATATATTATATTTAGCTTATAAGGTATAGAAGTAGCCATATTGCTTATCTTACTGCTAAGCAATAGTATATTTAGGGAAGGCGGATTTATATATAAACATCAACCTTCAGATCTTCTGTAATGCCTAATACCGTATATTTATGTTTCATAAGTTCGGTTAAAAAGGCGATGTCTTTTTCTGTAATTACCTCGAAAGGGCATAGGAGAGGGATCCCGGGAGGATATGGAACGATGAGGCTTGCAGAGGGCAAACCTTCGGATTTGCTGAGCGGTATGGTGATCTTTTTGCCGTACCCCATTTTTTTCTCATGAACTGAGTACACATCTTCGGCGATATTCAAAGTATTGTAGGATGCTTTGTCTTTATATTTTCCCTTGATTCTCATGAGGCTGCTTTTTAACTTCGCAAAATCATCGTCGGTATTTCCTATTCCGCTCATCAGCATGAGTATATCACCTGTATATAGCTCCGGTATGATATTATCATCAATCAGCTCTTTGTTTAGCATTTCGGCTGAAAGGTTTAGGGATCTTGTAAAAATATTGATTTTGGTCTTATCCAATAGAGGGTGGGTAACCAATTCAATTTCATTGTCTTTCGCAAAGGCATAAAAATCGTTAATCAAATTCTGCCAATTCAGCAGCAAGTCATACCCTTTGCTCGATTTCAATATGTTTAAATTGGCTGCGAGTGAAGATAGAAGCAGGTATGAAGGACTTGTGGATTGTAAATATGAAAGGTATTTAGTAATTTCAGATATATCTATGCGATCGCTCATTACGTTCAGTATCGCAGTTTGTGTAAATGAGGCTAAAGTTTTATGTGTGCTGTTTATCACTATATCCGCATAATTCTCTGCGCCTTCAAGTGGCAGAACAGACTCTTCTTCAAGTATTGTTTTAAAGACGGTCAGATGAGCACCATGTGCTTGATCAACGATTAATATAATGTCATGTTTTTTTGCGAGCCTTGATATTTTTTTAATATCTGAACAAATCCCGTAATAATTTGGACTTGGAAGAATTATGGCCGAAGCATCCGGATGGCTTTTAATTGCTCGCTCAACTTCACCGGGAGTTATGTTTGCCGATATATCGTATGGATTATCAGAATCAGGAGATATGTATATAGGTGTTATTCCGCCAATATCAATAGCAGCATAGATGGACTTATGTGAATTCCTTGCGACTATTATTTTTTTTGATTTCTTGCAACTTGCGAGTATTGCTGATATTATTCCTACTGAAGATCCATTTATCAGCAAAAAGGTATGTTTGGATTTATAGATTTCTTTATAGCCGTCTGCTATATCTTTAATTATGGATTCAGGCTTATGAAGATTATCTGCTCCTTGAATTTCCGTTATGTCAAACCCCAGAAAGTTTTCAAGCGACAATCTCCTAAACACATCATTAAAAAAGTTTCCTCTCTTTGCTCCGGGCATATGAAAGGAAACGAGGTTACTATTTTCATGGTTTCTTAAGAATGTTAAAAAATCGCAGTTGTTTTTCTTCATTATTTTTCTTTTATGCTACCCAATGCACGTAGTGAATTAGTTATGGCGATTACAGCAACACCCACATCTGCAAATACCGCTGCCCACATTGTCGCCATGCCGAGTGCTCCGAGTATCAGTACCAGACCCTTCACTCCCAGAGCAAAGATTATATTTTCTGTCGCTATTCGTTTTGTTTTCTTTGCAATTTTAACAGAAGTTAAGATTTTGCTCGGATTATCATCCATTATTGCTATGTCGCTGGCTTCGATAGCGGCATCCGTACCTGCACCTCCCATTGAAATCCCTATATCTGCTCTTGCAAGAGACGGAGCATCATTTATGCCGTCGCCTATAAAAGCTACGTATTTTCCTTTAGGCGTGTTATTCATAATGGATTCAAGTGCATGCACCTTTTCATCCGGCAGCAGTGAAGCTGTGAATCCTGTTAATTTTAATGTATCTGCCACTCGTTTAGCCCCGGCGTTGTTATCGCCTGTAAGCATGAAAGTGTTTATGTTTTTATCGCTCAGCTTTTCTATTGTATCATACGATGAGGATTTTATAGCATCTTCAAAGGCGATGTATCCTACATACATATTGTCAACTGCTACATGTATTACCGTGCTGTCGGCATTATCAGGCACCTCTTTTATAGAGTCATCATCCATAAGCTTTTTATTCCCTGCCAGTATTGTATGCCCATCTATAACTGCTTTGCAACCCTTCCCGTGAATTATCTGACCTGTTATTTCCGAGTTTACCGGTGTATTGACAGAGTTCTTTATTGACACAGCAAGCGGGTGAGATGAAAATGATTCGGCGAGGTTTGCGATGTGCATGAGTTTTTCGGCATTATCTTTTGGATTTATGTTTTCCATATAATTGCTTAATGAGTCGTAGGCGGAATCTATATTGGTGTTTGGGAGTATATTAGAGATGCTGAATTTGCCTTCAGTCAAGGTACCTGTCTTATCAAAGACTACAGCACCTATGTTTGACAGATTATCGAGGTAGTTGCTACCCTTTATCAAAATTCCTCGTTTAGAAGCGGATCCGATGCCTCCAAAATAGCTGAGAGGTACTGAAATAACTAACGCACAAGGGCAGGATATTACTAAAAATACCATGGCTCTGTATAGCCATTTATGAAATTCACCGCTTCCAAATAATACTGTAGGCAGTAACACCAATATCGCTGCAGCGATTACGACAGCAGGAGTATACACCTGAGCGAATTTTGTAATGAAGCGCTCGCTATGGCTTTTCTTATCCGTAGCCTCGCTCACAAGCTCCAATATCTTGTTTACCGTAGATTCCTGAGCTTCATTTATCACACGCAGGTGAATCGGTGACTCTGTATTTATGTATCCGCTAACGGCGGTATCTCCAAGTTTTAAAGACTTAGGTAGAGGTTCACCTGTTATAGCGGAAGTATCAAAGGCGCTACTTCCACTTATTATTTCACCATCGAGCGGTACCTTTTCTCCGGGGAGTACCACTATTTCATCGCCCACATTCACTTCAAAGGGATCTACTTTTACAAGTTCATCGTTTTCACCCTTTAGATTTGCGTAGTCGGGTCTTATTTTCATGATCTCCGTAATTGCCCCTCGTGACTTATTTACGGCAAATTCTTCAAACATTTCGCCAATAAGGTAAAAAAGCATTACCCCGACAGCCTCGGAAAATTCTCTCAAGGAAAGCGCTCCTATGGTTGCGATCCCCATTAGGAAGTTTTCATCCAGCAGCTGACCGTTCTTTATGTTTATTAAAGCGGTTTTAATCACGGGGAAGCCGAGGATGATATAACCGGCAATGAAGGGAACGGGATAGAATGCATTGTGGTATGCATGCTCCCATACAATGCCGGCTACAAACAGTATCACACCTATGATGAGACGTATAAAGTCCGCTTTTTTAATTCTGGCGAAAATATCCATGGTTTACCTTACTATCTTACATTCGTGTTCTATTTTACTTATTTCTTTTTGAGCGCAGTCCAACGTGTTTTCGAATTCTTCATCCTTTGCATCCAGTGTAAGCTTTTGCATCAGGAAATTAACTTTTGCAGAGCTTACGTTGTCAAGATCGTTGATTGCTTTTTCCATTTTAGCTGCACAGTTAGGGCAATCTAGATTTTCTAATGAATATACCTTTTTCATGATAATCCTCCTCTTTGGATAAACATAACTTACATCTTGATTATACACAGATATTCGCAGATTAAATATAAATTTTAAAAATTTTTTAAATAAAACCACATTTTGTGAGTTTGCTTAATGTAATAAATTACTTACACGTATAAAACAAAAAAAATAAGAATTAAGTTTAAAATTAAGATTGCGGGGGTAGAAATGAAGTACGAAGTACCGGCAATACATTTGTTTCATACAGGATTGGTCGTATTTTGTGTTAGAATAAAGTAGGTTGTTTAATGGAAGGAAATAAGGAGAGTAGTTATGAAGAAATTAGATGTGTATTTGGCAGACTTGATGGTGCTTAACGTAAAGTTCCACAATTGGCATTGGAACGTTGAGGGATTTACTTTTAAGGCAGTGCATGAGTATCTTGAAGCGCTTTACAATGATGTATTCGAAAAGTATGATGAGATAGCGGAATATCAGAAGATGACGGGGACTTGCCCTAATGCATCGCTAAAAGAATATCTTGCTATCACCGGAGTTAAGGAAATTGAGAGCAAAAAGGTAACTTGTGAAGAAGCTATAGTAGCAGCTAAGAAGGAGCTTGAATATTTAAGAGATTCTGCGCTTGCTATCAGAGAAGAGGCTGATGACTTCGTTCTTTCTAATAAAATGGAAGATCACGTAGAAGGATATAACAAGCAAATTTGGTTCATGGATAGCATGCTTAAGGAAAGTTGCTGTAAATAAGCTTTAAGATTCAGGCATTAAAGGCAGTGAAGCACACAGGGCTACGGAAGCGCCTGATACAGATAAACTTTAAGCATTTGGATTGTAGTTAATTAAGAGCTCTCAAGTTATTGAGGGCTTTTTTAATAGTTGGTGACGGTTTCAGGAGGAATAAATGGAAATTAAGAGGATTGAAGATGAACACAGAATCGTAGTGTTTTCAGATGGAAAGGAAGCAGGGTTTTTAGAATATACAGAAGAAATGCGTGACGGTGAAAAATGTTGGGATGCCTGCCATACGGTGACAAGCCCCGAGTTTAGAGGGCAGGGCATAGCTAAGGTGTTGGTGGATGAACTTGCAAAGTATGCGAGGGAAGAAGGCGTAAAGGTGATTCCTACGTGCTCATATGTTCAGCGAAAGTTTTCCGAGGATGAAATTTATGATGATATAGCGATATAGGGAATTTAATTTTGCCCGTTGAGCTATATATAGAGAACTTTCGATTGGCATAATAATTTTATTGTTTTTGCCAAAATACCCCCCCCATAGTTCGAGAATTTGTCTTATATAACTATTTATGCAAAATGGCTATGAAGCATATAATTTTTTGCTTTATTTGTGTGTTTAAAATTGCAAAATCTTTAGTTAAATGTAATATGTATATTATAATGTTGGTGACAGGATTTGTGATTTATTTATGGTGGATTTGGTATAAGGTAACCATAATCTTTGCCTTAAAATTTGTGTAAATATAAGATTGAGCTTTAAGGATGTACATAAATTTATAGATTCAATTAATAGCAAAGGAGGGTATTGTATGAAGAATGAAACTCTTTGCAATTGTCTTTGGTTTAGAACAGGAGGAAAACGATGGAGAACGTAAATGCAGAAAAGCAAGTAAAAAAGCCCAGTTTACCGGTTGCTATCTTACCGTTTGTATTTCTGATAGTGTGCATGCTTGTTGGAACGCTGAAGTTTGAAGCACCTGCGCAGCTTTCGTTAATTGTGGGGATAGCATTCACCGCACTTATTGGTAAGAGCTTAGGCTATTCGTGGGGCGATATTGAAAAGTCTATGATAGAGACTAATAAGCTCGGTATGCAAGCAAATTTCATAATGCTGATAGTAGGATGTTTGATAGGCTCGTGGATACTGGGGGGTGTAGTGCCCGGACTCATATATTATGGACTTAAATTATTTACACCTAAGGTATTTTTAGTAGTATTGCCCGTTATGTGTGCTATCATTTCGGTTTCTACAGGAAGCGCATGGACTACCGCAGGAACAATGGGTACAGCGGCCATGGGAATAGGAATAGGTATGGGAATCCCTGCGCCGATAGTTGCCGGAGCGGTTGTAACAGGGGCTTCTTTCGGTGATAAGCTGTCACCTTTGTCGGACAGCACGAACTTGGCTGCAGCTACTGCGCAGGCAGGGTTGTTTGATCACGTAAGGCATATGTTGAAAACTACCATACCTTCGTTTTTGATAGCGCTCATCATATACGGTATTATCAGTACCACGTTGGATGCCAACGCAGGAAATCCTGAAGCGATAAACAAGCTTACTACGGTAATAGATGCAAACTTTAAGATCAGTCCGATAATCTTTATTCCACCGGTAATAATCATCTTGATGATCGGGCTAAAGGTACCGCCTGTGCCCGGCATGCTTGTGGGCGTTATAGCAGGTATAGCGATGTGCTTTTATCAAGGAGCAGATGTCGGAACCATTTTAACCACACTTTACTCAGGACCTACCATAGAGACTAAGAATGAAGTGGTAGACAAGTTGTTGGCTAGAGGTGGGTTGCTATTCATGATGGAGACCATTTCGCTTGTAATATGTGCTTTGTCGTTTGGTGGAGCCATAAAGGCAATAGGAGCTGTAGATACGATAATTGAAACCATATTAAAGCATGTAAGACGAAGAGGAAGCATCATAGCGACAAATGTTGTTATGTCAATATTCTGTAACTTCGCTGCAGCAGACCAATACATGTCAATAGTAATACCGGGACAAATGTACAAGAAGGTATACAAGCAGTTAAATATGGCGCCTGAAAATCTTTCAAGAACACTTGAGGATGCCGGTACACTTACATCAGGTTTGGTACCATGGTCTACATGTGGTGCGGTTTATTTGGCAACGCTTAACGTAAGTGCGTTTGCATATGGCAGATATCACTTAATAGGAATAATTAATCCTATAATAGCTATAGTTTATGCATACGCAGGCATCTTCTTAAATCCTTTGGATAAGAGCAAGCCTATTAAAACAAGACTTACGGATGAGGACATCGTAGAAATGGATAAAGCATAAGCAGTATAATATTTATATTGACAGTTAATGTCTATTATCGTTGACAGTAAAGTCATAGATTAAAGGACATAAAAAAATACAGTCTGAATTTCCATGTGCTTTTGAACGACAAATTTTTAAAAGAAACAAAAAGATTTTTTAGTGCTTCAACTGTTGATTTTTTTTGTTCTAATGTTATACTTTCGTTACATCGTAAAGGGAGGTGTAGGATGAAGAAGAAAATATTGATGTTATTGTGCATGATTTTGTTGGTGGGCACGTTTGCCGGTTGTACTGATACCAAAGATACTTCTAAGAGCGAATCGAAACCTAAAAAAGAAGCAACTAAAAAAGTTATTGTGAACAATGATTTTATTAAGGCTACATACTTGGGAGTAAAGAAAGAATATGGATTGGTTACATTGAATTTTAAGTTTGAAAATAAAACAAATAAGGAAATTAAAGTTCAAACAACGGGTGAATCTATTGATGATACTATGGTGTCAGAACTCAGTGGCATATCCGCAGATATGCAGCCTAAAAAAAATTGCGAGAAAGAGTGGATGGTAGATAAGGTTCCTAAAAAGAAGATAGAGTTTAAGTTGAAAGTTTTGAACAAAGAATATGATGAAATATCAAAGACCAAGACTATAAAAATTAAAATGTAATTGAACATCGAGTGATGTGCTGTTGTAGGGAAAAGTTTAGGCATTAACGCCTTTTAGAATGTATTTTGTATGAGAGAGAGGTTTTAAAATGAAAACATGGAAATTAGTATCAGGAATTCTATCAATTGTTTTGAGTATTTTTGTAATGTTTCAGTCAAGTGCAGCCGGACTTCTAAACGCCTTGGATGGCAGTAAAGAGTCTAGCGGAACTGCCGGATTGTTTGTGGCATTTCTTATGATCGCCGGTGGAATTGTTTCGATTGCAGTTAGAAAAAAAATTAGTAATGGTGGCAATATTGCGCTAATAGTTATATTTGGACTCGCTGCATTGATTGGATTTGTAAGCGCAGCCGGAAAATTTAAGGATTTATATTTCTGGGCATCTTGGTGCTTGCTTTTAGCGGTTCTAGCCATTATCTGCATTATCAAAAATCGTAATAATACATCTAATGATATGGTTAATGAGGATTCTTCTAAAAGTTAATTATTTTGTTTAGTGGATTATTTCCTAAAAACGCTTTTCGCAGTATTGAGCGAAGGGCGTTTTTTTATTTATATTGAGGATATCGGGAAAAAATATACTTTTAAGGTAGGTAAATTTTCATAGTAAGTGCAATTGATGTTAAAATGAGAGTGTGCATAAGATGCTAAAGAAAATTAAGGGCGTGTACAGCATAATAACGTGACGTATTGCAGATAAACAGGAGGATCATTGTTATGAATAGCTCTTTCAATAAAAAAATAGGAATAGTAATCCTAGGATCTTTGGGTCTGCTTGTAGCAGATTATATTCTTAAAAAAATGTGTATTGTGGCAGGGATAAATACGCAGTATGCTATAGCATATAATATACTGAACTTGTGTAGCTTTGCAGTGGTTGTATTAGCTGGAGGAAAGCTAATAAGTACTCAGATAGGGAAAGAACAAAAGGGATATTTTATAGCGCGATTTCTTTTTATTTTGGTAGCGTTTCTTATAAATAGTTCCATATTGATTCCGTAAAATGATATGTCTTAACAGTTTTGCGACAATGTCCTAATATTATATATTTGTAATCACAAAAACGCCCGACACTTAATACAGCGAAGGGCGTTTTTTACTTTATAAAAAATAATAGCGCAAATTTTTGCGTTTTTTTGCTCTATAAAAATTTATAGCGCAAGTTTTTCCGTTTTTTTGCCCTATAAAAATTTATAGCGCAAATTTTTGCGTTTTTCTGCTCTATAAAAAACTATAGAGCAAGTTTTTCCATTTTTTTGCGCTATAAAAATACAGCCTGAATTTTTATGTGCTTCGGGAGTACAGATTTCTTAAAAGGGAACAAAAGAAACAAAAAGATTTTTAGTGCTTCAAGTGTTGATTTTTTTTGTTCTAATGTTATACTTTCGTTATATTGTAAAGGGGAGGTGTAAGATGAAAAAGAAAATATTGATGATGTTTTGTGTGATGTTGCTGGCGGGTACACTTGCAGGTTGTGTTGATACTGAAGATACTTCTAAGAACGAATCGAAACCTAAAAAAGAAGCAACCGAAAAAGTTATTGTTAACAATGATTTTATTAAGGCGACGTACTTGGGAATGAAGAAAGAACTTGGACAGCCTGTGCTAGCTATGAAGATAAAAAATAAAACAAATAAGGTAATTAGTGTCAGCATTAAAGATGGATCTATAGATGATACAATGGCACACTTTTTAGGTGGAGCAGATATACAGCCTAAAAAAACGTGGAATGATGTTTGGATCACAAAGAATTTCCCAAAGAAGAAGGTAGAGTTTAAGTTATCTATTTATGATAAGGATATTAACGAGCTGTCACGGACTAAGACCATAAAAATTAAAATGAAATAGAATATCTAACGAGTGCTATTACAGGGGAAAAATTAGTGCCTTTTAGAATTTATTTTTGTATAAGAAAGGTTTTAAAATGAAAGTATGGAAATTAGTATCAGGTATCCTATCAATTATTTGGAGTGGTTGGGTAATGCTTGGGGCAGGAGTAACCGGATTTTTAAGTGACATGGAAGGAAGTAAAGATGATGGTACTGCTGTCGTTGTTGCCGGATTTTTTGTGTCAATACTTATGGTCGCCGGTGGAATTGTTTCAATCGCAGTTAAAAATAAAATAGATGAACGCAGCAACGGTGCACTCGCAGTTATCTTTGGCATTGCTGCACTTGTTGGGGTTACAGGGGGCAGCGAATCTGTCGCTTTAGATTTTGGGATAGTTTGGTGCTTGGCTTGTGCCGTAAATGCTGTTGTCTGCATTTTTCAAAATCGTAAAAACAAATCTAAGGATACGGACAAAGGGGATTCTTCTAAAAGTTAATAGTCTTGTTTAATATTTGCACAAAATTTGATTATGATTGCTATTAATTAAAAGAAAAACGCTTTCCGCAGTATTGAGCGAAGAGCGTTTTTTAATTTATATTGAAAATGTCGGTAATAAAGATATTTTTAAGAAAGATAAATGCTCATAATAAGTGTAACTGATGTTAGAATAACAGTTAGAACATTTGTGAGAATAGTAAGGTATTAAAGTGGAGAAGTATAAAAATAAAATTAGAAAGTTTCTTGATATGGGGTATGGGATTTTTGTAGGGCTTGTAATGGCAAATCCACCAACACTAGAGGAACCTAGAGTAGAAAGGATGTATTTTTTGCTTGCTTTATGCTTTGTGGATGCATATATAAATTCGAAAAATAAACGTCGAAGAAATGTAAATATGGCAGTAATTGTTTTGCTTGCGATAGCAGTGGCATTAGTAAAGCTTTATGTTGTATATCATGCAAGTTAATTATTAAATTGCCTGTTTGACAGGAGAAGGCATTGCGTGATAACATTTGTTTATTCGTTTGAAAGGTGATATTGAGGTAAATACAAAACACCCGGAGAAATGCGGAAATCACAAAATTGGATAGGTGGTTCGAAACAATTCACCCCTTTCTCGATGGTAATGGTAGGATTGGAAGGCTCATAATTCCTCTTTATTTATTGGACAAGAATATGTTATCAAAACCGTGCTTTTATATATCGGATTTTTTTGAAAAGCATAGAACTGAATATTACGATGCACTTAATAGAGTTAGGATAAATAATGATTTAATTGGTTGGATAAAAGTTTTCTTAAAAGCCATAATCGAAACGGCTCAATCTGCCAAATCGAAATTTAAACGTGTAACTCTTTATGTTAAAGAAACGGAAGAGAAGGCATTGAAACTGGGAGGGCGTTCGGAAAACACATTAAAAGTGTTGCGCTTATTTTATGATGAACCGGTTTTAGATAGTTCTACAATTATTAATAAAACAGGAATATCAAAGAGGACGCTGGACAGTATTATCAAAAGATTTTACGAAAACAATATTTTAGGTGAACTTACGGGATATTCTAGGAATAGAGTTTTTGTTTTAGCGGAGTATCTCAAAATCTTTATTTAGAATAAGAGTTTAAATTTGCATACATAAACCATATGAGGTTTGTTATTTATAAAAGGAATCGTAATTTATTTTTGTTTTATGAAAAATTTATAGCGCAAGTTTTTCCATTTTTTTGCCTTATAAAAAATCATAGCGTAGATTTTGCGTTTTTTTGCGCTATAAAAAATATAGCCTGAATTTTTATGTGCTTTTGAATTATAGGTTTCTAAAATTGGTAGAAAAATTTTTAAATAGCCCTTGACTAAACATTATGTTATGCGTACAATATACGCATAAACGTGTAGGAGGTGGCATGAAAACTAAAGACCTTATAAAGTTACTTGAAAGAAACGGGTGGGAATTTAAACGTCATGGAGCTAACCACGACGTATATGTAAAAGGTTCGGAAAGAGAAAGTATAGTGCGGCATAAAGAGACTGATGAACTGCTTGCAAAAGCAATTATTAAGAGGAGAAATTTAAAGTAAAATATAGGAGGTGTAAAATGAAAAAAGTGTATCCTATAATATTATCGAAAGGGAGTTCCGATAATTATATTGTATACATTCCGGATTTTCATATAAATACGGAAGGTATGGATGAGGGGCATGCGATAGAAATGGCTAGGGATGCAATAGGTATTGTGGGGATAGATATGGAAGATGAGAACGAAAAATTGCCAAGCCCAACAGACCTTAAGGATATTGAAACTGGGGAAGGTGATATTGTAACTCTGGTAGATATTGACTTTAGTGAGTATCGCAGAAAAAACGATATTAGATGTATTAGAAAAAACTGCACTATACCGTCATGGCTTAACTCAGAGGCGAAAAAGGCCGGGATTAATTTTTCTGCAGTCTTACAAGCGGGTCTTAAAAAAGAGTTAAAGCTAAGCAATGAGAGATAACATAGTGTATATGATGCAAAGTAATGAAATGCTCAGTTGGAAAAAATGGGACTAAAAAAACGCCGATAGCTGTAATGTAGCAATTGGCGTTTTTTATATTCTGTGGTACACCATCAGGGGTTCGAACCCTGGACACCCTGATTAAGAGTCAGGTGCTCTACCAACTGAGCTAATGGTGTAAAGTAATGCGTCTATTAATGTACCATTTAATTTCTGTTTTTGTCAAGATTTGGCTTTAAAATTTATGTGTTGCATGCGAAATTTATTCAGCGGCTAGAAGACTGTTTTTGCCAGTTTTATGAAGTCGTAAAACAATGAGCCGCCATAGAAAATGATAAAGGCTCCACATACTATGTTTATGAAGTTGAAAATCTTAGGCGTGATCTTTGATTTAAATAGAGTGACTACGGTGGTAAGGCTGAACCACCATAAAGCGGAAGCAATGCAGACACCCAGCATAAATACGTATCCTAAATTTTGAGGTATAGTGGCCTTGGAAGCGCCGAGAAGTAGAGTCCCGTCAATAAGCGCCTGTGGGTTAAACCACGTTACGATGCATGCGGTGGTTAAAACCTTTGCGATGGGTATATCGACGTCTGTAGAGTCATCTAATTTTGTTTTAGAACGAATTATGGAAGACCCTATATATATCACTACCAGCGAACCTATACCCATGACTGTGAGTTCCAGCCATTTAGATGCGCTCATTATAGCACCTGCTCCTAAAAAGCATGCGACTGACAGCGTTATATCAAAAAACATTATTATAAATGCTGTGATGTATGCTCTTTTTTTGCTTTGTGTAAGTGAAGTATTTATTGCAAATAAATTTTGAACTCCTATGGGAGCTACATATGCAATGCCGAGCGTAAAACCTTTTAAAAAATATATCATGATAAAACTCCCTTTAAGAAAAGTGCACCTGAATGGAGTTGCACATATGAAGCATGCACTATGCCCGAATTATAACAAAGTTAAGGGGGGTGTTGCAAGATTGTTATATATTACAAAAAAATCAAAACTCGTAAAATAATACATGCTTTAAAACAGAAGAAATGGAACGAAAAAAATGATATTTCTTATGGAAAATATAAAAAGATTGGGTATAATGGTAGCGGTAGTTAATTTTCGTGCTGATATTGAAAGGAAGTGAGTATGAAAAATATGTTAAAAAAAGCAGTAGCAATTTGCCTGTGTGGAATGTTGGTGATTCCTACGGCAGGTGTTACTCAGGCGAAAAAACCTAAACAGAAGAAACTCAAGGTAAATTCTTCTGTGGCATCAAAGGTTATTGACATCAAAGGTGAGACAAGACTTTCCGTAAAAGGAATTAAGACTTCAAAGCTTAAATTTAAATCTTTGAACAAGAAGGTGGCAACAGTAAACAAGAAAGGTATTGTTACAGGCAAGAAAAAGGGTAAGGTAAAAATCAAGGTTACAGCGAAGAAGAGAAAACCGGGAGTAATAAAGATTACGGTTAAAGACTTAAAGCCAACCGCATTGAATGTAAAACAAAAGACCTTGAAGATAGCTAAAGGCAAAAAGGCTAAGCTAAATACAAAAGTTGCGCCGGGCGGAGTGTATTGTCCGTTGAGTTTCAGTTCTTCCAATGCGGATATAGCTACGGTTGACAAAGCCGGCGTAGTGAAGGGTAAAGCGGATGGCGAAGCACAGATCGAAGTAAAGACAAAAGAAAAGAACAAGGCCGGTGAATTTCTAACAAAAACAGTAAAAGTTGTAGTTGGAAAAGGTAAGCCGGATGATGGCAAATTTGTTGACGGAACATGGTTTGGGACGGGAAAGAGAAGCTATTATTATGAAGCAAACGGTCCCGACATAGTTAAAATCGATGCAGAAGGCGGCAAGGTAAAGGATGTTGCAGAGATTAAGAAAACTGAAGACCCTGAATATGACTACGGTAGAGAGAAGCTCTTTGACTGGGTAAAAGGTAAGAACGATAAAGAAGTAGACGAAATGCTTCAAAAGCTTATAAAGAGATTGCAGGGAGGACCGCAGCCTTTAGATACAGTAACGGGTGCTACAGAAACAGCGGTAGGTAATTTAAGTGCTATACAGAATGCAATTCATCGTTCAAAAAAATACAGCAAGGACAACAAAGAACAAAATATCAATTATATTGATTTTGTGAAACGACCTTCGGCAGCACAATTTTACGGTGACTCAGGAAAAACATTTAAATTGGATGATACCGTAATGAAGGTAGCTTTTAAAGACGGTACTACAAAAGACGTTAAATATAATGACTTGGAAGCTAATGGAATTAATGTTTCACCTAAGCACGGAAGTCCACTTCCTGCGATAGGGTCTGAAGGGTTGATTCATTTCACCGTTGAGGATTCATTGATTGATATGCCTACAAGGTATCAGGTTCAAAAAGAGAAAAAGCCTGCGTGGGCAACGAAGATAGTTATTACATTCAAGGATGCCACTAAGCATGAAATCGATCTAAACGAAAATGATTTCATATACAATTATAAGTTTGACAAAGAAATCGATAAAACGGAAATCTTTTACGGGGACCGTAAATTGGCTGACGGAACTACTACCATACCGCTACAATGGGATTTAGATATTTCAAAGGCAGAGCTTCCTGAGGATGCAACACATTGGGGATTCAAATATTATCGTTTGGTTTTGGAACCTGCGGAAGATAATTCAAATATCAAAAAGCTTTTTGTCGATGAAGCCAGCCTAAAGAGAGAATACAAAGTGGGTGATGAGCTTAATTACGATAACGTAAACATAACAGCAACTACTGAAAAGGGTACTGAAAAGCATTTTACTAACTGGAATGATTGCAGTACTTTCGGAATAACCGCAAATCTTGCAAAAGGATATAAATTTACAGATGCAGATGCGGGAGAAAAAGAGTTAACATTTAGCTATAAAAATCAGGATAATACGGAAGTATCAGTTACGGTAAAGCTGACGATTAAAAATGTTGATAAAAATATACCGGCTAAGATTTTGATGACAAGCAATGAACAGGAACCTTACGTTAAGACTATAGACATCAGCGATGAAGATCAGACTAAATTTAAAAATGATGGAAGTATTGTATTGCAAGGTATTACTTTACCTAAAAAGTATGAGGCTAATTGGAGCACGGCATTCACGTATAAGGTACTAAATAATGCAGGTCTTGAGCTCAATATTAAAACAGAAGTAAAAGCTAATATATTAAGGATACATATTCTTGATTTTCCGTTACAGGATGAACAATTTGGCAGGATTATGTTTAGACCAAAGTTTGCTGATTAGTGGGACGAAATGTTTATATAAAATAAAATAGAAAGATTTTCGTAACAATTAAAAAGTGTCCGAAATTATCTCGGGCACTTTTTTAATAGTAGATACTATTATTAATTTTGACTGCCTTTATAAAAACAACATATGCGTTATTACCGTTCTATATAGTATAGATGTCATTTTCATGAGGGGTATATATGTTGTGCTAATTCCAGTTTCCTTCTGCAACAATGCATGCACTGCCGCCCACCTCTATAGTGTAGTGATCGTTTTTAAGAGCAGCATGTACATGAAGAGAAGAAGGTCGGTTCATTTCTATACCTTGTTTTACGACATAATTCAGATCGTCTGAATTAAAGAAATTATGCTTCAGCAAATATCCGGCGAGTCCGCCGTTGGCGCTGCCTGTGGCGGCATCTTCTTTGAATCCTATGTCATCTACAAATACTCTTGCTCTTATGTTTCCGTTATCTTCTACGAATGCAAGAAGATCGCCCTTGCATTGATTGTCTATAAAGTCTTGAAAAGAGGGGTGATTTACTCGGCATTTTCTTAATGCGTCTAAGTCCTTAAGAGGTATCATGATGGCGGATATGCCGGTAGAGACTTCTTCTATAGGGTAGTCATCACGTATGTCGCCTTCATCTATGCATAATATTTCAGCAAGTTGCTTTCGCTTGAATGTTTGTTTAAACTCCGGCTGGTTTTGTGTCATGGTCAAGATATCTCCTTTGATGGCTACCGGTATTTGACCCGCCTTGAGATTTAGAATGATCTTATCGCTTGTTCCATCTTCTATTATACTGTTGATGATATAAGATGTTCCCAAGGTAGGGTGTCCTGCAAATGGGATTTCTACTTCGGGTGTGAATATTCTTACATCATAACCCCCATTTACCTTTTTATCGGACATTATAAATGTAGTTTCAGAAAAGCCTATTTCCATCGCCATCTGCTGCATTTCTTCCGTCTTGAGACCATCGGTTGCCATGAATACTGCGAGTTGGTTGCCGCTGTACTTGTTATTCGTAAAGCAATCTAAAATGTAAAATTTCATGATAAGCTCCTTTCAAAATATGGTACGTAAAATATTATGCTTGGATAATTAATTGATCGGGTTTATATTACCACGTAAGCGTATATTTTTCAATCATTAAGGAAGATGTGCCTCACATTGTTGCAATCTAATGCGTGAGGTGGAGTGCGGGAAGGAGTGGTGCCCATATGATTTATTGGAGATACATTTGATATAATGGTACAGGTGAATTTACAGTTGTCTATAACGGTAATTAGAAGATATGTGTAAGAGCGTTGATAAAATTGAAGTTCGGAATTTAAGGAAGTACATTATATCAGGAGTAATATTATTTCTTTTAGGGAGCTTGGTTTCTTTTTTTATGATGCACAATAACAGCCTATATAAAAAGGAAATTTTAAAGGTTACCAAGGTAGAGCAGAAGGTTGAGAACAAAGAATCGCATACTAAGGAAAAGAAGATAAGGCAAAATATAAGTGGCGAAATACTAAATGGTAAAAATAAAGGCAAGCATTTGGAAATAACCCATAGGTATTCTTCATCTCAGGTTTATGATGATAAATATTCTCAAGGTGATAAAGTATTTATAGAAAAAAGCGAAGAAGGATATTCCATAACAGGTCTTAAAAGGGACTATTACACCGTGTTTATGATGTCCGCATTGCTTTCGCTGCTTGTGATAGTAGCGGGGTTTAAAGGGTTTACTACGTTTATATCATTGATCATTAATTTGATTATACTGTGGCTTGCGTTAAAACTTCATCTTCAAGGCGTGAACTTGGTGCTTGTGACAACTGTAAGTGTTATTTTATTTGCGTTTATGCTGCTTGTGTTTAATACAGGATTATCTAAGAAAACTTACAGCGCCATGATTTCGACCATCCTCACACTTTTTGCATCGATAGCCGTGATGCTTATAGTTATGAAGGTGTCACCGAGCCCAAATTATGAGTTCTTTGAATATTTGCCCCAACCCTACGATGTATACGACGCGAAGTTAATTTTCATATCGAGCATAATAATAACCGGTCTTGGAGCCGTTATGGATATAGCGGTAACAATGACTTCTCTCGTTTCCGAGATACTTAGGAAAAATCATAAAGTTTCTGCGGGGGAACTTAAAAAATCGTGTACAAAGGTTGGAGATGATGTGCTCGGGACGATGATAAACGTAGTGTTTTTCAGCAATGTGGCGGCGGCAATACCGTTTTTCATACTTTCATTAAAAAACGACATAGATATAGACAAGGTGCTTAAATACAATGTCTTTTTCGATATAGTGCGGTTTCTTACGGGAAGCATCGCCACTGTACTTGCCATCCCCGTGGCTGCATTAGTTGCAGTAAAAATGTTTAGGAAGAGAGAAGAGCTATGATATTGATTTTGGGGATAATATTTTTGGTGCTCGTCTTGGCGGTTAGCGGTGATAGGGGTGCAAAGTCGTTGCTTACCTTGGTCGCAAATTCTGTTGCCCTTTCAGTATTGATACTGCTTATAAATAAAGGCGCACATCCGGCATTGGCATTTTTTATAGCGTGCATCATAATAGTTGCTGTCATTCTTTTTTATCAAAACGGCATAAATTTAAAAACCATAGCCGCAGGAATTGCGATATTGGGTGTGATGCTGGTGTTGCTTCCGCTTTTTCATTGGGTGCAGGTGGGTGCTCAGCTTCAAGGCATACCTAATTCCGCATATGAAATCACAGATGCAAATGGATATACAAGAAACATCGGGGTATCAATGAAGTGGCTATATACAGGGGTGATATTCATGATGCTCATAGGGGCATTGATAGATTCTGCGATAGCGGTTTCAACGGCGACCTATGAAGTGGTAAGACATAAGAGAAATATGGGAATGGGTGAAATTTTTGTCTCATCTATGAAGATGGGTGAAGATATTTTAGCTACAATGACTCACACGCTTTTTTTCATATATATTGCGGAAATGCTTGCGCTTATCATTCAGTTTGTAGATGTCTACAGCTTTTCGAGGATGATAAATTCTAAAGAATTTGCTCAAGGAATTTTTGAAATAACGACGGGCTGTATAGGCTGCACACTTACAATTCCTATTTGTGGTATAATTTGCGCTGCTATTTACAGCAAAATTAAGACGATTGAATAGATGACGATAAATTATCGGAGGTAAATTATGTATATTATAAAGAGGAATAGTAGGAAGCTTAGATTAATTGCTTTTGTATGTGCAGCATTGATGGCGCTTTCGTTTGCGGGATGTAAAAAGGATTCGGGCTCTGATAAAAAGCAGGCAAATGAAGGCAAAAAGGATAAGGTCGTGGTAGTAGAGAAGTTTTTTCATTCTCAAATTATGGAAATTTATACAAACGAAAAACCGTATTTGGGTAAAGAGATAGAACTTGAGGGAATGCTTAAAAAACCGGGGAAAGGCTTATATGCTGTCCTTAGAAACGGCCCCGGATGTTGCGGAAATGATTCGGTGCTTGGATTCGAGGTGAAAACAAAGGATAAGAAGATGCTTAAAATCCTCAAGTCCGGAAAGAAAGATGCATGGATTAAGGCATCCGGCATACTGAAAAAATATAAAGAGGACGGGAAGGAACTGCTTTACCTCGAGCTTAAGGAAGCAAAAATACTTAAGACCAGGGGCAAAGAAACCGTGAAAGCGACTTAAAATTAATGGATCTAATATCTTGGAGATTCCTAAAGTGATAAGAGGCGTGCCTGGTTGACTGGCAAGCGGGTGATTCTGTATAATTGTATACAGTTTTAAGGAGTGTTTAAATTATTAAAAGGAGCAGTAGATGGGGAAAACATTAGCGTATAAGATTTTAGAGAATCATTTAGTTGACGGGAAGATGGTTAAGGGTGAGCCTATAAAGATAAAGATAGACCAAACGCTCACTCAGGATTCTACAGGTACTATGGTTTATTTACAGCTTGAGGCGATGGATGTAGATAAGGTAAAGACAGAGCTTTCCGTAGCGTACATAGACCATAATACTCTACAGACGGGTTTTGAAAATGCGGACGACCATGCCTTTATAAAAAGCGTTGCCAAAAGGCATGGCGTATTATTTTCAAAACCCGGCAACGGCATCTGCCATCAGCTTCATCTGGAAAATTACGGCAAACCGGGAAAAACATTGCTGGGTTCCGACAGCCATACGCCAACAGGTGGAGGACTTGGAATGATAGCTATAGGAGCCGGCGGCCTGGATGTTGCGGTTGCAATGGCGGACGGTACTTATACGCTAAACGTTCCTGCAGTCGTGAAGGTAAATCTTACGGGAAAACTAAGAGAATGGTGTAGTGCCAAGGATGTTATCCTCCACGTGCTGAAGCTCCTTACCGTGAAAGGCGGAGTTGGTAAGATCATTGAATACACAGGAGACGGAGTGAAATCGCTGTCTGTAACCGATAGAGCCACGATTACGAATATGGGTGCAGAGCTTGGAGCTACTACATCGATATTTCCAAGTGATGAAAATACAAGGGAGTATTTGAGGTTGCAAGAGAGAGAAGAGGACTATGTGCCTCTAAGTGCGGATGAAGACGCAGATTACGACGAAGTGGTAGAGGTTGATTTATCTGAGTTGGAGCCCCTAGCTGCAATGCCGCACAGTCCGGATAATGTGGAAAAGGTATCTAAAATAGGTGAGATTAAGGTGGATCAGGTGGCTATAGGAAGCTGTACAAATTCATCATACACAGATCTCATGAAGGTAGCGGCCATACTGAGGGGGAAGAAGGTAAACGAAGATGTAAGCTTGGTGATATCTCCGGGTTCCAGTAAAATTCTGGCTAAGATGGCAGAAAACGGTGCCCTTCGTGACATTATAAACTCAGGAGCCAGGGTTATAGAAAACGCCTGCGGCCCTTGCATAGGCATGGGACAGTCACCGAAATCGGGGGCGATATCTCTTAGAACTTTTAACAGAAACTTCAAGGGACGAAGCGGAACTCTTGATGCCGGTGTATACTTGGTAAGCCCTGAAACTGCAGCAATATCTGCGATAAAGGGTGTCCTTACCGACGGCATGAAGACGGGAGAACACATCCCTGAGATCATTATGCCTGAATTTGATAAAAATGATAATTTCATAGTAAAACCTGAAGGCGGATCCACTCAAAACACTGAAGTGGAGATGGGGCCCAACATAAAACCCTTCCCAAGAAATGTCGAACTTACGGATACAATACGTGCAAAGGTAACGCTACACGCAGGAGACAATATAACTACCGACGATATCATGCCTTCAGATTCAAGACTATTGCCATATAGATCGAATATACCGCATCTTTCAAATTATTGCTTTGAAAAGATCGACTCTGAATTTTCCAAAAGGTGCCAAGAGGCAAAATCATGTGTGATAATAGGCGGAGAAAACTACGGACAGGGAAGCAGTAGAGAGCATGCAGCTTTGGCACCGCTGTACCTGGGTGTAAGATTTGTAATTGCAAAATCATTTGCGAGAATACATAGATCCAATTTGATAAACAGTGGAATACTGCCGTTGGTATTCGAAAATCCGAACGACTATGAAGAATTTTCACTCGGAGACGAAGTGGAGCTTATAGATATAATGCAGGCGTTAAGCACCGGGAAAATGGTCGTAAAAAATGTAACTAAGGGTATTGAATGTATGGTTTTGGCAGAGTATTCAGATTATGAGAAAATGCTCCTTAAAGCCGGCGGTAAAATAAATTCCATGAAAAAATAGAAGATGTGATTTTAGGAGAGGAAGGGATAATATGGATGTAAATAAGCAATTCAATGCGATTATTGAGCAGCAGCTAAAGAGGGTGAAGGCACTTAAGAATGCACCTGCTCCCGTAGATTTTGCGAAGCTTGAAAAGGTGAAAATAGGTTTTGTAGATGGAGACGGTGTAGGTCCAATAATTACTGATTCATGTAGAAAGGTGCTGGGCGAACTTTTAAAGGATTCAATAGCGAGCGGTAAAATTGAGTTTAAGGATATAGAGGGGCTTACGATAGAGAATAGAGTAGAGAAATTAAATACTCTGCCTGATGAAGTGCTCGATGCGATAAAGGAGTGCAACGTATTTTTAAAAGGACCTACTATGACTCCGGGAAAGGGAGACGGTCTGCCCGAGCTTGAAAGTGCGAATGTTGCGCTACGTAAAAACTTAGACCTCTTTGCAAACGTCAGACCTGTAACGGTTCCTGAAAAAAATATAGACTGGGTATTTTTTAGAGAGAATACCGAAGGTGAATATGCTCTTGGGAGTCAAGGTATAGATGTAAGCGATGACTTAACGATAGATTTTAAGGTTATAACATCTCAGGGAACTCGAAGGCTTGCAGAGGCTGCATTTAAGTATGCAAAGGTGGCAGGGAATAAAAATGTGACGATAATTACAAAGGCCAACATAATGAAGAAAACGGACGGTAAATTTTTGGAGATATGCTATGATGTGGCAAAAAAATACCCCGAAATAAAGACAGATGACCTGTATGTGGATATATGTTCTGCGAAGCTCATAGATTATGCTTCAAACAGTAGATTTGGCGTGTTTATTTTGCCAAACCTGTATGGTGATATCATAACGGACGAAGCAGCCCAGATACAGGGAGGCGTGGGCACAGCGGGAAGTGCGAACGTTGGCGACAGATATGCGATGTTTGAAGCGATTCATGGATCCGCACCGAGGATGGTAAAAGAGGGAAGAGGAAAATACTCCAATCCGTCAAGTATGCTGAGAGCTTCCGTGATGATGTTAAGACATATCGGGCACGGCGAAGATGCAGACAGGCTTGAGAAGGCGCTTGATGCATCTAAGGGCAAGTTTAATATGACAGGTAGAGAAAACGGCAACACGGCAGATGAACTTACAGATTTTATAATCAAAAATCTATAGGAAAGGGTTAAGTTTTATGGCTGCGGATATATTGCAAAGCCTTAGGAAAGACATATTGAGCGGAGAATTTACATCGGGAGAAAAGCTTTCGGAAAAATTTCTTTCAGATAAATACGGTGTGAGTCGTACACCTATCAGAGAGGCCCTCATCCATCTTACGGCGGAAGGGCTTGTCAGTAATGAGAAGAATTGCGGAGCTCGTGTTGCCGGCAGAAATGCAGCGGCAGCCCATGACGTTTTTGTCTTAAGAAAGGCTATAGACGAGATGCTTGTTGAGCTCGCATGCGAAAGGCTTACAGAAGAGGAAGAGGCGGAGCTTACAGAGATTATGAATACGATGGGCTTTTATGTGCAGAAGCTTGAAATCTCCAGATTTAATCAGGTTGCTATGGATTTTTACAGATTGATATGCAGCATATGCAAGAATGATTTTTTGCGAAGGGAAGCTGAAAAGATATATATTTATACGGCGTTTTTTCCAAACATGATAATTGAAGATGAGGAATACATGTTGGCCGCATACGAAGAAAACCTGGATGTGTATGAGGCTATACTCGAAAGAAATGCAAAAAAAGCACGAGAGGCGGTAGGCAGAAGGCTTGACGCCGTTATCGAAAGAAAGGGTTTTTAAAATTTGCAGAATATATTTAGGAGGGTAAAATGAAGCAGATAGGTTTGGGACTTATGGGTCTTGGAAACATTGGAATCGGTACATGGAAGACGCTTGAAATGAATGGCGAAACGATTAAGAAAAATACGGGCATCGATTTTAAGTTTGTTAAGATTCTTGAAAAAAATGTGGATGCAAAAAGAGATATAGACGTGGATAAAAAACTGTTTACAGATGATCCACAGGATTTGTTCAATAACGATGATATAGATGTAGTAATAGAACTTCTTGGGGGGATAGAACCTGCGGCAAGCTTCATGCTCGAGGCGTTAAATAACGGAAAGCACGTGGTGACGGCAAATAAAGCTGCAGTGGCTGCAAACTATGACAAATTGCTTGCGGCGGCTGAAAAGAACAATGTAATGATCAAATACGAAGCGAGCGTGGGCGGAGGAATTCCTATTTTGAATCCATTGCTTACGGTGCTTAGAGGTAATGAAATAGAGAGCATAATGGGTATTTTAAACGGCACTACAAATTATATCCTCACTCAGATGACGGACTTCGGACTTGATTTTGACGCTGTGCTCAAGACGGCACAGGAAAAGGGATTTGCCGAGGCGGATCCTACGGCGGACGTAGAGGGAATTGATGTTGCTAATAAACTTTCCATATTGATGGCCATAGCCTTTGATAAATATGTAAAACCTCAAGAAATAAAAACCACCGGCATTACCGGAATTACAAAGCAGGATATTGAAAATGCAAAAAGCAAGGGTGCAAAAATAAAGTTGGTTGCCGGCGCAAAAAAACTTGCAAACGGAGAATTGGAATATGAAGTAGGGCCTATGGAGATTGCTGACGATCATCCTCTTGCATCCGTGAGCAATGAATTCAACGCAGTGTTTTTGAAAGGGAATGCCGTGGATGAGCTCATGTTTTACGGTAAGGGTGCAGGTCCTCTACCTACGGGAAGCGCGGTTGTAGGGGATCTGATAGACATAGCGCAGAGAATTTAAAGGAAATTTGATATTATACGGATAAATTTAAGCTTGCCGAGACAAAAACATTAATAGTTGTTCAAGAGATTATATAAAGAGTTCCCGTTACGTGGCAAAAATACTTGGAATAACTTGAAAAAGTCAAGTTATTATGGTTTAATAACTCTGTGTCAGAAATGCTCTGAGTATATATGAGGCTTAGGGTGTGTGGTTGGTTGAGCTTATTATGAGCGCAACTTTACAAGTATATTTTTAAGGAGGCAAGTTTATGGACTTTCAACTCACGAAGGAACAGGAATTCGTAAGAAAGATGGTAAGAGAGTTTGCTACAGAAGAGGTAGAACCTCTTGCGGCGGACATCGACCAAGAACACAGATTTCCTGAAGAGACTGTAGAAAAGATGGCAAAATACGGTCTTTTGGGCGTTCCGTTCCCTACAAAGTACGGCGGTGCCGGTGGAGATTCAGTATCATATGCGATTACTGTTGAGGAACTATCTAAGAAATGCGCATCAACCGGTGTAATATGTTCTGCGCATACTTCACTATGTTGCTGGCCTATTTTCAAATGGGGCAATGAGGATCAAAAGATGAAATATCTTCCGGATCTACTTTCAGGCAAGAAATTGGGTGCATTCGGTTTGACAGAGCCTAACGCAGGTACTGATGCGGCCGGTCAGCAGACAAGAGCTGAGCAGGATGGAGATTTTTGGGTGTTAAACGGCGCTAAGGTGTTTATAACAAACGGCGGATATGCGGATGTATTCGTGGTTATGGCCATGACGGACAAGTCAAAGGGAACTAAGGGAATCACAGCATTCATCGTTGAGAAAGGCGATGAAGGATTCTCAATCGGAAAGACTGAAGACAAGATGGGTATATGCGCTTCATCTACTACAGAGCTTATTTTCCAGAACTGCAAAATCCCTAAAGATAGAATGCTTGGAGGGCTTGGTAAGGGCTTTAAGGTTGCGATGTCTACGCTTGACGGCGGAAGAATCGGTATAGCATCTCAGGCACTTGGAATTGCTCAAGGCGCTTTGGATGTAACTGTTGAATACATGAAATCCAGAAAGCAGTTCGGTAAAAAATTATCACAGATGCAGGCGCTTCAATTTGAAGTAGCGGACTTAGCTACAAGAATAGAAGCTGCAAGATTGTTAGTATATCAAGCTGCTGACATGAAGGAAAGAGGACTTCCTTACAGCAAGCAATCTGCTATGGCAAAACTTTTTGCTGCAGAAACGGCAATGCATGTAACTACCAAGTGCGTACAGTTACACGGCGGTTACGGATACACTAAAGATTATCCGGTAGAAAGAATGATGAGAGATGCTAAGATTACTGAAATTTACGAAGGAACTTCAGAAGTTCAGAAGATCGTAATTGGCGCATCTGTTCTTGGTAAATAGTAGAGGAGGAAGTGAACAATGGCATTTAAGATAATTGTTTGCGCAAAGCAAGTTCCTGATACGAATGAAATTAGGATTAATCCGGAAACCGGAACCTTGATAAGAGACGGTGTTCCTAGTATTTTGAATCATGACGATGCTAATGCGTTGGAAGAAGCACTAAAGATAAAGGATACTTATCCTGATGTGCACGTTACAGTGGTAACAATGGGGCCTCCTCAGGCGTCAGACATGCTACTTGAGTGTATCGCTATGGGTGCTGATGAAGGAATTTTGGTTAGTGACAGAGCGGTTGGAGGTTCAGATACTTGGGCTACTTCAAATGCAATCACGGCTGCAATTAAAAAAATAGGCGACTTCGATTTGATTTTTGCAGGAAGACAGGCTATAGACGGAGATACTGCTCAGGTAGGTCCTCAGATTGCTGAAAAGCTCGATTTGCCTCAGGTTACATATGTACAGGAATTTAAGATTGATAAGGATCTTAAGAAAATTCGTGTAAAGAGAGCGTTGGAAGACGGTTACGAAGAGATCGAAATCGAGACACCTTGTATGCTAACGGCGATTAAGGAACTTAACCAGCCTAGATACATGAACATCAAGGGTATCTTCGATCCTGAAAAGAAAATTACAACTTGGAATGCTGCAGACATAGAAGTGGATCTTACCACTGTTGGTCTAAAGGCATCACCTACGAACGTATATCGTTCATTCACACCAAAGCCTAAGGGTAAGGGCGTGTTACTGGAAGGTGATTCAGAAAAGCAGATTGCCAAAGATTTAATCGTTAGCCTAAAGTCTAAGCACATGATATAAGGAGGAGTAAACTATGGGAATTAATCTTTCAGATTACAAAGACATATGGGTTTATGCGGAGCAGCGTGACGGTAAGCTCATGAATGTCGCTCTTGAATTGCTTGGCGAAGGTGCTAGGCTAGCTAAGGATATAAGCGATGATACAAAGCTTTGTGCATTGCTGGTTGGAGATAAGATAGAGCATCTTGCCAAGGAATGCTTCGAGCATGGCGCTGATGTTGTATACCTTATTGAAGATCCACTACTTAAGAATTTTTCTACAGACGGATATACTAAGGTAATATCGGATGCTCTAAATGAGTACAAGCCTGAGATCGTACTATACGGTGCTACACATATCGGACGTGACCTTGCACCGAGAGTAGCGGGTAGACTTGATACAGGACTTACAGCGGACTGTACCAGCCTAAACGTAAGTGTTAAGAAGTACATAGAATTTGCAGAAGCAAATACTACACTTAACACTGCAACTCTAAAGCCGGATGATCCGGATAAGGGACTTAAGATGACTCGTCCGGCGTTTGGTGGTAACTTGATGGCGACAATCATCTGTCCAAATACAAGACCACAGATGGCAACGGTAAGACCGGGTGTAATGGATAAGATGGAAAGATGTGAAGGTCAGACCGGCGAGATTGTTAAGGTTAAGCACGATCTAAAAGAGTCTGATATAAGAACTAAGTTGATCGACATCGTAAAATCTACTAAGGAGCTTGTTTCTCTTACAGATGCGGAAATTATCTGTTCCGGCGGAAGAGGACTTGGAGATGCTAGCGGTTTTGAGCTAATGAAGAAATTCGCTGACAAGGTTGGCGGTGTTGTAGGTGCATCAAGAGCGGCAGTTGATTCCGGGTGGATCGATCATTCACATCAGGTAGGACAGACAGGTACTACAGTAAAGCCTAAAATTTATTTCGCATGTGGTATTTCAGGTGCTATTCAGCATTTGGCAGGAATGCAGTCTTCCGATATCATAGTAGCTATCAACAAGGATCCTGATTCTCCTATTTTTGAAATAGCAGACTATGGCATAGTAGGAGATCTATACAAGGTGATTCCTGAGATCATTGAAATGTGGGATCAGGCTGATTCACTGGTAGATAGCGATTCTGCTTGTAAAGTTGGCTAAGCTTTATATATAACATAGCAAATTAGTTAAAGGCGCACACTATATAGTGTGCCTTTTTTTTAGAATTAAAGGAGGTAGCAATGATTTACAACAGTATATCCGATGCTATAGGTAATACGCCTCTTATAAGACTTAGTAAGATTGAAAAGGTTTTTGATATAGATGCAGAGATTTATGCAAAATTAGAATCCATGAATCCCGGCGGGAGTGCAAAGGACAGGGTGGCGTTAAACATGATAAAGCGTGGGGGTATCACAGAGGGCATGACCATAATAGAGCCCACCAGTGGAAATACGGGTATTGGACTCGCTATGATAGCTGCGTCATGTGGAATAAATGCAATATTTACAATGCCCGACACCATGTCACCTGAGAGGATTAAATTATTCCATGCATACGGTGCTAAAGTCGTCACAACACCGGGCAAGCTGGGAATGCAAGGGGCGGTTGATAAGGCGGAAGACCTTAAAAATGAAATAGATGGAGCAGTAATCTTAGGTCAGTTTGTAAACGAAGCCAACCCTGAAGCTCATGAGCTTACTACAGGTCCCGAGATAGTGGAAGATCTCGGCGTTGCACCTGATGTTTTTATTGCAGGGATAGGCACCGGCGGTACAATTACCGGCGTTGGAAGGTTTTTAAGAGCAAGGGGCGCATCTACAGCTGTAATAGGAATAGAACCTGAGAGTTCTCCGTTGCTCACAAAGGGAGTAGCAGGGGCGCATAAGATCCAAGGGATAGGTGCAAATTTCATACCTGATGTACTCGATAGAAGTGTGATAGATGAAGTTGTTACGGTTAGCGATGAAGGTGCACTTAAGTTTATGGAGATTCTCGGGAAGGAAGAAGGCATTTTTACGGGCATTTCATCAGGCGCAGCAATTTCCGCAACCGTAGATGTTTGTAAACAAAAGAATTTAACAGGTAAAAAAATTGTCACAGTTCTACCTGATACCGGAGAAAGGTATGTAAGCCTGCTAGATTAGTTAGCATGCTCGATCTCTCATATGAAACTTGCGTCGTATACGACGCAAGTTTCATGTGAAGTGCTTGATTATTACGAGGCATTTGGGTATATTATTATATAGAACAATTATTGTAAGAGTTGTGAGTGCCGGGAGATTTAAGTGATAAAACGAGATTTTTATTTACAACGTATGGTTAATTTCATGTGGAATGGAGAAGTTAAGGTACTTACGGGTATCCGACGGTGCGGCAAATCCGTTCTGCTATTTGAATTGTTTTATGAATATCTTCTTGCTCAGGGAATGCAGGAAGATAAAATTATTAAAATAGAACTGGATCAGAGACGTTTTTATAAATATAGAAATCCGATTATTTTGTGCGATTATGTGGAATCTTTGGTTCAAAATAATAAAGACGAATCGTTTTTTCTTTTTATCGATGAGGTTCAGTTGACAAAAAAGGTAGTAGATGAGGAAAACGGCGGCATAGAGGTTTCAATCTATGATATGTTGAATGAACTTAAGGCGTATAAGAATCTTGATGTTTACGTAACAGGTAGTAATTCAAAAGGGTTGTCGAGTGATATAGCAACGGAATTTAGAGGCCGTGCGACGCAAATCCATGTTTATCCACTATCTTTTCAAGAGTATTATTCTTATATCGGGGGCGATGAGCGGTTAGCTTTGGATGAATATATGCTTTATGGCGGGATGCCTAGAATACCGGCTATGGCAGATGAAAAAGACAGGAAAGACTATTTGTTATCATTGTATCGAGAGCTTTATATCAAAGATATTGTGGAACGCAATGGAATCAAGCGAGAGGATATTTTAAATGACATTCTAAATTTTTTAGCATCACAAATCAGTTCCCTAACGAATCCAACTAACATTGCAAATGCCCTAGTAAGTATGCGTAAAGAAAAAATTAGTTCCTCCTTGATTGCAAATTATGTTGAACACACTATCGACTCATTTTTGATACATATGGCTAAACGGTATGATGTTAAGGGAAAAACTTATTTTAATTACCCTAATAAATATTATTATACGGATTTAGGACTTCGTAATGCGAGGTTAAATTATAGACAATACGATCCTGGACATATCATGGAAAATATTATATATAATGAATTAATCAGAAGAGGATATTCTGTGGATGTTGGAGTGATAAGTGATAGAGCGGGAAAACAGAATGTTTCAAAGGAAATAGATTTCGTCGTAAATGATGGAGATAGACGTATATATATTCAATCCGCATTCCGGATGGACACGGAAGCGAAGACAACGAGCGAATTGGATTCTCTCTTGCTGACAAAAGATTTTTTCAAGAAAATTGTTATCAGAATGGATATTACTCGTAATTTTTACGATAATGATGGCATTTTTCATTTAAATTTCATAGATTTTCTACTTGAGAGAACAGAATTGTTTTAATCCGAGACATTTTTATTTGTGTTATACTAAGGCATGACAATTTTCGGTTCAGATTGAAGCTTGGAAAGTTGTTGGTGTTAGAAAATATTAGCGAGGTTGAGTGTGATGGATGATGAAAAAATTATTATAAGTAGGAAAGAGCTTTTGGTAAAAGAGTTGGGTGTTTTACTTGCCGGTTATGTTCTGATGTGTGCCTTTTTGAACATGAATGAATGTTTTGATGTTTTAGGCTTATATTCTAAAATAGGAATGGTCATATTATCTACAACAGCTGTATTGATTTTGTTGGTGTATAGTATAAAAATTTGGAAACTGCTTAATAAGACTATGAAATCAGCGTTAGTTGGGAATATTCTGCTTGCTACAATGTGGAATATTTTGATTATTGTTGGCACGTACACAAAATAATGAACATTTATATAAATGATGCACAACTATATGCTGTAGATTAGATATGTGAGAATGTTTGCTTTATGAAGCTTCTAAACCGAGATTTTTAATTTTCTTGTACTATAGATGAAGGTGATAACTTTAGGTGTAATTTAATTTATCCTTGATTTGAGAGGATAAATGCGTGTTGAATCGTAAAATTTAAGGGTTTTCGTATTTAACGACAGTCTTGATTGGTGTAGTTACATGAAGGTTGAAGCTGTAAGCTTTGTGCTTGCCTATGTAGTCAAAATTAAGATATAATGTATAGAGTTTTATTATAGAGGCAGGATATGAGAAGTAAAGCAGAGGTAACAGCTGAATATGAAAGGTGGAAGCATGCCCTTCAGGGTACCCGGGCGTATGATGATTTATACCGTGAGCTTGTGGCTATAGAAGGTAAGGAAACTGAGATCTACGAACGCTTTTATAAGGATTTGGAGTTTGGTACGGCGGGGATCAGGGATACTGTAGGAGTCGGTACAACGAGGCTCAATGAATTTACCGCCTTTAAAATAGCAAGGGGACTGGCGGAATATATTATAGATAAGTATCCTGCACCACTTGAGGTGCCTCAAGACAATACATGTGGACCGGTAAGTTGTATGGATAATAAGAATATTTATACAAAAAGCCTTCAAGATGTAAGTTTATTTGATAACAATACTGATGTGAACAGCTTACAGGCTGGCAGTTTATCTGAAAGAAAGGCTTTGAAAGTAGTTTTAGGAAGGGATAGCAGGAACAAAAGCGATGTGTTCGAGGGAATCATAAGAGATGTAATGCTGAGCTTCGGTATAGATGTATATAGATTTGATGAGATTGTACCCATTCCGATGATTTCATACATGGTATGCAACCACAGTTTTGTTGCGGGGATAATGGTAACTGCAAGTCACAATCGCAAGGAATATAACGGCATTAAAATATTTAATGAGAAGGGCGTGCAGCTTAATGGGGAACAGGCGACGAATATCGCAGGATATATAGAAAAGGTAGATCCGCTTGATTTCATAGATTTAAAAAAACATGTAGTAATTAACGACATAAAATCCATATCTATAGATAAGAGGGAAATAGACGGCTATTTTAATTACCTAAAAGGTGATATCAAGAAATGGGAGACTATAGCTAAAGAGAATGCGATCAAAAGCGGGTTTGATATTTCGAAAGCCTTGGGAAACATAAAAATACTATATTCACCGCTTAACGGGACAGGGCTTAAATACGTGCTGAGAGCATTTGATTCACTGCAATTTAAAAATTTTGAGGTGGTAACTTCGCAGGAAAAGCCGAGCGGAGATTTCACAACCTGCCCCTATCCAAATCCTGAAATGGAAGAAGCATTTAACGAGGCATACAAGGTAGCAAATGACGGCTTCGATGCGATAATTTTAACGGATCCCGATTGTGACAGAATGGGCATACGGGTTTTACACGAAGGAAGGTTTATTGAGATTACCGGCAATGAAATGGGCATACTGTTTTTAGATTTTCTTTCAAGATTTTCGGGTAAAGGCGATGGAGTTGCAATAAAGAGCATCGTTACTACCAGGCTTATAGACGAGATAGCGAAGGCACGCGATATAGAAGTGAGAAACACGCTTACGGGATTTAAATACATGGGTGAAGAGATTTCCAATTTAGAAAAAGAGCCTGATAAACGCTATGTATTTGCCTTTGAAGAGAGCATAGGGTATTTACCGGTTGCATCGCTTAAAGATAAGGATGGGATAAGCAGTAGCGCACTTGCTGTATTTTTACTTGCGTATTATAAATGGCAGGGTATGGATTTGGCAAAGCGTTTAGAAGAGATTTATGAGGAATTCGGAGCGTTGTACACGCTGGGAGACAGTTTTTACACAACGGGTTCAAAGGGACTCTCGGATCGAGATATGATAATGCAGCATTTCAGAGACAATGGAATAGATAAACTTTTGGGCAACTCCGTTATTAGGACTATCGATTATAGAGATAAAAAAATAACTCACGGGAAAGGTATAACTTCCGATGCAGATATTCTAAAAAACGGGATAAATACCGGCTTCACAAAGCTTCCAAAAAGCGATGTACTTGAATACGAGGGCGCAAACGGCGATATACTGATAATAAGGCCGTCCGGTTCTGAAGCTAAAATTAAATTTTATGCTATGGCAAAACGAGATGATATACATGTGGCAAAAGAAGCATGCGGAGCTATCCTAAAGGAAGCTATAGCTGCCTCGAAAGCTGTAGTAGGCTATAAATAAGGAGGACAGATGGGACAAATTGCTATAGGAGTAGATAAGACGAGGTCGTTTAGATTTTACATAGGATATCTTAAGGATTTAATAGAAGATGCAGCGGTTTATCATAAGCCGTCCTTGCTTGCAGCTACGATTTTAGGCAGGACGTTGGTCGGGGCGGCGCTCATGGGAGCTATGCTTAAGGGCGATAAGGAAAAACTTACGTTTATCATTAGAGGTGAAGGCGTTGCAAAGGAAGTGCTTGCGACCGCAAATGGAGAAGGCAAGGTAAAGGGCTATATAGCAAATCCCGATATCGATTTACCGAATAAGGTTGACGGCAGTATGGATCTTGAAGGGGCAATAGGCTTAGGCAATCTAACCGTCATCAAAGATGTCGGGCTGAAGGAGCCCTATACCGGAAGTATAGGCCTTGTTAGTGGAGAGGTAGCAGAAGATTTAGCGGCATATTTTTATATTTCCGAGCAAAAAAACACGATGGTAGCGCTATCGGAATCAGCCGGAGTTATAATACAAATGATGCCCGAGGCGAGCGAAAAGGCAATAGATGCAGTCGAAACCTTAAGTAAAGATTTAAAACCGCTTAAGGAGCTTATGGGGGAAAGCATTGATGTATCAGAATTTGTAGCTAATGTATTCAAGGGAATAGGCGAAGAATTTCAGCCCATAGTACTTGAGGAAAGGGAATGCATATATGAATGCGATTGTTCTAAGAAAAGATTTGAAAAGGCCTTATTAGCTACGGGTAAAAAATCTTTAGACGAACTTGCCGATTCCAAGGAAGATATTGAAACGGTCTGCCATTTTTGCGGTAAAAAGTATTATTTTACCCCTGAAGATATAAAAAAGATAAGAGAAAATGCGGAGGATGCATGATGGGAGAAATGTCAGAAAAAAAATCAGTGGCGGTTATCTTTGGAGGACGGTCACCTGAGCATGAAATTTCGTGCATATCGGCAGGGTTCATAGCGAAGGGGCTGCGAGAAATATTTGGTCGAGTCGTAAATATCTATATAGATAAATCAGGAAATTGGCATAGGGTGGATGATGGCATTATAGATTTCACGAAGCTTGATGTAAAGAATGAGGCCGAATCCTGTACCATAGAGCAATGCCTTACCGATGTGGATATCGTATGGCCTGTGCTTCACGGCCCGTACGGTGAAGATGGTAAAATTCAAGGGCTTTTTGAAATGTATGATGTACCGTATGTGGGCTGTAATGTTACGGCTTCTGCCATAGCTATGGATAAGGTTATTGCAAAAAATGTATTTGAGCATGCAGGACTCAAGACGGTGAAATATGAGTTACTTCTGGAAAAAGAGTACAGGGATGACGAGGGGCGTGAGCTTGAGAGAATAGAAAAGCTGGGATTCCCGATGTTTGTAAAACCCGCTAATATGGGATCCAGTGTAGGTATAAGTAAAGCGACGGATGAAAAAAAATTAAAGAAAGCGATAGAAGATGCCTTCCAATATGATTATAGATTGATAATTGAGGAAAATATAATTGGGAAGGAAGTTGAGGTAGCGGTTTTCGGGAACGGACCTTATGAGGCTTCAGTAGCAGGTGAGATTCGCCCTCGAGCAGAGTTCTACGATGTGGATGCCAAGTATCATTCAGGAGGAGATACGGCAATCATAATACCGGCAGATATAAGTGAAGAACAGATGAAGATGCTTCAAGAAGAAGCAAAGATAGCAGCTAGAGCCATAGATTGTAAGGGCATTTGCAGGGTGGATTCGTTTATTAAGGCGGATAGCAACGAAATATTTATTAATGAGGTAAATACAATGCCGGGATTTACGGAGATAAGTATGTATCCGAAATTATGGGAAGTAAGCGGTATTTCAAATAAAGAGCTGTTAGAAAGGATAATAAATTATGGATACGAAACCTATAAAGGTAAAAGTAGTAGGGATGCAGCATTACGAGGGACAAGAAAAGTCTAAAATCGAGATGGTGGCAAGTGCTGAAATCACTCAGGTAGACGGTGTAATAAACCTTGTGTATGATGAAAGCGCTTTGCCGGATAAGGAAGGCTGGTCTACATTACTTGAGATAGTAAGCGGCAGAGTGTATTTAACCAGGAAGGATGATAAGGGGAACGTTGCAGAAAAGATTTTGTTTGAAAAAAATTTAGTAAGCAGATTCGTCATGGATACTCCTATGGGAGATCTCGATATATATGTAGAAACGGATAAGGTGGACAACAATATCGTGCCGGAAGGACGAGGTAGTTTGATAATAGATTATAGAATACAGCTCGGCAATGCTATAAGAGGATTTGCAAGGATGGAAATAACCATTTTATAAAAAACGTTGCGACTTAAGGAGGCGAAATGAAGAATTATGGTCTTGTGGCTAAGGTGCTGGCAGTACTGCTTGCGATCATGCTTTTAGTATCGACATTTGCTTTTTTGGTGTAAGGTTGTAATAGGGTAGGCTGATAATATGAAAAAGGGATTTGATTCAAAAAAATATTTACAAGAGCAGACGAAATTTATATTAGAACGCATAGAGGCTACCGGCAGCGAACGATTGTACCTTGAATTTGGAGGCAAGCTTGTGGAGGATAGACATGCTGCAAGAGTGCTTCCGGGATATGATGAAAATGCAAAGATAAAGGTGCTCAAGACATTGAAGGATCAAGCAGAAATTATCATCTGCGTTTATTCAGGTGATATCACTACGAGTAAAACGAGGCATGACTTTCATATAACCTACGATCTTGAAGTCATGCGCCTCATAGATGTATTCAGGAGCAACGGGCTTAGTATAAACAGCGTTGTAATCACCCGATATCAGGAGAGTCCTAATACAATAGCCTTTATTAGGAAGTTACAGCAACGGGATATAAAAGTATATAAGCATACGGCGACGAAGGGTTATCCGAGAGATGTGGATATTATAGTGAGCGATGAGGGGTATGGCGCAAATGAAATGATTGAAACCACACGCCCGTTGGTGGTGGTAACGGGGCCCGGCGGTGGCAGCGGTAAGCTTGCAACTTGTCTATCGCAGCTCTACCATGAAAATTTAAGGGGAACAAAGGCGTCATATGCCAAGTTTGAGACCTTTCCTATATGGAATCTCCCTGTAAAGCATCCTGTAAATATAGCTTATGAGGCGGCAACTATAGATTTGCAGGATGTTGTTATGGTGGATCCCTTCCATCTTGAAAAATATAATGAAATGGCTACAAATTACAACAGGGACATAGAGGTTTTCCCCATAGTAAATAGAATTATAGAGAAAATAATAGGAGAAGAGAGCATATATAAATCACCTACGGACATGGGTGTAAACAGAGCGGGCTTCAGTATAACGGATGAAGAGGTTGTAAAACAGGCTGCGCAGCAGGAGGTGATAAGAAGATACCTCATAGCTAACATATATTATAAAAAGGGGATGATATTAGAATCTGTCCTCGATAGAAGCAAATTATTGCTGGACGAAATGGGAATCACGGTAGAAGATAGAGCGGTAGTGTTGAGAGCGCATGAAAAATTGCAAGAAAAAAGAAAGATCATAGGGGAAAACAAGGCATTAGCGATATCTTGTATAGAATTGCCGGACGGCAAGATAATATATGGTAAAAGTTCCAGAAAAATGGTAGCATCTGCAGCCGCGATCTTAAATGCAATAAAGTATTTAAGCAATATAGACGATGAAGTACACATAATAGCTCCGGAATTTTTAGAAAGCATACAAAATTTAAAGCTAAATGTTTTAAACAGGCGTTCTGAAGTGTTAGAATGTGAAGAGATACTAAATGCGCTGGCAGTATCGGCGGTGAACTCGGAATGTGCAAGATTGGCAGAAGAAAGTCTCAAGCAACTTAAGGGTTGTAAACTTCATTGTACAGCGATTTCTTTGCCGAATGATGACAAAACCTTGGCGCAGCTTGGACTCGATGTTACTTGCGATCCTGTATACGAAGGCACAAATTTATATTACAGGTAGCTCGTAATACGATTAAATTAAGATTTTAATGTATGAGCGATAGGAGGATGTTATGAAAAAGATTGGTGTATTAGGAGCAGGCACAATGGGAGCCGGCATAGCTCAGGTGTTGCTGCAGGGTGGCTACGAAGTTGCGATGAGGGCAAGAAGAGAATCTTCTATTGAGTCGGGGAAGGCAAAGATAGAGAAGAACTTCTCCAAGATGGTAGCGAAGGAAAAAATAAGCGAGGCTGATAAGACGGAATTTTTATCAAAGCTACAAATCTCCACAGAGCTTGATATATTCAAGGACTCAGACATCATCATAGAAGCGACTACGGAGAATATGGAGGCAAAAAAGGAATTGGCAAAACAGATCGATGAAATCTGTAAGGAAGATGCCATATTCGCAACGAATACATCTTCGTTGTCTATAACGGAGATAGCGGCGTGTATGAAACATCCTGAAAAAGTTATCGGCATGCATTTCTTCAATCCTGTGCCTGCGATGAAGCTGGTAGAGGTAATCAAGGGCTTTGCTACGGATGAAGCTGTAAACAAAGAAATAATCGAAATGACTGAAAAAATCGGGAAGACTCCCGTTCAGGTAGAAGAAGGTCCGGGATTTGTAGTAAACAGAATATTATTGCCTATGATAAATGAGGGAATAGGAATACTGGCAGACGGGCTTGCAAGTGCAGAAGATATAGACAAGGCGATGAAGCTTGGAGCGGGACATCCTATGGGACCTCTCGCATTGGCAGACCTCATAGGATTGGATGTTTGCCTTGCTATAATGGAAACGCTGTACAGCGAATTTGGGGATTCGAAGTACAGACCGCATCCGCTGCTCAGGAAGATGGTAAGGTCAAACAATTTGGGCATGAAAACGGGTAAAGGTTTTTTTGAGTACAGCAAATAAAGGCGAGCAAGATGTTCATGCAAGGATAGAGGAAGCACTTGAAAGGGGCGAAAGCGCCCTTGCGCATGCAGGCATTGAAGATGCGCAAGGAGAGGCGGTTTGCCTCTTTTGCTTTGCCGCAGGAATAAGCAAAAGTGAGCTTTTGCTCCGGCAAAGCAAAGCGCTTTCGCCAAGGCAAGGCAGGTCAGCTTTCGGAGAAGATGTATACAGGAAATACGATTCACTTATCGCACGGAGACTTAAACGAAAACCCCTACAACACATCCTTGGGAGTGTCAATTTTTTCGGATTTGATTTTAAGGTGGATGAGAGAGCTCTGATACCTAGATTTGAAACGGAACTGCTTGTAGAAAAGACATTGGAAAAGATTGAGGTGCTTCAAAACGAAACCCGTGAAAAATTCATAAAAGTATTGGATCTTTGTACAGGCACCGGAGTCATAGGGATAACCGTAAAAAAAACCATTCCGGGTGTAGAATGCACGCTTTCAGATATAAGTAGCGACGCATTGGAGCTTGCAGCTGATAATTCGAGATCACTTAGGGCTGATGTGCGCATTGTACGGTCGGATCTCTTTAAGGAATTTACGGACGAAAAATTTGATATAATAGTAAGCAATCCACCGTATATAAGGCGAGAAGATATAAATAAATTACAGGCGGAAGTGTGTGAATTTGATCCACATCTTGCGCTTGACGGTGGTGAAGACGGACTTGAATTTTATAGAAATATTGCAGAGGAAGCGCATAGTCACTTGAAGCGCAGCGGCTATTTGATTTGTGAAATAGGAGCAGACCAAGGGGATGACGTTGTTAAAATATTCAAGGAAGCGGGAGCCGTGAATGCCCGCATAATCAAGGATTTTACGGATAAAGACAGGATATTGGAAGCACGGTTTGACAATTGAGCCGGAAGGGGAAGTATGAAATATACATCATTGGTAATTATGGCAGGCGGGCTCGGCAGCAGGTATGGGAGCTTAAAGCAGGTAGATAAATTAACGAGTACCGGCGAAACGATACTTGATTTTTCGATATATGATGCAGTTTCTGCAGGTTTCGACAAGGTAATACTGGTGATAAAAAAGGAAACGGAAGATATAGTAGACGAGCTTGTAAGAGGAAGAATTGATAAACATATCGCTGTGGAATATGCTTATCAAGATATGGCTGATATCCCGGTAAAAATCAATGCAGCGCATAGAGAAAAGCCTTGGGGAACGGGGCATGCCGTATATTCGGCGAGGGATAACATAAGTGGAGCTTTCGCAGTGATAAATGCCGATGATCTTTACGGAAGAGAAGCGTTTGAAAAGATGCATGAATTTTTAGTGGATGCAGGTAATGCCGATAGGCAGGTGATGGTAGGGTATAACCTCGATAACACATTGAGCGTCCATGGTTCCGTATCACGAGGGATTTGTGAAGTTGATAAATCGGGAAGACTCATAGGCATCAATGAAAGGCTCAATATATATTCAAATGAAGAAGGAATTTTCTATAAGGAGGCAGGAAATGCTGTAGGGCTTAAACCCGATAGTATAGCATCCATGAATTTTTGGGGTTTTAACGAGGAATTTCTGGGTAGAATAGAAAAGGATTGCAAGGCATTTTTTATGCAGTTGAATGATGAAAGCATTGAGACGGCGGAATTCCATCTGCCTACTGCAGTAGACCGTTTTATAAAGGATGACGGAGGCACGGTGATGGTGCTTAAGACGGACAGCATTTGGAAGGGTATTACATATAAAGAGGATAGAGCAGAGGTGGTAAATTATTTGGAATCGCTCAAGGAACACAAACTATACCCTGAGCGGTTTTGGGAGTAGTGTAAGTGAGGGATACAGTGACAAAAAAAGGTAAAAATGTATATGATATATCGGAGGCTGCAAGTGTAGCTAGAGGTAAAAAGGCCGTAAGCCATAGTGCACGTAAGAAGAGAAGAATAGCCTTTGTCGTCATTGTGGGGCTCATTGCTCTGCTTGCAGGATCGGTATACCATAATATTTCCCTTAAAAATGAACTTAAAGCTCAGAGGGAAATCTATGAAAAACAGTTGAAGCAACAGCGAGAACTCAAGAATACCATAGAAAAAATGAAATCCAAGGAATACATAGAGGAAATGGCAAGAAAGAAACTCAAGTATATAAAGCCGGGAGAAAAGGTGTATGGAGACTGACGACAAAAAGTTAAAAGTCGAAATCCCCATTGTAGTAGAAGGCAGGTCTGATACCAGAGCTGTGATGAAGGCAGTGGATGGTCTCACTATAGAAACACATGGATATGGCATATCGGAGGATACGTTTAGAAAATTGGATTCCGCATATAAGGAGCGGGGATTCATCGTCTTGACAGATCCGGATTTTGCAGGCAGAAATATTCGCAAAACGCTTAAGGAAAGATATCCTGAGGCGCTGCATGCATATATTGAGAAAGATGAAGCTATATCAAAGGGAAATATAGGGATTGAAAATGCCGATGTTCGCAGCATAACAAATGCACTATCAAGAGCTTTAGCTAAGGGCGGCCAGGAGCAAACAAAGACGGAAAAGGTGGAGTATAGGGATCTATGCGTATTGAATCTTACGGGATGCGAAAAAGCTCGTGAAAACAGGAAGAAAGTAGGTAGGGCTTTGGGCATAGGATATGCGAATTCAAGGGAATTTTTAAAGCGTATAAATTTTTACGGCATCACCGTTAATAGATTGAAAAAAATATTAGGACGCTGAGCGAAGAGGAGATATATGTTTGCAGAAGCGGATTTGACAAGTCCTGTTACTATAAAACAGCTGTGCGATTGCTTTGATATTCGTCCGAATAAAAGGTACGGGCAAAATTTTTTGATAGATTATAATATAGTTCAAAAAATTACGGACTCAGCAGGGCTTACAAGTTCGGACAGAGTACTTGAGATAGGACCGGGCATAGGTACGCTAACAAGGGAAATATCAAAAAAAGCAGGTAGCGGGGTAGCGGTTGAAGTGGATAAAAAACTTATACCTGTACTTGACAGCACTTTATCTCATTGCAGCAACATAAAAATTGTAAATCAGGATATATTTAAGTATAATGTTGGGGATGACTTTTTAGATACGGTAAAGGTAATCGGGAATCTCCCGTACTACATTACTACGCCAATTGTTATGTGGCTCCTTGAGGAGGTGCCACAGGCTGCAGAGATCGTTATCATGATGCAAAAGGAAGTTGCAAAGAGATTTGCGGCAAAGCAAGGGAGTAGGGACAGCAGCGCAGTAACGCTAGCAGTACAGTATTATAGTGAAATAGAAGAGCTGTTTGATGTAAGTAAACATTGTTTTTATCCTGCACCTAAGGTGGACTCTACCGTGGTCAGACTCAAAAGGCATACGGAGAATCCTGTGGCTGTAAAGAGCGAAAAGTTGTTGTTTGAGTGTATTAAAAAAAGTTTTGAAAAGCGAAGAAAAACATTGATAAATTCGTTATTCGGAATAAATGGTTTAGAAAAAGAAAGATTAGTTAAGATTTTAAACGAAGCAGGAATAGATCCTCGGCTTCGAGCTGAAAATTTAACATTGCAGCAATATGCGGTGATAGCGAATTTGATTTATGATATAAATAATTAGTGGAGAAGATAGATGAAATTTAGTAAAGTGAGTTTTAAGAATTTTAGGAAGGCGGCTGTATTAAAGCAGCTCGCAGTGGTGGCTATTGTAGCGATTTTAGCAAATATGTACATAGAGATATTTGCAAGGTTTTCAGTGGTCAAGGCAATGCAATTTTTTGTTAGCAATCCGCTCATTACGCTTGCGAATGTACTCCTCATATTTGCTGTATTATCTGCATGCGTGTTGTTTAAAAGGTGGGTGTTTTCACTGGCAATCATCTCTAGCTTTTGGATTATTTTAGGTACTGTAAACGGAGTGCTCCTTACAAATCGAATGACACCGTTCACCACCAAGGATATTAGAAATGTTGTAGACGGATTTTCGATAGTAACCAATTATTTATCCGTTAAGGTGATTGCACTTTCGATAGCTGCGGTTGTGATAGTACTGCTATTTTTTATATTTTTATTCAAGAAGGGAAAGAAGCTGGATACAGAGGTTCCATACAGGCGAAATTTGGTGATAGTCATAATGATTATCGGCATTATGCTAGGCAGCATGAAGGTTTTTACGGAAACGGGAGTGCTTCAGACATTCTTTGGAAATCTGGCATACGCATATAGAGATAACGGTGTGCCATATGGATTCATGACGACGTGGGTGAACGATGGAATATCCAAGCCTGATGATTATTCAAAGGAATTGATAGATAAGATCATTAAAAAATCCAAGCCATACGGAGAGAATAACAAAAAGAAAAAGCCTAATATCATATTTTTACAGCTCGAATCTTTCATAGACCCTACAAACATAAAAGGGGTTAAGCTCAGCCAAGACCCGATACCATATTACCGCAAGCTCATGAAGGAATATTCATCAGGACTTCTTACCGTACCTGCGGTAGGTGCAGGAACGTCAAATACGGAGTATGAGGCGATTACAGGTAAGAGTGTTAGATTTTTCGGGCCGGGTGAATATCCGTACAAAAGCATATTGCAAGAGAAAACGTGTGAGAGCCTTCCGTATATTTTAAAGAAGCAGGGCTATAAATCCCATGCAATACACAATCATAGAGGAGGATTTTATGACCGAAATAAGGTGTTCAGCAAATTAGGTTTCGATACGTTTACATCGCTTGAATACATGAACGGAGTCAGCAGTACGCCAAAGGGCTGGGCACGTGATGATGTGCTTTTAAAATACATAATGAAGGCGCTAAAATCCACAAAGGGAAGTGATTACATTTACACGATTTCGGTACAGGGGCACGGTAAGTATCCTGAAGAGAGGATATTGGGAGCTCCTAAGATAAAAGCATTGGCTGCAGAGCCGGCTCAGCAAAAGTGGGCATACGAATATTATTCCAACCAGATTAACGAAATGGATGAATTTGTAAAGCAGTTAACTGCGAAATTAAAGAAGTTAAATGAAGATGTGGTACTTGTAATGTATGGAGACCATATCCCTGCAATCGAAGTGGATGAAAAGCAGATAAAACATGGGAATGTATTCAATACGCAGTATGTAATATGGGATAACATGGGTTTAAAAAAGCAAGATAAAAACATCCATGCGTATAATTTAGCGGCGGATGTTTTAAAAAGGATAAATGTATACGGAAATTCAGACAGTGTGGGGTTTAATTATGCTCAAAGGCATTTTAATAATAAAGATTATCTTAAAAATTTAAAGGCGCTCGCCTATGATGAATTGTACGGAAACAGGTATCTTTATGGGGGAAAAAGCGGTTATAGCAGTACGAATTTACAGATGGGCATAGATAGAATTTACATAGACAAGATAGTAAAAATCGATAAAAAGTATTACATTAAGGGAAATAATTTTACGCCTTATAGCAAGGTGTCTCTAAATGGAAAGGTGTTAAACACGATCTACTTGGATCCGACTCGCCTAGGACTTTTAGAGGAGATAGATCCCGCATTATCAGGGGAACTTAAGATAAGTCAGGTGGAAAAAGGGAATAAGATATTGAGCACTACCGAATAAGTTATGGGTGCTCGGTTTATGGTTGGAATCTGTGCGATATAGCATGAGCGACTTATCATCTATCAGGTAAGCTGTTATGGCTTAATTGTGGTAAAGTTAAGGAGCTTTGCAATTTGAAGAGCGGCATCTTTGTCTTTATTCACCGTATAATCGCTGTATAGCTCATATAGAGGACTGCGTTTTTCATAGAGCATTGAAATTGAAGCAGGGGATTTTGACAGAGGTCTCCCGGCGGTTTCAAGGGTATTGAGATCGTTTGGGTTTGTCTTTATGTGTATTACGATGCAACGTTTGCAGAGGCTTTTCATAAGAGCTTTGTTTTCTACAAGTCCGCCTCCGGTAGCAATTATATGGCCGTTTTGTGGAAGGGTTTTAAGTGCTATCGATTCTTCTATTCCCCTGAAATTTTGTATTCCTTTTTTCACTATGAATTCTTCATTTGAGATTTTTGTGTGAGCTTCTATCTTACGGTCTATGTCAATTACAGGTTTGGACAACAATTGACCTAGGTCTTTTGCAGTTCTGCTCTTGCCGCATCCGGGCATGCCTATTATTAAGATATTATATGCTTTAAGCATAAGCTCTCCATATATTTTTTCGTAGTTTGGATAGAGATTGCCTAAAGCCCTTTTTACTACTTCATGGTAGAAGGCTTCGCTCTCTGTAAGAGAACCTAAAAGGGAGGCGCTACAGAATATATCGAAGCTTGCAATGCCCTGGTGTATGAGGGGTGAAAGACCGTTTATAGCATTAGCGCCCGTCTCTTTTGTGACTTGCATCAGGTCTGAATGTGCGGAGGAATAATTCATATCGAGTAGCAGTTTAACATCGGATAAGTCTTTAATTAAGGAAGACATGATTTCATCTTCGGGGGTAGCATTTATAATTACATCTACGCTTTTAAGTGCAGAGATTTCCTTGAAATTGATGTAGCTTATACGCGATGATTTAAAATAGCGTTTGTTATTTCGATTCGCAATATAGATTTTATCTGTGCCCTTATTTGAAAGTGCGATGCATGCAGACCTTGAAGTTGCACCATTTCCAAGTATTAATGCAGATTTTATGGAATCCGTATGTTCATCAAGTGTGTTTTTGATTCCAATGATATCGGTATTGAATCCATATAGAGTATCGGATTTATTTATCAGCGTGTTTACAGAATTAGATAATTCGGCATATTCACTTTTTATATTAGCAGCGGCAAAGGCATCATTTTTGAATGGCATTGTAATATTTATCCCTGAAAAGTCTTTATTTTGGATAAACTCGGAACTTTTAAAGTCATTCGTATTGAATAAACCATATTCATATAGACCGAACAGTTCGTGCAATTTGGGAGATAGACTTGAGGATATGCTGCGTCCTGCCAGTCCGTACCGCAAGTTTTTCTGCATATCATGGAGTTCGCCGTGGATCGTAGAAGACATGATGGTGTTTATGACGGTAGATAATTCGTCCTTAATGTAAGGGAGTTTATCATCTGAAAATTTTGCAGCTAATTTTTTCATGCGGGGTAAATCCAGGATGGGTTTATCATTTGCCGCTTTTATTGCAGCTATTTTTCTCCCCGCGTCCAGCCTTTTTTTCACAAGTTTTTTAATGGTTTCATCTATCTTATCTATTTCATCTCTATATGATTTCATGAGCTTATTTTCCTCGTATATTCTTTTTTATTTGGCCAGCATTTCATCCAATATGGCCAGTGAAATAACGGATTTTACCACAGGTATAGCTCGCCTGCCTATAAATGAATCGTGCCTTCCTCGGCATTTCAGTTCAGAAGGCTTGCCGGTGTTTACATTTAATGTGGTTTGGGTTTTGCTGATGCTCGGTGCGGGTTTGCAAAAGGCTCTGAGAATTATAGGCATTCCGGTACTGAGCCCGCCTATTATGCCTCCGGAATTATTGGTTTTGCTTCTTATTTTTAAGCCATTATAGGTGATGCCGTCTTTTGAAGTTGTAATTTCATATACATCGTTTGTGCATGAGCCGGTGGACTTGCTCAAGTCTACGCCCTTACCTATGTCTACCGCTTTCACAGAGGGTATGGCAAACAGCAATGCGGCAAGCTTGCAATCGAGTCTATCGAAAAGTGCTCCACCGAGTCCTGCGGGGACGCCCCTGCACCAAGCTTCTATTACAGAGCCTATTGAATCACCGGTGTTTGCCGCTTCTGTAATTTCATCCAACATAGCTTTGCCTGCAGCATCCACAATACATGGAAAATTTTTATTTTCAAGTTTATATTCAAGCTCTTGCAGGATGCATGAGGAATCGGATTCTTTACTATTCGCTGAATTTAAAATATCGAGGATTCTAGGCTCGATTGCGTTATTATCTTTTATCTTAACTTCGTAGTTTCCTACGCTTAGAAGATGCGCTCCGGTGAAGATGTTTTCCTTTTTCAGCATTGATGCGGCTATGCCTCCGGCTATTACCACAGCTACGGTCATTCTACCCGAAAAAGCGCCGCCTCCGCTTAAGTCTACATTGTTGCCATATTTTATCATTGCAGGAAGATCAACGTGGGAGGGTCTCGGTATCTCTCTAAACAACTCATAATCCCGTTTGTTTATATCTTTGTTTTCTACCTTGCATACTATGCTGCCCGTAACGGTCATCGTATCTTGGCTGCGCGATATGCCCTTTTCAAAAATAGGCGTATCCTGTTCATGCCTTGCAGTTGAGCCTATTTTTGATGACGGGCGACGCGCAGCCAAAAGCTCTGATAAGTCGCTATACTTAAAGGTGGATCCTACAGGGATTCCATCTATAGAGACTCTTATGCAGTCACTGTGAGAAGCGCCGTCAATGCGTATTGTAAGGCTTTTACCGTTATACGTAGATGTCATACTTCCCTCCGAGTGACTTGAATTCTTCTAAAAAGCTTGGATACGATTTTTTCAGTGCATCCGCTCCGCATAGATGTATAGGCGTGTTCAGCCTGCAAGACAGTATTATTGCGGCCATTGCAATTCTATGATCGCCGTAGCTGTTTAAATGAATTATACCTTTGGGCGATCTGCAAGAAACGGATTCAGGATTTCCGTTTATTAGCAGCGTGTTTTTTGAAATGCTCGTATCGATATTTATCTTTGCTAAAATATCCTGCATGGATTTTACTCTATCGCTTTCTTTAATCTTAAGTTTATCTATGTTTGTAAACAGTGTTTTAGTATTCGAAAATGCGGCCAACACGCATAGCGGAGGGAAGAGGTCGAGGCTCTTTGAAATGTCTATCGTGTATGGCTTTTCTTCGCTTGAATTTAAGCGGATTTTTTCTCTGTTCATTGTATCATAGGCATTTATTATTTTCATTATTATGGAATCCGGTTGCGGTGATGAAGAGGGGAGATCAGGTAGCGTAAGTTTGTAGGATCCTATTGCTCTTGCTATGAGCCATGGAGCAAGATTTGAAAAATCAGGTTCTGCAATAGATAAAATATTGTATGTGGGAGCAGTATATGTCTGCCTTCCGTCTATGTTGATGACATAGCGGTCTTGAAACTTTTTAATACTATAGCGGATGCCGAATTGTTTTATCACGTTTAAGGTTATGTTTATGTAGCTTTTATCCGAATATTTTTCATTTACTATTAATTCGCAGGGTTTATCAAGGAGCGGTAGGGCAAAGAGGAAGCCGGATATGTGCTGGGAAGAGACGGCAGTATCGAGTGTATAAGTGCCGGGATCTATTTTTCCTGTTACATCGATGTTTAGACGATTGTTTTCATCAAAACTCGTAGTGAATGTTGCGCCTGCATCCGTGAGGATGTCAAGCAAAAATTTAATCGGTCTTTTAGAGAGTGATTTTGAGAGTATGAATTTACAGGGTTTATTCATAGCGAGAGCTATAGGGAGCAGCATTCTTAGGGTAGATGCGCTTTCGCCTGTAAATACCTGTTTGTTATCTGAAGATAATAAGGCATTCATGCCGTTTATAGTAGCGTTAAGGTCTTGGATTTCTTTAAACTCATCGAATAAGTGCAGGGTTTTGGGGTCATCGCAGGAGAGGTAGGATGCGATTATGAGCCTGTGAAGGTATGACTTTGAAGGGTGCAGTGGAATCCTGCCGTCGAGACTGCAAGGATGTAATAGTATATCCGTATTCATAATAAGTCCTTTAATTCATCGGGGGAGATATTTACGATGGTAAATTTATGTATGTCTTTCGGCATTATGAATGAGATGTCCTGTGACTCTCTTTTTTTATCTAAAAGCATGTGATCTATGAGGTTTTCATATGTAAAGTTAAATGTAGTATCAAAACCGTGTGTTTGCAACAAATTTAATAGAGCTTGCTTAAATTCCCGTGAGGTTATTCCGAGCTTAAGCCCCAGATTACATGTACCGATCATTCCATATGATACAGCTCTGCCGTGACTTATTCTATATTCAGAATAAGACTCTATCGCATGCCCCAATGTATGACCGAAGTTTAGGAATTTTCTTTCGCCCATATCATAAATGTCTTTACACACGATTTTCATTTTTTGATCGGTAGCGCTTTTTACAATTTGAGAAAGGTTATCAAAGATGGTGCTTTCATCGTTTGCATCGGAATTTGCAAGAATATTTAAGAGGAGATCATTGCCGAGCAAAGCCATTTTGATAAGCTCTGCAGTTGCTTCATGTATAAGCTCACTATTGAGTCCGGATAACATTGAAAAGTCATTTATCACATATTTCGGCTGATAAAATGTTCCGATTAGATTTTTGGCCTCGGCAGTGTTGATGCCGTTTTTACCTCCAAGTCCTGCATCGACGGCGCATAGCAGTGTTGAAGGAATTATTGCAAAATCGATACCTCGTTTATATGTGCATGCTACAAACCCCGCTATGTCCGTCGTGCTGCCACCTCCAACAGCTACCAGCATATCATTTTTCTTAAATTCAAGTGATGCAAGCGTTGATATTATTTTAAGGTATGTATCTGTGCTTTTCTTGCCATCGCTAAGGGGAATGAGCGCTTTGGGGCTTAAGGTTTCAGAGTAGTATTTTATAAATTCATCAGGGATATTTTCATCATATATTATTGCGATATTTTGAGTGGTTTTGTTTGAATCGAAAATGCTTTTTAGGCAAGCTGAATTAATGCGTGAATTCCGCTCGGGTAAAATTATAGTGGTCTGCTTTTTTTCTATGTTGTATGTTAGTTTTTCCATATCTTTTCTAAAACATTTCCGATTGATATTTAATTTCTTTGAAAGATAAAAATATTTTACCACAGCAAGAGTAATGCATTGTTATTTTTGATTTGTAAGTGTAGTACAATATAAACTATAATCTAAGCTTGCGGAAGAGTTTTGAATGGAATTGGATTTATACGGGATTTGAATGAAAAAATTTTTGTATGAAAAGATGAATGGATATACGAAGGTAGCTATTGGGAATGCATGTTTTGGCGATGGCGCATTTTCAATAATTGCAGGGCCTTGTGCAGTTGAGAACGAAGAAATGCTATTAAATTTAGCGGAAACCCTTAAAGATAAAGGGGCTGATGTTCTCAGAGGAGGAGCTTATAAGCCCAGAACTTCACCGTATTCATTTCAAGGGCTGGAGCTTGAGGGACTATGCATACTTGAGAAGGCATCTAAGGCTGCCGGCATTCCGATTGTCACGGAAGTTATGGATGTTTTGACACTTAAGCATTTTAAAAATGTAGATGCGATTCAAATAGGATCTCGAAATATGCAAAACTATCCACTGCTCAAGGCGGTAGGGAAGTACAATAAACCCGTTATATTAAAGAGAGGAAGTTCTGCAACCATAGAAGAATTTTTAAAAAGTGCGGAATATATTTTGGCAGAAGGGAACCCAAATGTAATTCTATGTGAAAGAGGGATACGAACCTTTTCCGATATAACCAGATACACCTTGGATCTCACCGCCGTGCCGCTATTAAAGTCCATGACGCATTTGCCGGTGATCGTAGATCCGAGTCATGGCACGGGTATTGCAAGTTTAGTGCCTGCCATGTCAAAGGCGGCAGTAGCAGCCGGCGCAGACGGGCTTATGATCGAGGTTCACAATACCCCTAATACGGCGCTCAGCGATGGAGAGCAGTCAATAACGCCAGATCAGTTTGAAGATATGATAAATGAAATAAGAAATATTCGCGCAGCTTTGATAAAATAGTTTTAAGGAGCATTGTATTACATTATAGTTTAAAAAGGCAATCGAGCCTTTCGATACCGGTGAGGAATTTGATATACTATTAACAACTGTAGCATGTGAGTTAATAGTATGTGTAGTTTCGTCTTTAATATTATCATATGCACATTATAGGGCGAGGATAAAAAGAGCAGAACAAAAGTAACAGGATAAAAAATCAGAGAAGTAAGATCTACGGATGCTCTTCCGGAAGGAGTTGTGAAATATGATACTCCAAATGTTGCAGTTACAGAAAGAATATTGATTAGTAGGCAAGAAGTGGGAGAAACTTATAGAAAAATATACAACGGCGATAGCTCGCGTAACTAAAAGAAAAAAGCGTATAAAAGTTTATGACATAGAGTATTGGCGAAACGGGGGCAAAAACAGTGGTTATGTTACAAGGGATCAGGAGCTTGAAAATGTCAGATAACAAAAAAAGAAGATTCGGCTTAGCGGATTTGAGGTTTGCAGTTGATTGGCAAGCAGTGCTTATTTGTGTTTCTTTAATAGTTTTTAATTTTGTGTGGCGCTATCGCTCAATTGCGCCTTTTGATATCAAGAATTTTGTATTTGAAAGTGTTATTGGTACACTGCTAATACTAGCTTTTTTTACTTTGATATCATATGCGCATTATAGGGCTGAAATTAAAAAAGAACAGAATAAGAAATCAGAGTAAGATTTACAATGTTTGTAGCGTAAAAATCTCCTTCGTGTTATATCAAAACCGAAGGAGGTTTTTATTATTTCTAATTAATGGAAGAGTCAGTGATAGCTTTAGATAATAATCTACATTAGTTAATCAGTTTGAGGATGCGATGCATGATAAAAAAGATTCGCAGCTATACATTATAAGATCAAAATAAAAAGAGTAGAAAAAGATAGTTTTCAAGAAATTAGTGGTAAAATAGAAATAGATAGCATACCTATGGTAGAGTCATAATAGTGATAGAGTGATTTTAAGGAGGTTGGAAATGTTAGATAAAAAAATGATAGCCAAGGAAGACATTAAATTTGGCTTTATTGCAGCAGCATTTTTATCTTTTTTTGAGATAATTATTCTAGCGGTTATTAATTCCTATGCAGATGAAGCTTTTGATTCACTATCAACAATTGCGGGATATGAATTAATAGCATATGCAGTTTTATCCTTGATATTATCATATGCACATTACAGGGCGAGGATAAAAAGAGCAGAACAAAGGAAACTTGGGAAAAATTAATTGTAATTTTCAATTGCTATGCTATAATGATTTTGACAAAGCAATTTGTCATACATAGGGCGCTACGTGATTGATGCTTATTCAATAAAAAGGTGTACAGTCATCCTGAAGTGTTTGTCGGATAATGTAATTCAACCTACGCATGTTCACAGGGAATTCGTGTTTTTTGCATTATGGCAAGCCCGTCCTACGGGAAGTCAAACCGCAAAAGTAGATATCCCACCTATTTAAAGATAGGGCGTGAATTATATTCCGACGGCAGTTTCGGGATTTTTTTATGTCCTTATTTTATTATTTTTTCGTATGCAAAGGAGTAGGTAATGGAGAAGTTGACCGCGGTATTGTCCTTGCTATGACATTGGTAGCAACATTTACAAGTGCGAGCAGCTTCATAGGAGGCCCCGGAATAGCCTATACCAAGGGGCTTGTATGGGTGTATCTATCTATGATTCAGGTGCCGACAGCGTTTATAATTCTTGCGATACTGGGCAAGAAATTCGGAATGATATCAAGAAAAATAGGAGCTGTTACGGTTACGGATTATCTTAAAGAGAGGTATCAGTCAAAGACAGTTGCCATCTTGGCATCCATATGTCTTGTAATATTTTTCATTGCACAGATGATGTCGCAGTTTATAGGTGGAGCGGTGCTCTTTCAAGAGATTACGGGGCTGTCTTATATCTATGGTCTGGCGCTTTTTGGAATCGTAGTTATTTTATACACGGCATTCGGGGGATTCAGAGCTGTCGTTATAACTGATACCATTCAAGGAATAATCATGGTACTTGGCGGTTTTATCATGATTTTTACGATTATTCATGTAGCAGGTGGAACGGATATGTTGCTTGCAAAGCTAAATACCGCAAATCCGCACTGGTCCGATATTGCAGGAGACGGTGCTACACCTAAAGCGTTTGTAATGTCGTTTTGGGTGCTTGTGGGTATTGGAGTCTTAGGGCTACCTCAGACTGCCATAAGAGCTATGGGCTTTAAAGATACAAAGGCGTTACATAAAGCAATGATTTACGGTTCGCTTGTAGTAGGATTTTTGATGCTTGTGATGCACATTTCCGGGGTGTTTGCACCTGCCGTGCTCACTCTACCTAAGGGAGTTACACCGGATCATGTGATACCAAGGTTAGTATTGCAGCACATGCATCCTGTTGTAGCGGGGTTATTCATAGCGGCGCCACTTGCAGCTGTAATGTCTACCGTTTCCTCATTGTTACTTTTGGTATCTGCCGGTATAGTGAAGGACATCTATCACAATTATGTGATGGATGCGACCGTAAAGGATACATCGAGCGGGGAGAAAAAGATAAGTAAGCTGTCTATTTTCACAACTTTGGTAGTTGGCATAATAGTATTCGTATTTACGGTTTATCCGCCCGACTTGATAGTTTGGATAAATTTATTTGCCATGGGTGGTCTTGAGTGTGCATTCTTTTGCCCTATTATTTTCGGATTGTATTGGAAGAAGGCAAATGCTACAGGCGCTGTGATTTCGATGCTTTGCGGAGTAGTAGGGTTTTTGCTTTTAAATCAGTTTAAGGTGTCAATGTTCGGGACTACAGCCATAGTACCGGGCATATTGATATCTGTGCTCACATTTGTAGTAGGGAGTTTAGTAGGAAAGAAAACTTCAGATGATACATTGAAGCTTTTCTTCGACAAATAAGATGTGAGTTATTGAAAATCGATTTCATATGTAAATGTTGAAGTAACGAGCTTGCCGCAACATCGATTACACTTGAATACGAAGCCTGTTTTATATGTAAATGTTGAGGTTTATTCAGTTATCTTACAATCTTATAGTATATATTTGATGTGAGTTTGAAAATGATAAAGTATATTACCGCAAAGCTTCCTACTATGATGGCTATGTCATTCAAGTAACTCATATACGAATTTAAACCGAAGAGTCCAAGCAGTTGATATACTATTTTTGAGGCAACCATTGAGTGCAGTATGGCAACGATAAGCGGAATAAAAAACATCCATACGATTTGTGATGAAGAAGACTTTTTAATTAAGGCATCGGGAAGGCCGACTTTTTTCATTATCTGGTAGTTCCGCCTATCCTCATAGCCTTCGGAAATCTGCTTATAATAGGTGATTAAAATGGTTCCTATTAAAAATACGCACCCTATTATTATGCCCAAAAATAGGAAACCGCCGTTAATATCGTATATCCAGGCTTTAACTTCCGGCTTGGTCTCCAATAAATATCCTTTGGCTGCTGATTTTTTCTTTAGATTATTGAGATACGATGTTGAACCATTTTTAACATCCCATCCTCCCGTTAAGGAGATTTGAGAGTCGACGTACTCACTTTCTGTAGGCGTACCGGTAAATTGATAGTGCTTTGCCAAATCGCTGAGTTCCTTATGTCCTCGAACTACTATGGAGTAATTTTCAACTGTAATAAATCTGTTGATGTTATCTTTAACCTTGATTATCTTTTTTCTTTTGCCTCCCAGTTTTAATGAATTAATATCCAGCAGTTTATCACGATTGGAAGTAATGAGTACTTGGTTCTTTTTTAAGCGATAGTTAGTTCCTTCCTGTTTATTATAGGAATCCAGGGTAGATATCTGCATTAATATATTTTCTCCATCAGTATTATCGGCATAAGGTTTGATAGTTTCGGAATCTTTGATTACAGGAGCAGAAAATTCTTCCTTTATGGAAAAATTTTTGATTTTTTCATTTGAGGTTACGGAAGTTTTTGCAAACTGTGCCATTTTTTTCTTGGCTTTAACGATATCCTTTTGTGGAACGTCTACAGGAAAAGTCATAGAGTTGCGTATTGTATAATCGTTTTTTATTGCCCTCGAAACAAGAGCAGGCATAGCGCTGTTAATAGCTAATGTAGCTGAAATCGTAATGATTACGCCTGTGCAAAGTATTGCGATACTTGCAAGACCGAGTGCATTGCTTTTCATTCTGTACATCATTCCTGAAATGGACAGGAATTTTTTTTCTCTGTAATAATATCTTTTATTTTTCTTCATCATTTTAAGAATTGCGATGGACAGGGCGGTGAAGAGTAAATACGTTCCTATAGCTACCAGTATTGCAGCAACGAAAAAATATAGAAGGCTTTCCGTGGTTCCCTTTACATTTAGCGCAAGTATATAACCTGCCCCCAATGATATAATTCCGAGTAACAGCGGAACAAACTTTAATTTTGGTTCTTTCTCTTTAGATTTGCTCTGTGACATGAGTTCAATGGCGGAAATTTTCTTTAAATTTCGTGAGCCGTCTATAAATAGGAGCAGGAAAATTATGCCTATATATGCTATCGTAATTACGAGTGAATAAACCGAAAACGGATAATCCATTAGTCGCACATTCATATCGTGCATTGCTCTGTTTAGCATGATAAAAAGAAACTTTCCAAGTACATATCCCAATGCTGTGCTGAATATTGAAATAATCAGCATGTTTATCAGGTATTCTATAAAAATTATCCTTCTGATGTGCCTTTTTTCTAAACCCAGAGTGGTGTATAGCGCATATTCTTTGCTCCTTCTCTTAGATAGGAATTTCGCTGCATATATGATGAAGACGGCAGAAAAGAATCCTATTACAATTACGCCCAAGTACAGCAGCGTCGGTAGTGATTTATGTCTTGTTTGTACATAATCATTTTGCGAAAGATTTATCATTATATTGAATAACCCTACAATTATTCCTGTGGATATGATAAACGGGATGTATAAGATTTTATTCGCCTTCAAATTTCGAAAGGCGAAGGTTGTAGCTATTCTGGTATCCATGATTACAGCTCCTTTCTATTTAGCATAGATTGGGCTGCACTGATTCTTTCCATGAATTCCTGATGACTCTCCGCACCTTTGAAGATTTCATGATAAACCATGCCGTCCTTTATGAAGAGCACCCTACCCGCATGCGATGCGCTTTTCAAAGAATGTGTAACCATTAGGATGGTTTGGCCGGCCTTGTTAATTTCAGAAAAGATTTTCATTATATTTTCTGAAGCGCTTGAATCCAAAGAGCCTGTAGGCTCATCTGCCAGAATTAATCCGGGATTTGTTATTAAGGCTCTGGCAATGGCGATTCTTTGCTTTTGTCCTCCCGATATCTCATACGGATATTTATCCAATATATCTTCAATCCTTAAATTGCGTGAAATCGGCAAAATTCTCTTTGCCATTTCCCTATGTTCCATGCCGGAGAGCACCAGCGGAAGATAAATATTGTCTCTGTTTGTAAATGAATCAAGCAGGTTGAAATCCTGAAAAACAAAGCCCAGTTCATTTCTTCTAAAGCTTGCGACTTGGCTGTCGCTTAGCTTTCCGATCTCTTTCTCTCTGATTAAAATTTTACCGTCCGTTGCTTTATCAAGAGTCGCAATAACATTTAAGAGGGTCGTTTTTCCGCTTCCGGACTCTCCCATAATAGCTATAAATTCTCCTTTTTCTACAGAAAAATTTACATTTGTCAGTGCTTCTACGGAAATTCTTCCGCCTGTGCCACCATACACTTTTCTTACATTTTTTACATCTAATATTCTCATATCATTAGACCTCCTTTACCTGAGGATATGTTATCAGATTCCTCATTGCTCGTGCATTTATCTAATGTGACAATATTAAATAAAATCTTACAAAAATGAAAGAAACGTGTAATGTTCAGCCAAAATAAATAAAAAAGCTGCTTCCTTTTCCTACTTCGGACTCCGCATCTATGGTTATTGAGAGCTTATGTGCGATTCGCTTTGCCATATATAGGCCTATACCGCTAGATTTTTGATTTAGTCTTCCGTTAAATCCGGAATATCCTTTGTCAAAGATCTTAGGGAGGTCCTCGTTTCGTATACCGATTCCACTATCTGAAATTACCAATCTATTCTTTTTTTTGTCAAAACTGATTTCCACTTTGCCGTTTTTCGTGTATTTCACTGCATTTGAAATTATTTGTTCAAGTAGGGCGGAAAGCCATTTTGCATCAGTCACCACCTTATCACCTATATTTTCATAAATAAGATAAATATGATTTCTGATAAAAAGCCTCGAGTATCTTTTGAGAATCGGCGATACTACTTTGTCAAGCTCGACGGCAGTGATATCCATATCTTTTTCATGATTAATGAGTTTAAGGTATCCCAGTGCCATATTCGTATAACGATCTATGTAAAGCATTTCCGTCTTTAGATGTTCTGCAGTGTCGGAATCTTCAAGTTCATCCAAGAGCAGTTTAGAGACAGTAATAGGTGTTTTTATCTGATGAATCCATGCGAGGAAGTATTCCTGCAAATCTTTTCGCTCGGAAAGATTTTTACTTCTAAGGGCGTTATTTTCGGCTTCAATTTTGGATAGCCTTTCTTTTAAAGTTGCATTTTTCCGATGTAGGATAAAATGAACTATCATATATATGATCAACATGAAGATGATAAATTCCGCTGCCATTTTGAAGTATTCCATTTTTAAATTCGCAATATAGAAGGTGATTTTAAATATACCTATGCAAAAAAATCCGCAGATGAGAACGGGAAGTACGCTTTTGATGTATCCGTATAGGCTATCTATTTTTTTCATTCTACAAACCCTTTTGTACATTCCTTTCTATAAAGTACCCGCTGCCTTTTTTCGTCCTTATGAAGTTTGTAAGCCCTATGCTATAAAGCTTTTTTCTCAATCTGGTTATATTCACGGCCAACGTATTATCATCGATGAATTTGCTGTTTTGCCAGCATTTGTCCATGATTTCTTCGCGTTTTGCAATACCGCCCTGTTTTCTGAACAAGCTGTCCATAATTAGCAGTTCGGTTTTAGTAAGATCTGCATTTTTTCCGCAGTGTTCTATTCTGTTTTCTGAAAGGTAGAGTTGGACATCCTTAAATTCCAAGTATTCAATTTCATTTACAAAATTGTAGCTTCGCCTTAGAACGGCCTGTATCTTTGCGTTTAAAACATCCATATTTAAAGGCTTTGTTATGTAATCATCGCCGCCGAATTGCATCCCCATTACTATGTCTCCATCTTCCGCCTTGGAAGATATGAAAATAATGGGAACCGTAGAAATCTTACGTATCTCGCTACTCCAATAATAACCGTTAAAAAAAGGCAACACGATATCTAAAAGTACAAGCTGCGGTTTGAAATTGTTAAATGTTTCCATAACGTCGTTAAAATTCTCTACAGCAAGGACATCATAACCCCATTTTGTAAGATTATCGCTGATAACCCTCACTATATTTTCATCATCTTCTACAATTAAGATTTTCATGATTCCTCCTTGTAATTTTTAGAGTAAGTTAAACTCTTGTCGATTTTACATATTCTCACATCATACGCTGTATATTCGTTGTAATGCATAGTGAGGCAAGTGCACCTTTGTTTTTTACCTCTGTGGTTATTTTATAATAATAGAATTACCTATTCAAATGTTGTTGTGAGTTCTACATTTCTGATAATATCATCTTTTTTTCATAAGGGGTATACCGAAATTTTCAATTTGAGATATTTTTTTTGTGGTGCATTATAACATTATCATTTTTGATCTGGAAAATGTTTTTTAAAGTGTAACCTATGTTTTGACAACTAAGAAAAGCAGTTAAAGTGCAGTTATTTTTAGCCTTGATTTTTTCGTATTTATTAATGTATAATTGGTGAAGCGTTTGCTCCTGTAGCTCAGTGGATAGAGCGTCGGTTTCCTAAACCGTGCGTCGGAGGTTCGATTCCTTTCAGGAGCACCAAGTATTAATCCGAACCGCCTAAAAAATGGTAGTTCGGATTTATTATTGTATATGTCGTAGAGTAGGAGAGATAGAATGCAGGTGGACAGAGAGCATATAAGAAATTTCAGTATAATAGCGCATATAGACCATGGGAAGTCTACGCTTGCAGACAGGCTTATAGAGAAGGCCGGAGCCGTAAAGGTAAGGGATATGGATGCGCAATATTTGGATAATATGGCTCTGGAAAAAGAGAGAGGAATCACAATCAAGCTTCAAACTACCAGGCTTGAATATAAGGCTGAGAACGGCGAAAATTACGTTCTGAATTTAATAGACACTCCGGGACATGTGGATTTTACATACGAGGTCTCACGAAGCCTTGCCGCCTGTGAAGGTGCATTGCTTGTGGTGGATGCAACGCAGGGTGTGGAAGCACAGACGATGGCAAATGTGTATTTAGCGCTTGATGAAGACCTTAAAATTTTGCCTGTACTCAACAAGATAGATCTGCAGAGTGCAGATATAGATAAAACCTGTAGCGAGATAGAAGATCTGATCGGTATAGAAGCAAATGAAGCTCCAAAAATTTCTGCAAAGGAAGGTATTGGAATAAGTGATGTGCTTGAAGATGTGGTGAAGAACGTGCCTGCACCTTCCGGTGATGAATCAAAACCTCTTAAAGCTTTGATATTTGATTCATACTATGACAATTACAAGGGAGTTATCATCTATGCAAGGGTGTTTGACGGTAGGGTGAAAAAAGGTGACATTATAAAAATGATGAACACCGATAAGAAATACGAAGTTACCGAAGTAGGATATTGCGTGCCGTTTACAAAAGAATCTAAAGAACTCCGTGCGGGGGATGTAGGGTATATCCAGGCGAGCATAAAGCAGGTAAAAGATGCAAGGGTAGGAGATACGATAACGGGCGCAGACAGAGCGACGGAAAAGGCGCTACCCGGATACAAAAAGGCGCAATCCATGGTATTTTGCGGAATTTATCCGGCTGAAGGCGAAAGTTATGAAAATGTCAAAGATGCGCTTGAGAAACTTCAAGTGAATGATGTCGCACTTACATTCGAACCTGAAACATCTATAGCTCTCGGATTTGGCTTCAGATGCGGGTTCTTAGGATTACTTCACATGGAGATAATAGTAGAGAGGCTTGAAAGAGAGTTCAATCTGGCTGTTATAACCACTTCACCGAGCGTAATCTATAGAGTCGTAATGAATGACGGCAGCGTTGAGATGGTTCAAAATCCTTCCAATTTACCGGAACCAACACTCATATCGGAGATGCAGGAACCCATAGTAAAGGCTGATATCATGATACCTAAGGAGTTTGTGGGCACCGTCATGGAGATTTGCCAAGAGAGAAGATCCACGTTGTTAAACATGGAATATGTCACCGAAAACAGGGTGGTGCTTCACTATGACATGCCTTTGAACGAAGTGGTATATGACTTTTTTGACCAATTAAAATCGAGAACCAGAGGTTACGGCTCGCTGGACTATGAATTTTCAAGATACGAAAAATCAAAACTGCTAAGGTTGGATATCCTTTTGAACAAAGATCTTGTGGATGCGTTTTCAATAATCGTACATGAAGACAGTGCCAGAAAACGAGGCAAGATGATATGCGAAAGACTAAAAGACATCATACCTAGACACCAGTTTGAAGTGCCGATTCAAGCAGCTATAGGGCAGAAGGTAATAGCCAGAGAAACGGTCAGGGCATTAAGGAAGGACGTAATAGCAAAGTGCTATGGCGGTGATATATCAAGAAAGAAAAAGCTACTTGAAAAGCAAAAAGCCGGCAAGAAGCGAATGAGGCAGTTCGGCAAGGTGGAAGTACCTCAAGAGGCGTTTACAGCCGTGCTTAAATATCAAGATAAATAAAGAACAAGTAGGGTATTATGGATAAATCGACTTTAGGAGTATATGTACATGTGCCTTTTTGTGTGCAGAAATGCAGTTACTGTGACTTCCTATCGTTTGATAATTCACCTCAGGTAGAAGATGATTATTTTAAAGCTTTATATAGGGAGCTGACGTTTTCATTGAAGAGACTTGCGGGAAGTTATGAAATAGATAGCGTCTTCATAGGAGGCGGCACTCCTACGGTTGCGAACCCTAAGTATATCGAAGGGCTTTTCGATTTATTTGCACGCTTCGGGAATATGAGTGAAGATGCGGAAGTTACGATAGAGGCAAATCCGGAAACGCTAAGCCGTCAAAAGTTAAAAGCATATGAAAGCTGTGGAATAAACAGGATAAGCCTTGGAGTGCAAAGCTTTGATCATAAAGAATTGGATACTCTCGGGCGGTTTTATACGAAAGACCAACCGCAAAAAGCTCTTGATCTTATAGCTTCCGGCAATATAGATAATATCAATATAGATTTGATATTCGGCTTTCCGGGTAATAATTTATCTAAACTGTTGCAGGGAATAAAACAAGCGGCAAATTCAGGGGCCAAACATATTTCTCTTTATTCCTTGGAGCTTGCATCCGGCACGGCAATCAGTAGCAAAGTAAAAAAAAACATCCTCGTCATGCCGAGCGATGAAGAAAACAGGAGGATGTATGAAGTTGCAAGGGAAGAACTGGATGCCTTAGGGTTTCATCAATATGAGATTTCAAACTTTGCAAAAAAACAATTCGCCTGTAAACACAATATTAAATACTGGAGATACAAGCCGTATTTGGGAGTAGGGCTAGGTGCATCATCATTCCTAGGTAGAAATGATGCGATACGCCTGGGGGTAGTTAGGGATGAGGTAAGACTTGTTCATGCATTGAATAAGCAAGGTTTATTAAAGGCGGATGCCTTAGAACGCAAGGGATATCCCGGCGTAAGATTTAAAAATACGGATGACATGAATTCATATATATTGGAAGGCTTTACTAAAAAGCAAGAAGTGATACAAAATGATATAAAGGCGGGGTTTTCAGATTTCATGATCACAGGACTCAGAATGAAAGAAGGAGTAGATTTAAGCGTTGCAAAAAGCGTTTTTGGGGTAGATCTTGCAAGCGATATGCGCACTTGTAATTTTATAAAGCGAGGGCTACTCACATTTGATGATGATTGCGGAAGGCTGGCATTGACAGATCTCGGCATGGATTTAGCAAACCGGGTGCTGATAGAATATGTGTAGCGATTAAATATAGTAACCGGGCTTCAAGCTTGAAGTATTCTGTAAAAAACGTATTCTTAAAAATTATAAAGTCTAATTAAAGCTAATACATGATTTAAGACGGATATATATAATTAAATGTGTGGCATATAAAAAAATCTTAGACAGCACCACACTTGCAACCGGTATGCTTTAGGAGGTTTCATGTTATGGGGCTTAAAAAACTCAAGTAGACAGTTTTAAGTGTGGAAAATTTAGACCGAGTTTTTGAAGGGGTGATTTTGCTCGGCAGATACTAATAATAGTTTAATATATGCTATAATTATTGAGGTTGAAATTTTATCACAAAGCGTGTAGAACTTATGAAATTTACAGATTTGTTAGGAGGAAAAGATGCCGATCAAAGTAGGAATTAATGGATTTGGAAGAATCTCCAGAGTGATCATGAGAATTGCCGAATCAAGAGATGATATTGAGGTAGTGGGTATCAATATCAGAAATGCGGATTTGGAGTATCTTGCATACATGTTAAGGTATGACAGTACATTCGGTAGATTCCCTGCGGAAGTAGAAGCAATCAAGGACGGAATTGCTATAGATGGCAGGAAGGTAGCTGTATACAGTGAATCCGATGCATCTAACATAGATTGGACTGATTGCGGAGCGGAATACATTGTCGAAGCTACAGGTGCATATACAACTACGGAAAAAGCAATGGTGCACATCGAATCAGGTGCTAAAAAGGTCGTTATATCTGCACCTGCAAAAGATAAAGAGACACCTACGTTTGTGATGGGGGTGAACCATACAGAATATGATCCCGGCATGAAGGTGGTATCAAATGCTTCATGTACAACTAATTGTTTAGCGCCGCTTGCAAAGGTAATACATGATAACTGGGGTATCGAAGAAGGGCTCATGTCCACCATCCATGCAGCTACTGCAAAACAAAAAGTAGTCGATTCAAGATCTATGAAGGACTGGCGTACGGGAAGAAGTGTATTTGGAAATATAATTCCATCCACCACCGGCGCTGCAAAGGCGGTAGGCAAGGTAATTCCGGATTTGGCAGGAAGGCTTACAGGTATATCATACAGAGTTCCTATAGAAGACGTATCGCTCGTGGATCTAAACATTCACACGGAGAAGCCCACCAGTTATGAGGGAATGTGCGAGAAGATAAAGGAAGCTGCGAATACATATATGAAAGGTATCTTACGATATGTGGATGATGAAGTTGTTTCAAGAGATTTCATTGGTGATCCGTGCACATCAATATTCGATGCGAGACAGGGTATCCAGTTAAACGATCATTTCTTCAAGGTAATAGCCTTTTATGATAATGAATACGGATATTCTGCAAAGGTGCTTGAACTCATAAGTTATATGGCATCCAAGGATGCTTAAATAACGCAAAAGAGAGGCTATTGGAGGAAAACGTGAAAAAAACTGTAAGGGACATCGATTTAACCGGCAAGGCCGTTGTAACCAGGTGCGATTTTAATGTCGGTATCAGCAATGGCGAAATAGAAGATGACTCGAGGATAGTTAAAGCTATACCTACCATAGAGTACATGCTGGATAAGGGAGCGAAGGTCATACTTCTGTCGCACCTTGGAAGGCCTAAGGGCGAACCCGATAAGGAATTCAGCTTGCAGCCCGTAGCAAAACGTCTTGGAGAATTGCTCAAAAGAGAAGTGCATTTTTTCAGCTCTCAAAGAGTTGTTGACGAAGATGTAAAGAGGAAGGTTAGTGAGCTCCATGATGGCGAAATATGTTTGCTTGAAAATGTAAGGTTCAGGAAGGAAGAAACGGATAACGATGATGCTTTTTCCAAGGAACTTGCAAGTCTCGGGGACGTATATGTAGATGACGCATTCGGTACAAGTCACAGAGCGCATGCATCTACTATGGGTGTAGCCAAGTATTTACCGGCAGTTTCAGGGTTTCTCATAGAAAAGGAAATAAAACATTTATCCATAGCATTGGAAAAGCCTGAAAAACCGTTTGTTTTGATAGTGGGAGGCGCTAAGATCCCCGATAAAATTGGAATCCTAAGCAACCTCTTGGATAAAGTCGACGCCATTATAATAGGCGGAGGCATGAGTTATACATTTCTCAAGGCAAAGGGCTATGAAATCGGACAATCTCTATTGGATGAAAAAAATATTGAACTTGCAAACAATATAATGAACGCAGCCGGTGAAAAGAATGTGGAAGTTCACTTACCTGTGGATGTGGTTGTAGCGGAGAAAATAGCAGACGATGTGGAAACTTTTGAGGTGGATATAACCGATATTCCGCCTGATAAAATGGGGCTTGATATCGGAATAAAGACTATAAAGAACTTTACGGAAGTAATAAAAAATGCTAAGACGGCGGTTTGGAACGGGCCTATGGGTGTTTTTGAATTAAAGCCGTTTGAGAATGGGACAAGAAAGCTCGCAGAGGCAATAGCGGAAGCGGATGTATGTTCCATTATAGGAGGAGGCGATTCAGCAGCTGCCGTAAACAAGTTCGGGCTTTCCGATAAGATTACACACGTATCTACAGGCGGAGGAGCGAGCTTGGAATTCCTGGAAGGCAAGGTATTACCGGGTATAGATGTGCTCGAAGATTTATAAGGAGATTAACATGAGACGGAAGGCAATCGTTGCGAACTGGAAGATGAACATGGACAGCGCAAGTATCGGAGAATTTTGTTCCAAGATACAGGATATGACGATAAAAGATGATGTTATCATCGGAATATGCGTGCCGGCTCTGTATTTTACGCAAGTTAAAACTGCACTTGATAAAAGTAAGATAAAGATAGGAGCTCAAAATGCCTACTTTGAAGAAAAGGGGGCATATACGGGTGAGATAAGTGCGGCAATGCTTAAGGATGCAGGTGCAGAACTTTGTATAGTAGGGCATTCTGAAAGACGTCAGCTCTTCGGCGATACGGATGAAATAGTTTCCAAAAAACTTAAGGCTGTATTGTCAAAAGAGATTACCCCTATACTTTGCGTAGGAGAAGTATTGGCGCAAAGAGAGGAAGGCACTCACAAGGATCATGTAAAAAAGCAGATAGAAAGCGCCTTTAGCGGTATAGGAAAGGAAGATGCTAAAAAAATCATAGTAGCTTACGAACCTATATGGGCGATAGGAACGGGTAAGGTAGCGAGCGCAGAAGATGCGGAAGAGATGTGTGGCTTTATAAGAAGTATATTGGCTTTAAAGTATGGAGACATTGCAGAGAGCATATTGATTCAATACGGCGGCAGTGTGAAGCCTGAGAATATCAGCGAGCTTATGAAGATGCAAAACATCGACGGAGCACTTGTAGGAGGCGCAAGCCTTGAGGCACAATCGTTTGAAAGTTTGGTTATGAAGGCATAGGATTACAGATTTTTTATAAGGAGGAAAAGATGGTTATTATAGAGGACATTCACGCAAGAGAAGTACTCGATTCGAGGGGAAATCCTACGGTAGAGGTTGAGGTAGCACTATCTGATGGAAGCCTTGGAAGGGCGATTGTACCTTCGGGAGCGTCCACAGGTGTTCATGAAGCGCTGGAGCTCCGTGACCAAGACAAGGATAGGTATAACGGCAAGGGTACTTTGAAGGCGGTAGAAAATATAGAAGAAATAATAGCTGAAAAGCTGATAGGAATAGGTCCGTTTGATCAGGTTCTCATAGATAATTTCATGATCGATCTTGACGGCACTGAAAACAAGAAAAATTTGGGTGCGAATGCCATGCTCGGTGTGAGTATGGCGGTGGCATCGGCCGCTACAGCCAGTCTTAAAATGCCGTTATTTCAATATTTAGGCGGAGTAAATGCGAAAGTATTGCCTACACCTATGATGAACATCTTAAATGGAGGTTCGCATGCGGATAATACCGTAGATATACAGGAATTTATGATAATGCCTGTAGGTGCAGACAGCGTCAGAGAAGCTATTAGAATGGGCGCAGAAATTTTTGCGGCACTTAAAAAAGTACTTAAAGACAAGAACATGATAACCACGGTAGGAGATGAAGGCGGCTTTGCTCCTAATTTGAAGACAAACGAGGATGCAATAAAGGTGATCCTTGAAGCTACTGAAAAAGCCGGATATAAAGCGGGAGAAGACATTAAGATAGCTATCGATGCCGCATCCAGCGAGTTCTACGATAATGACAAGAAGGTGTATAGTCTCGAGGGAGAAGGTAAGACCATGACAAGTTCTGAAATGGTCGATTACTATGCCGAATTATGTGAAAAATATCCAATTATTTCAATAGAGGACGGTCTTGCTGAAGATGATTGGGAAGGATGGAAGGAGCTTACGGAAAAACTTGGTTCAAAAGTCCAACTCGTAGGAGATGACCTGTTTGTTACAAATACAAAAAGGCTAAAGCAGGGAATAGAGAAAGGCATTGCGAATTCCATACTTATCAAGGTGAATCAGATAGGAACGCTCACAGAGACATTAGATGCCATCGAAATGGCAAAGAAAGCCGGATATACAGCAGTAATTTCGCATAGAAGCGGTGAGACGGAAGATACTACCATTGCAGACCTTGCGGTTGCTACAAATGCAGGTCAGATAAAAACGGGATCCTTGTCAAGGACCGATAGAATAGCCAAATACAACCAGCTTATCAGGATAGAGGAGCTTATAGGACCTGCAGCAGAGTACCTGGGCGGGGATGCGTTTTACTGCATCAAGTAATTATTGACGGTGTTTAAACGTGGCTACGCTGCGGTATTTAATTACTGTGGTTTATTTAGGCTATAGGAGAAATAATGGGATTTTTTAAAAGAACGCATGGAAATATCAAGGCTGTAATGGAAAGAGATCCCGCAGCAAGGCACTCGCTTGAAGTAATATTATGTTATCCAGGAGTATGGGCACTTATTTTTCATTCACTGTCGCATACTCTATATAAGATTAATTTAAAGTTGCTTGCAAGGATAGTATCTCAGCTGGGTAGATGGTTTACAGGTATTGAAATTCATCCCGGCGCAACCATAGGGCAAAGATGTTTTATAGATCACGGTATGGGAGTGGTGATAGGAGAGACTGCCGAAGTAGGAGATGATGTGACCATATACCAGGGCGTGACGCTTGGAGGTACCGGCAAAGAGACGGGTAAGAGGCATCCTACAATAGGAAACGGAGCGGTAATAAGTGCCGGAGCTGCTGTTTTGGGATCGTTTAGAATAGGTGATAATTCTAAGGTTGGAGCGGGCTCCGTGGTGCTTAAGGAAGTGCCGGACGGATGCACGGCTGTGGGAATCCCGGCAACGCTTGTAAATTGCAAGGATCAAAGGCCGGCGTGTGAGCTTGACCAGATACATCTGCCAAACCCTGTTGAAGTGCATTTCAAGGAGATAGAAGAGGCGCTTGAAACTCTGAGAAATAGTATTACAAATGAAAAGAAGGGCAATGGGTCCTTGGATAAATCCACATTGGAAGATGAAGTGAGAGAGTTGAAGAAAGAAATTTGTGAGCTTGAAAAAAAGCTGAAATAGGAGACGGAATGAAGATATACAATACCATGACACGTGAAAAGGAAGAATTTGTGCCCATTAATGAGGGTGAAGCGAATATTTATGTATGTGGACCCACCGTTTATAATTTCTTTCACCTCGGGAATGCTCGCCCGCTGGTAGTTTTTGATTGTTTGCGCAGATACTTGGAATACATAGGTTATAAGGTTAATTTTGTCCAGAATTTCACCGATGTAGATGATAAGATAATCAACAAAGCGAGGGAAGAAGGTATTACGGCAAATGAAGTGAGCATCAATTATATAAAGGAATATTTTCAGGATGCAAAAGCGCTCAATGTAAGGGAAGCTAGCCTTCACCCTAAGGTTACGGAGAATATGTCCGATATCATAGCGTTTATTGAAAAACTGATAACCAAGGGTTTTGCGTATGAGGTTGACGGTGATGTTTACTATAAAACCAGGGCTTTTTCAGAATATGGTAAGCTTTCACATCAAAATATAGATGAGCTGGAAGCAGGTGCCAGAATCAACATTGAGGAAAAGAAGCATGATCCTCTGGATTTTGCACTTTGGAAGGCTCGGAAGGAGCCTGATGAAATAGCGTGGGAATCACCTTGGGGCTTGGGGCGTCCCGGGTGGCATATTGAGTGTTCCGCCATGGCACAAAAATTTTTGGGAGATACCATAGACATTCATGCGGGAGGAAGGGATCTTTGTTTCCCGCACCACGAAAATGAGATAGCTCAATCCGAAGCTTGCACGGGAAGGCCGTTTGCCAGGTACTGGATGCATAACGGGTACATCACTATGAACAAGGAGAAGGTGAGCAAGTCAAAGGGGAATTTTTTTACCGTGAGAGAGTTGCTTGAAGAATTCGACGGTGAAACACTCAGATTTTTCTTGTTGCAGGGGCATTATAGAAATCCCATTGAGTTCAGTAAGGAACTGATATATCAAGCTAAGGCGGGGCTCGATAGAATAAGACGTGCTAAGGAAAACCTGCAGTATATCATAGAAAACGGTCATGAAGGTGAGGTTAGCGAAGACTGCATAAATCAGTTAAATAAGAGGATAGATTCCTTTAAAATGCATATGGAAGATGATTTGAACACCGCCGATGCTATTACGGATATCTTTGAGATGGTAACCGATATTAATTCTCAGCTTGAAAAAAACGGTAAAGAATATGCAAGGCTTGCATTGTCGAAACTGCAAGAAGTTTCGAATATATTGGGATTTTTACAGGGGGAAGGCACTGAAGAAATACCCGAGAATGTGAAGATTCTTGCAGACGAGCGCCAAGAGGCTCGAAAAAACAAGGATTTCAAGCGAGCGGATGAGCTTAGAGATGAAGTTCTTAAGCTGGGATATGAGATAAAGGATATGCCTGAGGGTATGCAGATAGTCAAGGCATAGAGGATTTGTAGAAGGGAAAAGCTAGGATTTGCAATGTTTCTGACGAGTGCGGGTCGTTGAAGCATCGAAGTCTTATAGAGGAGAGAGCTAGTGCTTGATAGGGAAAGAGATGAAATTGCAAGGATGAATGCCATTCAGCTTGCATACATGGGAGATGCGGTGTATGAGGTAAAGATTAGGCAGATGCTCATTTCGAAAAGTGAACAAGTAGACAATTTACATACTAAGGCTATAAAATACGTAAGTGCGGTTTCGCAGGCGAGAGCAGCTAAAATGCTTGAAAATACATTGGAAGATGTAGAAAAGGAAGTGTTTAGAAGAGCCAGAAATAAAAAGCAAAAAACAAAGCCTAAGAATGTAGATCATATAACATATAAATATGCAACGGCACTGGAAGCATTGCTGGGATACCTGTATTTGACGGGTGACACTTTAAGGATGGATGAAGTAATAGCAAACATAATAGGTATGCTGGACGGGCATAGCGATTCTATTGATGAAAAGGAGATGGAGAATGAGTAAGGCGGATGATATCTTTAAAAATATGTGCAGCAAGATACTGAGCCAAGGTTACAGCAGCAAAGGGCAAAAAGTAAGGGCTAAATGGAGTGACGGTACGCCGGCGCATACCATAAAGATGTTCGGTATCGTGAATGAATATGACCTTTCGGAAGAGTTCCCGGCGCTCACATTAAGGCCTACAGCCATAAAGCTTGCAGTGGATGAACTCCTCTGGATATGGCAACGGAAATCAAACAATATAAAGGATCTTAACAGCAGCATATGGGATGAATGGGCCGACGAAAACGGTAGTATAGGAAAGGCCTATGGGTATCAGATGGCAAAGAAGTACAAGTTCGCTCAGGGTGAGATGGATCAGGTGGATAACGTAATTTGGCAGCTTAAGAATAATCCGTATTCGAGAAGAATTTTGACCAACATATATAATTTCAGCGATATTTCCGAGATGAACCTTGAACCGTGTGCTTATAGTATGACTTTCAACGTAACGGGAGATAGGCTCAACGGCATTTTGAACCAGCGTTCGCAAGATATCTTGGCAGCGAACAATTGGAATGTTGTGCAGTATTCCGTGCTTCTTCATCTTCTTTCGAAGGTGTGCGGATTTAAGCCGGGGAAATTGGTACATGTTATAGCTGATGCTCATATCTATGACAGGCATATTCCCATGATAGAGGATCTCATCAGTAGAAAATCATATGATGCGCCGAAGTTTTCCATAGATGACGGAGTTGACGATTTTTACAAATTCAGCATGGACGATATTAAAGTGGAAAATTATAAAGCGGGTTCGCAAATCACCGATATACCCATAGCTATATAACCTGAGGTATCGTATGAACGCTATAGTAGTAGTTGATAAAAATTGGTGTATAGGTAAAGACGGCGGGTTATTGGTGCATCTTCCCAAGGATCTTAAATACTTCAAGGAAAAGACCATAGGCAAAACCCTGATAGTCGGTAGAAAAACTTTAGAATCCTTCCCCGGCGGAAAACCTCTTCCGGGACGCAAGACCATAGTGCTTACAAGGAATGTATCGTATAAGGCTGAAGGAGCATATGTCTGCCATTCCAAGGAGGAAGTGCTTGAGAAGGTAAAGGATCTCCATCCTGCTGACGTCTTTGTTGCAGGTGGCGGTGCGATTTATAGGCAGTTTTTAGATGATGTAGACAAGGTATTTGTTACGAAGATTTATAATGAATACAGCGGAGACACGTTTTTCCCTAATTTAGATGAAGATAAGGATTTCGTAATTGAGAGTGAAAGAGCTCTCATAGAAGAAAACGGTGTAAAATTTAAATTTTGTATATATAACAGGATATGAGGTAATGATGACAGGTAAAGAAAGGCGAAAGACAGGTGCCCGTGGCAGTAAGTTACGTAATGATGTAACTATGGAGGGTAAAGCTTTAAACAGAAAAAAAAATAACACAAGTCGTAAAAATATGAAAAATAAGAACAGAGATGCAAAGAAGACGGATTTAGGAAATAAGTTTTTTGTGTACGGTAGAAATATTGTGGAAGAGGCGTTGATACATAGTGCAAAGTATATAGAAAAGATATATTTTTCAAGTAAAAAGAAGAAAAATCAAAAAGGAATAGAGGATCTTGCTATCTCCAAAGGTTTGCGCCCGAAATATATAGATGATGACGAAATAGCAGAATTCATTTCAGAAAACGATGCTCAAGGGTGCATTGCGGTGTTTAATAAATTTGCATATAGCGATATAGATGATGCACTGAGGTTGGCGGATAGTAGAGGCGAAAAGCCACTCGTACTTGTGCTCGACAGGATAGAAGACCCGAGGAATCTTGGAGCCATCATAAGAACAGCCAGGTGCGCAGGTGTACATGGGATAATAATTGCAAAGGATAGGGCTGCCGGTATTACTCCTACAGTTGCAAAGGTTTCAGAGGGTGCAATTTTTAGCATACCGTGCATAATGGTGACAAATCTTGCTGCGGCTCTTAAGGATCTGAAGCAGAGAGGCTTTTGGGTATATGCGGCAGATGCAAATGGTGATTCTTGCTTTGAACAGGAGTTTGGTGGTTCTGTAGTTCTTGTTCTCGGTAATGAAGGCAAAGGTATAAGTAAACTTTGCCTTAACGAAAGTGATTATAAAGTTTCAATTCCTATGGTCAACGATTTCGATTCGCTTAATGTATCCGTTGCAGCGGGGATACTAATGTATGAGATAGTACGAAAAAATAATAGATTCTAGTTATGGCTTTTAGGTAGTAGATTAATGAATATAAAAGGAGGTAGAGCATGAAAGATATAAATAATGATCCGTTTAGCGAGTATATTAAAAATCTTCCTCCCGGCAGAAGAGAATTAGGTCAGGCATGGTCTACCGCAATCGGTCTACAGGATGTAGATGGGTTAAAACCGTCAGAATATTTATATGAGACTGCAAAAAAGAGTATTGACGGGGAACTTTCTATAGACGAGGTGGGCGAGCATATAAATAGTTACTATGAGAGTAAAGGCGTTTGTTCGGATAGAGATGCACGAACAGAAGAAGCGGATAAAGTATCTGCAAGGATTACAAAACTATTGTCAGATAAATATTTTAATTTCTCGCCAGCACAGTACATCTCAATTCACAGAGAATTATTTGCAGGCATATATTCTCATGCCGGAAAAATTCGTGATTATAATATCACAAAAAAAGAATGGGTGCTCGATGGTGATACCGTTTCATATGCAGGATCATTAACTCTTAAAGAGACATTGGAATATGATTTTTCTCAAGAAAGGGATTTCAGGTTTAACGGATTGACGATGGATGAAACGATTCATCATTTAGCCATATTTATTTCAAGACTTTGGCAGATTCATATTTTTGGCGAAGGTAATACCAGAACTACAGCGGTATTTTTCATAAAATATCTTAGGATGCTTGGGTTTGGTGTTGAAAACGATTTGTTTGCTAAACATTCCTGGTATTTTAGGAATGCTTTGGTCAGGGCCAACTATAATAATATTAAAGATGGAATTTATGAGACGACAGAATTTTTAGAAAAGTTTTTAAGAAATCTTTTGCTTGATGAAAAGAATGAATTACATAATAGAGAGATGCACATAAGCGGTAAATTTTTATCGGCTCAAAATGACCCTATAAATGACCCTATAAATGACCCTATAAAAAATGTTACAGCAGACATATATGAGAGAGAACGGCAAATAGTGGATATTTTACGTGAAAGGCCTGAATTAACACGCGTTGAAATGGCAGAAAAATTAAACTGTTCAGTTTCCACAGTGAAAAGATCTTTGCAATCTATGATAGAAAAAGGGATTATTAAGCGTATCGGATCGAATAAAAAGGGTGGTTGGATAATACTTAAGTAGCGTTTTTTAATGTAATGCATTGAAGTTTATATAAGCATTGAAATAGGCTTAGCAAAGAGTATTGCTAAGCCTATAAGGTTAAATGAAAATTATGTGTGGATAATTTTATGGTTCGGGTGTATCCGGCGGATTTTCGGGTTCAGCCGGTTTAGGCGGCTTTGGAGGTGGATTGTTGTTTCCTCCTGCCGGTTTTGTATTGTTGCGCGGGCGAGTATAGTTGTTTTGACCGGAAGAAGGATATGCACGGCGTCCGCCTTGAGTCCCTTGAATGTAGTAATCGCCTGCACGGATTACATTTGAAGGCATGGCCGGGAAGCTACCGGGACTTCTACCTGCAAGTACTGCAGCCATTATTTTTCCCCAGAGGCGTGAAGCCGAGTCACTACCTTCTGTGAGTTCTATATTTACATCATTACCTATCCACAACGCTGCGGCATACTTAGGTGTGAATCCGCAGAACCATATATCATAGGTATCTGAAGTAGTACCTGTTTTCCCGGCTATTAGCTGACCTTGTACGGAGGCAGGTGTACCGAGACCTTGTGTAACTACCGAGCGAAGTATATCCGTCATTATGAAGGCAACACCGTCATCGAACACCTTGGTCTTTTTTGATTCGTTTTTAAGTAGAGTAACGCCGTTTCTATCCGTTACACTCAAGTATCCCTTAGGGCTTACATACTTACCTTTGTTAGGGAAGGAAGCGTAGGCTGCCGTCATCTCTAAAGGTGAAATACCGGATGTCATACCACCGAGAGCAAGTGCTGAAGGATTGAGGTCGTTTGCCGATGATCCGTCATCTCTTATCGTAGATACTCCAAGCGCTCTTAATTTTTCCGTTACATATGTAGGTCCAAGACTTTGGAAAACTTTAACGGCACATGTATTTACAGACTGCTGTACGGCACGCCTTAGAGAGGTAGTACCCTTGTAACCGTTATACCAGTTTTTTGGCCATTTTTTGCCGTTGTAATATATCGGACTGTCCACTATAGGGGATGTAGCCGTCCAGTAGCGTCCATAGTTCTCCGTTTTAGTAGATCCGTCAAGCCCCGGATATGTTATAGGACTCTGTGAAGAACCTTTTTTCTGGTATTCATATGCCTGTTGTAACGCAGGACCATACACGCCTATAGGCTTTATGCATGAACCGGGTTGCCTTGGCATAAGTGCTCTGTTGTAGAGATTTCTACCTTCCGTATTTCTTCCTCCTGACATCGCTTTAATGGCGCCTGTCTTTATATCGGATACCACCATAGCAGCTTGAGGCTGCACTACTCCCTGCTTTAGAATATAACCGGATTTTGAAAATACATATTCGTTACCACGTTTTTTAACTATGGATTTGGTGCTTTTTTCTGAGAAAAATGCCTTGCTTACGGTGACATTACCTTGCGAATCGATACTTTTGTATTTGGCAGGTATGAGCAAAGCTCCGCCTTGGTATATACGTATTCTATATCCGTCGGATTTATAGATATTTTTAAATTCTATGCTGTAATCCGTTATTTCTTTTCTGCCGTCCTGAACCTTGGTCTTGATAAATTTAAGCCTGTTGCCGGCGAGCAACTTTATACCTTGAGATGTTTTCTTGTATTCGCTCTTTCTTAGAGTGAAGGCATCATTATCACCAAAGAAATCTGAGTAGGGCTGCAACACTACATTGCCATTTTTATCTAAGATATTGCCGTCTCTGTCCTTTTTTATGTTCGTGAGGTTAGGGAAGTTACCGGAATCTTTAAACTTCGTATCTATTGCACTTTGCATGTTCCTGTTTAGTGAAGTTCTGATTTTAAACCCTTTTGTGTAGATGCTTGTTCTTGCGGAGGCATAATCCAAATGATATTTCTTCATAAGGTCTCTTATTATTTGTTCCACAACGAAGTCGGAGAAGTATGCATATTTTGGATTACCCTTGCTTGGATTCGGTTTCAATCTTTTCTTAAGGTCGACTTTAAGGGCTGCATTTTTTTGAGCATTTGTTATAAGCCCCTGATCAGCCATGTTTTGCAGAACCTGATTTCTTCGAGGCTTAGATACCTCACCGTTGTAGAGATATTGATTGCCCTTGTATCTTATGATATTTTTAGCTGATACTCTGCTTCCTTCAGGTATGGTTTTAAAAAACGCAAAATGATCAGGTGCCTGCGGAAGGGCAGCGATGGCGGCGCATTCGCTTAAGTTGAGCTTTGATACGTCCTTCGAAAAGTACGTGTGAGAAGCTTCCGCAATTCCAAATGCTCCCTGTCCATAGAAGATGGAGTTGAGATAAGCTTCAATTATTTGGTCTTTAGTTAGGTTATTCTCTATTTCGATAGCATAGTATGCCTCTATAAGTTTACGTTTTAATGATCTTTCGGATTTGGTAGTGGATAGGTATGCGTTTCTTGCGAGCTGTTGGGTTATAGTACTTGTGCCGCCTATTCTTTGCTTTCCCGTTAATCGTTCAAACACTGCGCCGGCCATACGAATAAAGTTAAACCCGTGGTGGGTTCTGAACGTTTTATCTTCTATAGCTATTACGGCATTAGTGAGGTTTTTCGGAAATTTTTTATAGCTTACATTTTTTCTGTTGCTCGTTTCAGAGAATATATGTTCTATCTGTTTGCCTTTTTCATCGTAAAGTGTAGAACGCTCTGAAAGTGAATCGTAGATTCTTTTTGGCTCTATCTTAGGTGCGCTATATATGACATAGGCAGCGTAAGATGTTATGCCTATTCCCACTGCGATTCCAATCAACAGTATATATATAATTATGCGCTTTGTTATACTCATCTTTTTTTTAGGTGGTTTGGATCCGCCGCCGGATGAACCGTTACCTCGTTTTCTTAGAGGCATTTTGCTCCGTTGTTTGATATTTTCATTGTTTATTTTGTTTTTGCGTCCGAGTGCCATTGGCCTTGTCGCCTTTCGGCTTGGTCTTGAATCCGTGTCTTGAAGTTCGTTGGCAAGGTTATGTGCAGCCCTTTGCATTGCAGTTGATTTTGGTATTCTAGGTTTCTTATCCATGTTGCACCTTTCAAATTCCATATATTTTTAAAAATCACGTAGCTAATTATACCATGAAATGGCTAGGTTGCAATAACTTAGCTGGATTTATCTCTCTATGATATCATCCAGCATCGCAATTAATTTTTCTACGCTGTAACCGCTTTTTTTGCTTATATCATCCATTGTCCACGAGGAAATTAAGATTCTTGCCATGGGCGAATTGATTTTCTTAAACCTGGGATCCAATTTCGGTAGCTTTTCTCTGAGTTCAGGGTAGGTGTTTAAAATATGTGAAACCTTAGTGTCTTTGGTAATATTCATGCGGAATCCTTTCTTACCTTATAGGTGATTAACTCAAGAACAATTATATCATTATTTGTAAATTCGATGCCGAAAAACGGCGGATTTTGTCGGTTTTCAGAAGCCCTAAGGGTAGCGTGATAAGTTATCTTGAGGAGGCTTTAATGAGAAGACCGATTATATTCATATCAGGGTTTTACATTTTAGGCATGGCTTTACATTATGATTTTTTCTTGGGAAGATTCGGGGAGATAAGATATGAAAATTTGATTTTAGCGCTTCCTGCGTTCACGCTTGTGAAGCTCAACGAAGGCGAAGGTCATTGCAGGGGAAAGCATAGGGTGTTAATTGCCGTCGTACTCATGGCGTTGGGGTGCTTAAATTTTTCATTTAATTATTTTTCAGGTGGAGGGTTTGATAAATATATCGGCAAGAAAATCAATGTAAGAGCTAACATCGAAGATGTATATGAAAAAAGGAGTGACGAGAAATCAATCTCAAGATCCACGGGACTAATGAAGGGCGGAGACAATAGAAAGATAAATCTGGTTTTAAGGATAATAGAGGCGAACGGAAGGGCATTACCGAGTGAAAAGGTTATGGTCAGTTCGGAAGTTGGAAAACATGTAAAATTAAGTAGCCTCGTCGGTATCGCGGTGAAAACAGATATAGAGCTGAAGCAGCCGGAACCGAACAGGATCCCGAGAGGATTTAATCATAGAGAATATTTGATGTCTCGGGGTATACGGTATAGTGCTTACGTGGATGTGCAGCACTTTAAGATAATCGGTAAAAGTTATGGTATAGGAGGCGATGTAAAAAAATGCATATATGAGGTGAGAGAACGTTTTAAAGCCTGCTTGTATAAGAACATGCAGGCGAGAGAAGCGGGGCTTGTATTTGCGATGATAGCCGGTGATAAAACAGGTATCGATGAAGACACGCAGAGAAGCTTCAGGGAGAATACCACCGCCCATGTCCTCGCTATAAGCGGACTTCACATAGGTATAATATATCTCGCAACATCGAAACTTTGGAGGCATAGGAAGAAGAACATCTATGCCTTGGTTGTGATAGCACTGCTGCTCTTTTATGTAATGTTGTCCGGGTTTGCCGCATCCACAATACGGGCGTTTGCCATTGTGCTGGTTCATCTGATATCAACAAGGCTTCATAGGGCATTTGATCTTTTAAATGTAAGTTTTGTAGTGCTGTTTATTCTTGCGGTAGCTAAACCGCTTATGATCATGGATATAGGATTTCAGATGTCTTTTCTGGCGATTATCACCATAGCCGTGATAGCAAAGCGGCTTTATAAGTTTAAAGAACTGGGATCGCTTGCAGGCGTGCAGCTCGGTACTTCGCTGTTCACTCAAAGTGTATTTAATCTATTCAATCCGTTCGGCTTTTTAGTGAATTTCCCGGTAGTATATCTTGCGGGGTTTGTGGTGGTAGGTGGAATGTTATTACTGCTTGTAATGCCGCTTGATGTTTTCGTCATAACAAAGGTAATTACTTCGTTCTTACATGCCGTATGTAAGGTGCTCATTGCTGTAAACGATTGGTTTTATGCGGGCGGCAGGTTCAGTTATGTAGTTCCGGCTCCATCGATGTTTTTTCTTATAATTTATTATGGGGGCATATTCTTTTTTTCTTCTGAAATATTTGCGGTGTGGAAGGCAAGGAAGCGGAGGAAAAAGATAGTGGCTATGGTAGTGTGCATATTGATGTGCGCCTTATCCATGAGTACTTTTACAGATTCGCATAGAAAGGAAGGCATTACATTTTTAGATGTGGGACAAGGTGATTGTACCCATATAAAAACGGCTTCCGGTAAAAACATTTTGATAGACGGTGGGGGCGAGATGAATAGAGACATCGGCAATGCAGTGTTAAAGCCGTATCTTTTAAAAAATGGCACGAAAATGATAGATTTAGCCATCTTAACGCATTTACACAGGGATCATTATGACGGATTATTTGAAATAGCAAGGCAGGGTATGGTTAAGAAATTGATCGTTACGAAATATCATAGAGATAAGGTGAATTTAATATCCAAGGCTACTAAAATGAATAAAAAGGACATAGTGTTTTTAACGGCTCCACGGAAAATTAACCTTGATAAGGGTGTAAGCATGGATGTAATGTACCCTAAAGAAGACGCCCCGGAGAAACAAGGTGAAAAAAATATTACAGATAGGAATCTTAAGGGAAGTGACATTTCAAAAGCACTTCAGATGGGAAGCGGCGAGAATGAAAACAGTTTTGTTATACGACTTGCGTTTAACGGGTTAAAGTTGTTATTTACAGGGGATGCAGGTGTAGATACTGAAAGAATAATAAAAAGCGAGGCTCTAAAATCGGATGTATTAAAGGTAGGGCACCATGGGAGCAGGTATTCAAGTGCGGATGAATTTTTGACTAAGGTATCTCCTAAGGTAGCGGTAATTCAGGTGGGGAAAAACATGTACGGACATCCATCGAAGGAAACATTGCGTAGGCTCAAAAATGTAGGCGCTGCAGTATATAGAAACGATACCATGGGCACGGTGGTGATTATGAAGAAGAGAATTTTCAATAGAGGGAACGGGAAAAATTACAAATTAATCGAAACATTGTACCCGTAATCTTATCACTTAATGTATGCATAAATTCAGCCTCTTTGAAAGAGACGACAGGACTGCGTGTGATATAATATTTACAACGGTCATGGTAAATGATATTGCAGAGCATTACGAAAAGAGTGTCTTATGACATATGGTAAAAAACCGGTAGCAGGGTTTAGGGAGTGTATGAGCCTCATTGAAAAAGATATTTCGGGGCTTGTGTTCGTAAGGTCTGATGAACCATATCTTTTTGATTGGATAGTGGATAGAATCAAAAAAAAGCATGTCGATCCCGATATGCTTGATTTTGATTATACGGTTTATGACGGAAGCGTAGCGGCTTCTGATATAGAGATGTCTACGGGAACCTTCCCTATGGGGAGTAAGAAGAAGCTCATAGTAATAAAGGAAGCCTTTAAAGAGGCAGGTAAGTCTCTAGCGGTAAAATCCGAAATCGAGAAACTCACTGAGATAGCGACTAATCTTGAAGGTGAAGTTATACTGCTGATAGGCAGTAAAAAGTTAGGCGGAGCGGCGGTTTCAGCGCCGATCAGAAAGCTCAAGGCAGTAGGCGAGTTTTTTGATATAGGAAGACTTAGCCTATCTCAGGCGAATTCATTTGTGCGAAAACGTGTGGAAGAATGCGGTAAAACTATATCGTATCAGGCTGCAGAGTTTTTGATTTCAGAGCTTAAGTACGGGGCAAGGGATTCAGGTGAGGATCTCTACAGCGTTGCAAATGAAGCGATAAAGCTTGCGTATAGCACGGATAAGGCGGAAATTACAAAGGATGATATTTCGAAGGTAACATCTAAAAGCCTGGAAAACAACGTGTTTTTATTGCTGGATGCAATAGGTTACGGCAAAAAAGATAAGGCGCTGTGCCTTCTAAGGGATCTTATGATACCGGGCAAAAATGAATTTTCTCTATTGGGACTTATAATATCGCAACTTGAAATGCTCCTTGCCATAAGGGAATGCACCGCACTCGGCAAGGGCGAAAGCAGCATGATAAAAGTTCTTCCATACAACTCTTACAGAATAAAGAAATCCATTCCGGTGGCCGGGAGATATAGTATACGCAGCTTGGTTGACCTTTTAAGAAATGCATATTCTGCAGATGAGAAGATAAAAACAGGACTGATGCCGGCGGATTTGGTTCTTGAAATGTTTGTAGCGACAGGTTAGGAGGGTGTTTTGAAAAATAGCAAGATAGCAGACCTCGTACTGATTTTAGCGGTTGCTATGTGGGGGAGCACCTACTATGTGATCAAACACGAGCTTGCAGGCGTAGAGCCCTTCATGCTGAATGCAATTCGATTCGGGATTTCTTCCGTAATAATACTGTTGGTGTTCAGAAAGAGACTGTCATTAGACAGGAAAACCCTCAAGTTTGGCGCCATACTTGGGCTCCTGATGTTCACCTTCTATCTTACAGGAGCGTTCGGTGCAAGGCTTACGACGGTTTCAAATGCCGGGTTTTTGTGTTGCCTTGCTGTTATAATAACTCCACTCATCGAGTTTTTCGTAATAAAGAAGAAAATAGAGAAAAAAATAGCAATTATAGCCGCCCTTACCCTCATAGGTGTGGGATGTCTTACATTGGGCGGTGAGTTTACATTCGGTATAGGTGATATCATCTGCATAGCGTGTTCATTGGCCTTCGCTGTAAATATAATCGTTACAGAAAAGGCCGTGCAGGAGGAGAACTTGGATCCTATAGCAATTGCGAGCATTCAAGTGGTCATAGTATGCGTATTATCATTTCTTTTTTCGGTCGTGTTCGAAAAAAATGCAATATCAGTTACTTCTACAAGAGAGATTGTAGCCCTGCTTTATTTGGCAATATTTTGTACGGCATTTACAGCAGTTGCAATACCTTCGTGTCAGAAATATACTACCGCCAGCAGGATGGGTATCATAGGGAGCTTTGAATCACTCGTATCTGCAATAGTAGGATTTATATTTGCAGGTGAAAGGCTCGGCGTTGTGGGTTATATCGGAGCTCTTATATTATTCCTGTGCATAATCAGTATGGAAATAGATTTTGAAAGTTTAATAGGAAGGTACAGAGGGAAGCCGGTTAAAAGACAATAGAAAGAGTGGGATATGGTAATAAAAAATGCATTGATTTTAGATGAAGATTTCAATATTGTAGAGGAAAGCGCAATTCATATTAAGGACGGCAGATTTCATAAAATCGGTAAGAACCTTGATTTAAATACAGAGGGTGAAGATGTAATAAATGCTGACGGTATGCTCGCTATGCCGGGTTTTTATAATGCTCATACACATCTTGCCATGAGTATAATGCGAGGACTTGGAGAGGATCTGCCACTTGATGAATGGTTGTTTAAGAAAATATTTCCATTGGAAGCAAAGTTAAACGGAGACATAGTATATAATGCTACGCTTTTGGCGGCTGCGGAGGCTGTAGCTGCCGGAATAGTGAGCTCTACGGACATGTATTTTTATTGTGACAGCATAGCCAAGGGCATCTTGGATTCCGGAATGAAGGCTAATATATCGATAGGTTTTGATGGGAGTCTTGCAGGAGAGTTTTCAAAACTTAAAAAAGTGCAGGATCTGAAGAAGCTCATTGAAGATTTTCATAGGATAAACGATGATGAAATTCTGATAGATACAAGCATACACGCGGAATATACGTCCGAGCCGGCACTATGTAAGGCTTTGGCGAAATTTACCAATGAGAAAAAACTTCGTACACACATTCATGTATCCGAGACGGAAAAAGAACAAAACGAGTGTATTGAAAGGCATGGCGTTACACCTGTAAAATACTTTGAAGAATGCGGGTTGCTGGACGTGCCTGCGACACTTGCACACTGCGTGTGGGTGAGTGATGAGGATCTTGATATTATAAAGTACAGCAATGCTACCGTTGTTACGAATCCGGTTTCTAATTTAAAGCTCGCAAGCGGCATTTGCGATACGAAGAAGATCGTGGACAGGGGGATAAATCTTGCCATAGGAACAGACGGTGCAGCCAGCAATAACAGTCTAAATTACAACGAGGAAATAAAGCTTGCAGGGCTTCTTTCTAAAAATTTAAGGGGCGCAGAAAATGGGATCACACTCAGGGAACTACTGTTTGCCTCAACTCGAGGAGGAGCGCTATCCCAAGGAAGAGATGATGCAGGAATTATAAAGGACGGTTATAGGGCGGATATGATACTGGTTGATGTGAGAATGCCGAATATGTATCCGCACAACGATCTGCTATCCAACATAGTTTATTCCATGTCTCCTCAAAATATTAAAATAACCATCATCGATGGAAATGTAGTGTATAAGGATGGAGAATTTATGCATGTGGATCTTGAAAGGGTAAGGCATGAGGTGGATGAATTCCTTGGGAGTTTGTAGAGGGGTTATCTGTTTGCGGCAGCTTCAATTCTAGGCAGAGCAATAGTAGTAAGTATACCTATTGCAACACCGCTTATTATGCCGGATACTATTAGAGCAGGTATGTAGTATATTATGTTAAAAGTATCCAGTATCACAATTGCAACGATAAGTTGCGCAAAATTATGTATGCAACTCCCGGCTACACTTACACCTATATTTGAAAACACCTTAAGTTTTATGGCAAGCTTCATAATAAGCATGCTGGATAATCCTCCGGCGAGGGAAAACATCATAGCGATAGGACCTGTAAACATGAATCCTGCGAGCAATATTCTAAGTATATTTACGGCCGCAGGCACCTTAAGAGGATACTTTATAAGAAGCATCAATATTATCAGGTTTGCGAGTCCGAGTTTGACCCCGGGCACACCTATGGAGGGTAATAGAAATTCAATGTATGAAAGTATGAGAGAAAGTGCAATGCTTATAGACATTATCGGTAAAAATTTTTTGAGTGACATTTGAATATGCTCCTTATTCTGAAACCGCATCATATCCGGATGCATCCTTACCTACGATTTTTAGGAGGATTTTATTTGGCGCACAGATTACGGATTCACCTTTTTTGTTGATGGAACCGTGCATGATGCAGTGCTTATTTTTGCATGTGGAAAATTTCATCATGGTTTTTCCCTTCTTTATGGCCACTGTGTTTTTCTGTTTCCCTGAGTTTATATCGATAGTTTTATCCTTTTTGAGGCTGTATGTACCATATAATTTATTGTTCTTGTATATGTATAGAACATCGCCGGTTGCATTTTCTGAAGCTAAGTGATACATTATGCCCGCTACGGCAAACAAAAATACTACCAATAGAATATCCATCTTTTTTATCATGATGCTCCTTCAAAATATTTTTAGACTGTATCCGGTACTGTAAATAGAGTATAATACTTAATTGAAGTTATCGTTTGAACAAAAGGTGTTTTATGAAAACTAAGTTAAAACAGTTAGGACTAATTTTTTGCATTTTCTTGATTATTATAGCACAGACGGGATGTAAAAATGATAGCTCAAAAGAGCTTAAGGAAGTAAATAAGGAAATAGTTGCTCTGGATACCATGTGTAGCATAAAGGTGTTTACAGAGGATGAAGACGAGGGTAAGAAGATCGTGGATGCGGCCATTGATAAACTTCAGGAACTCGATGAGGAATTCAGTAAAACCAATAAGAAGAGTGAAGTATATAAGCTTAATCATGCAGGAGGTAAAAGAATAGAGGTAAGTGATAAATTTGCGAAGGTAATAAAAAAGAGCATTGAGCTTTCCAAGGCGACAGGCGGCAGATTCGATGTTACGGTGGGTGCCCTTACAAGTCTTTGGGATTTTACAAGCGGCAAAAACAAGGTGCCGAGCAAGGCCGAAATCGATAAGGCCAAAAGTACCGTAGGATACAAAAATATAGAGCTTAAACAAAACACTTGCAGACTTTTAAATAAGGATACACAGATAGATCTTGGAGGTATTGCAAAGGGATATATAGGTGATGCAATTAAGGAATACCTTCAGAGCAAGGGAATCAAAAACGCCATAATAAATCTCGGAGGGGATGTTCTCACAATGGGGAAGAAAAGCAGCGGAGAACCGTATAAGGTGGGAATCAAAAAACCGTTTAAAGGAAAACAAGAAATTTTGGGCTATACGGAGGTTCAGGAGGGGACGGTAGTAACCTCAGGAGTATACGAAAGAAGTTTTAAAAGCAAAGGAAAACTATATCATCACATAATAAATCCGTTTACGGGAATGCCGGCAGAGACGGACCTTGACTTCGTTACCGTAAAGAGTGCAAAAGGATCTGCCATGGTTGCGGATGCTTTGGCGACGTCGCTTATTATATTAGGCGAAAAGGCTACTCACGACAAGGGTAGTGAAATTATAAAAAAATCAGATTCTGTGGATTACGGCTTCCTTACATATACCAAGGCAGGTAAGTACAAGCAGACTGACGGATTTGGGTATAAGAATTCAGAAAATTAACCCCGGGATAGGAGAATAAGTATGCAAACAGGAATGATCAAGGTGTTCACAGCAATGCCTTTCATAGAGCCGATGTCTATAGAGGAAAACGCAAACAAGGTAATGAATCTCATAGATGAGGCTGCATCGCAAAACGCCGCCATTGCAGTTTTGCAAGCGAATACCCTTACGGGAGCGGGCATCGGGGACTATATGTTGGATGATGCAATCTATAATGACGTTAAGGCAGCGATTTTAAGCATCACATCAAGGAGTGAAGGCTTGGATATTTTAATAGCGCTTGAGTCGCATGTAAGATATCAAGGAAGGACGTTTAATGCTATCTTCTTTATACAAGACGGAGAAATTTTAAGTATCAAGCTGCAAAAAAGAAAACAGGTAGCAAGGCATGAAGTTATGGCTTTTGGCGATGATATGGATAACTATATAGAATACGCAGGAGAGCCTATTGAGGTAGGCGACGGTGTGTTCAGCACGGAAGACTTCAGCTTTAAGATATCGCATCTTTCAGATGTGGAACTTGGCCACGACAATACGAATCTTTTGATAGCCATAGACGACAGTCCATGGGGAGCTTCAAGAGACTTAAAGCTCGTAAAGAAGGCAGCGGGTATTTTTGAATTTTCGAATGCAGATGTAATCATTGTAGAACCTAATTCATACCAGAGCGGCGGAGAAAAGATTTTTTCGGGCGCTATAGTGCATGCAAGCGATGAGAGTATCGATTTTATAAGTGAGATGAATATGCGAAAATTGCCTTACGGTGCAGCACATATTACCTATGTAGACATAGCTAAAGCCAAGGGCAGAACGGCAGGGTATGGATGTATTGCGGTGAATGAAGATGTGTGTGAACTTGAAGATGTTGGAGAAGTTTCATCAATCGAGGACTGTAAAATAGAAAGTCAGCCCTTTATAAATGATGTTTTTTATTCAAAGCAGTTCCTTAAGCCTCTGTTAGATGGCTCTTTTGAAGAAAAAGAGAATTTGATTTCAGCAGGAAGCAAAGAGAGTATCTCACTCAGTTACAATATAATTTCAAAGCAGGCTATGGCACTTGCAGGAAGGGCTAAGAGGATCGGACTTAAAAAATTCGTCGTAGGATTCTCGGGAGGGCTTGATTCTACGTTGGTTCTCTTCGTAGCAAAACAGGCACTTCAGTATATGGGCGGCAGTATGGATGACCTCATTGCCGTAATGATGCCGGGGCTTGGAAGCAGCGAAAAAATTCAAACAAATGCAGAAATCATACTAAAAGAACTTGGAATCAAGCACCGAAATATCAGTATAAAGGAAGCCGTGATTTCACATTTTAAGGACATCGGACACGCACCGGATGTATACGACAGAACTTATGAAAATGCCCAGGCCAGGGAAAGAACTCAAATACTTATGGATATCGCCAATATGGAAGGTGCGATAATGCCGGGGAGCGGAGATATGTCTGAGATTGCACTTGGATGGAGTACCTATGGGGGCGATCACATGGCGATGTATGATGTCAATGCAGGTCTTCCAAAAACGGTTATCAAAAGGATGATAGCAGATATCGCAGCCTGCGATTTGGTGAGCGAAAAACTTAAAGAGGCACTTGTAAATGTGCTGAATGCACCTATTTCTCCGGAATTGTTGCCACTTGACAGTAAAGGGGAAGTGAGTCAGAATACGGAGGAGAGCATAGGTTCATATGAGCTGCATGATTTCTTCTTGTACTATAAACTAAGATACATTATGGAAGATAGGCTCATACTTCAGCGTGCAAAGTCTGCATTTTATAAAAAGTATGATGAAGCCTACATCGAAAAAACATTTTCGATTTTTAACAAAAGGTTTAAATCTCAGGAATTCAAAAGAAAGGGAGCACCTGAAGGGCTATCACTTTGCGATGTGAGTTTTTTTGATATGCCGAGTGATATGAAATAGAGAGCGGATTATGTTTCAAAAGATTTTTAATAAGATTTTCAGTTTAAAATGCGGAGTGTTATAAAACAGGGAAAGAGGTGTGATGGGAAAAACTATATTTATAAAAGATTTAACACCGAATGAAAACATAGATGATGTCTTCATCCTTACCAATATCGAGATAAGGCAATCCAGAAACGGCAATTATTTCATGCAGGGTGGTATCCAAGATAACAGCGGTAACCTCGGGTTTAAAAAATGGGATATCACCGACATGGATAGAAGACTCTGCAAGGAAAACAAGGCTTTGTTTGCGAGGGTAATAGGGAAAAGCCAAGAGTTTAACGGAAATGTTCAAGTTATTGTAGATGATATGATAAAGCTTGACCCGGGTGATGAAGATATGGCTCTGTGCCTTAAGATGTCACCGGTAATGCCCAAGACGCTATATGATTTTATTATGCGAGTGGTTGATGAAAAAATATCGGATGAAGATTATAAGAAGATAATCAAGTATTTCTATGAGAAGGATAGAGATAAACTTCTTTTGTATCCTGCAGCAAAGCAATTTCATCATGCCGAGGTAGGAGGGCTTTTACATCATACTTCCAGAATGCTTCAGGCTGCTATTGCAATCAGTGATGTGTATAAAGATCTTTCTAAGGATCTGTTGTTTACGGGAGTTATTTTACATGATATAGAAAAGTTACGGGAACTTGAAGTGAATTCCATAGGAATCGCTGAGGACTACACTAAAGAAGGCAAGATGCTCGGGCATTTGGTGATGGGCGCCATTGAGCTCGATAAGATAGCCGTTAAGCTTGAAATAGATGAAGAAAAGAAGTTATTGCTTGAGCATATGATGATAAGCCACCACTATACACCGGAGTTTGGCAGTCCCAGAAGGCCGCTATTCCCTGAGGCGGAAGTGTTACACCATTTAGATGATATGGATGCAAAGCTTTACGATATGAGGGAGGCTATTAGCGATATACCCGAAGGTGAATTCAGCGATAAGGTGTGGACATTAGGCAATCAACAGGTATATAAGCATTTTAAACCCCGGGAGTAAATTTTATGAAAAATAGCATTGAGGTAAGGGCTACCGTAAAGCGATTGGTGTTTTATAGCGATCAGACGAATTACATGGTAGCCAGGGTAGATGCTGCTAAAGGCAGTGATTTGCAGGTAAATACCATAATAGGGAATATCGCAAACCCGGTGGAAGGGTGCACATATATTTTTACGGGGAATTATGTGGAACACGAAAAATATGGGAGGCAGTTTAATGCCGTTTCCGCAGTGCTTCAAGAAGAAAAAAACGAAGATGAAATCAGAGCTGTATTGCTGTCGGGCATCATCAAGGGCGTTGGAGAAAAGCGTGCGGACATCATCATAGAAGCCTTCGGGAAGGAAACACTGGACGTAATAGAAAACGATTATAGAAAACTTGAAAAACTCGAAGGCATTAGCAGGAAGCTTGCAAAGGAAATTCATGAATACTATATGCAGCATAAGGAAGAGGGCAAGGTGCTCGGATTTTTGCAAAGTATCGGATTTGGCATGAAGGCGGCAAGCAATATCTATGAATTATATGGAAAGCAATCCATTGAAAAGGTAAAGAAGGATCCCTATGCGCTCATAAAGGACATAGATGGCATAGGATTTTTGAAGGTGGATAAAACCGTTGCAAACCTGGGACTTGAATATGACAGTGAAAAGAGGGTGAAGGCAGGGATATTACATATAATTGAAAATGCCGGAAATCTTGGACATTGTTACTTACCGCAGGAGGAACTCGTAAAGAGCGCAGTTTCACTTTTAGGGGTAGACGAAGAGATCGTTGCAGGCAACCTGCTTCCTCTCGTGGCTACAAATGACATTTTCATAGAAGAAGGAAGCGACGGCAGGAGAGTATATTCTTTTAACATGTATACCTTTGAAGAAAATCTGGCTACATATATCAATAGGCTATCGAAGGCTAAGACAAGCGATTTGCGTGTTGATATAAACAACCTCATAGATGAAGCGGAGGTGACAAAGGGTATAAAATTAAGTAAAACGCAGCGAGAAGCAGTAGCTGCATGCATGAAGGGGAACATAAATGTCATTACAGGCGGTCCCGGCACTGGTAAGACCACCATTATATATACTATCTTGAGCATTTTAAAGAGCGCCGGAAAGAACATGGAGATCGCAGCGCCTACGGGAAGAGCCGCAATGCGAATTACGGAAACATCATCCTTTGAAGCAAAGACGATCCATAGGCTCCTTGAATATGGCGGTAGTGAAGCGGGAAAAGGTTTTGCACGCAATTCAAAGAATCCATTGGAGTGTGATGCGCTTATAATAGACGAAGCATCGATGGTAGATGTAATACTTGCATATAGCTTGTTTAAGGCTATTAAGCCGGGTACGAGGATAATAGTGGTAGGAGATAGTGATCAACTTCCGTCCGTGGGAGCCGGGAACGTATTAGCGGATTTAATAAAGAGCGAAGTTATAAATGTTATACGTTTAACGGAAATTTTTCGTCAAAATGAAAAAAGCATGATAGTTCAAAATGCTCACGCTATAAACCATAGGAAATTTCCAATATGCAATACCGAAGACGGGGATTTCTTCTTTTTAGAAAGAAGTGAAAACCCTGCAATAATCAATGTAATAATGAATCTATGTAAAAACAGTGCAAAACGAAACGGATATGACCCTATGCAAGATTTTCAGGTGTTATGCATACAAAAAAAAGGAGAATGCGGCACGGAAAATTTGAATTCGATTTTGCAAAACATGCTGAATCCTAAGATCGACGATAATAGCGAGATCAATTGTTTTGGTAGTGTTTTCAGGCTAGGCGATAAGGTTATGCACATAAAGAATAATTATGATCTTAAGTGGCATTCCAATAGAACCGGCGAAAGAGGAAGAGGTATTTTTAACGGTGAAATAGGTAATATAGTATTTGTCAGCAAGGCGGATGATGTGCTGGCCGTAGAGTATACGGGAGGAAGGGTTGCAAGGTATAGCAAACCGGAATTTAAGGAAATCCAACCGGCATATGCGATTACGGTGCATAAGAGTCAGGGTAACGAGTTCCCTGTGGTTATCATTCCTGTTGTGGGTGCCGCTCCTATGCTCGCTACCAAGAATCTTTTATATACAGCTGTCACAAGAGCAAAGGATAAGGTAGTATTGATCGGGAAGAAAACCAATATCTTTTATATGCTTAAAAATAATTTTGAAGAAAAAAGGTATTCCGCTTTAGCGGAGAGGTTGAGGTACTTTAGTGCAGTAACTTCTTAATATTTACATAAAAAGCTTTAATATCAAGCATTAAAATTTTACATTTGAAAATTTACTTCTAAATGGCGTTAGAATGTCCAGCAGTATTATGTGACAGGCTCCGGCTTGATAGTTTGAAGGCATTAAAGAGACGGTGCACATCCCGAAATGAGGAATGTTTAAGCGGATCAAGAGTGAGGTGAATGCTTCAGAGCGGAGTGCGTGAGTTTCGGTTAGAGAGCTAAAAGGGCTTGTGAGAAGTCGGATATCGCAGCCGGAGCGGCTAAGGGCTTTAGGAGAAAAATTGAACAGATATATAAATAAACTGCTTGATATTATTTTTGTATCCAACATCTACTGTATAGGTTGCGGTGCAATTATAGATAAGTCACGAAGGTACAGTCTTTGCAATGATTGTATGGAGAATATGTCGTGGACTTCAGCCAAGACATGTGAGCAATGCGGAAGATCGCTTGATGCTTCTAGGATGGAGAAGCGGTGTTATTTTTGCAGAACGGCAAACCATAAATATGATGAAGGATACCCCTGCACCGGTTATCACGAACGTGAGAGAAAGATTATATCCGACCTTAAGGCGGGGAAACAGGCATATATAGCAGGATATCTTGCGGATATCATTTTTGATAAGCTGGTTAGCCTTAACGTGTTAGAAAATATAGATATATTGTTGCCCGTGCCTGCAAATGCAAAAAATGAAAGAAAGCGAGGGTTTAACCAGTCAGAACTCATTGCAAGCAGGGTGTTTGAAAAATGTGCGGAAAATGTAAAGAGGATTCAGTACTATAATGATGTATTACATAGGGATAAAAAAGGTGTGCAGATGAAGGGACAATCAAGCGAGGAACGTAGAATGAATATTAAAGGACAGATTTTGCTTTCAGAGACAAAGGCACACTTGGTTAGAGGGAAGACCGTATTGCTAATAGATGATGTCTATACTACGGGCGCTACTGTAGATGAATGCGCAAAAGTACTTAAGTCGGCAGGTGCCACAAAGGTGTGCTTTGCCAGCTTTGCAATAGGAAATTAAAGATGAAACAGAACCGTTTAGATTGAATGCTATCATTTTTGAACAGAAAATTTTTAGAATATTTTCGCTAAAGTTATTGACAAGACATATAATAAACCGTACAATTAGCAAGGATGATACAGTGTGTTAAGTATAACTATTGGAGGCTTAATGTTATGAAAAAACATTTTGTATTTTTGTTGTTGGTATTATTATCGTTAGTTGCAGTTTGTCCATATGCAGGAATAGTGCATGCTTCGAGTAATACAGTTCCAAATGAATTAAAAGGAATAGATTTTTCAAAACCACCATCTCAAAAAGAACAAGAGCGTATAATGGATTATTATCGTAAGTATAATAAGGAGGTTTGTGAAAAAATTAGTAGAGAACCAAACAAACAGAGTAGTAGTTCAAAAAAAGACAAAAGAACAAAGTATGCAGTCGGTACATATGGTGATATTTTATATGCATATGAATTTTGTGTGTCGTTTTTGTGCGGATCAATAATAGGGCATGCTGGAATAGTTTCTACAGATAGACGGTGGACAATTGAGTCATATCCTGCAAGAGGCGCAAGAATGGCACATATTACAGGTAAGGCTAGGCGAGAAAATGGTGTTAGAAAATATGAAAATGCATGGAAAAAAAGTAGTAAGGTAATGGGGCTACGAGTGAAAACGGCTAAAAAACGTCATTACATGGGAGCAGCTAAATATGCAATGAAACAAGCAGCACTACGAAAATCATATAATTGGAATTTGTGTAATAAGTATACAGAAAGGAAATTTTATTGTTCACAATTGGTATGGCGTGCTTGGAAACAACAAGGTTATCGTATTGAATCAGTAAATCTTGGCAAGTATGACCCTGTATTACCTGTAGAATTGTATTGGAGTCCTTTAACGTATGTTTTTTATAAAAAATAATAATAAAAAAATTTTTCTTATCCTGGGGTGTATTGTTCTAGTTATATTTATTATTTGTGGAGTATTGATAAAACGTTTTCATTTTGGTAACAATAAGACTTGTATAGATCCTACAAAGGCTAAATATATAATTTCGTTATCCAAGCAGCGGAAGGCGAAGGGGATATTGTTATTGGTTGATGAGCAAGGGAAAATATATGCGAAAAAACATTTTCCGGGATATGGAGTAGTTTCAATTGTTAAGGCGGGTGATAGCTATAACCTTTATTCAATGAGGCAGAATAAGCACTGGAAACTTCATAAAAAAAATACAGACTTAACATCATTTTCTCTTATGAAAAAAAAGTATGCAAAATATGACTGGGAAAATATGGCAGCGTGGTTTGCTAAAGAGACCGCAGGTGATATTATTGAGACAATGAACATTGGTGGAATTGGCGATAAGTATTTAAGCAATATAATATATACATATAAGGGCAAACGAAGGGAAACCACAATTGAGGAACAAAATTTAGCTACTGCTACAAGGTTTAAATCACGTATTTATGTTCAGGGTTATGATTCAGAGCGTAATAAATATTTCATAAATGCTGTGAATTGCAAAACGGGAAAGAAGGTTAAGCTTGGCTTAAAGAACAGTTGTGCAGCTGAAGGATTTAGATTATTAAAACTAGACAATCGTATAATTACTTACGGCGATAATAGTGGAGATTCGTTAAAAAAAATCAAAAAGAGCGCTATTGCGATTATAGATGCTCGTAATAATCGTATATTAGAAGAAAAGTCGTTAAAAGACAAGGAAGTTCTTCTAGCTTTTATTCATAAAGGACGAATTAAATTGGTCGATTACGATGGAATTCTGCATGAATATGATGTGAATCTTAAAGAAATAACTAATACTGATATTAGCAAAAACAAATTTTATATTAATAATACTTCAGAGGATTATATTTGGGAGGAAAAAAGTGTTGTTGAAAAAACACACTATCTATATATATTTAGAACGCATAGCAAACTTGATAATAAACTTGTAGGATACATTGATAAATATCGAAAGTCGGATCTAACATTAGTACAAAGCATTAAAATTTCATTGCCCGAGGAAAAAGATTGGATGGGAGAGAGCTTGGGTTTTTATGTAAATGGCGATTGAGTTTTTTTGTATTGAATGGGTATATGAAATGTTGTAAAATATTAACAGGCACTTAGGTTTGTGGTTGAAAATCCATGCCAGCTACGGGCGAAAGGATCCACGTAAGCCGAGTATTCGGTGATCATGGCGTAGTCTAGAATATAAGTCCTGCGGCTAAGGCCGAGGCAACTGTGGGGTCAAAGACCAGGTCAACTAAGTGCCTGTTTTGAAGTGATTAAAAGAAGGCGAGGTCGTTATGAGAGTTAATATATCAGCGAAAAACTATCACCCAAGTGATCACCTTAAGGAAATGATAGATAAGAAGTTTTCAAAGCTCGATAAATATTTCCCGGAAGAGGCAGTTACTGAGATAATGGTAGAAAAAGGCAAGGCAGGTTATAAGTTTGAAGCTATGCTTCAGGAGAAGGGGACGCTTTTTAGAAGCGAGGTGACAGCAGAAGACCCTTACATTGCACTCGATATTGCAGTGGGGAAGTTATCTCGTCAGATGTCAAAGTTTAAATCAAAATTAAAAGCAAAGTTTAAGCCTCATAAAGACATGAGGTTTGATATACTTCCGGATATTGCAGAAGGGCATAAGGAAGAAGTTAAGATAATAAAGGAAAAAACTTTTGACGTGGAAATAATGACACCTGAAGATGCTGTGGTTCAGATGGAGATGTTGCAACATGATTTTTATGTATTTAAAGATGCAGCTACGAAGGAACTCGCTATAGTATATATTAGAGAAGATAAGACTTACGGAATCATAAGACCAAAAGCATAGGGGGCGATGTTGGGTAGTTATTTCGGTACGGATGGCATAAGAGGAATCGCAGGAGAGAAGCTTACACTTGAACTTGCACATAAGGTAGCGACAGCGTTAGCGGAATTGTTGAGAGAAGGAGCGGAAAGGCCGCTTGTAGTAATAGGTGAAGATACCAGGATTTCTTGTGCCATGCTTTGTGATGCGATGAGCGCAGCATTGATGGGAGACGGCTGCGATGTTATAAAGCTAGGGGTAATTCCAACACCCGCGGTATCATTGCTTGTGAAAAAATACGGAGCATCTGCGGGAATTATGATATCCGCATCCCATAATTCTTTTGAATATAACGGCATTAAGTTGTTTAATTCAGAGGGTATGAAATTAAGTGATGAGAAGGAACGGATAATAGAAGAGAAACTGGATGCATCGACTAATTTTCAAACGTCGTATCTCAGTTATGATCGCATCGGAAGGCTTATAGAGCCAAAAAAATTACCGCAAGAAGAATATATAGATTTTCTGCTTTCTACAGTGTCCGAAGATGAGAAAAAATATTTCAGAGGAAAGAAGATAATTCTAGACACCGCTAATGGAGCAAGCTACGATATTGCCCCCGTCGTATACAGACGGCTTGGAGCCGAGGTTATTTGCATCGGAGATTCACCGGATGGAATTAACATCAATAAAGATTGCGGATCTACGAGCATTGATAATTTGTCTGAGGAAGTAAAAAGGCTGGGAGCTGATTTCGGTCTTGCTTTTGATGGAGATGCGGACAGACTCATAGCAACGGATGAAAAAGGACAGGTCATTGACGGTGATAAGATAATGTGTATCGTTGCACGTTACCTTAAACAGCAAGGTATCCTGAACACGGTTGTAACGGTTACGGTTATGTCAAATTTGGGTTTGCATAAATTCATGGGAGAGCTCGGTCTTACTACGGACATTACCAAGGTAGGGGATAGGTATGTGCTTGAAAGCATGCTGAAAACAGGCAGTATAATGGGCGGAGAACAATCCGGTCATATGATATTTATGAAAGATTGCGTCACGGGTGATGGAATATTATCATCGTTAAAGTTTGTTGCTGCGATCGGTGCAGACAGCAGAAAGGCCGGCGAAGTTGTAGCTGATGTGGTAATTTACCCGCAGGTGCTTATAAATGTCAATGTGAGCGATGTTACAAAGAAAACCTACGCTTCAAATGATAAGGTCATAGAAGTTGTAGAAGAAATAAATGAAATTCTTAAAGATAAGGGACGCACACTGATAAGACCGTCAGGAACGGAACCGCTTGTTAGAGTAATGGTAGAAGGCGAAGATATTACCGAAATAAAAGGATATGCGGAGCAAATTGTAAAGGTGATAAAAAGTATCTAAATATTTAATAAAACAAACAATGCGCAGAGTATAGTTTTGAATTTCTAAAAACTAAAGAAGTACAGGGGTGTTATCTGGTATTTATCAGGTGAACATCCGTTTTTTATGTTCAATTTTTTTCATTACATCAGAGAAATATATTTTTAGGTTTTACAGACTAACTTCTGATGTTTGATCATTCAGGATTTGGGGTATAAGTTAGTAAAGCTAAATAAGTGATTAGTCTTTTTGTGTGGTTCTCTGTATTGTGATAAATGTTGTGTGAGTAAGTTTGAAAAGTGGTTTAGCAACTGCTTCTATTATAGAGCTATAAAAATGCTGAAAGATGAATTTGGAGAAAGCTCGGCATAAAAAATGTATTAAGTAAAACAAAAAATCATCTGACGGCATTAAGAAGATAGTGTTATGAAGGGAGGGCTATGAATCATGGAAGAAAGAAAGTACTTACTGGGAACAGAGGAGCAGCAGGCATGGATGAAGGACTATTTCTTTGCTCCGCGAGGCATCGGGTTTGCCGAACCCGGAACGGTTGCTGTTGATAGCACGGAATTTAGTGCTTATAACGTGGCGAAATCGTTTTATCAAAATTATCCGGAGGTGTTTAACTTGGGTTATATCGCCTCAAAGGTTAAGGTGGATAAAGAGGAAGTCAGGAAAAGGTTGAAGCGAATGTATGATGAACGTATCATTATGCTCGTGTATAATCCGGCGGTGGCTGTGTATGGCTGGGGGCTTTATTACTGGGTGGTTAAGTTGAAGAAGGATACACCAAAGGAAATAAAGCAACAGCTTGCCGAGTGGTTTCAGAGCAAGGACGATATTTGTACCGGATATGAAGCGGAGGGAGATTTTGATTTTTTCAACGGGAATCATATGAGAGTGTTGGATAATCTTCTGTCAGATGTCATCGGACCGTGGCGTGACATGCCGGAGCTTGAGTATGTACATCTTTGCCCGATTCGCCGTGACGTAAGGGAATCGAACGTTAACATGTGGGATGCACATGGAGACGGATATCGCAAGTTTGTGTGGGGGAAAGAGCAGGTTAAAAAACTGCTTAAGGTGCAAGATAAGATTGATGCGGTTGATTTTGGGATTATTGATGCAATTAATAATACGAAGACCGTGGGTGACATGTTTGATTATGCTGTTTTAGAAGATCTTTCAGGATTGAGCGGAGAGCAGATGAAGAAAGATTTCGTGCAAATATGTGACGTAGGACGTTATGCGGTGCCGATGATTTATCTAAACCATATGAAGCTAGGCTTGACAATGAAGATGTATTTGGTTCGAATGTTCCAGAACGTGCCTAGTTACCGAAAATCTCAAATTACGGACGAATTATCCGATATGCCTGAATTTAATAATATCTGGGAATTTTCAGATTCCTTCTATGATGTTATGCTAAGCTCCTTTGAAGAATTAACAGATTGGAAGGATTTGCGCAGTAAGATCGAGAGTTACGGTGAAGTTGAGGAAGTAAAGATTGCAAATTCTCCAAAGCAATTCAGAAGATGGGTTTGCAGGCTTGATGATCAAAACGGATACTGGGAAGAGTGCGTATTCACGGATGATTTTCTCCAGGATCGCACAGTTAATAACGATGTAAAATGTCGTTTTTCTGTAAATAAGGAGGTGAAATAGAATGAAAGTTCTTCATGTTCGCGATTATGTCGTAAATCGCCTGCAATATGCTCTGAATCCAAAGTCTATTGCTGTGGTCGGTGCAAGCCGTTATGAAACGAAGGTAGGATACAAGGTGATCGAAGGATTGAGAGAGTGGGGCTATAAAGGAGAGATTTATCCGGTAAATCCGAGATCGGATAAGGTACATGGATTAAAAGCATATCCTACGGTTAAGGATATTCCGTATGCTGTGGATTTGGTTTTTGTGGCGGTGCCGGCACATATTGTTAAGTCGGTGCTTGAAGACTGTGTTGCTAAAAAAGTAAATATCGTTGTGATAGCAACAAGTGCATTTAAAGAGATCGGACGTGGACAGTTGCAGAATGATTTGACGCAGTACTGTCGAGATAATAAGTTACCGTTGATAGGTCCGAATTTAGTCGGAATGGGAAGTCCGTATTTGAATTTCAACTGTGGATTTATTCCTTATCTGCCGATGGAAGGACCTGTAGCCATGATTTCTCAATCAGGAGCAAATTTATTGGCAGCGCTTGGAACATCGCAGAAGGATCACTTCGGCATGAGCTTTTTTGTAGGACTTGGGAATAAAGCAGATGTGGATTTTTGTGAGTTCGTTTCTTATGCAGGTATTGATGGTGATACTAAGTGTCTTGCAATTTACATCGAAGGCTTGGATAGTCCGGAAGGTTTTGTGGAGGCGTGTCAAAAGGTTGATAAGCCGATCGTTACGATCAAGGTCGGCGGTTCAAAAATCGGTGTTAAAGCCGCCTTTGCACATACCGCTTCGGAAAATGAAGGAACCGGCGATGCTTACTATGATGAGGTATTCCAAAAGGCGGGAGCGATTCGCGCCACAACATGGCAGGAATTTTTGGACGTATCATTGGCATTGGGAATGCAACCTCCGCTGTATGATGATAAGATTGTGATGATTACTAATGGTGGGGGATCCGGATTGCTCAGCTGCGATCATTTTGAAAGAATGGGATTACCACTTCACGAATTGAAGGAAATTTCTCCGGGACTTCCCGACAGGATCCGTGCATATATGCCTATGTTCGGTTCTCCGCTGAATCCTGTCGATATTTCGGGAACCGCTTCACCTATCCAATATAAAGGAGCCTTCCGTCAGGCAATCAGAGATCCTAAGGTGAATGGAATTCTCGGATCAATTTGCCCAACTGCGGTGACGGATGTAGATGCTGTGGTGGATGTGGTAATTGAGTTACACGAAGCTTATAGACATCTGGAAAAACCGTTTATTATGGAATGCCAAGGTGGAGAAGAATGTCAGCGAGCAATTATGAAACTGAGAGATCACGGTATTCCGGCATATCCTACTGCAGAACAGTCCGTAAATGCGATGATTGCTCTTTACAAGTATGGAAAGATCAAACAGAGTAGAAAAAAATAAATAAAAGGTAACAGGTTCATTGTTTAAAAATATCCTCCGGCACCATTGTAGCCGGAGGATATTTTTTGCCTCCCTTTCATAAGGGGGCATACTGTAACTTTTGCTTCAGGACATTTTCATTTGTGGCATATTAGGGTATTTATATGTTTAATTTAGAAGCAAATTGCAAATGTGATAAAAAAATATTTGATTTCATACCGCCTTCATATTCCTATGATAAATTACTACCATTGGCATAGGAAAGGAAGGTGGAAAGATGTCATATTTTAAAAGAGCGTGGCTCTATATTACCAGAAAAAAAGTTAAAACTTTGTTGATGTTATTGGTGCTGGTATTTATGTCGACTGCTATTTTAAGCGGTCTTGCGGTAAAAACGTCAATGCGTAAATCAGCAGAAAAATTGGAAAGAACCTTATTTGCGGGTGTAACACTGCAAAATGATATAAGGTATACATCTGATCAGGGCAGAGGCCTTGGAACCGTAACTAATGATGATATAAATAAAGTTTTACAATCTAAGCACGTGAAAGATCACGTAAAAAGGATGATAGCTACGGTAGATTTCAAAGATGGTGAATTAAAGCATCTCGAAGATGAATCACAAACAAAGCCGACTGTTAAAAAGGCAACGGATGTAGTGGGTGTAAATAAATCCGAAATTGAGGGTAAATTTCGTTCGGGTGCATTAAAACTCATTAAGGGCAGGCATATAACAGAGGGGGATAAAAACAAGGTATTGATTCATGAAGACCTTGCAAAACGAAATAATCTAAAACTTGGAGATAAGCTAAAGCTTACAACCAATACCGCAGTAGTGGAGAATGAAAACAAGGCTAAAAAAACAGCAAGACCTGAAATCGTAGGTATATTTTCAGGAAAAAACACAAAGACGCCTGCATCGCATCTTGAGCTGTACGAAAACATTATAATAGGTGACCTCGGCATGACGAGAGCACTTAACAGCTATCGCAGTAACGGCAAGGATGATGTTTATAATGATGCTTCATTTTTTGCAAAGCAGGGAAGCAATACGCAATCTATAATAAACGATGCGCAAAAGAAGGATATAGATTGGCAAAAATATCAGATGATAAAAAACGGAAGCTATTTTGCAGTTGCAAATTCAATGATCAACGGAATATATAAGCTTTCAAATACTATCTTAGGATCATCAATAGTCATCATGATAATACTTCTAACTTTGATATTGCTCATGTGGATGAAAGAAAGGAAGAAAGAGCTTGCAATACTAATGTCGCTGGGCATATCTAAGGGTAAGCTTTTAATGCAGTATATATCTGAGCTTCTGATGGTATTTGTAGTAGGCATAGGTGTTTCGGTATTGACCACAAAGGCGGTAGTGCAAAGAGTCGGGGATCACGTATTACAAAAAGCACAGAGCAGCAGTACAGCAGATCTTGCAGGTCAGGTAAATGTAGGTGCGGATGCCGATACATCAGTACTCAGCAAGACGATAGATCATCTTACAGTAAGTATTCAAAAGATGGATGTTGCATACCTTGCATTGATAGGAATTGCGGTAATAGTGATAGCGGTTGTACTTGCTTCTATCCCAATGCTCAAATCAAAACCGAAACAACTACTTTCTGAATTTGAGTAAAGGAGGAATACTTTGACTACTTTAACTCGAGCTGTGACAGCGATAAGAAGAAAGAAGATAAAAACACTGATTATGTTTTTGATAATGAGCGTGATATTTTCAGGGATAGCAGGCGGAGTATCCGTACACAAGGCAATGACTTTACTTAAAAGCAAGGTGGATGAAAACGTAAATTCAGCTGTTTCATTGGAAGGTAAAAATAAAGCGTTTTTGCAGCAACATGCGGACAAGCTCTCGAAACTTGAGAATATAAAGAAGTACAACTATCAGTATGATAAAATCGCACAAACAGATAAACAGCCTGTTACAAATAAGAATAAGAATGTAGATATAGGTAATGCGGCAAATGGGCAGCAAAATGTGGGGATCACAGGAATTTTAAACAGTGCCATGTATCCGCAGTTTGCAAATGAGGCGTTTGAGCTTATCAAAGGGCGGCATATAAATGATAAAAGCAAAAGGACTGCCTTGGTTCATGAGGCTTTTGCTAAAAAAAATAAATTAAAGCCGGGCAGCAAATTAAAGATAGGCAGCGGTAAGAACAAGATGGAAGTTACTGTCGCAGGAGTGTATAAAGGGCATAACAAGACCACGGGGGTATTGCCGGAAGAATTGGTGGAAAACAACATTTTCACAGACCTTAAAACAGCACAGAGTTTAGTTCCCGGGCACAATGGTGCGGAAATTTCTAAGGCGTGGTATTTTACAAGCAGTCCAAAACTTGTAAACTCTGTAATAAAAGAGGCAAAAAAGCAAGACTTGCCATGGAAGACCTTAAGAATTAGAAATGAAAATGAGGCATCTAAGGGAGTGGTATCGTCTCTTGAAAATGTGCAACAGATTATAACCATGTTTATGATAGGTATGGGAATCACCGCCATATTAATACTGTCATTCGTACTCATATTTTGGATACGTAACAGGATAAACGAAATCGGCATATTGGTTTCTGTGGGAATTTCAAAAGCAAATGTAATGAAGCAGATGATATGGGAATTGCTTATGATAGGAGCGGCCGCTCTCGGCGCAGCATTTGCGGTGAGTAAGTTAATAGCTGGGCAGCTTGGAAGCATTTTTATAAAGCTTGCGGGCAGCGGTAATGACGGAATCAGCTCAAAAAATTTAATGCATAGTGCTTTAAATCTAAGTGAATATGCAGTACTTTGTTTATTGGGAGGAGCGGTTATACTTATTTCGGTATCGATAGCCTATGCACCTATAGCATCGCAAAAGCCGAAAGAAATTTTATCTAAGATGAATTAAGGAGGAAAAAGATGAGTATATTAAGCATGGAGAATGTGAACTATTCATATGAGAAAATGAATAAAAAAGTTTTAAGGAATGTAAGCGTAGACTTTGAAGAAGGTACGATGTACGCAATAGTAGGAAATTCAGGAGAAGGTAAGTCAACTATGCTCGGTATTTTGGCAGGACTCGACGTTCCTTCGAGCGGTAAAGTAAAATTCAATGGAGAAGATATAACTGTAAAAGGGTATTCTTACCACAGGCAAAAACAAATTTCTTTGGTTTTCCAAAATTACAACCTCATAGATTACATGACGCCTATAGAAAATTTAAGGCTTGTGAATCCTACTGCAAACGAGGACATACTTCTTGATCTTGGGTTAAGCAAGGATGAAATCACGAGAAATGTAATGAAACTTTCAGGTGGGCAGCAGCAGCGTGTAGCAATAGGTAGAGCGCTGGTTTCCGATGCCCCTGTCATCCTGGCGGATGAGCCTACGGGAAATCTGGATGAAAAAACTGCAAGGGATATCATAGCGTTGCTTAAAAAAATCGCTCACGAAGATAATAAATGCGTAGTGGTGGTTACTCATAGCAAAAAGCTTGCTGAAGAGGCAGATCAAGTGCTCACCCTAAAGAAGAAGGATATAGTGATAGAATAGAATTAAAGTTTACAGGACTATTGCACAGTTCATATATGAAGAGTTAGAATAATATGTAGATAAACGCATATAATGCAAAAATAAGGGGAAAAGGTGAAAGATAATATAAATGAAAACAGCAGGTATACTATTTTAGTAGCTGAGGATGAAGCAAATACAAGGAAAGGCATTGAACAGTTTTTGGAATCGGCAGGGTATAAGGTTATTGCAGCTAAAAATGGTCAAGAAGCATTGGATCATTTTAGAGATGCTGCACTTGTAATCTTAGATATCATGATGCCGGAACTCGATGGGATAGAAGTTCTTAAAAACATCAGGCAAGTAAACAAAGTGCCGGTTATAATGCTTACAGCACTTTCAGATGAAGGGACACAGCTTACAACCTTCAATGAACTCGCAGATGATTATATAAGTAAGCCTTTTTCTTTGGTGATATTGCAAAAGAGAATAGAATCGCTTTTAAGAAGAAACAGAGATAAAGAGGTTTCGATATGGGAAAGCGGAGATGCCTCGGTAGACTTTGAAGCTTACAGGGGTTACTATAAAGGTAAGGATGCGAATCTTACAACGAAGGAAATCATGCTCTTTAAATTGCTCGTTGAAAATAAAGGCAGAGCACTTACAAGAGACTATATTCTCTCATCACTTTGGGCAGATAACATGGCTCCGTTTGACAGAATTGTCGATGCATATGTAAAAAATTTAAGGAAGAAATTACATCTTGAATGCTTGACTACAGTAAAAGGTGTTGGATACAGATATGACGAGGATTAAACTTTTTCCTAAAACTTTCATTCTCACTACGGTGTTGTTTGTCGTGCTCGGAGTAATAATACATAGCTGTATCTTTTTCCTTGTTCCTAAGATATATCGGGACATAAAGGATAAGGATACGACGAAACAAATTTCAGAACTAGTTCATAAAGTGAATGGAAAGGATATGGCGGAGGTTTTAAAGAGGTCAGAGGAGTACTCCAGATTAAAGAACGTCAATGTAAATATAATAGTAGGTAGGAAGGAACATTTTTTTGAGAGGTTTAAGCCTCAAAATGTAATGTCTCCGTCTCAAATAAAAGGAGACCTCACGATAGTGGTCGATGATAAGTATGTGGATATGAGCTCCATAATACTTAAGGTTAGAGAGGCCAAGGATGCCGAAGGTAGAGTCTTTATAGTGCAACTCATGACCGATGTTAGACCTATCTCTGAAGCAAGAGCTGCAACGCTTAAAACCTTGCCTTACAGTATAGTCATTTCCTTAATTTGTGCCTTGATATTTTCATACGTCTACAGCCGCCTTACGACAAAACCTATCAAGAATATGGTTGAGGTCACAGGAAAGATGCAAAAGCTCGACAAAAACGCGCATTATGCAGTTAACGGCGAGGATGAGATAAATGTTCTCGGAAGTCATATAAATGAATTGTATTCAGATCTTTGTCATATGATAGATTCACTCGAAAAGGAAAACTTCAAAATTTCTAAGCTCGAGAAGGACAGATTGATTTTTATGAGGGCGGCATCTCATGAGTTAAAGACGCCGCTTACGAGTTTGAGGGTTATGCTTGAAAACATGGCGCTGAATATAGGTGAATACAAGAATCACGAAAAGTATTTAGAAGAGTCTATCATAGTAGTGGATAAGATGTATGAAATGATACGAGATATTATGGCATCGCACGATGAAATTCAAGGTGGCATATATAGCGAAAATAGTATTATTAAGGTCGATGATGTGCTTTTAAGTGTATTGGATGAATATAGGATTTTAGCAGAATCAAAAGGCATTGAGATTTCTGTAAATACGCAGCATATCAAAATTTCAAATAATAGATCTCTTTTAGAAAAGGTGTTTTCAAATATCATATCGAATGCGATTCATTACACTGAGAAAGAGGGAAAGGTAGAGATTGATCTTACTGATAGATATATTTCAGTTAAGAATGAATGTAAGCCTATTGAAAGCGATAAACTGAATAAGATATTCGAACCGCTATATAGATTGGATGAGAGCAGAAATTATGAAATTGCAGGTAGCGGAATGGGACTTTATATCGTAAAGGTATTGCTTGAAAGCAAGGGAATGAAATATAGCTTTTTACCATGCAACAGGGGTATGGAATTTAAAATAGAGATTGTTGGAGATGATGTAAGTTAATTGAAAATGTCGAAAAAAAGTGAAAAAAGTCGATAAAAAAATAATTTCAGCGTGATCAAATCATTTACGGCATAGGATTTTCAGGAGAGTTTTCTTGTGATTCCTTGCAGTACAATGCATGTATCGGCGAGTATTTTGCGCAGTGAAAATTTATATGAATTTTCCTGCGAAAGGCTCGCTGATTTTTTTATCTCGTTTTTCGTATACTTTAGGTATAAGCTGTGCGAGAAGGGAGATGAGATAGATGGATAAGAAGCTGAAGAATGTTGCGGTAAAACTTTCAAATCAGGTAAAGGAACGCATATCCATGCTTGAGGATTTACAGGATAGTGCTGTATACGAGTTTATAGAAGAAGAAATATTTAAAAGAAAAGACCTACTATATTTATCTGCTCCATCCATCGTACTTTTGGCAGAGAGTGTGTTTTCAGCTGTAAGATCCGATATGGATATATTGCAAAAATATGTAGATGATGCAGAGGTTTCTGAAATCATGGTAAACGGCAAAGATAATATTTTTATAGAGCGGAGGGGCAAGATAGAGAAGACAGCGGACAAATTCGATACCACTGAAGAGTTAAACGAAGTAATACACAGGGTTGCAGGGAAGGTGAACCGCCAGATCAGCGAGATGGATCCTATAGTGGATGCACGGCTTTCAGACGGATCGAGGGTGAATGCGGTTTATGGGAACGTAGCTATCGGAGGGCCCGCATTTACGGTTAGAAAATTTCCTAAAATATCATTGAGGATGAATGATCTCATAGAATATGAGACCATAACGAAGGAAGCCGGAAAGCTTTTGAAGTTGCTGGTCGGGAGCGGTTATAACCTTTTCATAAGTGGAGGTACATCGTCCGGCAAAACAACTTTTTTAAATGCCTTATCGGACTCCATACCCACAGGAGAACGTATAGTTGTGATTGAGGATTCCATGGAATTGAAATTGAACGGATTAAGCAATGTAGTTAGGCTTGAATGTAAACCCAAGAATGCTCAGGGCAGAGGCGAAGTGAGTATGCGTCATCTTATAAGATCGAGTTTAAGGATGAGACCTGACAGAATAATAGTAGGAGAAGTAAGGGGCGGTGAAATTATCGAAATGATTCAGGCTATGAACACGGGTCATGATGGAAGTCTCAGCACTGGGCACGGCACCGGAGTCGCCGGAATGCTTAAGCGTATGGAGGCGATGTTTTTACAGGCAGGAGAGTTCCCTGTAGATGCAATAAGAGAGCAGATAGCACAAGCGATAGATATAGTTGTGCAGCTTGCAAAGATAGCAAACACGGGAAGAAGAGTTACTGAGATATGCGAAATCGTAAATTATGAAGGAGGTAGATTTAAGTTAAATCCTATTTATAGATTTACAGACGGAAAGCTCGTAAAAACTCATAATGAGCTTGTTAATACTGAAAAGATGAAGCTAAACGGTTATTATAATGAATATTTAAAATGGCAGGAGGCAAGCACAGATGACTAAAGGCAGAGATTATTCCGTGTATGTAATGGATAGGAAGGAAGCTGTTTTGGTAACGATAATATCCGCCTGTATTTGCATGTTTGCAGGGTTATTGTTTTTTAGAAATGTATTTGCGTCATTAATATTTTTGGGTGGAGTTATTTTCATGAAACGAGCATATTGCATGCATATGCTCGATGTGCGGCAGGCTAAAATGCTATCTCAGTTTCAGGACTTATTGCACAGTCTATCCGCTTCATTTTCCGTGAATAAGAGCATGGGCGAAGCGATTAGGCAAGGCAGGGTTGTGGTGGAACTTGTACACGGAAGGAAGGCTATATTAGCGCAGGAGCTTGAGATCATGCATAGGAGTATTGCGGAAAACAATGTTGTTGATACCGAGGTGTGGGATGATTTTGCAAAGAGAAGCGGTATGGAGGATATAGAAAACTTCGCAAGAACTTACTCTACATGTAAAGAAACCGGCGGGAACATAATAAAGGCTGTAGGCGATGCTTGTGAAGTGATATCAGAAAAGATATCAATATCTAAGGAGATCAAAGCCATCACCAATCAAAAAAAGGTAGAGGGAAGGATTATCCTTATAATGCCTATTGTAGTGCTTACATTACTCAATTTATTCGCCTATGATTACATAGCGCCTATGTATACAAGTAGTAGCGGACGGGTTATGATGGGGATGGCTTTGAGCTTATTGATAGTTGCAGTTTATATGGTTGAAAAGATTACGAGGATACGGGTGTAGATAGTTATGAAACTTTTTGATGTATTTTTAGGAAATTCCGAAGTGATATCCAAGAGGTACGATGCACTTTATGGAAAAAGAGATCACAGTAAAAGGATAAAGAAGTATAGAAACGATAGGCTTGCGGTTTTAATGTTGATCTCGGCTTTGTTTGCGGCGAGTATATTTATAGCTGTTCATGAAGGTGGCAGTGCAAAAAGAGATACAGAATTGATAAAGAATGGGAACTACGTAAGTGCAATTAAAAAACCTGATAAGGATATAAAGACGGTAGATATGACAGTGAAGCTTAAAGGTAAACAGGGGACAGTGGTAAAGAATATAGAAGTGCCTGTTGAAGCGCAGAATTACAGAAAGGAGCTGCAGGCTGAGAGGGTATCGCCTGAAAGTAAGCAGGAAAAAGTGATGAACGATATAAAGCGTGAAATAGACAAGGGTAATAGTGACAGAAAGAGCAATACATTAAAGCTGCCTGCAAAGCTCGCAGATGGTACACCTATAGCGTGGGAGCAGGAAGAAGGAAGTCTCGCAGGGTTAATTTTGATACCACTTGTACTTGCACTTATCGTTTTGGCAAAGGGTAAATACAGTAAATTGGAAAAGATAAGAAAGGAATCGCATCAAGATGTACTTATGAATCTTCCAAGCTTTATAAACAGGTATATCCTGCTTATAAATGCAGGCGCCATGCCTGAGGATGCACTTAAGAGGGCTTCGGAGCCGGAGAAAAACATGCTTGGCAAAGGCTATTTTAGTGAGCTCATCACAGATTTGTATGACAGAGCGGAAAAGAGCAAGAGTTCTCTGAGTAAAGAGCTTTATGATGCGGCTTTAAGGCTGGGTATATGGCAGTTTATAAGGATTACATCGATAATTACGGATAGTATGTATACAGGCAGTGATATGTCACATAAGCTCACAAGTGAAGCCAAGATGCTCTGGTTTGAAAGGAAAAAACTTGCAGAATCAAGGGGAAGGCTTGCAGAAGTGAAGCTTACGATGCCGCTACTATTATTGCTTTTGGTACTCATGATAGTTACGATTGGTCCCGCAACTATGGATATGTAAGGAGGATATAATGAAAGAATTTTGGTACAGGATAATTGCAAAATGCCGCAATAAATGCAGAGAGAAAGCCGGTATGGAGCTGGTACAGGTAGCTATACTCATAGCCATAGCGATAGCTCTTGGCATTATATTTAGAACACAAATCACGGGATTTGTTAATAAAATTTTTTCGAAACTAAATGGAGGATTTTAGAATATGGTGCGAATTAAGAGTAAAAAAGGGAGCACCATGGTCGAGGCTGCTCTGGTGTTCCCGATATTAATATTTGTAGTGGTGACTGTGGTTGGGTTTTGCACATTTATGTCGGATAAGATTCTAGCCGGGAGTAAGGCCACTATAATAGCTAAGAAACACGCTGTTGCAAATACCGGGACGGGTAAAAACAGCATTGAAGGAGTAAGCACCGATGGATATAGCATAACGGGAAGTGAAGGGATGGTTTCGGATGTGGATGTAGTTAAGAATGTAAGATTTTCCATAGGCAGATTTATAGGGAGTTCTCAGATGAGTATTAAGAGAGCCCATGCAGAAGCTGTGCGGGAAGAAGATGTAATTCTTCCGCTGGAGATCGTTAAGGAAGCAAGCCGAAACAATGAATAATGTAAGCTTTAAAAGTGGGAAACTACTCAAATATCAATATGTAAACAGTAAAAAAGGCGGAAGTCTCGTATTTTTGCTGCTTATAACGGGAACGATGTTCTCGCTCGTATTATTCATGATAATAGCCACAAATAAGTGGGCGGATAAGTCATATGGTGACAGCGTAGTGTCTCTTGCGAATCATTCTGTCATGGGTGAATACAGCAGGGAGCTTTTAAATGACTATGGGATAATGGCTTTTTACGGAAGACCTGCGTATATAGAATCCAAGATAAATAAGTATGCTGAAAGTAGCTTCAGCAAGCATCCGAGAATTAAGAAGGCAAGGTATTCAGTCGATACGAGTAGGCATACTTTGGTAAACAAAAGGTTGTTTGAGGCTGTAGCATTGAAGAGGCTTAAGCTTGAGATTATGAAGGGGGTTATAAGCGGCAAAATAGAAAAGGATTTTAACGATAAGGGGCTTTTTAAAAAGGATTCAAGCAAGCGAGTGTTAAAGCATAGAGGAATAATTTCATCTCTTCCAAGCAGGCAAACCGGTATCGCCGACAGATCCATATTCACAGTGATATCCGAGCTTAAAGATGAATTATCTGAGAAGGGATCGCTAAAGGCTTTCTTTAAAGGCAAGGCTGAGCAATCACTGTTTGATTATTACCTGCTTAAACGTTTCGACAGTGCAGTTCACACAAAGCTTAAGCATAAGACGTTTTTTAAAAATGAATTGGAATATATTTTAGCCGGAAACCTTTCAGACGAGGATAATGAAAGAAGTATTAAACGGACGTTGATTTGCCTTAGAACCGCCATAAACAGCGTGGAGATTCTTATAGATCCTAAGAAAATGGGTAAGGTGAAGCTTTTGGCTTCGGAAACCGGGGGAAGTGCAGCACCTGCTGTAATTGCAGCTTGGGCTTTGGCGGAGGCAAAAAATGATATTGAGATTCTCTATCACGGTGGGAAGATACCATGGTATAAAGGCGAGCTTTATTGGGCGACAAGTCTTAAGAAGATAAAGGATTTCGATCCGAAGAAGGGCTATATCAATACAGGCTCAAAAAATGGAGCGAATTATAATATGTATCTTGCGATGCTCTTGACTTTATCGAATCAAACTACAAAGGTGTATAGAGCCATGGATCTTATACATATAAACATGAAGGGGAATTATTGCAGTGAGTTTGATATTAAATATTGCAACAGGGGATATACCTTGGATACAGTAGTCATGAACAATAGGTATAGATATGAACTTAATTATGACAAGGATATAAACGATGAGCTCAATTAAAAGTAAGAAGGGACATTTTATATTGGAGGCGGCAATATTTTTACCGATCTTCGTATTGGCGTTTCTTGCTATCGGGCAGCTTATCAACATCGCAGGTGTGCGAAATGCCGTTATGCATTCGGCGAGCGATGAGGTTTCTAAGGTAGCTCGGTTCAGCTACAAAGTAAAGCAGGCGGACATCTACAGGAAGAAAGTAAGCGATAGGGTAATTAGCAGTGCAAAGGGCGCAAACGATGTAAATATCAGGGATTATGAATATCTTAAAGAAGATGATCTAATATCGTTTGAGGTTCACTACAACTGTAAAAATAAGATAAAGATTGGAGTTCATCAAAATGTATATATGGCAGATAGGATTCTTTGTAGAGCCTTTACGGGAAAGAAGTTCGAGGGCGCAATGGGTTTTGATGCTATGCAAGGCATTGGGGATGATGAAGTGTGGATATTTCCGGAAAACGGAAGGTGTTATCACAGAGTATCGTGCACGTACGTTAGAAGTAGTGCAAGGTCAGCGGTAAAAACCGGAAGTATACTCTCAAAATATCAGGCTTGTAAGAAGTGCATGAGTGGTAATTCCGCTCCGGGCAGTATGGTGTACGTGTTTGAAAACGGCGAAAAATTTCATCTTAGAAATTGCATAACATTGAATAAGATATGCGAAAGCATGGGCAAGGAAGAGGCACGAAAAAATGGATATGTGCCATGTAGTAAGTGTAGTCCGTGAGAGGGGGTATGAAGATGAATGACAGGCTAAAAATAGAGCTTAAGGAAAGAGATATATATGGTTTTGAAAAAGATATAATCTGTGATAACAGTGATGTGTTTTTAAAGGTTGATAGAGTATATAAAGATGAGAATAATAAATATATCGCAGAGTACGATGTGGCAGGATTTAAGAGCCTTACAAAGATAAAGAGACTCAACCTTGCAGGGTATCTTAAGATTGAAAAGGCTATAAGGGAATTGTTTTTAAAGGTAAATTCGCAGTTTTTAGATATTCAGCAAATGCGAATTTGTGCTGATGTGATATTTATAAAACCGAGCGATTTTGAAGCAAGGATTGCTTTTGTTCCACAGGAAGAGGCGGATATAAAAAGAAGGTTTGCAGAGATTTCGCATGATTTACTAAATAAGACCACAATATAAAAAGGGGGTAGGAAGTATTAGAATGTTCAAGGTCGCAAAATGCGACCTTGAACAGAGGTGCTGGACGAAAAATCCGATATTGAGGCTGTTAAGTGGAGAAAATTGAACATAGGTAATTAATTAAGAAGGTTGTTTTTTGGTGTTTTCGAGTTTTACTATAAAGGCTCGTAGTATTTTTATGATTATGGTAGCTACAGGTGCGGCTATTATCATGGCAAGTAAACCACCGTAGTACCAACCTACAGTTACAGAAAGGATTACAATTAGCGGATGTAAGCCTAGTTTTTCTCCTACTATTTTAGGATAAATTAGGTTCGCATCAAATTGTTGCAATACAATCATTGCAATTACAGCAACAGCGCCATGTAGCGGACTTGATGTAATCGAGGTGAGGATAAACACGGGCACCATGCCGGCGAATGGTCCGAAATACGGAATTATGTTCATAACTCCTGCAAATATTCCAAGGAATACCGAGAATTTTATTCCGAGGACGGTGAGCAATATGGAAGATAAAACAGCTATAATTAAGGCATCGAGCAGTACACCTCTCACAAAAAGCGCTAATATATTTACTATATCGTTCATAAGATTTGACAGGGTTGAGCGCCTTTGCTTATTCCTTACTATCAGTCTGGCTACACGTTTTATCTTTCTTGTAAAATAGGTGTGATCTATCAGTATATAAATGCACATTATCATTCCGATTATTACATTAAATAGGCTTATACCTACCTTTTTAAGACCTTCAAACAAGGAAGTGCTAAATATCGAGGTGAGCCAATTTAACGCAGATGTAGATACTGAAACTATTTGTGACGAGATTACATTTGCATATTCACTGGATTTCCCCCATTCCTCAAGTGCTAACTTGTATTTCGTAAAGATTTCCGTGACCTTACCTAAATTAGAAGAAAGATTTGAAAATGTAAGTTGACCCAGTATAAGAGATGTAAGGCCGTATATTATAAGAGAGATGATAGCTATAAACGCCAACAGCGAAGTGAGTATCCCAAGATATTTAGGAATTTTTTTAGACTTAAAATAAGGAGATAACAGGTTTTCTATTTTTTTAACTATGGGATAAAGTATAAATGCCAGCAATATCCCTATCCATAGGGGATAGAGTGCGTTTATAAAACCGTCCACTGCGCTACCCACATGTCGTATGAAGTTGTCAAGATTATTTATGCCTAAGTATAATATGTATAGTATTAATGCATTTATAACTATAAAAGTGGAATTTTTGTAAAAATCCTCCGTTAATGAAAACTTCGATAAGAATTTTTTCATTTAATTTCTCCATTCGCATTTAATATTGATATTTAGCGACTAATTTAAAGTTATTATACTATACAAGTGCAAACAGCGCAAACTGACAGCTTATAAGCACTAAGTTCGAAACAATTAATAGTCCAAATTCGCAAAGAATAACGTACTGTGTTATAATTCTATCTGTTAGAAAGGTTAACGGAGGAGTGATATATGAATAGGCTTAGAAATTTTATATATGAAAAAAATGACTTGATAGTGGCGCTACTGGTGGTCTTAATCACCGCAAGCATATTATGGTGGAAGATAGACGGCATAATGGAGTATCCTAAGAAGTTGGTTGCAGTCACCGTGAGCGATAAGGAAAGGAATACGCAGCCTGAGGAAGTAGGGAAAACATCGGCTGTAGAGATAAATATCACAAAAAAGGATGATCCTAAGACATTATCTGAGAAGCTTGCTGCTGCGAATCTTCTTACCGAAAAGGAAGAATTTGAAAGCAAACTTAAGGAAGCATTAAATAAGAGGACATTAAAGAGAGGTAAAGTTAAAGTTGAACCGGATCTTCGTACAGAGGATCTGGTATCACTTGTTACTTCTGAAAAATAATCAATACATCAGTTCTTATTTATAGTTAAGGCGAAACCCGCAGAAGATGCCTGTGGTGAGCAGCAAATTGCAGACTTTGCAAATTTATAGCTTAAGTGGAGGCTAAAAGAAAGGAGAATATTATGGGATTGGTTACTACGGAACAAATGTTCAAAAAATCGCTATGCAGCGACTATGCGGTAGGTGCATTTAATGTCAATAATATGGAGATAATCCAAGGGATAGTGGAGGCAGCTAAAGAGGAAGAAGCGCCGCTAATCCTGCAGGTATCGGCAGGTGCACGAAAATATGCAAACCCGATATACCTTAAAAAACTTGTAGAAGCAGCTATAGAGGATACAGGACTCGATATGGCGCTACATCTTGACCATGGAGAAGATTTCGATATATGCAAACAATGCGTTGACAGCGGGTTTTCATCTGTAATGGTGGACGGTTCGAAACATCCTTTTGAGAAAAATATCGCCCTTACAAAGCAGGTTGTAGATTACGCACATGAGAGAGGTGTGGTGGTTGAAGCGGAGCTCGGTAAGCTTGCCGGAATTGAAGATAATATAAACGTCGATGCAAGAGAGGCTACATTCACAGATCCTGAACAGGCAAAGGAATTTGTGGAGAGGACGGGTGTAGATTCTTTGGCGGTTGCGATAGGTACAAGTCACGGAGCATATAAGTTTAAAGGAGAGCCGAGACTCGATTTTGAGCGTCTTAAAGAGATCCACGCATTGATACCTGATGTGCCGTTGGTGCTTCACGGAGCGTCTACGGTAATTCCTGAATTTGTAGATAAGTGCAACGAGTATGGAGGAGAGATACCGGGAGCCAGAGGAGTGCCTGAGGATATGATTACAGAGGCGGTAAAGCATGGCGTATGTAAGGTGAACATCGATACAGATCTTAGGCTTGCAATGACAGCGGAAATCAGAAAATTCATGGTAGAAAATCCGGCGGAATTTGATCCGAGAAAGTACTTAGGACCTGCCAGAAGCGCTATAAAGCAGATGGTAAAACATAAAATCAAGGATGTACTCAAGGCATCGGGCAAGAGATAAAAAAGATGTTTAAACAGAGAATTGGCAGGGAAGAAATAGGTGTCAATTCATATTAAAAGTTTATGGGAGGTAATCATGAAGGAAGAGATAAAGGCAGCACTGGAGAAAGTACGACCTGCATTACAGATGGACGGTGGCGATGTGGAATTTGTAGATTTTACAGACGACAAGGTTGTAAAGGTAAAGTTGCAGGGACATTGTTGCGGATGCCCTATGTCACAAATGACGGTAAAGGGCTTTATAGAAAAGGCTCTTAGAGAAAGTTTCCCTGATATCAAGGGTGTAGAAACGGTTAACTAGGAGAAAACGGTGTTGGACCTTGAAATTAGAAAAGAAATCAGTGAACGGGTTGATGCGATTCAGCCCGTTTTAATTGAAACGTTAAAAGAGCAGATAGCCATTCCATCTGTTGTTTCTTACGAAGCGGGGGAATATCCATTCGGGATTAAGGTGCACGAAGCCTTTATACATTTTTTAAAAACTGCAGAGAACATGGGCTTTGCTGTGAAAAACGTAGATGAATACGGTGGGCACGTCGAGTTTGGAAGCGGAGAAGAGATGGCCTGCATAATAGGACATTTAGATGTGGTACCTGCAGGTGCCGGCTGGGATAACGGAGCTTTCAATCCGACGGTTTTAAATGGCAGACTATATGGAAGAGGAGCCATTGACGATAAGGGGCCCATGGTGGCGGCTCTGTACGCTATGAAGGTGTTAAAGGACATGGGGTTTAAGCCCGATAAACTTATAAGACTTATAATTGGTCTGGATGAAGAAGTTGAGTGGAAGGGTATGGATAGATATTTTGAAACTGAAAGGAAGCCCGATGTAGGATTTACACCTGATGCCATGTTCCCCGTCATACGAGGTGAAAAAGGCATTATCGTGTGTAAGCTTGCAAAAAAATTCACTAAGGGAAATAATTCCGGCCTAATGATTTCAAAGCTTTCAGGTGGTTCCGCACCAAACATGGTAGCTGATAGCTGCAGGGCGGTGCTCAGATGTAAGAACCGTGACAGATATGCTGAAGTTATAGATATGGTAAATGCGTTTAAATCTCAAGGAATAGAAATCAGTGCAAAAAAACAGGGAACATCGTTGATAGTCACTACTAAGGGGGTATCGGCACACGGATCAAATCCTGCGGCCGGAGAAAATGCCATAGCACATATGATGAAATTTCTTTCTGAGGTGTCCCTTGATGCTGTGGATCAAAGCGAATTTGTAAAGTTCTTTAATAGACATATCGGATATGAACTTAACGGGGAGAGTCTGGGAATATCAATGAAGGACGATGAAAGCGGAGAGCTCGTTTTAAATGTAGGCATGTGTGAAATTAGCATGGAAGAGGCAATTTTATCCATAAACATCAGATATCCCGTTACTAAAACCGAGGAAGACGTATTCGATAAAATGGAAAACACGGTAAAACCATACGGTGTAGGGATTATAAAGGGAAAAACTCAAAAGCCGATATATTATGAAGCGGATCATTCGCTTGTTAAGCTGTTTATGGACGTGTATAGAAGAAATACGGAAGATACAAAAAGTGAAAGCCTAGTCATAGGTGGCGGTACCTATGCAAGGTGCACGGATAATATCCTTGCATTCGGGGCAAATTTTCCGGGAGCGGAAGAAACGGAGCACCAACCGAACGAGTATGTGGATATAGAAAAATTAATGCTTGCTACTAAGATGTATGCAGAAGCCATATATGAGCTTGCTGTGTAGATTACAAGGCTGGATGGAATGAGAACGGAAGAGATAAGAAAGAATTGTTTTCACGGCAAAGATGAATTGATTCTTAAAGGGGTGGCTGATACTCAAAATTTGGCATCAGATATTTCAAAGCAATTAGTTATTGGAGATGTAGTAGCGCTTAAGGGTGATCTCGGTGCAGGAAAGACTATATTTACAAAGGCGCTTTTAAGCACACTCGGCGTTGATGAAGCCGTTGTGAGCCCTACCTATTCAATAGTGAATACTTATAGAGGCGATGCGTGCATCATAAATCATTTCGATGTATATAGGCTACATGGTAGTGATGAATTTTATGATATTGGAGGAGATGAGTATTTTAACGATGAAAGCATTTCCATAATAGAGTGGGCGGAAAAAATAGAGGATGCTCTGCCAAGTGATGCTATTTATCTGGAAATGAAATATTCAGATGATGATAATGAAAGGATATGCAGTTGCGGATATTGGCAATAAGTACTACATCTAAATATCCATCGGTAAGCTATAAATCGGATACAGGCATAAAAAGCAAAGAAGTTTGCGAAAACTTCGACCACATGAAAAATCTGGTACCTATGATCAATGAGGTTTTATTATCTCCCGGAGCGGTAGATTTCATAGCTGTAGATATAGGTCCGGGTTCGTTTGTAGGTACCAGGATAGGCGTATCCACGGCAAGAGCTTTTTCTCAGATGCTTGATGTACCGGTGATACCTGTAGAATCACTCATATCACTTGCATATTGTGACGGTTTAAAGTCGGATTTAATATGTCCGATGATAGATGCGAGAAATGATACGGCATATGCTGCTTGCTACGGGTTTGAGGATTTCGAGCCGGTAGCATTGGTAAAGCGAGATCAATACGGCGTTAAGGAGTTCATTCTTAAAATAGCGGAGTACGTACAAACGCAAAAGAATAAGAGAGTTGTTTTTATAGGGGATGTAGCCCAAAAGAAAAAGGCATTGATCGAAGAAGCAAGTGATGAATTTAGCGTTTTTCCTATGATGAAAATTTTGAAAGAACCAAATAGTAAAAGAGTGCTTAAGGCGGCATGCGCTTTGGCAGGGACACGGGAAATGAGTGAGCTGTTATCCAATGGCATAGCTGTTAAGTATGATGATGTGCTGCCTATATACTCAAGGATAGCGGAAGCTGAAAAATCGCTTATAAAAAGGGGAGGCAGGAAGATATATATAGCGCCCCGGAATGAACAAGATAATCCTATGATTTCATCTATGGCGGGCGAACTTTTTGATGTCGCATCAGGTGCAGAGAAAGAGGGAAGTGAATTTAAGTTTTTCGCTTGTGATGAGAATAAGCATTATATAAATACGGTCTTTAGTAAGGGCTATTTCAAGAGTGATCTTGAAAAAGATATGCAAGGATATCTAGAAGAGCTTAAGAAGGCAACATCAGATAGGGCTATAAGGTTTACATTGGTTATGAAGGAAGAGAAGAGCAATGCCGTATATATCGGAGGTGAAAATATAACGAAAGCTGAGCCCATAGGCTTTGCAACGCTTACCTTGGTGCATGGGGATGCGGAAATTGAGAGAATATGTATAGCGAAGAACAGGCAAAATTTGGGTCTTGGAAGAATCATGCTGGTTACTTCTATGGACGTGCTGAGGTTTCTTAAAGCGGAGAGTGTATTTCTTGAGGTGAAAGCCGGAAATGTTCCTGCAAATAAACTTTATGCATCTAACGGTTTTATAAACACAGGAAGGCGTAAGGCATATTATAAGAACGGTGAAGATTGTTTGCTCATGAAGAAGGATTTGGTGAATTAAAAGTGACGGTTTATACGCATAGGGACGTAAATGTGTTGGCGATAGAGACAAGCTGCGATGAAACGGCATGCAGCATTGTCAGAAACGGACGGGAAGTACTGTCAAACGCCATATTTACGCAGATGCACATACATAGAGAATACGGCGGAGTGGTACCTGAGATAGCCTCACGAAATCACTTGGAAAAAATCAATGATGTAGTGGACAAGGCGATTTTAGATGCATGCCTTCATAAGGAAGATATAGATGTTATAGCTGTAACATCAACACCGGGACTCATCGGGGCGCTTGTTGTGGGTGTAGCCACCGCTAAAACCATGGCCTATGCGTTATCAAAACCTCTGGTAGGAGTACATCATATAGCAGGACATATCGCTGCAAATTATTTAGATCACGGAGAATTGGAACCGCCGTTTATATCGCTTGTGATCTCAGGCGGACATACGAGTGTGATCGATGTTAAAGATTATAATGAGCATGAAGTAATAGGACAAACGCTTGACGATGCTGCGGGAGAAGCCTTTGATAAGGTAGGTATATTATTGGGACTTACTTATCCTGCCGGTAAAGACATGGATGAACTTGCAAGCAGTGCAATAAAAAACGATGTATCACCTGTATATTTTAAAAGGACGTACCTTGAGAAGGGAAGCCCGCATTTCAGTTTTAGCGGGATTAAAACGGGGGTTATGAACTATATACGGGCGAACAAAGATGATCCTATCGATAAGGAAGCGATTGCGCTTGGATTTCACGAAGCCGTAACCGATGTACTCGTTAAAAAAACGATGGATATAGCTAAGAGGCGCAACAGAAAGAAAATAGTTCTTGCAGGAGGAGTTGCGGCAAACAGTTTGATAAGGAATAAATTTAAAGAGGAGGGGGAAGCGCAGGGCTTTGAAGTGTATCTTCCGGGGCTTGGCATGTGCACGGACAATGCGGCTATGATCGCATCCGCAGGATATTATAAATATATCTCGGGTGGGATAAGCGATTACTATCTGGATGCCGTATCGAACACCGGTTTGCAGAGGAGGATATTGCTTAAAAGCAGGAAGCAGAGGTTTGCACCGAGTTTGTGATAGTGGTAAAATGCTAGACAGGCGTGCGAATGTAGTTTAATGGTAGAACATCGGCTTCCCAAGCCGACAGTGCGAGTTCGATTCTCGTCATTCGCTCCAAAAATTTTTGAAAAACATTTTTTGAATGAGAATGTCTGAGAATTTTATTGACAAGACTTGCGCAGTAATGTAAAATAACACTGTTGTTCCAAGGTAGCTCAATGGTGGAGCACTCGGCTGTTAACCGATAGGCTGTGGGTTCGAGTCCCACCCTTGGAGCCAAAAATCTAACTCAGACAAGGCACCACTTTTGTTTAAGGGTGCCTTATTTGTTTTATGAAGCGGTAATATTATGAAAAAAGAAAGAGATAATTTTTTTTCGAACGAGAAGGTGAAGAAAACCCTGCCGAAGGTACTGGCGGTCATTAAATTGTTGGTCTTAGCGGGTATCATTTTGGGCATTCCTTTTTACATGTATGTATATCATAAAGACTGGCTCACCATGCTAAAGGACGTCGATGAATTCAAGGAAGTTGTGAGGCACAGCTTCAACGGACCGTTGGTGGTGCTATCCGCTCAGATCATACAGATAATAATAGCATTTATACCGGGGCAGGGAATACAGATGGCCACGGGTTATATTTACGGACTGGGGGTGTCAATAGTATTCTCTGTTGTGGGTGCTGTGATAGGTGAAACCATTGCTTTTGCCATCGGTAGAGCTCTTGGGTATGACGGACTTAGGATTATCGTGCCCGGGGGGATGATAGATAAGTATGTGGATAGACTGGGAGCGAAAAAATCTCTCAGAATAGTGTTTATATTATATCTGCTTCCGGGATTTCCTAAGGACCTGATAAATTATGTTGCGGGCATATCGAATTTAAGACTCAGTGCTTTTCTAATTTCTGCGACCATAGCGAGGACACCTGCAATGATAGGCAGTATACTCATAGGAACATTTTTAGACAGTAAGAGATACTACCTCGTTGCAGTGATAGGTGTAATCAGCATAATATTGTTTTTCATAGGAATGAAGTATAGGAAGAAGTTGGATGCGTTTATAGACGAGACATTGGGCGATAATATTTCCATAACGAATAAGCCGAAAGGATAGCACGGTTGACAGCTATGGGAATGTTTAATATAATGAATAAATAATTTAATTTCAATGAAGGAGGAAATTATGAAGCGGATTCTAACCATCGTAATGGCAATGATATTGGCTGTGAGCGTGGTGGGGCTTGCAGGTTGTAAAAAGGAAGAAGAGAAAAAGGACGGTGGCCTTGGGAATGCGAAGGAAGGTAAGCTCGTAGTCGGGCTTGACGATACGTTTGCACCTATGGGCTTTAGAGATAAGAAAAATAAATTGGTGGGTTTTGATATAGATCTTGCAACTGAAGTGGCGAAGCAGATGAAGCTTGAAGTGGAGTTTAAGCCTATACAGTGGAAGGCGAAGGATCTTGAGCTGAAGTCAAAGAAGATAGATTGCGTTTGGAACGGCATGTCAGTAACTCCTGAAAGAGAGAAGGCTATGTCACTTTCAAATAAATACCTTGATAATAAAATTATACTTATGACATCTAATAATAAGGTAAACATAAAGTCGGCAAAGGATCTTGAGAAATACAATATAGGTACTCAGGAAGATTCAGCCGGGCTTGAAATGCTAAAGGCACAAAAGAATGCAAAGAATTTCATGAAGAAGGTAAAGGAATATCCTACATACGACGATGCCATAAACGCTCTTAAATCCGGAAGGGTAGATGTAATTGCGATAGATCAGGTGCTTGGAGCATATAAGAATAAGAATTTTAAAGAAAAGCTTGCCATTTGCAAATACGCTTTGGGACAGGATGCATATGCGATAGGTTTCAGAAAAGAAGATACGGCTCTTAGAGATAAGGTAAATGAAAGCATTAAAGCTATAATTGATAACGGCAAGGCTAAAGAAATAAGTGAAAAATGGTTTGGAAAGAATTTAGTTATATTTAAAAAGAACTAATAACAGCATATGACGGAAAAAGGAAAAGCGGATGCTTGAAAATTTCAATGAATATATGCCCCTTCTTTTAGAAGGGGCTAAAATTACGGTTTTGTTATGTGTGATTACACTTGTTTTTGCACTGCCGCTCGGTATTCCGTTTGCCCTAGGTGTACGGAGTAGGATAAAGCCGATTAAGTATTTGTGCGAATGTTACGTGCTTATATTCAGGGGCACACCGCTGTTATTGCAATTGTGGTTTTTCTATTACTTATTTCCCATGTATCTCGGTATACAGGTGGATGAGTTTGAGACGGCGGCGTTTGCGTTCGTGCTTAATTATGCAGCTTACTTTGCCGAGATTTACAGGGGAGGCATAAACAGTATAGACAAGGGACAGTATGAGGCGGCATTTGCTCTTGGAGTACCGAGGTGGAGAACTATGAAAGATATTATTCTCCCTCAGGCAATGAAGGCGATGTTACCTCCTATAGCAAACGAGGCAATCGTATTGATAAAGGATACCGCACTCGCTTCCGCAATCACATTGATGGATATAATGAAGGTATCACAAGCCGTTGTCAGCCGAAATTCGGATATCAAGATCTTCTTATATGCAGCCGTAATATATTTAATACTTACGGGTATCACTACGATTATCGCAAAGCGCATAGAAAAAAGATTTTCAAGGCATGTTCAGAGAGAGGAGAATTAGATTGATACTAAAGATAGAAAACCTCTCAAAATCCTTCGGAAATCATGAAGTCCTTAAAAATGTAAATCTCGCGATGGATAAAGGCGAGATTATAGCTGTGATAGGGTCTTCAGGGAGCGGGAAGAGCACCATGCTTAGGTGTATTAACGGCTTGGTAAAGCCTACTTCGGGAATTATCGAATATGAAGGACGGGTAGGTATGGTATTCCAGCACTTTAATCTCTTCCCTCATATGACGTGCCTGCAAAATATTACCTATGCGCAGATAAAAGTGCTTAAAAGAAGTAAAGCGGAGGCAAAGAGCAAAGCGGACAAGCTGCTGAGCCTTGTAGGTCTTTTGGATCAGGCGAACAAGTATCCGAGTCAGATATCAGGCGGACAAAAACAACGTATAGCAATAGCCAGAGCTCTTGCCATGGATCCTGAAATAATGCTTTTTGATGAGGCTACATCCGCCCTTGACCCTGAGATAACAGGTGAGGTGCTCACCGTTATGAAAAAGCTCGCTGAAAAGCATATGAGCATGCTCGTAGTCACGCACGAAATGGGTTTTGCAAGGGAGGTATCCGATAGAGTACTGTTTATGTCGAAGGGAAGAATTTTAGAAGAAGGAGCGCCAAATGAAATATTTGAAGATCCGAAATCTTCTGAACTTAAATCGTTTTTAAAATCCATGATACGTCTATAGCATTATTTATAAATTTACTTAATCAAGCATATAAAATCTGCCTTTAGGTAATTTAAGTTACAATGTTACCTGCTAATCATTAAATAAGACGAATGGATTCTACTCCCTAGGGGATGAAGGTTACGTGATTTTGGGTTACAATGTCATCTATAAATCTACGAAATTAAATGTTTTTTCTTGCTCGGCATATGGTTTTACTATGTCGCCGTTTCCTGATAGCGTGTATTTATAGGTTATGAGACCTTCGAGTCCTACAGGACCTCTTGCGTGCAGTTTCCCTGTGCTTATACCTACTTCAGCCCCGAATCCAAATCTGTAGCCGTCTGCAAACCGAGTGGAACAGTTTGAAAAAACATCGGCCGAATCTATTGCACGTGTAAATTTATCTATGCTTTGCTCATTATTAGATATTATGCAATCGGTGTGGTGTGAGCTATTTTCATTGATTTCTTTTATTGCCGCATCTATCGAAGGAACCGTTTTTGTTGAGAGTATGTAGTCCAGATATTCTGTGCGGAAGTCATCTTCTGTAGCGGTTTCACATTCTATTATGTCTTGAACTTCCTTCGTTCCGAGAAGTTTAATGCTTGTGGCTGAAGTTTTTTGCAGTTCAGGCAATAATTTTGGTGCTATTTTTTCGTGAACCAATAGGTTTTCAGCCGCATTGCACGCAGATACGTATTGTGTTTTACTATCTATGATTATGTCTACTGCTTTTTTTATATCTGCATCGCTATCGACGTAGATATTGCAAACGCCGTCAGAATGTCCCATCACGGGAATTTTAGAATTTTCCATTATGTATGATACGAATTCATTGGAACCTCTAGGGATTATGAGATCCACGTAGTTATGCATTTTTAGAAGTTCGCCTACATCGCTCCTGTCTTCCAGAAGATTTATGAAGTTATCGCCAAAGCCAGCCTCTTTACCGGCTTCTTTAATGAGAGATGCCAATAGGATATTACTGTTTTTAGCTTCGCTTCCGCCTTTGAGAACCACTGCATTACCACTTTTGATGCACAGCGATGCAATCTGCACCATGGCGTCCGGTCTGGATTCAAAGATTACGCCTATCACGCCTATAGGGCAGGTGATTCTCTTTAGCGTTAGAGTGTCAGCGAGTTTTCGCTTGAGCGTAGTTTTAAACAGCGGATCCTCAAATGATATTACATCTTCTATGCCCTTTATTGCATCCTTTAATTTATTACCTTGGAATTTCAATCTTGATATTATCTGAGGCGAAAGGTTGTTCTTTTCAGCCATCTGTATATCCTTGTTATTTGCTTCTATTATTTCTTTTTCATGTGTCTTAAGTAGATTCGCTAAATTTTTTAAAGCGGCGTTTCTTTCATCGGCTGTTGTTTGTGCAAGCTCAAAGCTCTCGTTTTTAATCTTTTCGTAATTCATATTTTCTCCTTTTTGATGGTGCTCATATTTAATTAATGTGGATTTCAATCGTATTTTACCATAATAAAATATATTTCTTGTGGACAAACTTTCAATTTAGTTTTATGTTGTGGTAGCTCCAAGTAAGAGCGGCACAGTAATAGCTGCCGATAAACTTTTAATTTAGGTCGTAAGTTTAGAAATGAGATTTGAAACAATGGTTTTAGCGAAGAGGTTTAAATTTCTATATTCTATTTTATTATAGATCGTTACAGGCATCAGCCCGTCTATGAGGTGCAGTTTATCTCGTATTTTATTTAAATCATTGCTATCTAAAAATGCTGCAGGATCAATGTATTTGAATTGTCCTAAGGCATCTCGCATGCCTATTTGAATGCGAAAGCTTTCATCTTCCTTTGAAAATTTATAGTTGATGGGAGCTGCGATTTTATAGTTAGAGCATGAATCTGAAAAGTGCATGGCGTTTATGCTTTTTTGCTTGCCTTTTATGATGATGTTGCTGTTATCTACAGTTATTTTTTCAATGCAAAAGCTTGCGCCTTCGTTGTTATAGCTTATGTTTTCGTTAAAGATAAATTTATCGAAGTCCGCTTCACTTGCTTTATCAGCTAATCTATGAAGCTGTCTTACATCGTCGTAGTTGTGGAGCATCAGCTTGTCCGCAATGTTCTTGTCCTTGCTGTATAGATATTCTTTATATAGGGTTATATTGTCTGCGCTTGAGATTTCGTCTTTTCTATTCGGAGCAATTCCGAAAAAATCTTCGATATTCCTCTGCCTATAGCTTTTTAAGTTCTTGGTGAGTGGGAGGTGGTTTTTGAAAAGACGCAATAGGTCTATATTGCAGATGTCGTGCGAGGCGGTATTTTTGTATGCCATAGCTGTCCTTTTAGCACGTTCTATGAAGAAAGGTATGTCAAAGGCTCTGCCGTTATATGTAAACACGGCATCGCAATTTGTGAGTACAGGTATGGTTTTTTCTATTATTAAGGATTCTTCTTCGGGTGACTCTGCAAAGTATTGAATCATACTAAGTTCATCTTCTTTACATACCAGCATGCAGGCCAGTGTTATGATGTCGCTGCTCCTTGAAAAACCCGTGGTTTCAATGTCAAACACGCAATAATTCTTCCCGAGATAGGTATCCAGTATATCCAGATCTATACGTTTTTCATCTATTTTTTCATGTTTTGTCAGCATGGCGCACCATTCCTTTGCCGGTTAAATTACACTACTCAATCTGTATTTATTGTAACATATGGAGTTTTGTAATATATATGAAAATCACCTTATGGAGGTGAAGAAAAAAATAATTTTAGTTGATAATTATGTAGATGTAAACGCCTTAAATGTTCTGTGTAAGAGAAATCAGGGTACTGATGTTGTCATTGCTACATAAGGAGAAGCCTAATTTATGAATTCTAAATAGGAATATTTGCATAGCGATGCAAGTTATGGTAGTATATTGGAGTGCTTAGGCACAGTTTAGTTAAAGAAGTAAGGCGTGTGCTTTCACCTTGTAGGCTGAGGTCTTCGGGTAAATACTTGCAAGTTGCAATTATTTTAGCGCACGTGAGTGCGTTTTTTTGTGTTTAGAAGGAGGTGCGACATCGCAAATAAGGTGTGGATTAATGAAGAAATTAAGGCTACAGAGGTAAGGGTAATAGACGAAAATGGAGAACAGCTTGGTATAATGCAACGGGAAGAAGCCCTTGACATCGCAGAAGAGAAGGGATTGGATCTTGTAAATGTTTCCCCGAATGCAAAGCCCCCTGTATGCAAAATTCTTGATTATGGAAAATTCAAATACGACCAACAAAAAAGAGAAAAAGAAGCAAGAAAAAAACAGAAGACCATACAGGTAAAAGAAATTCGCCTGAGCGCCGCAATAGAAGAGCATGATATAGATGTTAAAGCAAAACGGGCGTGTAAGTTTTTAGAGGCGGGCGACAAGGTAAAGGTGACGCTTAGGTTTAGAGGTAGAGAGAGAAGTCATAAAGAAGTAGCCTATGCGGTGCTTGAGAAATTCGCAAAGAAAGCTGAAGAATTTGGCGAGATAGAGAAAAAACCGACGATGGACGGTAGAGCATTGGTTATGATGCTGATGCCGAGAAGTGAATAGATAACCGTGTTTATACTGAGAAGAGGAGGATATAATGGGATGCAAGATGAAGACCCACAAGGGTGCGGCAAAGAGGTTCAAACTTACAGGAAAAGGGAAGCTTAAAAGAGGAAAGGCGTTTAAAAGCCATATTTTAACTAAGAAATCTCAAAAGAGAAAGAGGAATTTCAGAAAGGCAGCTGTGCTTACATCAGCAGATGAAAGACGTATCAAGGCAGCATTAGGTAAATAGGAGGTAAAAAATGGCAAGGATTAAAAAAGGTGTAACTGCACATGCTAGACATAAAAAAATATTAAAGCAGGCAAAGGGATTCTACGGAACAAAGAAAAATGTATTCAGGGCGGCGAATACTGCCGTGATGAGAGCACTCAGAGAGGCTTATAAGGGAAGAAAGCATAGAAAGCGTGATTTCAGAAAGCTTTGGATTACCAGAATAAATGCAGCAGCAAGGTTAAACGGATTATCTTACAGCAAATTAATAAACGGACTTAAAAAATCCGGAGTAGAGGTGAACAGAAAGATGCTTTCAGAGCTTGCAATAAACAATAAGGAAGCATTTACAGCGCTTTGCGATAAGGCAAAAACGGCAAAGTAATAAACTTATGTGAGGAAACTCGTTTAATAAACTGACCGAAAAGTTAGATTTAAAGTCTAGCTTAACAGGTCAGTTTTTTTTAATAAATGAGGGAAAATATGTGGGCGTTGCCTTATTGATATTAAGTAGTAATAACAGTGTCCTGAAATTTTAAGTATTAGCTTTTTAATTGGAAGTTCTAATTTTGTAAATCTGTTCTGATTGAGGTGCTTTTATTTTTTGTTGAAATAATTAAGAACATTTTCGTCAAAACCATTGATAATTTGTTTAATAAATTATATAATGCTGGAGATGGTATAGTATGTTATGAATAGGTAATATAGGGGAGAGATAATGAAAAGATATTTTTTGTTGTTTTTAATAATATTAGTATCATTAGTGGCAGTTTGTTCGCATGTTGGAATTGCATGTGCTGCGGATGGCAAAATTCCAAATGAATTAAAAGGAATAGATTTTTCCAAACCAAAGTCTAAGAAAGAACAAGAACGCATAATTAATTATTATTATAAGTTTAGTCAAGAAGTTGGTAAAAAAATTGATAAAGAACAAAATTCTATTGCTCGCAATTAGTGTGGCAGGCCTGGAAACATCAAGGTTATAGAATTGAGTGTTTAGACCTTGGTAGGTATGACCCTATATTGCCGGTAGAGTTGTATTATAGTCCTTGGACATATGTATTCTATAAAAAATAAAAGTAGAAAAATTTTTGTGCTTTTAGCATGCGTTATTATTTTGCTTGCGCTGATTGTTCTTATGTTTTTTAGAAGGCATTCCGATTCTGAAAAACTTTCTATAGATGCTACAAAGGCGAAGTATATAGTTACGTTGTCAAAAAGGCACCAAGAAAAGGGTGTATTGTTGTTGTTTGATGCTAAGGGTCAAATGCATACAAAAAAACGATTCCCTGGCTGTGACATAATATCTAGTGTCAAAAAGAATAATGATTATTACTTTTATTCAATGCGGCAAAATAAGCATTGGAAACTTCACGGGGGTAAAAGCTTTACACCATTTTCTCTTATGAAGAAAAAGTATGCAAAGCATGACTATGAAATTATGCCTGTGTGGTTTGCTACTGAAACCTCAGGAGATATTATTGAAGCTATGAATATTGGAGGAATTGGCGGAAAATATCTTAGCAATATAATATATACATATAAGGGGAAACGTAGGGAAACTGTAATTGAAGAACAAAATTTAACTGCTGCTATTAGATACAAATCACATATTTATGTTCAGGGTTATGATTCAAATTATAATAAAAATTTTATAACTGCTGTTAATTGTAAAAATGGTAAAGGAGTTAAGCTTGGTTTAAAAAACAGTTTTGCAGCTCAAGGATCAAGACTATTGAAATTAGGTGATCGTATAGTTACATATGGTGACAATAGTGGAAATGCATTAAAAAAGGGGAACAAGGCGGCTATTGCAATTATCGATACTCGTAAGAACCGCATACTGGGAGAGAAGTTGCTAAAAGGAAAAGAAGTTTTATTTGGTTTTACTCATAAGGGGCGAATTAAATTAATTGATTATGATGGGATTTTGCATGAATACGATAAAAATTTAAGAGAAAAAGAAATTCGTAATATTAGTAAAAAAGAAATTTATATTAACAATTCTTCGGAAGAATACCTCGTTGAGGATATGAATATTATTGAAAAAACAGGTAATATATATGTACTTAGGATGCATAGCAAACTTGATAATAAACTTGTAGGTTATATTGACAAGTACAGAAAATCAGATCTTAAATTATTGCAGAGCGTAAAGATTTCATTGCCGGATGAAAAAGATTGGATGGGAGAAAATTCCTGTTTTTATGTAAATGGTGATTAAATTTTTAAATTTGTTCATGAACAATGACGCCGTTGCAGTATACTTGGACATTTTTATTTGAGGTATATTAGGTCATTGCTTTTTTTGTATCTTGAATTTATAATCTAAGTGCAATTAAAAATGATTCATAGCTTTTTGATAAAATAATGTTGTGGCTGAATTTACAAGTACGAGGCAAGCAGGATACACTTAACTCAATTGTGGAATATAATTGGCAGTGAGGCGTATTATGGCGAATTTAAAGATAGATACGGATAAGGGGGCGGTTACGATCAGTGCGGATGTTCTTGCGCAGATCGTAAAGGACAGCATAGAATCCTTAGGCGGAGAGATGATAGTTTCAAACAGCAAGGGTAAGTTGCTGGATTTCGGCATGTTTAAAAATACCCGGATGCATAGATCCATAGACATCAAAAAGACTCCCTTGGGATTCGATGTGAGAGTGTATGTGGTGCTCGCATACTCAGGTAGTATATCCATGAATCTATTTAGGGCATCAAAAAAAATAGAAGAGGATTTAATAAAGTATACCTCTGTGCACGTGATGAGCGTAAACATTGTGGTAGTGGGGATACGTTCGAAAATAATAGTGAAAAATCATTATGATAAATTGATGTCCGCCAAATAAGAAGAGGCAAGCGATGAGGATAATTGCAGGTAGATACAAAGGCAGAAAGCTGGAGGTTCCTAAAGCAAGAGAGGCAAGGCCCACGAGCGAAAAGGTGAGGGAAGCCGTGTTTTCCATGCTTCAAAATTATATAGAAGGCGCAAAGGTCGCAGATCTTTTTGCGGGGACCGGAGCTATGGGTCTTGAGGCTTTAAGCAGGGGTGCGGCAAGTTGTATCTTTTCTGAAAATAATATCTCAATGCAGAAGATTCTGGCGGCCAATATTAAATCCGTAGGTGCAGATTCATCGGCAGAGCTCCATAGAGGTGACTATAGAAGTGCTATAGATAAAACGGGCACTGATGTGGACATATACTTTTTGGATCCGCCATATTCAGAGAATGCACTTGATGAGCCTATGAGGCTTATATTATCGAGTTTGCATTATAATTCGGATACTTTGTTTGTATTGGAACATGATAGACGGGTAGTTGTGCCGGAATATGAAAAGCTCGGTGTGTTCAGAGAAAAACGATATGGGAATACCGCTATAACAATCCTAGGAGTGAACTTATAATTGCACTTTTAATTTTTGAATGTAACAAACGAAAAAACAATATGGCAATTATGTTATAATGCTTAAAAGATGTGAAGCAGAGGGAGAAGGCATATGGAAACCAAGGCATTGTATGCGGGTTCATTCGATCCTATAACAATCGGACATCTGGATCTTATAAAGCGGGCTTCGAAGCTACATAAAGAACTCGTGGTAGGCATAATCAGAAATCCTAATAAGTCCGCCATGCTTTTGCCTGAAGAAAGAAAGCAGCTGATAGAAAAGGCGGTAGCTCCGCTCAAAAACGTAAGTGTCGATATTTTCGAAGGATTACTTGCAGACTATGTGAATTCTCACGGGTTTAATGTAGTTATACGAGGGCTTCGCACCACTTCGGACTTTGATAGTGAGATACAGATGGCGCAGATGAATGCCTCTCTTTTCAGTGATAATGTCGAAATCGTGTTTTTGATGACGGATCCCAAATTTTCATTTGTAAGCTCCAGCATGATAAAGGAAGTGCATGATCTAGGTGGAGATGTGGGTGATTTGGTGCCTAAATGTGTTTTGGAATATTTAGATAATAAGAAGAAGGAAAATAAGAAAAAACAGGGAGGTAAGTATGAAACTGCTGAGTAGTTTAGAAACGCTTGAAGAGCTGATCGATGAAGCTAAAACGGCACCGTTCAGCCAAAAAATTTTAGTTGACCCTGAAGAAATAGGGCAGCTTATAGAGCAAATAAAAAAACAAGTTCCTGAGGAAATCAAGGATGCGACTTGGATAAAGGAAGAGAGCGAAAGGCTTATAAAAGAAGCTCAAACGAGCTACGAAAAAATCATCAGGGATGCGGAAATCAAGGCGGCAGAGCTTGTGGAGATGAATGACATCACAATGAAGGCAAAGGAGAGGGCTGCGGCGATAGTGCAAGAAGCTGAAAACAAGTCCACTTCTTTGAAGTTCAGCACGTATAAATACATAGAAGGTGTAATGCAGGATATGCAAAACCGATTGAATAAGGTGAAAGAAGATCAAATAAACGGGATGTATGCAAGCATTGAAAATGCATTCGGTCAGGCTGATGCCATCATGAATCAAAACATTCAGGAAGTAAAGCAGATGGAGTTTATGAACAGCGAAGTAGATCAGAGCAATAGTAACGCACCCGGAGATATATATTGATATCAAGCGATGTAACGGGGATCATAGCCGAATATAATTTCTTTCATAACGGGCATGCGAAGCAGCTGTCGATCATAAAAGAAAGATATGAAAATACCAAGGTTGTGGCTGTGATGTCCGGGAATTTTACGCAAAGGGGAGAAGCGGCTTTTTTAAACAAGTGGAAGCGAGCGGAGCTTGCTGTAAGGGCAGGCGTAGATTTGGTTATAGAGCTTCCGTTTGTGTACGCTACCAGCAGCGCTGAAATATTTGCATCCGGCGGAGTAGGGATACTTGAAGGTTTGGGCGTTGTCGATAGGATATGTTTCGGATCTGAAACGGCTCGCACCCGAAATCTTACAGAGATAGCAGAGGTTTTGTGTGAGGATACGAGGCTGGATGCTTACATAAAAAGAAATATGGATGCGGGGAATTCTTTTGCAGCGGCAAGGCAGGCTGCGGTAGAAGAAATCCTCGGAAGGGAAACATCTGAGCTTAAAAATCCGAATGATATCCTAGCTATAGAATATATAAAAGCATTGATGAGAAGGCATGGCGAAATGGAGATCTTTCCCATAGCAAGAAGGACGGGAGATCATCTTGCGACTGCGAGCGAAATAAGAAATTATGTAAAAAACGGCACTTTTGATGATGATATGGTAAAGCTTGTACCTGCAAAGGTAATTGAGCATCTAAAGTCTTTTGTTAGCGCAGAGTATAGTAAAAGAACGGGAACATGTGATATGATAAAAGCCATGGACGATAAATTGTTCCTGCTCGCAAGATTTAAGCTGATTACAGAAGGCGCTTTGAGCATGAGGGACATTTATGAAGTTTCTGAAGGTCTTGAAAACAGGCTTTCCGACTTTCTTAAAAAATCCATAGATATGGAAGAATTTGTTCAGGGTGCTTCCTCTAAAAGGTATACGAAGGCAAGGATACGAAGAGCTCTTTTATTTTACATAATGGGGCTTGGAAGAGATGAGATAAAGAAGATAATTGAAAATGATATTCTTTACGCAAGACCGCTCGCCTTTAATGATGACGGAGCGGAATTACTTAAGAGAATACGGAAGACAGGGAAGATACGGGTTGTAGGGCAAAAAAGATGTGAGAATGAAGATGAGAAACTATTTCCTGTAACAAAATACGATATATTGGCAACAGAGCTCTATGAGCTCGAGCCGGGACGTGGTCTTTATAAAACCATGGAATATATGCAAAAACCGTTTGTTGGATAGGTTGGAGGAAAAAATGAAGGTATTGGTTGTAAATTGTGGTAGTTCGTCACTTAAGTATCAGGTGCTCGATATGGTGAATGAAAATCTGCTTGCCAAGGGGCTTGTAGAAAGAATTGGCATAGAGGGCTCTGTGATCACCCATGAGAAGATAGGGATTGATAAGGTAGTGAATGAAATTCCTATGGAAACTCACAAAGATGCTATCGAGAACGTAATTAAGGCGGTAACGGATAAGGATCACGGTGTAGTGGAATCCATGGATGAAATCGGAGCTGTAGGGCACAGAGTGGTACACGCAGGTGAGAGGTATTCAGAATCGGTACTTATAACAGATAAGGTAATGCAGGTGCTGAACGAGTGCGTAGAGCTTGCTCCATTACATAACCCGCCAAATTTAATAGGTATTGAAGCGTGCAAGCAATTGATGCCGAAGACTCCTATGGTAGCGGTGTTTGATACGGCATTCCACCAGACAATGCCTGCAGAATCGTACATCTATGCACTTCCATATGAGTATTATAAAAAGTATGGCATAAGGCGCTACGGTTTTCACGGAACAAGCCACAAGTACGTTGCAGAGCGTGCGGCATATATGATGAATGTAAATCTTGATGATCTTAAGATAATTACGTGCCACCTCGGTAACGGGGCATCCGTATCTGCAATTAAAAGAGGTGTATGTATAGATACTTCAATGGGTTTCACTCCTCTTGAGGGACTTGTTATGGGTACGCGAAGCGGTGATATCGACCCTGCCATCGTAACCTACATCAGGCAGAAAGAAGGTCTGGCACAGGGTGTTGCGAATGAGATATTGAACAAAAAGTCCGGTGTACTTGGAATATCAGGTGTTTCAAGCGACTTTAGAGATCTTGAAAAGGCGGCGGAAGAAGGAAACGAAAGAGCCCTCCTCGCTATAAAGGTGTTTGCGCATAAGGTAAGGTTTTACATCGGAGCCTATATTGCAGAGATGAACGGTGTGGATGCGGTAGTATTTACAGCGGGTGTAGGTGAAAATGATATAGCGATGAGAGATATAATTTGTAATGATCTTGGAAATCTCGGGATAAAATTGGATCTTGTTAAGAACAAGGTGAGAGGTAAAGAAATGGAAATTTCAAGGGATGACTCCAAAGTTAAGATTTTCTTGATTCCTACCAACGAGGAGCTTATGATAGCCAGAGATACATATAAGATAGTAAACAAATAAAAACGATAGGAAGCTGCGATGGAAGATATACTTACACACGAGGGAGAGGCAGATGAAAGGCGTGAAAAGTTCCAAGCCTTTATAGATGAAAGAAATTTTAGAGAGGCGAAAAACTTTTTGTCTACCCTGAACGTTGTCGACATCGCAAATCTCATAGACGGGCTCGATCCTCAGACGGGCGTTGCGCTTTATAGAATGTTACCTAAGGATGTTGCCGCTGAAGTGTTTGCAAAATTTGATCCGGAGCAGCAAGAGGCGATTATATACGCTTCTACAGATACTGAGATACGAGAGCTTATAGAGGATATGTTTTTAGATGATACGGTTGACTTGCTTGAAGAAATGCCTTCAGGCGTAGTCAGCCGTATTTTAGAAAATACGGGTCATAGCGACAGAAGCATGATAAACCAACTGCTTAAATATCCCGATTCATCGGCGGGTTCTATCATGACTACAGAATATATTTCTTTAAAAAAGGAGATGACCGTATCTTCGGCTATAGATAAGATAAAGAGAGAAGGCATACAGAGTGAGACGATATACATTTTATATGTAACGGATGAAAACAGAATTTTAGAGGGGATATTGAGTCTTCGTGATCTTATAGTGGCAGATGACAGCAAGCGTGTAGGCGAGCTCATGCGAGAAGACGTGATATATGCCTATACCCTGGATGATAAGGAGGAAGTAGCGAATATCTTTAAAAAGTATTCGTTTGAGGCTCTTCCTATAGTGGATCAGGAAAAGAGAATCGTAGGCATAGTTACGGTAGATGATATTTTAGATGTAATAGAGGAAGAGGTAACGGAGGACTTTCAGATAATGGCAGCGACTACGCCTACTGACAAGCCATATTTAGAGACCGGTATTTTTGCGTTATCAAAACACAGGATACTTTGGCTACTAATATTGATGATCTCTGCTACCATTACTCAGAAGATAATTTATAACTACGAAAACATTTTGCAGAATGTAACGTTTTTATCGGGATTTATACCGATGCTCATGGATACGGGCGGCAATTCAGGTTCACAGAGTTCGACCTTGATTATTCGAGGTCTTGCAACGGGTGATATCAAGAGCAGGGATTGGTACAGGGTCGTCTTTAAGGAAGTGAGAGTTGCTATGGTCTGCGGGCTTGCACTCGCAGTTATAAATTATTTTAAGATAATATATCTGGACGGTATTCCATCGAACGTAGCGCTTGTTGTGAGTCTTACACTCGTGTGTGCCGTAATGATAGCGAAGATAGTAGGCGCAATCCTCCCTATGGTTGCGATAAAGATAAAAGTAGATCCCGCAATAATGGCATCCCCGCTAATCACTACCATAGCGGATGCTCTGAGTTTGATGGTGTACTTCATAATCGCAAGAAACATAATGTCAATTTAGCAAAGTCCCCCAATTCAAATTTTGACTTTTGTTCTTAAAAACATTACAATTTAAGAACAAAAAGGAGGGGGTGTTATGGAAATATATACAGTTCAATATTTGCCGGAGAAAAACTATGAATTATTAGGTATGGTATATGGGAATGTAGTTACCAGTAAGAACGTGGTTCAGGATATTGGAGCAGTGCTTAAGAAGATAGTTGGAGGAGAATTAGGAAGCTATACAAAGCTTTTAAATGAGGCTCGCGATGAGGCTACACAAAAGATGGAATGGGAGGCAAAACAGCTGGGCGCAGATGCAGTTATCGATGTGCGCTATTCCACTTCACAGATAATGGCAGGAGCTGCAGAAATTATAGTTTATGGAACAGCGATAAAATTCAAACAATAATATTTTAACCTGTTGTTTACTACTGTACTCTAGGCTTTCGTTTATTGTAAGTTCTACCTTGCCGACAATATCACATCTCTTTTATAAGGGAGTATACTGCAACTTTAAATTTGTGACATTTTCACTTGTGATATCCTAGGATATTATCATTTTCGGTTTTGAAGTTGGTTTGGAAGGCTCGGGATGGGGCTGATGGCTAAATTTGACAATGTTAATTTGCTGTGTTAGAATCTCTAACGTAAATTGTAACGGTATCGGAGGTTGTATGCTATTTACAAGATTAAAAAAAGGAAAAATTTTAGTTGCTGTTAGTGTGTTTATGGCGCTTATGATGGTGTTTTCCGTGGCACTACCTGTAGAGGGAAGCAAGAGCTCAATCAGAGATAAGATAAGAAGAAATGAGAAAAATATTAAGTCTATAAAGAGAAGGCTCGCAGCCGGAAGACGTATAGAAAATCGATACAAGAAGCAGTCGGAGAAGATAGCGGATAAGATTTCTGTAACAAAGGGCAGCATAAGCGATATAAATGATGACATGGAAAAGACTCAGAAGAAAATTAAGAAAGCTCAGAAGGTCTTGAATGATGCCATAAAAAAGGTAGAAGACCAGGAAGGTGATCTTGGTGGCAGGCTTAGAAACATGTACAAAAGCGGTTCTATAGGTTTTGTGGATGTGCTTTTGGGTTCAGGTGACATATCGGATTTCATATTGAACTTCGATATGGTTCAGAGGATATATTCAGGTGATAAAGATTTGCTCAAACAGCTTGAGGATAGAGAAAACGAAGTAAAGACTAAGAAGGCGGATCTTGATAGGTTAAAGCTTAATCTTGCAGAGCAGAAAAAAGACCTTCAGGCAAAGAAGGCGCAGCTGTCAGATCAAAAGGCTGAGGCGGATAAGAAAAAAACTTCTCAGGCGAAGTTGAATAAGAAATTCGGTGAAGATTTGGAAGCGATGAGACGTGACTCCGAGAGGCTTGCAAGCATTTTGAATCCACCATCAGGTGGTGGCGGTACAACAATTCCAAGCGAATTCCATGGTCCGTATCAATGGCCTGTACCGGGACATCGTCTAATCACTTCTCCGTATGGACCAAGGTCAGGGGTAGGCGTAGGCTCTTTCCATCTGGGAATCGACATATCATGCCCCACAGGGTCAAGCATAGTTGCATCTAAAAAAGGTAGGGTAATAAGTGCCGGATATATGGGAAGCTATGGAAACCTTGTAGTAGTAGACCATGGTGGCGGTATGGCGACAGCCTATGCGCATAACTCTTCCATCAAGGTAAGGGTAGGTCAGATGGTGAGCAAAGGACAGGTATTGGCTTTAAGCGGCATGACCGGAGCAGCTACGGGTCCTCACTGTCATTTCGAGGTGCGTAAGAATGGTACTGCAGTAAACCCTATGAGTTATCTTAGATAGAAGAAGTGAATTTTGATAATGAAATAGCGCAAACCGATGTATCATCGTTTTGCGCTTGTATTTAATTATAGCGGAGATGAATAAATGATATCATTTAAAAACGTGACGAAAACATACGATACAAACATAGCTCTTAAAGATGTGTCCATCGACATAGCTCAAGGTGAGTTCGTATTCTTAGTAGGCCCCAGCGGAGCGGGTAAGAGTACCTTCATAAAGCTGTTATTGCATGAAATAGTTCCGGATGAGGGTTCTATCATGGTGCAAAAAAAGGAAGTAACCAAGCTTCCAAGCAGGTTGATACCTATTCATAGGAGGAACCTCGGTATAGTATTTCAGAATTTCAGGCTTCTTCCAAAGAAGACGGTATTTGAAAACGTGGCCTTTGCCATGGAAATATTGCATAAATCGAAAAAAGAAATAGCTGTTGCCGTACCTCAAGTCCTAAGTCTTGTAGGTATAAGTAACATGGCGAAGAAGTACCCGAGCGAGCTCTCTGCAGGTGAGCAGCAACGTGTAGCCATAGCAAGGGCTATAGTAAACGGTCCTTCAATATTGATTGCAGACGAGCCTACCGGTAACCTGGATCCAAATACAGCCTGGGAAATAATGCGCCTGCTTGAACAAATAAATATGAACGGTACTACCATCGTTATGGTTACCCATGCCAAGGATATTGTAGACAAGATGAACAAGCGAGTTGTAGCAATAGACAGCGGGAAGATAATCCGTGATTATGTGGGAAATTATCTAAGCGATGCGGACATGATAGAGGGGCTTCCTCACGAGGAAAGAGAGAAGGTGCTTCTTGAGATGGCACTTGCAAAGGCGACTACGGAAGAAGAGCGTGAAGAAGTGAAAAGGCTCATAGAAGAGAGACGAAAGGGCGGCAAAGATGCGTAGATTTATATATATGATAAAACAGGCTTTTGTGCAGATAGGCAGAAATAAAAATATGGCATTTGCATCTACAATCGCAATTACCGCCATGCTTCTTATACTCAGCCTGTCATTCTTAGCGATAGTGAATATCAATACCGCTACGGAAGTGGTAAAGAAGGATTATGATAGAATACAGCTTTTCCTAAAGGATGACCTTACCCAAGAACAGGGGCATAAGGTTAGGGATACCTTTGCATCTGAAGAGGGCGTAAAACGAGCTGCATATCAAACCAAGGAAGAGGCGATGCGTACGCTTAAGGCAAGATGGGGAAACAGCGGTTACCTGCTTGATAACTTGAGGAAAAACCCTCTTCCGAATTCCGTTATAATCACCGTCTCAAAGCTTGAAACAGCTGATAAGATAGCTGAAAAAGCAAAGAAGACGGAAGGTGTTGAGGATATAAAGTATTATAAAAAGACGGTGGAGAAACTCATAAAGGCTACGAGGTTCATCCAATGGTCCGCTCTGGTCATAATATTGTTCTTGATTTTCATCTGTATAGTGGTGGTTTCAAATACCATAAAGCTCACGGTGTTTGCCCGTTCGGATGAAATAAGCATAATGAAGTATGTAGGTGCTACAAACTGGTTTGTCCGGGGACCGTTTTTGCTTGAGGGAATGTTGATAGGTCTTATTTCGGGTGCTATCGCCGTAGGGCTTTCAACGTTCATATATATTAAGATAGTTTCTACGATCGGAAAGAACGTTATAACGATATTATCTACGCCTATGGTGCCTGTAGAGTTCCTTGCGGGAAGTTTAGCATGGATATTGATAGCTCTCGGGATGTGTATAGGTGCTACGGGTAGTATAGCTTCAATGAGGAGATTTTTAAAGGAGTAGGAGATATAATGGCTTACAGCAAGGTTTTTTCCAGAATACTCAGCCTCCGAAAAGATATCATTGGAGATCCGGAAGAATTTTTTTCACCCACTCCGCAACTTACTCATCCTGCCGATGAATTATACAGCATCGATGAAGCGGTGAGTAGAATTGCGAAGGCGTGTGAAAATAACGAAAAGATAACAATATATGGCGACTACGATGCTGATGGAGTTACTTCCACCGGCATTATGTTTATGTTCCTAAAAGCCTCAGGAGCGGATGTAGAATACTATATTCCATCTAGGATGGATGAAGGATACGGTATAAGCATAGAAGCTATTAATAAAATCAAGGAGACAGGTACCACCTTAATAATAAGTGTAGACTGTGGCAGCAATTCATACGAAGAGGCGGAATACGCTGAAAGCATCGGGATTGACGTAGTTATTACGGACCATCACACCGTTGATAAACATCATTACGAAGGGATAAACGTAAATCCCAAGCACCCGAAATCAAACTGTGCCTTTCCTCAAATTGCGGGTGTGGGGGTTGCCTTTAAGGTGTTACAGCAGTTACAGAGAAAGCTGAACCTCGATAAACGGGTCTTGCTTGAGACACTGGATCTGGTGGCTATAGGCACTATAGCGGATATAATGCCCGTGTATGATGAAAATAGGACTTACATAAAGTATGGACTTTTAAAAATGAATAAAAACCCGAATTTGGGGCTTAAGTGTTTGCTTAGAGAGCTCGGGATTGCAGATAGAGAAATTAAGTCTGACGATGTGTCTTTTAGGATAGCGCCTTGTATAAATGCGGCAGGAAGGCTTGAAAACGCTTCTATAGGAGTTGAATTATTCATAACTGACGATGAAAAAAGGGCCATGACGCTTGCAAGGGATCTTGTGAATCTCAACACGAAGCGAAAGGAACTGCAGACGGCTGAGGTGAAGCGTTCCAAAGAAAAAATGGTGGAAACGGGTGCCGATAAGAATGCCATATTGCTCACCCTCGACATCCATAGCGGGGTTGCAGGGATAGTGTCAGGGAAATTAAAGGAAGATTTCGGTAAGGTAGCTATCGTCATGGTGGATACCGGAGATGGATATCTTAAGGCTAGCGGAAGGAGCCCCGATGCAATAGACCTTTATCAATTGCTTTTGCAGTTTCAGGATCTTTATGTGAATTTCGGAGGGCATTCTGCAGCTTGTGGATTTACAATTAAAAAAAGCGATGAGAATGTCTTTAGAGAGAGGTTTTACAGGGCTGTAGACGATATGGTGGAGGCAGATCCGGGTATTCTGAAAAAGAATTATAAGTATGACCTCAAGGTGGATGTATCCGATATGAATTTAGAACTTGCAAGTGAGCTTAAGATGCTCGAGCCATACGGGAAGTTAAATGAAGATATCAGATTTTTAATAGAAGATGTGGTGCCGTTTAACATGATTTATCTGGGAAGGGACAGCAGGCACATAAAGTTCTTCTTAAAGCAGGCAAGGAACACCTTGGAATGCATGTGCTTTAACGCTGCGGCTGAGGTTATAAATATGATAGAAGAGCAAAAACACATTTCCATAATAGGAAAGTTTGGGGCGAATGAGTATAGAGGCAAGTTGAGCCCTCAAATAACGGTTTCGGATATAATTTAAAGCGATTAGGAGTAGGAATTATGAAGAAGAATAGCACGGTAACGGGATTTATAGCAGGGGTAGTGGTATCCGTAATTGTTTGTTCGGTATTTACGCTTGTTTATTTTAAGCCTTTTTCACATGGGGGTAAGAGCGACAGTATAAGCGAGAAGCTTGCCTTGATAGAAAAGGAGATAGATTCCGAGTTTTATAAGAAATACGATAAAACGAAGGTCAAAGATATGCTTGCAAAGGCATATGTAAAGGCTCTTGGCGACAAGTATTCAAGATATATGACGGAAAAGGAGTATGCGGAGTACCTTGAAGATAACAAGGGGTCATATTCAGGCATAGGTATAGTGTATGAAAAGGCTCCACGTAATCTCTATAGAATACGTAGTGTCATGAAGAAGTCGCCGGCAGAGGAAGCGGGGCTTAAAAAAGGAGATGTGATTACAAAAGTAGAAGGCAGGAATGTAGATAAGGGAAAGGACGTGTTTAAGCTGATAAAGGGCAAAGCCGGAACCAAGGTTAAGCTCGTGATAAAGAGAGCCGGAAAACTTAAAAGCTATACCATAGTAAGGCGAGATATCAAGGAAAAGACGGTATATTCAAGGATAGTAAAAAAGAAATTCGTTCAGATAAGAATTACGAGTTTCGGTATGAATACGGCAACCGAGTTTAAAAAGGAATATAAAAAATACAAGGACAAGGGATTTAAAAACATAATTTTAGATCTCAGGTATAACGGTGGCGGCTTTTTGGATTCGGCGCTTGCGATAGGAAACATGTTTGTAGATAAGGGGACGGCCATCAAGGTTTACAATAAATCAAAGGAAGAAGATTCATACGAATATGGCAAGGGTAAAGAAGATGCAAAGGTGGTCATCTTAGTGAATAAATATAGCGCCAGCGCTTCTGAAATTCTCGCGGTATCACTTCAGGAAAACGGCGCCGCAAAGCTTGTTGGAGAAAAGACATACGGTAAAGGCGTAATTCAAACTACACTGCCTCTTAAAAGCGGAGGAGCATTGTATTTGACTACTCTTGAATATGTATCGCCTAAGGGAAAGAAGATCCACGGCGTAGGTATAATGCCCGATTACATTGTGCATAATAAGTACAGCGATAAACAGCTGAATAGGGCAATATCTTTACTTAATAAGTAATACTAACGGATGTTTATGAATGCAAGGTAGGCTATGTATGTTAGGAAGAGGGCGATTCCAAGTCCTCTTTTTAATTGCTTTTTAAGGAGTAAATACAGAAGTATCACTATATTTATAGAGGCGAATATTATCGCATCTTGGATGTTGTGGACGTTTATAGACAGCGGGGAGATTATAGAAGATACCCCGAGTATCAGCAGAATGTTTATTATATTAGACCCTATTGCATTACCTATAGCTATGCCATGTTCGCCTTTCTTTGCGGCGATTATTGAAGTAGTAAGTTCAGGAAGGGAAGTGCCGAGAGCTACTATCGTAAGGCCGATTATCGTATCTGATATGTTAAGTATTTTAGCAAGGATGATGCTGTTTTGTACTACGAGTTGCCCTCCCAGTATTACAGCTACTATCCCGAGCAATATGAGAAGCAGCGATTTTACCAGCGTAAGCTCGTGATCCTCCGTATTTTCATTGTTCTTGCTGTATCTATAGATTATTAATAAATATGCGGCGAGCATTATCAGCAGGCTGTAGCCGAGCGCTCGCGGTAGTACTTGAGAACCCGCAAAGATCATAAACAGTGAAAGTATGATTGCAGCGAGGGCGGAGGTTAGGATATCACGTTTTGTGCTTTTGAAAATATCTTCAGGTAGAGCCTTGATAGATGGGAATAAAGCCACCGCACCGAATATTATGCAAAGGTTCAGGATGTCAGAACCCAGTATATTGCTTATGGAGATTTGACTGTTTCCCTTAAGTGCAGCCGTAAAGCTCACAGCCGCCTCGGGGAGTGAAGTCCCGAGGGATACAAGCGTGAGACCTATTACTATCGTAGGGATGTTCAGCCTGTTTGCTATATCTTTGCTTCCCTCTACGAGCCAATCGGCTCCGAAGAATAGCAGTATAAATCCGAGAATGAGTAATATAATAAACAAAATTTCCTCCTGAAATTAAAAACCCACCCATTGACATACATCAAAGGGTGAGTAGTTCTTACCATGATCCTATTAATATGAGTCGATGTAGTTCTTTAATTTTTCCGTATTTGAAAAATACTTCTTCAGCGTGTTGAACGTTTCATCGCTGAAATGGTGCTCTAATTTGCAGGCATCACTCGTTGCGATATCTTCAGGCACACCTAGAGTTTTGAAAAACTCAGACACCCATTTATGTCTTTCGTACATTTTTTCCGCTATTTCAAGCCCCTTTGGAGTGAGAGTTATGGTGTTTCTGATTACTTCCACAAAGCCCTTTGCCTTAAGGTTTTTCATAGCGATGCTTACGCTCGGTTTAGAATATCCGAGCTTGTGGACTATATCTATAGCCCTTACTCTGTCAAGTGTTTGGCTAAGCATCAAGATCGCCTCTAGATAATCTTCGCCGGATTCGTAAATTTCCTTCTTTTCTATCATGGGAAACCTTCCTTTCTACTACATAGATGAGATTGTTGAAAGAGCTAATTTGATCATCTTATCAAGCCCGGTTTCTCTTTCACTTACTGATAACTTTTCGCCGGTTTCAATGTTGTCTGTTATGGTAAGCATGCTCAGAGCCTTTACTCCGTGGTAGGCGGCGTTTATATACAGCGCTACCGTTTCCATTTCTATTGCAGATATCCCTAATCTTTTCCAGTGCTTGTATCTTTCGTGAGAGCTTTTGCTACTATAAAAAGATTCTTCTGTAAGCACGTTCCCGCTCATAAAGTTTAATCCGTCTTTTTGAGCCACTGCAATTGCTGCAGTTAAAAGTGAGATATCTGCGACAGGTGCCAAATGACCGTCTATTTGAAACTCACTTTGATAATTTGATGTAGTGGATGCTGAAGTCGCAAATACAATTTGAGACAGCTTTGCATCGCTTTTTATAGATCCTGCCGTACCTATTCTTATCGCATATTTTACATCGTGATCTTCAAACAGCTCATAAGAGTAAATTCCCATTGATGGAATACCCATACCGCTTGCCTGGACTGTAATTTCAGTGCCTTCATAGAATCCCGTATAACCATACATCGCGCGAATATCGTTTATCAGCCTAGCATCATCCAAATAATTCTCCGCTATGTACTTAGCTCTAAGTGGATCGCCGGGCATCAATACTCTTTCCGCAATATCGGCATTTTCAGGAACGTGAAGTGATGCGCTCATATAATTACCTCCATGCAACTTTATTCTATCATTAAGCGTATGTTTTATCAAGGATAACTATTGTTTTACCATGACATGTTTCTAAAATAGTCAAATATTTTACGATCTAAAGCATAATTTGACCCCTATTTGAGCTTTCACCCAAACAGAGGTCAAATATTTTTTTGTTAAAGAGCTTTATTTTAAGTTTGCTATTTTTGGAAGTTCTTGAGCTCTATGTCCTTAGGGTCCACGTGGTCATTAGCAAGGTGAAGCTTATCTATTATGTACATTATTAGACCGAGCGCCATGCCCACCATTGCAGCCAGCGCCATTCCTGTGAGCTTCACTTCTCCGAGTTGTATGTATGCTCCTGATAGGCCCGTTACAAATACTACAGAGGAGAGCGCAAGGTTTCGGGGTCTTGAGTAATCCACCTTTTCGTCCACCAAAAGCCTCAGTCCGGATGCCGCGATCATTCCATATAGTAAGAAGCTTACGCCGCCCATTACGGGTGCAGGTATGGTTTGAATCAAGGCGGACGCCTTGCCTATGAACGCAAGTATTATTGAGAATACTGCAGCTCCTCCGATTACCCATACGCTATATACCTTTGTGATTGCCATAACGCCGATGTTTTCACCGTAAGTGGTGGTCGGTACCGAGCCGCATAGTCCTGATATGGTTGTAGATAGACCGTCTGCCAGGATGGATTTATGAAGTCCGGGATCCTTTAGCAGGTCCTTTCCTACGATTTCGCTGGTTACTACCTGGTGACCGATATGCTCCGATATTACTACGAGGGTAGCAGGGAGTATTATCAAGATCGCCTGAAGGTTGAACTTAGGCAGCATGAATGTTGGCAAGCTGAATACGCTTGCACTTGAAATTGCGGAAAAATCCACAACCCCGAAGGCCAGTGCCGATAGATAGCCTACTACTATGGATATCAATATTGCAATTGCGCTTGCAAAACCTCTAAACACCACTCCGCCGAATATCGCCACGAGCAAGGTAATGCAGAATATAGCGATTAGTTTCGGATCCAAGGAAGTGTATCCGTTATCAGGGTTTGGCACTATTGCGCCGGTTTTAGCAGCTGTGCCTGCAAGCTCGAGACCTATGAGAGCTACTACAGGACCCATTGCGGCGGGCGGTAGCACCACGTCTATCCACTTCGTTCCTACGAATTTAATGAGCAGGGCGATTACACAGAATATTATGCCTGAGACTATGAAGCCGCCGAGTGCGTATTGATACCCCAGATTCTTATTTGCAATTATTATGAAGATGGGTGATAGAAACGCAAAACTCGATCCCAGGTAGGCCGGTGCCTTTCCTCTCGTTATGAGGATGAACAGCAACGTTCCGATTCCGTTCATCAGCAATACTATCGAAGGATTGATACCTACAAGCCACGGCACTAGTATTGAAGCGCTGAACATAGCGAACGTGTGTTGGATACTGAGCGGTATCCCCTTTGTTAGCGGCACTCTTTCGTTTACGCCGATGATTTTTGATTTAGACATAAAAAAACCTCCATTCCTTTAAAAAATACCTTTTCGGAAGGGGGGTTCTTATTAATTGATTTGGGAAATTATTTCAGGGTTATTTTGAAACCCAAATCCATCATATAACAATGAAACAAAAATAGCAACAGAATTTATAGAAAAAGTATAAGCTGGAAGAAAATTTAGAAAAATATCAAGATTTGCTTGCATTAACCGCTTGTCAATGGTATGCTGTCTTTAACGTTTGTTACAACTAGCAAAAGAGGTAGTAGATGAGCGAATCTTTCGAGTATTATTTGCTTGAACATTGTTCTCCGACATTTGCAGGCATTAAGTGTGCGAGTATGGTGAACATTCCGTGTAGCGATCTCAGTGATGTCGTATCTGAAATAGATATGGCGAATGCCGAGTTTCAAGCGAAGAAGCTCGCATTTAAGATTCTCAGGGTTAAAAACGGCAGGGTTTTGGTATATGTATACAGGCCCGGAAAGCTCGCAGAGAAGTTTAGGGACATCGATACGCAGCGGTTTTTGGTTAGGTACGGTTACGATGCTGCTTCTTGTGATATAAATTCATTGCTAAACAGGTTGATAGCCAGGATGAACGTTCAAAACGAATTTCCTCATGAGATAGGAATATTTCTGGATTATCCTCTATGCGATGTCATAGGGTTTATAGAAAATTCAGGGGAAAATCACAGAGCTGCCGGACAATGGAAGGTGTACGGGAACATAGAGGAGGCATGCAAGAGGTTTTGTATGCTTAAGAAATGCCGTAATGTATACCGAAGGTGTCATAGCAGAGGTAAGACTTTGTACGATCTTACGGTCGGTTAATTTTGTATGAAAGCGGTTTCGCTTCATAGATAGATGTTTTTTGTAGTAAGTAAAGGAGAATACTATGGCAAAAGTAGCAGTAGTTTATTGGAGTGGCACAGGCAACACGGAGTACATGGCAAACAGCATCGTAGAGGGTGCAAAGGGTGCAGGTGCAGAAGTTGAAACGTTTACGGCAGGAGATTTCAGCCCTGCAAAGGTAGCTGAGTTTGACGTTATAGCGTTCGGTTGCCCTTCAATGGGAGAAGAAGTGCTTGAGGAATCTGAATTTGCTCCTATGTGGGATGAGGTTAAAGGAGAGCTTTCAGGTAAGAAGGTCGCGTTGTTCGGCTCATACGGCTGGGGCGATGGCGAATGGATGAGAAACTGGGTAGCTGAGTGTAATGAAATCGGAGCTACTTTGATAGGAGAAGGTCTTATGATCAATGAAACACCTGATGATGAAGGTGTGGAGGAATGTAAGGCTCTCGGCGCATCTTTAGCTTAGATACGACATTTTAATAAATGATGATGTAAAGCCCCCAAAAAAAGGGGGGCTTTTGCTTTATAAATTTAAAAAGATAGTTTCAGATTGCTCCTGTGCGGGAGCTTCCGCATTGGTATTAAGTTTTATTGTTTTAGATGAGGTAGCTGTAATGGCATTTTAGCCATTTTAAAAATAAACTTATTTATTAGGAGAGTATTAGTAAACTTTAATTAAAATTTTCTGATTTTCAGTGTTTTGTTTTGATTAAGGCTGTTTTATCCAGTTTGAGTCATTAGGAGGGAAGTGCGCACCGCAGCGCACACTGCGTTTAAATTAGGTATAAGTTTTTGTGCTAAATTTTGTATAGTAGTTTAACTTATAGTTATATTCTTCATATAGCAGAACTAGGTCGGGAAGCGAAAAGCCTAGTGTTTTTTGTGTAAAATATATAAAAATTACCCGTCGCCCACTAAAAACATCGGGGGGGGGGTGACACAAATTGCCGATTTTTAAAATTTTTAACAAAAACAGTAACCGATCATGTTTTCACATAAGGTTCACATGGTAATATATTTAGGCTTATTGTAATTAATAAATTTTAGGGAGATGTCATTAGGAGGCAGGAAATGAAGACCTTTAAATCAAACAGAAAAAACACAGGTGCAGCAGGCGTAGCGTCTAAAGCATGCGCGTGGATACTCAGTATCATGCTCGTGGTAACAGGCATGGCGCCGAGCTTTGCAAACAATGCAAAGGCGGGTAACGGTAGTGTTACAAAGACTGCGAAGGTAGAGGCAAAGGCCAAGACGCCTTCTAAGGCTGAAGTAGCGACTAAGGATAAGACAACGTCTAAAGTAAAGGCGTCGAATAAGCCTGTTGCCTCTAAAAAAGATGTAAGTTCTTCATCAAAAAAACAAAAAATTTCTAAAGACAAAGAAGAGAAGAACGGCAAAGAAAATAAGATAAAGAACAAACGCGGTCAGATATTTAACTTAAATTCTTCCGGTAATGTGTATGTGGAGTTTGATGGTAATGATAATCTCACTGTTTTAGCTAAAAATACTTCAGACGATATGAACATAGAAGATAAAAAGTGGTGGGACATGGCGAAAAATTTTGGAGTTAAATATGACAGTTATGGCTGGAAAGATTCCAATGTAAAGAACATTAGATTTAATACAAACGGGATATATCTACCGGAGCGTTCTGAGTATTTTTTCAAAGAGATTAAAGGCGAAATTAAAGGTTGCGAAAAACTAAATACATCTAAGGTAGAGCGTATGTATAACATGTTCGAAGGAGCAACCTCAGCAAATCCGGATGTATCGAAATGGGATACATCAAACGTAAAAAATACGAGCAATATGTTTGAAGGAGCAACATTGGCAAACCCTGATGTATCGAAGTGGGATACATCTAAGGTAGAAAGCATGTGGAGAATGTTCGAAAAAGCAACCTCGGCAAACCCTAATGTATCGAAGTGGGATACATCTAAGGTAGAAAGTATGTGGGCCATGTTTGAAGGAGCAACCTCGGCAAACCCTGACGTATCGAAGTGGGATACATCTAATGTAACAGACATGTATAGCATGTTCAAAGGAGCAACCTCGGCAAACCCTGATGTGTCAAAATGGAACGTGTCGCGTGTAATTAGTATGGCATCTATGTTCAGAGGAGCAACCTCGGCAAACCCTGATGTATCAAAATGGGATACATGGAATGTAACTGATACGAGCGGCATGTTCAGCGGAGCAACCTCAGCAAACCCTGATGTATCTAACTGGCATATGTATAATGTGATAGAAGCAGACTGGATGTTCGAAAATAGTGGTATCGTAAAAGCAGATTTAAGTAAATGGAGCTTAAGTAAGAAGCACCATACTTACATGTTTAGAGATTGTCCCCGTTTAGAATATTTAAAAACTCCTGCAGGACTTGAAACGGATATAAGTGGAGCAGACAATAATTTTAAGATAATAAGATTGGAATATGGAAACCCGGTGGCTGTAGTAGATGATAGTAAAAATTTAAAAGAAGATTTTTCCATGTATAACTACGGTAACGAGGATATTATTTTTCATATTTACCGTAAAGATAAGTATGTAGGTGTTACCTTTGATAAGAACGGTGGAGATAGCGAAGCTTGGGTGAACCATGAAATTGTAGATAAGGGTAAGTCTATTAAGGATTGTAACGGCAAGATGCCATCTTCTCCTGGGTATGCAATGCATGAGTTTTTAGGTTGGTCTAAGAATAAGGATGATAATACATCCATGTTTGATGAGAATACTAAAGTTGATGGGGATACTACGGTATATGCTCTATGGAAAGCAAAGGTCAATATAACATTTGATGGAAATGGTGGGCAAGGTAGCATGGATGCTGTGCAGGTAGATAAGAACAGTAGTTATTTGCTTCCTGAGCCTATGTTCACGCCTCCGGATGGATTCGAATTTGACAAGTGGTCTGTTAAGGTAGGCAACACACAGTATGTAGAGAAGAGCCCCGGTGAAAGTATAGTTGCGAGTGATAATGTAACTCTTGTAGCAAAATGGACATTGAAAGTGGATAAGGTAAATATCACGTTCAACGCTAACGGTGGTAGCGGTAGTATGAATGCGGCAGAGGTTGAAAAAGGTAAGGATTATACGCTGCCGGTTTCAAGCTTTACACCGCCTGCAGGTAAGGAATTTGATAAGTGGTCTGTTATTGTAGGCAGTGCATCTGCAGTGGATAAGAAGCCGGGTGAGAGCATAGTTGCAAGTGATAATGTAGTAGTTAAGGCTGTATGGAAGGCGAAGGAAGTGCCTGTTATGGCTAAGGTTACGCTACATGCGGATGGTGTATCTGGATATCCTAAGGTTATAGAGGTAAAGAGAGGCGAGACGCTTGGTGATAAGCTCCCTGCTAAGATAGAAAAGGCGGGATACGACTTCTTAGGTTACAGTAAGGATAAGAACGGAGACATAAACTTCTTTTCTGACACTGTTGTGAAGGAAGACATGAACGTATATGCTGTATACAAAAGCAATGCGCCTGTAGTTAAGAAGGTGGAAGCAATCAGGCTTACAGCAGGTAGTCTCAGGATGCAGCTTGGAGATCTTACGGACGTGCTTGCGATAGTGTCGCCGGCGGACGCAACGGATAAGAGGGTTAAGTTTACGCTCGATAGAGCTGATATCTTAAAGATAGTAAGTGCGGATGATTCAGCAGCAAGGGTAGAAGCTGTAGGTGAAGGCACAGTAAAGGTTAAGGCAGAGGCACTTGACGGATCAGGCGTTACAGGCGAAATTACGATAGATGTTGTAAGGAAGCCTGCGAAGAAGGTACAGGTGAAACTCAATGCAGAAGGCGTATCAGGCTATCCTAAGACAATTGAAACCGAAGAAGGAACATCGCTTGATGCAAACCTTCCTATGGACCTTAAGAAGGACGGCTATATCTTCCGTGGCTGGAGCTATGATAAGAATGGCGAAGTAAACTTCACAAAGCATACACAGGTAAGCAAGAATACTGAAATACACGCAGTGTTTAAGAAGGATGAAGTGAGCGCACTCTTTATAGCTGAAGGTGCGGCAGGATTCCCTAAATCGGTAATGGTAGAGAGAGGAAAGAAGATAGGAGATAAGCTGCCTGCTAATCCTGCACGAACAGGATATGACTTTGAAGGTTGGTCAACAGAGTCAAGTCTTGGTACTGTGAACTTAACTAAGGATACTGTTATAGATAAGGACACTATAGTATATGCGGTATTTAAGAAGCAGGGCGCTATAGTTAAGCAGGTAAGCTCCATAACGCTAGGAGTAACAAAATCAAACATCAAGGTGGGAGATGAAGCGGACATAATAGCAAGCATACTTCCATCGGATGCAGATGATAAGCGCCTATCATGGGAGAGCAGCGCACCTGACAAGCTGAAGATAGAGCAGACAGGCGATAACTTCATAAGGATAAAGGCTGAAGAAGAAGGTACCTATACAATAACAGCAAAGGCAAAGGACGGTTCTAACGTAGAGGCAAACATAGAGATAAAGGTAGTGAGCAAGATATCAGCTCCGATATCAAACAAGGTGAAAGTCATGATATCGGCTGATGGAGTAGCAGACTATCCTAAGCTAATAGAGATAGATAAGAACACTACACTTCACGGCAAGCTCCCTACGGACATTAATAAGCCCGGATACAAGTTCAAGGGCTTTACAAAAACCATGGGAAATGCTGCAGACTTTGACGACAATGAAGTCATAAAGGAAGACACAAGGCTATATGCAGTATTTGAACAGACAGCAGCCCCAACTAAGAAGGTGACAGGCATAGAGCTAAGCAAGTCAAAGAGCAAGGTAGCTGTAGGAGATACGGTTGATATCCTGCCAAGCATAACGCCTGAGGATGCTGATAACAAGGCGCTTGACTATACGGTAGATAATAAAGATAAGGCTTTAATCTACAAAAACCCTGACGGCACTCTAAGGTTATATGCAATGCTCAAGGGCAAGGTAGTAGTGACTGCAAAGGCAACAGACGGATCTAATGTAACCAAGTCAATAGATATAGAGATAGTTGAAGCTGATAAGGAACAGGTAACAATTACGCTGAATGCAGAGGGTATAAACGGCTACCCTAAACAGCTTACAGTTGATAAGGGAGAAGCCCTTGGAAATGCATTACCAAATACCCTCGATAAGTCAGATTACGACTTCCGAGGCTGGAGCACAACGCCGGGTGGCATGATAGATGTAAACAGGCTAACACCTATGACATCAAGCATATCAATCTACGCCGTATTTACTAAGAAGCAGGTAAATGTAAGGATGCTTGCAGAAGGTGTAAACGGTTATCCTAAGAACGTAAGTCTTGATATCCACAGTACGCTGGGATCAGAGCTACCTGCAAGCCTAAATAAAGAGGGATACACCTTTAAGGGCTGGAGCAAAGATTCATTTACAGGAGAAGTAAACGTAACAGCCGCAACAAAGGTAGATGAAAGCATGACCATATATGCGGTATTTGAGAGAAAGACGCCTGTAGTGCAGAAGGTAGAGAGCATAAAGATAGAAGATCTAAGTAGTGAAAGTAAGGTTATAAACAAAGAATTTAACCTGTTTGCAAACATACTTCCTGAAAGCGCTGATGATAAGACGCTAGAATGGAGCGCAAGCGATCCTGCTGTCAAGATAGTACAAAAACAGAATAACCTGGTAAGTGTAACGGTAAGCGCTGCAGGAAATTACAGTATCACGGCAAAGGCTAAGGACGGATCGAACGTAGAGGATACCTTTGCATTCACGGTGGGAGTGCCAGCGCCTGATGTAAGGAATGTAAAGCTTGAAGCGGAAGGCATCACAGGATATCCTAAGACTATAAAAGTAAATAAAGGAGAAGCGCTCACAGGAAGGCTTCCTATGGATCTTGAAAAGGATGGCTACACCTTCCTAGGCTGGTCAAAGACACAGGGAGCGGCAGAAGCGGACTTCGATGTGAGTCTTCCTGTAACAGATGACCTTACACTTTATGCGGTGTTTAAAAAGAACGTAGCACCGCCTGCACCGGGCAAAACCAGAGTTACCTTAGACGGTAACGGCGGAGTGCTTGCAGGAGGAGCAGAGGCTAATATAGACATCGAAAGTGGAGATACAATAAAGACTCAGCTTGAATCTGCAGTAGCTAATAAGATATTTACTAAGCCGGGATACAAGTTTATAGGATTCTCAAGGAGTAAGTTTGCGACTGCGGCAGACTATAACTTGGAAAGTCCTGTATACACAGACATGACTCTATATGCGGTATATGAAGAAGCGCCTGTATTTACAGATGTAACTATCAAGTACGATATCTTCGATATGGAAAATGTGGTTATAGAGAATGTAGCAGAAGGCAAGCCGATCGGATCTAAGCTTGACGGTCATGTGAAGCAGAGAGACGGATATAGGTTCCTTGGCTTTGCAAAGACGCAGGATGCCGTTAAACCTGACTTTTTCAGAAAGAGCATAGTAACTAATAACCTGGTTATATACCCTGTATACAAAGAGATAGGAACAGTTGACAAGGTAAAGGTAGCATTCAGGCTAAATGACGGTACGGATGCAAGCCTTAAGACAGAAGAGGTTATAAGGTATGAGTCACTCGGAGATAAGATGCCTACTAAGGATAGTGTTCCTGAAAGAGACGGATATCTATTTACAGGTTGGGCTAAGAGTAAGGCGGCTAAGTATCCTGACTTCTTCAGAGGCACAACGGTTAAGGGCGATATGACGGTATACGCTGTATGGAAGAGCCTATACGATGAAAAGCTCGGTCAGGCGGTACTTAAGGTAGCTGCTAAGGCTAAGGGCTATGAGCTTACGATAGAGCCACCTAAGGCAAACCTACATACAGGATTCGATATCTTTAGAAGCGAGAAGAAGGACTTTAAGCCAAGCAAGGATAACAAGATAGCGACAGTAGACAGGAATACTTTGAAGTATCAAGATGATAAGGCTGATAACGCTAAGGCAT